>Ga0163153_10000031_pt1 | contig 232031 bp, 220 predicted proteins | sample OliLakLV19MP6IB1_FD_148629 | JGI IMG/M metagenome (GOLD analysis project Ga0163153, IMG submission 148629) | Freshwater microbial mat bacterial communities from Lake Vanda, McMurdo Dry Valleys, Antarctica - Oligotrophic Lake LV.19.MP6.IB-1 | ecosystem: Environmental > Aquatic > Freshwater >... | reverse complement strand
CGCAGTGGTAAACACTTCCGCAGATTTTCTCAAATTTCTCAACACGCGCGAACTGCGGCTGGGCGTGAAAATAAAACTCAAATCGGTGGAAGCATTTGACGGCAGCATGATTGTGAGTTATGGAAAAAGGCAGTTGGAAACCTTGAGCCACACCGTTTGCGAAAGGCTGCTCGTAGAAAAATGTTAAAGTATTGTTATACTCCTCAATTCGTCTTGAATAAGGAACGGGATAAATCCTGCTTGAAATGCTTTTGTGCTATTCAACGAAACATCAGCAGGACGTGACGCTGCCATTCTCAGTTCGCTTTGCTTTGTCGGCAATAACTGACTCGTTGAAATTCCAAACGCCTGTGCAATCTTCTCGCCCAATTGAAACCGTGAAAGTTTTTCTTTTCCTCCGAGATGATAAATGCCTTTGAAGTTTTCAACCGCGAGAAGCAATCCTTGCGCTGCCGACATTCCGCCAAGCGGACTGCGAAACTCATCTGTGAATAATTTAAACTGCTCGCCCTTTTTCGCTTTTGTGAGAAAGGTGTTTAAATAACCTTTGCCACCTCCATCTCCAATCATCAGCGGCATTCTGCATACGGCAGTTTTGGGATAAATTTTCAAGACGAGATTTTCAACTTCGGCTTTTTGCTCACCATATTTGCTCAACGGATTCACCGCATCTGTTTCTATATAGTCGCCTTTTTTTCCATCAAACACCAAATCAGAAGAAGTGAACACAAATGGAATATTTGCTTCAGCGCATAGCTCAGCAAGCGTTTGTGTTGCAATCACATTGATTTCATAACTCTCCTGCACATGTTGCTGACAATAATTTGCATCAGAAATTGCAGCCGTGTGAATGACGGCATCAGGTTTTATTTTGCTGAAAAGATTTTTGAGCGCAATCGCGTCCGTCAGGTTTTGACGATGAAGTGTTATTCCGTAAAAATCGAATTGCGCGTGATGAATAATGCCCTGCACTTCCCAATTCTGTGTGGCGGCTTTGCAAATATAATAACCAAGAAAACCGCTTGCGCCTGTGAGCAGAAGTTTCTTCAAGCGAGGATTAATTCAGCTTCAGTGAATTGTAAAAATTTTCGGCTTCGGCAGAGTTGATGAATTCAGAACTGCCGCCTACGCCAAACATATACATCCTGTTTTTCACGAGCAAAAACTTCCAGCGGATGTTTACGCCCTGCATTGCTTTGAATTCACAGTCCATCGCTTTCATTCCCATATAAGTAATTTCTTTTTTCCAAAGCAAGGATAACTGTTCCTTTAATTCAGAGATTCCATTTTCATAATCGCCTTCTCCTTTCTTCATGTCGTCTTTTGTCAAATCCTGATAACCTGCAATGAAAAAAGTTTTTGTGTCGGCATCTTTGTAAATGGCGTTCATCTTTCCTTTTTCTCCTGCATTTTCCTCTGGTGTTGCAGGAAAACTCATTGTGAATTTCCCTGTCTTTGATGTATAGGAAACCCACGCATTCGGAAAATAAATTTCCGGCTCGTCATTTCCACTATAAGTGGAAAAAACGGGAGAGAGTTTGTAGCCTTTCTTTTTCAACAATTCAATCACGCCTTCATTTCCGGTAAGATGCAGCGCCCCCACGGCATTAAAAGTCGGCTGAATCCGTATGATGCTGTCCATGCGGTGCGCCATCACCTGATTGCGTTTTGTCACCAATGCTTCGTCAAACATTTCGGGCATTTCTTCGCTCTTGTAAATTTTCATCATCGCATCCAAGTCCTGATTTTTATAATGCTCCATCAATTGTTCAAACATCAAACTGTCTTCGCCTCCCGTCTTGATTTGCTCCAGCAACATTTTCGCCTGTTCTTTCAGACTGATTTGTCCGAGCGCATTCATTTGCTCTTCTATTGTTTCAATTCCGATGGTTTTCTTTCCATTCTCTTCCCCTTTTTTCTCAAAAAAATCATCTACGGTATTCGGCTTGTCGTTGCGCATGATATTTTCTGTGAGCAGCGCTGAAGTGAAAATAGGCTTCATCTTATTTATAAACATGCTGTACAATTCAAGATTTTCCTCAGCATATTCATTTACAATTTGATAATCCTCTTCGGACAGCAACATCTCAAGCGTAGTGTCTTCCATCATCATCATCTGAAGCATGGCAAAAGGATTTTCTTCCATCTTGCTTGTCAGCAATTCGAGGGCAACAGCATCACACTCGTTGAGTTTCACCAGAACGGAATCGCCAAACTGATGCGCACGTTTATCGCGCGAGTGCATGGTGCCGTAGAGGTAGGAGGGTTTGGAAAGATGCGGAGCTTCTATTTTCCAAAGCAAGGAATTCGCCTGTTGCGAAAACAAATTTTCATTGCCCATCAATGAAATCACAACTCCAATAAAAAAATACTGTCTCATCTTGATACTTATTTACTTACAACTTAATACTTCCTACTTTCTATCAAATATTCAATGCCCTGTTCCCGCTTGCAGCGAGGCAAGCGTCTTTGAATGCTTCTGTATAAGTCGGATGCGCGTGGCTGATAATGCCCACGTCTTCTGCGGATGCGCGGAATTCCATAGCAAGCACAGCTTCGGCAATCAGGTCGGCAATGCGCGGACCAATCATCTGCACGCCAAGAATTTCATCGGTGTCTTTGTGTGCAAGCACTTTAATAAAACCTTCCGTGTCCATGCTGGCGCGCGCCCTGCCGCTGGCTTTAAATGGGAACGAACCTTTCTTGTAAGGAATATTTTTTTCTTTCAGTTGGTCTTCGGTGTAACCCACTCCTGCTACTTCGGGCCAGGTATATGCCACACTCGGAATCAGTAAATAATTGATGTGCGGTTTTTGCCCGGCAATTACTTCTGCAACGAATGCGCCTTCATCTTCTGCTTTGTGCGCAAGCATTGGACCCTGCACCACATCGCCAATCGCATAGATGCCGGAAACAGGCGTTTCTAATTTTTCATTCACCGGAATTCTCCCTTTTGAATCGGGCGTGATGCCGACTTTTTCCAAGCCGAGATTATCGGTGTAAGGCTTTCTGCCAACACACACCAAGCAATAATCGCCTTTGAATTCTTTTTTCTCGCCTTTATTATCCTCAGCAGTCACTGTGACGCTTTTGCTCTTCACTGTTGCGCCAGTCACTTTGTGACTGAGGAAAAATTCAACTCCCAATTTTTTCATGCTGCGCAGCAATTCTTTTCCCAACTCTTTATCCATCGTGCCGATAATGCCGTCCATGTATTCGATGATTTGCACTTTCGTACCGAGGCGCGCATATACTGAACCCAATTCCACTCCGATAATTCCACCTCCAATGATGACTATTGTATTGGGGATCTCTGTGAGCGTTAATGACTCCGTTGAAGTAATGATGCGTTGCTTGTCAATTTCAATGCCCGGAAGAGTGGAGGGCTTTGAGCCGGTGGCGATAATCGTATTATCCGTTTCAATCTCTACGGTTTCTTTTTTTCCTTTTACTGAAATTTTATTTTTTGAAACAAACGAGCCCTGTCCGTAAAACACATCAATCTTGTTTTTTTTCATCAGGTAAACAATACCATCAGTGGTTTGCTTCACCACATCCGCTTTGCGTTTAATCATCTGCGGCATGTTTACTTTCAAGCCAGTGACTTCAATCCCATGCTCTTTGAATTTTTCATTTGCGGCATGTAGATGCTCGGTGGAATCAAGCAATGCTTTGGAAGGAATGCAGCCTACATTCAGACACGTTCCTCCGAGCGTATCATAGCGCTCAATAATGGCTGTTTTGAAACCCAATTGTGCGCAACGAATTGCGGCAATATATCCTCCGGGACCTGAGCCGATAATGGTGACATCGTATTTAGTTGCAGACATGAGTAATGAGATATTGAGATTTTAGATGGGAGCAAAAGTATCAAAGACGGGGGAAATTAAGATTATCGCCTCACTCTGAATGAGTAACTGTAACTGATGTTTCAATCCTATCAACTATTGAGCGAGTTTGAACGGCAAAATCCGAACATTGCCCAATTATCCGTTGAACAAAAACTTTCCATTTTAGACGGCATGGTGCAATATGCTTTCAAGCTGCGTCCGGATATTTTCACGGATGATTTTGCAGGGATGCAGGAAAAAATTGACTTCATAAAACTTCTCCATAGTGTTCAACGAGCTGCTCGTTAAGGTAACAGAACAACTTGATAAACTTTCTGTCCCATACATGATCATTGGCGGTCAGGCTGTGCTGCTTTATGGCGAGCCGCGATTTACGAGGGATATTGACATCACACTTGGAATTGACATTGACGAGTTGCATAAGATCAAACAAGCGATTGAAACACTTTCACTGAAGCCATTGATAGAAAACGTGGAGGATTTTGTTTCTAAAACGCGTGCCTTGCCTGTGCTGGAAGAAAGCACGGGGTTGCGGGTGGATTTTGTTTTTTCATTCATCGCGTTTGAAAGAGAGGCGATAAAAAGAGCCGTAAAAATTAAAATCCGCAATCATGACGTGAAGTATGCTTCCGTGGAAGATTTGATAGTTTATAAAATTGTAGCGGGACCACCGGTTGACCTTGACGATGTAAAGAATGTCGTTAGAAAAAATCCTGCTTTTGATAAAGCGTATGTGAAAGAGTGGCTGAAAGATTTTCAGGAAATCCTGAACAAACCACTGCTGGAGACTTTTGAAAAAACATTAAGAGAGTAATCACACCACAGCACTGTCTTCACCGGGTCGCCACCTGTAAGCATGAATCCGGGGTTTTCGAGCAGTTGCTTCACTTTTACTAACTCACCTTACGCAAAGGCGAATCTTAAATTAGCAGATTAAATAGAGGTAAACTGTTTTAGGCTAAATTCCCTGCGAGTTAAATTCACACCTCATCCAGCGGTTTCCTTTTTTTATCCCCGATGCTCTTAAAATGGCTGGGTATTAGTCCAGTAACCTTTTTAAACTGGTTGGAAAGATGCGCCAAGCTGCTATCGCCCATCGTGTAGGCGATTTCGCTAAGGGATAGTTCGTCATAAACAAGCAGTTCCTTCACCCGCTCAATTTTTTGGCAGATGATGAATTTTTCAATCGTTGTCCCTTCCACTTCGGAAAAAAGGTTGGTCAGGTAAGTGTAATCTTTGTTGAGTTTTGATTCGATAAGGTGCGAGTAATTTATTTTAGTCGTGTCGGCATTGAGATGTTGAATTGAATCAATAATTACGTTCTTTATTTTTTCAATAACGCGCGATTTCTTGTTATCTATCAGTTCAAATCCCAATGACACCAGCCCGTTTTGTAGGTGTTCGATTTGTTTAGGCGAGAGTTCTTCTTTGTTTTCCACTTCTCCCAGCTCTACATGAACCGGATAAATCCCTGTTTTTTCAAATTCATTCCGCACTGCCGTTTTACAGCGGTTGCACACCTTGTTTTTGATAAAGAATTTCATCTGTTCAATTTGTGCCTGTAAATCTTGCAAATCAAATCAATAATTGTGTAACTGTTTCGGCTGAAAGCGGATGCAACTTTGTATCATAAAATTTAAAACCATGACACACACGTATCAACTTCAGGGAATGACCTGCGGCAGTTGCGTTTCAAAAGTGAAAAGCCAACTGCTGATGTTGCAGGATGTTGAATCAGCAGACGTAACCCTGAACCCGCCCCAAGCGGTTATCTCCATGCAGAACCATATATCAACGGCTGCATTGCAGGAAGCCGTGAGCAAAGCCGGGCATTACACTATCAAGCCTGATGAGCACGACCATAGCCATGCTCCGATGGAAAACAAAAACTCGTGGTTAGTCACCTACAAGCCTTTGCTTTTGTTGTTCGCATTCACCACCGGAATATCCTTTATTGCTTCCTTCAATGGAGGCTTTCAGGTGATGACATGGATGAACCTCTTTATGGCGAGTTTCTTCATTGCGTTCTCGTTTTTCAAATTCCTGAACCTCGAAGGGTTTGCGGAGAGTTATTCATCTTATGATTTGCTGGCAAAACGACTTCCAGTTTACGGATATGTCTATCCATTTATCGAATTGGCGTTGGGCATTGCATACCTCACGGGCTTTAACCCTGTTATTACGAACACCACAACAATTGCGGTAATGGGTTTCAGCAGCATCGGTGTAATACAAACAGTATTGGCTAAACAACAAATACAATGCGCTTGCCTCGGTGCGGTGTTTAACCTTCCGATGAGCACGGTAACGATTGTTGAAGATTTGCTGATGGTTGGGATGGCGGGTGTGATGCTGGTTTTCGTTTTCTGAATAAATTTATCTAATTTTCATTTGTAACCTGTGAAAATCATCTCGACATCGGTAGCAATTCTTCTTCTGCTGGGTACGGCTAACCTGTCCATCATCCGCCATTTTTGCGGTGGAAGGGTGGCGGAAGTGAAGCTGTCAATTCTGGGCAAGGCATCCTGCGGGATGGTTGCCAACTCATGTTCCACAAATTCTTATTGCGAAAATAACGAAAGTGTCAGCAAGAAACCATGCTGTGAAGATGAACTGACGCAGATTTCCATTACCGACAATTACAAGCCTGCAACCAATGTTGCCGCTGCAAACTTTGCATTGCAGCTTCTTGCTGTTCAAACTAATATCCTGCCCTCTCAGCCTGTCGGGCATGTAAGTCCTGTGCGGAATTACAAAGACCCGCCTGACTATCATTCCGTTTCCCTTCCTTTCTTGCAGGTTTTCCTCGTCTGATTTTTTCCGTCCTATTGCGCTCCCTGCATTTTGAGTGCGCGTTGTGGCTTGCCTCTGCATTACCGTGTGCCTCATTTATTTTTTAATCAATCAAAATCTTTTTTCAATGAAATCTTTAACATCATTATCAGCCGTTGTTCTTTCTGGCTGTTGCTTATTCTTTTCATCGTGCAAGGAAGAACACGACATGCACGAAGAACAAACCCTGAACATCAATTATCCTGCGGCTTTTGTCGTGAACGGGATGAGCAACAATGTGCAGGTCATTGAACTTTCAACCAATACAGTGAAGGAAACCATTGAACTAAATGGCGCAACCTTCCCGCACCACGTTTATCTGAGCCCCGATAAAACAAAGTTTGCCGTAGCTATCACCAGCACCGATTTAAGCGGTGGACATGGCGGGCATGGCGGAAGTTCGGGCGATTACAGGGTTATCGTCATCAACTCCACAACGGGTGTGCATGAAAAAGAAATCACGCTTTCAAAATTGCCGCACAACGCGGTGTTTAGTCCAGATGGAACCGAACTGTGGGTGGGTCAATCCGATATGGTGCAAAGCCAGATTTTTGTTTACAACACTTCTGATTGGTCGCTGAAAATTACCGTCAATGTCGGAAAAGGCTTGGCGGAAATCACTTTTGCTGCTGACGGCTCCATGGCTTTTGCCACCAACACCGATGACGGCACGGTTTCCGTGATTGACCCCGCATCAAAAATGATTCACGCTACGATAACTGTCGGCATGAATCCTGTAGGCGCATGGCCCGCATCCAACGGAAACATGTACGTGGACAACGAAATGGATATGACGGTGTCTGAAATCAGTGTTGCAACCATGTCAGTCACAGAAACCATCAACCTTGGTTTCAAGCCTGGCTATGTCGCTTACAGCGTACATCATGATGAAATATGGGTGAGTGATGCCACCAACGGCAAAGTTGTTTACTATGCCAAGTCAGGAGGCGCATGGACGGAAATGGGTTCTATCGCAACAGGGGCAGATGCTCATGCCATCGTTTTTTCTGCTAATGGTGAAACGGCTTACGTCTCCAATCAGGGCGCTAATACGGCTTCGGTGATTGATGTTGTCAATCACGCGGTCACCGCTACGATTAATGTTGGAGAGAAGCCAAATGGAATTGCGCTGAAGGAATAAAATCATTAGCCATGACACACACCTATCAACTTAAAGGAATGACTTGCAGCAGTTGCGAAGCCACAGTAAAAAGTAGTTTGTTCACTTTACCCGATGTTACCCATGTGGAAGTTTCTAAAGACAACAACACTGCAACAATTACCATGGATAAGCACATTTCACTAAGCGCTTTACAGGAAGCTATTGGCGGAGCAAAAAGCAAGTACCAGATTTCGGCAGCGCATCACAACGAAGCGGCAGAGCAGGCAAAGAGTTGGTTGGAAACCTACAAGCCTATTCTTTTGATTTTTGCATATATCACGGTTGTTGCCTCTATCGCATCGTTCCATGACGGAACCATTCACCCGATGCTCTTCATGCAAATTTTCATGGCAGGTTTCTTTCTCACTTTTTCTTTTTTCAAACTCCTCAATCTTTCTGGTTTTGCCGCAAGTTATGTGATGTATGATGTAATCGCAAAGCGTATTCCCGCCTGGGCTTATGCCTATGCTTTTATCGAATTGGCTTTGGGCATAGCTTACGCTGTCAACTTCAATCCCCTGGTCACCAACCTCGCTACGCTCATTGTAATGAGTGCAAGCATCATCGGTGTATTGCAGAGTGTGCTGAATAAAAAGAAAATTCAATGCGCTTGTTTGGGTGCGGTATTTAATCTGCCCATGAGTACCGTTACTATTCTTGAAGATGCTTTGATGATTGTTATGGCGGGCATCATGCTTTTGCAAATAATTTAACGAGAAACATGACCGAACAAAAATTCATTCCGGCTTTGGGCTACGATTTTCTGAGTGAGTATTACGACCTCACCATTAAACTCACCATGCCTGAAAAAAAATTCAGGAAAAAGCTGATGGATTGGATAAACCCGCTTTCAGGTGAAAGCATCTTGGAGTTTGGTATCGGCACGGCTCAAAACATCATTCTGCTCAAAATGAAAAACAAGGATGCCTTGGTGCAGGGTGTTGACATTGACCCGAAAATAAAATCCATTGCCGATCACAAATTGCAGAAACACGGTCTGAATGTGCCGCTTCACCTCTATGAAGGAAAGACGCTGCCTTTTGCCGACAACTCGTTCGACAAGGTTTTCAGTTCGTTGGTTTTTCATCAGTTGGATGCAGAAACAAAACTGCATTGCCTTAAAGAATTGCACCGCGTGTTGAAGTCAAGCGGTAAACTCATCATTGGCGATTGGGGCAGGGCAAAATCAGCATGGATGCGCTTCTCGTTTTACGCGGTTCAGTTGCTGGACGGCTTTAAAACAACCAGCGATAATGTGAACGGCTTAATGCCTCAATTCATTTCGCAGGCGGGATTTCATCAGGTGAGGGAAGCCGACTACATCAATACCAAAATAGGAACATACAGTTATTACACCGCAATTAAATTTTAAACACTTAAACAAATCAAAAATGAAAACACAAATCACAACAGCAGTATTGCTCGCATCAGTACTGTTCATCGCTTCCTGCGCAAGCGGTAATTCGGAGAGTAAAAACGAAAATGCTACTGAACAAACCGCGAGCGCAAAATATCAATGCCCGATGAAATGCGAGGGCGAAAAGACTTACGACAAGCCCGGTCAGTGCCCTGTGTGCAACATGGATTTGAAAAGGCTGGAGAATTAAAATGATAGAAAAAATCATCTCCTGGTCAACGCACAACCGCTTCTTCGCATGGATTGGCATTTTGCTGATAGGGCAAATAGAATCATCACTGATTTATTGACTATGAAAAAAATGTCCATAGCGGTGCTGTCCGTTGCCCTTCATTTAGCATATGCTCAAAATCCTCAACAACCTTGTTGGTTTGATAGTTACCAGCGGCAAAATGAAAAAGTAATGCGCGTATCGGAGAATGCCATCCGCGATTATCTCATCAACGAAAATCGAAATTCCGTTTCACGGTCAACGCATCAAGTAAGCGTTGTTCCTGTGGTGGTGCATGTAATTCATAATGGCGGAATTGAAAACATCTCCGATGCGCAGGTGCAGAGCCAAATTGAGGTATTGAACGAGGACTTCAGAAAAATAATAGGAACAAATGGTGACGGAAACGGTGTGGACACTGAAATTGAATTTTGTCTTGCCAGAGTTTCGCCCGATGGACATTGCACCAATGGCATTGTGCGTGTTCAATCAATGCTCACCAATCACCTCACTTACCAGCGCAACTTGCTGAAGCAGTTGAGCTTTTGGGACAATACCCGCTATCTGAATATGTATGTAGTGAAAAGCATCAATGGCAGCAGCGGAACCGCGGGCTATTCTTCATATCCCGGTGGTCCGCCTGATGAAGATGGTATTGTGGTGCGGTACAATTATTTCGGAAGAACAGGAAGTATTGCAGCCGGAACAAATGGGAGAACCACCACCCACGAAATAAGTCACTGGTTCGGGCTGTATCACACTTTTAATAATGGCTGCGGAACAGACACCTGCGCTGATGGCGATTATATCTGCGATACACCTCCCGCGGCTAACCCAAACTTTGGCTGCCCAACTGCAAACAGTTGCTCCAATGATTTCCCGGATGTGAACGACCAGATAGAAAACTATTGCGACTATTCAGATGATGCCTGTAAAAATATGTTCACCGCAGGACAAAAGGCGCGAATGGATGTCACCTTAAACACATTCAGAATATTGATTTGGAGTGCGCCCAATGTCACCGCCACAGGATGCGACAGTAATTTCGTTGCAAATCCCGATTGTCCGCTACAGGCAAATTTTGTTGCTCTCAACACTTCCATTTGCATAGGCGGAAGTATAAATTTCACCAGCAATTCATTAAACAGTCCTGATTCGTTAAACTGGCTGTTTCCGGGTGGAACGCCTGCCGCATCTGTTTCGCCAAACCCGACTGTGGCTTATGACAGCGTGGGAGAATATGATGTCACATTGATTGTTTCCAATATCAACGGAAGCGATACGGTGAATATGCCGGGCTATATTACCGTGAACTTGCCCGTTGCCGGAATATGGAACACCTGGGGAAACAATTTTGAAAACGAAAATTTTCCGACCAATGGATTGACGATTGAAAATCCTGATGGCGGAATAACCTGGGAACGCACTACCGATGCGGCTCGTGAAGGAATTGCTTCTGCACGAATTCAAAACCTAATCAATATCAACTATGGGCAAAACGATGCGCTTGTAATTCCCCGTTTGGATTTTACCGCCTATACTACTCCGATTAAAATGGTTTTCCGTTGGGCTTATGCGCGTAGCGATGCCAATTACAGCGATGAATTAATTGTTCTGGTGTCCAATGATTGTGGAAATACGTGGACGCAAAAATTTTATCGCACCGGAAATGGATTAGCGACAGGACCCACGCAAACTACGCTGTTTATTCCCGACAGCACGCAATGGAAATCAGCCAACATAGATTTAACTTCTTATAGGGCAAGCGACCACGTGGATATAAAGATTGTGAATGTTACAGACGGGGGCAACGCGCTTTACATTGACAGTTTGAAAGCGGGCGATTTTGACTTTACCACGCTGCCAAGTGGCATCGGCAAATCGGAAAATGATTTGCTCTTATCCGTTTTCCCAAATCCCGCAAATGATGCTGTCATCGTCCGCTCTAAACAGAACATCAGTGAAGTCATCATCTCAAATGTTACAGGCGAAAGCGTTTTCATCCTGAAAAACATTCATCAAAAAACATTCATCCTTGATATTGGCTCTTATCCTGCCGGATTATATCTGATACAAGTGAAATCAGGAAAACTCACTACTCAAACCAAATTCATAAAGCAATGAAAAGTATTCCCATAAATCACCATACCCGCAGTAGAACTATATGATAGCAAAAATCATCTCTTGGTCAACGCATAACCGTTTCTTCGTTTGGATTGGCATTTTACTGATTCCGGCAATGACATCATCCCAAAGCAACTTCATCCATACATACGGAGGAGCAAATTTTGAAAATGCTGCCGGCATAGTTGCAGCTAAGGACGGAGGTTATCTCATTTGCGGTTATTCAGCCAGCTTCGATTCGAGCGGTGCATCCATTTACCTGCTGAAAGTTGACTCAGCCGGAAACCATGTATTCTCAAAGACCTACGGTGGTTCTGCCTATGACATTCCAACAGGCTTAGCGGCAAGTTTTGATGGAGGGTATGCAATCAGCGGCATCACCTGGAGTTTCGGTGCAGGTGACGCGGATGCTTTTCTGCTCAAAACCGACAGCATGGGAAATTTCTTATGGATGAAAACTCTTGGAACCGTGACGCGCGACAAGCCTTTCGGCATGGTTCAAACAAGTGATTCAGGCTTTGCGATATCCGGCACGGTAAAATATGATCCGGTATCAGCAAATATTGACGAAAAGATATTCCTGCTGAAAACAGATGCGAATGGAAATCTGCAATGGTTTAAAACATACGGTGGAACAGCAAATGAAGAATCTGCATCAATCATTCAATCCTACGAAGGCGGATTTCTTATTGCCGGATATACACAAAGTTTCGGTGCGGGGAGCAATGATTGCTATGTGCTGAAAACCGATAGCACGGGAAACATGTTGTGGGCAAAGACTTTCGGCACTTCGCTTGCCGAAACAGGCAATGCTGTGGTTCAAACTCAGGACAGCGGTTATGCGATTATCGGCACCAGTGAAGATTGCGGATTTGGAAATGGCGACATACTGCTGATCCGTTTGAACTCTGACGGAGATACGCTATGGAGTAAATGTTATGGCTCAAGCGCTTTTGAAAGCGCTTCGCAAATCATTCAGGCAGGCAATGAAAACCTGATGATATTAGGTTTATCCATTCACGCTTCCAACTATGATATTTTATTAGCTGAGGTTGACGGGCAAGGCAACTTGCTGAACTCTGTCAAAATAGGTAGCGGTGGCGAGCAATCGCCCTCCGGCTTGTGTGCAGCGCAGGACGCTTCATGGATTGTTGCAGGGCAGTCAAATACGGATGCAGACCCATATAATGACCTGTTCGTGGCAAAAATAGAAGCCGATGGTGAAGCGGCTTGCTTCACCGAACCTCTCAATATGAGTGTGAAGCCGATAACTCTGAGCATTACTGACGGTGTTCAGTTATTTGCAAAAAATTTTATTGAGCAGTCGCATACCCCTTCGGTGTTTATTACCAACACGACTACAAAGAATTTTTGCAGCCTGAATCCTACAGAAGAAAAGAAGCTGGATGCAATTAAAGTCTTTCCCAATCCCTTCACTGATTTCATCATGTTCAAGATGCGGTTGCATCAGGAATCTGAATTGCAACTCAGGATTTATGATGTAATGTCACGAATGGTTATTATGGAAAATTTCAAAGGAACAGAAATTCTGATGGATGGCAGACGATTATCAGCAGGCATCTATTTCTATTCTCTAAAGGGAGAACAAGAATTTTCCGTCAAGGGAATAATTGTGAAGCATTGAATTATCAAACAGCAAATAAATGATAGAACGCATCATCTCCTGGTCCACGCACAACCGCTTCTTCGTATGGCTCGGCATTCTGCTGATTATTGCCGGAGGCGTTTGGTCAGTGCTTAATACGCCCGTTGACGCTATTCCCGATTTATCCGAAAATCAGGTGATTGTTTACACCGAATGGATGGGGCGCAACCCGCAAATCATGGAAGACCAAATCACCTACCCGCTGGTTTCCAACTTGCAGGGCATCCCCAACATCAAAGCCATTCGCGCGGCATCCATGTTCGGCATGAGTTTCATCTTTGTCATTTTTAATGACGATGCTGAAATCTATTGGGCGCGAACCCGCGTGTTGGAGCGGCTCAACTACGCGCAGCGGTTTTTGCCGCAGGGCGTTACGCCAACGCTCGGTCCCGATGGAACGGGCGTAGGTCACGTGTTTTGGTACACGCTGCAAGGCGATGGTTACGATTTGGGCGAACTACGAGCGGTGCAGGACTGGTACGTGAAGTTTGCTTTGCAGAATGTCGAGGGTGTGAGCGAAGTCGCTTCCTTCGGAGGTTTTCAAAAGCAATATCAGGTCAGCATCAATCCGAACAAGCTCATTTATTACAATGTATCGGCAATGGATGTTGCCAATGCGCTCAAAGCCAACAACCGCGATGTGGGCGGAAGCATTTACGAAATGAACCGCATGGGCTACATGATTAGAGGCTTGGGCTATATCAAGGATATTCAGGACATAGAAGAAATTTCTGTCGGTTCTTACAAAACCATTCCTATCAAATTGAAAGATGTTGCCGATGTGCAACTCAGCAGCGATATACGCTTGGGAATTGTGGACGAAAACGGTGAAGGCGAAGTGGTGGGCGGTGTTGTTGTTGCCCGCTATGGAGAAAATGCGAAAGAAGTAATTGACCATGTAAAAGCACGGCTGAGTGATGTAGAAAAAGGATTGCCCCCGGGAGTAAAAATAAAAATCGCTTACGACCGCAGCAATCTTATTGAAGCGGCAGTTGCTACGCTGAAAGAAGCATTATTGGAAGAAATAATTATTGTTTCGCTTATAGTGCTGCTCTTTATGTTTCATGTGCGCAGTGCAACAGTTGCAATTATTACCATACCCTTATCTGTATTGATTGGCTTCATGCTCGTCAAACTATTTGGCATATCTCTCAACATCATGTCCTTGGGCGGTATTGCTCTTGCCATTGGCGATTTGGTGGATGCCGGAATTGTAATGACAGAAAATGCTTACAAAAGTTTGGTGAATGCAGTTTTGAAAACCGAGAAATAATGGAAAAAGAAAGAATTGGAAATACCAAAGAATTAAGCGAAGAAGAACGCATTAAAATCATTGAACGCTCATCACGAATTGTTGGAAGAGCAGTTTTCTTCTCCATCCTTGTAACGCTCATTTCATTCGCGCCCATCCTCTTTTTGGAAGGTCAGGAAAAGAAATTGTTTTCGCCATTGGTATTGACAAAAACCTTTACTATGATTGGCTCTATCATCGTTGCCTTGTTTGTTGTGCCGATGTTGCTGCGCTCTTTAATGAAAGGCAAACTCATTCCAGAAAGCAGAAACCCTGTTGCCAATTTCTTCATCAAAATTTACAGTCCCGTGTTGCGGTTATGCCAGCGTTGGAAGAAAACTGTAATTGCAATCTCGATTCTTATCGTGTTGGGCAGCATTCCGTTTGTTATCCGATTAGGCTCTGAATTTATGCCACCGTTGGATGAAGGCTCTTTGCTTTTTATGCCTGTTACCCTGCCAGATGTTTCCAACAATGAAGCCAAGCGCATTTTGCAGGTGCAGGATAAAATCATCAGCAGTTTTCCTGAAGTGGAAAATGTTCTGGGCAAAGCTGGAAGGGCTTACACCGCTACTGACAATGCGCCTATGAGCATGATTGAAAGCATCATCATTTTGAAACCGAAATCTCAATGGCGTGAAGGAATGACCACCGAAAAACTCATTTCCGAACTGAATGAAAAAGTGCAGATACCGGGCGTTACCAGCGGATGGACACAACCCATCATCAACCGCATTAACATGCTCTCCACCGGGGTAAGAACGGATATTGGAATAAAAATCTATGGACAGCAATTAGATACCATTTACAACATCGCACGACAGATTGAAAAATCGCTAAAGGGCATTGAAGGTCTTGCGGATTTATATGTGGAGCAGCTTACGGGTGGAAAATATCTCGACATCGAAATCAAGCGTGAAGAAATCGCGCGATACAATCTTTCGGTGGAAGAAGTGAACATGATTATCGAAATGGCTTTGGGCGGAATGCCTTTAACGCAAACGGTGGAAGGTCGCCAGCGTTTCAGCGTGGCGATGCGTTTGGCGCAGGATTTCAGGAGCGATATTGAAGAAATAAAAAGAACACCTATTCAAACTGCAAGTTACGGAGTAGTTCCGCTTTCTGCTGTGGCTGATATTGAAATTTCCGAAGGTCCGCCCATGATAAATTCCGAAAATGCCATGCTGCGGGGGACGGTATTGTTTAATGTTAGAGGCAGGGATATGGGCAGCGTGGTGAGTGATGCAAAAAAGAAAATTGAGCAGGACTTCAAACAGCTTCCAAAAGGTTATTTCATCAATTGGAGCGGACAGTATGAAAGCAAGGTGCGGGCAGAAAAGCGTTTGAAAATCATCATTCCGATTACGCTGCTTATTATCGCATTTGTTCTCTATTTCACTTTTCATTCCGCAAAGGAAATGCTCATCGTGCTTTCAAGTATTCCCATTGCCTTAATTGGTGGCGTGTACTCCTTGTATTTCTTTGAAGTGAATTTTTCCGTTGCTGTGGCGGTGGGATTTATCGCTTTGTTTGGTATTGCCGTTGAAACGGGTGTGTTGATGATTGTCTATCTAAATGAAGCCATACATCAAGCCGTAGTGAAGAACAACAGCCCAAACTTATCTAAACTCGAAATCCAGAATGCAGTGTTTTCGGGCGCAGTGATGCGTGTCCGTCCCAAGCTGATGACCGTCATGGCTGACATGATAGGATTGCTACCCATATTGTTGGCGACAGGCGTAGGAAGTGAAGTGATGAAACCCATTACGATTCCCTTTGTGTTCGGACTAATTACCTCAACGCTGTTCGTGTTGATCGTTCTTCCGGTGGTGTATCAGTTGGTGAAGGAAAGAGAATTAAAAAAATACGGTAAGGTGGAGTTTTTGGAAATTAAAGATTAAAGACATGAAACAGATACTTTCATTTGCGCTTTCGCTCTTATTGCTGAATCAGCTTCACGCGCAGGACACTTCCCGCATTTCATTGGATGAATTGCTTAAACAAGTCGAAGCCAACTACCCTGCAATTGTTCAGTATCAATACAACATCCAGTCGTTGCAGGCAAAAGCTGCTGGAGCAAAGGCATGGATGCCTCCGACTTTTTCTGCGGGAATAATGCAGTTCCCTTATGACTTTTCCATGCTCAAGCATAAAGACGACCCGATGAATCAGGCGGGCATCGCGTTTTCATTGGAGCAGATGATACCGAACACAGGAAAGCTGAACGCGCAAAAAAGTTATGTCAGTTCGCTCGCTGAAATTGAAAAGTCGAAAAGCGAATGGACGAAAAACGAGTTGAGGCGCGAAGCGAAAATTTTGTACTACAACCGCTATGTGAATGAAAAGAAACAGGAAATCATCAGCGAGAGTGAAGATCTGTTGAAGTTATTGCTCGCAACGGCAGAGGGAAAATTCAGCAACAACCAATCGCAATTGCAAACCATTTACAAAGCCAAAGCCCGTTTAGCCGAACTCAATAACATGCTGCTGATGCTGAACGGCATGATTGCCGAAAGCAACATCGGTTTGAATATCCTGATGGTGCGTGATGTGAGTACTTCTTTTACCATTGATACATTAATCATCCCCAATAACTATTCCGGTGCGTTAACGGACGCGGGCATTGCTTCCCGCAGCGACATTGCCGCACTCTCCAGCTACATTGAATCCATGAAGCTGGAACAAAGGGTTATGAAAATCGGCACCCGTCCCGACTTTGGTGTAAGGGCGGAACACATGCAAATGTTCGGAATGCCCAATCAATGGTCGCTGATGGGTATGATTACCCTCCCGATTGTTCCCTGGGCTTCCAAAATGTATCGTTCCGAAACAAAATCCATCGGCTTCCAGATTCAGGCAATGGAATCTGAAAAGCAAACCATGCAACTGATGGCGAACAGAATGTTATCCGAGAAAATCGTCATGCTGAACTTCGAAACCCAACAGTATGACAACTACCGTAACGAAATCATTCCCGCTTATGAAAACAACCTGCAAGCCAATCTCCTTGCTTACAAGCAAAACACTGGAGATTTTTTCGTGCTGCTCGATGCGTGGGAAATGGTTCTGATGAAAAGGATGGAGTTCTATGACAAGTTGTTCAAAATTTTAAAACTGCAAGCCGAGTATGAATACGAGTTGGAAATTAAATAGCTCTGCTGTCATTGCTTTGCTGGTTTTGTCCGTGCTGTCATCTTGCATGAACAGGCATGATAAGCACAACCAAGCAAGCGACCATGCGCACCATAGTGAAACAGCTTACATCTGTCCGATGAAATGTGAGGGGGAAAAAACTTATGATAAGCCCGGACAATGTCCCGTTTGCAACATGACACTCGAACCTCTTGAGAATGAAAGTTTAGTGCAAACCATTTCTCCTAATAAACAAGTGCTGTCACGGCAGGCAACCGTTAATCTGCAAGCAGGCGGCAATGGGAAAGCATTGAAAGCGCAGGGCGTTATTGACATTGACCAAAGCCGTAACCAATCCGTTGCCGCGCGTTTCGATGGAAGAATTGAGAAGCTGTATGTGAAGTTCAGCGGACAGTTTGTAAAGCAAGGCGACAAAATCATGGACATCTACAGCCCCGCATTTCGTACCATGCAGGAAGAGCATCTTTTCATCATCAAATCCGGTTCGGGTAATTCATTGATTGAAAAGTCGCGGGAAAAACTACGGTTGCTCGGTATCACAGAAATCCAAATTTCTGAATTGGAAAATACCGGGGAAATTGATTTAACTGTTTCTGTTTTCAGTCCTACCGGAGGATATGTCTTTTTCAAAACACAGTCGCAATCGGAAAGCACACCAGAAAAATCCACGCCTGCCATGAACTCAATGAGTATGCAGCAGAACTCCAGCAGCGATAATGTTCTCACTTCATCCGCATCGCAAATCCGCGAGGGCATGTATGTGAATGAAGGACAAGCGCTTTTCAGCGTAAACGATTTGCAGCAGGTGTGGGCTTTGGTTTCCATTTCCGGTGAACAGCTTTCACAGATTCACGAGAACCAATCTTTAGAAATAGTTTCCGAGAGCAATCCTGCAAAAGTGATGAATGGAAAAGTGCTTTTAACCGAGCAAATTTTTGAAGAAGCCGGACAACGATTTGCGCGGGTTAGAATTTTGTTGCCTAACCCGGACAATTCGCTAAAAATAAACTCACTTGTTACAACACAGTTTTCTATCTCTGATAAAAACAAGTTACAAGTTCCCGCATCAGCAGTTTACAAAACTGGCTTGAATGCTTACGTGTGGGTGAAAACAGATAGTACCAAAACCGGGACGGGCATTTTTCAGTTACGGAAAATAATTGCAGGCGCAACCAAGAATGGGATGACGCTCATAATAAGCGGTCTTTCACCGGATGAAGAAATTGCAACTGAGGCCGGATTGATGACCGACAGCGAAACATTTTTAAATGCGAACTAAGATGAAGCAATTTATTTACTCAAGCATCGTGTTTTCATTTCTATTTCTCGCAGGCTGCAAGAACGAACACGAAAATCATCAGGAAGCATCTGACAGCTACTACACTTGCCCTATGCACCCAACGGTAATAAACAGTACACCGGGCACTTGCCCTGTATGCAATATGTCATTGATAAAAGTGGAAAAGAAAGAAAACGATCATGCAGGACATGAAGGTAACTTCATAACGATTGATAAGCGCAGGCAGGAGTTGGCAGGTATTGAAACCGACACGATAAAATTCAGAAATATCTACCCGGCTTCAACCGTTGTCGGAACAGTTGCTATTGATGAGGTGCAGGTAAAAACCATCAGCAGCAGAGTGAAGGGGAGAATTGATAAATTATTTGTAAAAACCACAGGTGTTTACCTGAAAAGCGGAATCCCTTTGTATAGCATTTACAGCGAACAACTGCTTGCGGATGAAAAAGAATATCTTACTTTACATAAAAAAAACAAGACCATTAACAGCACAACTCATCTCACCAATGAGTTCTTGAACGCAGCAAAAAGCAAATTGCTGTTATGGGGATTAACCGAAAAACAGATTTCAGAATTGGTATCATCCGGCAATGCCAGTCCGCTGATTACATTTTATTCCCCGGAAGCAGGCTATGTAACCGAAGTGAAAATTACGGAGGGAGTGTATGTAGAGGAAGGTAGTCTGCTTATTAAGATCACTTCATTAAATCATGTTTGGGTGGAGGCCCAAGTCTATTCAAATGAACTTTCAAAAAACACAGACAACAAATCATTTCTTGTGTACTCAGAAAACAATCCTGATGAAGTTTATAAAGGTGTTCTCGCTTACAACAATCCTGTGATTGAAGAAGGTCGCAGGGTGCAATTATTGCGCATACGGGTTGATAATATAAAAGGCAATCTCATTCCGGGAATGATGGTTTCCATAAGCCCGCAAAAAACAACCCAACCTGTTTTGGCGGTTCCAAAATCAGCCGTGTTGTTGGAGAAAATGAAAACCGCTTGGGTATTGGCGCATGACAATACCTTTGAGCAACGCATGATAGAAACAGGAGTAGAAAATAAATACTGGGTTGAAATTCTATCAGGGTTGAAGCAGGGAGATATTGTTGTCACAGAAGGCGCTTACCTCATCAGCAGCGAGTTTATCCTAAAAAGCGGGGCAGGGCAGAGGCATGAGCATTGAGTATTGGTTAGGTTGAAGTACGAATGCAGGCATCCGAACAGAACGAATACTATTGATGACAGTCTATGCAATCGAACTTTTCGATTTTATACTTCACTAAAGTTTTTCCATTCTCCACATAGGTTTTGTGGCAGGCGACACATTCCACTTCTGCGTGCTTTCCCTCCAACGGAAAAGCTGTTTTATCATGCGCGAACTTGCTCGGAAACCAATCATCAGGAACATGGCATCGTTTACAATCCGTTACGCCCGCAACCGCAAACGTGTTTCCATGAACATTGTCATGGCAATCGTAACAGGTTGAGCCGATATTTCTGAACGTCCATTTCTTCTCCTCATTCACGTGACATGCAAAACAGGGAGTGGCAACGTGCGCACCCTCCAACGGAAATTTCGAGGCTTGATGCTTTTCCATGGTATATAAACTGACACCAAATCCTTCACTTAAGGAATGACATTCTTTACAATCGGGCGAAACGCCATTCTTTTTAAATTCACCATTATGATAATCTTTATGGCACCTCTGACAGGCGGAGAAGTCAATGGCTTTGGTATAGCTTTCCTTGTGGCATTTTTTGCAATCAACATTCACGTGCTTGCCCTTCAGCGGATAGTCGGTGAGGTTATGGTCGAAGGAGTCCATGGATTTCACCGCGACAAAACTCTTTTCATCATGACACTTCGCGCAGTTGCTCCCGAATTTTCCGTTGTGCGCATCCTTGTGACAGGTGGCGCATACGTTCACCGCAACTCCGAGGCGGTCTTGAAAAATCGTGAGCGGGTCAGTAGTTGTTTTATGACATTCAAAACAATCGGTGGTTTTGTGTTTCCCTTTCAGCGGGAAGTTAGTGGCGCTGTGGTCGAAAGTTTTCGCCCCGATAAATTCAGTGAACGAGTTTGTCGTGTGGCACTGGGAACATTTGTTTGTGAAATGTTTATTGTGCGGATCATCATGGCAGGCTTTGCAGTCGTTGTAAGCAACGTCTGCTAACTGCTGAAACTCTTTGCCGTTGAGCGTGGTGAACTTGTGACATTCTTTGCAGTCAACCTCGGTATGCTTGCCCGTTAGTTTGTAATCGGTTTTGTTGTGGTCGAAATTTGCAGCCGGTTTGAAGGCTTCCATGTTGTGGCATTTGGCGCAATCATTCGATAAGGTTTTTTGGTGATAGTCATCAGGACAGGAGAGGCACGCCTTTTCCAATCCCAGAAAAGTATCTCCTCTCTTCTTTAATTCAGCGCTCTGAATGTTTTCGGGAGCGTGGCATTTACGGCAGTCAACAACAGCGTGCTTTCCTTCTAATTTGTAGTACGCGAGGTTGTGGTCGAATTTGTTCTCATCGAAATGAATCATGTCGAATTTCCTTCCGTGATGCTCGCTGTGGCAGGCAAAACAATCCTTTGACGTAACAGTTGGATTTGCGTGGTAGCCTCTTTTTTGATTGACAAGTGTTTGAATTTCCTTATGACAATCGAGACATTTGATGTTTGAAACCTTAGCGCCCAAATCATGGCACTTCGTGCAGTTGCTCATGCCCTCCAGATTGGCATGGGCGTTTGACAAGTCACCTGGGGAAATCTGTCCGTAAGCATTGGACAGCATTAAGAGTAGCCAAATGTATTTTAAGTAGCGCAGCAAATTGTCAGTTGTGTTTTTTCACGATGTGCCCAAACTTTTTCGTGATCTCAATGCCGGCTTTTTGTAGGAATGTAGTCGGCAATTCTCCTCCTGCAAAGATATATACGAGGTCGTTTTCCAGTTGTTGACTCTCTCCGTTGTCATTCATCAACACTGTTTTTTCGCTGATGGAAACCAAATTCGAGTTCAACATCACGTTAATTGTTTTGTCGGCAATCGCTTCATTTATCTTCTCTTTGTTCTTTGGTTTTATCCTCGCAAATTTCTCGCTTCTGTAAGAAAGAATAACCTCGTTATCATCTTTCAAAAGCAAGGCGGATTCCACTGCCGAATCTCCACCGCCAACAACGATGATTTTCTTTGAAGCGATTCTTTCGGGTTCAAGCAATCGGTAAGCAACCTTTAGAGAATTCTCATCGGGAATATTCAGTTTGCGTGGGCTGCCTCTGCGTCCAATCGCCAGAACCACATTGTTCGTCACGTATTCCTTACCGCTGTTTGTTTCAATTTTAAATGTATGGTCAGGTAACGGAATGATGTTTTCTACTTTGGTATTTTCAATGATTTGAAGTTTGTTTTTCGCAATTACGTCTTTCCAAAGTTGCAACAACTCATCTTTTGAAGTGTCATGCAATTTTACTTTTCCATGAAGCGGCAAATCCATCAGAGAAGTCATCACGATTTTTGCTCTCGGAAATGTATAAACTGTTCCACCCAAAGAATCTTGCTCTAAGGTAACACAGGACAAGCCATTTTTTTTTGCTTCAAGCGCTGCTGAAATACCGGCAGGTGCTGCGCCAATTACTACGACATCAAGCACATTTTCTTTGGAAGCCTTTTTGCTTTTCACAATGCTATTAACAGCCTGTTGTCCCTGCTCCACGCTGTTTTTGATTAATCCCACCCAGTTCACCGGCAATATAGATACCGCTCACGTTGCTCTCAAAATTTTCACTCACGTACGGCAAGTCAACTCCCCGTGTTTCCGTGCCGATGCGCAGCGAAATAGCTTCCACCGGACACGCATGAAAACACGCGCCATGACCAACACAGTTCGATGCATTAATTACAGTTGCTTTTCCGTCAACGATACCCAAGATGTCTTTTTCTGGACAAGCCGTTATGCAGGCAGCGCTTCCTATGCAAGTATTCAGGTTAATATACGGGTGCAGTGAAATCGGTTCAAACAATCCCTCTTCTTTTGCAATTGCCACTTTTTGCATCGTAATCTGCGACTTCTTTTTCTGGTTTCTCAAATAAGCATAAATGGTTACGATACAAACCAGCAGCACAATCCCGTAAACAACTATTTGCTCTAAGAGTACTTCCATCAGAATATCCATCTATAGCCGAAAGCCAGCGTCACTCCAACGTGAATGATGACGATGATAAGCATGATTCGCGCGAAAGGCAAATGCGCCACATGCCAGTATTTAAATAGATTTTGCATTGTTTGCAATCTGCTGATTTTGTTGGAAAGCGAAATTTCATCTTGCACTATTCTTATAATTGCTACCCTTTTATTCCCGCTGATATTTCTTTGTTTCAATGAGGCTTTCACCGTGCCGATTGATTTTCTATCCTGAAAAAGCTTAGCAATAAAAGAAGTACTTGATGCCGGAGTTGCCTGTTCTGTAATGCCAAGCACTAATCGCATCAACTCATCATCCATGCCAACACTGCTTTTTAAAGCGTTTGTCAGTTCCGCTTTCATGCCCTTCACTTCGTTCAAACTTAGTTCGCGCCCTTCAATCGTCCGTGGTATCTGGATATAAATAAATCTGCCAATCACGCCACTCGCCACCACCGCTACCATGCTCCAAAAAGCAACGGAAACGATGCCGCCAAACTTAAAAGCAGTGTGAAATAATATTAAGATTGGACCCAGTGTGCAAAGGAAAATATGAAACTCCAACAGGTATTTCAGCTTGAGGTATTTTGTCATGAAATTGTAGCGCTTCCTTGCGATGTAGATAACAACTCCGAATAAAATCATCAATGTTCCTAAGATACCAAGTCCGTGTCCAAATGCACCACTGGGTTTAAACCATTCATGCTGCGGATGATAAAATCTTTCTTCAAGGGGAAGATGGTAATAAGCATAACCAGTGTAAGCGAGATATGCCGTCACTGCAATTGTAACAGCTACCATGGCTCCGATAAAAAATGAATGAACTGTTTTTGTCATTATTATTTTTCGATTGAGAAGTACATTTTTTCCGGGAATGAATTTCAATACCATTCCCACAACTGTGACTGCTATTCAAACTTTGTGTTTTAATCCCTAAAAAAGAGATGATTATTGCCATAGTGAACGCTTTGGAATAGCAATACATTCATAAAATGAAACGAGCAAAGCCGAGGAAACTAAAAAAGCAACTGCAGATTGAAGTTGACACTTCATTTCTTTATCGCTTTTTGTCGGAGAAAAATGAGGATAAGAACCTCGCTGATATTTTTAGCAAGATGTCTGCGATAGAAACAACTCATGCTCAGAAAATTTTGAACAAGATGCAAAGCGAAGGGATAAAGGCAACATTGCCTCCTCCCTCGTTTCGTGCAAGAACGATGGCGAAACTTGCAAAGGTTTTCGGATTCGATTTCATCTTGTCAACGCTGATGGCAACGGAGCAAAAAATCGCGCGGGCATCTGTTGAGGAGAAGGTAAAAAAGAACGCGCCTGTTACGGGAAAGGAAATCACCCACGTCAGGATTTTAAACGGGCTGGCGCAGGCTTCGGGAATGTTGAGCGGAAGTAATCTGGCAAAGTTTGAGGGAAAGCATAAATCACTAGGAGGGAATGCGCTGAGAGCTGCCGTGCTGGGAGCCAATGACGGACTGGTTTCCAACCTGAGCTTAATAATGGGTGTGGCAGGCGCAACAAGCGGCAACAGCGCAATTGTTGTTGCAGGCTTCGCGGGGCTTTTGGCTGGAGCCATCTCTATGGCGCTGGGCGAATGGCTGTCGGTTCAAAGTTCACGCGAGTTGCACCAGCGGCAAATTGATATTGAAACCGAAGAGTTGGAAACTTCTCCCGAAGAGGAAATGAAAGAACTTACTTTAATTTACCGTGCAAAAGGCATAGGCGAACAAGAAGCGGAAAGCCTTGCGAAACAAGTGCTCGGCAATAAAGAGACAGCAGTTGAATCATTGGTGCGCGAGGAGTTGGGGATGGACACAGAAGACCTTGGCGGTTCTGCATGGACTGCCGCCATCACCTCATTTCTTCTTTTTGCAGTGGGAGCAATCATTCCGCTTGTGCCGTTTTTATTTTCCGCAGGTTTTAAAGCTACCCTTTTGAGTTTGGCTGTCAGTACGCTTGGACTATTTTTCATCGGAGCCATGATTACTTTTTTCACAGGAAAAAGTGTTTGGTATTCCGGCATGAGGCAGGTGCTATTCGGGCTTGCCGCAGCCGCCATTACTTTTGGCATCGGGAAATTGGTGGGAGTATCAATAGCATGAGGTGAAGAATCTATAGTTGTAGGTAAAGAGCGGGATATTTCAGCAGAACAATAAGCACAAAAGGATTAACTCTTAGACAGGGTTCTCTCACATCCCCAGCACCGCCTTCACCGGATCGCTACCCGTAAGCATGAATCCCGGATTTTCGAGCAGTTGTTTCATTTTAACTAAGAAGCTGACGGACTCTTTGCCGTCAATGATGCGGTGGTCATAAGAGACTGCCACGTACATCATCGGGCGAATCACTACTTGTCCGTTTAATGCAATCGGGCGCTCTTCAATTTTGTGCATACCGAGAATGGCGGATTGCGGTGCGTTTAAAATTGGGGTAGAAAGCATGGAGCCGAACACACCTCCGTTACTGATGGTAAATGTGCCGCCCTGCATCTCATCAAGCGTGAGTTTGTTATCGCGTCCGCGTGTTCCCAAATCAAGCACAGCTTTTTCGATTTCAGCCATTGACAAGGATTCCGCATTCCGCATCACCGGAACAACTAATCCCCTCGGAGTTGAAACCGCAATGCCGATGTCGCAGTAATCATGGAACACAATATTTTCATCTTCGATGATGCCGTTCACCGCAGGAAATTCCTGCAAGGCGATGCAACAGGCTTTCGTGAAAAACGACATGAAGCCTAAACCTACTCCGTGAATTTCTTTGAACTTGTCTTTGTATTGATTGCGGATGCTCATGATGGCGCTCATGTCCACCTCGTTGAACGTGGTGAGCATCGCAGTATCATTTTTCGCAGCCACCAATCTTTTCGCAATCGTCTTGCGCAGCGTTGACATTTTATCCTTGCGCGTTTCGCGACTAAATGCGGCAGGCTTTGCCTGTCCGTTTCCTTTTTGCGCAATCGTTTTCAACACATCTTCTTTCATAATTCTGCCTTCCTTCCCAGTGCCGAGAACCGTTCCGCCTTTCAGGTCATTCTCTGACATGAGTTTTGCCGCAGCAGGTGAAGGAATTCCTTTTGCGTAAGAAACTTCCTTTGAGCCGACAGGCTCTGCGACCTTTTCAACTTTCTGCTCCACTTTTTCTTTTACCGCTACCGCCACAGGTTCTTTCTTCGCAGGCGCAGCAACGGAAGTATCAATCTTTGCAATGATTGTCCCGATGGCAACCGTATCTCCCGCTTTCGCTACGATGGAAACTTTACCTGCTTTCTCCGCAGCGACTTCAAAGGTTGCTTTGTCGGAATCAATCTCGCAGAGCGGCTGGTCAATGTCCACCACATCACCATCTTTTACAAGCCAGTTGGCAATCGTTACTTCATTGATTGATTCGCCTACAACGGGGACTTTTACTTCGAGCATAATTCTTAGTTTGATGTTTAAAGTTAAACTGCAACTCAAAAATATTTTACGAATTTAACCATTCATCAAACAGCAATATGAACATCGAATTTGACAGTGGGTACTAACTCCCAGAAGGAGAACTAATCAAAAAATCATCCGCAAAATTTCTTGATTGATGATGATACCCAAGCCCGGTAGTTACTTTCCCGATGTGTTGCACTAAGGAATAATTCGTGGCAAAGAGTTTTATTCCATGCATGCGGCAAAATGTACGAAGGGCGTGGTCATAAGGCTCTGCTCCAAAGTAATCGAGGATGTGTTTTCCAAACGCCCTTGCCAAAGAAACAGGAAAAAGCATCGCTTGTGTATTGCGGAAATGGGAGGCTGCCAATTTGATTAATTCGAACTTGCCGCTGTTGCTCCAGGGTTTCATGGAGTAGAGCGTCACAATACTTTTCTCATCAGGAATCAGTTTTTCCACTTCGAGTAAATGCTGCATGAAGTTTTTAGAAACCTGCACATCATCTTCAAAAATCAATCCGTCTTTCGTGTGTAGCAATGTTTCAGCATAATTGTATTGCCCGTTGAGTTGCACGTCATCGTACATTTTTTCCGTAAGGTACACGCGGGGAATTGCACAAGCGTATTGCTGTTGCAGCGCGGGTATTTCGCCTGAAACATCTTTCGCCTGAAAAAAAATCTCTACTTCAATATCAGGCTCTTTGAAACTACCCAGTGTTTCAGCAAGGTAAGAAGGCTCGCGGGGACACGAAAGAATGCTAACTGTTTTCATGAAATCCATTCGTCAATACTTCACGCACTGATTTGATGTATTGTTCTTTCAAATTTGCTGTGTCGTATTGTGCCGCCCATATTCTGCGTTGCTGCGCATCAATGTAAATTTCATTTCGGTGTTCAAAAATTTCGCGCATTTGTTGAGCGGCAACTTCCGCATCAGGCACAAAGAAACTGCCATGCGCTTTTCTAAACGCTTCATAATAACCGGGTATTTCAGCAATAGTCGGAACAGCGTGTGCCAATCCACTTTCGCAAATTGTGCGATGAGCGGTGTTGTCAGAAACAATTACGGGAAGTCCCAGCGCCATTGCCTCGCGTGGCGTTATGGAAAATCCTTCGCCCATAGAGAGGAGTATGTACGCATCGAGCGAGCACATAAACTTCAAATAGGTTTTGTCGGAAACAGGTTTGATGGCGAGTTCAATTCTGCTGTCGTTGTCAATGGCGGTGCGTAATTTTTCCACTTCGGCAGGAAAGCCATAGCGACTATGAATACGCAATTGCACTTTTTCATTTTCATCCGGAAATGCGCGCTTGAATGCTTCAATCACCCCAAGCACATTTTTGCGCATCCAGATTCCTGAACTTACGCCAAACGTAAATACGTCATTCGCTTTTTGCTTCAGCGGCTGTTCAAGAAAATTTTTCAAATCACAAGCAAGCGGCAAAACATTTACCGGCTTTTCCACTCCGCTTTTTTTGTAAACATTCACGAGCCATTTGTCGGGTACCCAAACGCCATCAAAGTTTTTATTAATGATGCTCGCCCACTCAGCCGGAATCGCGGAGCTTTCAAACATGGAGTAGCAAATTTTTATTTCTGCTTCTTTCGGCACACGCTTATAAGGCGTGAACCTGTTGTTGTGTTGCAGCACATCTGTGAATAGGGCGAGTTTTCCGGGCGCACCGCTGCGCGTTATTTTTTTATAAAGGGCAGTGTCAATATCCTCGGGATTCGGTTCGCGTGTCGTAATGCCATTGATAGAAAAATTTTCATGCAGCATTTCTGCGAAAAGAATCCCGTGCCTGCCGATGCTGTCGCGCTTCTTTACATGACTGACAAGCGTCACATCAACAGGTTGTTTTGTTCTTTTGCTTTTTGAAAAATCTTCCGGCAACTCAGGAATTCTGAACAGCAATTCATTTTCAATGAATACTTCAGCCACCTTCTCCAACGAGTCTGAAAAATCTGCTTTCCGTAATTTATTTTCAATCAACTTTTCAAACAGTCGTATTTCGGATGCTTCCGAAAACTCCACGAGCAACTCCTTTTCATTTATTTTCAGGATGAATGAATCGGGAAATTTTTCTACAACAACTTCAGGATTGAAAATGAATCTGCAATCAGTGGTTTCGGGCAAGGTGTTTTGCAAGAGTTTCAACACATGCTTCAACACGCGCTGAGGCGTGACAGAATTGAGGCATATCCTGTGGGCGCAATTGATAGCTACATCATAATTGCATGGAATGTTGCACACGCCCTGCTTACCCCAAATCACTTCCTTATGTTCTGCAAAACTCATCCACGTTCCCGGTCCGGTGGGTCCGTGAATCGTCACCGTAGGCGTATTAAATACTCCGGCAAGATGCGTCATGCCTGAATCATTCCCGACATGAAACAGCGCGCCAGCAAGCACATCGCCAATTGCTTCGAGATTGCCTTTCGGGATAGAAACACCTTCGGGAATTTTTTCAAACAACTCTTCCGGCTTCGGGTCAGTAGGACCAAGAATTAATTTGCAGTGAAGGTCGCCAAACAAATCGAGCAAGGTTGAAATCAACTTTCCATACTTATATGCGGGCCAATACTTTGCCTCGAAACCCGCGCCCGGATGCACCGTGAAATATTTTTCGTTCGGTGTTACAGCAGAAGTGAAATAAGGAAACCGCTCAAACGAATTATCTATATCAGGATGCAGCGTGGCGACTCCATCTAAATAATGCCTGAATGCCTGTTGCTTGATTCTGCGATAGGAAGGGAATGGCATTTTATAAGTACCCGCATCACCGCGATAGGAAGGATAATTGCTCAGGTCAATGATTTTATCGTAATCCGTGTGGTTGGCTTTGTTGATATAATCCTCCGGATAAATTTCATACTGCGGCAATTGTTTTTTGAATAAGCCATACAATGCAAACGGAGTGCACACAGAAATATTTTCAGAGACGCTTGCAATCTTGTTGATAGCCGGAATCACAAACAGAAAATCGCCCAAGCCTCCAAAGCTTTTAAACACAAGCACATTTTTCCAGCGTAATTTTTTTTCTTGTTTTACTGAGAGCGCGGGAGTCATGCTGAGTTTATCGAAGCATGGCGTTTGCCCGCTCCATCCTTCGACAGGCTCAGGATGACAGCACGCCTCTTTCACTTTCTCCCAAAAAAGGAGAGGCGCATCTGTTGTGGATAGGATGAGCTGTCGTTGAATCGCTTCGCCATAAATTTCCTGATGCAGTTCATACTGCTTCGAAGAAACAAAAACCGAAAGTTTTGCATGAGTGAATAACTTGCGGTGCGCGGTGAAGCGCTCGCTGTCGCAGCAATTTTTCACCTTATGATCAACAAAGCACATTGCGTTGCGCTTGGCACAGAAATTATAATCGTGTTCCCATTTTGCATAAGACTTGCCACATTCCACCAAAAAATCAATCAGCAGAAATTCATACGCGCAGCGAACGGTGCTGTTGATGATAACGAAATCGCTTTCGCGGATGAGTTGTTTTGTTTTCCTGAAATCTTGCAGATTGTCATAAACCGCGCGCACGTCATGCTGTTCGCTTACATCCAAAATCGCTTTGTTGGATAACTCCGCACCGCCAAAGAAATCGCTGTCGGTGTCGTGAAGGAAAGCGGCTTTAAGCATGAATTGATTGCGCTAAGCGCACGAAGGAGGAACGGGTTGCTTTAGAAATCAATATCCGTCATCATAATATCCATCATCGTAGTAGCCATCGTCATAATAGCCGTCATCATAGTAACCATCATCGTAATACCCATCGTCATAATATCCATCATCGTAGTAACCGTCATTGTAATAGCCATCATCAAATTTGTCATCATCATCATCGTCCTTTGCACAAGAAGAAATCAACCCTGTTACGGAAATGGCAGAAGTTACCAGCAAGGTTTTGCCTGCTATCTTGATGAACTCTCTACGGTCTTTGTTTTCCATTGAGCTAAACTAACATAAAGTTCGATGAGAACAAACCACCTTAAGTCCTCTATTGGTCTTTTATTTTGTTCACCCAATATTGCAATTCAAGGCTTTTGAAATCTTTATCTTTCACCTTTTCAGCCTCCTCCAGCAAGGCTTTCAATGAAATGTCATTCCATGATTGTAAAATGACAACCGGCAAGTCTCTATAAAGAATATCAAGCGTTGAACTCCTTACAACCGGAATGCAGCCCAGCGCTAATGCCTCGTAAGTGCGGTGGCAATCCAGCCCTGTGCCATGCGGTGAAATGATGAACATATATTCAGTCATTTTTTGCCAGATTGCCAAACGGCTTAATGGCTCGTGCAACACATCATTGTAATCAGTATCTTTCAGCGCGTCATTTGCCAGATACCTATCTCCCAGATGTCGGCTGCGATACCTCTTGAAGCTATCCATTTTGAATCCATAAAAAGAAAAAGTTCTGCTCAGCCTCTTTTCAAATGGCTTTGCTGCTGCCGCTACTTTTAATAGTTGTGTATTCTGCTCCTGAGGCGATGCTTTCGGTCCCCATGAAGTTTCACGCTCAGACAAGGTATGGTAATCCAAGCCTAACGGGATAGGATGAACAAAATCATTTTCAGAATGCAAATCATAGTTCTGGGCAAACCATCCGGAAACTGCTGGTGACAGGGAAAAGATAGCGAGGTAATCAAGCCGGTCTATTGCAGATATTTCGCTGGGCGCGCCCGTATCGGCAGCACCGGTAATCAGGGTGATTGTGATGTTCTCCTATTCCAACCGGGGTAATACGTGCGTGATAAAAGGGAGCAATGTTCTGGTGCCAACATAAACCCTTTCCCCGTTTCTGATAGTTGAGTAATCAGCTTCATCCAAAACATGCGTGTCGGAAATAATTTTTGCCGGACGCACCTCGCATGATTCGGCTGTTCCACGGGAAGAAACCAACATAGCAGGCTATTTATTTGAGAGGAGTTTTTATCAAAATTCTAAGCGCAGCGAGATGTGCAAATAGCACCAGCGGCACAATCACTCCCGGCAGCCACACGAATGGAAAATAAAACACGCCAACATTCGGCTGGTCAAAAGCGAATTGTTGAAATGGAAAAGGAGCGGACAATACTGCTGTGCCAACAATGTTAAAGAGTAATAGCAGGCAGATAATGTTCCATACTAAAATCACTTTTTTACTTAGGCTTTTTTTGATGAATCCGAAATAGAGAATGAGCGGTGCGGTGATGCCGGAAAGAATATCGAAGTTTCTTCCTTCAAAAGTCATGAGTTCGGGAACTTGTCCGTTTTGAAACAGCCAGAGCAAAACAAGTTCAACTGGAATCCTGACAACATGCAACCCTGTGAGCATTTTCAAATCAAGACTGTCAATGAAATTTCTTCCGCTTGTTGTTGTAAAGAGTATGATAATCAAAAGCAGCAGAGGAATTATAAGCAATGCAAATCGCGGAGGAATCGTGTTGGTGATTAAATAAAAACCTGTAAAGCCAATAATTCCCTGAATGAGCGTCCAGGCGATGATGATTCCAATAGCGGGTTTGGAATAATTTGCTGCGCGAAGGAAAATGAGAATTGTGGCGAGGGTGGTGAGAATGAAAACCATGGAGATACAGAAAGGAAGATTGTTAATCATTTTCTTTCTATTTCTTCTAAAAATAATTTCACCTTCTCATTGACAGCAATCACTTTTGCCGTTTTTCCCATCTTGTTTTTGATATCAGTTCTTGCACCTAAGGTAATTAGATACTGAATTGTTTCTACGAGCTTATCCGAATCATCTGATGAAGGGCATCGGCAATATTTCATCAGCAAAGTATTTCCATCCGCAGGATCAATCCAGTTGAAGTCATAGTTTAGTTTTTTACACTTATCCAAATACTTTTTATAATACCAAATGTCACAGTCTAATGTGGATAGCTTACCTCCGTTCTTAAAAAGCAAAAAAGCCAAAGTACTGTCAGAAGTTGCGTTATCATTTAGATAATAAAGGAACATCTTATCTAAAGCGTCTTGAGGAATATCATAGGTCAGATAGTACTCGACTAATTTATACTATAGGGAATGCTTCACAAACTCATCAAGACTCCTACAAACAGGATGATAGCTTCTTCCTCCGGCTCTCCAAACAGCACAGGTAAAAAGTGCATCCCCTCCATTTTCTAAATACTCTTTAATAACAGTGAGATTCTCCTTCTCAACTTCCATAAATAAATTTTTATCAGCATCGTTGCAGGGCTTGCAACAAGATGATAATAGCGCGTCAAAAATAAGCAGGCTACTTAGCAGGCGGATTCTTGAGGTCATTGACAGTCTTTCTGAACTCAAAAAATATAAAAGGTAATATGGTGGAAATATGCCTGAATAATCTGCTTTCACATATCACCTAAGCAAACGCTTCTTCCACAATCCTCTTCTGCTCTTCAAAATGCACCTTCTGATAACCCGTTGCAGGCGATGCGCTGTTCTTGCGTGAAATCACATCAAGCACAACTTTGCGATAGCAACTCAACATATACACCCATGCGCCCATGTTGGAAGGTTCTTCCTGCACCCACACAAATTTTGCTTTCTTGTATTTATCAGTGATTGCGTCAAGCGTTTTGTAATTGAGCGGGTAAAGTTGCTCTACGCGCACAATCGCAACGTCTTTCCGTTTGTTTTTTTCCTGATACTCCAGCAGGTCGTAGTAAATTTTACCAGAACACAACAACACCTTCTTCACTTTCGCGGTGTCCACATAAGTATCATCAATGATTTCCTTGAAACCGCCTTTCACGAAATCTTCTTTTGGCGAAACGCATTTCGGATGGCGCAGCAATGATTTCGGAGTCATCACTACGAGCGGCTTGCGGAACTGCCATGCAAGTTGTCTTCTCAGGATATGAAAGAAATTGGCAGGCGTTGTGCAGTTGGCAACGACAATGTTAAACTCCGCGCTCATTTGCAGAAACCGTTCAAGCTTGGCGCTCGAATGTTCCGGTCCCTGACCTTCATAGCCATGTGGCAGCAGCAACACCAAGCCGCTCATACGCTGCCACTTCGTTTCTGATGGCGTGATAAATTGGTCAATAATCGTTTGTGCGCCATTGGCAAAATCACCGAACTGTGCTTCCCAAATATTCAGCGCATTGGGCGTAGCCATTGAATAGCCGAACTCAAAACCAAGCACGGCAAATTCAGAAAGAAACGAATTGAACACCCTGAACTTACCTTGCTTTTCATCTAAGTGCATCAGGCGATTGTAAGGGACATTGGTATCCTCATCGCGCAACACCGAGTGACGATGCGAAAATGTTCCGCGCCTCACATCCTGCCCGCTCATACGAATGTCTTTGCCTTCGATTAAAATCGAAGCATACGCGAGCAATTCACCAAGCGCCCAATCCAATCTTCCTTCCTCAATCATTTTATTCTGCTGCTCCAGAATCTTTTTCACTTTCTCCAGCAGTTTGAGATCTTTCGGACTTGCCATAATGCCTTTCAGCGCTTTGTCCATCACTGCTTTGCTGATTGATGTGTCAGGCGATTTATCAAAATCTTCGGGCTTTGCTTTCCGCAATGATTTCCATGCTAATTCCGGTTCCTGATATTTGTAAGGCAGCGGCTTTTGCTTCACTTCATTGAGGCGGTCTTGCAGTTGCTGCCAGAATTCCTTGTCCATGTTCTTCGCCATGTCCGATTCAATATTGCCTGCTTCAACTAATTGATTCACATAAATTTCACGCGGGCTGAGATGCTTGCCTATTATATTATAAAGCATCGGCTGCGTGAAGCGCGGTTCATCGCCTTCATTATGTCCGTATTTGCGATAGCACACCATATCCACAAATACATCGGAATTGAAATGCTGCCGAAATTCTGTTGCGAGTTCAACGGCATAAATCACCGCTTCCACATCATCGCCATTCACGTGAAACACGGGCGCCTCCACCATCGCGGCAACACTCGTGCAATAATTAGAAGAACGCGCTTCATCAAAATCAGTTGTAAACCCGATTTGATTGTTAATTACGAAATGAATCGAGCCGCCTGTTGTGTAGCCCTGCAATTGCGACATCTGCAAGGTTTCATACACAACGCCTTGCCCCGGCAACGAAGCGTCACCATGAATGAGAATCGGGAGAATTTTGTCAAAATCGGAATTGTAAACGATGTCAGCTTTTGCGCGCGCAAAACCTTCCACCACAGGATTCACCGCTTCCAGATGCGATGGGTTCGGAGCGAGTTTTAAATCAACCACTTTACCCGAAGTAGTTTTTATCTGCGAAGAATAGCCGAGGTGATACTTCACATCGCCATCGCCCATCGTCATATCGGGAATGGCATTGCCTTCAAACTCGCTGAAAATCTGCTCGTAGGTTTTACCCATGATATTGGTGAGCACATTCAGTCTGCCGCGATGCGCCATGCCAATCACCACTTCACGCACATCAAGGTCAGCGCCTTTTTGAATAATCGCATCCAATGCGGGAATCGTTGATTCACCGCCTTCGAGCGAAAATCTTTTCTGCCCGATATATTTTGTGTGCAGGAATTTTTCCAGCACTGCTGACTGGTTCAGCTTTTCAAGAATGCGTTTTTTCTTTTCGATGGAAAGCTGAAATTCGCCACCGTCTTTTTCGATGCGTTCTTTCAGCCAGTTGTATTTATCCGTGTTGTTGATGTAGCCATATTCAAAGCCGATGGAGCGGCAATAAATCTTTTGCAGGTGTGCGACAATATTTTCAAGCGTGGGATTTTTTAACCCTAACTCTTTGCCGGAGATGAATGTCTTTTTAAGGTGCGATTCATTCAGTCCGAAATTTTTCAAATCAATGTTCGCCTTGCGATCAATGCGCTCGCGGATGGGATTGGTTTTTGAAACAAGGTGCGCGCGTGAACGATATGCATCTATCAGCATCCACACTTTCAACTCATCGGGTGAAACGGATGCGCCATTGGTGGTATGCAGCGAAACGGCAAGGTCAAAGCCTTCAAAAAAACGCTTCCAATCTTCGTCAATGGACTTTGGGTTCTTTTTAAAATCATTATACAGCGACTCAATGTAAGCGGGATGGGCATTGGAGATGTAGGTTGCTTCCATGCAGGGATTTTAAGAAAGCAAATATCGGACTTAGATAATTACGAATGACGCATTAAAAATGACGAATGGCAGCGCATTGTCTGCTTTTGTAATCGCCTGACCAACTGATTTCTTAGACAAGAAATATTCACTATGCGTTTCTCGATTTATTGCGAGGACTACGGAAATTTTTTGTAGATGTCTTTCCTGTCTGCAACAAGAATGAATCTCAGAGTTGAATCATCTTCCAACTCAACGCCAACCCGATACTCTCCAACTCTGATTTTGTAGAAATTTTTGAACCCTTCCATTTTCTTTATACCGGAAAGGTCACGAATTGAGCCGGCTTGTTCAGCCTCAAGAATAATTTATTCAATTCGTTTTTTGAGCCATTTTATTTTCAGCTTTCTCAGGCTCCTGGAAAATGAAGTATCAAAAACAACCTTCATTTCGAGCGAAGCTGACGCATGATGGTTTCTCTGCTTACATTTTTTCCGGTCTTTGCTTTCTTCATCATATTGCCAAACCCAAAATCCTCCATTTGTTCTTCAGTCAATGAGGTGACGCTGTCTCCAAGTTTCTTCGCAAGTTCCACAAACAACTTCAAATTATCGCTGGATTTACTTCTTATTACGATTGCTTCCATGAGTAGAATTATAACACTAAATTAATTGATTTTCAATTTCAGCCCCGCCACATTCTCAATGTGATACGTTTGTGGGAACATATCCACCGGCTGCACGTTTTTTATTTCATACTTATCAGCAAGCAATGCTAAATCACGCGCCTGGGTGACGGGATTACAACTTACATACACAATCTTTTCAGGCTCGATTTCCAACAGCGTTTGAATCAACTTCGGATGCACACCTGCGCGTGGCGGGTCAATAAATAGCACTTCCGGCTTGCCATGTGTGTTCACTAATTCGTTGTTCAAAATATGTATCACATCGCCTGCGAAGAACTCGCAATTCTTGATGTTGTTCAGCGCGGCATTCTTCTTTGCATCTTCAACGGCTTCGTTGAGCTGCTCCACCCCGATTACTTTCTTGCAATGCTTCGCAAGATAAAGCGAGATGCTGCCGATGCCGCAATACAAATCATACACCGTTTCATTGCCTTTCAATTCCGCAAACTCCACTGCTTTATCAAACAACCGTTCAGCCTGTTGCACATTCACCTGGAAAAATGATTTCGCCCCGATATGAAAATACAAGTCGCCCAATTTTTCTTTGATGAACTCCTGCCCGTTGTAGCACACCACCTCTTGGTCAAAAATGGAATCGTTCTGCTTTGCATTGATGACATAATTCAGCGAAGTAATTTCAGGAAAAGTAGTTTTCAAAAAATCCATCACCTGCTCCACTTGTTCATTTTTGAAAAAACAAACAATCACCAGCGTTTCACCCAGCGAAGAAGTGCGGATAATCAAATTGCGCAGCACGCCTACCTGCTTGCGCAAATCAAAAAACGGGATGTTTTCCTTCAAGGCAAAGTCCCGCAGCGCATTCTTTATTTTGTCAGAAGGCTCGCGTTGCAGCCAGCATTTCTCTACATTAATCACTTTATCAAACAATCCCGGCTTATGAAAACCCAATGCGGGCGTGAATTCCACCCCGCTGTGCATTTCATCCGCAGTAAGCCACCGCTTATTTGAAAACGTGAACTCCAGCTTGTTGCGATAATACGTTTCGTTTGGGCAACCCAGCACCTGTGGTATCTCTGTCACATCCAACTTGCCGATTCTACGGAAAGCATCATCCACAAACTGCCGCTTGAACACCAGTTGCTTTTGGTATGTCACATTCTGCCAGGTACATCCCCCGCACGTTCCGAAGTGATTGCAAAAAGGTAATTGCCTGTTTTCCGAAGGTTTGTGAATAGCAGTAGTTCTTGCAAACGCAACGCCTTTCTTCTTTTGAAAAATAACCGCGTCAACGACTTCACCCGGCAGCGCATTTTCCACGAACACCACCTTCCCGTTTTGGCGGGCAACGCCCTTGCCGTGAATCTCTACGTTTTGTATTTCTAAGTTTTCAAGTAACATCCTAATAGTGCTTACAAATTAAATTCGTCATTGCGAACGGGGAACAAGCAAAGCTATCCGCAACTTAAAGGAGCTATCATCGGGGGATTGCTTCGCAGAGCCTCGCAATGACGGGTAAAAGTCAAGGATTGCTTCGGTCGCAAAGCCTCCCTCGCAATGACGTGCGCAATTTTGTTTTTAAATAACGCATAGTTTTGTTTGCAAAGGTAGAGAACACACTCTGCCATCAGCGAACAAACTTTGATTTTTCACGTAAAAATTTTCGGATAATCGTGCAGATACTTATTGAATCTGACAGCGATATTTTGCATATCCACATCAGCGGAGAATTAGATGCCAACTCGTCCATTCAACTGGATGAGGTCATCAAAGATGCCGTGCAGCAGCGCAAAACCCGCATTCTGGTTGATTGCCGCGAGCTGCGCTACATCTCCTCAGCCGGTGTGGGCGTGTTTCTGTCGCATCTTGATGATGTGCGCAGCCTTGGTGGCAGGTTTGTATTTTACAATATGTCATCGGGCGTGTTCAGCATCTTTGAGATACTGGGACTGCACAACATGATTGATATTGTGAAAGAAAAGACCGAGGCTGAGAAAATATTCGATGAAAGTTAACTTAACAACCGTTTGCTCCACCCGCGCACAGGAAGAAATCCGCGCCTTCCTCAACCGCTATTTCAACGACACCGGGCTTTCAGAATCAGATAAAAACCAACTCATCCTCGTCATTGACGAATCCATCGCCAACGCAATTATCCACGGCAACAATTCAGACGAAAGCAAAACCATCTCGATGGATATTGATTTTTCCGAAAAGCGCATTGTCATTGAGATTGGCGACATCGGCCTGTTTGACGATGTCCTGCGCAAAGAAAAAGTGGAAAAAGACATCAAAGACATCATTAAGGAAAAGCAAAAAGGCGGGTTGGGCTTAAAGCTCGTTTACTCCATCATGGACATCGTCACCTTCTACACCAAAGACGGCAAGAGCTATTGCTACATGGTGAAGATGCTGAAGTAAAACTGATTCGATGATTTGCTTATTCGGTAATTCGATAATTATTTATTATAGAGCATCACTGAATTATCGAATTATTTTGGCGTGTGCTTTTTTTCATCTGCCTTTGCTATTTTACATCAATTCAAAACGGCATCATTTACTTCTTCCACACAACTTTTTTCAGGATAATGCTTGAACTGTTCATCTTTTGTGATGACTGTCAGGTTTTCCCTGATAGCCTGCGCGATGATAATTCTGTCAAACGGGTCGCGGTGATGAAAATCCAGCTTGGTATTTTCAAGGATATGTTCAAGAGATATAGGCTTGATAAAATGGCGTTGACTCCGCACCTGAATTTTTATTTGAAACCTGAATTAGAAGTAACGCGCAAAAAAGTAGCGTAAGTAAAAATCTGCTGAAAGCTATGCCGAGAAAGAATCCCCGCAGCCGCAGGTCTTAGTAGCATTGGGATTATTAAAGACGAAGCCGCGCGCATCCAAGCCGTCTTTATAGTCAATCTCAATTCCCGCGAGATACATCTGATGGGATTTGTTCATAAAGATTTTCAAGCCACTTAAATCAAATTCTTCATCAAGGGCTTCTTTCTTATCAAAACCGAGAATATAAGAGAAGCCGGAACATCCGCCTCCTTTCACACCCACGCGCAAGCCGTGATCGGCCGGAACATTTTTTTCAGTAATCAATCGTTTTAATTCGTTCAATGCTATCGGAGTGAGTGAAACGGGAATTTGGTTTGTGGTAATAGTGTTGCTCATAAAAACTCTTTTTTTTCAAATCACACAACAAAATTAGCAGAATCAGAGTTTCATTTTACATTTGCCGCACAATGGCAATTCTAAATCCCTATTCCCATGCTTGAGCCTATCCTTGAAATTCTGAAGTACGTGTTGCCCTCTGTTGTAGTGTTTCTCACTGCATTTTTTGTAACGAAATCATTCTATAATAATGAGTTGAAAAAATTAGAGCAGCAACTGCGCGCGGAGTCGCGCAAGGATACATTGCCATTGCGCCTGCAAGCGTATGAGCGGCTCGCTGTTTTTTTAGAGCGCATCAGCCCGAACAATCTTATTCCGCGTATGGCGCAGCCGGGCATGACTGCATTGCTGTTCAGGCAAACATTGATTCAAGGAATCAGAATGGAGTATGAGCACAATATTTCCCAGCAGATTTATGTGTCAACAAACCTCTGGAGAACAATCAGTTTTGTAAAAGATGAACTAATCAGAGACGTTAACCTGTTATGTGCATCAGTGCCTCCTGATTCACCTGCGATTGAATTAAGCAAAAGGATTTTAGAGCATTATCTTGAATCGGAACACGCGCTCCCGATGCAACAGGCATTGGATATGGTGAAGCAGGAAGTGAAAAAATTGTTCTAAGTTTTTCTCTTGAAATTTTTCATGCGCTATTTTTTCTTTTTTCTGCTGCCGTTTTTTTTTTCCTGTAGCTCTGAATTTTATCCGCAACAGGCTGAGACTTCCTATTATAATATTAAAGGCGCAGCCGAAGTTGACACTGCCATTCTGAATTATATTCAGCCTTATCATGATAGTCTTGAAAAAGAGATGAGTGCGGTGATTGCCATTTCATCTGTCGCGATAGAAAAAGGGAAACCTGAATCATTGATGGGAAATCTTGTGGCTGACTTATTGCTTGAAAGGGGTAGGGCAGAAAATAATGGCATAGGAGATTTCTGTATCGTGAATTATGGAGGCTTGCGTGTTCCACTGCTTCCTGCCGGCAACATCACGAAAGGAATGATTTTCGAACTCATGCCGTTTGATAATTTTCTTACAGTGATGGAATTAAAAGGGAATGTTGTGCAACAACTTTTTGATCACATCGCAGCGCAGGGAGGATGGCCCGTAGCGGGGGTTCGTTTTGAAATTTTTGACGGAAAAGCAAGTGAAATTCAGATTAGTAACAAGCCATTGGAAGAAGAACGTATCTATCAAATAATTATCTCAGATTACCTTGCAGATGGTGGAGATAATTTGTTATTCTTGCGTCTTGAAAAGAGGACGAACACGGGAATATTTATTCGGGATGCAATTTTAGAATATCTACAAAAACAAACACACGAAGGAAAGCCAATCGCAACGCATCTCGACAACAGGGTAACAATTCATGAATAGAAGGAACTTCATCAATAAATCACTTGCTACATCAGCGCTGCTCGGTGTGGGAGGTTTTCCGTTTCAGGCATTAGCCGGTGAAACAATGAAGCTCACCATTCTGCACACCAACGACACACATAGCAGAATCGAACCTTTTCCCGCTGATTCAAAATTTTCAAATAGAGGCGGAGTGGCAGCGCGCGCTGCGCTCGTGAAAAAAATTCGCAGCGAAGAAAAAAATGTGTTGCTCTTTGACTGTGGCGATATTTTTCAGGGCACACCTTACTTTAATTATTATGGCGGCATGCTTGAATTGGAATTGATGAGCAAAATCGGCTATGATGCGGCAACCATCGGCAATCATGATTTTGATGCGGGCATCGAAGGATTGAATAAGCAATTTCCGTATGCAAATTTTCCGTTTCTCTCCTTGAATTATGATTTCACCGACACCGCGCTGGAGGGGAAAACACAACCATATGTAATTTTTGAAAAAGAAAAAATAAAGACCGGGGTTTTCGGTTTGGGCATCGAGTTGGAAGGACTCGTGCCGCTCAAACTTTTTGGAAAGACGAAATATCTCGAACCGCTAAAAGCAGCGAATGTTCTCGCTAAAAAACTGAAGCGCGAACACGATTGTGATTTTGTTATATGCTTGTCGCACTTAGGCTACAAGTATGACACGGCAAAAATTTCAGACGTTGTTCTTGCTGAAAACAGCGAATACATTGACCTCATTCTCGGAGGGCACACACACACTTTTTTTGACGCGCCCGTGGTGAAGCGCAACAAAAAAAATGTGCCTGTTGCAATCAATCAGGTAGGATGGGGCGGAGTGACACTGGGAAGAATTGATGTGTTTTTTGACCAAACGAAAAAAAATAAAAACTTTTTTTCGGAGATGGTAAAAATTTTTTAAAAAAACAATACGATTCTTGCTTTTTAATTCGATTTGTTTTCACCATTTTCGTCTTTCCTCTCTGGCGCTATTGTTTAACTGTTAATTGAGATCTATTCAGATGGCTAAGATTCAAGAAGAAGTATTGAAAAAAAATCATGAAGATATTTGGCAGAACTGCCTGAAGATTATTAAGGATATTGTTCCGCCTCAAAGTTTCAAAACGTGGTTTGAGCCAATCAAACCCGTGAAGTTGGATAACAACGTGCTTACAATTCAGGTACCCAGCCAGTTTTTTTATGAATGGCTTGAAGAACATTATATCACGCTGCTGCGCAAAACAATCAAGCGCGAATTAGGCAACGACTCACGTCTTGAATATCGCGTGGTGGTTGACAACAGCTCAGGAAACAATCCTTACACTGTTGATTATCCCAACTACAACACCGGTGAAAATAAAAATCCGGAAGTGCTTGCTCCGCTTTCCAGCGGCATCAAAAATCCATTTATCATTCCCGGTTTGAAAAAAGTGAATGTGGAGTCACAACTCAAGCCCGCTTATAATTTTGATTCTTTCGTAGAAGGCGATTGCAACCGTCTTGCGCGTTCCGCAGGTTTTGCTGTTGCAACGAAGCCTCCGGGTTCAACTGCATTTAATCCGCTTGTGTTGTATGGCGGTGTTGGTTTGGGGAAAACACATTTGGTGCATGCAGTGGGAAATCAGTTCAAGCAGAATTTTCCGAACAAAACAGTGTTGTATGTTTCTTCTGATAAATTCACCAACCAGTTTATTGACGCGCTAAAGAATAATGCAATCAACGACTTCATCCACTTCTATCAGGTGATTGATGTGTTGATTATGGATGACATTCAGTTTTTTGCCAACAAAGACAAAACGCAGGATATTTTCTTTCACATCTTTAATCACCTGCACCAAAACAGCAAGCAGTTGATTCTCACTTCCGACCGCGCTCCAAAAGATTTGGAAGGAATGGAAGAAAGACTCCTGTCGCGTTTTAAATGGGGTCTTGCAACGGATTTGCAAACACCTGACTTTGAAACACGCATTGCTATTCTTGAAAAGAAAATGTATGCTGATGGTATTGAACTTCCCCGTGAGGTGGTGGAGTTTGTTGCTTATAATATCAATACAAACATCCGCGAACTCGAAGGAGCATTGACTTCTTTGCTTGCTCAATCGTCACTCAATAAAAAGGAAATTGACCTTGACCTTGCCAAGAAGATTGTAAAGAATTTCGTGAAGAGCGTTTCCCGTGAAGTTTCGATTGACTACATCCAGAAAACGGTGTGCGAGCATTTTGGAGTGCCCGTAGAAAAGTTGAAAGAGAAAACACGCAAACGTCAGGTAGTGCAGGCGCGTCAATTATCTATGTTCCTTGCAAAAAATTACACCAAGAATTCATTGAAAGTAATCGGCAAGCACTTTGGCGGCAGAGACCACAGCACAGTGATTCATTCCTGTCAGGCAATTCAAAACCTGCTCGACACTGACTCCAAATTCAAAGAGAGCGTGGCAGATGTGCAGAAGAAAATTCAGATGAGCATTGGTTGAGCGGAGAAAAGCCGTTGAAAATTTTTCTTAAATTTGTGCGCGTTTAGGAGAGGTGCCGGAGTGGTTAACGGAGCAGTTTGCTAAACTGTCAACGCAGAAATGTGTTGCGGGGGTTCGAATCCCCCTCTCTCCGCAGTTTTGGTGTGCGTTTTTTTACTCTGATAAATTCAGCACATCTTGCATCTAATATCATACTCAATTCGGGGTGTAGCGCAGTCCGGTTAGCGTATCTGCTTTGGGAGCAGAGGGCCGCAGGTTCGAATCCTGCCACCCCGACTTTGATGAGTAAAGGGTTTCAGTCTAATCAGCTGGAACCCTTTTTTATTTGGTTTACCCTCTCTTTTTTTGATACTATCGGGAATAATAGCAAATACAGAGGCAACTCAGTGGCATTCTGAATTACTTAGGGGCAGTTCTAAAAATTGATTTTTATCGCCTCACCCTATCCCTCTCCCCTGTCTGCCGGCAGACAAGAGATGGAGAGGGTATATGTGGTAGAATTTTCAGACCTGTCCTTAGGTATTATAAATATGCGCTGAAGAAGATTTCGTTTTTCACTGTTATAAAAATCTGTGCAGATGCGTATGCTATCTTTGTCAGCAATGGAGTTGACCGATTATACGCTGATAAATGCCGAACCTACCTCGCTTGGCAAATACTGGAAAGGTCTTTGGAAGTACAGAAGAATGATAAGCGTTTTTGCCCTACAGGAAATTAAGGTCTCCTACGCGCAAACATTTTTTGGTCTTTTCTGGCTGTTATTTAAGCCGTTAATTGTACTGGGAGTGTTTACGTTCCTTTTTGGTAATGTAATAGAGATATCCGGAATGAAACATCCTTATGCGCTGTTTGCATTTTCCGGCTTGATTGCATGGAATTACTTCAACTTTTTAGTTGGCTCGGGCAGCGGGGCGCTGATTAATAATCAACACCTGATTCGTAAAATGTATTTTCCCAGAATGGTACTGCCGCTTGCAAAAGTATTGGTAGGCTTGGTGGAGGCGGGAGTCTCTTTTTTGATATTGTTCACTTTGATGATAATTCTTGGTTATCCTTTTTCGGTGAAACTGTTGGCGTTGTTTGTTTTTCTTTTTTTTAATATTATATCCGGATTGGGAATCGCACTTTGGCTGAATGCCCTCAACCTTCGCTATCGTGATTTAAACCATTTCATTCCGGTGCTCATCGGATTTCTGATTTGGCTTACCCCTGTATTCTACCCATCCACGTTGATTCCACAGGAGTTTTCTTTTCTGCTATACCTGAACCCGATGGCAGGAATTATTGAGTGCTATCGCTGGGCAATTCTGGGCGACCCGTTTCCATCAATAAAATATCTTATTGCGATTGCTGAAGTGGCGGTTGTTTTTATTTCAGGAGTGTGGTTTTTCATCAGAATGGAAGATGTGATGGCTGATTATCTTTAGTGATTCCATCCCGGCTAAGGTTGAAGTATTTGATTTTTCACCTTCTCAGCAAGAGTTTTTGAGCAAGTGTTTCGCTATCGGATTCCAGCGGTAAATATTTCAGTAGGGTGACTTCCGTCCGTATGGGAAAGGATGTCGCTGTTTACCTTTAAACACTGTTCCTTGTTGCTTTCTGAAACAATCCTTAACTTTAGACAAACATAAATGCCATGAGACGTGTAATGCGCGATGATGCGCTCGAAGCTAAGTTCCAGCGAGAAGGATATGTGGTGATTCCTTTTATGACAAAGGAAGAAGTGGATGGGCTGAAGCAAAAATATTTTGAAACCCTTCCGCATAGTGGCGGGCAAATAACTGCTTCAGAAACCGGGGTGGCAGATTCAAGAAACATAACCTACGATTTCACTTTCATTGACAAAAATGTTGCTTACAAGCGTGAAGTCTTTAAAATCATCACTGAATATTTCGCCCTTCACGTGGAGAAATGGCTTGCCGATTACAAGCCAATCATAGCCAACTATATCCATAAGAAAGGAGGAGGAGGCGAAGTGCCGCTGCATCAGAACTACGCATTTGTTGACGAGCGCAAATGTACCTCGGTCTCCATTTGGCTGCCGTTGGTTGACAGCACTGAAGAAAACGGAACACTGCAAATTGTCCCCGGCAGCCATAAGCGCTTTTGTGAAATCAGGGGTCCGATGGTTCCTTGGGATTTAGATGATATCAAAAACGAAATCATCAATAATTTTTTAGTTCCGCTCAACACAAAAGCGGGCAACGCAGTGATTTTAGATGACAGCATTGTTCATTACTCTGCAATCAACAAAACGAACGGGTTGCGTCTCACGATTCAGCTTATTTTAATTCCTGAAGAATTTCCTTCCATTCAATATCGGATGAATCCAGAAGTTAGCAGGGATGATGTAAATATTTTGGAAGTGAATCATGATTTTTATATGGAATCCACTCCATGGAAAGAGCCGGAAGGTGCAAAAAAAATCGGCACCCTGAAATACCAGCACAACCCGATGTCAGTGGATGAGTTCAGAAAGAAACTTTTTGCAAGGCGATTTGATGAGAAGGAATTGCAAAGAGTATAGCCTGCAACTCGCGGGGATGGAAAACTAAATACTAACCATACATGGTAACCAGAATTTTCAAAGAGTCAGGTCTTCAAGAGCAATTCGACCGTGATGGGTTTGTGGTGCTTCCTTTGTTGAATACAGAAGAAGTAACCAAGCTTACCGTTTTTTTTCACAGCCTGCATCAACAAGCGCCTTCAGGATTTTACTCTTCCGTTTTCAGCGACAACCTTGAATTCAAAAATTCAATTAAAACCTTCGCTGAAAAAATTTACGCATCAAAAGTTGATTCCACTTTTCAAGGGATTAGAAAGCTTGGCGCCAGTTTTCTTTGTAAATCACCGGGTGCTGAGGGCAGAATGCCCGTTCATCAGGATTGGACGGTGGTGGATGAATCGAAATTTTGTTCCATCACCATTTGGGTTCCGCTGGTTGATACGGATGAATCAAACGGTGCCATCAGAGTTTTGCGGGGCAGTCACAAACTCACGAATACGCTTCGCGCGCCAAACGTGGTGAGTGAATATGAAAATGTGAAGGACGAAATCTGGAATGAGTTGGAAACGCTGCCGATGAAAGCGGGTGAAGCCTTTGTTTTTAATCATGCGCTGATTCATGCTTCCTCCCCTAACATTACTTCAAAAGAAAGAATTGCTGTCGCGTATGGTTTAATACCGCTTGAGGCAGAATTGTTTCTTTATCACAAAAATGAAAACAACAAACTTGAGCAATACAAGATGCCGGATGATATGTTTTTGCGTTATCACAACATCGGTGAGCGCGCTACATTCGGTGAGAAAGTCGGGGAGTTTGATTATGAGGAAAAACAAGTGAATTCATTGAAGTTGCACCACCTGTTAACGAAGATGAGAAGGGAGAGAAACATGCAACCGCTTTTTAAAGATTCGGCAGTGCTGGAATTTTTTGAGCGGGAGGGATATGCAAAAATTAAAGTGCTGGATGAAAAAGAAATAAAGGAACTTCTGGACTTCTACAATTCATTAGATATGAAGGGCGAAGGGGAGGGATACGGTATCACCATAAGCTTAGAGAGCAAGGATAAAATTTTTGCCGAGCGCATTCTCAGTAAAATTTATGAAATAGCGCTGGCGAAAGTTGCATCTCATTTCCAAAATGCGAAAGCGCATCTTGCCAGTTTTATAATAAAGGATGCAAATTCCAAGACTATTGTGCCTGTTCATCAGGACTGGAGTTTCATTGACGAAGAAGACAAATATTGCTCCGTGACCTGCTGGATACCGTTAGTGGATGTTACATTTGAAAATGGCGCGCTTGGAGTTATTCGCGGCAGCCATAAATTTTTTACCACCTACCGCCCTTCCCCGTCTCCTCAATCCCCCGTGCCGCTGGCAGAACACATCTTCACGATCTTCCCCTATTTAAAAGTTGTCGAAATGAAGGCGGGCGAGGCGTTGGTGTTTGATAACAGGACATTTCATGGCTCGCCACCCAATTCATCCAACCATCCTCGGATTGCTATCGGGATTGGACTGACACAGAAAGACGCAAAACTTTGTCATTTCTACCATAAACCGGGTTGCACTTATAAAGATAAATTACTAAAATACAGGATTGACCCGAGTTTTTTTAGAACATACGAGAATGCAACTCTCTCAAAAATGTATGACAAAGGAGAAACAATTGAAGGTTATCCGTTGGAAGGAGAAGTGCCCTATGCATTTCCAAAGTTTACGGCAGATGAATTGATTGAATTGGTTAAAGAACATGGAAACGAATTCAATATGCACTTAGGCGAGTCGCTGGCTAAACTTTTTAATTACGATATAAACGGCACAAGAAAAGAAGATGTGCCATCACAGCCCGTACCTGTAGAGTTTGAAAAAGTGGAAGAAATTCAGGCGCAACAAGCAGCGGCAGAATATGTATGGATAGATGACCGAAGTTTTTTCAGGAAATACACACTTGGCAACATTCTGCGCGAAATGAAGAAAAAAATTTTGGCAGAATAAATTGAAAGTATGTTTTCTTTCCCAAAAATGCTCAAGGTTTTTCGTAATGATATCCATCAACTACAGTTTGAGCGGGACGGGTTTCTCGTGCTGCCATTTTACAATCAAGATGAGATTCGGGAATTGAATGAACTCTATCATCGCCTCCATCCTAAAGATGAAAAAGGTTTTTTTCCCAGTACGTTTTCAAAAGATAAAAATTACCGCAAAATCGCGGATGAAGAAATCCGAAGAATCGGACAGCGGTCTATGAGTAATTACATCCAGGATGTTAAAGTGATGTGCGGCAGCTTTATCGTAAAATCATCAGGACCGGAAAGTGCGATGTGTGTCCATCAGGATATGACTTTGGTTGATGAGGCTAAATACACGGGCATCAATATCTGGATACCGCTGATTGACTTGAACGATGAAAACGGAACTCTTGAAGTCCTGCCCGGCAGTCACAGAATATTCCCGACTTATCGCAGTTCGACAGTTCCCGGTATTTATGATGAGAGTAGTGCGGAAATCAAAAAGTATCTGGTGAGGCTTTACCCAAAAGCCGGTGAAGCAATTTTCTTTGACCAAAGCATTATTCATTATTCTGATGCCAATCTTTCAAACCAAACTAGAATCGTCACCAACACCTATTTTACACACAAGGACGCCACGTTTCAAATCTGCTATTGGCAAAAGGATTTCGGGAACAAAGTGGAACTATTCCGTGAAGATGAACATTTCATGACCGATTTTGAGCAGTTCGGGGAAAACATTCATGACCGCCCTAAAATTGGAAAAAGCTTGGGGCTTTATGATTATGATTTTCCGAAAATCACCCCGGAGCAACTGAATGAGCTTTATGGGAAAAATGGCAAATCAAAAAAATCATTATTCAAACGCGTACTCCATTCATTATTCAGTTAAAGATGACAAAGCGAATTTTCAAAGACGATGCAATGCAAGAGAAGTTCCAAAAACAGGGATTTATCACGGTGCCGTTTTTGGATGAAAATGAATTGGATTACCTCAACCATTTTTTTGATGAGCTGCATCCAAACCCTCAGGGTGGATTTGTGTCTGGAAGTTACTCAAGCGACTTTGCATATAAAAAGAAAACAAGCGATGAGATCGTTCGCGTATTCAGCAGGCATTATGAAAGACTATTCGTAAACTACCAACCTTTTGGAGCTACGTTTCTATATAAACTTCCTTTCCAGGAAAGCGGAGTCGCTGTTCATCAGGATTGGACAATTGTTGACGAAACGAAAGCTGTCGCCCTGAATTGCTGGGTTCCTCTTTGCGATGTTACGATGGATAACGGGCCCATAATGATTTTACCTGGTAGTCATTTTGATAACCTTAATGTAGTTCGCTCGCCAACTTTGCCGTTCTTTTTTTCAGGAAGCGATGAAATCATCGTCCAAGAATTGGAACCCATGGTGGTAAAGGCAGGAACTGCAGTCATCTTGAATCAAAGCGTAATACACTACTCGCCTGCCAATCAAAGCGGGCAAATCAGAAAAGCTATCACTGCGGGCGTTAAATCTGCTGGCGCACAAATGTATTTCCATTACAAAAATCCTAATATCGGCATGGATGAGTTGGAAGTATTTGAAGAAGATGATGATTTCTTGCTAAGATTTGAAAACTTTGCAGAAGATATTGCGAACCGTCCAAAACTCGGCAGGAGTAAGGGATTCATTCCTTACAAGCTGCCACAGTATAGCGGGAATGAACTTTATGAACTGGTTAAAAAGATGAAATCATCTGCTGGGTACTCACTTAAATCAAAATTTAGTAAGCAGGAAGAACAGCCTTCTGTTGGTCATAAACGCCAGTCATTCATGCAACGCCTTTCTTCCATATTTCAAAACTGAAATGCCTGAAAAGATTTTACAGGATGACCAATTGGATAAGCAACTCTTGGAGACAGGATTTGCAGTAGTTTCCTTTTTAAATCAGAAAGAAACCAGCGCTTTAGTTGACTTTTTCTATCAGCATCATCCCAATGGAGTTTCTGGTTTCTATGCTACCGCTCATTCCCACGATATTGCATTCAGAAATCGGATGAACGATGAAATAAAAAAAAACTTTCAAAGAGCCATTGGCAATTACTTTCATAAATGTACTGCGCTTGGCGGGTCGTTCGTGGTGAAATCAAATACGCAAAAAGAACGACTACACCCTCACCAAGACTGGAATATTGTGGACGAAGAACAGCATCGCTCATTTAATATTTGGGTTCCGCTGGTTGATTTGACTGAAAAAAACGGAACCATCCGGGTGATGCCCGGCAGTCATCGCTGGGTGAAAAATTATCGCGGACCAAATATCCCTGACCTTTCTGAAAGCGCACAAGAACAAATCTGGCAGCGTATGACTCCGCTTTATATGAAAGCAGGCGAGGCGTTAATTTATGACCATCGGTTGTTTCACGCATCTGACTCGAACACTACGGATGAGTTGCGTATTGCCACCGTATTTGGAATCATTCCTGAGAGAGCGCAAATGCTCTACTATTATGGAAACGGGAAACAAGTGGAAATTTATAAGAGCAGCGCGAATTTTTTTCTGAATGAAAATATGCAGAAGGGAAACCTGATACTCCAGAAAGTAAACACCGTTCAATTACCAGTTGTATCCTTTTCACAATTCCTACAGTTGGAAGAAACAAGTGTTAATAGGGTAAAGAAAACCGGACTTTTTAATTTTATTAGAAGATTGTTCTAATTTACTGTTATGGAATTAAGCGTTAGCGCATTACTCAACCGGATATTAGACAGGCCTACAGTAGTCAACCCGCAGCAGGAAATCAGGAGGGAAGGCTTTTTTTTAGATGAAAAAAATCATGAACACTATTTAAAGCATGGATGGTGTACGATTAAAAATATGACCACAGCTGAGGAAATAGAATCCTTCATGCACACTTTTCACGAGATTTCTAAGCTTAATGGTTTTGAACTGGATAAAAATCTGCTTAACAGCGGAAGACTTTTTAATCCGGAAATAAGGAAAAAAGTGCAGGAAGTAATTAATCTGAATGCTAAAACCATTTTGCCCCGTATGTTCAAGATGGAAAAGGTGGACCCGCACACTGGTGGAGCATTTCAGGTGAAACCTCCGCATATAAACAGCGACTTATTGATTCATCAGGATAGCACAGTGATAGATGAAGACAAAGACTACTGCCTCTTTGTATGGATTCCTTTCTGTGCTATTACGATGGAGAACGGACCTATCTCTTTTCTTCCGGGCAGCCACCTTTGGGGAAACAACCAACGCAGTTTAGGCGTACCCTGGCAGTTTCGCAAGCACACGAAGACGCTCTATCAATATGTGAAAACGGTGACAGTAAATGCAGGCGATGCAATTGTATTTGACCCTGCAACCATTCATGCGAGCGCTCCGAATCTTTCAAAAGAAATTCGACATGCCATAACAATCACCGTGTTGAGAAGAAATTATCAGTTGGTTTATTACTTCAGAAACAAAGAGATAGATGATAGCCTGATTGAAAAATATTATGTGGATGAAACCTTCTATTACGGATATGATTTCATTTCAAAACCCGATGAAACCAAATGGAGAAAAGAGATTGTGAAATTTGAACCTTTTAACCTGACTGAAAAGCAATTAGTCAGGCTGATAAAAAAACATTTACCAAAAGAGTAGGTCGCAAATATGCAAGAGAGCGCAGCGACTGCATGATAAGATTCGTTTAACCGATGTATCCCGTTTTCCAAAATCAATCCTTCCAAAAACAATTCGAGCGGAAAGGGTATGTATTGCTCTCCTCGCTGTTAAGCGATGCGGAAGTGAAAGAACTTTATGATTTGTTTGAGCGGTTTCCAAGCCAGTATTCCGCACCTTTTCACACCACGCATTTCAGCGCGGATATTTCTTATAAAAAACAAGTTCACGATACGATTGCTTCCGTTGTGTTTCCGAAATTGAAACCTTATCTTAATCGCTTCGTTCCATTGTTTGGAAACTTCATGATAAAAAACGCAGGCGCGCAAACAAGCATGGATCTTCATGCAGATTGGACTTATGTGGATGAGCAGCGTCATAGTTCTGCCGCAGTATGGATTCCATTAATTGATGTAAATGAAGAGAACGGATGCTTGGGAGTAATTGAAGGTTCGCATAAAGTCACCAACAGCATTCGCGGTCCGATGATACGGCAAAGCAGTCGGCAAAAAGAGGAAGACTGGGCAAAGGGGTATGGTAAATTAATTCCCATGAGCGCGGGAGGCGCTATCGTTTATGACCACCGTCTGCTGCATTATTCCCCATCAAATAAAACAACGAAAGTCAGACCCGCTCTGAATCTTTCGATGGCGCCCGAGTCTGCCACCTGGCTTCATTATTGTTTTCCTGAAGGAGCTGAAGCAATAGAATTATATTCTGTGCCTGACAGCGATTTTTTTATGCGCTATAATAATTTTCAAAGACCCGAAACAGGCTCGCTCATTAAAACCTTACCAACAGATTCCGTAGAGTATATAGATGCGCGGATGAAAAATTTTTGGAAAACGAGTATGCTAAATAAAATAAGGCAATTGTTTTAAATCCAGTTTACTGCGCTTTTTGTATCTCCCAATCCAATGGAGGTCGCACCGAACCTTTACTGATGTCTCCGATAATATCTACATATCCCGGTTCCGGGTGGATAGTAAAATGCAATTTGTCGGATAGCCGGAAAGCCTCTGTGGAAGCAGGACTCCACTCATTTTCCTCCACGCCAAAACGCACAAACAGATAATATCTTCCGGGAGCTAAAAAGTGGGGCGGGATGGTGCATTTAATTTCAATCATGCCGGTTTCGTCTTTCAGTTGCCGGTCAAAATCTTGTTGTGTAGAATTATTTAACAAATGACCTACCATCACCGATTGATAAAATACATCTTGTAAAAAAAAGAAAACACCAATCAGGATGCCTGATTTTTTTTTGTGAATTAAAAATTTTATCAGAATTGGATCTGCATGGAAAATCTTATCTGTTTCAGCAAGAGAATTTACTGATAAACGATGAATAGTCAAGTTATCGTTTCCTGGAGCAGTTTGGTTATTCCATTCCAACTGAACGGTGTTCTTAATTTCCTCCTGAGGAGAAGGATGGTTATTTTCTTTATCATTTTCCTCTTTCTGCAATTCATATTTTTCACGATGCATTTCAAAATAATCGCCTAAGATGTCAGAAGGGAGTCCTATTTCTTTTATGCGACCCTTCTCTAACCAAATACATTTATTGCTCAATTCCAAAATCTCCATCCTGTCATGTGAAACAAATAAGATTGTTTTACCGCTGCCGGCAAACATTTTAAGTAACTCCTGACATTTTAAACGAAATCCTTCGTCACCTACTGAAAGCACTTCATCTAAAATCAGAATATCAGATGACAGATGGAAAGCCATGGAAAAAGCTAAACGCAAAAACATTCCGCTTGAGTAGAATTTAACAGGCTGGTCAAAGAAGTCGCCAATTTCACTAAATCGCTTTATTTTATCGTAATAGACTTCGAATTCATTCCGCTTTATTTTTTCAATTCTTAACTGGATAGTGATATTTTCTCTGCCTGTTAAATCGGGATGAAAATTATTTCCGATTTCAAGGATGGAAGTAACGGAACCATAGAAGCGGGCTTCTCCTGAAGTAGGTTTGACAATTTGACTTAGAATTTTCAGCAGTGTGGTTTTTCCGGAGCCATTGCTTCCAATAATTCCGACAACATCTCCCTTGTGCAGCGTAAAAGAAATATCCTTTAAAGCTAAAAATGAATTTTCAGCAGCAGTTGAATCCTCGCTGCCATTAACTATTTTATACTTCTTTGAAATTTGCTTAACCTCAATAGCAACGTCTTTCTTTTCATTCATGCTTCAATTATAGAAGAATTTAAAATTATTTTCAGTTCTTCCTTTGGCAATTTAGTTAAGTAGTTCTTGAATGTTCCTTTATATTCTCCTGTAAGATGCTTGCTGTTTCCATCCCAATCATCAGCCATGTAATAATTATGAGATTCTTCCGATACGTCAATGGAGCCTTCTTCCATTTTTTCGCTGAAGAAACTATAGTATTGAGACGCAAAATGAGTCAAGCGGAAAGTAAAGCAAAGTCTGTCTATGCTTGTATTGTTCGCTGTTGAATTATGGAGCAGATTGTTGTCAAACACAACTGCTTGTCCCGCCTTTAGCGTCATTGGAACCTCATACTGTCTTAGCCATTCTGTATGGTGATTATGATATCCTCCAAAAGAAGACCCGAAAACAGCTCTATTTACCTTGTGACTTAATGGGATAATTGTAAGCGCGCCATTGTTGCTATCCACAGCTATCAATGGCACCCAAATTGCATAATGCGGTTCCAGTTGATGATTAAGCAAAAGTGTGCTGTCTGCATGAAGATCAATATCGCCAGAGGTAAAAGCTTTTTTAGTATAAAACTGAGAAACAGGTATAATAAATTCTTTAAAATATTTTCTTAAAGGCGCGTCAACATTTGCAACTATAAAATTATGCATCTGCTTTTTCAAAACTGCATCGGTGTCCTGAAGCGTTGTGAATCTGCCGGGTGTTCTGTCCAGATTTCCAAAGTGGAGATTATACTCTTTTTTGAAAAGATCTATTGTTGCCAAATCTAACAAGTCAATTACTGCATAGCCCTCTTGATTTAACTTCTGCTCTAAATCACTGCCAACCGTTACATGCAACTGTTTTAATTGTGCGGCATTCACTTTTCCAACTTTATTCCGGTAGTGGACTATTAAATCCGCTGAACCGACTTCTTCGTTCTTTGTTGGACAAATTGCTTTTGTGTCGAAGAGAGTTAAACTTTCATCAATGATTCCTTTTTCAAGCGCTTGCAAGTGGGTGATTAATTTCTCTCCGGTAATCGCATAAAGTTCAGTGCGTTCCTGTTCAGCGTTTTTGTGGAAATAATAAGTAGGCGCGCTGTTTTCTACATAATTTGCAATCACTGCAATCCGGTCGCTATCAGTTGTGTTTGGATGAGAAGCGTGAAATAATCCGTTGTGATAAATCAGCGCATTTCCCGGAGGCACAATGATGTCCGTAATCAACTGCTTCAATTTTTCCTCGCTGCGAATCACCGGAATACCATAGCTTCCTGAGCGGTAGTTGCCCAAAAACCGGTGACTGCCGGGCATAACGAATATGCCGCCATTTGTAGGGCAAGCAAGTTGTAAAGGAATCCAAACCTGATAACTTCTGTGCTTTGATTCATCCACAATATTCCAATCCTGATGCAGCGAGAATTCTTTATTTACATGCGCTCCTTTTACCACAAAATGACCGATGAAGAAGGTGAACCCGGGTAGGATGCGCTGAATGCTTTCGTTTACAATGTTTTTTATTTCACTGTTTATTTTCAGACTTTGCTCTATCGGGTTTGAATTGTGAGAGGAATAGAGTTGTTCAATTATTTTCGAGCCGAAATTTTCCTGATAAAGAGAACGCAATTTTTCTATTTGCTCGTCATCAAAAACCTTTAACGTGCAAAACCCTAAGCTATCAAGCGCTTCTAAACAGGGATGATAAATAGTTTCTGAATGATTTGTATCCATGTTCAACAGGTGATTTATTGTTGTCATTAAGTTGATTTGCCCACTCTAAGAAATCAGCAGCCTCAACGGGCGAGAAATCATATTCAAATGTTTCTATGAGCGCGGCATTTGCAGGACGCTCTCCGCCTTTTAAATTGACGAAATCCGTTAAGGTCATTGCGTATTTTTCTACCTTATTTTTCGGATTGCCTTCCGGCAAAAAATAATGAAGTATCTCCGCATCTTCCGGCACCATCGCTAAAATAGCGGCTACTCTAACTTGCTCTGATAAGTTGGGATAGGAGGCGTGTATGCACGCATGATTAAGCACAACGCATTCCCCGATTTCGGTAGTAACATCTGTAAAATAGGTTGGAATCAGTGAGGCAACGCTTTCATATTTCCATGGATAAGAAGGCAGCGGACGTATCGTGTCGCGCAGGCGATGGCTGCCTTTCAGAAACCGCAGGCATCCGTTGGCTTTGCTTGTGGGCGTAGTCGCAACCCAAATATTGAAGGAGTAGTATTTGCGCTCATCTACAAAGCGCAAGTCCTGATGTGGTCCCAGCGCGGAAGCCTCACAGGATTGTTTGAGCAGGTAATTAGCCGCTATCGTTTTGTAGCGATGGAAATGTTTGTCAATTTCTTCAAACATCACTTGCTTAATAAACGCATCAGCGCTGGCTATCAGCGCGGCATTATCCGTGTCGTTGGTGGCATGAAATTTTTTTTTGTCAATCACCGTTTCATGCGCGCCCTGAGTATTGAAATAAAAATCATGCAGCCGCTTTACCTGTTCTTCTGAGAACAAGCGAAATTTCACAAAACCATTCTCATCAAATTCGTTTTGCAGTTTTTCATCGCGGAATACGCTAGGCTTTTTCATGTGACGCTTCGCTCAGAGTGCTTGAATAGATTTAAAACGGAGTTGATGATTGATGAGCGACTCCCCATGTTTTTCTTTAAGAGCGCATTGAATTCATCGGGCTTTAATTGCTTAAAGTCATGGTTTATTTCATTCTGAAAAATGCCTTTCAAAGGCGGGCATCCTTTTTTAAAATGCAGAAACGCTTCTTTTGTCATTCCGAATTTTTGTACAACATTCTTGCGGATATCCGGAAGATAAAAGTGGAGCAGCTCCGCCTCATTCTGATATGCCGCAATTACTGCGGCTACTCTGGGCGTATTTGTTTCATTTGAAAATGAACCGTGAACCACCGCATGATTAAAAATAATTGCTTCCCCGGCTTTCATCGGATAAGATTCCGAGTGTTGCTTGATTTCATCAATTACATTTTCATAACACCACTTATAGTCGTGCGTGGGTCTTAACGTATCTGTAAACGCATGACTTCCTTTTAGCAGATACATGCAGCCATTCTCTTTATTTGTGTCCTGTAGGGCTACCCAAATATTTACAGACACATACTTTGTTTCATCTACAAAAGTGATATCCTGATGCGGTGAAGTTTCAGATTCCGGAACGGGCATTTTTACCAAATAGTTGCCGAAAAGCAAATTGTAATTCACTAAGTACTTATCAATTGCAGGCGATATCACTTTCTGTAGCATATTGTCCACTTGCATTATCAGGGCAGCATCATTTGAGTGACTGGTTGTAATATATGGGATATTAATTTTTTCATGCGAATCAGAAACGGTTTTGTAAGCAGTCATCAATTCATTTACTTCTGCCAGAGTCAGTAAGGTGACTTTTACAAAGCCATTTTTTTCAAATCCGCTTTGAAGCTCTGCCGATTTAAATAATGGTTTCATACAGATGCTTCAGTTCTGAACACGTTTTTGATCTTTTGAAAGTAATTGGCAAGCCGTCCCCTGTCTGCGCCAACTTTTTTGATGAAATCTTCCTTAGTGATTTCAGGAAAAGTAAACGAAATATATTGCTTAAATGATTTGCTGTCGGGTTTGCCGTCTTTCGGCATGGAAATAAAAATATCCAGATCTAAGTGATATTGTTCTATTTTGTCTTTTACGGCATTTCTCTCCTTATAGTACAACAGCCATTCTGCATTTTTAGAACAAATAAGCAGGGTGGCAGCTAATCTTAATTGACCGGATAAATTTTCAGTAGCACCGTGTATCGTGGCATTATTAAAAATTACCGCCTCGCCTTTTTTTAAGGGTACATGCACTGCCATTTCTGCAAGGGAATCATTGAAACTTGCGTAATAGTTTGGAGTTTCTGGTACAATTCTCAGCGATTTAACTGCATGGTTTGACCCTCTGATAAAATAGAGATTCCCATTTTTTTTATCGGTATCCTGAAGCGCTACCCAAACATTTGCGCTACAGTATTTTGTTTCATCAACAAAAGTAGGATCCTGATGTGCGCCTGTGGCAGAACCAGCGCTCGGTTCTTTTATATGAAAGCACCCGACTAAGGATTCAAAGTCATTCAGAATTTTTTCCAGTTCGGGGACATAAACTGACTTAATAGTTGAATCAACCTGATAAATCAAATCAGCATTTGCGGTTTCAGTTGTGGTGTGATGAAGAGACGCTACAGTTGCATGTTGTTGCAGTGTATTCTGAAATAGCTCCACTAATTTGTCAACCTGACTATCCTTGAGCAGGGGAATTTTTACAAATCCATTTCTCTCAAATAAGGATTGCAAGTGTTTGTTTTTAAAAAGAGGCTGAACCATTTTTGCTTACTCTTTTGAGTACCTAAACACTTATTGCGCCAAGGCTTGGGAAGATTAAAATTAGTTAAGTTTGGCTTAGAAACTGTTGACTTAGGTCACTAATTATCGCCAAACAAAAGTTCAAATGATTGAAACGCCACGCATATTTGGTTCGGATGTTTTCTTCAAGTTTATTGAAGTTCCCTTCGCAAATATTGAACAAGCCGGTTCATTGGTACATCAGATAAAAAGCAAAGAGATTGCAGGTTTTATAATGAAAAGTGTTTTCAAGCCTGATCAGATTAGCCAAATCAAAGACTTTCTGGGAAAATTATCGGAGAGCGAATTTATGCCTACCCCTTCAGGGAAAATTTTTCCAGCGCCATTTGCCATCATTACTGACACGGAGCAAATGCTGGATACTTATTATTCCAAACTTTCAATCCTTGATGATTACAAAAGGAGCAATCCTGCACTTAAAACTTTAACAGATACGCTGGATTTATTTTTCAAAAGCGTTGCAAACAACTATCAGGTCAGCATTCCCATTAACAAAATAAAAAATACAGAAGTCGCACCGGGAACATTCAGGCTATTCTATCCTAATAGAGGAGGGTTGCATGTTCATTGCGGTAATTTGTTTCAAGCACAATCTATGTTTTATTACTCACTAATAAAAAATGACATAGATATGGATGACCAACTAAGTTATTTTGTAGTGTTGCAGCAATCCGAGACAGGAGGAGAATTAACATTATATGATATGTTGTGGGAGAGAGCAAAGCGTAAAGAAAGTCCTGAAAACAACGAGTTTATTATAGATGACTCGGGGAGTCCTATTTATATAAAGGATATGAAGAGTTTTGCGGTAAAACCTGTACCTGGTGATATTCTTGTATTTTCAGGTGGTCCAATATGGCATCGGGTAGAAGATATAACAGGAACGATTCCAAGAATTACATTTGGAGGTTTCCTAAATTTCTCTAAGGATAACAAAGAGCTTTTCTACTGGTCATAATTTCTTTATAATTGACCTATTTACCAATTCTGCTTCTGTAATGATATGGTGCGTATAGTTTATTCTTCTTTCTTCGGGTAAATCAGGATTACCACGAATGGCTACGGTTTTCAAAGTTCTTAATAAAGTAGCATCATCTAAGCAGAATACTTTTACTTCATCGGTTGCCTCTCCTTGTTGGAAATAAAGAAAAGGAGCAGATTTAGGCAGTAGGGTAGCTGTAACAATCACGCGATGTTTGGAGGAAAGATTGGGAGAAGAACCATGAAAAATTGCCGGATGAAATACGAGTACCTGACCTTTCTTTAAAGTAACTGAGATAATTTGCTCAGATGAAAAAATTTTGCTGCTTATTCTCGCAGTTGGAAGCGAAGCCGACCGCAGATTATCAAACCATAAATGACTTCCCGGTAAAAAAAACATTGCGCCATTTTCTTCTGTGATGTCTGTTAAAGGAATCCAGATATTATACGCGCTGTGCTTTTTCTCATCGGTATAGCACCAGTCTTGGTGTAGCAATAGTTCATCTGGAGTATTAGCGGGTTTTACAAGAAACGATTCTGTAACGGTTCTGTAATCGGTGAAATTTGCTTCATAAAAAGAATGGAGAATTATTTTGAAATGCAGACAGATACGCTTGTTTTGCTCAAAATCGTTTTCAAGCAGACTATAATAAAAGTGTGGGTGTGAAATTTTGAAATTTTCGGAGATGTATGCGCGCAGTTGCTCTGTTTCCTCAATCAGATTCGCATCTATAACGGCAAAGCCGGCTTTAGAAATTTTCTGAAATATTTCAGGGCTTTTAAGCATAAACTACTTCCGCAAAGTAAATCATTTCAGCTATTTTGTTTTTTAAGGCATTCGATGCTATGAAGTAAGAGGGTTTAAAAATAATGAAGTATGATAGCGGATGCTTAAAAAAAACAAAACGAACGCTTAGTTTTAAGGTTCGCATGTTTTCCAAAAGAAAAATTTTATTTGTCGCATTCTTTGCCGCGCTTACGGCTGTAATCATTTTACCCCTTTCCAATTGCAATAGACGTTCTGCTGACGTTTATCATGGCTTTTTAGAAACTGGGGAATTTAGGAAGATGGAGAGAGCGGATCAAATGCTCAAGTGCGCCTCTTGTCATCCGCAGGAATATGAAAATGAATTAAAAGGTCCACATTCTTATTCTTACAAAAGTTTAGTAGAGCACAAGGCTTTTGTGAACAGTAGCAGTTATCAATGTGATTTTTATACCGCGCACGTCAACAGGTCTTTTGAGAATTGCATGGGGTGTCATGCTCCGCAAAATCTGTATGAAACGCTATTGTATGACAGTTTAAACCGACCTCTACAATTAGCTGAAAACCTTTTACAGGAAGCACATCCGAGACCACTCACGCGCGAGGGCGATGCGCAGCGAGTCACCGGTGTTGACTGCATGAGTTGTCATGTGAATGGCGGGCAGATAGTTTCGCATAAGCATATCTTTAAACCAGAGGATAGCATTGCCGTGCTTCAAACAATGCCAATGTTGACAGTCAACAATATGAACTGTTACCTCTGTCATTTTGATGCGGTGCGCAACTTCAATTCCGAAATAGCGATAAAACAGACAGGTTCTGCGCTCTGCATGAATTGCCATCAGGAGCATGACGCGCAAGGCGAAGGCACCCATTATTTTTATTGGCAGCACGATGCAGAAGGCAAGCAAAATCCCAAGCCTGCTTTGCTTGTGGATGATTTTCATTTTGAAGCGTATGAGAAAAATAAAACCGGAGTAATTACGTGGATTAACACCATCATGCCTCACAAAATAAGTCCCGGACCTGAGATAGTCTTATTCTGCGATGTGCTTGATAAGGACTCTGCCGTACTGGGAAGTAAAACCATCCGTATTAATAAGAAAAAGGAATTTGACAAAGAGATGTACCCAAACCTTGAAAATAATTATTTGGCAGGCATCGAGGGAGATGATGTTCCACTTCATGGTGAAGCCATCGAATATCAATTCCCGCTGCAAAGAGCTGAAGATGCAGCATTTTTTAGAATCTCCTTTATGCACAAATCACAATACTGGTTTCCTGATTCGCTTGGAAAAGTCAGTTTAGTTAAAACTTACGCTTATGAAAAAGAGAAGCAGGTTTTACCTGTTCAATAAATAAGTTTTCCATTCATACGAAGTATTGCCGGTTACATTTACTTCCCTCAGCGATAAGTCAAGCCCATGTATTTCGCGCAAGTAATTTTTTATTACCCTCATGCGTTCTTCTTCCGAGACAATCAACACATCGCTATTTGCAGTATTCAGATAATTCCAAAACGATGGGTACGAATAGATGTCGCATTTACACTCATTTTCTAAGTATCGTTTGTAATAGGGGAAAAATGGAATGATGTAGCCATCGGTAATATAGAATTTCTTGAAGGCTGAAAAATCAACCGGATGAAAGGGTTTGCAACTTAGAAAAAAATAATCTAATACGGAAGAATTAATGGCGAGAAAACGTCCGGAAGCAAGTTTCTTAATTTCTTCAAATTGCTGTTGCTTCATCTCTAAATCTTCCTTCAGCCGGACGCTTTCTTTTTTCAGATGATAGATATGAACAAGAAACAAAATTCCACAAGCGACTAATAGGGGATGAACCCTGCCCGAAAAATCAGGGCGCATATTTTTTACAAGCAATAATAGATGACAGAGGATAAACAATCCAATGTAAGGAACCCAGGAGCGCTCGTTTACTTTATCTACATACGTTTGAACAAGAGTAAGCGCCCAATAAGAAACCACAAAAGCTGCGCAGAATAACCAGGTGGTTTTCTGTTTGCGAAAACTGTATTGACTCAGTAGCGCTGCGCTCAGCAGAATCACAACAAGCGCGAGATGCCAATATTGAAGCAATATGGCTTTTTGCTCGCGGGCTACGCGATTCCACTGACGGGCATCAGTAAAGATGAAATTTTCGGGCAGAATAAGCGAGCGAAGAAAAACCGGTGTCATCACGCGCGGATCAGAAAGCAGCATTTGCGCTCCCATTTGATGCATTACGGTATCGCGATATGTTTTCATCCGCGCGAGCGGCACCATATTTCCCCGCGCGATAAACTGTTCTTCAATATCAGGTTCTACCTGCTTGTAAAATTCTGTGTTCGTTGCAGTTTTTATATCAATAGCTAAAAAGAGAGATTGACCGCCTACTACCAGCAGCGGGAAGAGGAAGAGCATTGCAGTATGTTTAATACGCTCGGTAAAAAGCAGCGAAAAAGGAATCATAAGTAGAAAACAAGCAAGAGCAGCTTCATTTCTGATAAATGTGCCAATAGCGAAAAACAAATTGAAGAGCAGAAACCACCCCCATCTTTTTTTTATGACGCCCCTGTCGTTAAAAAAAATCGTTAAGCCAACCAGCGAAGCGCCACAAACCAGATATGCAACGCGGGTGTAAATAAGATGAATATGGTGGTCAGCAAACACCAGCACAAACATGCTTACCATTATTGCAATTCTTCTTGCAGTAGAAATTTTTTGGGGCAGCAATACGCTTATAGCCTGCATGGACAGCACACTCGCCAGGAGCATCCATAAATTTTCTAGCCACGACATCCATTCTATTCCCGGAAAGTTTTCGTAGAGCAGGGAATAGAACTGCGAAATCACAAGGTTGCCTGAAAAATAAACGGAACGAAATGGCATGCCGGGAGTGAGACTTCCGCTGATAAAGCCAATATTCAGCCCTTCATATTCTACATAGTAGAAACCAAAGAAAAAGTAAGTGAAAATAAAACAGAGCAGCGTGATAAGTAAGGGTAAACGAAAATCAAATTGGCGTTCGGGCACATTCATTAACGACATGCTTTCAGGAGAATTTGCTTTCCAAGATACGGTTTACTTTGGAGCGACTATTTAAACAAATCCAAAATGGGATATGGTGAAAGCATCGCGGCAGACAATTCAGCATCTGGTATGCCGAACCATCCTTTCAGCACAGACGCATAGACCGAGCGAAAGTCATGTTGCAAAGGCAAATTATCGCTCACTTCTGCCTTTGCGGGTAGAATCGGATTTGAGCCGATAATTCCCCCTTTCAACCCGGAGCCGAATAAGAACATCGGACCTGTGGAGCCGTGGTCGGTGCCATAGCTGGCATTTGATTTAATCCTTCTGCCAAATTCTGAAATCGTCATGCCTAATACTTTATCCTGCGTGCCCATTAATTGCAGGTCATCTTCAAAAGCTGCAATCGCCTCGGAAAGCTTTGACAATAATTGAGCGTGAACTCCCTGTGTTGCGTCTGAAGAATACACCTGCCCGTTATGCAAATCAAAACCATTTAGATTAACCATGTAAATTTTTGTTTTCAATCCTCCTCCAATTAACTGCGCAACTATTTTCAATTGGTCAGCAAGAAGATTCCTGCCGGTTTCGGGATAGCGTTTTGATAAATTTTGCTGCGCCTGGGCTGCCGCTTTGATTACCGAAATGTACTGATGGGTTTCATTCGCAGTTGACCTTACAAAAAATAATTCCCTGCCTGCCGGTGTGGCGGGCGCAATGCCATAGTTTCCAAGCACTAAATCATAAAAAAAAGATGTGGAGGTAATCGCCATGCCCAATCCCACTGATTTTCCCTGCAACGCGTTTGAAAGCACAGAGCCAATTTGTATCGCTGGCGGGTCAGGCAGTTCATGATTAGGATAACCAACCGGGTAATTGGGATATTGTTTGTCAATAAATCTTCCAACCCAACCCGAATGAAGCACGCTGGATGAGTCTGAACCTGTCAGCCAAATATCCGTTGCTCTGAAATGAGAGAAATCGGGATTGGGATAACCTACGCCCTGAATAATGGAAAGTGTCTTGTCATTATACATCCTTTGTAATTCAACCATTGACGGATGAAAGCCGGTGACATCTGAATTATTTAAACAAAGCACCCGATTTTCCGGTATCAGGATATTTTTCCGCGCATTGGCAAGATGTGCATATTGGTCTAAAGGGATAACTGTATTCAGCCCGTCATTTCCCCCTTCTAATTGCACTAAAACAAGAATCCTGTCATCTGCCGATGAATTTTTTGATGATGCGGGCGCATTTTTTCTTTTACAACCCCATAAGGATAAATTATTTAGCATCAGCGGCAATAGAATTGCCGGAACTGCGCTCTTTAAAAATGTTTTACGTTTCATTCTGCAATTTTTTCAAATCAACTGATACTCGGGTCGTTGGGCGATGTAAGCATAAAATTGACGGAGTCGCGTAAACACTACGCTTTTACTGATTTCATCAGTGGGATTCGTTGCATAACTATTCCATGCATCAGTCCAATAGTAATCCGCTTTTTGCCCCGACAGAAGAATTGTTTTCAAAAATTCAATCTGTGATGCATCAAATGCATTCGCGCATAATAACATCGTGCTGTCTGTAATCAATTGGTTCGGGTCTTCCGGATGCGGCAGTTGGTTAGTGAATGCAAGCAAATCAAACTTCAATTTTGCCGAGTAAATTGGCAATCCTCCTTCTGACGCCAGCATATCGGTAAAAGAATTGCGTAGGGGTAATGTGTTGGAATTTATCCAAAGCCGGTGATAACCGGGCTGCTGGTGATAAGCAGGCCAGCCTGCTACGTTAAGGGGGTCTCCCGGCTCCATTCCGAGAAGGCGCAATTGATACGCAAGTGACCATGCGTCATATTGCAGCGCCAGTTCCGAAGAAGATGGAAAGGGAACTTGAAATTGCCTGCATGCCCCAATCAGGAAATCAACCGGATTTTTTATTAAGCAGCCCCTATTCATCGGGTCAAAAAAATGCTCACTGCCAAGCAATGCCTTTAACACGGGTTTCACTTCAAAATTGTTTTTAAAAAATAGATCCGCCAAAGGACTAATTACTTCAGCTTCCACTTTTGAGTCAATTTCGGAGTAAACAAACCAGCGATAAATTTTTCGACAAACATGTTTGGCTGCTTCCTGCTGCTGAAAAATCATATCAATCAAATCATCTGTTTCTTTTGCGCCTGCTGCGCCAGTTCTTCCCTTTATTACCGTGTTATTATAAAACGTTGAAAATTGCTTGTCACCGGAATCGTGATTGAGTGGATTGAACGGTGGATTGGGATTGAAAAGCGAGACTAAACTGCTTAAATCATCCTGGTGGTCTTCCCATCCGGTGAGCACCCTTGCCGCAGCCATCACATCACTCTCCATATAGCGCGAATCAGGACCTTTGCCGACAGTAAATAGTTCTTGCAACTCGCGCGCATAATTTTCATTTGGTGTCACCGCGCTGTTTGAGTTTCCGTTCAGATAAAGAAGCATTCCGGGCGTAGTAGTTATTGCCCTTGTGAGTTTTTTGAAATTACCCAACGCGTGCAATCTGAGCAAAGCGAGATAGTCATAGTCAAACCTTGCATCTTTCATCAAAAACATTTGCGCTACAAGATGACTGGGCCAGAAAAGCGTCATCTTTTCTGTTAAGGTATTCTTGGGATTGAGCATTAACCCAATCCACCAAGCTTTTAATGTTCTCACTCTTCTCTATCAGCATTTCCGTCAATATTGCCAAATGTGCCATGCACCCATGTTTGCCCAAACGGCACATCAGGGTCAGTATATTCAGCATCATTGTATGAATTAACCGGAGGCGAGGGAGTAGGTGTTTGAGTAAGTAGAATATCCAGACTTTGGGAAAGGTTCAATCCCGAAAAACGATGATAATCGGCATGTGTCACGCCAAACAGGGTTCTTCTGAGCAGGTGCAGCAACTGAGGTTGCCCCCAATGTCCTGAATAATGCATGATGCCATGAGTTCTTGCTTTGTTCAATATCGGGTTTGATTCTTTTACAGACTGTGAATCATCTTCAGCGAATGCTGTTTTCGCGGCTGCTGCGCTTATCAAACTCATTAGAAAGCCGGAACGGGAAAACTCCTTCATTTTGCTCCTGTTTTATGACATTCAATAAAAGATACCTCTGGTTAAATTACTCCTCCGTTCTCAATAAATCAGATGCAGGACGCATAGCGTATCTGCTATTTGAAAGTATAAACAGTAGCGCTATTACCTTCAACGCTGAATGAATCAATCGGCACGATATTGTAATTTTTCTTCCTTACCACGCTGCAATAATATTTCATCACCTCGACTCTTTCCGGGTCGGAAATAATGATGACGCTCTCTTTTTTTGATTCTAAAAAATCCATGAAGTCAGTATAACTTTTTGTATTACAGTTACATTCTTTCCTGAGATAGGCGTTATAGTTATCCTGAATATAAATGACATCGGCATCAAATAGATAGAGACGCGAAAAGACGGAAAAATCATGCATTTGAAATGGACGGAGGCTGAACAGAATCATTTGATTTTGCTCATTTCCGGGCACCAGAATTTTTCCCGGATACCTTCTTTTTAATTCATCGGTGAATTTTTTACGGGATTGCAATTTACCAGAGAGATCCGCCACGTATAGCTGCTGTTGTTGAAAATGGATAATCGTTCCTCCCAAAATTATCATGCCGGCAAGGATGCCGGTTTTATAAATCAAACGGACTGCTGCAAAATCAACCTTGCTTAACAGGATGAAACACATCATCACGAGCATAGCATCCAAAGTATAATACTGAAGCATGATAAAATATGTTGTGGCGACCACGATCAACCAAAATGAAAGATTGAATAGTACTATTTTTATCGCCTCTTTTTTATCCGTAATGAATGATTGCCGCATGACAATTAACAGCAGTCCGATGTAGATAATAAGTAATCCGAGCGAATGGCGGAGTTTATCCGATAGTATATCAACAGCGCGTAGTATCAATTCCTTATTCACACCGACAAAAGCATTTTCTGCAACCAAACTTCGCAGGAAAGCAATGGTGGTGTATTCCTGGTCGGTTATCAGATTTACAACTGCGGTGTATTTGGCGGAGTCAACGGCATTGGTCATGCTGCTGAGTGGAACAATATTCCCCCTGTCTAATAATTGATAGCCTAATTCAGGCTCGAATTGCTTTAGAAAGTCATCGGTGGTCAGTCGGTCATACGCAATAAACCCAAATACCAAAGCAAATACAGCGGTATTGAAGATGATTGCTGTTTTAGAATAAGAGCGGCTCGAAACTAATAAGACTCCTAACCATTGCATTAAAAAGACGAATGTGCCTACCTCATGCCTCGATAAAAGACACAGGACAAACAGCGCGCAGGACCACCAGCCCAATAGTTTATTGTTTTTTCCGCCAGCTAACAGCGCAAGCGTGGATGCGATGCCCAATGCAAATGCCACGCGTGTATATTGAAACACAAGAATAAACTCCGTGGCGAGTACCAATGTAAGAACAAGAGGAATTATTTTCAGGATGAAACCTGCATGCTGATTATTCTTCAGAAAGAGGAGCAGGATGGTAAACAGGGAAATTGCTACATAAGCAAATAGAAATATTTCATACCAGGGAATTCCGGAGGTGACGCTATAGAACAGCATATAGACTTCTGCCAGCAGAAAATGCGAAACAAAATACCAGATGTTTACAGGAACTCCTTCAGTTACAGAACCTGAGAAAAAGGTGGGATATAAGGCTTCATACGACTCATACACGGAAAAGACGCCTAAGCCATATACAAATATCAGGATGAAAATAAAAATTGCCCCGTATTTCACTGCTGTATTTTTCATATAATTCAAACAAACTTTTCTATGTGGCGGCAAGCGTTGCTTCCCAAAGCGGCAATGTTGTTTTCATGACCGGATTGTTGCCTATTTAATTATAAATTTGACAGATGCTAAACACGTAAACATTCTAAGTAAAATGAGGAACACACATAAATGCGCAATACCCTGCCCTAAATTTAAAAGAATATACCCGGTTTCGGGTGATGTTGTCGCATTCTTTTTTTTAGCCGCGTTCAGTTTGCTAAACTTTAGCTGCAATTTAAAAAATCAAGATGGATTTAATAAGGGCGTGAAGACAAATGATACGTTGTCTGTTGCAGCACCGCTTGATGTATTGCTCTACCTGCCTCCGGTAATTGCGGCAAATCCAAATGAGGACTCTGCAACATCTATCATTTTAACCACAGCGGACGTTGCGCGATTTGATGACCTATCGGAAGAGAAGCCTTATGTCAATTCAGTTCAAATTGTTGATGCGAATGAGCCATGGCCTCCGAGATGGTACATCGCAACCCCTGTCTATACAGATAAAATGTATGAAAAGGTTGCAAAACAAAACCAATATCGGTTTGATTTTGTGATAGATGCCAAAATCGAGTCGGGCTATTTTTCTTTCTATAAAATACTTTCACAACAAGCGATAGGCACAGGGCAGTTGTCTGCTCCTGAGTTTGCAGGCTATATTTTGCTGGATAAAAAAATGGAGCCGGTTGATACTATTAAAAGCAATATGAAAAGGTCTAACATATTTTTTCGCGACCTGAATATCAACGAGAAAGGAGAGCGGTTGGTGGACTTAAAGAAAGACACTTACCTTGATTTAAGAGACTATACTGATAATCCGAAAGACAGTTCTGTGCATTGCTATCTTGACATCATCCACATCTTGGATTCAAATGACAATGTGCTTTTTACCTGGAATCCTTTATATCATATCAACCCTGATTTATTTCAATACAAAGAAACGATGAATAGCAAAGCATTTGCGACAAGACACGCTGATATACTAGAGTGGACGCGGCTTACGTCAGCCCTATGGGATTATGACGGCAATATTCTGTATGCAATGAAGCAAATTGGTATCGGCAAAGTGTCGCGCGAAACCGGGCAAATAATGTGGCAGATAAATTACTCGGATATTCCCATTGTATCCGGTAAGGATACTTTAGAATGGTATAGTCCGCATGATTTTAATTTTTTGTCTGAGAATGATACTGCGGTGCTCTATTCTCTTTATTCGGGAGGCGCGGTAGGAGTTCAGCCCGCGTGTGGCGTTTTGTTTGAACAGAATAAAAAAACAAAGAAATTCAAACTCGTGCAATACATTTTTCCGCAAACAAACTATCTGGCTGTCGGGCAGGGCAATCTTGAATATCATCCTAACGGGGATTATGCTATCGGCTATGGTTTTTTTAGCGAGCCGGATACATCTGCAAATGCGGGAGATAATTATCGAAACGTGTTAGAGTATAAATTACATGACGGAACAGCATCTGTTTATCAATTGCCGCGCTGGATTTATAACTATAAAGCGCGTTTAGTGCGCGACTGGCCTCGTCCTCCGCGTCCGGTAATTGTGCAAAAGGGAGATAATTTGGAAGCAACAGGCGATTTTAAAGAGTACACTTGGTATAAATTATCAGGCGTGAATCTAACAACGGCAAGCAAGGTTGGTGCAGGAAATACAATAAAGCCGGAAAAGGGTAGCATCTATTGTGTTGAGAGTAAATACGGTATCGGATTTTCAGTTTCACTGCCTTTCACTGTCAACTGATAGATAGTTGCTTTTCATCCTTGAATATCTGCAATTGAGGAAAATTCCCATAAAGAATTTCATTCACAGCCGTTTCTGGCGCTTCAAACCAGTTCTTTAACACCGAGGCATATACCGACCGGTAATCATATTGTAATACCAAGTTATCATTTACAGTAATTTTTTCGGGTATAACCGGATTGGTTCCTAAGATGCCGCCTTTTATTTGCGAGCCGAAGAAAAGGAGAGGTTGCGATGAGCCATGATCGGTTCCATAGCTGGCATTTGACATAATGCGTCTGCCAAATTCCGAGAAAGTCATTCCCGCAACTTCATTTTCCCGCCCCATGCCCTTAATGTCATCCAAAAAACAGGTAATCGCTTGTGATAGTTTGCCAAGTAAATCAGCATGTAATCCCTTCGTTGCGTCAGAAGGATCCACCTGCGAGTTATGGGTGTCAAAGCCCTTTAAATCTACAAGATAAACGGAAGTTTGTAATCCACCATTAATAAGTTGAGCAACCTTTTTCAGTTGGTCAGCTAAAGGGTTTTTGCCGGGTTCAGGATACGACTTAGAATGATTGAAGGAAACGGAGAGCGCATTTTTGACAACCTTTGAATAGCGCTCTGCTTGCAGCAACATCTCGCGGATACTCTTTGTTTCTTTTCCTGCCATTCCCGCTAATTCACCGGATGATGATTCCACAGGATGCGTTTCAAAACCTTCAGTTGGGTCAATCACAATGCTCATATCCATTTCACTGCCCTGAAAAAGATAGGTGCCGGTATCGCCAATTTTGATAGCCGGAGGCTCCGGGTGTTCGCCATTCGGAAAACCGGCAGGATAATTCATATAGCGGGTTTGTAAAAAACGCGCTGCCCAACCGGTATGTAATACAGTAGCAGAATCTGAGCCGGTAAGCCAAACATCAGATGAGCGAAAATGCGAATAGCTGGGATTGGAATAGCCCACGCCCTGCACAAATGAAATCAGATTGTCCTCATACAAATCGCGTATGCCCTCAAGAGCCGGATGAAGGGCGGTGTTGGAACTTCCTTTGATGCGTAAAACTTTATTTTCCGGTATCAGCAGATTGGAACGCGCAGCCGCAAGCAAACCATAATTGTCAAGAGGAATGAGCGTATTCAATCCGTCATTACCGCCATCAAGCTGGATGATAACAAAGATGCGGTTGCTCTTCTTTGTTTTATTTGGCGAGCATGCTTGCAGCGCGTTTAAAACAAAAGGCAGCAGAGCGGCAATGCCCGAATTGCGTATGAATTTTCTCCTGTTCATCCTCTACATCATTTGATATTCCGGCAAACTGATTATTTTTTTAAAAAAAGCATCAAGGATGCACTCTATTTCTTTGATCTGATTTATATCGTTGGGATGCGCATTCAGTTTACTCCAGTCTTCATTCCACTGCCTTGCACTGGTTTCACTGCCATTCAAAATTACCTTTAGCTTGTCTTTTATTGCTTGGTTTATTTCTACTGCGCACAACAAATTCAGGCAATCTTCAACTAAAGCGCTGACATTAGCAGGGTCTTTAAACTTGCTGGCAAAATTCACAAGGTCAATTTTTACTCTCGGTCCGTTGCAATTCATGCCTTCAGTGGTGGTGAGGTTATCAATAATTTTCATTCTGAAACTGAGGGTATAGGTATTTATCCACCATTGGTGATATTTAGGCGCCTGATAAAAAGCGGGCCAACCGGCAACGCTTGGCGGGTCGCCTACCATCATGCCTAAACCACCGAGCGTGAAGTTGTAATGTATCCAGCATAAATGCGTGTCGGAAGGCAGGGGCGGCAGAGCCAGTTCGAATTGTTTGCTGGCGCCAATGAAAAAGTCAACAGGACTTTTGACAATGCACCCGCGAAAAGCCGGATCAAAAAAGTGTTCACTGCCCAGCAATACGCGCAGCACCGGTTTAATCTCAAAATTATTTTCGATGAACACGCGCCCTAACGGGGCAATAATTTCTGTTTCTATTTTTTCATCTAACTGCGGGGAGACAAACCAGCGGTACAAATTCCTGCAAACGAATTGCGCGGTTTGTTCTTTGCCGAATATCAGCTCAATTAATTCATCGGTTTCCTGCGCTCCCGCCATGCCTTCTTTTCCTTTGATAATTGCATTACCGAAAAAAGATGAAAAATTTTTGTCGCTCGTATCATGCAATTCAGGGTGGAAGTTTACCGCTATTTTTTCCTTGTCGTCCTTCCAGCCGGTGAGCACGCGAGCCGCTTCTTTCACGTCATCCTCATTGTAGTTTTGTTTGTTTTCTTTTCCGATGGTGAACAACTCAAGCAGTTCGCGCCCGTAGTTTTCATTGGGGGCTACTTTGCTGTTGGTATTCCCATTCAGATAGACTAACATGGCGGGGTTAGTGGTGCCGGTGCGAATCAGTTTTTTGAAATTACCCAGCGCAAACTCCCGAAGCATAACAGCGTACCGATAGCTGTAACGGGCATCGCGCACCATTTCGGTTTCAGTTACAAAATGGTTGTGCCAGAAGATCACCATTTTTTCAGTAAGCGAATAATCGCGGTTAATGATTTGACCTGTCCACCATCCCTTTAAGTAGATTCTTCTTTTCCTGTCAATATCGTTGTTTTCCCAAGGCGCGTCAACCCACTGCTGACCATTGGGCACAAACGGATCGGTGAGGTCGGGGTCTTCCTGCGCCAACATAGGCGGCACAGGCGATTGAATAAGCAAAATATCAAGACAATTACTAAGCGGTTTGTTATTAAAGAAGGAAAATTCCTGATGCCCGATACCAAACAGGCAACGTCTTAGCAAGTGCAACAGATCATTTTCTTGAAATGTGCGGTTAAGTGGAGCAAGACTATAGGAAGTGATATCGGGCATCCTTATGAATGGTTAATTAACCAAGAAATCCTACAAAAACATTTTCTCGCAGAACGCGCAGAGCATCAGTCAAAGATATGTAAAATACGAGTGAACAAACGAGGGAGCGAGAACCGAAAAAGAAACCTCGTCAACGCAGGAACATTAATCTTGTGCGTTCAATGCCGATTTAACTTCAACTTGAAGCGCGTCTGCCCAAAGCTGGTAACCCCTTGAGTTGTTATGACCGTCTTTTTGTCAATAAAGTGAATGATATTCAAAACCAGCTTGCTTTTTTGCCTGCTTAAATTTTTCAAAAAGATTGATTGTTTTTATAGCGCTGTTTGATTCAAGGATATTTGCCAATGGTTTCAACGGGAAATAGTCCTGCTCTAATTCAAGCAACATAGGATGCAGCGCTACAATCAGTTTAAAGTGATTTTCTTGTGAAAGCTGAACGTAATCCTTTGTTATGCATCGCTCAATTTTTTTGAGCGCCTGTTGTTCTGCTTCCCTATTTTCCTGAGGAGTTAGTAAGAGCCAGTTCATCGGGTGTACAACCTGAATGATAGCTCGTGCAATAAATGAAAATTGATAAAAATACGCCCACCAGGGCGCTGATTTATATTTATCATCGCGCTCCCAGTTCCCAATTTTTACTATATCGCTTATATCGGTTGTATTAATTGCCAGAATAACTATTTTAGGTTTAAATGGCAGCAGGAGTTCTTTTAAAATAGCGTATTGAGAAAACGGTTCTGAGCCGCATAGAAAAAATCTCCTGACATCTCTCCTCGAGAAAGATTTAGCTTAAACACATATTTTAACACGAATTCGCCTATAAATAAACTCAGGATCAAACTGGTCAATAGGAGCGTGTACTGATTTTTAGTTTCACGCTTTTTGATAAGCCGTTTTAGAATAAGAGTACCCGTGAACAATATAAAAGAGTAAACTATCACGGTTAAAAAAATGGTGGATACCCCAAAAAATCCTAAAATAAAGTTGAGGATTACAAAAACGGATAAGAAGAAAATTCCCGTGTATTTGAGCGTTTTTTTTAACATACGGATTTCAGAAAATAGCGCATTTGCAATAAGTAGGTACAAGGCTAAAAAAAAGTAACTTACTTTATAGCATTTAACCGTTGGTGCAGTGTTCGTACCAGCACAGGAAACAACACTTCTGCTTTATTTTTCTCGCCATCTGCATTGAGATGGCAGTCATCTATCCACCAAGAAGCATTTTTTATTGAATCGAAACTGAACGGCATCCAAACGCCTCCAACTTCTGCTGCAAGCATTTTCGACAAGTTTGCATTTAGCTCCGCCATGTCGCGATATTTCTGATTTTGTCTTACAAATTCAGAGTTCATGTTCAGGATATTTGGCAAAGCGATCAGCAATGCACTATCAGTTGCCACATGAAGATAGAGTCTTCGGGTATTGTTATAGAAAGGATATTTTTCATATTGTTTAAGATGGAGAATGCTGTCCAAATTCAGATTTGACCACTGAGGAAAAGTAACATCGCGCTGATGACTAAACTCATCGCGCCTGCCGGAGAAATCACTGTAAAACAAGCGGATGGCGATATAACTGAAAAAATAAGAGCGGAGCATCCAGCGGGCAGGCGGAGGAAGCGGTTCAAGATGAAAATTGATTCTCCGGTAGTGCGTGTAATCTAATTGAAAATTGGAAGGGATAGAGGCAGTAAGCAGTGCGTCATTCACCCCGCTGTTCACGATCACTACATCGGGCTGGTAATAGCTGTACTTAAAAAGATATTGCTGTAACTCCTCTGCAGAAGTACCCGCTTCCAACCCTGCATTGATTACTTCTGCTCCTGAGTAATGGGCGCTCAAGATGCTATCATGGGGAATGAAATCATTCAGCAACCTTTCTATCAGTGCAGGAAAAGTTTGCGAAGGCGAATCTACTCCAAGTCCATAGGTCGTAGAACCTCCCAAACACAATACGCGCAGCTTATTTGATTTTTGCAGCGGAATGCGCCTGCCGCGGTAGCCATCCTCGTTATGTTGCACCTCGCCATGGTTCCTATATCCGGGGTAAGGAATATATCCCAGGTAGGGTAGTGAAAGATAACGGGGGAAATGCTCCGGATCTTTATTTCCGATAAGCATGTCACGAATGCGAAAATAATTTTTGTTCGAAAGAAAATCGGACGAACGACTGCTAAGCCACATTCCTGCATAGCCGGCAAATTCAATTGTCATAAGCACAAACAGCAAGAGCACAGACCGAAACAAAAATAATCTCAATCGCATAATGAACCAGATTTCAGATGAACCATCTGATTACCTTAAATCTCCTTTGACAAGATAAAGAAATAGTTCTTTCACCGTTGTTGCAATCACTTTCACATTCCCGCCCGCGCCAAATCCAAATTCACGCTTGATGTGCGCCACTTCTATTTCTTTTATACGGAAACCGGCTGCGGATGCACGAATAAAAAACTCGGCATGAACAAATGCACTGACGGACCTGAGCTCAATAGTGTCAAAAATTTTTGTGCGATAAAAAACAATACTGTTCACATCGCGCACCTTACAACCGGAGATTAGCGAAATCACCCGGTTATAAACCAGCGAATAAATTTTCCGGTACGTCCGGTCTTTTCTTTCTTTGCGAAATCCCAAAATAAAATCATATTCATCTTTTATTTCCAAAAATCGAATCAGGTTTGAAACAGGAAATTGGTTATCACCGGGCAAAAAAAGCGCCCATTCTGTTTTAGGAACCATGAATACTTGTTTCAATGTTTCTCCGAAACCCAAATTTATTTCGTGGTTAATAATTTGCACGTTATTGAATTTACAAGCTAACTGTTCTGCCACCAGCAAAGTATTATCTGAACTGCCGTCATTTATAATCAAAATTTGAAATGAAATTGCCAGCCGCTTGCACAACTGCTGCGCTTCTTCCACCAGCTTCATTAACGACCTACTGTCGTTATAGGCAGGAATGCTGATGGTAAGATATTGAACAGGCTCATCCATTTGTACAGATAATCGTGTTCAGACTGCGCGATAACTTTTCATTCACGCTATGTTGTAAATATTTTTCTTATTCCTTTTTTTATCGCCCCTGCGGTGACAAAACTTTCAAAAAAGCCTTTTTTATCTGTTGTTTCTTTCTTCGTTTTTTCAATCAGCTCAACAATTCGCTCCTTGCTTTCCGCAGGCACAGGATAGTCAAATTCTTTTACCATGTCGCCAAACAACGGGCGCTCGCCACAGTTGTAATACCGTTGAAAAAAATCATCAGGCATCTCAAATTTTTCTATTTTATCAGTTTTGTCGTTCGCGTTTTTATGATAAAACATCAATTTGGCATCTTTTGGAGCTATTGCATAAGCCACAACTAACCTTTCTTTGTTTGTTAGGTTAGGTGAGGATCCATGTATGACAGCATGATTCAGAATAAATGCTTGTCCGGCTTTCATGGGTGCGGTGAGCATATTCTCCCAGAGGAGCGCCTCATTACCCCTGTATGCCACCGGGATATTATTGCTTCGATAATAATCGAAAAAAAGATGGCTGCCCGGCAACACTCTTAAAGCTCCGTTTTCTTCCGAAGTATCCAGCATGGGCACCCATATCGTAGCGGAATAAAATTTTGATTCATCAACGGTTGTCCAATCTTGGTGTACATTTACCTTTCCCTCCAGCCCGGGAGATTTACAGAGAAACGTGCTGCCTAATTTTTTGTAGTGCTCAAATTTTTCATCTAAAGCCTTTTGAAGCACCTTTTCCGTGTGTTCAAATATTTCCCGCTTAAACTCTTCATCGGGATTAAATGCAGCTGAATAAAATCCTTTGGGTAAATTCGGATGCAGCTCATAGAATTTTTCTGCGATTATTTGCGCATCTTTCGAGCTAATAAAATCAATGATCACGTAACCATCCCGATCAAAACGCGACTGGGTTTCTAAATCCTTAAATATCCTTGGTTTCATTTTTACAAACAATGTGAAAACATACAGATTGTTGGGATGTTTAAAAGTACGCCTTAACCGAACGCAAAGGATAACCTCGCTTAAGTTGTAAAGATATGAATGGACTTTTTAAGTAAGAGAGAAGAAATTGCTGTTTAGTTGAAAATCTTATTCAATTACGTAACTTCAAATCCAACAAAATCAAAAAACAGTTCGTTATATTCGTAACTGATTTTGAGGGTGTCTGTTTTCTCAACAAATAACTCCTTGAAGAGCATGAAGCGTTTTTTAATTTCAGATTTTAGATGAATATTCTAACTACTAAGCCTATAATTCCCCAGTAGCAATGGAGAAAAAAACTATCCTCCTTTTAAATCCTCCCGGAAAAAGCACCTATTTCAGGGATAACTATTGTTCTCCGGAATCTAAAGCCGGATATTATTGGCAACCTACCGATTTGCTGGTTCAAAGCGGCTATTTGAAAGAGGAATTTGACGTTGATATCCTGGATGCAATTGTAGAAAATAAAACGGATGAACACGTGCTTGATTTGGTGTTAAAACGAAACTATTATTCTATTCTTTCTCTTACAGGAACAGCCTCCTGGGAAGAAGACTTTCATCTTCTTAAAAAAATAAAAGCCCTTAAGCCTGAAATTATTCTGGCTTTGTCCGGAAACCTGGCGCTTTTTGAGCATAAAGAACTTTTTAGAACTTGCGATTGGTTAGATATCGCTCTTCTCGATTACACTACGGATGATTACGGCAAATTCCTGCAAGGAGAGAGAGAGGCGCTATTCAAAATAGTTTACCGCAAAGAAAATAATGTGGTGACAGTAATTGACCGTAAAGCGCCTAAAGAGTTTAGCTACCCTGTTCCGTTACATGAAAAATTTAAGAATCATCTCTATCACCTTCCCTTTGCTACCAAACACCCCGCTACCATAGTAATGGGAAGTGCCGGCTGCCCGCATAAGTGTGAGTTTTGTGTCGCCAGCGAAATAAAATATCGTTTCAGGAATACGGATAATCTTATTGCTGAATTGAAGGTACTGTATGAAATGGGAATTAAGGAAGTAGGGTTCAACGATTATATGTTTGAAGTTAACCATGAAAGGGCGATGGAAATTTGCAGCAGAATGATTACAGAAGAAATAAAATTATCCTGGGGTTGTTCTTGTAGAGTTGACACATTAGATGAGCCTTTGCTAAGGCGAATGAAAGAAGCCGGTTGTCATACGATTCAAATGGGAATCGAAAGTTCCGTTCAGGGGGTATTAGAGGCGCAACGAAAAAATTCAACAGTAGAAAAGGCGAAAGAAACCATTGGACTATGCAATAAGGTAGGTATTCGTGCTTTTGGAAACTTTATTATAGGGCTGCCGGGCGAGAATGAAGAAAGTTTAAGTAACTTGGGGAAATATGCCCGGCAAATCGGGTGTACAAATGCAGTTTTTTCTACCTTGGTGCCTGATATGGGAACAACTCTCAGGAAAAAAGTTATTCAAGAAGGAAAGATTGAAAACCGGATGACGAAATTCAGCAGCACCGACAAATTCTTTCCACAATCGTTAAGCGGCATAAAGACTGATAAATTATCTTCCATCAGAAGAAAGGTGATGCTGGAATTTTATTTTCATCCTTCTTTTATTTACAACAATTTTATCCGGGCGAAAAGTTTTTATGAATTTAAGCGAAAGGTCGGTTACGGATTACAGGTCTTACGAAGGATATAGCTTTATCAATTATTCCAATTCAGCACAGTGTTTTGCTGATTTTTACTCATAGCTTTAATATTAAATGAAAATACTTTTCCTGAATCTTCCTTCAGATGTTCTTATAGTAAGACGATATATGTGCTCGTCTTTTGCAGAAGCATTCCTTTTCCCTCCGCACGATTTAATTTCGCTGGCAGGTGTTGCCCGAAGCATACCAGGTATGGAGGTTTCTTTCTTAGATGCTGTGGGGGAATGTAGTAATACGGATGATACAATTGCCTACATAAGAGAAAATTCACCCGATGTTTTAGTATCTATTATAAGCTTCGAGTTATATGACAAGGATGTACTGATCGTAAGGCGACTGAAGGAAGAATTTCCCGAAATTTCTATCTTTCTCTTCGGACATTATCCTACACATTTTCCAAAAGAAACACTCGACTATTCAAATGCAGACCTGATTATGTTAGGGGAGCCTGACCTTATTTTTTCGCGCGTAATACAACAAATGAGCGCTAAAGAACCACTCAATGAAATTGGAGGAATAGCTTACCGAACGGCTGACGGGCAAATCGCGGTTGGTAAGCAGGAACGCAGAGTGACCGCCTTCGATTCATTACCAATGCCTGCTTATGATTTATTAAACAACAGCTTTTATCGTGAACCCTTCATGCCTCAGCCGTTTGGGTTGATACAATCCGCCCGCGGTTGCCCCTACCAATGCAACTATTGCGTTCATTCTTTCGGCACCAAACTAACGATGCTAAGCCCTGAAACTGTTTTTGAGCATATCCTGCAATTAAAATCCCAGCACAATATCCGGTCATTAAGATTTATTGACGATACGTTTACAGTCATCCCTGCGCGTGTCATTGAAATTTGCAAAAAAATGATAGCCCACAAGTTAGACCTGAAGTGGACCTGCCTGGCGCGGGCTGATACATTGAACGAGGAAATGCTCGTTTGGATGAAACGCGCAGGTTGTGTGCGGTTAAACATTGGCATGGAATCGGGCAGTCAGAAAATACTTGATATTTTAAATAAAGGAACAACAGTTGAGAGTTCGCTCAGGCAATTACAATCTGTTAAAAAAACAGGTTTGGAAATGATGGGGTTTTTCCTAACAGGTATTCCTGGCGAAACAGAAGATGATATTAACGAAAGCATTCGTTTCGCAAAACAAGCAAGATTCAATTATGTGGCAGTGGATACTCTTAAGGTCTATCCCGGCACTCCACTATTTGAAAAATTGAAAGATTCTATTGATTTTTCACTGCTGCCTTATAAAAATCAGTTCCGAGATGAGGAGTTTAATAGTCAATCTTTATTTTATAGAAAGAAATTTTATCGTGATTTTTATTTTTCGATAAATTATGTGTTTAATGCGCCTGCCAAGAATTTTGTAAAATTTGATCACTTAGTCAGTATGCTTGATTATGTCTGGCGTATGGCAAGAACATAATCATAAATATTTTTTACAAATCAAATTACATTGCGTTTAATTTAATCATGTATCTAACTCTATATCAGAGTAACCTTCGTGAAGAGGTTCACTGAGAGAATTTAAGATCTTTTCTTACATTCGCCATCACTATGTTTTAATTTTAACATTTCATTTTCAAAGTTTTATATTATGACTGATAAAGAATTTAGTTGGCCAGAGGGTGAAAAACTAGTTTATTTAAGACCTCCAAAAGAAGAATATCATGGAAGATTACCTGACTTTTATCCAGTTGAATGGTTTCCAGAACTTAATATTTTGAAGGACAACTGGAAAGCTATAAGAGATGAGATTTTAGCATACGAAAAAGAAAGAGGGGCAATAACCGGTATGGATTCCTATTCGCCAGCAGCGGTTAGCGGCAATGATTGGAGTACGATTAACTTAATGAGTTATGGTGTACTATTTCATAATAATAGAAAAAAATTCCCCTTTCTTGCCAGTATTACTGACCAAATAACTAGTTGCACTACGGTTACCATTAGTGTTTTATCTCCTCATACCGAAATTAAACCACATTATGGTGATACCAATGGAGTTATCCGAGTTCATCTTGGATTAATTGTTCCGGATCCTTATCCGACCATTGCTATGAAGGTTGGAGACGAAGTCAGGGGCTGGGAAGAAGGAGAATTGTTGCTATTTACTATAGTACAGCGCCACAGTGTGTGGAGTCGTTCCGACAACAAAAGATACTTGCTGATTATTGATTTTGTTCCCAAAGTTTTAGAAACTAGACAACAGGAAATCTGTACAAAAACCTTAGGGAGTCAGACTTATATCTTTTTGTACAAGAGAATATGGTTTTTAAAATATCTTCCGGAATTTATAGTTCTTTTTCTTTGTTATACTTTCTCTCTCTTGTGGGTGTTTTTATTGCCTATTCAGCGAAAAGTTAAACTAAGTCTTATTTAAACCAATTAGCCCCGTAGAAGTGCATAATAAACCAAAGCAGATACTCTGCTTCTGTTGTTTCATCACTTTTTGGTTATCTATTATATTATTATGTTTTTAAAGATTTTTGGGTTTTTTATAATTCAATATATCAGGTTTCCAAGGAAGAAACATATCAATCAGCCAAGGTTTAGTAGCTAATAAAAAACATGTAAACAGCATTTTTGATGAAGTAAAACCTGATTTAAGCGTTGCAAATTTATAAGCAACTCCAATGGTATCAGTTACATTTTCTACCTGATGCCACACTAAAGAAGGAAAATAGAGAACATCACCTGGATGGAGGAATACCTCATGGGGTTTGGCATGCTTGAGTAAAGGAAACTTGGGATCGTTAAGATTATAAGGATCGGCTTGGCTGAAAAAATAATTAAATCTGCGGGGTCGGGCGCCCAGAAATAAACGATGATTGGTCGGATAAAAAATCCATCTTTTTGTTCCTTCTACCTGAACAAAAATGGTCATGGCATAACCATCATGGATGGGCGTCATAGTGTTTTTACCACCCATGAAAAAATAGTTCAACTCATTTTTTGCGCCTTTCATCCTGAATTTTCTTAACCAGTTATAATCAAAGTCTTCCCTCAAACCCGATTGTTCATCTACCATGCGTGAGAATTTTAAATATCTTTTTGAACCCTTTTTCATATTCTCTATATAATCGCGCAGTTTTACGACATCATAAGCCTGATCAGTATCTTTTATCAATCCTGGATTGTTGACAAGAGTAACATCTTCATCACCATATTTCTGAGCAAAATATTCTAAAGTCCATTTTTTTTGGCAGGGCCATTCAGATGCCGCACCCCGAAATACGATAGGAAAATGATCGTGCTTCACCGGATCGGTATATTCTCCCTTCTTGTATTCGATTATTTGAAACTCATCGGGCATCGGGTTGTTGGTTGCATATTCGTCTATCGCTTTGTAGAGTTTTTTTTCGGTATTGCCAAAAATTTCAGGATACCATTTTTCCCCAAAAATATGCTCTGCAAAGAATAGCGCGTTGTATGCCCACCAGTGGCTAATTTTAACATTGTTTGGTTTCATGGTTAATTTTTCATTAGTTTGTTCTAAGTAGGATTCGGTGCAAACGCAACAATAATACCATTAATCAACTAATTTTTTTGTTGTCTGTTAAAGAAAATGTGGCTTTTGAGCTAAATGTTTTCTATCTTCATAGAATGTTATAGAAATTAATATTATGAAAGTCTGTTTAATAAACCCGCCCCGTTTAATGAAACCCATGAGCGCCACCATGAAGCCCTCTCCACCGCTTGGGTTGGCGTTTATTGCAGGCGCTTTAAAGAGAGAAGGTCATTCCATTCAAGTGATTGACTCTCTCGCTGAAGCCCCTAATCAATATATTGAATTCAAAAATGACATTGTATTAAATGGTATCACCGAGGTTCAAATAGCAAAGCTGATTCATCGCGACACGAAAGTGATTGGACTAAGTTTAATGTTTAGCGGCAATTGGCTTCATAATCGGATACTAATTGATTATTTAGGCAACTGTTTTCCCGATGCTATTATTATAGGTGGTGGCGAGCACCTTACTGCTGCCCCTGAAATGTGTATTGAACAAACACGGCATTTGAAAGTTTGTATTTGTGGAGAAGGCGAAGAAACTGTAACAGATGTAGTTAAAGCGATAGAAAGCGGCAGCAATTTTTTGGAAATACCTGGAATCGTTTATCGCAATGAGGACAATGTAGCGGTGCGCACAAAGGCGAAAAACCGAATAAAAACAGTGGAGGAATTGGCATGGCCAGCTTGGGAGTTATTCCCGTTGGAGAAATACAAAAAAAATAGTATCATCTATGGCGTGGATAGGGATGTTTATTCTGTACCATTAATGGCAACCCGGGGTTGTCCTTATGAATGCACTTTTTGCAGTAGTCCGCAAATGTGGGGTACACGTTATTTTATGCGCAGCCCTCAGGACGTGGTAAATGAAATGGATTATTTCCATGAAAAATTTAATGTCCGCAATTTTGATTTTTATGACCTCACCGCCATTATTAAGAAAGCGTGGATCATTGAATTCGCACAAGAAGTAATTAAACGGAAACTTGACATTACATGGCAAATACCTGCCGGCACAAGGTCGGAAGTGATTGATCGCGAAGTGGCACATTCTCTTTATGCCTCCGGATGTCGCAATATTACGTATGCACCCGAAAGCGGCTCGGTAGAAATTTTGAAATTAATCAAGAAAAAAGTTTCACTCTCCAAGATGCTCCAATCCATTACCTACTCGAGCCAAGAGAAAATGAATATCAAGATAAATGTGATTATTGGTTTTCCGGGCGAGAAACATAAAAATATATGGCAGACGATGTGGTTTTTAATAAAGGCAAGCTGGCATGGCGTGAATGACATGGCTCCATCGGTATTTTCACCCTATCCAGGCAGCGCGCTTTTTGAAATGCTCCAAAAACAAGGTAGAATCAATATGAATAACGATGACTATTTTTACCAGATAATTTATGTTGATACCTTTTTTAATAATTTTTTCTACAATGACGACATTAACAAGCATGTTTTGCGGTTTTATCTGCTGAGCTACTTAGCAATTTTTTACATTTCCAACTTTATCTTTCATCCTGCCAGATTGGTTAAAACAGTTCAAAATTTATGGACAAGCAAATATGACTCAAGGGCGGAAATGGCATTGGGGGAATTAATTAAACGATCAAAAATTAAAGTAAAACAACGCTCTGAAATTCCGGTTGAGTCATTTGCCAAAACCAAGTTATTTGTTGAACAAGTGCCTGAAAAATTACCTATTTTTTAATCCTTTCTAAATCAAGTATTACGTGCAAGCAGAAGTGCCCCAATATTTCCTTAGAGAAGAAACCTATACCGGTAAACATGATTTTTTCTATAATTCGGAAAAATTTCCGGGATTAAAAAAAATAGAATCTAACTGGCATATCATTCGGGATGAAATTATGGGATTGATAACAGGAAAAGAAAAGATTGATGTGCAAAACCTGAATCCCCCTTATCTTTCTTCTCCCGATGCCTGGAAAAATATTTATTTCTACAACTTCGGTTGGAAAAAACATAAAAATTGTGACCGCTATCCCAAGACGCATGCCTTGCTCAAGTCAATTCCTAATATGATTTTTGGAGGAATTACGGTATTGGAACCAAGATCAAAAGTTTTACCCCACAACGGAGAAACCAATACAACAATAAGGTGTCATTTAGGTTTGAAAATTCCAAAGTCTTATCCGCATTGCGCGGTGCGTGTAGGAACTGAGGAGCGCGGATGGGAGGAAGGCAAAGTTCTGATGTTTAGTGACGCACATTATCATTCTACGTGGAATGATAGCGATGAGCGGAGATTTGTTTTGGTCTTTGACATCGTGCGGGATGAATATGCACTTCAAAAGCACTTGGTATGCGCAAAGGTTCTTGGGGCTCTTTCCTTGAAATTATTTTATAGCAAAAAACCGGAACTAAAAAAAATACCCCTTTTGCTTCTTCGACCAGTTCACTTTTTTTTTACTTGTTTTTGGTACGTTTATCTGCCCTTACAAAACCGATTCAGACTGCCCTGAAATATTTTATGAATATTGCTCAAGTGACTACGATTCGGAATCTAAACTGATACTGTGCGAAAATTTAAAAAAGGCTTCACCTTTATCTGAATATATTTTATCAAAACTTATTACAAATAAAATGTTTTGTTCTGTTTCATAATTAGAATGATGCTAAATTTTTTTAAAAACCGTTGCGGAGAATTAACAATCACAGCAGTAACTTTATTTTTAACCCTCATATTTTTTACACCCGTTACGGATGATTATGGTTCACTCGGATGCAATTTGGCTGCCGGGCAGTTCAGCGACTACCCTTATCTGTATGAGTTTTATTTAATGCTTGTAGGAATGGGAGGCATGTATCGGTGGCTCTATCATATCCTGCCAGATTACAACTGGATGGGAATTTCCTTTCTTGCTTTTAACTTATTATCCCTTTATCTCAGTCTGAGACTGATAAAAAACCTCATCCTAAAAGATAGCAAGAACGCTTATTTGCTCCGTATCATCCAGGTGTTATTTTCATTATTCTTCATTGAAAACATCGCGTCTATCACGCACACGCGGGCTTCCATACTCTTCTGCGGCATCGGGTTGTTCAACATAGCTTTCACCGATGGGATTAGCCGAAAAGGGATATTGATAAATGCGGCAATCTTTGCGCTTGGAATGCTTATTCGTCCGGAGAGCAGCCTCGGCATGTTGCTGCTTGTTTCAACCGGTTACCTGATTTATCGCTTTGATATAAAGCACGTGGCGAAGCGGTTTTTACTTCCCTTTGTGGCAAGCGCAGCCTTGTTCTCCTATTTCACTATGGACTGGCTGCATACGGATATTTATGCAAAGAAAGTTGAACCTGAAATCGAATACAAAATAATGGATAGGCGAATCGTTGATCTTTCATCTATGAAAACAGCAGAAGATTCGGTAAAATATCAGGCGGTAATGGCGGGAATGTGGTTTGACTTAAAAACTATCACCCCGGACTTTATCCGGAGCCTGCTACTACCAGGTATTAATCTCAGCGCGGCACATGCCGCGAGCGTATTTTTTCATAGTCTATCTTATTATAAACATTATGTGTTTATTGCATGCCTTGTTATCGCCTTGATTTTTTTGTCTTTTTTTCAAACCAATTCTTTAAGAGGAATTTTTAGAATCGTGCTTTTTCAAATAAGCACGTTCCTTATTATCTATTTAGTGGATTTTAACGGACGTTTAATCACCGAAAGACACTTTCTTAATATTCAGTTGATTTCGCTTTTAATCACCTCCTTTTACTTTTTCAATCCAACAGTTCCATTTGATTTTTGGAAAGGACATAAAATTTTATTGTTAAGCTGTTTCTTATTTGTGCTGTTTGGAACAGGTGCAACGATTGTCAACTATAAGCAGCATAATGACTCGGTGGCACACAGCGTGAATTGCTATGAGTCGGCTATGCAGGAAATAGAAGACTCCTATGCCGGACGGATTATAGTGGTCACCCTTAGCAACGCATACCTTTTAGATCATAACTTTTCTATCAAAAATAAAAACTACACCAAAAACACTTATTTACTTTTTGACGCTTTTACCTTCTCGCTACTTCCAAATTATATGAATTATTTAAGCAGCCAATGCCAGTGCAATCCTGCCGACCCGGTTGCTTTTTTAAACTGGAGTGTCGGGAAAAATGCTCTCTATCTGGCAGAAGCCGCGCGCTATAATTTAATAGAAAAGTACATGCGCTTGATTCACCATCAGAAAATTAAATTCATCTCCATCGGCAGTTTAGAGAAACCTGACTGCATCCAATCCACCGAAATGAAGGATTATGAATTAAGAAATATTGTTGTTGGGGATTAACTATAAGCGGATAAATTTTTTGTAAATTCATGGCCAAAACCTAATTTTCTCGCTATCTTTCTAACCAGAAATCGTTCTGAAAGCGAAAAAAAATAAAGAATCAACCAAGTAAAAGAAGCATGAAAGTTACATTTGTGGCATTAGGATCGGAACAATTGGGCATCAGCCAACTGTCAGCTATTGCAAAACGTGATGGACATCAGGTAAGTCTCGCTTTTAGCGCATCGCTGTTTCATGACCGGTTCAATCTTGAGATTCCTTCTCTGGGAAATTTTTTTGACGACCGTAGCGAGGTAATAAATGCCATTAAACAGGAAAAACCCGATGTGCTCGCGTTCTCCTGCCTCACTTCAACTTACCAGTGGATGCTTGGTGTTGCAAAAGAAGCGAAGGAAATATTTCCAAATGTTAAAACTGTTTTTGGCGGGGTTCACGTTTCCGCAGTACCCGACAGGACAATATTAAAGCCGGAAGTGGATTATGCGGTGGTAGGCGAAGGCGATATTGCATTCCCATTAATTCTTCAAGCCATTGCAAATGGAGGACCGGGAACAGAACCTATTCCCAATACGAGATATAAAACCAAAAGCGGCATCGTTATCAAAGGCGTACAACAAGGTTTCGTTCAGGATCTTGATTCATTGCCTTTTTATGACAAGGTAATTTGGGAAGACCATATCCGGATACAGGACATGTATCTCACCGTTGCTACCCGCGGGTGTCCATTTACATGTTCTTTTTGCTTTAATAATTTCTTTGCGCGCCTACCCGAAGAAAAGCGCGGCAAATACGTAAGACAGCGCAGCGTTGACAACGTAATCCATGAACTTAAATGGGCAAAAAAGCGATATGACATACAGTGGGTGGATTTTCAGGATGATGTTTTTACGGTAAACAAAGGTTGGATAAAAGAATTTACAGACCGGTATAAGAAAGAAGTAAATGTGCCGTTTCAATGCCTAATCCATCCCCAGTATTTTGATGATGAGATGGCAAGCTGGATGCGCAAAGCTGGGTGTGAATGGATACAAATAGGCATTCAAACCATGGACGAAACTTTCAAACATGAAAACCTGCGCAGATATGAAGATTCCAACCATATTGTTCAGGCGCTGGAAGCGATGCACCGCTATGGCATTAAACCTAAAGCTGACCACATGCTGGGATTGCCGGGAGAACCAATCGGATCACAGGCAACCGCGTTGAAATTGTATGCCGAACAAACGCCCAAGCGGATTCAGACATTTTGGACATGTTTTCTTCCCGGCACCGATATGATGAAGCAAGCAGTACAACAAGGAATATTGAACGAAGAGCAAGCGGAAAGATTGAACGAGGGAATTGATTTTTACTTTTTTCGCAACAAGGAGAATATTAAAAATCCCGAACTTGTAAAGATCTATCAAAGCTATGAATTTCTGTATAAAGTGATGCCTGCTGTGCCTGCTTTTTTAAAACAAAGGTTAAAACCTGAGCATGTTAGCTGGATGCCTAATATGGCAACAAGGGTTTTGGCTTCTGTCTTTGATGTTTATACAGGGTTTAGACATGGCAACCCGGAATTTGCTGCTTATGCCAAACATTATTTATTTCACCTCTATTCTTTTTTCAGAAGAAAAATGGGGTTCAGCAGACCAAAGGCTACTGTTCCAAATCTGAGCGTAGAAAACATACCCGCCATTTTAACGCCAAATCCGGAAGTGGCGATGTCGGCAGCATAGCGGGAAAGATGTCTTTTATCAGGACAACGTTTGAAATCACGCTTGAAACACTCTGACGATGCGGTAGAGCGACCATGTTTCTTTCATTGCCTTTGCAATAGTTACCCACGACCCTCCTTTTGACATTCCTGATTTCCTCGGGTGATAGACGGAAAGTGTTTCAATCGGTTTCACTCCTGATTTTATCAACTTTGCGCAGATTTCACTTTCAATAATTGAACTGTTTAATTGAGGATTCACTTTTCTTAACTGGTCATTCCGGTAAACTTTTATCCAATTTACATCCCTTAATTTAATGCCCAGCAGAAACCGGTTAAACAGTTTATTTAATAAACTTAAATTTTTTCGATACCTGCTGTATTCATGATTTTCTCTGTAGAATGAGAAAAAATATCCTGAATTGAATTCCTTTACAGCCTGCAATTCATCCGGGTTAAACTGCCCGTCACTGGGAACCGCGCACACATATTCATAGCGCGCTTGCACGTAGCCTGTTTTTAAAGCTCCGCCTATCCCTAAATTTATCTTGTGCTCAATAATCCGGATTTGGGGTATTTCCTGCTTTAGCTTTTCGCAAATCTCAGAAGTGCTGTCGGTACTCCCGTCATTCACAATAATGATTTCATACTGCGCGGCATTTTTACTCAAAAAATCGAAGCATTTATAAGCAGTCTCCGCCAGTGTGCCTGCTTCGTTGTAGCAAAATAGAATGATAGACCAGTTCAAGCTAAATCAGATTAATGCCAATTATTTTACACCGGCAGGGGTTGTTTGAAATAATGCGTTTTTAAGCAAGTTCACATCGGGATGATTCGGGGCAATCGTTTCCGCGCGTTGAAGATAAAACATTGCGCTATCAATCCTGCCGAGGTCAGCATAGATTCGACTTAGGAAAATGAACGGCTCCGGCTGTTGCGGATAAAAAGCTGCCGCTTTTTTCATCGGAATCAGCGCTCGTGGAAAGTCCTGAAGCCGGGCATAACAGAAACTCAGATTCATCAAAGCATCCAGATTTGCCGGGTTTACTTTTAAGTATTTATGATAATAAGGCAACGCTTCCCTGTAATCTCCCCTCCCGGCTTTAATCAAACCCACTTGATAGAAAGGCTCACTAAAAGTACTGTCAATCTTAATTACTTGTAGGAAATGTTTTTCCGCTTTATCCGGTTTTCCCAGCATCATTCTTACTCTGCCAAGGTCATATTGCGCGTTAAAGAATTCTGAGTAGATGTTCACAGCCTTTTCATAATGCAGTTCTGCTTCTTCAAGAAGCGTCTTCCGCGTCAACGCATTTGTTTGTAATAATGCCGACTGTACAAGATGGGTTGCCAGTAAGTTCTGCGCCTGCGCTGATGCTTCCAGGTGTCGGATGTCATGCCGCATAAGCTTTAAATAATCATGCCACTGAGAATTTCGGGCGATTGTAACACCAGAATAAAAGACCAGGATTGCAAGAGCTGAATATTTGAAATACCGGGGCAAAGAGAAAAAAGAAACGATACTATCTTTCTCAACAGAATATTTGGCAAGCCAGCAGAGCGCCACCGCCAGCAGAATACAAAACCCGATTGAAGGAATGAAAAGATAACGGTCAGCCATCATTCCGGAAACAGGCGCAATAATATTGACAAGTGGTAAAAGTGTTATAAAATATATCAACAAACCAGTACTTAAAAGGCGGTTTTTATTTACTCTCCACAATGCGAGCATGATTAGAACTATGACAATACCCAGTATGAATAATGCAATCGGCTTGCTAAGTTCTGTCTTATCAATGCACTTATAGCCATAATAGAATGACATCGGGTAAGGAATCAATGTAAGCCGAAGATAATTGGCTGTAACCAGCATCCCCGTTCCTAACTTTTCGCTCATAGACGATTCTGAGTTGACAACGGATTCAACATATTCAATAGGGCGATAAGTATCTTCTTCTCCAACTCCCTGAATAGGGTTGACATATTTATAGGTGAGAACTTCATGAGTCGTTTCAGTTAGTTCATGAGTTGTTTCAGTTAGTGTTCCTTTAAACTGATGTAATTCTTCTTTAAATCCATATTTAAGTTGGTGTTTAAGTTCCAACAACTCCGTTTTAATAAAATTTGGAAGATCGGATCCCAGCGGATGATAAATTAAGGCAAGTGAAAGAATATAAACTGAAAGCAGAAGGATAATTGTCTTTACTTGTTGCCGAACGTAAAATATCAGGAATGCGCCAAGAAAATAAATTCCTGTAAGGTTGTAGAAATAGACATTAATAAAATTTTTAAAATTTAGATGCTCGTTAGGAAATAATTCAGCGACAGCCCCAAACACAAAAGTTGAAAAAGCGAGTGTAGCAACTAATAATCTACGGCTTGGCTTAAAAATCATTCCTGCTATGCCTCCAAACAGGATTAAATTCCAAATAACTTTTGAAAACTCTAACCCTTGCATCCCTCCCGTCTCTTTATCAAAATACGCCATAGTGAGCGCGATAAGAATACAACTTAATGCTTCAAGAGGCTTTATTTCATTTTTTCGTAAAAAAGTAAATATGTACAGAAGGAAAAAAGCATTAAACACATCACTTTGGCTAAATAACGATGCTATGTAAATAGCAATCGCTGCGCTTGCCCATGGAAAAAAATAGCTCCATCCTTTAAGTGGAGAAAAAAGAAATAAAGGGATTAGCATGGATAAGGGGAGCAGATAAAAAGAAGAACCAAGCGCAAGCGTCAAAGCGGTTAAAACCACTAATCCTATCAGCGAAGCGATAAAGACTATTGGCGCAGATAACAAGCTGACTTTAAGCTGCCTTACACGAGGAGGCGTTTTAGCTTTAGTGGGAATCCCCTTCCAAAACAGGAAAAAATTCTTTGAAAACTTGATTTTTTTAAAAAAAGGCTGATAACGAATCTCATAGAATACCGCGCTAAATGACATTACTCCAGCAATAATGCCGATGCGGTCAACAAGGAATGTTCGCTGAATAAGTGGAAAAATCACAGCGCATAAGAGAATTGATATCGTTATTGCTTTTGCAATTGACACTTCCCTGAACAGGAAAAGCAACAACGGGATAATGATTGCAAAGCTGATTATCGTCTGCTTTGAAAGCATCCCGGCAAGAAAGCATAATGCTCCGCCAAGTAAAAACAGCAAATTCCTTCTGTCAACGTAATGAATAAAAAAAAACAAGGATGCCAGCCCTCCTGTCAGCGCCAGAATTTCATCTCTGTTTTTCAGGCTTGCGACAACTTCTGTATGCAACGGAAAGGCTGCAAAAAACAGGGTGATTAAGAATGGAAGCAACCTACTATAATCCTTCAACAGAAGATTGAGCACCAAAAGCAATAACGCGCAAAGGAGGGAATAAAGCAGCACATTAATAAAGTGCCCGACATGCGGGTTATCTCCAAACAAAGAATGCTCTATCGCAAAAGTGGTGAGCACTACAGGACGGTATTCATAGGAATATCCCTGCGTATCTTCATAATAATTCGACTTGAAAATTTCCGGTATTGCAGCTATCCCTTTCGATGTAAGCCGGTGCAGTTTAGATGCGCTCACAGAGGTCACCATTTCATCATCGAGATTATACTTATTGAAAATCGTGTTTCCATACAGAAGGAAACTAAAGACGGAAACGATGAGATATGGATTCCACCCGTTAAGAAATCCTCCATCCTTAAAACCAATCTTTTTCATTTATCGGGTGTTGAACTTGCGGTTTAGCCTAATGATCCAAAATTATGATTTTCAATTTCGGAAAATCTCAGGTAAGTCAATCCGGATGCATTGTAAACTTATTTCAGGACGAGACAGCTCTTCCCCCTTCGAGGGGGACACAGGGGGTGAAAATCTCGCTTAACTTAATGACATTGCGCTCGCTCCTGAGAGAGGGTATTTTCTTTGCCTCCGGCATTTGGTTGTTAAATTCAAGCGGCTAACTTCAACCTCGTTAGTGCGTTTCAAATCAATTTAGCAACAGGATGATGATGATAACGAACAAATTTTTCTAATTTCATCTGCCATTATTTAAGGAAAGCCTACAACAGCAAATGATAAAATATAATGAACAAAATATTTCAGTTGGACTTTGTTATGTTATCCTGTCTTTAATAATTGGAGAATGCCATCCGTTCAGCCTGGTAGATATGTATAATAGATTTCCCGAGAAGGCTTGTACCTTTTACCTCACAGACACTAAAGGAAAACTGTTGCCGATAGAAAATTATTATCACTATAAAACGGGCGACTTAACGCACAATTACAATGCTATCTGTAAAAGCAAAAATATTACTGGCGATAATCACACATTGACGTCCGAACAATTGCACAATATAGGTGAGATAATGATGAGCCAATTGGGGCAACGATGTTTTTCTAAACCTCTTGCAAACACCATTCAACTTCATCAAATTTATTTCTTTTTAAAAAACGATTCCATTCAAAGTAACGATATTATAATGTATGAAGCCTGCAACGAGTAAACCTGAAAATGCAACAGATATAGAGTGGTTTTATCTGAAACTGTCATTCGTGTTTGTTAGTCTTCCCTTAACGGGTATCATGGTTTTTGGCGGTTCGGGATGCCCCTTTCCAACAGGTATATGTAAGTTATACAGTTTTGCGCCTTTATTTACTCCAATTGGCAAGCCCATACTTGTCTCGGTTTTTGTATTGTTGTGCGTATTCTATCTTTTTGAAATAAGGATGTTGCTCGCCACCTTTTTTTTGTTTCTTCTCTCGTGCATTATTATTTCGCACCACGAATCGAACGGCATTTTTTATAGAGCGACTATTCTTACTACCTTATGGGGCGTCCAATTTTTAGCCTACTTGCGATTACGATTAAATCCTGATTTCGATGTACGGCACTTTCGGGTTCATTATGGGATACAAATTATAGCCGCCACCTATGCGCTGGCAGGCATTGCCAAACTCAGGGCATCTGGTATAGATTGGATAAATGCAGGAGACTTTTTCTCTATCCAAGTGATAAAGAACTATGCCTATCTTTATTTTGATACAGGATCAGAAACAACTTGGCAGGAAGGAAAAACGATCGCCTATTTTCTGTTAAATCATCATGAAATCATCCGATTTTTTCTCGCTGTTGCATTAATGTTGGAAGTTTTTTGTTTGGCAGCAACATTAGGCGCTAATATGCGCTATGTGTTTGGAATTGGTTTGTTGTTCATGCATATAGGAATTGCGTTTATCATGGGTATAGGGATAAGTGTAATTGCCAAACCAATGATTGTTTTCTTCTTCAATCCGCTATACCAGTCAAGACGGTTTATTATCTTCGTGAATAATAAAATAAGATTCTTCCATTAGTAAAGGTTTTCAAAAAAATGGTGCAGATCCGGACCGAAGTGCCAGCCGAAGCTCACCAGTAGTCGTACTGTTTTCAATGGAAGCTATCTTAACATCAATAATCATCCGGGTGATGGCAAGAGCGAAAACACTATCGCAAAAAGTTTTTTTGCCTTGCATTCTCATTGCTTTGCTTATTTTCCAATGTCGCTTTAACGAGGAGGCAGGTAAATATTAACTGTGCGGTTGGCAAAACACTAATTCCTCTGATAAATATTGTCTCCAACCAATTATTATTATGTCTTTGGAAAGCTTAGTCACAATAAACCACATTTTCTTCCGCTATCCTTTGGTGAGGGATACCCAACAATGTCATTGACCAGTGCAAAAGTTTCAGTCTTCTTTTTCTGTCCTTTTCGGTTCCCGTATTCGGTGAAGTCCACGAACCATCCTGAGAAACTGTTACGTTCCATTTTTCCGGATTTATCCAAAGAGGAGTACCGAGAGCAAGTTGTGTTTCGGTAACATTGCTTACTTGGTATATCCATTTGCGATTCTTGAACAAAAAAGCAATGGTCTGAAGAAAATCACGAAATCTTTCTGTAGGAAAGCCGACCATGACGTTTACGGTTGATGGCATACCTGCTTTATAAGCATATTCTAAAATGTTGCTGGCACTCTTGATTTTATTATGATTCTTACTCATTCCATCAAGAACCATTTCAGACCCGCTTTCTAATCCAAAGGCAAGACCGGTGCAACCGGCCCGCTTTAATTTCTGAAAGAAGCTCCAGGTCATGCGCTTGTCAAGGGTGGCTTGCCCTGTCCATGAAAGTTTTATGCCTCGCTCTATTATTATGTCGCACATTTCTTCTAATGCCTTGAAATGCCCATTGACCAGCGAGTCTGCAAATAAAAAAACAAAAGCGGGCGGTGCGTTTCCGTTTTTAGCATTTTTGTTTGCTGGCAATCGCAGGGAATGCTCATTCATCCTGTGAACCATTTCGGCTACTACATTCTCAGCGCTGCGGGAGCGAAATTTTTTCCAAAATATATGTTCATAACAAAAAGCACAATGGTAAACACATCCCCTGGAAGCCATAATGGGAATATCGTAAGGAGAAGGATATTTATCCAAAGGGAAATCATTAAAATCGGGAAAAGGAAGCTTATCGAGATCAGCTATTTGAGGACGTGGGGGCGTCCAGGTGGGAACACCATTAATGAGAAGACCTATACCACGAATCGAACTGACATCCTCCTGATTTTCCAAGGCCTTCATCACCTCAAGCAATGTTTCCTCTCCCTCTTTAGCTACTACGATATCTGCTACGCCCGTCTTTAGTAATATATCACCCTCCCTGTCCTGGGCTACATTAGGACCTCCAAATATCATGGGAACGCCCGGCACAAGGACTTTCAACTCCTTAGCAAGCAAAATGCCCGGTGTCATATTCGTGAGGTTTGTTGAAAATCCAACGACATCCGGTTTAAAAGAAAGAATATCTTCTGCCCATTGCTTTAGGGGAAGTGGAGTAGTGTTAAAATGTGAACCGCGGTTAAAACGTACGTCTGTCTGACTGTAGTCAAGTGTCCACTGGTTGTAACAATCTGCCGCCCAAAATCCCCGTTTTATTAATTGAGGAGAAGAATTATAAAAATCTAAATTGAAATCAAAGCACTTTACAACGTATCCATGGGAAACCATGAAGGATTTAAGAGCCGCAATGCCAAGAGGAGGGATTGCTCCCCAAGCCGGACAATTGACTAAAGCTATTCTCCGCCTTTCTTGATTCATACTTGAAATTTATTCAGTTTGTGGTATTCCCTTCCCAACAACTATATTACTTACTCTACTTGGAACTATCTCAAAGATATTATTTTGTCAGGACTATTTTTGAAGAACTAATGAAAGAGACTGTGCAGTTGAACTTCATTGCGCACACGAATCGTTAGCTGCAATTTAACACAACAATCATGATTATTTGGAAAGGTTGGGGCTTTTTAGTGGTGGTTATAACATTTTTGATAGTACTGGCTGCTGAATTAATAAGTGAAGACTTGACTCATAATGAAAGCTATTACCAGGAGCATTCACTCCTGGCTCTTGCGTTATTAATAGCTGGAATAGTTAACGGTGCGCTGGGCAAATGGTTGAATAGCAGAAAAGCGAAAACTGTTATTAACAATTACTCAAGAAAGGAAATAGTTGTTCCGAATAATCATGCGCTACTTTTTATCCCAATGGAATATTGGGGAATAATTTTAATAGTTGCTGCAGTAATAGTGTTGGCTGTTAAATAAACTGCCCGTCTATTTGTAAAAAAAGCCCCACCCGGTTTAGAACAAAATACCTGTTATTTTCAGGAACGTGCACGTTTCCCCATTTCTTTAGCTTCATTCAAAAGAATATGTAAGGGTTTCGTTTCTAAGTCAATTAACATATTACTCAAAGCATCATCTTCCGCCAGGTTTATTGTTTTAAACAATGATGTATAGTCAAAATCATCCGGCAATTCTTTTTTTATCGTTGTTAATACCTCTGTTACCTTTTGAATTCTATTCGTTTTGACCTTGCCCTGCAAGCCATTGTTCAAAAGTAGTATGAGCTCTTCTATTGACTTCGCATGGATGGTAATCTGGCTTTGCTTCGCGCTTCGCTCCGATGCAAGCATGCGCCACTTTTTAACCTGATTCACGGCATCATTAAGGTGATTTTTATTTTTTCCTTCTATCGGGGTTTTCTCCGGAAGCATTGATAAATGGTTTTCGTAATGACAGATAATTTCATCCAGCTCATTAATCTCCAACGAATGAATTGATCTATCCAGTGGAAAAAAAATGGTGTGGAAATAAACAGGAATACTTCGCTCATTGCAAAACCTGATAAAATCAGGCATCTCTTTCCAGTTGTCCCGTAGCATACATGCCGAAATTCCAAAGAAAGTGTTTCTCTCTTTGCAGTACTTGTAGAAGAAATCAATATTCTCCATTACCCTGTCAAAATTTGCGTTTATCCGAATCTTTTCATACACCTCTTTTTGAAGGGAGTCGAGCGAAACACCAATATGAAAATTGGTTTTAGCAAGTATATTCTTCACGCGATTGTTCAGGATAGTTGCGTTCGTCTGCACGGAAATTCTCACCGATGGGTTCATCTTCATCAGCATCTCCCATATCTTGTAGTAGGTTTCAATTAAAAACGGTTCCCCACCATAAAACTTCACTTCCTCCAAATAAGGAATAAATTCTTTAAGTTGTTCTAAAAAGTTATCGTCATATGGGCTTTTCAAGGGTTCTCGCTTTTCTCTATTCGTTCTGATCAAAGAAGAATAATCACCGCTGCACATGACACATTCGAGGTTGCATGTATTGTCAAGTTCAAACTCTATTGTGGAAGGAAACAGGTTCTCGTTGAATTTGCTGTGGTCATATTGCTTGGCTTTAGTGGCATCGAAATTATAAGCTGCTATTTGGGTCAGGCAGCTGTTACATCCTTTTGATAAATCATTATTTTTAATCGCTTCTCTCAACTCATTTGCCTTCTCACCAAACCAAATGTCTCTGATTGAATTTTCCGGATAGCTGCCTAAAAAATAAGTACGGTTATAACAGCAGGCTATCGCTCTGCCATGATGCCCGAGGTAAATGCTTTTAAATGGAGCATGGCAAATATATTTTTGCGGACCTAAAGGGCGGTGCTGATTGTAATCCCTCAGAATTTTTTTTGTTATGCCCTTACTTGCTTTAGATAAGTTATAGTTTACCGGGTCACTTTTGAAGATTTTTGTCAGGAAATTGCCCATATTAATTATCGTTTACAAATCAAGTTTATAGAACATGCTTATATGTTCTTTGATTTCATCCAGGTTCTTTGCTTCAAATCCCTCAACAAAAGTGTTAAGGCTGACACCCTCCTTGTTAAGGAGATGCATAAAATAAGGCAACAGGTCAAAATTTTGTGGGAGCGCCTGTTGTAATAATGTCAATTTCTCTTCAAATGCCGGAACCCTATTCTCCATTTCAGATGGCGGCAAATCAGTTCGGGACTTGGTTTTAGTTGCCACATGCTCAACAAAATCTGACATATTCTTGATATCAGAAGTATCTTTTTGTGAGCTTGCCGCATTTTTTTTCCAATCATGCAATTGGCTTAAAAAGTCTTTATAATGCTTTTTATTTTTCTTTTCAATAGCATTTACCTGGGGGATATTCACTAACTCTGCTTCAAGCTGTGAGCAGATTTCAATTAATTTAAGCTCATCGAGCTGTTTTAACGAATATTTTGCAGGATTGGTTATTGGATGGAAATAAACGGGCACTTGCAATGAGTTGCATAGTCGAATGAAATCAGGAGCCTCCTGCCAATTAGTTGTCATCATGCAAGCTGAAATTCCAAAAAAGGTATCCTTGTCTTTACAGTAAGAATGGAAGTATTGAAGGTGCTCCATTACCCTGTCGAATTTTGCATTCACTCTTATCGCTTCATAATTTTCTTTTTGAACCGAATCGAGCGACAGGTTGATATGGAAGTTTGTTTTAGAAAGGATCTCTTTGACGCGGTTGTTGAGAATCGTCCCGTTCGTTTGCACTGAAATGCGGACGGAAGGATTCACTGCAATAATTTTCTTCCAGATATCATAGTATAACTCAATCAGGAATGGCTCGCCTCCATAGAATTTCACTTCAACTAAATGAGGGATGAATTCATCTAACTGCCGTATAAAATCATCATCATAGGGCGTAAGCAATTCGTTTCGCTTTTCCCTGTTCTTGCGGATCAGGGAACTGAAATCACCGCTGCACATCACACATTCAAGGTTGCAGGCATTGTTCAGCTCGAATTCAAAAACACTAGGGTAAAGATTTTTGTTGAGCCGGTGCTGGTCGTACATGGTGGATTTCAATCCATCGTAATTACCGGCAACCAGCACCTGCTTGCAGTCTCCGCAGCCAAGCGAAAAATTATAGTGCTCAAGATAATTGCGAAGTTTTTCCGCTCTTTTGCCAAACCAGATTTCCCGGATTGAATGTTCAGGATAAGTGCCCAATACATAATGCCGGTTATAGCAGCATGAACTTATTCGGCCATGATGTCCAAAGTACAGATTCTTCATGGGGGCAAAACACGCTGTTGTCCTTGCCGCCTCCGGACGGTTCTGATTATAGTCCTTCCTGACTTTTTCTGTAATCTCAGGAGAGACCGAAATACGCTCCTTTCTGAAAAGCATTGATTTTATTCGCTCGGTAATCATTGTCCGGTATGTCTTCGTAGTGAAATTACTTCATTCAGGATGATTTTTTAGTTTCTTCCTGCTCGCGTCCCGCCACAGCTATACAGGAGACATCAGGAAGAATTCCAGAATGAGTTGGAGCGATGGGTGTAGGTGTTTAGATCGCTACCCTGTAACTTAATGATATGTTTTATCAGCTCTCTTCTAACTCCGAAAATCCGAAACAACGCTTCAAAGGAAACAAAGATGAATACAGCAATAAAAAACAGATATTTCCAATTTGCCCGTTTCAGTTGCATCGTGTCATTCTTTCAAAAGATAGAGGATATTTGACTTCGATACTCTCAGCAACCGATTTCGCAAAAACAGCATATCCTTTAGAATTATAGTGACCATCATTAGTCCAATAGTATTGCTCAATATTTTCCTTGTTAAAAAATTTACCAAGCTGTTCATATAGGACAATATTCATTATTGCCAATGAATCCAACGCTGAAGCTATGGGTCGAATATTATTTTTATTTGAAAAACTGCCTTTGAATTCTACGGGAGTTGGATGCAACACCGCGATGAAATTCGCTCCATGCATTTTGCAAAGTTTGTTGAAATCGTCAAGGCACTGCACAATAGCTTCCCGCGCTTCTTGGTCAATCTTTTCGGAATTTTCTTCTTTCATAAATGTTCTGTCATACTGCATCTGCTCATGAACAATCCATCTTACAAAATGACAAAAGCGGTAAGGCAACTCCCACCATGGTCCCTTGCGGAAGCGAACGGAACCATCGGGCTGAAAACGTTCCATGCCTCCTCTGAAAATGTAATCGGTAATATCCGAGGAATTGATAGCAAGTACCACTGGGTCGGGGCGAAAATCAACCAGTTTATCCTGATAGAGCCTAAAGCAATAAAACGGGTCGCTGCCGGAAATACCCGCATTGATAACATCAACATGCCGGTTGTGCGCCTGTTGAAGAAACTGTCCGAATAATGCAGGATATGTACTGTCATTAGGGGTGCCGATGCCTTCAGTAAAGGAGTCACCTAGAAATAAAATCCTACAAGCAGAATCTGGTTTTTCAAGCGAGAGTTCTTTTTCGCGCAACCCAAGCGAGTTGGTTTTATAGGAATAATTAAATTCCGAGCGATTGAGGTTTCTTAACTCATGAGGTCCATAAACATGGTATGGACTTTTAATTCGGGCGTTATAGTAGCTCACATATTTTCCTTCTGTTTTTTCAGAGTACGTATAAAAATTGCCGTTTACGCGGAGCAATATTTCCATCCAAACAATGAAAATCAACAACAGGAGCAAGAAGTATTTGAGGATTTTTTCAAACAACCTCATATCAGAAGATTGAAATTTCCATTGCTTTATCTTCTCATCGGTTTAAGAATAAGGCAACCAACCGCTTAATATAACCCGGCTTCTTTCCCATGCCATAATGATAAAGCAAATTTCCAAGTGTTGAGACTGGAGAAATATTATTCTTATCAATGCCCCGCATCCGCCACTCTTCATTCATCCAGTGGATGACATACCACTCTTCCGGCAGGCTGTGATTTTTGAAAATAAATTTTTCTGTTTCCTGCCAAATGTCGCGATTAGAAATATTCTTTCTGATAAACCCGCTTAATCCTAGTTGTTGGATGCTTTCAGCAAGCAGCTTATTGGGCAACAGCCAATCAATCGTATTTTCATTACACTGCGATTCTACTTTTTGCGCAGTTATTTTCATCAGTTCGCTGTTGCGCGGAACTTTCATCACATTTCCAATCACGCTTACTTTGTCATGTTCACGAAACAAATACGCATCAGCAAAATCAAGCGGCTTCAGGCAGGTGATGTCCATATCCGTCCACCAGCCTCCATGTTCATACAATAACTTATAGCGAAACCAATCAGCGAAAGGAGAACCTACGCTTCCTTTGCCCACTCCGCATGAAGGGTCATTAAATTTTCGCCTGAAAATTTTTTCTTTTGGAATAATTTCATTTGCATCTCTGACGATTACGCCATCAGGCAATTTATTTTCCAACTTCTCGTATACCCACAAGTGAAACTGATGTCCGTGTTTAAGAAAAGAGTGAATGGTAAGCAACTCAATTTTTGACAAGAGAGAGCCGACCCACAATCCATGCACAATTAAATTTTCCTGCGCTACCACAGCTTGAAAATTTTTGATTCAGGCACTCCAAACTTTTTCAGCATGTGGTCATAGGCGCTCCCCTTTTTATAGTTGCGCTGACCTGCTGAGTTTATCCAGTGAATGCCATACCAGTCAACAGGCACTTGATAATTGGCTTCAAAATACGGCTTGATGGTGTGGAGCATATCCAAATTGAAATAGCCTATTTGCCTGTAGCGCATTAATCCGATTTTTTCAATCTGCTCATTCAGGATTCTGATAGGCAAATGCCAGTCGGTGTTATCTTCCGTTACTTCAACGGATGCCTGCTCATAGCACTTCTTCATCAATTCACTTCCTGACGGACATTTCAGAATATTTCCGACAACCTTTAACTGCCAATGGTTTCTGAAAAAATATGGCTCGGGAAAATCAAAAGGCTTTAAACAGGTAACATCCATATCCACCCACCAGCCGCCACGTTCATGTAAAAGTTTGTAGCGAAAAATATCTGAGAATCCGCCATAGGAACCGCTCCCCCAAACCATCTTCTTGCTTCTGTAACGAAACACCCGTTCTTCCTGAATTATCTCAGCCGCATCATGCAACACTGTACCCGGAGGAAGGTCATCCACTTCTTTATCATAACTCCACAAATGAAATTCATGACCAAAATGAATGAATGAGCGAATAGTAAGCTGCTCCATCTTTCTTAGCTTTCCTGTGACCCAAAACGCGTTTACTATTTTGTTTTCTTCAATCATGTTCGGCTGTTGATGAACGCATACACATCCCTCCATACATCCCATTCTGTATCGCCCCAATGATGATAAATATGGATGAATGACGGAGTGACATTTTTTTTCTTCTCGTTAATATCGAAAGTTAAATTACCGAGATAATCCATTGTCGGGTGCTGATAATCTGCAATGAAATTAAATTCTAAAGGTAATAACGAATGGTTTTGCATTCCTAACTTCCATGCTGAAATCGCCAAGGTACCCTGATCGCGCGTTTCCCATTGGTAGTCTTCAAAAATCTTCATAGTTATTTCGTGCCAGAAATTCATAAAATCTTGTGATTGGTCGTTGAAGAGAAACACTCCTCCATTCCAATGTTGCCAATTGGTATTTATTATTTCAACTCCAAACTTTTCCCTTGCCCGGTCATGAAAGTGTGAGCAGGAGATGGTTGCCATAGGATAATCCAACAGCAAATTTCCTTGCTCATCATACCACAATTGCTCTTCCGCATTGAAATGAAATCCATGCTTAGCAAACTCTTCTACAAAAGGAATATAGTTTGATTCAATCAATACATTGCCCTCATGGTCATACCATTTACGTTCTTTTTCCACCCATTTGAATTCCGGATAATTGCTGAAGAAAGTATGAAACTCATATTCCGTGCTATACACCCATTTCTTGTTTTTGTTGTACACCTTCTTCGTAGTGCTGTCAAAATAGTACCCGGGAAAAGTAAGCAGATAGTTAGCAATATCAGTATTCCGATGATAGATAAGATTTCCACTCCGGTCATACCAGCCGCCATCTGAAATATTTTTGCGAAAGTGTTTCAATATTTTCAGCGTATAGAAAGGAAACAGCAACGGACGCTTCTTCATTTCGCTGAAAATTGACGTAAGCTCAAAAAGCTTTTGTAGCGCTGCTCCTTTGATTTCATATTTCTGCCGCCACTGCTTCTTGATTTCAGCCATATCTGCATTTTCCTCCTCGTTGAGTCCTTCCGTGTTAAATTGATTCTTGCGATAGAGTTCCAATAAGCATATCAGCGCTTCCTTGCGTTTGCAAACATGCGGAGGCAAAACAGATAAATAAGCCTTCAGCATTTTTTCTAAGCGTTTTCCCTTTTCTACAATTTCCGGAGCGGGTTGCTTTGCTTCATATTCCTTCAAGCAATTGCAGTGAACGGCATACGGACTGAAGGATTCGAGTTTACAATGGTCGCTGCAAAAAGTAACAGGCGAAACGTAATGCTGAAAAACAGCATCCGCTTTTTCACTCAGCGCGACTACATCGGTATCAAGATAGCAATACGTGTTTCCTTGCGGAAGAAATTTATGCAATCCTGTTTTCAGATAGATGCTTGCCTGATGATGACTGAAGTGTTCTGGCGTCTTTATATCAATAATCTTATCCCAAACCACCGGAATTTCATTCCGCGAAGCGTCTGTAACAACAAAGACCTCGTTTTTGGAAAAATGCCGGAGAGCCTTCAGCGAAAAATGCAGCGTTTCAATGTGTTCGCGCGTTCCGCACACCACGAATACAAATTTGTTTTCAGACATCTGTTCGGGATTCAAGAGAATTCATGCGCATACTCATTCAGTTCAACTTCGCTTTCTTGTTCCTTTTTAAATAATCAAGAGCCGAAGAATTTTTCTTTCTTAAATCTACACCGAATAGGAGAAACACGTAGTAGATGGGATAGTTTATCAAAGAAGATGTGATTAGCTTCAGCCATGTTTTTGCAAAGTAATAAAACCGCTTGAGCAACTGGTAAACAGCATCGGGAAAAACGACAAAAACCTGATGGAAAGCGACTTTCACAATGTTTGCATACGCCACATCAGCAACATCATAAACGAACCGGAAAAACTGAAGAATGGTATTTGCATTAAACAGAACAAGATGAACAAGAAGAATAACTGCAAATCGCTTGTCAATAAAACAAAATGCAACGAGCAGGGATAACGGCAGCCATTTTTCATACACATTGTTCGGAAAGAATTTCCATTTGCTTGCTAAAAACGCAGGCAGCTCTTTTTCCCGGAAGCGTATAAAAATGAGGAGCGCAAAAATTAAGATTGTAACAAAACAGATTGTGAAGAGCCTGTCGCTGAATAGCAAAACGCTAAAAAATGTCAGGCTAAACGCGACCTCAAGCAGGAGGCTGTTTCTGATGTAGCGATAGAAAGGACTCGGGAAAATTCCGGCAACAAAATTTTTCGCTCCTGATTTTTTATCCGATTGCAAATCATCAGCCTGATGGAGCAGAATGTTTCTGATTCCGCTGAATGACTGCCATGCAAAAAGCAAAATAATCGGAAGCGCAGGCAGTGATTTTCCGGCAGCAAGCGAATAGGTATAAGCCGCCAGAATAACCGGCAGCGCATGTGCATAGAGCGCATCAATCACGATTCCTGAGATACCTTTTTCTTTCAGCCGAAGCGGTGGAGCGGAGTAAATGATGAACAAGAGAATTTGCGCGCCAATCAACGCTGCCGAAAAAACAGTGAAGGGCAACCATCTCCAGGGCAGCAGCAAGATGATGAGAGCAAGAAGAAAAAGCAGTAGGATGCTCCACTGCGATTTTCCGGCAAGAAAATTTTTCTTTCCTGCAAGGGCATCACTCTCCCTGTCAAAAAAATCGTTGAGCAGATATCCGAATGAAGCGAAACCGGAAATGGTTGCTACGGAAAGCAGCGCCAGCAAAAGAAATTGATCAAACCCGATGTCGAACCATGCCGTGAACAGATACACCATGCCCATCAGCAGGGCGGCTTTGCTCTGCCACCAGTCTTTAATTCTGAAAATACCCTTATCTGCTAAAGTTGAATTAAGCATTTCCTCGATGCTGTTTCATTTTTACCTTGCACTCTGTAATTAAAATTAAGGCGAAGAAGTCGGTAATTTCCCATTCCTTTCTTCCGAATTTTCATTTAGCATTGCTCTCAGATATGGTTACTGTCAGCGGATTTCAAAAACAAATTTCCTATCAGCGTTGCGCGAAGTGCATCGCTGATTCCACCGTGCCCGGAATTTCATTTGATGAAAAGGGCGAATGCAATCTTTGCATGATGCACGACCGCTGGGAAAAAGAATATCCGAATGATGAGCGAGGCGCGAAAATTCTCGAACAGAAATTTGATAAAATGAGGCGGGAAGGGAAAGACAAAAAATATGATTGCGTAATTGGCATCAGCGGGGGACGCGACAGCATCTACCTGCTTTATCTTGCCACAACGAAATGGAAACTGCGCCCGCTGGCTGTGCATTTTAATGACGGCTTTGATAATCCTGTGGCGGGCGAAAACATGCTGAACGCGGTGAAAATATTAAATGTTGAACTGCGCACCATCACCAGCGACTACCGCGAATGCAAAGACCTAAAAGTCGTTGACCTCAAAGCCTCTACGCCCTTAATGAATAATGGAACTGATGTCGGCATTGGCGCATCGCTTTATGGAGTGGCTTACAAAGAAGGCGTGAAAAATATTCTGTTCGGACAGTCGTTTCGCACCGAGGGCATTCGCCCCATTGCATGGGCTTATTTCGATGGAGACCATTTGCGCGCAGTGCATAAACAATTCGGCAGCTCCTCTTTGAAAAAATGGGAGCCGCAAAATCCCGGTTACAATCTCGGTATCAAGGAGATGCTTTTTTATTCAGCGCTCCACGGCATCAAAGTTTTTTCTCCGCTCTACTATTATCCGTATATCCGTGAAGAAGCAGGCGCATTGCTTCAAAAAGAGCTTGACTGGGTTTATCCCGGAGCGCACTATTTCGATGATTTGTATTGGAGCCTGATTACTTTCATTCACCGTACCAAATTCAATATTGATTTCCGGTTGATTGAATATTCAGCGCTGATTCGCAGCGGCTTGCTCAGCCGCGATGAAGCGCTCGAAAAAGTGAAAAAGATTTACCAGTTGGAAGACCCGAAAGTGATTTCGCTTTGCCTCAAGCGGCTCGGTGTATCACAAGAAGATTTTGATGCGTGGATGAAACTGCCGCCAAAAAACTGGTGGGACTATCCCAACAGCTACAAGTGGATGTGGCGCTTCCGTCCCGTTATTTTAGCGATGGTGAAAATCGGAGTATTCACCCCCCTTATCTATGATAAATATTTCACGCTGAAATTTGGATATGAGGAGAAGTAAGCGGGAAGGGTGCAAAACAAAATTGCAACGAGCGTGGCTTTTCCCCTTGTAGGGGAAATACAAAGGGGTATCAAAATAGGTAGCATTATCCCTCTATGTCTCCCCTACAAGGGGAGAAGCCAGCCCGCAACTCCACAGTCAATTACCTAATTTTATCCATGCTATGCTGCTGTGCGCCAAATTCAAAAATGCGGAGATTGAAGACTCCTTAAATGAATACGGCTTCGTTCATCTTCCGGGGTTTCTCTCTGGTAATGAAGTGCATGAATTTTATGCTCTCTTTCAATCCCTGCACACGAACAACTCTGCCGGACAAAACATGTGGAACAGTCTGTATGATTTGCCGAACGGAAAAGGGGTAGCCGCAAGCGAGCAGTTGAAAGAAAAGCTTGCCGGAAAATTTTCAGGGTGGCTGCATGATTTCAAAATGCCGGTGGTTACTTACATGGTGAAAAATCCTACCGCTGAAAGCAACTGCGAGTTGCACCGCGACAACAGCGCCTTTGACGAAACGCGCTTTGAATATCGCAATGGCTGGATTCCATTGGTGGATATCAACGAAAAAAATGGCGCGCTGTACGTGTTGCCAAAAAGCAACCACGTGTTTGATTATTGCCTGCCGATGGCAACAGAGTGGCAATATAAAAGTATGACTCCTGAATTGATGAAGCATGTGCATGTGGTGTATGCGAAAGCAGGCGACCTCGTGGTATATAAAGACAAAATGCTGCATGGCTCTTTTCATAACCACACCACGCAGCCCCGTCCTGTTTTGCATTTCGGCTTGCTGCATCCTGAAGCAAGCACTTGTTATTACCGGAGGAATCAGCAGGAGAATCGCGTGGATGTTTTCAGCGTGCAGCCGGATTTCTTTTTTGAAAAGGATTTTGAACAGGCGTTGGCGGGAAGAAAACCGGAACAATCTTTTCCCTACAATCCTCCCGAACTGCGTATTGAAGATGTGCTGGAAAAAATAAAGTGATTTAACTTATACCGCTCCCTGCTCTTATGAATCTTACACAAAGTCCCACCGAAAACAAAAACAACGCGGAAGACGTGCGTTCTTTCTACAACACGCACACCGATAAATTCATGAAGGTGTATGGCGAAATCATTCAGGCGTTTCGCTCAAACAACGTGCATGATTATCTCGACTACACAATTCAAAATGCAGAACTGAAAGACGGGCAGAAAATCCTTGATGCAGGTTGTGGCGTTGGCGGTCCTGCCGCGTACTTCGCTGAAAAAATGAATATTGAAGTAGAGGGAATTACCATTTCTGATTTTCAGGTGGAGAAATCAAAAGAAGTGCTCGCCTCAAAAAACCTGAAAGGAAAAGTAACCATCAGGCAGGGCGACTATCACGAGTTGGAAAAAAACTATGGCGCGGAAACATTTGACCGCGTGTTGTTTCTTGAATCATTCGGACATTCAGCAACCAAGCCGCTGCTGATTGAAGAATCGTTTAAAGTGCTGAAGCCGGGCGGAATGTTGTATATCAAAGATTTATTCAGGCGTGAACATCCGAATGAGGAAGACGGAAAAAAGATTGACCGCATCATTCATGAAATAAACAAAGCCTACTGCTATCATGTTGCCAATTTGTATGAAGTGCTGCGCACTTTGCGCAGCCTCAACTTCATCATCCTGTTCATCAAAACTCCTGAAGTGAAAATTGATGAGTTTGAGCATCTCACCATCAGCAACAATTTTCAGGAGTTGTTTGACATCGCACGTATTCTCACCTGGGAAGATTATGTGTTCCCTGTTGATTTTTATGAAATCAAAGCCATGAAGCCGCCTTTTGATTTAAGCAAAGACAAGCATCTGTATTTTTTAAACAAGCCGGAAGTGACAGGAGGCGGGAGTGCTACAACATAAAGTGATAAGAAAGGGCTAAAGCCCTTGAGGTTATTTAGGCACATTTTTTACCCCGACCTGAAGGTCGGGGTTACTAATAGCCCCGCCTTTCAAGGCGGAGTAATTGCGAGTATGTCAACATTATTTAAGGGCTTTAGCCCTTTCATCTTCTTCCGAACCCAACTATTTGAAGTTTATTTGTCGCTTCCACTTCAAACTCCAAACTTTAAACTCCAAACTGATTAAATGTGCGGCATTGTCGGCTATCTGAATTTTAAAAGAAAAATTGAGCCTCCTGAAATTGTGGAGATGCGCGACTCGCTGCGCCATCGCGGTCCTGATGATGAGGGCGTTGGTTTTTATGAAAACGATTCCATCGCGCTGGGGCATCGCAGGCTTTCGTTTCTCGACCTCTCCCCTGCCGGCAGACAGCCGCTCTGCAATGAAGATGAAACCATCTGGCTCATTCTGAACGGGGAGATTTACAACTATGTGGAATTGCGCAGCGAGTTGGAAAAACAACAGCATGTTTTCAAAACGCACACCGACACGGAAGTAATCGTGCATGGATATGAGCAATGGGGCTATGATGTTGTGAACCGGCTGAAAGGCATGTTTGCCTTTGCGCTGCTTGATTTGAAGCAGAAAAAAGTTTTTCTCGCGCGCGACCGCTTCGGCATCAAGCCGCTGTATTATCATCTCAGCGATTCTTGTTTTGTGTTTGCATCTGAACTGAAAGCGATTTTAAAATGCAGGGAAGTGAAGCGCGAAATAGATTTCACTTCGTTTGCAGATTATTTCACCTACCGCTACATCCCTTCGCCAAAAACAATTTGGAACAACATCGCCAAGCTGCCGCCTGCGCATTTTTTAGTTTATGATTATGTTGAAAGAAAAAACGAACTGAAAGAATATTGGAAAATTTCATTTGAAAACCACAAAGCTGATGCTGCTGCATTGGCAAAAGAAGTGGGCGCGATGCTTTCCGAATCAGTGGCAATTCATGCGCGCAGCGATGTGCCTGTGGGTTCGTTTCTGAGCGGGGGCTATGACAGTTCCGCAGTGGTGTATTACCTCACGCAGCATGGCTACAAGCCCGACACGTTCAGCATCGGCTTTAAAGGATGGGATAACAGCGAGCATCAATACGCGCAGCTCGTTGCGGACCAACTCAACGTGCCGCTCACCATTACGATGGAAGATGACGCAAGCCATGAGTTGCTCGACATCATGCCCGATGTGTATGACGAGCCAATTGCAGATATTTCTATTTTGCCCACGTGGCTTGTAAGCCATGCCGCAGTAAAAAAAGTGAAAGCCGTGATGAGCGGTGAAGGCGCTGATGAACTGTTTGGCGGCTACTCGTGGCAGAAACAGTTTTTTGCGATGCACTACGAGTTGAAGTGGCATCAAAAATTAGCTCATGCGCTCGCACACAAGCCCGCTTTTGACACGGTTGAGTTTTATGCAAACGCCATGGCGATGGGACGCTTCAACACTGCCGAACTGAAAAAACTAATTTCCCCTGAACTGCACCATTCCATTGCAGATGATGCCGAGTGGTTTTATCGCAAACATTTCGATGCCTCGCTTTCGCCCTTGAAGTCAATTCAGCGCATGGACATGAAATGTTTTATGGGCGAATTGGTGCTGGTGAAGATTGACCGCGCCAGCATGGCAAACTCGCTGGAAGTGCGCGTGCCGTTTCTTGACCATGAATTGTTTGAAAAAGTATTGCGGGTAAAAGAAACCGTTTATTACAAACCCGACAGCACGAAGTTTTTGCTGTATGAAAACATCAAACATTTTCTCCCCGAAAAAATATTGAACCGCGCGAAGCAGGGCTTTGTAGGTCCCGATGTGTTTTATATGAATATGCAGCGCTACCAAAAAATTATGGAGAGCAGCAGACTCATTCGCGAGGGCATCGTGCAAAAAAGCTATTGCGAAAATTTGCTCGCCACAAAAGACCACTGGCGGCTGTGGAAATTTGCAGTGATGGAAAAATGGTATGGCAGATGGAGCTGATGTGTTTTCCGTAAATGACTTTACACAATTCTCGCGGTTTTGTTCTTAAAACAAGGTAAATCAAGCGGTGAGTTAGCCTTATGAAGATAGACGAAGCCGAAAGTCTAACAGACAAACGCGTAAGTCTATCTTCATTTCCCGTATGAAGCGAAACAAACGCGTATGTCACACTTCATTTCCCGTATGAAGCGAAACAAAGGCATATGTCACACTTCATTTCCCGTATGAAGCGAAGCAAAGGCGTATGTCACACTTCATTTCCCGCATGAAGCGAAACAAAGTAGCATGTTACGTTTCATTTGCCGGGTGCAGCGAAGCAAAGGGGTATGTTTCGATTTGGAATGCTGCGGATAAGTGTGGCTTATGCAAAATAGAAATGATTAGCGTTAGATTAGTGGAGGAGAACTTTCATGTACAAACGAGTTATGTAGCATTTTAAATGACACGATACCTAAACAGAATGAGAATAATTGAATGGAATTGTCAAGGAACATTTAGACCTAAAAACAAAGAAATTTTTGAGTTAAGACCGGACATTTTAATTGTTCCAGCGTGTGAGAAAGAAGAAAAATTAGAATTTGGAAAACTGACACCTAAGCCAAACGACTTTCTTTGGTATGGCGACACAGGCAAAAAAGGAATTGGAATTTTTTCGTTTTCAAACTACAAATTCAGACTTTTAAAAGAGTTGTGCATCTATCAAAGTTTCTGCTTGGTTGACAGTGAAGTGCTTCGAAATCGCCACCTTCGGGTAGCTGCAAACCGTTATAAGTAACCCTATGACAACGACACAACCTCCTATAACGACCGATAAGGCATAGACACATTTTGAAATACATTACACGGTCAGTTTGGATTTTATCAGTTGTTAGTTTGCTGACAGACACAGCAAGTGAAATGCTTTATCCAATAATACCGATTTATTTAAAGACCATCGGATTTTCCGTGATTTTAATTGGTATTCTTGAAGGCATTGCAGAAGCAACGGCAGGACTTAGCAAAGGTTACTTCGGCAAACTTTCCGATACTACCGGCAAACGGGTTCCGTTTGTGCAAATCGGCTACGCTTTTAGTGCTGTTTCAAAACCCATGATGGCCGTATTCATTTATCCGCTTTGGATATTCTTTGCAAGAACCATTGACCGTTTCGGAAAAGGTATCCGAACGGGCGCAAGAGATGCAATACTTTCTGATGAGGCAACACCTGAAACAAAAGGAAAAGTTTTTGGCTTTCACCGTTCAATGGACACTTTCGGGGCTGTTCTCGGACCCTTGTTTGCCCTATTCTATCTTTACTGCAACCCGACTGATTACAAAACACTTTTTTATATCGCCTTTGTGCCGGGACTCTTGGCTGTTGTTGCTTCGTTCTGCTTAAAAGAAAAAAATAAACCCACAGAGAAGAACATATCTTCAACACCGTTTTTTTCTTTTCTCCACTATTGGAAAGAAAGTCCGGCAGCATATAAAAAACTTGTATCCGGACTTTTGATTTTTACATTATTCAATAGTTCCGATGTATTCCTGTTGCTCAAAGCAAAAGAAGCAGGGCTTGACGACACGGCAGTTATCGGAGTTTATATTTTCTACAATCTTATTTACGCCTTGTTTGCCTTTCCTATCGGCATACTCGCAGATAACATAGGGCTTAAAACCATTTTTGTTATAGGTCTTTGGGTGTTCGCAACCGTGTATTTCGGAATGGCATTCAACACCAACATTTACTTATTCTTTGTATTATTTTTCCTGTATGGCATTTATGCTGCTGCAACAGAAGGCATTTCCAAAGCTTGGATATCAAACATTATAGACAAAAAAGAAGCAGCAACTGCAATCGGTACATTTTCAGGACTGCAAAGCATTTGCACGCTGTTGGCAAGTTCACTAACAGGACTTATTTGGTTTCAGTTTGGCGCAACAATTGCATTTATTGCAACAGCTACAGTAACACTTTTCGTAGCAACTTATTTTTTGATAACTATTCCAAAACCGACAACAAACTAACCGCCTTCGCTCGCGTTCCGCACGCGCATCTTTTTTTCTTCGCCTCCGGCATTTATAGGTTGCCGCAACAGATGTCAGCGATAACTTTGAAGAACTTCCCTGCGGATTCTTAATTTTCAGATTCGCATCATACGCCAATGCCGGAAAAAATCAACATCCTGAATTATATCAATGGCGAACTCTTTCCGTCCGTATCGGGAAACTATTTTGAGAATAGCAATCCTGCCACGGGTGAGCATTATTCGGTTGTTCCCGATTCAGATGCTGCCGATGTTGCACAAGCAGTGGTGGCAGCCGAAGCAGCTTTTCCCGCATGGTCAACCTGTGGAGCGGAGCAGCGCTCAAAAATCCTGAACACGATTGCCGACCTGCTCGAAAAAAACTTAGAAGCGTTTGCGCTCGCAGAAACTACCGACACCGGCAAGCCTTTGCAACTTGCGCGCACGGTTGATATTCCGAGAGCAATCAGCAACTTCCGCTTTTTCGCTTCGGGCATTCTGCATTTTGCATCCGAGTCGCACCACACGGAAGGCGTTGCAATAAACTATACCTTGCGCCAGCCGCTCGGTGTTGTCGGCTGCATTTCGCCCTGGAATTTGCCGTTGTATTTATTCACCTGGAAAATTGCACCGGCATTAGCTACAGGATGCACGGTGGTTGCCAAACCTTCGGAAGTGACTCCAATGACTGCTTTCCTGCTCGCGAAAATTTGTATGGAAGCGGGATTGCCCGCAGGAGTTTTAAATATCGTGCAGGGTTTTGGAAACAAGGTGGGGCAGGCAATTTGCGAGTATCCTGCGGTGAAAGCAATTTCATTCACAGGCGGAACGGAAACAGGAAAACAAATCGCAGCGACTGCCGCTCCTCAATTCAAAAAACTCTCACTTGAGCTTGGCGGCAAAAACCCCAATATCATTTTTGCTGATTGCGATTTTGATGCGATGCTTGAAACAACAGTGCGCTCATCGTTTTCCAATCAGGGGCAGATTTGTTTGTGCGGCTCGCGCATTTTAATTCAAACATCGCTTTACGCAAAATTCAAAAAGGCTTTTGTTGAAAAAACAAAACAACTGCGCGTGGGCGACCCGCTTGATGCAACTACAAATCTGGGGGCTGTTGTTTCAAAGAGTCATTTTGAAAAAATCATGCGCTACATCAGCGCAGCAGAACAGGAAGACGGGAAAATTTTAACAGGCGGAAAACGCGCAATGATTAATGGAAGATGTAAAGACGGTTATTTCATTGAACCCACTATCATCGAAACATCAGACGTGAATTGCAAAATCAACCAAGAGGAAGTGTTCGGTCCGGTGGTTTCACTAATCCCATTTAGCAATGAGGAGGAAGCCCTGCAAATCGCCAACTCCACATCTTATGGCTTGGCATCCACCATCTGGACGCAGGACATCACGCGCGCAATGCGCATGGCGCAAAAAATACAAACCGGCATTGTTTGGATTAATTGCTGGATGATGCGCGATTTAAGAACACCATTTGGCGGAATGAAAAATTCAGGCGTGGGTAGAGAAGGCGGCTGGGAGGCATTGCGCTTTTTCACGGAACCTAAAAATGTGTGCATCAAATACTGAATCACCGAATCACCGAATCAACATGAAAACAACAACAGATAAAGCGCCCAAGCCGGTTGGCTTATATCCTCATTCAAGAAAAGTTGGCAACCTGCTTTTCCTTTCCGGCATTGGTCCGCGCGAGGCGGGAACAAATAATATTCCCGGCAATGAGTATGACGCGAATGGAAAGTTGATGAAGTATGATATTGCCGCGCAGTGTCACTCCGTTTTCAAAAATGTAAAAACCGTGTTGGAAGAAAGCCGCTCATCGTGGAATAACCTGATTGATGTAACAGTGTTTCTCACGAACATGAAAGATGATTTTGCGACTTACAATAAAATCTACGCTGAATATTTTAAAGAAGCCCAACCTTGCAGAACAACCGTTGAGATAAAAAGCCTGCCCACTCTTATCGCCATCGAGTTGAAGTGTATCGCTACGATTTAGCGTGCTTGTGTTTTTTCTGCGCCATGTTATACAGAATCTGAAAGATAATAAACACGAGCAGAAAATAGCCCAGCAGCAGAAATGTATAATTCAGTTGCCAGCTATCCAGATTATTAAAAATAAAGACGACAAGAATAATAGAGCAAAGCGAAATCAGCGTAAGCACAATTGCCACCCACTGGTCGGGCAAGCCGAGGTAAGCAAGTTGATGCGTGATGTGGTCTTTGCCGCCAACGAAGGGCGATTGCCTGCGCGCAAGCCGCCTGATAACAACCGTAGTCGTATCAATGAGCGGGATAATAAACAACAACATCGGGATGAGAAATTGGCGCAACTCAATGAAGCCTGAATAGCTTTCGCGATAGTTCCAGAAAAATAAAATGCTGATAGCCGCGAGAAAAACCCCAAGAAACTGGCTGCCCGTGTCGCCCATATAAATTTTTGAGGGATGCCAATTGAAAAACAGAAATCCAATTAACGCGCCCAGCACGCCCAGCATAATTATTAAATAAGATTTTGGCACATCGCCATTCAATACAATTAAAACAATAGCGCCTATAATAATGGAAGCTGAAACTGATGTAGTGATGGCATCCATATTATCAAGCATGTTGATGGAATTCATCAAGCCGATTACCCAAAGCACCGTGATGATATAATTTATTTCGGGGAGCGTGGTAGCCTGAATCTGGAAACCGGTGGCAACGAGCAGATTTGCGCAGGTAAATTGCCCGATGAATTTCACAAGGGGATTTGTGTTGTAGGCATCATCGGCAAGTCCGAGCAAAAAGCCAACGCTGCATGATGACAGCAAGCCAATAAGTTGTTTATAGCCATGATCCTCCACCGGAATTACGCCCAGCACGGAAATAGAAATCAGGAAAACGATATAAAACGAGAACCCGCCCACCGAAGGTTTTGAAGTGGAACCCCACCGCACACCTCCAAACTGATTGTTTTTTACGTTGCGCATGCCCAGGTTTCTGGAAAAACGCAAAATCAAAAAATTGATAAGCACAGAAAAGCAAATCGCAATGACAAAAAAGAGCGAGTAGAATAAAATATTGTAAAGATGATTATCTGTCATTCTGCCGGAATCAGGATTTTTTAAACAATTTTTTCAAGAAAGATTTCTTCATAATTGTCTCATCTGTATAATAGCCTGAATCTTTGTAAGTGTACAAGTAACCGTAGCTGTATCCATACTTGTAATTATAGCTGCCATAAGAATAACCGGAAACCCCTCTTCCCACATCATTCAGCACTACGGATAGATTCATCACTTTATTTTCATTAATCAATTTGTCCAGATTGCTGATAAATGATTTACTGGAATATTCAGCGCGGAACACATAGATGGGATAGTCCACATTTTTGATTACTTCAAATCCGTCTGTAACAAGCCCGAGCGGTGGCGTATCAAAAATGATGTAGTCATACTTTGTCTTCAGATAATCAACCATTTCATTCAATCGCTCAGAGAGGATAAGCTCGGCTGGATTTGGCGGAATGGGACCGGAGGTGATGAAATCGAAATTTTTCAATTCGGTTTTTCTGATGCACTCATCTACTTTATCTCGTCCGATGAGAATAGTGCTCATACCCCCAGTGTTATCTACGTTGAATATTTTGCTCAGGCGCGGGCGTCTCATATCCACATCAAGGATAATTACTCTTTTATCAAGCAGGCTGAGAATAGCGCCCAAATTGATGGAGGTAAAAGTTTTTCCTTCTCCTGAAATGGTAGAGGTGATGGCAAGCGTTTTAGGTCCGGGCGTATTTGAAATGAATTGCAAATTATTCCGAATCACGCGGAAGGCTTCCGTGATAATAGATTTCGGATTTTGCGTAACCACGATTCCCGAAAGAGGAATGTCCGTAAACACGGTTGGCACGATGCCCAACATTGAGGCTTTTGTATTTTTCTGAATGGTTTCCACGGAGATAATTGTGTTATGCAGCATGTAGCGCACCACAATCAGAATTAACCCGAGTAGCAGGGCAGCGGAAGCGGCTAACGTCCACAGAAAAGAGGATTTCGGTCCGATTGGTTCTTGCGGTGGCATTGCGGTGCTGAGCACCATATAATCCGAAACCATCCCAGCCTTTGCTACCTTGTAATCAGTTTGTTTATCCACCAATAACTGATAATAATTCGCCATGCTTTCATACGCGCTTTTCAGCCGTGCATACTCCGCCTGCTCTTCTGGCAAGACGAGCAATCTTCCCAAGTATTTGTAATACTGTTCGTCTATGCTTTCTAGTCTGTAATTTTTCTGAATAAGCACGTTATCCAGATCCATTGACATTTCATTTTTTGTGCGAATGATATTTTCATCAATCAGCTTTACTCCGGGATGGTTGGGAGAAACATTCATCAGCAGTTCTTCCTTATCCCGTTCCATGCCTTTGATATTGGCTACATATTGGCTCACTACTCCCAACTCGGTGCCAAGCAATCCCACAGAAACGGATTCTATATCTGTGAGGTTGCTCATGTAATTACTAAACCAGTTAATCAACTTAATTTCAAGCAGGTATTGCAGTTTTTGTTGTTCCAAACCGCGAAGGTTACTGGTGAGCGATTGCATTTCCTGCTCGGGGTCTAAAAAACTCTTATCCAATCTAAATTGCTTCAGACTATCAGAATATTCCCGCAGGTCATCGCTGAATGAATCAATTTCACTTTCAAGAAAACTAAGAATTTGCTGTGCGCTTTCAGACTGTCGTTCAATATCATACTGCACGAACTCTTTAGACAGCGCATTTACCAGATCGCTTGCCTTGCTCCTGTTCTTATCCTGATAACTGATGCTAATCGTTTTTGTAGAGGGGTCAAGCGGCACTACGGTAATTCTCTGCGACAGATATTCAGAGTATCGTTCAATATCATTTATCCTGAAGAAATAAACTTTTCCTATGTGTTCCTTTAAATTTGCTTTTGCAAGCGCGGAGAGCGAAATCCGAATTTCAAAAAAGGGAGTTTCAAAAAAATTATCATAACTGAGAATTTCGCGATAGTCTTGTTCTTGCAGTTTGTATCTCAGGATAAAAGATTTATCATTTAGCAGTTCAACATAAATATCCTGCCCATACACATCGGGGCTTTTTATTTCCAAAACATTCACTTTGAATGGCGTAGCGGTATAAACTTCTGATGAAACAAATTTTGTCCTTCCTTCCCTGAAATAGCTTACGTCAAAAGGCAAGCCCTTAATAACTCTTTGAATAAAGTATTTCGATTTTACAAGTTGAATCTCGCGCGAAGCTTCTTCTACAGAACTTCCCAACACATTATTTTCAGGACCCAGCAACTGTTCCCTCATTGTCTGCTGCGCAGTTTGCTCCCTTTTCAGCATGAGCGTAGAAGTAGCTTGATAATTTGGGAGCGTGTAGCGCAAATACAGCCAAACGGATGTTAAGCCAATCAACACAAGTAACAATATCCAGATTAAACTTTTGCGAACAATGGAAAAAAATAACGCGATGTTGAAGTCTTCACCCAGCAAATCCTGGATATACGCCATTAAAGAGGTCTGACTCTTCATTGTTTTGTAATGCTCAAAACCAACAAATAAAGCGTAGTGATCGTGGAAATAATGGTAAAGAGATAACCCAGCTCGCTGATAGCTGCCTGTGCCGGTCGGAGTCTCGGGTCCACAATGATTAAATCATTCGGCAAAATGACAAAGTCCGCATCTTTTAACCCGGCAATCGTTGAAAGATCAATCCTTTTTATTGTCGGCTTATCATAATCGCCTCTGATAATTTTTATCTTGTGTGATTTAGAATCATTGCTTATGCCCCCAATAGATGCCAGAACTTCAATCAGTTTTGTGTTTTCGTAAGGAAGCGAAACTACTGACGCTGACCCTACTCCCATGAAAAAATATGCACGATGATTGGTTACCTTCAGTTGTATAAACGGTTCATTGTACCATACTGAATACTTCTTCTCTAAGAATTTCTCAAACTCCAGGCGTGTCATGCCCTTTACATACACCTCGCCCAATAAAGGAAGTTCTAAGTATCCATCGTCCTTCACAAGATAACTTGTTTCTCCACCGGCTATCCCGGTTGATTTATCTGCAATGACATCTACCAGATTAAACCCGTCTTGAGTATAAATTTTAAATGCTATTTCATCATCCGGCAAAATAACCTGCTTCTGATATTCCACCTCTTTTAATTCGAAATAATAGAAGTCTTTCGTGTCTCGCAGCAAGTAATTTGGATACAGAATTTTGCAAGAGTTAAACAGAAGCAAGAGCAAGAAAAAAGGTAGAAGCCGCTTCATCATGGATGGCTGCAAAAATAGGGAATATTCCCCTTTCGCTTTTTACGCTTTTAAACCCTTCGCCCTTAGCAATTTCTCATAAAAGGCTCCCGTATCTTCCACAAGCCTCTTAAAGCTGAATTTTTCTTTTACAAACTCATATCCTTGACTTCCGAAACTGCTGCGCAGGGCATCCTGCTCAATGAGTTGAAGCAAATGTCCGGCAAACTGCTCCACATCATTATTAGGAGATAACAAAGCCGTTTTATCCGCAACCACAATGTCTTCAATTCCGCCTACTGCGGTTGAAACAATCGGTTTATTGGAGGCTTGCGCTTCGATTAAACTTACGGGTGTTCCCTCATTGAAAGAAGTCATTGCAACAATATCAAGTCCTGCCATCACCTCGTCAATCTGTGTTAGCCATGAAGTGAATACCAGCGATTGGTTAAAGTCAGAATCCGGTAAAGCATAAGAAAGGTTCAAGTCTTGAGCAAGTTTTATGATTTTCTCCTTTTCTTCTCCATCGCCTATAATAAATGCTTTCACCTTTTTAGTTGTCTTCTCAAAAACTTTTTTTATAGCCTTCAAAAAGAGCGGATGATTCTTAACAGGAACAAGCCTGCCGATAATTCCCACAGCAATTTCATCATCCGCAACATGGTATTTCAACCTGAATGCGTTTCTTTTTTTGTCATAGTCGGTTTGAAATTTTTCCAATTCAAATCCCAATGGAATTACTGTGATTTTATCTGCTGCGCAAATCTTAAAATCATTGGAAAGCTCTTTCTTCTGCAAGTTGCTGATTGCAATAATTCCTGTGCTGATAGCTGCAAGATATTTTTCGATTTCAATAAAAATTTTTGTTTTTGCAGGGTGGAAATAAGAATGGAAAACATGCCCGTGAAACGTATGCACAACCACGGGCACCTTGCAATGGTGCGCTGCAAGCCTTCCCAAAGCGCCTGATTTGGCAGCGTGCGTATGCACAATGTCGGGCTTGAATTCCCGAATCACGTCTTTAATTTTTTGATAAGATTTTAAGTCATCGAGCGGATTAATGCTCCTGCGCATTTCAGAAACATAAACGGGGGTAACGCCTAATTTTTTTAAAATGAATTCAGAACTTGCTTCCGTTTCATCTTTCATGCCCGCAAGCAGCATTGTTTCATACTTGCTGTCTAAATATTTCGTGAGGTATGCTACATTGTAGGTGGGTCCGCCTAAGTTGAGGCGGTTGATAATTCGGAGAACGCGCGGCATTTACTCAATGTATTTTTTATGCCAATACTGAAAAACCAGCAATCCCCATATCTGCGCCACCGCCTCTACCGGGCTGGATGAAAACAACTGCTTTTTTAATGCTTCCACATATTGGGGGTTGAAAATGCCCTGACTTTTAATACGATCTTCCGCAAGCAAATCATTCAGGATAATGTTTTTTAAATCGCCTCTGAACCATTTCAACAACGGCACTTCAAATCCTTGCTTTTTTCGCTTCAATAACTCAGGCGGCAATACGTCTTTAAAAGCATCTTTTAATATGCGCTTTCTGTTGTTGTTGAAAATTTTAAAATCTGAGGGAAGCGAGAAAACATAATTCACAACGTGATGGTCAAGAAAAGGCACACGCACCTCCAAGCTATTCGCCATTGACATCAAATCAACTTTTGTAAGCATGTCATTGGGAAGTATCAGTTGCATATCGGAATAGAGCGTGTCGTTGATTGTTCCGTCTCTTTTATAGTAAGTGAGAAAGGCATTTTTTCGCAGCAAATATTCATCGGTATTTTCAATCGGCTCTTCAAACACATTCAGCGCGCGGGCAGCTTCCTGCTCGTCAATAAAGGCGCACCATCTCCAATAGCGTTCTTCGGTATTGAGGTCAAGTCCTTCGGAATAGCGATGCATCTGTCGGACAAAATTGCTCACTGCATTATTTCTTGATTTGGGCAGCAAGCCGAGAAACGGGCGGTTGAGCTTCACTAAAAAATTTACAAACCCCGAATTTTTTACGCGCATTTCTGCCAGATGCTTGTTATAGCCTGCAAACAATTCATCCGCGCCATCACCCGAAAGGGCAACGGTCACTTTTGTTCTTGTATGCTTGCTCAAAATATAGACAGCAATTGCCGATGAATCGGCAAACGGCTCGTCAACGTAATCAAGAATATCAAAGAGATTGTCATATAAATCCTGCGTGGCAAGCGAAAACGAAGTGTGATTTGTGTTGAATTTTTGGGCGACAAATTCAGCATATTTTGTTTCATCAAAATAAGGCTCGTCTTTAAAGCCGATGGAAAACGTGTTGAGCTTATTTGTGTATTGTGCAGCCAGAGAAACGATTACCGAAGAATCAATTCCCCCGCTGAGGAATGCACCCAGCGGCACGTCTGCAATCATCCTTCGCTGCACTGATTCCCCAAGTAGTTTTTTCAAATTTTCTTTCGCATCATCATAATTTACCGGCTTCGCATGGCGCAATACCGGGTCATACTTTATCATGTAGTAGCGGCTAATCTCAATGCTGCCATCAGCAGCAATCGTCAAATAATGACCGGGCTTCAATTTTTTTACATGGCGCAAAATGGAAGAGGGAGCGGGGATGTAATTCAACTGAAGATACATAAACAAAGAAGTATAATCAAGCTCCTTGTTGACGGGAAAAGAAAGAATTGCCTTCATTTCAGAGGCGAAAATTATTTTATCCGTATCCTGGTAAAAGAGCAGCGGTTTGATGCCCATTCTGTCGCGCGCAATGAAAACAGTTCCATCCTGGCTATCGTAAACGGCAAAAGAAAAGAAGCCATTCAATAAGTCAAGACATTTCTCTTTGTATAAAATATAAAGATTCAGGAGAATTTCTGTGTCAGTTTGAGATTTGAGCTTTACGCCCTTCGCGTCAAGTTCCTTTCGTAATTCTTTATAGTTATAGATTTCTCCGTTGTAGATGATACAATAGCGTCCGGTGGCATCAAACATTGGCTGTGCGCCTGCATCGGAAACATCAATAATCGAAAGCCGTGTGTGACCTAATCCTACGCGATTGTGAAAATATTTTCCCTGTTTGTCCGGACCGCGTTTTGAAAGTGACAACAAGGCTTTATCAAGACTTGCTTCATATTTCTTCGCAACACCTGTAAGACTGAATACGCCTGAAATGCCGCACATCGTGACTATAGTCTTGTTTTGGTAATTTTAGTTGGCAAGATAGTAATAATGGTAGCAAAGGATTTTTATTTAGCCCCGCTTTTTTTGATGATGATTTACGGGGTTGCTTTCTTAATCAGAAACAAATATTACGCTGATAGCCCCCTGAAAAAATATTTCATTCCCGGACTTTCGGTCAAATTGATAGGAGCATTCTTTTCCGGTCTTATCTATTGGTACTATTATGGCGGTGGCGATACTATTCATTACTTTATGCGAACAAAAAGCGTATATGACAATGTCTATAAGCACAATATTTTCATCTTCATGCGCGTGATCTTCGCAGACACCTCGGTTTGGAATTCTGATATTTCATACATTATTAAGTCAGTTCGCGGATGGGATAGCAGCATGTTTATGGTGTTGCGGTTTTCCTTTTTCCTTTCAATGTTTACTTTTTGCTCCTATTTAGGCATAGCGTTTATGTTTGCCGCTCTTTCCTTTTCCGGCATCTGGAAATTGTTTACAACATTTGCCGACATCAACCCTGCTTTAACTAAAGAATTTGCCACGGCATGCTTGTTCATCCCCTCGGTATTTTTTTGGGGGTCAGGGTTATTCAAAGACACGATTGCAATTGGATTTGTAGGCTGGTTTACTGCATCAATTTATAAAGTGTTCATAAAACGGGAGAAGATTTTGCCCAATCTAATCACGATGGCATTCTCCTTTTTTATCCTCTACACGATAAAAGCATATATCATCATGGCGTTCCTGCCTTCTTTGCTTTTTTGGATTTTTTTCAAGTATCGTGAGAATATTAAAAATGACTTCATTCGCAAAATGGCAACTCCATTAATAATAGTAGTAAGTTTTGGCGGAGCTTACTTAGCAATAACCCAAATGGGAGGCGAAGGCGGTTATTGGTCAGCAGATCAAATGACCACACGCGCAAAAGATATGCAGTGGTGGCATGCTGAAGTAAAGAAAATAGCCGGAGATAGCGGGGGCGGCTCGTTTTACAGCATTGGAACGGGTGACTTCTCGTTGGGAAATATCATTATGAGTTTTCCATTGGCGGTGAATGTAACTTTTTTCCGTCCCTACCTTTGGGAGGCGAGAAATCCGGTTATGATTCTTGCAGCAGTCGAGAGCCTCGTCCTTTTTCTTTTTACGCTTAAACTGGTTTTTAATGTCGGTCTTCCTGCCATTTCCAGAATATCTATTCTAAATCCTGAAGTATTCTTCTGCCTTTTGTTTGCGATAATTTTTGCTTTTGCCGTTGGATTCAGCAGCTTCAATTTCGGAGCATTGGTTCGATATAAAATCCCATGTATTCCCTTTTTTCTAATGGCGCTCTATATGATTAGGTATCATGCGACTCCCCTGAAGAACAATGTCGCTACGAAGCAATCTTAGATTTCCTGAACTGAAACAAGCGCGTCATTTTTTTTCGCTACTCAAGAAAATTTCCAGCAACATCGCATGAGAAGATTTTGCACTCTTGAAATCACACCTACGATATTTGCCGGTTCAATAGAAAAATTGGCGGGATCACAAAAGTAAATTGTACGAATTTCAAGAGGACTATAAAGAAAAGAGCACCTCCACGCCAAGTGAAATAAACTCGAAAATTTAAATGTATGTGGTGAGGAAGGGAATCACACCTAACTAATTTAAGTTAATTGAATTTAACGACTTTGCCTCTGAAAACACCTGTTTCAGAGGGGGAATTGAGTAAACTTCAAAAAAGAGAAATTAGCATGAGTGAAGTAAAAAGTTTCCCCCATAGTTTCCCCCGTAATATTTTATAATGTATCTTTGCCATGTTCAAAATCAATTTACATGGCGAGTTTCAATTTTTATCTCAAGGATAGCAGCACCAAAAATGAATCACCTATTTACCTCCTCTTTGACGATGGAGTGAACAGGGCGAAATTCTACTTTCAGCAATCTATCAGACCTAAAGACTGGAATTCGGAAAGTAGGGAGGCGAGAAAAAGTCTTACCGGGTATTCTGATTTCAACGCCAAACTCAAAAAGATTAGCGACAAGTGTGAGAATTTACATACCTCCCTTACTAAAGACGGAACATTTACACTTGACACCCTGCGGGAGAAATTCAAAACTTTTGTGGAGGAGCTAAACAACCGCAAGAAATCAAACCTCTCAGGTGAAGTGAAAAATTTTGAAACGCTCACCGATTTTGCTACGCACTATTTGAAAACAGTTGAGGCGACAAAGAGCAAAAACACCCTCAGACACAACCGACAAACTCTCCGTTTGCTCCATGAGTTTGAGACCTTAAAAAAGAAACGGCTCACCTTTGACAGCATCACCTTAGACTTTTATCACGATTTCGTTGAGTTTCTCACCCGCTCAAAAGGTTACGCTCAAAACTCAATAGGAAAACATATAGGCAACGTAAAACTCTTTTTGAATGAGGCTACCGAAAGAGGGATAAACTCAAAATTTGATTACAAGAGCAAGAGATTTAAAAAGATTTCTGAAAAGGTTGAAACGATTTATCTCACAGAGGAGGAACTACTCAAGATTTACCGCTACGATTTCAGCAAGGAAACCCGTTTGGAAAAGGTGAGGGATTTATTCATTGTGGGTTGTTTCACCGGGTTGAGGTTTTCCGATTTCTCACAACTCAGGATTGAAAACATCACGGGCGACACTATCAAAGTGAAAACCCGAAAGACAGGCGAGATAGTTGTTATCCCCGTTCACTGGACGGTGAGAGAAATCCTTACCAAATACGCGCACCTTGCCAAAGGTTTACCGCCCGCTATCAGCAACCAAAAAATGAATGAGTATCTCAAAGAGATAGGTAAAAAGGTTGGTTTCACGGAGAACATTTTACTCAACAAAACAAAGGGCGGGTTGAGGGTTGAAACGAGCGTTCCCAAATACGAGCTAATCGTTTCGCACACGTGCAGAAGGAGTTTTTCTACGAATCTTTACCTTAGTGGTTTCCCGTCAATCTCAATCATGCAAATCACCGGACACCGCACGGAAAAGGCGTTTATGAATTACATCAAAGTTTCAAAGGAGGAAAACGCGAGACTCCTCCAACTCCATTGGGCGAAAAACGTGAAACTGAGAGCCGTTGTTTAAAACGGGTTTATCTAACTTTATTGAAATTTTACCGCTATGCTAAAGGAGAGCGACAAACTAACGGACACCCTTATTCAAATCATTCAATCGTTGCCTGAAACGAAAAAGGAAAAGATTGCCCGAAACATCTTTGGCAGAAAAAAACACAAGAGCAAAATCAACAAGGCGGCATCAGGACAGAAAAAGAAAATGCAGGATTTCATCTCACACATGGAACCCTACACCGGGCGTTTGCCCAAAGGTTACAAATTTGACAGGGAGGAGGCGAATGAAAGATAATGGCAAAGGTTTTCATTGATACCAATATTTTGGTTTACAGCATTTACGGAGATGCGCGACAAAAAGAGAAAGTGAATGTTGCGCTCACCGATGCGGGCGGGCAACTCGTTCTCTCCATGCAGGTATTGAAAGAGTTTACCAATGTGTGTTTAAAAAAACGACTGCACAAAACCGTTGACGAACTCACCGGAAACATTCTGAAAACGGCTCAAACCTTTTCCGTTTCTGAAATCACCGTTCACACTTTAACAGAGGCAATCAGCATCCATCAGCAATACGGTTTCTCCTTTTATGACAGCCTCATTATTGCCACCGCATTAGAGCAAGAATGTAAAACCCTTTACAGTCAGGATTTGCAACACGGGCAAACGATAAAACGAAAGTTGAAAATTGTGAACCCGTTTGTTTAATTTTTTTCTCTCACTTCAAAACAGGGCGGGGCGATGGACAATACTCTCAAACTGAGGAAATTACCCTCTATTAGTTTAAATCCGAAAGTTGAAAACCTATTCAGTAGAATGGGGTTTAACATTTTACTCAAAACAAGGACAACTCAGAAAGAGATAGAAAACTTATTGAAAGGGGCAAAACCGAAAGACCAATTAGTGATATTAGAAAATGTAAAAAGTGGATTACTTAAACCTTTACAAAACATCAATGAGGAAAAGAGATTAGATGAAAAAAAATTGAGAAAATCATTTCCCGGAATTGTAGAGGCTGCCTCTGAGGTTTACAATGAACTTGTAAAGTATCTTGAGGAAAGGATGAAAACCGTTCCTGAATTCGATTTTGAAAATAGGAAGGAATATTACTTTGAACGGATAAAGGGCAAAGGAGATGTTTTAAAAGTTGGTATTACGAAATCAGAGATTGAAATAATTCAAAACGCACTTAAAAAATTACAGGCACAGAACTTCTCTGAGGGACGCTATTACGAGGGAACTTTACTGTATTTAGATTTCTTGGAAAATGAAGTCCAAAAAATTGAACCGCCAAATAGAGAACTGGAAAACTTTGAGCCTTTAGAATTTGAAAACCTCAATCAAAAAATTTTACTATTACAATCATTGGGGGTATTAAATGCAATCAGTGAAAAAACCAGAGCAGAAATTTCAAGTAAGAAAATGGGGAGAATCCTTGCTGATTTGTTAAATGAAAAAGAAACTACTGTTACAAGAGCATTGAGATACTTTCACCCTCACAGCGCACCTAAAAGTAAAAACAATCCCCGAACAGAAAAGAATTTAGAGAAACTTTGTTCACACCTTTTCAAACTTAAACTCCCGGAACTTGCCAAAATCATTGAGCCAGAGTTAACAAAAATATACGAGGCTAAAGATTAGAAAATAAGGGGAATCCCCTCACTTTTCCCCCTATAAAGTGAGATTACGTTTGCCAGCGTCAATAAAAAACAGACGCTCAAATGAACTCACAAATTATTCTTAGTCCAATTCCCTTAGAGGAGTTGATTTCCCGGCTCAAGAAAGAGCTAAACCTTCCGCAACCTACACAACCGCAAGAGACTAACGAGGAGGAGTTTCTCACCGCTAAACAGGTGAGTAAACTCTTAGGCGTATCTCTTGTGAGTTTGCACAAGTGGAAGAAGGACGGGAAAATAAAGTTTCACCGCTACGGCTCAAGGATTCGTTTCCGCAAGTCCGAAATCATTGATAATGAAAAATATGGGAGGGCGGGGAAATGATACCTACAAGATTCACAGGGCAACTGGAACACAAAAAACATTTGTTCCTGCTCAACGATGAAAACGGATATTATCAAAAGGTTTCCGCTCCGATGGGTTTCAATAAAATACCCACAGAGCTGAAAGTTGAAAACGCAATCCGTGAAGATTATCAGAAACGAGGTGCGACTTTTATCATTCGTAGCAGACAGGTTGGCGGGAAACACCCGTTTAAGACCGGGTTAATCTCCACAGGGTTTAAGGGTTGGTATTTTGGCGACCACTATCACCCCAACGAGAGAGAGAAAAATTCCTTTTGTCTCTTTCACTTTAACGAGGCTCAAACAGAACTAACTATCTACTATTTCAATCACGTAAAAATCTACCCTAACGAGCGGGAGAGTTTCATCACTGATTTTGTGAGGCAGGAACAAATAAAAATGGGAGGCGACAAACCGACCTCCCACGTTCAAAATCAATAATCACAGGGCGAACCGCAATGATTGACTTCGTAAAAATAGCAATTCGTTCCCCAACTTTAGCCAAGTGGTTAGTGGAAAATAAGAGCTTTGATTTCTTAGTGAAGGTGAATGAGGAGAGCGGGGAAGTTATTTCATTTCCGAAAACGGCTCAATACAATTCCTTAGAAATCACCATTCACGAATCTCACCGGGTTGAGGTGAGAGGTAGTCTCCACAAGTTTTGGAACAAGATTAAAGGAATTGACGACCAAAGGAACAAAGGCGTAAACTGGAATGATTTTACTTTCGCTGATTTGTGTGAGTGTATTCGCTACCTCTCCGAAAAATTAAATTTAAACCCACAGGAGGCACGTTTAGAAAACGTGGAGTTTGGCGTTAATGTTTCTCCTCCATTTAATCCAACTTCATTCTATCGCAACGTAATTGCGTTTAAAGATGAATCACCGGGCAAGTTGGGTAAAGTCTATCCGTTAGGAATTGATTTCTATAAACAGCAATACGGGTTTAAGATTTACGACAAGGGAAAACAATATGGCAGGGAAAACATTTTGAGAATTGAGGTTAAGGCTACGAGAATGGAATTTTTGAAAGAAACTAAAATCCTTTACCTATCAGACCTCACCGATATTGAAAAACTCCGTTCCCTTAGTGTGCTATTGAGCGAAACCTTTGAAGAGTTGGTTATTGACGACAAGATAAACACCAAACAGCTAAACAGAAATGAAAGGAGGATTTATGAGCTATGCAAAAACTCAAAAATGTGGGAGGAGTTCACCGCTAAACAGCGATGTATTTACAAAAAGAAATTTTCGGAGATAGTGGAGCGATACGGGCAACATCAATGGCGACCTCTCACCGCACAACTGATAAAAGAGAAGTGTAACGAGTTATTGAAAAGTGGGAATGAATTAACCAACCTAATAGAAATCAATAAGGAATGTTCTAACAGTTCAAATAGTGTGTTACTTCCTTCCCTTACTGATAAACGCTATTGCCTTACTTGTGGGAGGGATATAACAACTCAAAAGACAGGGAGTAAGTTTTGCTCTGAGAAGATGTACGGGAGGGAGGCTAAGAAGTGTAGGAACATTGACAGCAACCCGCGCAATCATTTCCGCTACAAAATTGAAAGAATAGAACAGAAGGGAACATTGTTCAATGTGAGACCGTTTTTTGTATTTTGCAGATAAAAAAATGAAAGTAATAAATTCATTCTTGCTGCTACTTTTTATTTCACTCAATACTTTCGGACAAGATACACTCTACTTGAAGGATGGGATAGTGATTGTATGTGAAATTCAAGAAATCAAAACGAATGAAATTATCTATACAAATCCCGGCAAGAATTACCCGAAATCTATTTCACTTGAAAAGGTTGAAAAGATTGGCAGCGCAACTAAAAGTTTAGTTACTCCAGAAGGTAATATTGACGATAATAAGTTTCAGGATATAATAAGTCAAGGAGACTCAGAGCAAAAAGAAATTTATTGCATGTTATTAGGAATGCAGATGCCTTTCAGTGGGAAAGTAATCATTACAATTGATTTCGGGCAAGAGCGAAGTTGGAAACCCAAAGACAGTATGATAATTGATAAACAAACAGGCAAGGCACAAAGATTTAATTCAATGATTGACGCATTAAACTATATGGCTCAAAAAGGGTGGACGTTTGTAAATGCCTATGCAATCACAATAGGACAACAAAATGTTTATCACTGGTTACTTAAAAAAGAAGTAACGGAGTAATTGCCGAAACTCATTCTAAACACCTAAATTTTATTCAATGAAATCTCTTTTTACACTTGCCGCTATCACACTTAGTCTTGTATGTTTTGCGCAAACGGACAGCACCGAAATAAAATTGCAGAAATACAAAGACCTCTATGATAAAGAACTTATTACGGAACAAGAGTACGACCTCTTAAAAAAAAGGAGTTAGATATTTCAAGTGTCAATACAAAGAAAGATACTATCTCCGTTCAATCGTTAAAAAGTAAATACAAAAGTCAATTCATTGCGGGGAGTATTGTATTTGGTGCGGGAATTGGTTTAATAGGATTAGGAGTCTACTTAAAAGATAAAATAGTAATTTATTCTAATAGTCAGGGGCAAAAAGAAGTGAGAGACTACAAGGCTCAAAGTAAGGTTTCATTTATTTGCGGGGCACTGAGTACAGGCGTTGGAGTTTTTATCATAACGAAAGGAATAATCAACAAACAAAAATATCTTGAGCGAATTTCCTTATCACCTACCTCAGCCTCAATAACTTTCAAGTTTTAGTTTTTCTAAAGTAGGGCAAAATAGAAATGGCACACGGAATAAAAACAGGCGGGAGAGAAAAAGGAACACCGAACAAAGTAACCTCTGAATTGAGAGAGCGGATTAATAATTTTCTCTCAGACAAGTGGACAGCTATTGAAAAAGATTTTGAAAGTTTAGAGCCGAAAGAAAGGCTAATGTTTTATGAAAAATTACTCTCTTATGGATTGCCTAAACTTCAAAACATTGCTCTTGCAATACCTACCTCAGAGATTGAAGTATTAATTCCCGGTGAAGAAGAAACGGAAAATGGCGAACGGATATAAAACAGGCGGAAGGGGAACGGCAACTCCTAACAACTGGAATTCTCTAAAAAGAGGAAGGAACAACTCTGAAAGTTTCCCCCATAGTTTCCCCCGTATAAAAATAAACCCGCGCAAACATTTGATTATCAAACACTTGAGCTGGTTTAGTTGTGGTGAGGAAGGGAATCGAACCCCCGACACAAGGATTTTCAGTCCTTTGCTCTACCGACTGAGCTACCTCACCAATTTTATCGGGCAGCAAAGATATAAAGATTAGCGATTGGCAAATCGTTTTTGCAAAAAATGTTGTCTTGGAAAGTAAAAGTTGGAGAAAATGAACTTTACATTCTTAAGAAGCCGTACTTAACCATGCAATAGAAAGCGCGCACTGCATCTTTCCAGTTGATTTTCTTTCCTTCGGCATAAGTTCTACCGTAGTAAGAGATGCCTACTTCATAAATGCGAATATTTGGAATCCTCGCAATTTTTGCAGTTACTTCCGGTTCAAAACCAAAGCGTTTTTCCTGAAGCGTAAGCGATTTGAGCAAATCTGCCCTGAACATCTTGTAGCATGTTTCCATGTCAGTAAGGTTCAGATTCGTGAACATGTTGCTCACAAACGTGAGTAGTTTATTTCCGATAGAATGCCAAAAAAATAAAATTCGGTGCGGGTTACCTCCGATAAAGCGCGAGCCATAAACAACATCGGCAAACCCATCAAGCACCGGTTTTAATAAAACATTGAACTCATGGGGATCATATTCCAAATCAGCATCCTGGACGATAATGAGGTCCCCTGTGGCATGTTTAATACCGGTATGTAACGCAGCACCTTTACCCTGATTCACTCCGTGTTCAATCAACCTGATATTGAAAGCAGGATTATCTTCAATGAATTTTTTTACAACTTCAACCGTATTGTCTTTTGAGCCATCATCAACAACAACAACTTCTCGTGCAAGGTCATTAATGAGTTTCACCTTCGAAAGAGCTTCAAGCACCGTTGTCACGGTTTTGCCCTCATTATATGCAGGCACTAATATGGATATCTTGTGAAATTTCACGCGCTTGGCAATAAGAATTTCTAATGGTTTTGGGTTCTGCAAGTTAAAAATTTATTTTTCGGTTCTTAGAATAGATTTTTTTACGCAAGAAGCGTTAAAATGTTTGTCTCTCATTATGAGATAACAAGCGAAGCGGCATTCGCAAGAAAAGCAGATATTGTAGTCTAAAATCAGACCAAACAGTTAGCTCTTATGCAAGCGCTCATTCATCATGCACGGAAACAGTATCAAGCAGACCTTTCAGTTCCGCTTGATATTTCCATTCCTCTAAATGCAGAAGGGGAAAACCTAAATGCATTTTTTGCTCCACCGTTTGAAGTTGCGCCCGTAGTAACAGATTCCTTTACAGGCGCAGTTGAGAAGGGAGGCGCTGTAAATTTTCAAAATGTAAAAATCAATCCGCATGGAAATGGCACACATACAGAATGCGTGGGGCATATCACGGCAGAGCGGTTTACGATTAATCAATGTCTGAAAAAATTTTTCTTTATCGCAGAACTCATCAGTGTTTTTCCTCAGCAGTTGAAAAATGGTGATGAAATCATTCTGACTGAACAGGCAGAGAAACTGCTTGCTGATAAAACCCCCGAAGCGCTCGTCATCCGAACATTGCCAAATGATGCTTCAAAACTTCAAAGAAATTATTCCGGAAATAATCCTCCGTATCTGCATCATGAGTTTGCTGCGTTTCTTGTGAAAATTGGCGTTAAGCATCTGCTTGTTGATTTGCCGTCTGTTGATCGGGAAGAAGACGAAGGAAGATTGTTGTTTCACAAAACATTTTGGCAATATCCCGACAATATCCGAAAGGATGCTACAATTACAGAATTGATTTTTGTTCCCGATGATGTAATAGATGGAACCTACTTATTGAATTTGCAAATTGCAAGTTTTGAGTTAGATGCAAGCCCCAGCAAACCGGTGTTGTATGCGTTGACGCAGAAATAATTTCAAGCGCAAACATTCCTAAAATAAAAAAACCCTCCAACTTGGAGGGCTTCTTTTCTTTAAGAAGAAAGAAGATTACTTCTTTTTCTTAGCAGCCTTCTTCACAGGCTTCTTTGCTTTTTTTGCTGGCATTTTTTTGTTTTTTAGAAATGAATAAATAAAACGCAATCGAAATTTAAATCACTTTTTTATACGGAAGAAGGTTTAAGAAGGTTTAGTTTTCTACAACTTGTGTATAACGTGTACATTAAAACGTACTCATGAAAAAAGTTTTTCTGAAATTTTTTTTCGCAAAAAATTTCATAACGATTTATTCATCTGCATGAAATGCTTGCTGCAAAAGAGTTTTAAGCAAATATTTTTTGCTTCTCAATAAAAAAATCAAATCGCTTTCACGCAGTTTATCGCTGAAATACAAGCGCCCTGATTGAAAATTTTCAGCGCTCATTTTCACTTCATTATTTCTTTTCTTTCCGCTTTCACAAGAAAAAATTCAACTAATCGAACAAGAATACTCCTTTTTCAACCCGCGCAACACAAAAAAAATACTTCAGCATCAAGCAAAACCTTTTCCGTTTTTTCTAAAAAGAAGTATCAACTTTGGTTTGCATAATAAATTTCAACTTATTCAATAATCAATCATGAAAACCAAAATCATTTTATTCGGATGTTTAGCCTCCTGCATTCTTTTATTCGCAAAGTGCAACCAAGAAGTAAACAAGGAAACCAAAGAAAATGGAGCGAAGCAACCAGAAGTCACGCAACAGAACAACAGCGCTGGCAGCGCAGATACAGCCCGCCCAATGGATACCGCGATGTTTAAAACAGGAAGCGACACCGTGAAAGTGTATCATGACTATATAAAAGATCATCTTGATTCACTCACCCGACTGATAGCACAAGAACCCCAAAACGGTGAATATTATTTGCGCAGGGGCGACTTGCGGATTGCAAAAGGCAACAATGCAGGCGGTTGCGAGGATTACAATAAAGCAAAAAGTCTCGGTATAAAGAATATACAATCGCTGCTTGATAAAAATTGCAAGTGATTCTTAGAAAGCATAGCTCGTTTTTATTTTTCCTGTTTCTTCTTTCCAATCTCTGCGCGCAACAAACTGACGTGAGCGGCTTGCTTCAGGCAGCAAAGAAAAAATATCAAAGCAAGGATATTGCGGGTGCTATTGGCGAATACACGCAGGCGATTAAACTGAATCCGAAGAGTGAAGACGCGTTTTATGAACGCGGGCGCATTTACAATGAGCAGAAAAAATACTTAGACGCGATAAACGATTTCACAAAAGTAGTTATGCTGAATCCCAAGCATCATCGCGCATATTATTTAAGAGGCTACACAAAATTTCTGACGGGCAACAATCGCGATGCGGTGAGCGATTTGAACTTTTCAATCGAATTGTATGCAAACAGCGCATTGGCATTTTGGTATAGAGCCGAAGCGAAAATGAAATTAGGCGACATGACCGGAGCATGTGAAGACTGGGATGCCGCCTATCGGCTTGGCTATTTTGAAGCGACTGCTAAAATCAAAAACTATTGCGCGAATATGCAGAAGTCATCAAAAGTGGCGGCTGATGAGTTTTTGAGGAATGGCGACATCAAGCTGGATAAAGGAGATGCAAGAGGCGGGTTGGTTGAATACATGAAAGCGTATGAGTTAGAGCAAGAGTCAGGCGCTATATTATATAGTATCGGCTTGGCGAAAGTTTTATTGAAAGATGTGAAGGGAGCATGCGAGGCGTGGAGGAAAGCAATTGAGTTGGGAAGTCCGGAAGCGGAAGAGCTTTTAAAACAGCATTGCAATTAGCGATTAACTTTAGAAAAAATCTTTTAAACATGAGAATGCTTTTCGTTGGACTATTGTTTTCATTCCTCTCTATCACCGCAGTTGCGCAAATGAAAAGTGCTACGGAAGATTTGCGCGGCATGATGCCCGGCACCGGTAAGATTGATTACGAAAAATTAGTGGAGCTCTTCACAGATGCTATCAAGCAATATCCCGATAAGCCTTCTCAATATAATAATCGCGCTGTGGCGCGATATAAACTTCAGGATTTTACAGGCGCGCTTACTGATTTGGATAAAGCAATTGAACTTTCGCCCAACTATCCCAATGCGCATTATAATAGCGGCTTGATAAAGCTGAAGCAGAAAAATTATGCGGGCGCGATTGAAGATTTCAAATTGGTGATGGATATTGTTCCGAAAGACACCAACGCATATTATAATAGTGCGCTTGCGAAGTATTACACCGGAAAAAAAGAAGAAGCCCTTTCGGATTTAGACAAAGCGCTGAAACTCTCGCCCGGTTTTGAATGGGCGTTGTGCAACAGCGGTGTTATCAAAAACGAGATGGATAAATCCGAGGAGGCGATTCAATTGCTCACGAAGGCTATCGGCATCAATGCGAAAGACGGAGACTACTATAATAATAGAGGACAAGCCTATCAAAAAGCAGGCAACGCCAATAAAGCCTGCGATGATTTTAAGAAAGGCGCTGAACTGGGAAGCGCAAAGGCTGCAGAACGTGCGGCATCCTGCAAATAGCTTCTTTAGAATATAGTTACCCTCAAAACTACCGAAGAGTAGCGTTAGCCCGCGCCATGCTTCGACAAACTCAGCAGGACGGCTTGCCCTCTTTATCCATCCCGAAATCATTGACGCAAGTCAATCGTGTTTTAGCGCAACTGCCTTAGTTTTATTATTGCGACACAATACGTAGTTTTGTTCAACTCCAAAAACATCTCTTTTTATGCCTGAAAATGTTAGTGCAACCGCCAAAAATTCGCCTGCAACTTCAACCGATAAAGCCATTCTTCAACTTGATGGAAAGACCTACGAACTGCCGGTTGTGGTGGGTTCGGAAAATGAAAAAGCGATTGATATTTCCAACCTGCGCGACCAAACAGGCTACGTTACTTTAGATGTCGGATATAAAAACACAGGCGCTACAAAAAGTGCAATCACATTTTTGGATGGTGAAGAAGGCATCTTGCGCTATCGCGGATACCCGATTGAAGAGCTTGCGGAGAAATCAAACTTTCTCGATGTTTCTTATTTGTTGATTTATGGAAACAAGCCCACTAAAGAGCAGTCGGAAACTTTTGCAAACACGATTAAGCGCCACACGCTGGTGCATGAAGACATCAAAGAAATTTTCGCGGCTTATCCCACCAACTCGCACCCGATGGGGCAGTTGATTGCGATGATTTCTTCGCTTTCTTCTTTTTATCCTGAATCGCTTGACCCGAATCGCAGTGAAGAAAAGAAACAACTCACCATCATTCGCTTGCTTGCAAAGATGCCTACCATCGTTTCGATGATTCACAAAAAATCGGTGGGGCATCCGATTGTGTATCCCAACAATGGGCTTGATTATGTTTCCAACTTCTTGCACATGACGTTTGGAAATGTGACTGAGCAATATAAAGTTGACCCTGTTGTTGCCGATGCGCTTGATAAACTGTTGATTCTTCATGCCGACCACGAACAAAACTGCTCGACATCAACCGTGCGTATTGTGGGTTCATCGCTTGCAAATCTTTATGCTGCAATTTCAGCGGGCATCGCTGCGCTGTGGGGACCCCTGCATGGCGGAGCCAATCAGGAAGTAATCGAGATGCTTGAAAAAATCAAAGCCGATGGTGGTGACGTGAAGAAATATGTTGACAAGGCAAAAGACAAGAATGATGCTTTCCGCCTGATGGGTTTCGGACATCGCGTGTATAAAAACTTTGACCCACGCGCGAAAATCATCAAGGGAGCCTGCGATAACGTGCTGAAGAAAATGGGCGTGAACGACCCGATTCTCGACATCGCAAAACAATTAGAAGAAGCAGCGCTTACTGACCAATACTTTATTGAAAGGAAGTTGTATCCGAATGTTGACTTCTATTCGGGCATCATCTATCGCGCCATCGGATTTCCGGTGCATTTGTTCACGGTGTTGTTTGCACTTGGCAGACTGCCCGGCTGGATTGCGCAGTGGAAAGAGATGATTGACCAGAAGCAGCCGATTGGCAGACCACGTCAAATCTACACGGGCGAGATTACGCGCCACTGATTTGATCCTGCGCTTTGCGCTGACTATTTCTTCTTCGCTTTTGCTTTTTGCAGATTCTCCTTCATTCTGAATTTTACAATTCTTGTTATCAATGCTGTTGGCATCGGTTCATCAAGCGGAAACTGCACGGAGCCTTTCCCTGTTTTGTAACGCGCGAAATCTTTTTTGAATGCCTCCATGCCGGTGGGCGCGGGATAAAAGCCGATGTGATTTTTGAAACCGGCAAAGTGCACGAGGTTGCTTCCGTTCAGCTTGAACGTGGGTATTGCATAGCTGATGGCTTCTTCTGCCTTGGGCGCTGCCTTTTGAATTGTTGTGCGCACTTGTTGTAACAGGAGTTGAATGTTTTTTGGAAAGCCTGCAATGTATGCGTCAATGTCTTTGGGTTTGTTCATTCTGGTTTAATGCGTTGAAGTGTTGCGCTAATACTTCACCACCTTCATCACATTTGAACCTTGCGTGGTGCGGATGCTGAGAAAATAAATTCCCTGCTCTTGTTCTGATAATGAAAGAGGCACACCTGCTTTGAGTACTTCTGCGGAAAATGTTTGCTGCCACACTTCTTTGCCGAGCGCATCAACAAGTGTGAGCGTGGCTTGTGTTTGGATTTTTTGCGCAGTGAGTGTGATAGTGTTGGTGGTAGGGTTGGGATGAAGGCTGATATTGTTGAATGAATTATCCTGAATACCCACACAAGGCTCTGTGCCTTCTCCTATATTAATAGAAGTAGTTGCAGTGCATCCGTTTGCATCGGTTACAGTTACTGAATGTGTGCCAGCGGGAAAATCTGTTGGTGAATCATCTGCTTGCCCATCACTCCAAAGAAAAGTATAAGGCGGTGTGCCGCCTGATGCAACTGCTTTTGCTGCGCCATCACTTGCGCCAAGGCAGGAAACTTGAGTAGTGACGCTGTTGGTGGTAACAATTAATGAATCACAAGGCAACCCATTGCAATTATGCAAGGTATTTGAATAAGAATAACCTGCAATAAAAGTGGGCAATGTATAGCTCCCAAATCTGCCTCCAAGATATACGGCACTACTTTGAACATTGGTAGAAGAACCATAATTATTAGGAGAATTGATTGCGAGCAAGTAACCTTGGTTTTGAACTTCTACTTGATAGATTTTCCCGTCAGGACCAAGCTGAAGTCCTTTTACAGATGCTACATTAGGGCGCACATAAATTATTACTTTGGAATTGTTGATTGAGTCAATATTTCCTCCTCCAGCATTCAAATCATATTGGATAATGCCTGTACCGCCATTTCCGTTTAACAAGCTTGAATAGCCACCAAAAAGTTTAGTGTTGTTTGGAGAAAACTCTACTCCAAAAATTTGTGATGAAGGAAATGTTGTTAACGATTTGAAATTTGAAACAATTCCGGTTGAATCATCAAAATCAAATAATTCCAAAATACCAGGGTTGGAACCAATTCCCTCGCCAATTGCAAGTGCAAGCCTATTTCCGTCTGGTGAGATTTTTAGCTGCGATTGTGCGCGACTATGCACCGAGCCAACATGCGTAATAACCGAGCTTGTTATTCCAGATGAAGTGAGCCTGAAAGCATAAAACGCATCTGCATAAAGCATATGGGTGACAATCCAGTAATCAACTCCATTTGCATGCTTCACAGCGGCTACCTTCTCAGTAATTGAATCATCTATCAGCACAATGTTTTTTTGATTGGAAACAACATCGCCCAATCCATTGTCAAGGCAAATGTCAACTATAGAATATCTGAATCCATTTTGAATTCCCCGGATTTGGAAATCTTCAAAATAATCATCTACCGTAAATACATAAAAGTATTGACTGCTCCCTGCTTTGGGTATGATGATAGATGATTGTGTTGATGAAAAATTTCCCAACAGGCTATCTCCATTGGGCATTACCTGATGATTGCGATTCCAAAGCTTTTGTCCGTTTGTATAGAACAACAAATTGCCTGCACTATCCGAGATGACTGACGTGCCTTCGTTATAGGTAATAGGGCCTAAAATACCCGTACCATAAGTTATAGCACCATCCATAAGCGCAACAGGTACTCCGCTGTTAAAATCAACACCGGCATGGTCACCGAAATACCAAATGTTTCCTTGCTTCTGTGCTAAACAAAACGATGGAAGCAGAATGAGTAGAAGTAAGCAACGCTTCATGGCAGGCGGGTTGGTTATTTAAATATAAGGAATAAACAGGAGCTTTAAAATTCATTTAACAGTCAGGTTCTTTTTCGTCCTCCATGCCCGCTGCGTTATCACCGAACTGTTCGGCTCTGCCATCGGGCATTTCGCACATTAATCCGGCATTCCCGACTCTATGATTCTACCGCTCGGCTTTGCAATCGGAAACCTCTCTGATACCGGCAAGCTGTTTGGCTTTGCAATCGGAAACTCCGGCTATAACATCTCACTGTTTGACTATAGCATCGAACCTCCCGATGCCTAAGTGCAACCTTTCTTTTTTTGCTGCGTAGTAATGGGTGCAGGTGCGCGAAAGAACAAACATGCGCTTCTGCAACCTGACTAAATAAATTTCATAATAAGCTAAAAAACACAAGCGATGTCAACATCAAGAATTCCAAAAAAAATCAGCGACTTCAACGATTACATCAGAAACACCGACATGTATTTACATTCGCCCAGTCCTTCAGGTCCGGTAGTGAACTGGCTACGCCTTGGCTTAACGCAGGAGTATGCCGATGCATGGCAGGATTCCCGCATTGCATGGGATGTGTTGTATGCAAAATATATCAATCCCAACACACGCACCAAAGTGGTAACCACTGAAGTGCAGGAAGGGATGGAAATATTCAGAGCCTTTGCCCAACCCTTGTTGGATATCATGGCTGCCTGCCCTGCTGCGCTTGTGCAAGATGCTGAGACATTAAATTTTAAAATCGGTCGCAGCGATCCTACGCATCCGCACCTGCCCATTGGCAATCCCTGCCTGATGAGCCTTGCCAGCGTGGGTGGCGGAAGAATCCGTTTTTCCTGCCGCGCTGAAATTGAGAGCAAACGCGCTGCGCTGCCCGCAGAAGCCGATTGCCTTGAGGTTGCTTATAAAATTGGTGGCATCGTGCCTGCAAATCCGTTCGATGGCACTTCAAATTATTTCGTGACGCGCGCCAGCGATGTGCGTGATTTCGGAGTGGAAAACGCAGGTCAGGTGTTGTATGTATTCGCCCGCTGGAATTCCATGCGCCATCCTGAACTGGCAGGCGTGTGGTGCCCGATGAACACCGTGAGACTATAACGCAGATTTATTCCATTAAATAATAAAGCCCTCTTTGGCAATTGCCGGAGAGGGCTTTTTGTTTTTTCACCCAAGAGGAAAAGGGACTTTAATCAGCGCGGAGTGCTTATTTTTATTGCAGTTTTAAAATCACCGAACACATGACTTCAAAAGCTGCAACTCCACAACAATACATTGATGAACTGCCCGCAGAGCGCAAACAGGCGATGGCTGCATTGCGCAGCGCGATAAAGAAAAACCTGCCGAAAGGATTCCGCGAAGAGATGAGCTACGGCATGATTGGCTACGTGGTGCCGCATGCGCTGTATCCGGCAGGCTATCACTGCGACCCGAAGCTGCCGCTGCCGTTTGCGAGCATCGCCTCGCAAAAGAATTTTATTTCTTTTTATCACATGGGCATGTATGCGAGTCCCGAATTGCTGCAATGGTTTGTTGCTGAATATAAAAAGCGCGCACCTTCAAAGCTCGACATGGGCAAGAGCTGCATCCGCTTTAAAAAGCCGGAACAGATTCCGTTTGATTTGATTGGCGAGCTGATTTCAAAAATGAGCGTGGATGATTGGATTGCGCTGTATGAGAAAAATTATAAGCAGCAGGGTTAGGATTGTCATGGCGGACTCGTTCCGCCATGACAGGCTTTCCGCGCAGCGAATTTAATCGGGGCGCAGAGCGTTGTGTATCCTAACTTTAAGTAAATGTCCTTCTCATGGTAATCCTCATCTTTTTTCTCGCGCACTGGTTTCTCTCTTTATTCTTCCACACTTTTTTTCTGCATCGCTACGCATCGCACCGCATGTTCACGATGAGTAAGTTTTGGGAGAAGGTGAATTACCTGCTCACGTTCTTCACGATGGGTTCGTCTTTTCTTGCCCCGCGCGCTTATGCCATTCTGCATCGCTCGCACCATGCTTACAGCGACACGGAGAAAGACCCGCACTCGCCTCATTTTTTCAAAGACGTGTTCCGCATGATGTGGCACACAAAGAAAATTTATTCCGATTATGCTTTTGACAGAGTGAAGCCGGAGCAGCGCTTTGAAGACTATATCCCCACCTGGAAATTCATTGACAACTTTGGCGACTCATGGTATGGTCGCCTGTTCTTCGGCACGTGCTACTTGCTTTTCTACATCGCCTTCGCCACGCAATGGTGGATGTTTTTATTGCTGCCGATTCATTTCCTGATGGGACCCATTCAGGGCGCATTAGTAAACTGGTGCGGACACAAATACGGCTATAGCAACTTTGACAATGGCGACAACTCAAAAAACACCACACCTTGGGGCTTAGTAATGCTGGGCGAATTATTTCAAAACAATCATCACAAGTTTCCGCAAAGCCCCAAGTTTGCCAACCGCTGGTTTGAAATTGACCCGACTTATTATGTGATGAAGGTGATGAGCTGGGTGGGCATCATCAAGTTTGCGTGAGATAATAGCCTCACCCCCGCCCCTTCTCCAAAGGAGAGGGGAGTCCTGACTTTATTCTGTCAAATGAAAATTTGGATTTAAGAATTACTTTCGTTGCCGATGAGAATACTGTTACTTGTCGGAGCGGGTGGCTTCATAGGAAGCGTGTTGCGCTATCTCGCTGCGCAGTTTGTTCAAAATAAATTCCTCTCTGCATTTCCCTTTGGCACATTAAGCGTGAATGTAATCGGATGCTTCGCAATCGGATGCATCTTTGCGCTTGCAGAAAAAGGAAACCTCTCAGCCGAGTGGCGGCTGTTTCTCGCCACAGGCATCTGCGGTGGCTTCACAACCTTCTCCGCATTCTCCATTGAAACGATAAGCTTAATGAAGGAGGGACAAATGACAGGCGCGTTTCTTTACATCCTTGCAAGCATTGCGCTTGGGCTTGGCGCTACTTTTCTTGGAATCGTATTAGTGAAACTCTTCTGAAATAAAAATGCCCGGAAACATCCGGGCATTTTTTATTCTTTCTGAAGAAACAGAATTACCGCATGGTCTTGCTCATGATGTGAATCCACGCATCGTAGAATTCAGCATTCTCTTCGCGCAGTTTGTAAACATCCTGCAAGCCTTTCTTCAAATCTTTCGGCTGCGCAATGAATACGTAATACCACAAGCGCTTCTTGTCAAACACTACGCCTGCATCATAGCCGCGCTTCTTCAAATCTTCATAATAGTTGTCAGAATTTTGTTCCACCCTGAAAGAGCCGACCACCATGAAATAATCGCCCAATGGCGGACCTTTCTTCACCACAAGGTCTTCTGCATTCACGATGCGGGTGCGCTCTTCCGTCATCTCGCTTTCCATATCCTTCACTTTGGTTTTCGTTGATTTGACGGAAGCCTCAATATCTTCTTTCTCTTTCTTGAGTTGTTCTAACTCCTCGCGCATCTTTTCCACTTCTTTATTCATGCCTGTCATCCCTGACTTATCGCCCGAATTCAGCAGGTCGCTTGATTTCAGCAGTTTAGCAAGTGTGCTATCGTCAATAGAAATTTCCATTGACTCAATTGCGCCTTCCAGCGAATCAATTTCATATTGCATTTTGTCCATCTGCTGATTCAGCGAGTCAATCGTGTTCATCAGGCTGTCTTGTTCTTCCTGTATCTCATTCATCAGCGTATCTTGTTCCATCAGTTTCTGGCGCAATTCTTCCACTTCTTTCTTTGTCGCCATGTCGTCTTTCTTGCCAAAAGTGATTCCGAGCATCAACTCATGCGTACCGTTGGTATGGTCTTTAATCTCATTCAGCGCAAGGTCATAAGCATAACCGATTTTCACGGTATTATGCACCTTGAAACCTCCCGCAATCGTGACACCGTAATCATAGCGATACAAGCCGCTCACCCACACCCAATCTTTATATCCGACCAGCAATCCGGGTTCGATTTGATAATTCATCGCCTCCGTGAAACGCGCCATTACCAATGGTTCAAGAATAATCTTTTCATCCACAAACTTGAAACGGTTGGATAAGGTAGCGAGATAATGCCTGTCTGGGATAAAGAGCGTTGATGGCGCGGCATCATTCAGAAATTTAAGGTCTGTCGCATAAATATGGATAGCAGATAAGCCCAGAGAAAGATTAAGTAAAGGACCTTTGGTAACGGCATAATTCAAACCCGCAGAACCATCGAAGGATACACCGTGGTCGCCTTGCAACAGCGGATCGTCTGTATTTTGCACAAAAGCCTTTTCACGGTCGAAACTGTAATCCTGTATTCCTGCTGACAGCCCGATGGATAAGCGGTGCATGTCATTCTTGAATCTCAGATGATACGCATAGCTGAAAGAGCCTCCCCATGTTCTGAACACATCAGTGATGTCATTAAACAGATACAGACCAAATCCGCCCTTCTTCACGTTCATGTCAAAGCTTGCAGCGCGGGTTTCAGGCGCACCATTAAATTCAGTCCACTGCTTGCGGTACATGAGATACAACTCCGGGTTGCCGTTAAATCCTGCTCTTGCCGGATTGTTCACAAACCTGTTATCGAAGTTCAGCGAATACAAGGGTATTTGCTGCGCAAATCCTGATGCTGCCACACACGCTAATAAACAAATTACAACTGCCTTTTTCATATTGCTTTTTTAAGTGTGATTATCGTACGATGGAAACTGAACCTTTGTAAACTTTGTCTAAATTTTCAAACTTGATGACGTAGTAGTAAGTACCCTGCGGAAGGTCTTTGTCATTATGCGTTCCTTCCCATGAATTATCATAAGCTTTTTGTTGATACACCAACGTACCCCACCTGTCGAAAATCAGCACTTCGTTATCAGGATATGAAAGAATATTCTCAACAAACCAATTCTGATTGTAAGCATCGCCATTTGGCGTGATTACGTTCGTTGCATGAACAAAGTAATCATCCACCACCGTAATGGTAACTGTTGCAGTGCCTGTGCATCCATTGGCATCCGTAGCAGTAACTGTGTAGGTTGTAGTTACAACCGGGCTAACCGTTGGGCTTTGCGCATTCGGGTCAAGCGTTGCATCGGGCGGGTCAGCGCTCCATTGATAAGTAACACCGCCTGTGGCAACCAATTGCGCAAAATATCCTTTACTGATGGAATTAACATCTGCGGTTGCTGTAACAACAGGCAATGTCCACACCGTCACAGCTTCGCAGGTATCATCCACGCAGCCGTTTTGGTCTGTCACTGTTACACAGAATGTTCCGCTCGTGGTAATAACAATTGAACTATCCGTTTCTCCGGTTGACCACGCATATGTATAGGAATTTGTAATTGGGAAAGCAAGCGCGGCAAGCGTTACATCACCGCCATCGCAAAACGCTAAAGGACCGTTGTGTGTAATCAACACATTCGGATGGCGGAACACAATCACCGCTTGCAACAATGAATCGGAACATCCTTCTTCCGATTGCACAAACAACTTCACGCTGTATGTGCCATACGAAGCATACAAGTGCGAAGGATTATCATCAAACGAATTTGTGCCATCGCCAAAATTCCAGACATTAAAGAGCGCGTTGCCACCTGGCACAGTTGTGTTATTCGTAAAGTTTACCGTGCCGCCATCGCACACGGTGTTGGATGTGAAACTCACATCAGGCTTTGTAAACACAGAAACCGTTCTTGATTTTGTATCCGTGCAGCCCGCGTCAGAGCGCACTTCCAGCACTACGTCATAATCACCGCCATCTGCATACGTATGCGTAGGGTCTTCATCCACCGAGTTGAAGCTGTCGCCAAAATCCCATTCATAAGTGAGCGCACCCGAAGCAACGCTTGATAAATTGGTGAATTCAGTTGCAGTTCCTTCACACACTTCTGTTGCTACAAAAGCCGCTGTAGGATTCGGGTTTACAATTACGCTTTTCGTGATGCTGTTTATGCAGCCTGCATCAGAAGTATCAGTCAATGTTACATCATAAATCCCAATTGAAGAGAAAGCATGAGTCGGGCTTAAAGTGACGGCAGTTGCATTATCGCCAAAATCCCAATGATGCGTCATTGTTCCGAAAGGAATAGTAGATGTATTTGTGAAAATCACATCCTGGTCATCGCAGGCGGGCGCATGTGTGAAATCAGGAACGGGCAATGGATATACAATCAATGTGTTGCTGAATGTGTCCGAACATCCTTCGCTCGAAACAGCAATCAACGTCACCGTATAAATTGCGCTTGCATCATACAGGTGTGTTGGATTAATGTCAGTGCTTGTGCTGCCATCGCCAAAACTCCAAGAATAACCTAATGAGCCAAGCAGGTTCGGGTCGGTGGATGTTGTCATGTTCGTAAACGAAACAACATTGCCAAAGCAAGCATCGGTTGCTATAAAGTCAGCGGTAGGAAAGGCATTGACAGTCATTACCTCCACCACCGAATCTACGCAGCCGCTAAAGTTCGTAAGGCGGATGCGCACCGGCTGGTTTCCGGTAAATCCAACAGTAATCGAAGCGGTGTCGCCTGCTGCATAAGGACCGTTGTCGTAAATGCCATCATTGAATAAATCAACCTGATAGTATGCGCCAACATCAACTCCTGTGGAGAGGTCATAAATCAGCACATCTGAGCCGAAACAACCTGTACTGATTTGGAAATCCGCGTTTGGTTGTTGCAAGACATCCACAGTTAATGAAGTAGTGTCTGCGCAATTGCTGCCGGAAGTTGCAATAAGCGTTACAATATATGAGCCTGCCGTTGCATAAGTATGCAGCGGATTATCCAAGCTGCTTCCGTTTCCATCGCCAAAATCCCAAATAAAATTTAAACTGCCGCTTGAGATAAAGGATGAATTGGTGAATTGAGTAGCAACGCCCGCGCACACATCAGGAGCGGTAAATGATGCTGAAGGCGCGGCAAACACCGTGACGGTTTGCTGCGCTTGCGCTACGCAACCATCAGCCGTTGTTACATCAAGCGTTACATTGAAACTTCCTGCTGTTCCATATACATAAGCAGGACTCGAATCACCTGAAAAATTTCCATCATCAAAATCCCAGAAATAGCTGATGCCTGCGCCTGCCGTTGATGTGTTATTGAAGAATGTCGTATCTCCGAAGCAAACAGTATTTGCTGTGAACGATGCGGAAGGCTGCTGATAAATTACAGCGATGCCGAGGGTGGTATCTGCGCAACCATTGTTGGAAAGCACGACAAGAGTTACGTTATAGTTGCCATCAGCATTATAAACATGCGTTGGATTCAGCGCATTCGACAATAATGAGCCGTCACCAAAATCCCACGTGTAATTCAAAAATCCTGATGCGATGCCTGATGCGTTTGCAAATTGTGTCGCAACGCTCTGGCAGCCAATGCTTGCTGAAAAATCAGCAACAGGCTGCGCATATACTTCCACTGATTTTGAAATACTATCAACACATGCTGCTGTTGAAGTTGCAATCAATTTCACTGTGTATGTTCCTTCGCCTGTGTAAGGATGCACCGGATTTGTTGCTGCGGAAAGTCCTGCGTCTCCAAAATTCCATGCGTAGGTGAGCGAGCCTGAAGCTACGCTTGATAAGTTCATGAACGCCACATCTGCATTTGGACACGCGCTCACAAATTCAAAATCAACAACCGGTATTGCATTCACCGTTGCAGAACCGGTTTCCGTAGAAACACATCCGCCCGTTGAAGTAATTTCCACTGTAACTGCATAAGTACCCGCAGCAGCATATACATGAGTTGGAGAAGTCGTGATGGATGTATTTCCATCGCCAAAATTCCATGCGTAAGAAAAACCTGCAAGCGAATTGGGAACAAAGAAAGTAGTGTCGCCTTTACATTCCGTTGCGGCTGTGAAGCCTGCATCTAAAAAATCTTCTACAACTACGCTTTTTGAAATTGTATCGGTGCAGCCATTATCCGATGTTACAATTAGAGAGGCGTTGTAGGTTGCTGCAATACCGTAAGTATGCTGCGGACTGAGCGTTGATGAAGTGTTTCCATCGCCAAAATCCCATGCGTAACTAACAATCGCCCCTGAACCTATCGTAGAAATGTTTGAAAAATTTACCGGAGATGCTGTACATGCAATGCTGAATGTAAAATCTGCCGCAGGCAAATCATCGCTCACAAAAACAGGATAGGTAATGGTGTCGAAACATCCGAGGAATAAATTTCCGGTGATGAGATATACTGTATCATCTCCCGCAGTTGTCCAGTTTATTTCAACAGTGTTTGAACCCTGACCGCTCGTTACAGTTCCTCCGAATGCGCTCCACAAATACGTATTTCCGGGAATCACCGCAGCGGAATACGTTTCAAAAGCATTTTCACAGGTAGTCGCTGCACCGCTAATCACAGGCGACTGACGCAGAATAAACGGATTGACATTAATAGAATAGATGTCAGGATTTTGTTGCTGGTGCGTTGTGCCTGCTCCGCCTGCTGTTGAAGGCGTTGTGCCGCAGCATCCGCCCGTACCGCCCGTAACATCCGTTGTGCCGCTGAATGTAATCGTGTTGGAATAAAATGTTTTGATTCGTCCGCCTGCACCGCCACCACCGCCTCCAAATGTGGGAAGCGCATCTGTTCCTCCATTTCCACCCATCGCACTCACACTGCCCGATACATTCACAAATCTTCCTTCCACTAATATTGTTCCACCGGAACCACCGCCTGTTCCTTGTTCATTTACTAAATCCGCATTTCCATCTGCTCCATCCATATTAATTGTGCCTGTTATTTCAACATCCAATCCAATTAAAGACAATGCGCCACCACCATTCCCGCCTGCTACAGAAATTCCAACGCCACCGCCAGAACCCATGAACACGGAACTGTCTGTTTGATTTCCATAAGTTCCTCCACCTACATAAGATACAACAGCAAATCCGCCATCGCCCCCTACTCCACCGTTGCCGCCACCACCCGAACCATCATTTGCTGTAGCAGCGCTATTCCCAACACCTAAACCGACACTTTCGCCTAAACCCGCGCCATTGATTACACCGTCAATTTTTATTTTGTTGGAAGTGAGACTGAGCAACTGTCCTGCCAACAGATTCACCGTTGCACCAGCTTCTACTTCAAACCAATCATAATCAAGAGTGCCGACCAAGTTGGTGATTGTTGGCGAAGTGATGATGAGCGTGTTGGGGAAAGTGCCGCTGAAATCCGTTCCGGGCGCTGCAAGCGCATTTCCGCTGAAGAAATAAACCGTTGTTGTTGCATTTGCAGAAACCTGCGGCACACGCAGCCACACTTTTGTTGCCGTAGTGTTGATGCCTGATTCAATAGAATACGCCATGAGGTTTGTTCCATCACAATCCGTTGCAAAGCGCATATCAGCCCCCGATGCCTGCATTTGTCCATTGGCAATAAGCGCGGCTGTGTTGAGCGTAACCAACACCTGCTCGTTATTAAAGGTTAGTCCTTGTTGTTCCGTTATTTCAATAACGGATGCATATTGCCAGTTGGTTAATTGTGCCTGTGCGCTTTGTATCCACATTAAGGCACAGCAACAAAGCATGAATAGTTTTCTGAATTCAATTTTCATATAAACCACTTTTTACGAGTGAATTGCTGCCAAATCTATAAATTAAAACACGGAATACCTGTACTTTTGCCCACAACTTATTTTAACCTATATGAATTTTTGGACAATGCGTTTTCTCTGTGCCTTACTGTTCTTGACTTTCATCAGCGCGGCATCATTTTCTCAAACCAAAACAACAACTTTTCTTGCCGACCCAAAAGCAGGCGCGCGTGAAAAGAATTTCGACACCGAACATCTGCTGCTTGAAATTTCTTTTGAGCCGGAGCAGGGAATCGTGAAAGGGAAGGTAACGCACACCTTCATTGCGCTGCAACAGGAAACCGACACGCTCTTTCTCGATGCGCCAGGCATCGAAATCCTCAGCGCACAGTTGGATAAGAATGCGGTGGAATTTTCCACATCAAAAGATGGCGTTACCATCAAGCCGGAAAAACCCCTTACATGGGATGCAACAAAACACCAGCTTGTTTTAGAATACAAATCCACTCCGCGCAAAGGAATTTATTTTATCGGGTGGGATGAGCCTGAGCCTGCTAATCCAAATCCTTACTCCGTGCGCAAACAAATCTGGACGCAGGGTCAGGGCGTTGACAACCGCTATTGGATTCCCTGCTTTGATGATATGAATGACAAAATGGTTACGGAAGTGAAAGTGACGTTTGATAAAAACTATCGCGTGCTTTCAAACGGGGAGTTGCTTGCGGAAAAAAATCTGCCTGACGGAAAAAATAAACTGTGGCATTACAAGATGCCCCATCAACACGCGCCTTATTTAATTATGCTCGGCATTGGCAAATATGATGTGAAGCAACTGAAATCAAAAAGCGGAGTGACAATTGACTGCTGGTATTATCCTGAATTTCCGGAGCGCGTTGCGCCCACCTATCGTTACTCTGCCGAGATGATGGACTGGATGGAAAAAGAATTTGGCGTTGCTTATCCGTGGAACAAAAAATATGCGCAGATACCAGTGCAGGATTTCATGTATGGCGCAATGGAAAACACAACGGCAACTGTGTTTGGCGATTTTTATTTCATTGATGAGCGCGCCTATCTCGACCGCAATTACATCGGCACCAACGCGCATGAACTCGCGCACATGTGGTTTGGCGATTACGTAACTGCGCGTGGCGGAGAGGGAACGTGGCTACAGGAAAGTTTCGCCACGCACTATCAAAAACATTTTGAGCGCAGCGTGTTTGGCGAAGACCATTTTCAATGGAACCGCATGCAGGAAATGCAAAGCGCACTGAACGCAAGCAAGCGCAACAGCAACCCGATAGTAAACACCAACGCAGGTACAGAACGCGTCTATCAAAAAGGTTCGCTCGTGCTTGATATGTTCAAATATGTGCTGGGAAAAAAGCAATTCAACAAAGCGCTCGCATCTTATTTAAAGAAACATCCCTACCAAAATATTGACACGCATGATTTCTACATCGCGTTTTTGGAAACGCTTGGCGTGAATCTCAATTGGTTTTTTGATGAATGGCTGTATCGTGGTGGCGAGCCGGAGTATGCCGTGCAGTTTGAAGAACTTACCAACGCAGCAGGAAAATTCACGCGCTTTACTGTGAAGCAAACGCATGAAACAAATGAATTAGTCGGCTTGTTTAAAATGCCAATTTGGGTTGAAGTGTATTACATAGATGGTTCTTCCAATAGAAAACAGGAATGGATAAGCGAGCAAACGCAAACGGTTGACATTGAAAATGCCGAAGGCAAGCAGATTGAGTATGTGTTGTTTGACCCGAACAATGAAATCATCAAGAGCATGGATTTTCCCAAGAGCATGGAGATGCTGAAAGCGCAACTCACAAAAGCGCAGCACATGATTGACCGCTATGATGCGCTGATTGCTTTGGGAAATCTTCCGGTACAAAACAGAAAAGATTTTTTGTTTGATGCGTTTGCGAAAGAACCGTTTCACGGCATCCGCGCGGAAATGGCGAAGCAGCTTGCCGCATACATTGACGACATGAATGCGCAAAATGTGCAGTTAGTTTTAAAGGATAAAAATCCGAAAGTGCGCCTCGCCTTCTTGCAGGGAACGGATATCATTCCCCAGCGCTTTCTTGCTGATTTTGAAATGCTGTTGCAAGATTCCTCTTACTTCATCGTGGAGAATAGTTTGAAAACATTGTGCGAACAGCATCCTGAAAACAGTTCACAATATCTTGCCGCAACAGAAAATGTAATCGGCAATAGCCACAGCGTGAAAACAGCGTGGTTCGAAATTGCTTGTGGAATTGACAAACAAAAATATCTTCCGCAGCTTATCCGCCTCACAAGCCCGCAATATGAATTCCGCACACGCACCAACGCGATGGAAGTATTGAAACGAATGAATTATCTCGATGAAACTCTAATCAAGCATTTGTTCAACGCCTGCTTCAGCGGCAACGGAAGGTTGAGAAGCCCCGCCAAAAATTTGCTGAAGGATTTCATGCTGCAAACGGATTACAAAAAACTCGTGGAAGATTATTACGCAAAGAATACGTTTGAAAGCTGGCAGGCGGAGATGGTGCAGGATTTATTTTGAATCAAAAAGCGAATTATCTGCGCCTAAAAGAATCTCTTTTGAAAAAAGCCTATTCAAATAAACCGCTGCGGACATAACGATATTTATCTCTGAGCGGTTGCGGAAACAAACATTTTACCACTTCCTCCGAAAGCACTTCTTTCAATTTTTCTTTCGGAATAATTTTCAGCACCGTGTACCAGTTATAGCCATTCAGGATTTTATGGTAGCTAGAATTTTTATCCACCCCACCTACCCTCTCCGCTTCGCCTGAGACAGGATGCGGGCAGATACTGCTGCCCTCCTTTCCTTCTGCACTTCCAAACAGAGCCACAAAAGAAACGAGGTGAGTACGCGCCACACCTATCGCGGGCGAGCGGGAGCGGGCGCATCGGCAAATTTTTTATACTTACCCAAAAACTTTCCGATGAAAAGGATGATGGGGAAAATAAATGTTTTTACAAAGGGCGGAATTTCGGTCATATCAAATTCCGTTTTATAGCGGTGCATCAAAAAAGCAGAATCATACAACTCCGGTCTTTTACCGCCATTGGCTTTTGTTGAGTTGAAAATTTCGGTGAGAAAATATTCGATGTTGTCAATCGGTTTTATCCAATCCCGGCAGATGAGCGGTTGCTCACCGGCATTCCAAAAGCGGTGCGCCACGCAATGCAAAAAGGTGCCCGACTGCCCCTCGGTGTAATAAACAGGCTGCGCACCCTCGATAAGCGCGCCCATTTTGCCCTGCACCACGGTGAGGTGCTCATCTTGCAGCAAATGCACGTGCATGGGGGTCCCGCGCCCGCAGTGACAGCGTTTTCAACCTCAAGGTAATCGCCCTGCGGGTCGTTTACGATTCTGAGAAACGTAAGCTTTTCGCCCGCGCCATTCTCAATCGTGTGCGGATAATTGTAGCGCATGGAAATAAATTTCGTGTAAATATATTGAGAGTTTCGTTTTAAGAAATGAGACTATTGCTCGTGCTGCGCGCTGTGTTTCTTTTTCCATTTTAAAATTCTGAATTTCAAATTGTCGTACATCAGCCCTATGAGAAGCATCGCTGCGGGAATGAGCAGCGAGTAGAACTGCATTTTTGTGTAAAGCAATCCGCCCGAAACGCCCCCGAGAAAAAAGAAGGTGATGATGGAGATGCGCAGGTTGATGTTGGAGCGCAGTTTTTCTCTTTGTTCTTTTTCTTTATAGAAAAGGAGTTGCGAAAGCTCGATGCCGAGGTCGGTGAATAGCCCCGTGAGATGTGTGGTGCGCACAATGGCGTTTGAAATTTTGGTGACGAGCGCGTTTTGCAAGCCCATGGAAAATAAAAGGAGGCAGGCGATGATGTTGGGATGGGTTTGCCAGAGGTAAATGCCCAAAATCGCCACGGTGACAAGGATGGATATTTCTAATGCAACAGGCAGGATGAAAATATTTTTCGCGTTGCGCCTGTCAATGATTTCCACGAGGGTGTTTGAAACAAATGCGCCCAGCAGAAAGAACTGAATGTAGAGAAAAAAGATGATGCATTGATAGAAGCGCAGGTTGAATATTTCATCCACGAAGTTGGCGAAGTGTCCCGTTACGTTGGTGGTGAACACATTGAGCGCGATGAAGCCCACCACATTTACCGCGCCCGCCACAAAGGAAAGCAGCGATGCGATTTGTAGGTTTTGCTTGTAAGTGCGGTTGTCACCGTGGTGTCTGAACATGACGCGATGCGCTCAGTTTACAGTTTCGAGTTTAAAGTTTGCAGTTTTCTATCAGCGCAACTGTAAACTGCAAACAGAAAACTTTCTCTTGAATGAAGAAGCATGAATTGTGCAGTAGCCGCCAACTCAGAAAACTTTGGAGCCAAGCCACTCTTTCATGCCCGTATCAAAGAGAAACACGTAGCCGTTGGCATACGAGAAGTTGAACAGATCATTGTAGGGCGCATCATCGCCCATCGTGGAGGTGGCGGTGTAGTTGCCTTTCTTGTCAAAGAAATAAACTTTCGCATCCATGAAATCAAAGATGCCGAATTCATAGCCCTTCTGTCCGGTGTAAATCATTGCGCTGCTGATATTTTCATAATCAGCAGGACAGCCTTTCAATGTTAATGGTTTGCCGGGCTTTCCGCTCGTGCGCTTATAGCGGATGATTTGCTCATTTGCGATGTCGAAGTAAAGAATAGTGCCCGTGGCGGCATCATACACGCCCACCGCCTGCGCCTCAGGCTGCCCGCCCGCGTATTTATATTCTGCTTCGCCCGAAGGAAGCCCTTTGCCATCAAGCGGGATGTTGTAAATGCCCTGCCCATCGTAGTTGTTGCCTTCAATAGTGTTTTCCTTTTCATTATACCATAAGCCGCGTGCGTCAAAGCCAATAGTGCCTTGATAAATATTTTCAGATTTTGAAAATGCTTCAAGCGGATAAGCGGTATTACCCGCAATGGCGCAGTAATAAATATTTTTTGAAGGGTTATGCGCTACCGAAGCACCGTTGGTGCCATCGCCCTGCGTAATCGTGAGCGTGATGGTGTGCGTTGGATTAGATATCGGTTGCGCAAAAGCAATGATGCTAACAGAAAGAAGGAACAGGAAAGAAAAAACAAGTTGTCGCATGTTGTAAAAAATTTTTGTGCGACAATGTTAAGCTTACCCTAAAGCGGCATGGGGCAATCTTTTGCACAGAGCAAAAGTTAAAAGTTGAGGAATGATGAAATCCCTTAAACGAATAACGTCTTGTTAAAGACTACTTAGGTTGATCCTGATTATTATATAAACTACAGAAGCTCCTGCAAATAACCATGTCAGGTAGACTGATAATCTTATTTTTTTAGCAAGAGCAGCTAACTTCCAGTTTGATTTTTCTTTTTCTATTCGTCTATCCAGAAAAAATGGAAAGAAACACTACATGCTAACTCCAGGGTCAACGCTGGATGGATGTTGCTTCCAATTAGAAGGAGTAAAACCCGTGACATTTTGAAGTTCTTCTGGATAAAGAACTTTATAATAGTCTAAATGATAACCAATCTTTAAGGCAAAAGAAATCATTGCCCCGAAACCTAATAGAAATCCCAATATCGTAATCAAACTATCATTCATGGGTTAACCACGCATAACAAACTAAGCAACTTACCCTAAAACATGCCGCTTCACCGCCCGCGTGATGAAACGCACCTTTTCGCCCAGCGGAAAGCGGCTGAGGCTCACCTTCACAACGCCCTTGGTGAGCATTGTTTTCTTGCTGTAATCAATATTTACGTCCACAAGAACGGGCCTTCCTTCACCGGAAACTTTCAATGCTTCTGCGATTACTTTTTCTATTTCGTTGTCATTTTGCATGGAAATAAAATGCGCGCCCGTTGCAATGGCAACGCCTTCCACATTCAGCTTGCCAATCACTGTACATGTCTTGCGGTTCAGCGGCACTGATTGGAACTGTGAAATTTGCCCCAACTCGCCATCATGAAACACAAACACCATCGGGGCAACGCCATAAGTTGCGGCAGTAATCAAATCCATGCCCGTCATCATGAATGCGCCATCGCCAACAATCGCCACCACCTGCTTATCAGGGTTTGCTAATTTGGTTCCAATCGAAGCAGGCACACAATAGCCCATGCAATTAAAATCCGTAGGAGAAATAATGTGGCGCGGTTTATACACCGGATAAAGCTCTGCCCCAAGAAATGTGTGGTTGCCATCATCCAAAACCATAATCGCATCGTCATTCGTTTTCTCGCGCAATACTTTGAAGAAATGCCCCGGAGAAACGATGTCGTTTTTCTTCGCGCCTAACCATTCATTGAAATAATCATCGTTATCTTTTTTCAGTTGTGCGCCCAACGCATTGTAATCTCTTGGCGATTTGAAATTCCTTGCGTTCAATTCTTCCCACACTGCTTTTAAAACTTCTGTTGCATCGCCCTGAATTGCAATTGTTGCTTTGTAATTCTTATCAAAAACTTCTTTATTGATGTCAATATGAATCAGAGTTTCGGGAATCGTCATGCCATAGCTTCCCGTTGCCAATTCAGCAAAGCGGCAACCCACAGCGAGCAGCGCATCACAATTCTCAAATGCTTTCTGCGCTGAAGGCTTTGCCGAAGGACCAAACCCCACGCAGGTGAACATCGGATGATTCGCAGGGAAAGAACTCTTACCCTGTAACGTAGTAGAAACAGGCGCAACCAATTTTTCCGAAATCTTCGCAGTGTAATCCGAAGCGTCCACCGCGCCCCACCCTACATAGATGCCGGGTTTCTTTGCAGCAACGAGAATATCAACCACCTGCTTCACTTTCGCCAAATCAAAGGAAGGAGTCATCACACTCTTTTTGTAAAGCGGCATTTCCGCAACTTCGCCCTGAAAGAGTTGCACCTCAATCGGCAATTCAATAAACACCGGACCCGGCTCACCTGAAATAGCAAGTTCATACGCTTTGTAAATCGTTGGGATAATGTCCTCATGTTTCTCAGGGCGGAAATAACCTTTCGTGACAGCCGCAGTGAGTTTCTGCTGGTCAAGCTGGTGAAGTTGATAATGCCTGCCTGTATCTCTGCGCGTGCCGCCTGTGATAATGAGCATCGGTATGCCATCAAGAAATGCTTCACCGATGCCGCTCATCGCATGTGTTGTTCCCGCAGCAGGCACAAGCACACACGTGCCAATAGAATCAGAAGTGCGCGATACCGCATCAGCCGCAAAAGATGCGCAGCCTTCGTGCGTTACAAGTATCGGAGTGATTTGCTCCGACTTGTTCAGTTCGTCATACAACTCCGTGTTATGTACGCCCGGAATGCCGAACGTATATTTCACCCCGATTTGCTCCAGCGCAAACACCGCCAGCGTAGAACCTTGCTTTTTCATGACTCTGTGATTTGAGGATAAAGATAATGAATTGACCGTGTGCTTGCGCTTAAAGTCCTGTTGCACAATTGCTCTGCCCACCTATGGGATTCTTGTTTTTAGTTTGAAATCTTGAGTTGTTCTTCTCAACACGCAACACGCCACCCTCAACACTCATTTGGCGCGTACTTATCTCCTTTCCTTCTCGTGTCGTTTTAGTGGCGAAGCTCGTCAGGAGCGCATCAGTATTTTTTAGCAAACAAACATTTACACTACACTCTGCCTTTGCACCTTTGCCTGAAATAGAATTCATAGTATTTTCACACTCCGAAAAATAACAACCATGAAAAATATCCTGACTGTAATTCTACTGAGCGTTGCATATACCACCAACATTTTTTCCCAATGCACTCCTCCTTCTCCCACAGGCAACCCGGGGTTGTCGCCTGCCCCTGCAAACGTGCCTTGCCTCGAGCGGGGAGTGCCGTATGATTACACTTTGAATTTTGAAAACTTCAGCAGCTTCAATTGCTCCGGCTTTAGCGTAAGCATTAATTCCGCTACGATTGACGACCTTGATAATCTTCCTTGCGGAATCACCTGGCAGGCTGACCAATCTTCTTATACTGCCGGGGAGACAGGATGTATCAGAATCACAGGAACAACTACAGATGTCGTAGGGCAATATCCGCTCACTGTTTCCATGACTTTTAATTTAAACATTCTCGGTAGCCCTTACACCGTGAGCGGCAGTATTCCCGACCTCATTCAGCAAATGACAGCCGTTGGTTGCAGTGCGCCAAGCATCAACACAAACTATTTCTCACGAGTGATTGACCCGGGAACATGTCCCGCTATCGGCACGCTCCCAAATGGAACTTCAAGCGGAACCACTTGTCCGCCAACTCAGCAAATCGCAGTTTCCATTTCAGGAAACAATACCATCTGCAATGGCGCATCCACAACGCTCACTGCAAACGTGACGAATTCCACAGGCACCGTAACCTACGCATGGAGCACAAGCGACAACACTGCGTCTGTTAATGTAAGCCCAACAACAACTACATCTTATACAGTAACAGTAACTGACCAAAACGGAAGCGCTACGGCTTCAACATCCGTTACTGTTAATCAAGAACCAAATGCAGCGTTCACCGCTGCCACTTCAGGAACTACTGCAACAATCACCAACACTACAACAGGCGCAACTTCTTATTCATGGGATTTTGGTGACAGCCAAACAAGCACTGCGCAAAATCCTCCGGCACATACGTATTCATCAAACGGAACATTTACCATCACGCTGATTGCAACTAACAGTTGCGGAAGTGATACCGCCACGCAGCAAGTAACGATTAGCGGTGGAAGTGGTCCATCAGTTTCCATTTCAGGGAACACTACGATTTGTTCAGGTGAATCCACTGCGCTTACCGCAAATGTTACTAATTCCACGGGCATCATAACATACGCATGGAGCACAAGCGGCAACACGGCTTCTATTAATGTAAGCCCAACGACAACCACATCTTATACAGTAACAGTAACTGACCAAAACGGCAGCGCTACGGCATCAACATCTGTTACTGTTAATCAAGAACCGAATGCTGCTTTCACCGCTACCACTTCAGGAATTTCTGCAACAATCACCAACACCACAACAGGTGCAACTTCTTATTCCTGGGATTTTGGCGACACGCAAACAAGCGCTGCGCAAAATCCCCCGGCACATACGTATTCCTCAACCGGAACTTTCACTATCACACTAATCGCAACCAACAACTGTGGCAACGATACTGCAACACAGCAGGTAACGATTAGCGGTGGAAGCGGTCCCTCTGTTTCTGTTTCAGGAAATACTACGATTTGTGCAGGAGAATCAACCACGCTCACAGCAAATCCTTCTAATGCTACGGGAACGATTGCTTATGCCTGGAGTACGGGCGGCACTACGTCATCCTTCAATGTAAGTCCAACAAGCTCCACCACTTATTCTGTAACCATCACTGCGCAAAACGGCAGCGCAACTGCTTCAGCAATCGTTACGGTGAATCCAAAACCAAATGCTGTTTTTGCTGCTTCAACATCGGGCGCGGTTGCAACAATCACTAACGCAACTACCAATTCCACTTCTTATTTGTGGAATTTCGGAGACGGGCAAACAAGCGCAGCACAAAATCCTACCGCCCACGCTTATACATCAAGTGGAAATTTTCCGATTACGCTGATAGCCACAAGCGATTGCGGCTCCGATACTGCAATCCAGATTGTAAATATTATTGGTGTTGGAATCAGCAGCATTGCCCCCAGCCCGATTGCGCTTAAAATTTATCCCAACCCATTTAGCTCAACTGCAACTGTTGAAGCAGAAAACATTACCGGAGCTTTTGATTTTGCACTTTACTCGATTACCGGCTTGAAAGTGTATGAGCGAACCGGACTGACCGAACATAAATTCACGATAGATAGAAACTCGCTTGCGCAAGGCGTTTACTTCATCGAAGTGCGAAATGAGAAAATACTTGGAAGAAAGAAGCTGGTGATTTACTAATAACTGAATAAAAACATCCAGTGTTCTACTTCGACATTTTATAATATTTCCAGCAGGAAAAAGTAAAATATCTTGTAGTAGGAGGCTTTGCTGTTTATCTGCATGGTGTGCCAAGAGTAACAAACGATTTGGATGTAATCATCTCATTTGATTCTGAAAATATACGCAAGGTGCAAAAAGCGATGGCTTCATTGGGATATGTGCCTCGCTTGCAAGGGGTAAAAGCAAAAGACCTTGCCAATAAAGTAATTTTAGAGGATTGGATAAAAAACAGAAATATGCTGGTCTTTACGTTCTTTCAACCTGTATCGCATTACAGGCAATTGGATATTTTATTGGTGCATCCACTTGATTTCAAAGCGGCTTACAGTAGAAAAATAACAACCAAAGCGGAAGGAATTAAAATCAATACTGTATGCGCTGATGACTTGATTGAAATGAAAGAATATAGCGGAAGAAAGCAAGACCTAAGCGATATCGAACATTTGAAACGCGCGGCTAAAATCAATGGCGACAAAAAGAAAAAATAAACCCAAAGGGTTCAATTACTACCTTGAAGACGAGCAACTGCTTGCATTCAGTAAATGGTCTTTGGTGGAAAAGCTCATATGGCTGGAAGAGATTAATGAATTCATGAGCAGGGTTCAAACGAAACAATCAGCCCGCGTGATGGAAATGTTCAAAAGCGGCAAAATTTAATAATCCTAAACTTTTTCCCCCGCAATACTCTTTGCAGTCATTCTGCCAGTCAGCACGCAGCCCCCGAGGAATGTTCCTTCCAATGAGCCGATACCGTGCATGCCGCCACCACCAAAGCCTGCGCATTCGCCAACGGCATATAAGCCATCAATCGGTTCTTGTTTTCCATTCACGGGTTTGGTGAGAACTTTTCCTTCTAAATCGGTTTGAATGCCGCCAATGGTTTTTCTCGAAAGAATAAATTCACGAATGGCAATCAGCGGATAGGCATTCTTGTCGTCAATCTTTTGAAACTTGCATGTGCGCACTCTATCGCCCCGATATTGCCGCGCGTGTGCGATACGCCTCAGTTGCTCATCATCATGAAAAGCGGGACCACGCTCAATATGCGCGTCATACGTTTTGATGCCATCGCGCAAAAGATTTACATCCACATCCTTTGTTCCCTGCAATGCGTTCATCTTTTCGGCAAGCTCTTCAATGGAGGTTGCGGTGACAAAATCCACGCAGTTGTCAAGCATGTCATGCACGAGTTTCCGGTTGCCCCACAAAATCACAGAGAGAAATTGCAGCCAGTTTTTATTGCGGATTGCTTCATTTGATTCTGAGCCTGAAACTGCAAACTCCTTGTATGCGATTTTCAGATTCAACACCTGCCACGAATATTTTTTCTCTTGCTTGCAGATTTGCTCCACGCAAAAGCGCGTGTCATAAGCTGTCACGAGTGGAATCGGTCCGATGCGCTCGCCTTTATAATTCATCCACAAAGCCGATTTACACGGCACAAGACTCAATCCGTGATTTTCTCTTTTTGGTCGTGGATGATGCACGCCTGCCGCATAGGGCCACGACCATTCGAGATGCGTAACATTTGCGTTGTATTTTTCAGCAACGTCATGCAAATCTCCCTGCGCATATTTATGCGAGCCGTTCAAAATAATTTCAGGTGGCTTGCCCCACGGCTTATACCATTGCTTCTTCACCCGCTCGATGTTGCCGCCCATTCCGCCTGCTGCGACAACGACAACATCCGAATCAATGCGAAACGGCTCATTTGTTTCTTCATTCACACCGACAAGACCAGATGCTTTTTTATTGGTAAAAGAAATATCGGTGACTTTATGTCGAAACAAAATTTCAAGATTGCCCTTCTTCGCATGGTTGAGCAAATGCTGCATCATCGTTGTTGCCAACCCATAACCGGTGCCCCACACCATGTGAAAGCGCGGCACAGAATTGCCCGGCTTGAACATGCCGCGCTCTACCCAATGCACCACCGGAAAATAACTGATGCCGTGTTTGCGTAGCCACCAGAACACATCTTCCGTGCAGCGCGTCACATAATTTTCCGCGTGTTTTTTTTGCCACACATCTTCCTCTTCAAATTCAGCTACGGAAAACCAATCGCGCAGCGCAAGGTCAACGCTGTCTTTGATTCCGTTTCTGCGTTGGTAAGGCGTGTCAACAAAAAACATTCCTCCGAAAGATTCCTTTGCCAATCCGCCAAAATTTTCCTGCGCATCGCGCTCTACGATAGTTACTTTTTTACCATAGTTCAGCAACTCAAACGCAGTGATAATTCCGGCAATTCCGCCACCTGCAATGGCGACTTCGGTTTTGTAAGATTTATCGGGCATGGTGATTTGGTAAAGGATAAAAATAGAAAGAAGGATTGGAATTTGGCTATCGCAGTATTCGTAGTTTAATGTTTTTGCCAAAGCGAACAAAAAGAAGAGGCTGTCTTAAAAGTAAAAATCTCACGCAAAGGCGCAAAATTCGCCAAGCATAGATTATTGAAATTTAAGCCTTTGCGTGAGACTAATATGGGTGACTTATGAGACAGACTCTCTTTCTTAAATTCCATCAAGGAATTATAATTAAGGCATCGCGAAGGCAACTATGCTTGTCCACGAACCAGGTTGGTTAAAGAGTCTGTTCAACAAACTGTGTCAATGTGAAAATTTATTTTATAACCTGTCTTAAGGCGCTTATTACCTGTCGGGAATGGCTTTCGACATGCAATAAGAGGCTCGGGATGATTAATGAACGGGCGGGGGAGGTTGGGATGGGGTGAGGCGGTCAAAATAGCAATTTTCAGAACTGCCCTTAAGCCCCTCGATGCAAGCGCATCCGCCAACTTCGCAAAAACTTCACTATTTTCGCCCTTGCGCACCAATGAATCTTTTCATCCGCTCCGCCCGCATTATTGACCCCGCCTCCAAGCATCATTTACAAACGAAGGATATTGTTATTGAACGTGGCGTAATTGCGCAAATCGGCTCGAAACTTAAAAACGAAAAAGGCTATAAGGAGGTTGCTTCGCGCAACCTGAGCGTGTCGCCCGGCTGGGTGGATCTGTTCTCGCACTTTGCCGACCCGGGCTACGAGCACAAAGAAGATATTTTCAGCGGCATCAAAGCCGCTGCCACTGGCGGCTTCACCACGGTGTGCGTGATGCCGAACACGAAACCCGCGCTGCACTCGAAATCTGAAGTGGAATATATCATCAGCAAATCGCGGGGGGCGCTAGTGGATGTGAAGCCGATTGGCGCGGTGAGCCGCAACTGCGAGGGACACGACATCACCGAAATTTATGACATGCACCGCGCAGGGGCAATCGCTTTTTCTGACGGCATCCTCTCTTCGGTGAGCGCGGGGCTGATGTTGCGCAGTTTGCTTTATGTAAAACCATTTGGCGGATTAATCATCAGTCATCCTGACGAGCACAGCATTCGCGGCAGCGGCTTGGTGAATGAAGGCGCGCTGAGCGTGATGATGGGCGTTCCGGGCATTCCCGCAATTTCCGAAGAACTGATGGTGGTGCGCGACCTCTATCTTGCCGAATACACCAACTCAAGAATTCATTTTGCCTTCCTGTCATCGGCAGGCTCGCTGGAGCATATCCGCAGGGCAAAAGCGAAAGGCATTCAAGTGACGTGTTCGGTGAGTCCTTACAACTTACTGTTGCAAGATGATGCGGTGGTTGATTTTGATACAAACTATAAAACGCTGCCTGCGCTGAAAACGAAAAACGATGTGAAGGCATTGCTGAAAGGGCTTACCGATGGCGTGATTGATACGATAGCTTCCCTGCACATTCCGCAGGATATTGAATCAAAAAAAGTAGAATTTGATTTTGCCGACTTCGGCATGATTGGGTTGGAAACCGCGTATGCTGCGGCAAACACCGCGCTGGGTAACAAGAGGAGTGATGAATTGCTGGTGGAGAAATTGTGTTTCGCCCCCGCAAAAATTCTCGGCATTGCACCGGGCGCGATTGCGCAGGATGCGAAAGCAAACCTGACGCTGTTTGATAATTCCGTGGAGTGGACATTTGAGGAAACGCACATTCAATCAAAATCGAAGAACACGCCTTTCACGGGAAAAAAATTTACGGGCAAGGCGCTGGGCGTTTTTAACAACAATCAACTGCATTTAAGCTAACCCATGAGCGAGCAAATAATAAAACCTGCCGCAATAGGCCTGCGCTTTGGCGCGGTGGCGGGCTTGGCATGTGTGCTGCTTACGCTCACGCTCTATCTCATCAGCCCTGAGATGGTGTTCAGTTGGTGGTTTTTCAGCGGCTTCGCCATTATTGTATTCTTGAAAATCTGGTCGGTATATTCCATCATGAAAGCGAAGCGTGTGGTTGATTTCAAAGAAGGCTTGCAAAGCGCGTTCATGGTGTCGGTGGTGTCGCTGCTACTGTGGACGACCTTCAACAGCCTGCTCGTGGGCGTGTTTGACCCATCGCTGATTGAAGCGCAAAAGAAAATTTCCATTGAGCGCACGGCAAGTATGATGGAAAAATTTAACGCGCCCGAAGAGAAGATTGATGAAACGCTTGATGCGATGGAAGAGGAAGATTATAAACCCACCTTTGGCAAGGTGGCGCTGAACTATGCCTTTTCGCTGTTTGTAGGATTTGTGTATGCCGTGCTCACCGCAGGCATTTTTCATTATGCAAGCAAAGGCAATAAACTACAACCGGATTTTTCGCCCAACTAAGATTCATGCATATCTCCATCGTCATACCGCTGTTGAATGAGGAAGAATCGCTGGGCGAATTGTTTGCCTGGATAAAAAGCACGCTGGAGAAAACAGCATGGACGTATGAAGTGATTTTTGTGGATGATGGCAGCCGCGATAGCTCATGGAGAGTGATTCAATCGCTTGCGGAAAAAAATGCCGAAGTAAAAGGAATCCGTTTCAGAAGAAACCACGGCAAGTCAGCCGCGCTGAATGAAGGCTTCAAAGCCGCGCAGGGCGATGTGGTGATTACGATGGATGCCGACATGCAGGACAGCCCTGAAGAAATTCCCGAACTGTACAAGATGATTGCAGAGCAGGGCTATGACCTTGTTTCGGGCTGGAAGAAAAAACGCCACGACCCGATTAGTAAAACCATTCCTTCAAAATTTTTCAATGGAGTGACGGCATCTGTCACCGGCATTAAGTTGCATGATTTTAACTGCGGATTAAAGGCATACAAGAAAGAGGTGGTGCAGGCGGTAGAAATTTATGGCGAGATGCACCGTTTCATTCCCGTGATGGTGAAGAAAGCGGGGTTTGAAAAAATCGGAGAGAGAGTGGTGCAGCACAGCGAGCGTAAATTCGGCACCACGAAATTCGGCTTGGAGCGCTTTGTAAATGGTTTTTTGGATTTGCTTTCTATCTTGTTCGTGACACGCTTTGGTAAACGCCCGATGCACTTGTTTGGCACTGTCGGAACAATCTCATTTATCGTTGGCTTTGGCATCACTCTATGGCTCATCGCAGAAAAGCAATACAAGATTTACCATCACATCCATGTGCGCGATGTAGTTGAACAGCCTTTGTTTTATCTCGCCCTGCTGGCAGTAGTAGTAGGCGTTCAGCTTTTTCTTGCAGGCTTTCTTGCCGAACTTGTTTCGCGCAGCGCCCCCGACAGGAATCATTATGAAATCGCTGAAAGGGCAGATTGAATAATCGTCACTTTATCATACTCCCCTACTTTTGTTAAGTCCATCACCATTTTTCCTTCGGAGTTTATGTCGAACGGTCGCCTGAATTTTGCGCCATAAACAAACTGGTCGGCTGTAAATGAGCGCCTGCTGTAAACCGTTTGTGAAAACACATCATCATATCCTTTCAGCAAGACAAACACTTCCACATCCATTGTTTTTATTTCATCCAATGTTCTTCCAAACAAAATACTTTCTTCATCAATCGGGTGATTAATCGTCCAGCTTGTCGGAAACATCGCAATCTTATCAATCTCCAACTGCACCTGCTGAAATCTTCTGAAAGGTTTGGCGCTGCCGTCATGTTCCATCCAACTGATATTAATACGCGCTTCCATTTCCATGAGCGTAGTGGTCATTTCATTTGCAACGATAAATTGCATGGCGATGCCGTTTTTAAATGGCGCAATGATAATGTTGTCGCTGTACCTGATTTTTGAAGCGGCTTTTGAAAAGCGTCCATACAGCGTGCCGGTGGCGACCGCAAACATCATTAAACCAAGAAAGGCTTCAACCGCAGCGAGCGAACTTGCGATATTTCCCACAGGGTGAATGCCCCCGTAACCGACCGTAGTAAATGTTTGGCAACTGAAGAAAAAGCAACTCAGGAATTTTTCAAATTCATTTTCGCCTCTCACTCCGCTGAGGCTTTCCACGCCAAGCGAGTAATAAACGCTTCCGAAAAGAAGATTGTCAACGAAATAGAAGCTCACAATTACCAGCCAGTAATGCTTCCATGAAGTGGTGATGAGCCAATGGTAGAGACGAAAATTGCCAAGCAACCTGCCGGTTTTGCGCTCCATGTTATAGCTGCCGTCAGCATTGATGGTGCGCTGCCGTCCTTTCAGCCCGGTGTGGTCAAGCCCGATATCTTCGCCCGGCTTCATGCGGTTAATCACTTTTTTCAGAACGCTCATTGCTGGATTGTTTTAGTCAAAATTATACTTGATACTATTTCTCAGCACAGTAGGGTCATCCTCTCCCGGCTTGCCGTAGATGGCGAGCGTGATTGCATACATCAGCATATCCGCAACAGTTTTTAAAATCAGGAAGATGGTGAGGTGAGAAAATGTTTTGAGAAATGCAGGAAGTAAAATTGTGAGGTGCATCGGCACAATGCGCAGATAAGGAAGAAAGAAAAGTGTGCCGGGGTTTGTCTTGTATTCCTTTTCCCACTGCTTTGCGTGAAAGAAATTCCAAGCCTGGTCAAGCAGCATCGCGCCAACAGAAGCCTCCAGCAATCCAAAGTCAACGCGTTCGTTTGCATCGGTGATAGTAAATAGAAAGACGAAATATGCAAGATGAAACCCGCCATAATGCACTGCAAAAAACGGAGCAAGGCATCCGCGAGCCTGCCCGTCAGTCGTGACTGGTTCATCATTTATCGTCATGAAACCCGGCTTAATGTTTCTGACGGTGGCAAGATTCAGAAAATTGAAAAAGCCGATGATTACGCTTTGACACCAATAAATCCAAACTAAAGTTTTAAAGCCCGTGCCGTAATAGAGATAGTAAGCTATGATGGCAAGATTAATAACCAGCAGCGACCAGAAAGGTCTATCGCTAAATATTTGCTTGATTTTCATTCTGCTGATTTAAACCGAAACAACTTTTGCCTTTAATGTTGCAATGAATTCGTTTTGCGCTTTGCGCTTTTGCAAATCACCTGTGTCGGCTTTTGCGAGCGCAAGTTTTTTCAGTTGCTTGTTTTCTTCGACAAACGCTTTAAGTTGTTCATCAGAAAAATGCAGATGCGCAGGAGGTTGCAACACACGCTGATAGCCGAGCCTTTCAAGTACGTCTCCGGCAACAGTTTCGAAGATTGCAATTTCATCGCGCGAAAGTTCTTTCTCGAATTTGTGCGCGTTATTTTTCAAAATGGGCTTCGTCACATTCGCCCACATCTTGCCTGACTCGGCTGTCTTGTGCGATTCGTCTGACGCATAATAATTCAATATTTCATCGCGGTAGGCAAGCCCTATTTTGTCGCAGAGTTGCCGCATGATTTTTTCGGGATTAGCAATCAGGTCTTCGTACTTAATCACCATGAAGCGGTCATCCGGCAGCGATGCAATGTAATTGAGAGCAAGTTCCTGCTCTTTTTTCCATTTGCTCGCTAAATGATAGATATGCTTCTCCCCTACCATAATTTTTTTGAACGATGCGGCAACATCACGACCATCGCGCTCTAAGTAAATAATGAAGGGTTTGTAATCTTCCTTTTCAAACGCATCAAGAAAAATCACCGACTCTAAACTTTTGCAACACCACACTGATTTATTCTTCTGAGCGCATTTATATTCATGCATGCGGATGAAAATTTCCAGCAACCTCCGTTTGCCGCATCGGGAAAAGATTGCAGCTCGGTCAAACTTTTTATCATCCCACAACACGGGATTTAATTCTACCAGCGTACATACATCTTCAATCAACGCCTTGAAGTTGAATTCATTTTCAAGATTGCCATACACAGGCAGCAGCGGATAAAACGTGAGCAGGATATGCGGAGGATGCGGGGCAAACATTTCAGGCAGTTGATTCAGCATCAGCCGCAGCAGGTTGGAACCCGAGCGTTGCGTACCTATCATCTGCAACGCTTTGTATCGAAGTAAACTCAATGGAAGAATCTCTTTGGCATTTTTAAAACTTCGTGAAATTAGCAGAAACAAGTAATTTACCAGCAAACACAACACAATGTCTTTTCTATTTCAACTTCTTTTTTGGCTTGCCGCAATTCTGCATCTATCCGCCATTGTCTTAGACAATCCGGAACTTCGTTTCTTTAGCAAGCCCTTACTGATGCCACTATTAATTGCGTGGTATTTCATCGAAACGAAACAAAACCGAACACCGATTCATTTCATCATGATGATTGGTTTTGTTTTTTCCTGCGCGGGCGATGTATTTTTAATGGAAACAACTGAAGATAAAGCTGAATTGTATTTTCTGCTGGGGCTTGTTTCATTTTTAATCACGCATGTCTTGTATATCATTTCATTCACAAAAGAAGTTGCCGGAACAAAAGGCGAATTGCTGTTAAAGAAAAAACCGTTTCTCGCGCTGCCTGTTATCGCGCTTGCGGGCGCACTCATTGCTTTAGTATTCAACCGGATTGAACCGGCTATGCAGATTCCCGTAATAGTATATGCCTCTGTAATTACGGTGATGGTAATAATGGCAATCAACAGACACAAGAAAGTATCCGCGCAAAGTTTTCAGCTTACAATCATCGGAGCATTGCTGTTTATGTTTTCCGATAGCCTCATTGCGTTGAATAAATTTTATTTCAACGGAACGCTTTGGAATGCAAGTTTGCTTATTATGCTCACGTATATCACAGGTCAGTTTCTGATAGCGAAGGGAACAGTTAAAACAACTTGAGCATGACGATTCAGCTATTTGCTCTTCCTGTAATTGCCGCGCTCATCGGGTGGTTCACCAACTTCATTGCAATCAAGATGCTATTTCACCCGCAGAAAAAAATCAAGTTTCTGTTTTGGAATATTCAAGGTGTTTTTCCCAAGCGGCAGCGCCTCGTTGCGGAGAAAATCGGCAAATTGGTTGCTGCGGAATTATTCTCGCTGCATGATATTAAAGAGCGTATCAATCAGCCGGAAACGCTTGATATGATTAATCAGAAAATCGAATTGAAAATTGAAAATTATCTCACCACTACTTTTCCCGCTAACTATCCGGTGATGGCATTTTTCGTGAGCAAGAAAACAAAGGAGAAACTGAAACATGATTTTCTGGAAGAAGTAGATGAACTTGCTCCTCAAATTGTAGCGCAGTATATCGCCAACATGGAGGACGCTTTGCAAATCGAAAAGATTATCGAAGATAAAATCGCGCTGCTTTCGCCCTCAAAATTAGAAAACCTGATTCTGCAAATTCTTCAAAAAGAATTTCGCTTCATCGAACTCTCAGGCGCGGTTTTGGGATTTGTCATCGGACTGATTCAAGTAGGGATTGTGCTGTTGTAAGCGCAGAAGCACTTACCCTATTTGTAAACTCTTCTCCGCAAGATCGAATACACCAATATCGCAAACAAGCCGGATGCGGTAAAGAATCCGGTAAGGCTCAGGTAAGGATAACCCGTTGGGGAGATAGCTTGTGGCGGCAAGTCGGCAAGCATCACAAGTGACGAACCAATAATCAGCGCTACGATAATCAGCGTGATGGCAATGCGATTAGTAACGCTATCTAATTTTTTCAGGAGATAACCGTAGCCCTGATGCTCCACTTCAAAATGCAGCTTGCCTTTGTTCGTCTTCGTTACGATTTCCCGTATTTCAAGAGGAAAATTGTTGAGGAATGAAGTGAGCGAAGATGCGCGGTGCGAAAGTTCGGTCACTAAATTTTTCGGTTTCAACTGCTCCTTAATCAGCTTTGCGCCATACGGTCTGATAAACTCATACGTGTTGAACTTTGGATGCAGCGTTTTTCCCAAGCCTTCAAGAATCGCAAACGCGCGGAAGATGAGGAAGACGCTGCCCGGCACGCGCATCTTATTATCGTACATGATTTTTTGCAGCCGTGCAATCATATCGGCAATGTTACTCTCACTTACATCGAGTGAGGCATAATCTTCAATCAGGTCATTGAGGTCATATTCAAACTGGCGCTCATCGTTGATTTGATCTTCGATGGACAACTTCTTCAAGTACATCGCCATGTCTTTTGCATCCTGCTTGGCAAAGCTGATGAAGATGCCCGCGAAGTTGAATTTGTCTTTCGGCATCAGTTGCCCCACCATGCCGAAGTCAATGAGCGCAATCACGCCATCCTGCCGCACAAAAACATTTCCCGGATGCGGGTCGGCATGGAAGAATCCGTATTCAAAAATCATGGTGAGATAAATACTCATGCCGTTTTCGGCAACCTTGGCGGGGTCAAGCCCCCATGCACGCAGTTGCGGCATGTCTGAAATTTTGCACCCTTCCGAAAACTCAATCACCAGCACTTTTTCTGTTGAATAATCGCGGTAGGCTTTCGGGATGTAAAAATTTTTATGCTCTTTGTAAGTTTCCCTGAAGCGGTCAATGTTGCGGGCTTCATTGCGATAATCCATCTCTTTGCTCATGGTGCGCTCAAAAGCGAGCACCACATCCATCGCATTGATAACGCCCTGCCGTTGCAGGTACCGTTCGGTGCGCGTTACCGCTTCTTTGATGATTGCAATATCGCGCTCCACAATTTCCTTCACTTCGGGACGCTGCACTTTCACCACCACCCTTTGCCCGCTCTTCAATTTCGCACGATGTACCTGCCCGATAGAGGCAGAGGCAAGCGGACGCTCTTCAAACTCGGCAAAAACGTCTTCAACTTCACCGCCCAGTTCAGAACGGATAATTTCACGCACCACTTCATACTTGAATGGAGGAACGCTGTCCTGCAATTTCTCCAACTCTTTGATGAGCGGCTCCGGTAGCATGTCGGGGCGGTTGCTGAGTACCTGCGCCAACTTGACAAATGTAGGTCCCAACTCTTCCGCTACCATGCGGATGCGTTCATAGCGGGTATATTCAAGGGCAGGACGCTCCTGCCGCATCCAGGAAATACGCATCCGCTCAGGCACGAAGTTGCGCATGGTGGAGTTGGCGATTACGTCTTCAAAACCATACTTCACCAGCACCGCGATGATTTCGCGTGTTCTGCCGATATTGCGAAAAGTTTGGTTGAATATCAAAACTTACCTCTTATTGCGCTTACGAAATTCATGGAAAGGGGAACAAAGGTAGGGTACAAAAAGGCTATATCAAAGCCTTTACGCAGCTTCTTCGCTAAAAAAAATGCCGGACAAAATTGTCCGGCATTTATTTCGACTCCTAAGGTCAGCGCTTAAACAGCAGCAGCCTTTTCTTTCTTAGAAGTGTGGTGCGTCTTTCCAAGCTTAGCTTCCAAGTCAGCTACGCGCTTTCTCATCACCTCCAATTCTTCTTCTTCGTTCTTTTCAGAAACGCCCAACTTCTGGGAGATTTCCTTTACGCGGTGTTCAAACTCTTCTTTTGCAGTTTCGGCTTTTTCAAACCACTCATCTACCAGCTTTTTGCCTTCTGTGCTGGAAATACTGCCTTTGTCAACCAAATCGTGAACGGTTTTGGTGAATTTTTCAGAAGTGTCGGCAACGAGGTCCACTCCTGCATACAAAAACTTTTTTAATGGATCCATTTGTTTAGGATTTATAAGGTTAAGAAAATAATTTTCTGACGCAAAAGTAAACAACAGGAATCATGCCACCGAAAAATGTGTGTTAATTTTTTAAAAAATTTATGCACATCTGGCAAATTTGACTTAAACCCTGACAAATAGAGCATAAATTATCTGACAAAGCGCATGAAATTGAAAAATTGACCGATTGTTTTGCGATTTGTGAAAAAAGTTGCTGATTTTTTTCAACTTTCAAGACCAAAGCATGCATTCCGCTGCTTTCAACGCGGTTTTTTTTGAATAAAAAGGCGGCTTATGTGAAAATTGCGGAATCTTACCGCCAAAAAAATGAATTTGAGCCTGCGGAAATTGCTTAGCGCTTCGGGCAGCGCTTACACTGCTTACCGTCTTTATAGCTCTTGCAGCACTTATCCTTTTTCTTCTGCGCACTGAATTTTGAAAGCAGGTGCTTCAACTGGCAAAGACTTGTCACCGGAACATTCATTTGTAATAATTGAACATCGAAGTTCTGCCATTTCATTTCAGCTTTCCACTGCTTTTCCAAGAATACCTACAAGTAGCTATCCGGATATTTAAGTTTAGAGTTTCTCTCTTTATCTTTAGCGGAAATAGGGAATATTATGCAATTCAGCAGGGACGCGTTATTTCTTTTTGCTACGGAAGGAATTATGGTGGTGGATCAGAAGGGGATGATTGTGGAAATCAACCCGAGCGCGGAAAAAATGTTTCTGTATGAGAAAGATGAACTCTGCGGCAAGCCCATTGAACAGTTGATTCCGCAAAAACATGCTCAAACACACCGCAAACACCGCGAAGGGTATGTAAAAAAACCAAAAGCCCGCTCCATGGGCATTGGCATTGAATTGTTCGGCTTGCGAAAAGACGGCAGCGAGTTTCCGGTGGAGATTAGCCTCAGTCCTTATATGAGTGAAGGTAATCGTTTTGTGATAGCCTTCATCATTGACATCACTGTACGCAAACAAGGGGAGGAGAATCTGAAGAATTATTCTGCCGAATTGGAAAAGCAAGTGCGTAAGCGCACTCTTATTCTCGAAGAAGCCATTGATGAGTTAGAAAAAACAAAAGCAGAACTGAAAACTTCTTTGGATAAAGAGCGCGAGTTGAATGAACTGAAATCGCGCTTCGTTTCGATGGCTTCTCATGAATTCAGAACACCGCTCGCCACAATCCTTTCCTCCGTATCGCTGATTGGCAAATACAGTGAGAAGGGCGAAGGTGAAAAACTGCAAAAGCACATCGGAAAGATTAAAGTATCCATCAATGACCTCACGGATATTCTTAATGATTTCCTGTCTGTAAGTAAGCTCGAAGAAGGCAAAGTGGAATGTGTGATGGAAGAGTGCAACATTGAGGAATGCATTAATTCCTTTGTGAAGGAAATGGAGGGCATCATTAAGGAAGGACAAACAATCAGATACAAGCACACCGGCAGGCAGTCGGCAAAAGTGGATAAGAAACTGCTGAAGAATATTTTGTTTAACCTTATTTCAAACGCTATAAAGTTCTCGCCAGAAGGCTCGCTGATTGAAATCACTTCTGCACAGGATAAATCAGAAGTTAAGATAACTGTGAAAGACAAAGGCATCGGCATTTCCAAAGAAGACCAAAAACATTTGTTCGAGCGCTTCTTCAGAGCGCATAATGCCATGAATATTCAGGGAACCGGGCTGGGTTTGAATATTGTGCTGAAATATCTGGAGTTGATGAACGGCTCTATTAATTTTACCAGCGTTGAAAATAAAGGAACAACTTTTATCCTCACACTTCCACAATAAATAATGAAAAAGATACTGCTGATTGAAGACAACAAGGATATGCGCGAAAACACGGCAGAAATCCTTGAACTTGCTGACTACAAAGTAACTACTGCAAAGAATGGCAAAGAGGGCGTAGAGGCTGCTCAAAAGAATGCGCCCGACCTCGTTATCTGCGACATCATGATGCCCGTGCTTGATGGTTATGGCGTACTCCATGCGCTTTCAAAGAATGAAACCACTGCTGGCATCCCGTTTATTTTCCTCACGGCAAAAGCCGAGCGCAGCGAAGTGCGTAAAGGAATGGAAATGGGCGCAGATGATTATCTCACTAAGCCCTTTGATGATATTGAGTTGTTGAATGCCGTGGAAACGCGCCTCAAAAAGATGGACGCGCTGAAAAAGGAATTCACCAAAGATATTCAGGGGCTGAATGATTTCATCCGCAGCGCCCACGATATGGAAGATTTGAAAAAGCTCGCGCTGGAGCAAGAGATGAAGCCGTTTGCAAAAAAAGATATTATCTATAAGGAAGGCGCATATCCGCGCGGCATTTATTTTTTAGTGCAGGGGAAAATAAAAACTTACAAGTCGCATGAACTCGGCAGGGAACTGATATTATCACTCTACAAAGATGGAGAATTTTTCGGCTATAATGCATTGCTTGAAGATTCCCGCTATACCGATACCGCCAGTGCGCTTGAAGACAGCGAAGTAGTATTCATTCCGAAAGAAAGCTTCTTCTCGCTGATTTATAACAATGCGCAGGTTTCAAAGAAGTTTATCAAAATGCTCTCAAACAATCTCGCGGAGCGCGAAGAGCAATTGCTGAAACTCGCTTACAACTCCGTGCGCAAACGTGTAGCAGAAGCATTAGTAAAGTTGCACGACCGCTACAAGAAAGAGAACGAGCCGGATTTTACTATTCAGGTGCTGCGCGAAGATCTTGCCAGCATCGTAGGCACGGCAAAGGAAAGCCTCATCCGCACCCTCAGTGATTTTAAAAATGAAGGACTGATAGACATCCGCGAGCGGGCAATCACCGTGAACAACTACGACAAGCTCGCTAATATGCGAAGCTGAAAAAAACTTTTACTTCTTCTGACTTTGGTGACAAAAATCATATCCTTTCATTTGAAGCGCTTCTACATTTGCCACCATGAAGATTATTGTGAACGGTGGAAAATTAGTTGAAACTCTACAGCAAGAGTTTCATGCAGAATTTCCGTTCCTGAAAATTGAATTCTTTCAGTCAAAGACTTCCGATAAAACAAAGATTGTTGGGAACAAGGCTTTCGGTTTTTTTGGAAACAATGGACATTCCGAACTCATTGATATTGTTCCCACCATGACAGTTGCCGAGTTGGAAAAAAACTTCCGGATGCACTATGGCTTAACGACTCAGATTTTCAGAAAATCTGGAAAAGCGTGGCTGGAAACAACGCTCACCGATAACTGGACGCTGCAAGAACAAAATGAATTAGGAAAGGAGTTGTCAAACCCTTCAAAAAAGTAATTACTTCGCTTTGCCCGCGACCTTTGTCCAATTGTCGCGCAACGTAACCGTTCTGTTAAAAACTAATTTTTCTGTGGTAGCGTATTTTGTGTCCACACAGAAATAACCAACCCGCTCAAACTGAAATTTGTCGCCTGCTTTTGCTGAAGCAAGACTTGGTTCTAATTTCCCTGTAACAATTTTTAGAGAATCAGGATTGAGGAAATCCGTAAACTTAGAGCCATCTTTTTTTATCGGCTCAGGGTCGCTGAACAGGCGGTCATACAACCGCACTTCTGCATCAACAGCATGTTTCGCGCTTACCCAATGAATAGTGCTTTTCACCTTTCTGCCATCGGGCGAATTGCCACCTTTTGACGCAGGGTCATACGTGCAGCGCACTTCCGTAACATTGCTGTTTGCATCTTTCACTACGCTCACGCATTTCAAAAAGTAAGCATAGCGCAGCCGCACTTCCACACCGGGCGAAAGGCGGAAATATCCCTTCGGGGGATTTTCCATAAAGTCATCGCGCTCAATGTACAACTCGCGCGAGAACGACACCTTGCGCGTTCCCGCTGTTTCATCTTCGGGATTGTTCACGGCATCAAGCAATTCTTCCTGCCCTTCGGGATAATTTTCAATCACTACTTTCAGTGGGTCAAGCACGGCCATTGCGCGCAATGCGCGTTTATTCAAATCTTCACGAATGCTGAATTCCAATAAGGACACATCAATCAGATTGTCGCGTTTCGCCACGCCCACTCGTTCAGCAAAATTTCTAATTGACTCTGGCGTGTAGCCGCGTCTGCGAAAGCCGGAGATAGTAGGCATACGCGGGTCATCCCAGCCATCCACCAATTTTGTTTGCACAAGCTCAAGCAAGATGCGCTTGCTCATCACCGAATAAGTGAGGTTGAGTCGCGCGAACTCGCGCTGCTTAGGCGCATAGATGCCGAGGTTTTCAACAAACCAATCGTAGAGCGGGCGATGTGCTTCAAACTCAAGTGTGCAAATAGAATGTGTGATGCCTTCAATAGAATCTGATTGTCCGTGCGCCCAGTCATACATCGGATAAACGCACCACTTATCGCCCGTGCGGTGATGCGATGCGTGGAGAATACGATAAAGCACCGGGTCGCGCATATTGATATTGGGCGAAGACATATCAACCTTTGCGCGCAATACTTTTGAGCCATCGGGAAACTCGCCATTTTTCATCCGCTCGAACAAATCCAGATTTTCAGCAACGCTGCGGTTGCGGAAAGGACTTTCTTTTCCCGGCTCGGTGAGCGTGCCGCGATGCTTGCGAATTTCATCCGCAGTTAAATCATCTACGTATGCTTTGCCATCATTAATGAGTTTGATTGCCCATTCATACAACTGGTCGAAATAATCAGAGGCATAATACAAACCACTCCACTCGAAGCCGAGCCAACGCACATCCGCCATGATGGAGTCAACATATTCCTGCTCTTCCTTAGTCGGGTTCGTGTCATCAAAACGCAGGTTGCACTTGCCATTGTATTTCTGCGCTAACCCGAAATTGAGGCAGATAGATTTCGCATGACCGATGTGCAGATAGCCATTCGGCTCAGGCGGAAAGCGCGTATGCACACGACCTTCATAAGTGTTGTTGCGCAAATCTTCCTCGATAATCTGTTCAAGAAAATTGAGCGATTTCTTTTCTTCGGTTTTATTTTCGGATTCCATTTTTCAGAGGGCAAAAATAGGGAAAGGTTGCTGATTTGGATTTTGACTATCATTGAAACCCCGACATGGAACTCATAGACACCCACGCACATCTTTATTCAAGCCAATTCCGTGATGACCTTAATAATGTAGTCAAACAGGCAAAAGAAGCAGGCGTTACGAAAGCATTCATGCCGAATGTGGACAGCGCCTCAATCTCAGACCTGCATAAACTTGCAGAACTCTATCCCGACTTTTGCATCCCGATGATGGGCTTGCATCCATGTTCTGTGAAGGCTGACTACAAGAGAGAGTTGGCAATTGTTGAGAAAAATCTGGGGGAAGGGAAATACATCGCGGTGGGCGAGATTGGCTTGGATTATTATTGGGACAAAACCTTTATTCAAGAGCAACAAGAGGCTTTCATCACACAAGTAAATTGGGCAAAAGAACTTAACCTGCCAATTGCCATTCACACCCGCGAATCATTTGATGACGCGGTGAAACTGTTACAGACTTTACAGGATGGGAATCTGCGTGGTGTTTTTCACTGCTTCACCGGAACGTATGAAGATGCCCAAAAAGTGATTGAACTCGGATTTTACATGGGCATCGGTGGAGTTGTTACTTTCAAAAATTCAGAGATAGCAAAGGCGATACAACAAATTGATTTGAAACACCTCGTGCTGGAAACAGACGCGCCTTATCTTGCGCCAACGCCTCATCGCGGAAAGCGCAATGAAAGCGCCTACATCAAACTTGTTGCTGAAAAAATAGCAGTTATTAAAAATCTTTCTTTTGAAGAAGTGGCTGCTGCGACCTCTGCCATCGCCCGAACGCTTTTCAAACCGTTGGATTAATCTTTATAACTTTGCCCCGTTCTTTTTGGAGAGATGTCCGAGTGGCCGAAGGAGCACGCCTGGAAAGTGTGTATACCCCAAAAGGGTATCGAGGGTTCGAATCCCTCTCTCTCCGCTCTCGCCTGCCGTAGCTTCAGCGAAGGCAGGTCATGCCACTCTCTTTGTGTCTTTTACACATAAACACTTCCCTGTTGGAAGAAACTGTTTACCCCTTTTATCCGTAAAGTCATTCTTGACTAATTTTAAAAAGTCGCATACATTGAGCAAAGCGAAGTTTTCGTGAATTGCGGAGTTTCCCATTAAAAACTTTCAACCTTTGTAAGGCGATACAGTTTACATGGCAAAAAAGAATTACTATAAGACGTTAGGAATTGAATCCGCTGCCACGCAGGATGAAGTCAAGGCAGCATACCGCAAGCTCGTGCGACAGTATCACCCTGATAAAAACTCAGGCAGGGAAGAATTTTTTAAGCAAATCCAAGAAGCATACGAAACACTTTCTGACGAGCGCAAGCGCGACACCTACGATGCCAAGCTCGCTTATGAAAACTACACCTCAGACCCGATTGAGTTAGCCAAATTCCTGCGCGACCAAAAAAATAAACCTAAAAAATATAAGCCACCCGTTGTAAAAGAGGAGCAGGAAAAAGAAGAGGTGGAGGAGGAGAAAAATCCGGTGTTTAATTCAACTGTTGCACTCATTGCAGGTATTGTATTACTTATTGCCGGGGCAAATGTGGTGATTCTGAAAGACCGCATTTTCTCCTCGAAACCTGAGCAGAAGGAAACTGCGAACTACAGCGAATACAAGTATGACGCTTCCAATCAAAAGCTGATGGATGAATACTTTCATCGCGCGATGAAATATTTCCATGAGAAGAACTACGAGTTCGCCCAGCTCTATTTCTCCAAAGCGTTTGAAGTAGCCCCCAATGAGCCAAAGCTCTTTTTCAACAGAGGGATTTGCAATTATGCTTTTAAGAATTTTTCTGCCGCGCTTGATGACCTGAACAAAACCATCGAACTGAATCCCACTTACAAAAATGCCTATTGGATTCGCGCCAAGCTGAAATACGACATGGATAATAATGAAAGCGCCATTACTGACTTCACGGAAGCCATCAAACTTGACCCAAAAAATGATTCACTCTATTTCAATCGCGGGCTTGCCTACTACTACATGAGTGATTTTGCATCAGCCGTGAATGATATTGACAAAGCGATTGAATTAAATCCCAACCAGCCGCAATATTATTTCGACCGCGGTGACGCAAAGGAAATGATGGGAGATGAAAGCGGCACCTGCAATGACTGGCAAAAGGCGAAAGACATGGGCTACTCCTCTCCTGAACTCAACAAAAAGCCCTGCCTGAGCGGGCTTGGCTCCTGAGCGAAATTTCTCCTCTTACGGATTTCCTTTCCTATTTTTATTAAAAATCTGAACATGCAAACCCTGAAAGGATATGTTGCGCTTATCGCTCTTGTAATTATTTTCAGCCAGTGTAAAAAAGAAGAAGCGATGGACTTCGAATCTGCTAAACGGGAGTTGAATCAGCAGCAAAACCCACCGAACTGCAAAGATTCCTTACCGCCTGTCGTAATGATGCACGGGTTTCTTGCTTCAGGCGATACGTACGCAAAGCATTTTATGCGTTTTACTTCAAACGGCTATTGTGGCAACCGCCTGTTTTCCTATGACTGGAATACGCTTGGTGGAGGTGGCGATGTGAACCTGCTGGACGATTTCATTGATGATGTGCTCTTGCAAACAGGAGCAACGCAGGTAAATCTGATGGGACATTCAGCAGGTGGCGGATTAGGCTACAGTTATTTAGAAGATGCCACGCGCGCTGCGAAAGTGGCGCAGTATGTCCATATCGGAAGCGGTGTACAGCCGGGACCTGCCGGTCCAAATGGGGAAGTTCCTACGTTGAATCTCTGGTCAGATGGCGATGAAGTGGTTGCAGGCGGTGACATTACCGGTGCAACAAACGTGATGCTATCAGGACAAGACCACTACCAGGTTGCTACCAGCGCAGAATCATTCCGCGCGATTTATAAATTTTTTAATAATGATGAAGAACCGCAAACACTCGACATCACACAGGAAGTGGTTCCTTGCGTGAGCGGAAAAGCATTGACCTTTGGCGAAAATAATCCTGTTGCAGGCGCCACCATTAATGTGTTTGAAGTGAATGCAGCCACGGGCGAGCGTATAGCATCATCGCCCGATACAACGCTGATTGCAAACGCTGGAGGTTTTTGGGGACCTATTGCGGTAAAGCTGAATTCCTATTATGAATTTGAGGTAACCACCACCACAGCGAGCGACAGAGTGGTGCATTACTACCGCGAGCCTTTCACCCGCACTGTTTCGTTAGTGTATTTGCGCACACTGCCCCCGGCTGGTTCACTCGCTGGGCTTATCCTTGCCTCACTTCCGAAAGATGATGACCAAACTGTTTTGGCAGTATTTTCTTCAAGCCAGGCAGTGATTGACGCGCGTGATGAACTAACAGTAAATGGGTTTGAACTTGCAACCAGTCAATATGCGCCAGCATCTGAAACTGCAATTGCTTTTTTCCTATACGACAATGGCGACAGTCAGTCAAGCGGAAACTCAATCGCAACATTTAACGCATTTCCCTTCCTTGCAGGAGTGGATTTATTTTTCCCGACAAATCCTGCCGGCACTATCGCTCTCGAACTAAACGGCAGAACAATGAATGTGTGGAATTGGAAATCAGAAACCGAGGGAATCGTAGTGCCTGTTTTTGATTAAAAATCGTATTTGCCTTAACCTCTGAAAGCAATTATATTTGCACACGTTTCAAACGTAGTTCTTTAAGGATCGGTAGTTCAGTTGGTTAGAATGCTGCCCTGTCACGGCAGAGGTCGCGGGTTCGAGTCCCGTCCGATCCGCAAGTTTTCAGGATTTAATCCAGACCCCCGGTAGAAAATATCTATCGGGGTTTTTTATTGCCAAGACTTCAAATAATCATCCCCGCCCCTACCGTTTCATTTGTTCCTTCATCTACAATTATCAAACTTCCTGTATTGCGGTTTCTGCGGTAAGAATCATAAAACAACGGCTGGGTAGTACGAATGGAAATACGTCCAATGTCATTCAGCCCGATGGTTAAATCCTGCTCGTTGCGGTGCAACGTGTTAATGTTGAGCTTGTATTTGATTTCTTTAATCACGCAGCGGGCTTCTTTTGAAGTATGCTTAATGGCGTATTTCCCATTCAGTTGCAGCGGCTTTTCATTCAGCCAGCACACCATGATTTCAATATCCTGCCCGATTTCAGGCACGTTGCTTTCGCGCACAATCATGTCGCCACGGCTGATGTCAATATTATCTGCAAGACGCAGCGTAACTGACATAGGCGCGTATGCTTCTTCCAAACTTCCTTCAAACGTATCAATCGCCTGAATCGTAGTTGTAAATCCTGAAGGCAGCGCCATCACTTTGTCTCCAACTTTATATATGCCTCCGGCAATTCTTCCTGCATAACCTCTGTAATCATGATACTCCGTGCTTTGCGGACGAATCACATATTGCACCGGAAAGCGACAGTCAATATGATTGTGGTCGCTGGAAATGTGAATCGTTTCAAGCAAATACATCAGCGTGGGTCCTTCATACCAATCCATAGTTTTCGAGCGCGTCACCACGTTGTCACCTTTCAATGCGCTGATGGGAATGAAGCGCACATCCACCACATCAAGCTTTGCGGAGAAACCTTCAATCTGCTGACGGATTTTCTCAAAAGTCTCCTCGCTGTAATCCATCAAATCCATTTTATTGATGCACACGCAGATATGCGGAATCTTGAGCAGCGATGCGATGAACATGTGGCGGCACGTTTGCTCCACCATGCCATGTCGCGCATCAACAAGAATGAGCGCAAGGTTAGCTGTTGATGCGCCCGTCACCATGTTGCGTGTGTATTGAATGTGTCCGGGCGTATCGGCAATAATGAACTTGCGGTTGGGCGTGTGAAAATATCTGTATGCGACATCAATCGTGATGCCCTGCTCGCGTTCAGCGCGCAAGCCATCGGTGAGCAATGCGAGGTTCACATATTCCTCTCCGCGCTGCTCGCTGATTTTTTTGATGTTTTCATATTGGTCTTCAAAAATGGATTTGCTGTCATACAGCAATCTGCCGATGAGCGTGCTCTTTCCGTCATCCACGCTGCCTGCGGTGGTGAAGCGCAGCAATTCCATGTTCAGATATTGCTCTGTGTCAATCGTTGTGTGGTCTTTGTGTGCCATGATTTAGTTGTTGTTTCGTGTCATTGCGGACTTGTTCCGCAATCCCCTTTTTAAATGTGTGATGCCGGAACGAGTCCGGCATGACAACCTGTTAAAAATATCCTTCTTTTTTTCTGTCTTCCATTGAAGTTTCGGAGCGTTTATCGTCAGCGCGTCCGCCACGCTCGGTAACGCGCGAAGCAGCAACTTCTTTGATAATATCATCAATGCTTGCAGCGGTTGAAAGCGTTGCTCCGGTACTTGTAGCATCTCCAATCGTGCGGAAGCGCACCACCATCTCCTCCACTTTTTCTTCTGGACGCAACTTCATGAAGTCCGTAATTCCAAGGATGATGCCGTTGCGCACGAAGCAATTTCTTTTGTGTGAAAAATACAGCGAAGGCATCTCGATATTTTCAATGCGGATGTATTGCCAGATGTCCAACTCCGTCCAGTTGCTCAGGGGAAACACACGAAACTGTTCCCCGATATTTTTTCTCCCGTTGAAAATGTTCCATAATTCCGGGCGCTGGTTCTTCGGGTCCCACTGACCGAACTCATCGCGGTGCGAAAAAAATCTTTCCTTCGCCCGCGCCTTTTCTTCATCGCGCCTTGCGCCACCGAGCGCGGCATCAAACTTGTGTTCCTCAATCGCATCAAGCAGCGTAGTCGTTTGCAGGCGGATGCGGCTTGCTTCGTAACCTGTTTCTTCTTTCACCCTGCCACCATCAATAGATTTCTGTACCGAAGCTATCAGCAGTTTCACACCGAGCTTCTTCACCAGCATATCACGGTAATCAAGCGTTTCATGGAAGTTGTGCCCCGTGTCAATGTGCATCAGCGGAAAGGGAATGCTCGCAGGAGCAAACGCTCTGCGTGCAAGGTGCGTAAGCACGATGGAATCTTTTCCACCGGAAAACAGCAGCACGGGATTTTGAAACGTAGCAGCTACTTCACGGATAATGAAAATAGATTCTGCTTCCAGTTCCTTCAAATGATTCATGTGATAGTTAACCATTGTTTTAGTTGCTCGTTGTTTGTTGCTCGTTGTTTGTTTTCTTAAGAATTAACAACGACCAACTATCAACTACTTTTAATTTTTGGTAAAATAAATTCCAATACCTTTTGCACCGATTGCTCAATATCAAGCAGGTCAGTCCGCACTTCCACATCCGGATATTCAGGCGACTCAAAGGGTGATTGAATACCCGTAAAATCTTTTATCTCTCCCTTTCGAGCCTTCTTATACAATCCCTTTACATCACGCTGCTCGCATACTTCGAGAGGCGCGTTCACATATACTTCAATAAAATCTTCCGTACTGATAATTGATTTTGCCAATTCACGCAGTTCATTTGTAGGGCTTACAAAGCAATTAATTGTAACGATGCCACAGTTCACAAACAACTTTGATACTTCTGCTATCCTGCGGATATTTTCCCTTCGGTCATCTTCAGAAAATCCAAGATTGTTGTTAATGCCTGTGCGCACGTTATCGCCATCGAGCACCATCGTGGTGAAGCCCTTTTGCTGCAACGCATGTTCCAGTCCACTGGCGATGGTGGTCTTGCCCGAACCGGACAGCCCCGTGAACCAAATCACTTTTGCCTGCTGACGCAACTTGGCTTCCTTATCGCTGCGCGACAGGAACCGGTGAAATGTAGGGTAAATATTCTCCGTACTCATAGAAAATGAAGGCGCAAAGATAATGGACGGGAAGCGGAGTGGGTAATGCGATTTTAGGGGGAGAAAAGATGAATTCCCTTAATCCTTTTCGCTCAGGATTTTTTCAATCTGTATTTTCAGTTCCGGTATTTTATGCCGCACGGCATTCCACACAATAGCATAATCTACTTCAGCATAATCATGGATAAACTTATCCCGCATTCCGGCAATCGCCTTCCACTCAATTTCTTTCCACTTTTATTTTATATCGGCAAGTATCCGTTTTGTGGCTTCGCCTATTATTTCCAGGCTCCTTACAATTCCTCTTTTCTTATTCTCATCGGCAATAAAGGATTGGAAAGAATCAACTTCCTTCATCGTAGCAACAACGTAGCTGCATTCATCCAGAATGTGTCTTAAATACTCAAGATAGTTTTCAGACATACTCCACCTCTTTCAAAATATACGGACCAATGTATTTGCTCAATCCGCCCGTAGTGACCACTTCCACTTTTTTACCGGCAAACAAATCATTGAGGTAAAAACAAATTCCCATAAAATTATCGAATGTCGTTTTCTCCTTTTCAAATTCAATCAGAATGTCAATATCGCTATCCTCCCGTTGTTCCCCGCGCACATACGAGCCAAACAAACCGATTTTGCTCACCCCGAATTTTTTGATGTCCGGCTTGCGTTGAATTATTTGGTTTACTATGTATTGCTTATTCAGCATATCCTTCATTTCCTCACTCAAAAATAGCTATCTCTTTCAAACTGCTTGTCAGCATGACACGACTCGCTGTTATTCAGCAGCGCTGTAATTGTTTATTCGATACACTGAACAACCGGAAGTACGCGCACAAAAACCTCATCGGTTCGTCTGTGCATAATTTTTTTTAGCATCACGGCATTCTTCTTTTTCAAGCGGTTACTTTTAACCAATCATCAACTCATTCATAATAACTGATAATGAACAAAGCCTACTGGAATGAAATTGGAACGAATTACGAAGTAGAAATTTTCAGCGTTTTCAGCGAAGACCGCAGCGGAAGGCTGCTGGCGTTTTTTGAAAAACATGCCAACAAGCTGCATACTGCCATTGATTTCGGATGTGGAACAGGAAATGCGTTTGAATATCTCTCCCCGCGCTTTAAGAAAGTGCTGGCAATAGACTTTTCCGAAAATCTATTGGAAACCGCGCGTCTGCGTTCACGCCCGAATATTGAAATTGAACGGATGGACCTGACGAAGAGCGGACTATCAATACCGCAGGCGCATTTTGCATTTTGCTGCAATGTCGCCATGCTGGCTGACGTTGACAAAAACCGGGCAATCATTAAAAACGTCCATGACGGTTTGCGCCCGGGCGGCATCGCTCTTTTTGTGCTGCCCTCGCTTGAATCAGCGCTGTTCAAATCATGGATGACAACGGAATGGTTCAGAAAAGAAGGAGCGACATTTGAAGAAATCTCCGATGAACAGTGGGTGGATTACAAATACGGAATGAAAAGCGTGTTGCTGGGATTAGTTGCCATTGACGGTGTGGTGACGAAACATTATTTGCAACCTGAAATCATGCATCTGTTTGATTCTGCGGGATTACAAGTGACGGCAGTTGAAAAGCTGGAATACGCGTGGGACACGGAATTTGAATCACCTCCCGATTGGATGCAGGGAACTTACCCGTGGGATTGGATTGTGGAATGTAAACGGAAGAGTTAGTGATTAAGCAGTTGCGGCAAAGTACGCCATCAGCCCCATGCCCGTTTCAAGGGCGTTTTCATCAATATCAAATGTGGAAGTATGCACGGACGTGACAGGTTTGTTTTTCTTTCCTGTGCCGAGGCGGTAGAAACAAGCTGGAATATGTTGTGAATAAAAAGCGAAATCTTCCGAACCCATACGCATATCCATTTCAACAACATTTGCTTTGCCGACATATTTTTCAGCGGCAGCAATCATGTTTTGCGTGGTGCGCTCATCATTTTTCAAAAACGGATAGCTCTCTACAATTTTAAAATCGCAAGAGCCGCCCATCGAGTACACAAGGTTTTCAGCAAGATGCTTCATTTTAGCCTTCGCCTCATTGCGCCAGTTTTCATCAAACGTGCGAAAGGTGCCTTCAAGCTTCACTTCGTCAGGAATGATATTCGTTGCTCCATTTGCAATCACTTTTCCAAACGATAACACTGAAGGTATCAGCGGGCTGGCGTGGCGGCTCACGATTTGTTGCAGACTTACGATGAGTTGTGAAGCAATCAACACGGGGTCAATAAGATTCTGCGGTTGCGCAGCATGACCGCCTTTACCGCGCACCGTGATATAAATCTCATCGCTCGATGCCATGAACTTACCCACACGGAATCCGATTTTGCCGGTTTCCAATTCAGGCGTTACGTGTTGACCGAGAATAAAATCGGGCTTGGGATTTTTCAGCACGCCTTCTTTAATCATTATGGAAGCGCCTCCCGGAGCCTTTTCTTCTGCGGGCTGAAAAATAAATTTCACCGTTCCTTCAAATTCATTTCTGAGTTGCGAAAGAATTTTTGCCGTGCCGAGCAAGCTCGCCATGTGAACGTCATGCCCGCAGGCGTGCATCACTCCTTCATTTTTCGAACAATAACTCACTTTGTTTTTTTCAAGAATCGGCAACGCATCCATATCAGCGCGCAATGCGATGATTCTTTTCTTGGGATTTTTCCCCGCGAGCAAGCCCACCACTCCATGCTTTGCCATTCCTTTTTTGAAAGGGATGTTGAATTCTTTAAGCCGTACTGCGATGAACGTGGAAGTGTTCATCTCGTTAAAAGACAATTCAGGATGGGCGTGCAACTCGCGCCTGTACTGAATCACTTCAGAAAGGTGTTGCGCTGAAAACTTTTTGATTTGATGAATTACATCCTGCTGCATGTCGAATTGGTTCTGCGATAAATTTCAGCCCAAGCTTTGCCTTGTTGAAACCGCTTCTCTATGTTCACCTGCTCATTTTTCACTTCTTTATAAATAGGGCTTTCTTCGATGTTGGTGAAAATAAAATAATCAGTTTCTGCTTCTATCCCACTGCTGGCTGCAAAGGTATTGTCTTTTGAGAGATAGCCGGAAGCGGGATTAGTGAGGTTCACTACATTCAGGAAAGTGCCATAAATGTGGCAATCGCTAAGGTTGTTTGATTCAAAATAGCGAACAATGTCTTGCTGAATGCGGATGCCATCGGCAAAATTTAAATTGTCATCGCGAATATCTATTGGGTCATGCAGTTTGCTATACATGTTCAACCCGCAGATGGCAACAAGCAATGCAATGATGAAATCGCTTTTCAGAGGAAGCACCTTCAACGAAGAAATAACATGCTCAGAAAAAATGACTGCGGTTAAAATAAAGAGGGGCAAAACACAAAGCAGGTAGCGGATGGAAAGAAAATTCAGCGAAGAAAAAGCGAGATAAATAATTCCAAACAACGAAGCGATGCCGATAAGCCTGCCTTTGATTTTGTTTTCTGAATACATCCTGAAAAAGAATTTGTGATAAATCAGCACGAGTAAAAATGGAAGGATGAAATATTCCATCTGCTTTGGCATCTTCCAGAGTTCAAAAAATATTTTCGTGACTGCAAGAAAACAGAATGCAATGAGAATACGTTCGCGGAAGCGCAACGCTTTCCAGAATGTGATGGTGATGATGAGAAATCCGAGTGCGAGAGGTTCCCGCGCATGCTTTTCAAAAACATATTGATGCGCTGCGTGAAACAGTTCTTTGAAATGCTTCCAGTCAAACTCGATGTAGGAAATATGTTCCGGATAAAAGAACCATCCGTGTTGCATTTTCTGAATGATGAAAAAAGAGGAAGCGAATAAAACCGGCAACACGACTATAATGATGTCCATCGCTAATTTTTTCAAGCTAAACTGCTGTTGTTTTCGCAAAGAAAGATGTTCAACTAAAATCCATACTCCGATGGCAAACAGAAAAATAATTCCTGGTTCTTTTGTGAGGAGCAGGCACGTAGCTGAAAAGACAAAGCCGATTTTATTTTCATTGAGATAAAATACAAGCGAGAGCAATATCCAAAGCGACACCATCACTTCGGGCAACAACAACCCTGATTGGGAGATAAAAACAGGTTGCAAACAAAGCAGGATTACAACCGAAAGACCCACGATTCCTGAAATTTTATTTCCCAAATAAAATAACACGGACAACAGCATGACAGAAACAAACAGCGCAAAGGCATGTGCAGATGTGATGGATGCGCCAAATATTTTTTGCCACGAAGCGGCAAGAAAATGAAACAGCAGTGGATGTCCCCGCGACAAATCAACAGGCATTGCATCGGGTAGCATACTGAGTTGATGATGATACAGATGACTAACAGCAGGCGCATATACCCATGCCTCATCCCAGAAATAAGGAAGCGGAAGATGCGGAAGTTTGAAAAAAATAAAGACACCGACAATCAGCAGAAATCCAACAAATGGGAGATACTTTTTCATTTCAAAAGAAAAAGAAGCCATCCGCAACGCAAGGATTACAACTCCGAAATTTTTATTTCATCGCGGATGATGAAAGCGCCATTGAAGCGCGGAAGAATTTCTTGCAAATCTTTGTAAGCCTCTAAGCGCGTGCGGTAGTTACCCACGCGTAGCTTGAAGTTGGGTGATTGGTAAATGATGTATTGCTTAATGTCCGAAAAATTTTGATAGAACTGCGATTTGGTTTGATACACATTATTCCGGTTGGAGCCTGCTGAGATTTGAATCCTGTATCCTTCAATACTTGCCTGCTTCTGCTTCACCTGCGCATAACGGCTGATAAGCGTCTCCACGCGAGAATCCTGAATGATTTCAATGTTGCCTTGGGCAATTACATTACTTGTAGTCAAAAGGAGAAGAAGAATAGTTCCTAAGATTGTCATAGAGTACATGAACCGATACCATTCAGTAAACGCATACACATGCGGACTCTGAAGTGATTTTTTCATTTCAAATGCCATTTACTAAGTTATAACATTAGGTTTAAGATAGCCCTGTAAATTTAATAGCAATTAAATTCTTGCTGATAATGATAGAGAGATAAAATTGCGCAGGAAGCAGAATCTAATAGAAGATTGAAGGGAAAGAGTTAATTTTTAGCACGTCTAAATAGCTTTAAATATTTCCCAGCAGATACATCTGCTCTAATGTAGGAGCCGCGCTGCCGCCTTTCTTCTCTAATGTTACTGCAAACGCTTGCGGGGCTTCCACCTCGCTCATTCTTTGCAAGGAATCAATCACATCGAAAACACCCATGTCAACAGGTTTGCCGTTTACAATAGCCCACAGTTGATATTGCTTGTCAGCCGGTGGTTTGGGCAGGTTGTTGACGGCAAGAAAAACTTCTTTTGTTTCTGCATTCCAATAAATTGAAGCGAGCGCGTCAGGCTGTTTCTCCACGCCTTTCATAATAATGGTTTTATTGAGTGGGTTGCTCAGAATTGCAAGGTCGTTTTCCTGTTGCGTGTAATTTGCTTTCAGCGTGTTGAATTCATTTGCCAAAACACTTTTCTCTGATTCCAGCGCAGCGATTTTTTGATTCGCATCATTCAACTTGTTAAATTGAAGCAGATTCATTGTTCCGCTCAGAACCAGCAGCGCGATGGATGCCGCTGCAAGCCAGCGCGAACTTCCGCTGCCAATCTCGCGCCTTGTATCCATCTCAATCACTTTTGCTCTGTTATTTTCTTTGCCTGAATCCAACTTGTCAATCTCGTTTAGAATCTTCTTCTTCAAATGAGCAGGCAATGTTTTTTGATGCGCCAAGGCATAGCTCTCCAGCGCATCTCGAACAGACGCTATCTCTTTCTTTATTTCTGGATGCTTTGCAGCCAATGCCTCCACCTCCTGTGCTTCATCGGACGAAGCAATGCCGAGCACGTAGCTTTCTATAATTCCTGACGCTATGTATTTTTCAATATCCACTTACGTGATGATTTCTCTTAGTTCTCGTATCGAAATCCTGACTTTGCTTTTCACAGTCCCCAGCGGCAAGCTCAATTTTTCCGCTACTTCCACATGCGTGTAGCCCTGAAAATAAATCAGGTCAATAATCTCTTTATTATCAGGCTTCAGCTTTTCCACGATTTCTTTCAGCCCGATATGGTCGGTGTTGAACGATTCTGTATCCTCATTTGCATATACGAGATTGCTCTCAGTTCGGAGTTCTTTTTTGAAATCTTTCGAGCGGATATGATCAATGGCGGTATTGCGGGCGATATTGATCAGCCAGGTGAATAGCCTTCCCTTTGAAGCATCATACATTTCAGCGCTCTTCCAGATTTTCACGAATGCATCTTGCAGCACATCTTCCGCAGATTGTTCCGATTTTACAATTTTGAGGATAACGCCAAACAGGACTGGAGAATAATAGTCGTAGATGTTACTGATTGCCGTTTTATCTTTCGCTTTTAGCGAAGCAACTAATGTATCTTCATGGCGTGGCAGGTTATTCACAGGGGTTTCAGGATGGGCAAATGTAACGAGGATTTAGATTCTTCTGGCATAAGAAAAATTTTTAAATCTCTTTGAAATCTGAAATGTCCTCTGCATCGTATATCTGCCGTCCCTAAACTGCATGCACAAAAAGTGAAGTTGTTATAAAGATGTTAAGACAGTGTGAAATGAAAACTGCAAGCTTGCCGCTTCGTTTAATACAGTTGAAAAAGACAGTAAACAATGACCGACCTTGAATTGATAGAATCAGGAATCATCGAGTCCTACTGCTTAGGGCTTGCAACCGAAGAGGAACGGGCATTGGTAAACCGTTTTGCGCAGCGTGATCGTTCGGTGCGGATCGAAATTGATGCCGTGATAAATGCGCTTGCGCTCTATGCTTTGCAGCACACCCCTCCGCCTTCCTATATGAAGAAGCGGATTATGTCAGCAATCGAACAGGAGAATGTCCCCCCGTTGCTCACTGCGGATACTACGGTTGAAGAGTGGGTGAATTATATTCGCAAGCTGAATATTCAACCTCCTGATGAATACAAAAGCCTCATGATAATTGACCTTGCGGGCAATGCACAATGCCAGACTTTTGCCGCGTGGGCTCATGCAGGTGATGAGTTGCCGGAGGAAGTGCATCACGACCAGAATGAATATCTCTTCATTTGCAGCGGGGAATGCGTGATGACGATTGACGGCAAAAAAACAGCCTATAAGAAAGGCGGATTTATCGCCATTCCACCCGGCTTGAATCATTCAGCAGTTATCACCGGCAAGGAAACGATGCTCGTCATTGTGCAAAGACGGGCGGCTTAGCTGTATTTTCCCGCAAAATATTTTACTTCATTTCCTGATTGGAATTTGAATTTGCAGCGCAGCCCCTCTGCTTCGATGCACTCCTGATAAAATCGGGACAGGTGAGCATGGTGACATTTGCTCATACTCAAACACTACACATTATTTCAAAAAATCCGAAACAAGAGCGACATTCGTATGTATCTGAAATTTTTTCACCCATGAAAAACTTTCTGCCCCTCTTCTGCTTCCTTTTCATTTTCAACTTTTCGTTTGCACATGAAACTATTCGCGGCAAAGTGATTGACAGCCAAACGGACGAACCGGTAATCGGAGCGTATGTGCTTGTGAAAAATTCATCGCTTGGAACAACAAGCGATGCTGACGGAAATTTTTCAATCAAGGTTGATTCCGCGGAGGTTACGCTCGTGGTTTCATTTATCGGGTTTGCCTCGCGTGAATATGTGATTACAAATTCAAATGATGAGATTACGATTGAAATCCGCGCCATCGAGTTGAATCTTGAACAAATCACCGTGAATGGAAACGATGCCTACAATCTGAAAACCCTCAGCAAGGTGGATGTCAATTTGCGCCCGGTCAATTCATCGCAGGATTTGCTGGGCATTGTTCCGGGATTATTTATTGCGCAACATGCGGGTGGCGGCAAAGCAGAGCAGATTTTTTTGCGCGGGTTCGATATTGACCATGGCACCGATATTCAAATCAACGTGGATGGAATGCCGGTGAACATGGTTTCTCACGCGCACGGACAAGGCTATGCCGACTTGCATTTCATGATTCCGGAATTGGTGCGCAACATTGATTTCGGAAAAGGACCTTACGATGCTGCGCATGGCGATTTCACCACCGCAGGTTATGTTGACTTCAATACCTACAACCGGCTTGACAAAAGCGAAATTCGGTTGGAAGGCGGGCGATACAATACGTTCCGGCTGCTCGGCTTGATGGATATTCTCGGAAAAACAAAAGCAGCGCAAGACCACAGCGCCTATACTGCTTTTGACTACAACATCACCGATGGTCCGTTTGAGAGCGAACAGAATTTCAGCCGCCTGAATTTTTTCACCAAGTATAATGGCATGTTGGGTAAAAATAATTTTACCGTGCTTGGTTCTTACTTCATCAGCAAATGGGACGCATCGGGGCAGGTTCCTTCCCGCGCTGTTGAAAGCGGCATGATTAATCGCTTTGGCGCGATTGACGATACGGAAGGCGGGGCAACCGACCGCACGAATGTGCTGATGAAAATTTCAAGCCCTGCGGGAGAAGCAATTGTCGAGAATCAGATTTATTTTACAAAGTATGACTTCGAACTTTACTCGAACTTCACCTTCTTTCTGGAGGACTCCATCAACGGTGACCAAATTCGCCAGAAGGAGAGCAGGAATATTTTCGGATACAACGGAAAGTACAAACTGGAAAATGATTTCGGGAAAGCCAAACTCAACACCACTGTTGGCACTGGGCTTCGCTATGACATCAGTGATGATAACGAATTGTCGCGCACTAAAAACCGCCAGGAAACGATTGAACCGCTTGCGCTTGGCGATGTGGATGAAACCAACCTTAACTTGTTTGTGAATGAGGAAATCATCATTGGGAAATTTCTCATCAACCCTGCCATCCGGTTAGACTATTTCAAATTTGAATACTTCAACCGGTTGAATCCGGAGTATGAAAGATTATCGGCTGACAAATTTTTCATCAGCCCCAAACTGAATATTTTGTTCAATGCAAATCGCTTCGTGCAGTTGTATCTGAAAACCGGCAGAGGCTTCCATTCGAATGACGCAAGAGTAGTTGTTTCTGAAACGGGAAGAGAAATTTTGCCAGCCGCCTATGGCGCTGATTTAGGAACATTATTTAAACCCCATAAGCGGTTGCTCTTCAATATTGCAGCATGGTATTTGTATCTCGAACAGGAGTTTGTTTATGTGGGTGATGGCGGCATTGTGGAGCCATCGGGCAAGACAAGGCGTGTTGGATTTGATGTTTCAGTGCGCTACCAGATTTTGGATTGGCTCTATGCAGATATGGATTTGAATTATGCGCATGGAAAGGCGCTTAATGAACCGCAAGGCGAGGATTACATCCCGCTTGCGCCCACGCTCACGAGCATCGGTGGACTCAGCGTGAAGCACAAGAGCGGCATTAATGGCAGCCTGCGCTATCGCTACATGAAAGACCGTCCTGCAAATGAAGTGAACAGCATTACCGCAGTAGGATACATTCTTTGCGACCTGCTCTTGAACTACACGCGTCCGAAATATGAGCTCAGCATCTCTATTGAAAATTTATTTAACAGTCAGTGGAATCAGGCGCAATTTGACACCGAATCAAGATTACAAGGTGAAGAAGAAGCCGTTTCCGAATTACACTTCACACCGGGAACTCCGCTATTCGTGAAGGGGAGTTTGTCCTATTTCTTCTGAAAGCAAGATTCCTTCATGATTTTCCATCAGGTAATATAAATTCTAACTCGTCCTTCTTATTTAATTCTGTTCCAGAAGTAAAAATGTGTGAATAATATAAACCTTTTTCTGAATTATATAACAGTCTGCACAGAAAGCGTTTTCATCTTTGAGGCTTGCAAAGTGGAATGGCTGAAAACAGTTTTACAATCGAAGAAAAAATGTCAGACCGACATTTTCCCTCTATGCTTGCTGAAAATAATTTAAAAGCATGGGAGCATCTTTATGATAAATACGCGCCCGCCATGTACGGTATCATTTGCAACCTTACAGAGGATGAAGTGGTGGCAGAGGAGATTTTAACCGGAGCCTTCCTTCAAATAAAAGAAAAGAAAACTTTTTTGGAAAACGGTCATGCTCTCTGCATCTCCCTGTTGAGGCATACGCATAATTATGCATTACAGCAATTAAAGCGTCAGGGAATAAATCCCAAAGCAAGCAGCCTGTCAGAAACAGCAACGCTCATTAATCTCCTTTGCACCCGGCACGACTCGCTAAAAGAAGTTGCATTCATTTGCAACATCACAGAGGAAGATGCGAAAAAAAAACTGCGCCTTGAATTTTTAGAATTGCGTAACAAAAAAAGAAGTGAAGAAAATCATCTGCATACAGTATCCATTGAAAATAATTCATTCACCAATATTTTAAACAAGTTATAAACAAGTAACAATTTAAAAACCAAACAAATGAACAAATCAATTCTTCTTCCCGCCATCCTGCTTGCAGGAGCAGCAATGATGCAGAGCTGTAACACTTCTGCGCAAGAAAACAAAACGGGCATGGACGACAAAAGGTCTATGGACGATAAGTCAATGGATAATAAGATGTCTTCTGACAACAACAAAATAATGCCCGATTTAAAAAGCTGGCCCGAAGCATCCCGCATGGCAGCGCAGGAAATGATGGATAAATATGGCAACCCGGACGCGATGGGTGCTGAAGTGCTTGTATGGATGAATAAAGGACAATGGAAAAGCATCTACGTTACTAAGCAGGAAACAAAACACAGCTTCCCGATTGAACATACAGATATGCTGAAGCAAACCATCAGCTATAAAGTGTCACCTGATAAATATGATGAACTTGGAAAATTTGATGGCAGCGTCATCATTGACAGAACACAAGGTTTGTTAAGCGCGCGTTGCGATAAAGAAGCCAATAATATGTTAGCGTTAAACCTTGCCAACGATATTATTACTGGGAAAAAATCGGTGGATGAAGCCCGAAAAGCATTCGGTGAAATAGTAAAGGAAAAAATGAATGGAGGTAATCCAGAGTACATGCAAAAGCTCACCTTCCCGATACAAGGTAGCGCTGGCGACCCCGATATGAACACTACAGGTCTTTCAAAAGAAGATGCGATGAAAGGGTCTAAAGAGAATATGCAAGGCATGAAGACAGAAGAAATGAAAAAAGGGAAATAAGCAGAAAAAGCAAAGTGCAACCGCCAAGGAAAACGAAAATGAAACACTGGTTGTAACAAAAAGCAAATAATTCAAAATCACAGTAAATTTTTATTAACAATTAAAACTAAAATCAAATGAAAGCAAATCCAAAAGACCAACAGAGCCAAAAAACTCCCACAGGTCAACAACAGAATCAGGGTAGCCGGCAAAATCAAGGCAACCAAAAAAAAGCAGGCAACTCTTCTGAAAAACACAATGATGTTGAAGAAGAAGAGGAAACAATGCAGGAGCAAAACACATCAAAAACTTCTTCTGACCAGCAAAACCGTCAGGAAAGGAATCAAAGCAGCGGTCAGGAAAAAAGCCAGAGGTCAAGCCAAGGCTCAAAACCAAATCGTTAATTGAGCGATGAAATGAACGTGAGAAATTCCCGTAAGATTTTCTCAGTTCATTTGTTATTCGGAGAAATTATTTCAGCATGCCGCGCGTAAATAAAGAGCCGTTTGCGCGTATACCGTCAGATGCTATCATCTGACGGAGGGAGTATCCGAACGCGTGAATATTTTTCTATCAAATAGAAACTCGGCAAGTAAAATAAATTTCAGAATGGTTCAAAAATTAAAAACAATATTATGAAAGACGAACACAATCAAAATATAGAAAAGTTTATTGCCATGGTGAAGGAAACGCGCATCTGCATGTTCATCACACTTGAAGGAAATAGTGAAAATTTATCAGGCAGGCCAATGAGCATCAATAAAATTGATGAGGATGGCGCCCTGTGGTTTTTTACGAAGGCATCATCGCATAAAGTAGATGCGCTGGAAGAAAGTCAAAAAGTAGCTGTCGCGATTGCCAGTGAAAACAGTAATAATTATTTAATGATTCATGGTTCAGGCGCTTTGCATCACGACAAAGCAAAAATGAAAGAATTGTGGAGTCCGGTTTTGAAAGCATGGTTTCCCCTTGGCTTAGACGACCCTGACATGACGCTTATTAAAGTAACGCCCGATGAAGTAAGTTATTGGGATGGCAGTTCAAGCAAAATGGTAGTTCTTTTTAACATGCTGAAAGCAATTGTTACCGGAAAGGAATATGCGGAAGGCGAGCATGGAAAAATTGCTTTATGAAAAAGTACAGCTGGATTTTTGTAGTGCGTTAGCTCAAAGCTCCCAAGCAAGTTTATTTCAAGTGAAGATACGAATGAGCATAGATTGTAGGGTAGAATAAATTTCAATGGAAAATCCTGAAAATGGAATATAACAAATTAACTTCTGAAGAAGAAAACGTCATTGTTCACAAAGGAACCGAACGGCCGGGCACCGGTGAATACAATGACAATAAGCAAGCAGGCACATACGTATGCCGCAGATGCAATACTCCACTCTATCGCTCTAATGATAAGTTTGATTCGCACTGCGGATGGCCCAGCTTTGATGATGAGATGAAAGGCACTGTAAAACATCTGCCAGATGCCGATGGAAGCAGGATAGAAATAGTTTGCAATGCTTGTGATGCCCACTTGGGTCACGTGTTTAAGGGTGAACGATTTACCGCAAAAAACATCAGGCATTGCGTGAATTCCATCTCCCTGAAATTTATCCCTGCAACAACATGACAACAGCAGAAAAAACCGATAGGGCAATTTTTGCATCAGGATGTTTTTGGGGAACTGAATATTATTTTCAAAAAGTAAAGGGTGTGATTAAAACGACAGTGGGCTTCACTGGTGGAAGTAAAGAAAACGCAACCTACCGGGACGTGTGTTCCGGCACCACAGGACATGCCGAAGCAGTGGAAGTAACTTTCGATCCTTCACTCACCTCGTATGAGGAACTTACTAAACTATTTTTTGAAACCCATAACCCAGCTCAAAAAAACAGGCAAGGACCTGATATTGGTTCGCAATACCGTTCAGCGGTCTTTTATAAGGTTGATGAACAAAAAGAAGTTACTGAGCGATTAATCCAGACGTTAAGGGAGAAAGGGCATGAGGTGGTTACTGAAGTGGCAAAAGCCGGAGACTTTTGGGTAGCGGAGGACAAGCATCAGCAATATTATACCAAGGGTGGAGGTAATCCATATTGCCATAGCTACACTAAAAAGTTTTAATAAGACACCTCTTTTGGCAAAGCCTTTAAAAAACATTCCGTTAATTAAAACAATGGTATCCATTCGCTGCAAAATGGTGGTGAAGGCTGAGTTGGATAACCTCGAGTTACATTACGGTGTGCTGGAATTGGGTGAAGTGCAAATCAAGGAAAATATTACTGATAAACAACGCGCCAAGTTGAAGATCGCTTTATTAAAATCGGGGCTTGAGCTGACGGATGACCAAAAAGCGATGCTGATTGGAAAAATAAAAATATTATCGTTGAAATAGTACATTATTCAGACGAGTTGCCTAAAATAAAATACTCCGATTATCTTAGTTAGAAACTTACCTATAACTACAGCTCCTTGCCAACCTTTTTTCAGAAGTAACTGGTATTACGATGAACAGTACATTATCGGTCACAAAATTGAAAGGGACAAAGAATTGCTCTTATATAATGAACTCAATCTAGAGAAATAGCTTACAAGCGGAACTACAGCAGCGTGGCGCATTTATCCAACCAGTTCATGAAAGTTATGGGGTTCACGCTTACCTACTTCAAGCAACTCAAGCACAAGAGAAGCATCCCACCGGAAAATGTATGAATCATGTAACTTTTTTCCGGAATTGTGTAACGCTTTCTTTTATTATCAGGCTCATCTTTGTGGCGTAAAATTTTAATCACAAAAAAAAATTAAAACAATGTCAACAACAAAAACATTAGGCGGATTCCTGCTCGGAGCAGCAGTAGGCGCCACTCTCGGTGTGTTGTATGCGCCTGACAAGGGCAGCAACACCCGCAAAAACATCATCGGCAAAAAAGATGAGATGAAGGAAGAACTGGATTCCAAGATGGAGGAGGGAAAGAATTATGTGAAGGACAAATACCAGGAAGGAAAGGATTACGTGAAGGATAAGTATCAGGAAGGGAAGGACAAACTCAGTGATTTAACCGTAATGGGCAAGGAAAGAACCGATGGCGTTAAATCCGACTTTGATGACAGGAATAAAATAAAGAAGCCGGGTTACTCTCCGTCAATTTGATTTCTGATTCTCACAGTTGCTGTTTACATGGAAAAGAGAAGTCAATCCTTGATATCTCATTGAGCATGTAAGGTAATATGTGGAAACAAGAACTCAATTAGTAAAATCTGATACTGCTGCTGATATATATGTCAGCAGCAGTATTTTATTTTACAAGATCGCAATTTTCATCATCACCGCCTTCGTTGTACTCATCATTACCCAGCACTAGTTATACGCTCTCATTGGACAACAAACAAGAAATGCCGTTGCTGGGTATTTATTCGTGGTAGGCTTATTAGTTGAGATTCTCTACAATAGCCACTATAAATAGATAAGGCGAAGGCGACAAACGAGAATATTAAATCCTAGTCAATGACAATATAAATCACCTTATGCAAAATCTTTTCTCCAATCTATTACGGTTAGGAATCACCGTCAGCATATCCGACAGGGAAACATTCGTCAGCAAGGTTTCTGAGGTTATAGAAGGTTTTAATAAAGAGCCTGAAAAAGCCGGGAAATGGGCAAAGGCAATATTGGATTACTTAGAGGATACAAAATCAAATATCAATCTGGAAACCTCTATTAAAAGCGCGGTTTCCGATTCGGATTTTCCTGATAAAAGCAGAATTGATGAATTGACACAAGCTATCAAGAATCTGACTCAAGAATTACAGCAACAGAAAGAGAAGAAATAAGATGTTCGGAATATTCAAGGTACATTTCTATTATCTGCGCATCGTTCGCGGCATTTTCATCATGGGAACCATGATGAAGTTTTTTATTATCAATTGGTTGAGCGAGCACCGGCTTAAAGGATTAATCCCCGCCAAATACAAACGCTACGGACAAGTTATTCCCCAGCCTGAAAGATTAAGAAAAGAAATAGAAAAGCTGGGACCCACCTTCGTGAAATTCGGGCAAATTTTAGCCGACCGTCCTGATATCGTCTCTGAGCAATTGCGCGAGGAATTGAAAAAGCTGCAGTGCAGCGCGGAGCCGTGTGATGATGAGGTGGCTATAGAACTTATCGAAAAAGAGCTTGGAGGTCCCATCACCTCTTTTTTTGACGAGTTCGAGCCGAAATGTTTTGCCTCCGCTTCCATCGGGCAGGTGTACAAAGCCCGGCTCAAAGATGGAACGCCCGTCATTCTTAAAATTCAGCGCCCCGACATCGAGCCAAAAGTGAAGCTGGATATTTCACTGCTCAGGCTGCTCACCGAGCAATTGGTGAAAGAATATCCCGGGCTGACAGTAGTGGATATTGTCGGCTTCGTGAATGAATTCGGTGAAATCATGATGCAGGAAATGAATTACCAGTTGGAGGGCGCCAACGCCAAGCGCTTTGAGGAGATGTTCAGGCATACGGACTATTGCAAGATACCGCACGTGTACACGGAGCACACTACCCGCAGGCTGCTCGTGATGGAATATGTCAGCGGCAGCCATCCTGATAATGCCGAAGAATTAACCCGGCAGGGTTATGACCCTAAAGAGGTGGCTAAGAATGGCACACAGATTTTTTTGAAAATGATTTTCGAGCATGGGTTTTTTCATGGCGACCCGCACGGGGGGAATCTCTTTATCCAGCCCGGCAACCGCGTGGCGCTCATTGATTTTGGAATGGCAGGCATGCTGAAGCCGGCTCACATGAATTTTCTTGCCAATTTCTCCGTGGGCATCGCTACCAAAAATGCGGGCACTATCACGGACGGACTGCTTGACTTGTGCGATAAGAGATTTTATCGCGAACGGGAAAATCTTGAATTTGCAGTGCATGACCTGTTGCTGCGCTACAATGGATATACCTACGATACGATTCCCTTTTCTCAAATGCTGAATGAATGCGTGAACATCATGCTCAAGTTCAAGCTCAATCTTCCGAGCAGCATCTATTTATTGATAAAGACACTTGCTACTATTGAAAAGGTGGGTTATAACCTCGATAGCCACATATCCCTCGCAACCATGATACAGCCCTATGCAGAAGACCTGGTGAAAATAAAATACGCCCCAAAAGCAGTGGCGCATGAAATTTATGAAACCATGCAGGACTATGTGGCGCTCATCCGCGATTTTCCTAACGATGTCAGTGAGATTCTTTACAAGCTGAAGGAAGGCAGGCTCATTCACGATTTCGAATTGAAAGCCGATGCCTCCACCATGCGCATGTTATGGAATATCGGTAGAATAGTTGCATTGACCTTCCTCACCGGCTCGCTGCTTGCCGCTTCCATCGTTCTGAAAATCTGGGGACCGCCCACTTGGATTGCAGATGCGATGTTTGGCTTCTCCGCCTTCTTCACCGTGTGGGTGCTGATGCGGCTATTTTTCAAAATCAGGATGTAATTCTTCTCATAATGGGGAAATATTTTCCCCAATTACAAATAATAAAACTAAGCCATCCTCCGCTAAACTATTGCTGTCCATTCACTCATTCCTATTAGGTATGTTTCTTGACTGAGTGATTTGATGGCATCAAAAGCAGGTCTGGGATGGAAAGACTCCGGGCTTAAGGATTTCAATATTGGAGGGGACACTTACTATAATATGGGAATCATGTAACTCTTTTCCGGAATTGTGTAACGCTTTCCCATTGTATCATGCTCATCTTTGAAGCCTAATTTTTAATCACTATTTAAATAAAACACAATGCAAAAAACATTAAAAAGCATTAAACCCGCACAGAACGGCAACGGTACACCTAAAGCAACTGTATCAAACGGAATAAAAGCAAAACCGGATGCAGCACAAGGACTTCGCGAATTATTCGTGGATGAATTAAAAGATATCTATTGGGCGGAAAAAGAATTGACCAAAGCAATTCCCAAGATGATTAAAAATGCAACGGCTGATGACTTAGCAGAAGCACTCACCGGACATCTGGAAGTCACAAAAAAACATGTAACCCGCTTAGAAGAAGTTTTCTCATCTATTGGCGTAAAAGCCCAAGCTAAGAAATGCGAAGCAATGGCTGGTCTTACAAAAGAAGCTGAGGAAATAATGGAAGAAACAGAAGAAGGCGTAGTGCGTGATGCCGGAATTATTTTGGCAGGACAAAAAGTAGAGCATTACGAAATCGCAGCTTACGGCACACTCTTCTCTTTCGCGAAAATATTAGGTGAAGACAAAGCCGCTTCTTTATTAGAGCAAACATTAAAAGAAGAAAAAGAGGCGGACAAAAAATTATCAGAAATTTCTGATTCAATCAATGTTGATGCTGCCGATGAAGAAAATGAAGAGGCAACAGAAACACCGGTTGCTGTTAGAAGAAAATGATTTCACAATCATCATAAATTTTTATTAACAATTAAAATCAAATTAAAATGAAGGAAAACAAAAACGACCAACAGAAACAAAAAAATCCTATAGGTCAACAACAGAATCAGGGTAGCCGTCAAAATCAAGGCAACCAAAGAAAAGAAGGCAATCCTTCTGAGCAGATTACTGCTGAAGAAGAAACAGAAGGTTCTCCTAAAGAGCGGAACCAATCAAATACTCCTGGTGACGGACAAAACCGGAGAAGTAATCAAGACAACGGCAACCCTTCCGAACAGATTACTGCCGAAGAAGAAGAAGAAGAAGAAGAAACAAATGGTTCTTTAAAAGAGCAGAACCAAGCGAAAGATCCTGATGGACACCTCCAAAATAAAAACAAAGGTTCTAACCAAGATGGAAATCAGGGCAAGCGAAAAAATGAAGCTAATTCTTCTTCAACAACGCTGACGGACGAAGAAGATGAAACAGAAGTTTCTTCCAAGGAGCAAGACCCGAAGATCGCTACCGATAAAAACCGTGATGGAAAAAATCAACAGAACAGCCAGAATAAAAGTCGAGGTTCCATCCAAGAGAGAAATCAAGGCAACAATCAAAATCGTTAGTCATAACCATATTAAAGTGAGAAAGTCCTGTAAGATTTTCTCACTTTAATTCTTATGTAAACACAAGATATAAAATGAATACGTCCACATCTGTACCCATTGACAGCAATATTACTTCAGGAGAGAATAAATCCTTTTGGATAGCATCTACTGCAACCATTGCTTTTTCAACACTCCAGCAAAATATTGAAACCGATATTTTAATTGTCGGAGGCGGCATAGCGGGATTAACCACAGCATACTGCCTGTTAAAAGCAGGTCGCAAAATAATATTGGTAGAAGACGGATATATCGGCAGCGGAGAAACAGGTCGCACCACGGCACATATTACGTGCGCTCTTGACGACCGTTATTTTGAACTCGAAAAAATATTCGGAAAAGAAAAAGCAATGCTTGCCGCCAACAGCCACATGGAAGCCATTCAGTGGATAGCCAATACCATCAAACAGGAAAACATTGATTGCAATTTTAAAAGAGTTCCCGGCTATTTATTTTTAAGCGGAAGCGATAAAAAAGAAACCCTCGAAAAAGAATATGCAGCAACCAAAAATGCAGGACTGCTCACTGAAATGGTGCCACAAGTTCCGGGTTTAGAATCAGAAGAAGGAAAATGGTGCATCAAATTTCCTGAACAGGGTCAGTTTCATATAATGAAATATCTTAAAGGTTTAGCAGATGCCATCATTGGCATGGGAGGAAATATTTACACCAAAACAAAAGCAGAAGACATTACCAAACAGGGAGCAAAAGCAAACGGATTTGAAATAAAAGCTCAACATATCGTAGTTGCTACCAATACACCCGTAAACGATTGGGTAGCCATGCACACTAAACAATGGGCTTATCGCACCTATGTGATTGCCGCCAAAATTCCTAAAGGAAAACTGCCCTATGCATTATGGTGGGACACCGGCAACCAAAAATCCAATTGGATCTGCGCTCCTTATCATTATGTACGCTTGGAAGAATACGATAGCAATTTCGACCTTTTAATTTCCGGAGGCGAAGACCACAAGGTGGGACAAGCGGATGATGAACATATTCCAGAAGAAGAAAGATATATCAAACTCATTGAATGGACTAAAATGAGATTTCCTGCAATGGAAAGCATAGAATATAAATGGTCGGGGCAGGTGATGGAGCCGATAGATTCAATGGCATTCATCGGCAAAAACCCAGGTAACGATAATATCTATATCATCACAGGCGATTCAGGAAACGGAATGACACACGGAACATTAGGCGGAATTATTTTAACCGACATCATCACCGAAAAAGAAAATCTCTGGCAAGACCTATACAGCCCTTCACGTATCACCCTAAAAACTGCCGGTGATTATTTGCACGAAGCGGGCAGCATGGTGGCGCAATATGTAGATTGGATAACTGCAAGCGATGTAAAAGAGGCGCATGATTTACTACCAGGACAAGGAGCAATAATTTCTTCAGGATTGAAAAAAATTGCCGCTTATCGCGATGCACAAAACAACCTGCACACCTGCACGGCAGTATGTCCCCACCTTGAGGGCATCTTACATTGGAATGCAGAAGAAAAATCATTCGATTGTCCGCTTCACGGTTCGCGGTTTACCACCGAAGGAAAAGTAATCAACGGTCCCGCCACATCCGATTTGAAGAAATTGGCGGTCAAAGAGGAATAGGAAACAAACAAAGCATAAAATAATTTTCCATAGAATGGCAAAAAAGAAAATTGAAAAAAGGGTTGCAAACGAAAAAGTAAACGATCTCCAATCCAACACGCAGCATGGCGATGAGCAAATGCTCACCACCAATCAGGGTTTGTTGATTAACGATAATCAAAACTCCCTGAAAGCAGGTGAACGTGGCGCAACCTTATTGGAAGATTTTATTTTGCGGGAGAAAATTACACACTTCGACCACGAAAGAATTCCTGAAAGAATAGTTCACGCGCGTGGCTCTGCTGCACACGGAGTTTTCCAATTGTATAAACCCATTGCTCAATACACAAAAGCAAAATTTTTAAATGATACTTCAAAACCGACACCTGTATTTGTAAGATTTTCTACCGTTGCGGGTTCAAGAGGTTCAACAGATTTGGCTCGTGATGTAAGAGGGTTCTCTGTAAAGTTTTATACGGAAGAAGGCAACTATGATTTAGTAGGAAATAATATGCCTGTATTCTTTATTCAGGACGCAATAAAATTTCCTGATTTAATTCATGCAGTAAAGCCCGAACCGCATAACGAAATTCCGCAAGCTGCATCGGCACACGATACCTTTTGGGATTTTATTTCATTGATGCCTGAAAGCACACACATGATCATGTGGGTAATGAGTGACCGTGCTATTCCAAGAAGTTTGCGAATGATGGAAGGTTTCGGAGTGCATACATTCCGTTTGATAAATGACAAAGGCGCTTCGCATTTTGTAAAATTTCATTGGAAACCTTTGCTGGGAGTCCATTCAGTTGCCTGGGATGAAGCACAAAACATTTCAGGAAAAGATTCTGATTTTCATAGAAGAGATTTATGGGAGGCTATTGAAAGCGGAGCATTTCCCGAATGGGAATTAGGTGTTCAAATCATTCCCGAAAAAGACGAGCACAAGTTTGAATTTGATTTACTCGACCCTACTAAATTAATTCCCGAAGAAATTGTTCCTGTTCACCGCATCGGTAAAATGACACTGAACCGAAACCCTGATAATTTCTTTGCCGAAACAGAACAAGTTGCTTTTCATCCCGGGCATTTAGTACCAGGCATTGACTTTACAAACGACCCTTTACTGCAAGGAAGATTATTCTCCTATACGGATACGCAGTTGTCGCGATTAGGAAGCCCAAACTTTCACGAAATACCCATTAACCGCCCAATCGTTTCCGTAATGAATAATCAGCGTGACGGACACATGCGGCAAACTATCAATAGCGACAAAACAAGTTATCAACCCAACACTATCAGCAACGGATGCCCATTTCAAGCAAAAGCTGTTGACGGGGGTTTTACCAGTTTTCAGGAACGCATTGATGCAAAAAAAATCCGTGAACGCAGCCGGAGTTTCTTTGACCATTTCAGTCAGGCAACTTTATTTTTTAACAGCCAGGCAGAACACGAAAAGAATCACCTAATAGATGCACTCACTTTTGAGTTAGGGAAATTAGAAAGCAATGCCATTCGTGAAAGAATGCTGGGCATACTCACACAGGTTGATAAAACCTTAGCAACAAAAGTGGCTGATGGTTTAGGAATGCCCGTTCCCAAACAACCGTTGTCCCCAATCAATCACAGTGTTCCCGCAGATGGGATTCAAAAAAAGTATGAGCCGATTAAAATGAAACAAAGCATTGAAAAGTCAGATGCTTTGAGCATGGCAAACACAATAAAAGACTCCATTAAAACAAGATGCATTGCAATACTTGCAGCAAACGGAGTGGATGAAAATTCTCTAACAGCAATGAAAAATGCCCTCGAAGGCGAAGGAGCAAAAACAAAAGTTGTTGCACCAAAACTTGGAACTATCAAGGGTGCAGCAGGAAAAGAAATAAAAGTTGACCAAAGTTTTTTAAACACTGTTTCGGTATTGTTTGATGCAGTGTATATTCCATCAGGCGCAAAAAGTGCAAGTGCATTAATTGCAGAACCGGACGCTATTCATTTTGTAAACGAAGCATTCAAACATTGCAAAGCAATTGCTGCAAATGGAGATGGAGTTACTTTCTTAAATCAATCTTATGCCGGTAATAATAAGAAGGATGTTGGATTAATATTTGATAAGCCTGCCAAAGATTTTATCAAAGCAATTGCACAACATCGCTTTTGGGAAAGAGAAAAAATAAGGAAAGTGCCTGCATAATTCGTAAACTCAAGATCAACTAAGCATAAATTAAAATCAGTATGAACAATTTTTTCAAAACCCTTATTTCAGGTTATGGAGCCATGAAATTAGGCGGAGGCTGCCTCGGCACTATAGTAGTATTCGTTGTTATTTACATGCTGCTTGGACATTGTTAATGAGGATGTAAAACAAGGTTTGTCGGCCTATGTTTAACCAATTTAATCATGGGAAAAAGAATTTCCTTTAAAGAAATGTGGCTTATTTTTAAAGAAGCCGCATCCAAGTGGTGGGCGAAAGACCCTTTTCGGGAAAGTGCCACTATCGCCTATTATGCAATTTTCTCCATTCCAGCTCTGCTTGCCATTGTGATTGGGATAGCGGCTTTATTCTTTGGGCAAGAGGCGGTCAACGGGCAAATATCCGGGCAAATCAGCGCAGCAATGTCTCCTGAAGCTGCAAAGCAGGTAGAAGAAATGGTTGCGAACGCTTTGCAAACTAAAAAATCGGTTATTGCAACAATTATCGGAGTGATAATACTGATATTCGGTGCTACGGGTGTTTTAGTCCAGCTTCAGAAATCTCTCAATAATATATGGGAAGTAAAAGTTGATCCGGAAAAAAAGCAATGGCTGCACACCATTAAATCAAGATTATTCTCTCTTGGTATTATTATGACTTTAGGTTTTCTGCTGCTTATCTCCATGATAATAACCATTGGTGTTGCAGCGCTTTCCCAATGGATAGAACAACGCTTTCCTGATGGTATCACTTATTTGGTCGAAGGGCTGAATATGCTGCTTTCAGTTGGCGTGATTACGCTTTTATTTGCGCTGATGTTTAAAATACTGCCTGATGCAAAAATAAAATGGAAGCATGTTTTTGCAGGCGGTTTTTTGACCGCGCTGTTATTTATCATCGGCAAATTCGCTCTTGGTTTTTATTTTGGAAAGAGCGACCCGGCATCTGCCTATGGTGCAGCAGGCTCGGTGGTGCTTATCCTGCTATGGGTTTCTTATTCGTCCATGACTGTATTCTTCGGAGCAGAGCTTACAAAAGCATTTGTAACTCATAGAGGCGATAAGGTAGTTCCTAAGAAAAACGCTGTTTACGTTCCCGGACTTAATGATGAAGTGATTCAAGCCGGCAGTTCAAATGTGGATGGGAAAAAGCAGAGGAGCAAAGAAGATAGTTCGAAAGAGCAATTAATTTCCGAAGCGCAGAATTTTAAATGATGAGCCGGAAAATAAATCATTCCGAAAGCCTTGTTCATTTCCAGCGCCATCGTGGTGGTGATTTACACGCTGATCGCCATCTGCGTAGTGAGCGCCATTCCGTGGCGGGAGTTGGGCGCATCTGAAAGTCCGCTGGCTGATGTTGTGCGCAACCGGTTTGGCAAAACAGGCGCAATGGTGATTGTGGTAATCGCGCTTTTCTCCACATCAAACACTATCCTGTCAAACATGCTCGGCAGTTCGCGGGCGCTCTTCAACATGGCGCGGGGAAGTTCCTTTTCTAAAACGACTTTCATACGTATCGGCTAAGCGAAAAACACCCGTAGCTGCGCTAGCGCTGGTCTTGATTATCACGTGCGCTTTTTCATTGATTGGGAAAATAGAAACCATCGCGCTGGCGACCAACTTTTTCATGTTCATCACTTTCCTCCCTGTGAATAGCTCAGTCATTATATTACGGGGTGCTGACAAAGAGTTGAAGCGTCCATTTCGCATTCCGGGCAACATCAGAAACATCCCCGTAATCTCCGTGCTGGCTATTTTACTCACGCTGGCGCTGACAGGCTACACCATTTATGGATTTTTAAACTCCTGAAATGGAGAGGGGACTGTCCGGGCAAGCACTTAGAAATTTTGTGGCGGCACGGCAAAATTTTTCGGTTGAAAAAAATCCAAACCGATATGAATGGTCATAAGTAGGATTCTAAAAACCAATTTCATTATGAACCCAAAAACCCAAATAATCACCTGCGGACAAGGTTTGCGGGGATTACTGACTTTATTGATTATTGCAGCAGCATTTTCATTTTCACACGCGCAGCTAATTTACGGTCTGCAAGGAAGCAAGCTCATTTCATTTGATGCCGGAAATCCAAATGTTATTTTATCATCCGCAAGCATCACAGGCATTACTTCAGTCCAAAAAATTGAAGGCATGGATTTTCGCCCGCTCACGGGGCAACTCTATGCGCTTGGATACAACAAGTCCAATATGCAGTATCAGGTTTACACGCTGAGTTTGACAACGGGAACTGCTACCGCAGTTAATGTACCGGATACGCTGAATCTCGGCATCACGTTTCCTCCGTCAAAAACACAAATCGGATTTGACTTCAATCCCACTGTTGACCGGATTCGCGTCACCAGCACACGTGATTTTAATTACCGCCTGAATCCAAACAACGGAGCGATTGCAGCCGTTGACGGCACACTCAGTTACGCAGCCGGTGATGTGAACCAAGGAGTAAATCCCTTTGTAGCCTCTGTTGCTTATACCAACAGTTATGCAGGCGCGACAGCTACCACGCTTTATGATTTGGATACGAAGTATTCCATTCTTGCCACGCAAAACCCGCCTAACAATGGAACGCTCAATACAATCGGCAGCACAGGCATCATGTTTCGTGAAGATGACCCGCGCCATGATATTGATATTTTTTTCGACCCTGCTACGCTTACAAACAAAGCTTTTATTTCGGCATATACCGGCAATAGCGACCGCCTCTACTCTGTAAATCTCACCACAGGCACTACTACATTTGTCGGTAAAATCGGAAACACATTTGGCGTTTCAGACATTGCGGTATTCATTGACCGCAGGTTGCCCGAAGTAACAGGCAATCTCATTTATGCGCTTACATCCAACAACCACCTCATTTCTTTTGATTCGGAAAATCCGTCAATCGTGCGTTCGCAGATTGCAGTTACCGGAGTTATGATGAGGCAAACTGTTGTCGGAATGGATTTTCGTCCTGCAACGGGCGAACTGTTTGCGCTTGGATATAATGCAACTACAACCGAAGCGCAATTGTACATCGTAAATACAACCTCAGGAATTTCTGCTGTTGTAGCTGCTCCGGTGATGTTGACGCTTAGCTCTATGGTGGTAATGGATTTCAATCCGACCGTTGACCGTATTCGCGTAATGAGCACCAACGATGCGAACTACCGTTTGAATCCCATTACAGGTGCGATTGCCGCAACGGATGCGAATCTTAATTACGATGTAGCAGACGTAAACTTCGGAGCAAATCCGAATGTCAATGCAGTGGCATACACAAACAGCTTCTCAGGTTCGGTAACTACTACGCTTTTTGATTATGATTTTGCATTGAATATTCTTGCGAAACAAATTCCACTGAATGATGGCAAGTTGCTCACGATAGGCGCATCCGGCATCACAGTGAATGTTGCCGACCCGTCAATTGACATGGATATTTTTTCGGAGATGTCGTCAGGAATGAATGTCGCATACCTTGCCGCCAACACAGGCGCGGCAACATCATCAAGGATGATTGGCTTTGGCATTGCAGTAAGAAACATCGCTGTGATGCAGGGCGGAGCGGCAGCAAAGACCGCATATCATTCAATCAGCGAAGAGAATGCAACAACGCAGTTACGGGCGTTCCCGAATCCTTCTTTCGGCTCGCTGACGATTGAACTGCAAGGCGCAGAAAATCAACAAGCGCTGATTGAACTATTTGATCTGAGCGGAAAGAGCATGGGAATTCTGCTGAATGAAGTAATGACAGGCGCGCTTTCAAAACAAGTTGACGTTTCTCATTTGCCAAAGGGAGTGTATGTGTTGAAAGCATGGACAGGCGAAGAAGTATCACAACACAAAATTGTAGTGCAATAAATAACTTGAAATTTTTTCAAGAACCAAAAGGGGCTGCTTTAAAGCAGCCCTTTTTTGTTTTCTAATCATAACTAAACTGCGTTGAGTTTGAAGGAATCTGATTTTACTTGCCGATAAATTCCATGCCCTTCTGACGAGTGCGCTGCCAGTAAGAGTTAATACAGATGCAAGGTTAGTACGCGCAATATCTCTTTTCATTCTTCAAAAATTTTTCAGAAACCGAAATCCAAACACCCGTCCTTCCTCGTAGGTATTGTTGTATTTCATTTTTTAACCAAACAAAATTTTAACGAACATGAAAAGAATTTCTACAAACATCATCAAGCGGTTTACAAGCATCGCATTGATGGTGTCGCTGAGTGCAACGATGTTTGCATCCAGCCACAGGGAAGCACCCTACATTGCTAATGACCCGCTTGCAGACAATACGGATGTGTATGCCTTTCGCAGCCCTGATAATCCTAATAAGATTATCATTATCGCGAATTATGTTCCCATGCAGTTGCCGCATGGCGGTCCGAATTATTATGGCTTCGGAGAAAACATCCGCTATGAGATTCACATTGACAACGATGCGACAACATCGCGTTCGCTTGGTGGCGGCATTTCAACAGGCGATGACATTATTTATCGCTTCACTTTCACCAAAACAGATGAAGATCCTACCACGTTCTTCAACATCCGGTTAGGCAAGCAAAACCAACGGATGTACTACAGGTTAGAACGCAGCATTGATGGCGGGCGCACGTTTCAGAAAATAATTGATAAAGGTATCGTGCCGCCTTACAATATCGGTTCCCGCTCAATTGAAAGCGCGGTAGGGCTTGGCGCTTCAAGCTATGAATCGCTTTTTATGGATGCCATTGAAACCGCCTCAAGCGGTGAAAAGGTGTTTTGCGGACCCATTGACGACCCGTTCTTTGTTGACCTGGGCGGCATTTTTGATTTAGGCGATGCTCCAAGGCAAGCAGGAGATAACAGAGATGGGCTGGGATGCTTCAACGTGCATACCATCGCGCTGGAAGTGGATATTTCCACCCTGCAGAAAGATAATAAAAATGTAAGCCAGGCTGCAAACATTCTTGATCCTAATTTCGTGATTGGCGTTTGGGCATCGGCAAGTCGCCCGAAGGTGACGATACTCAGCACTCCGAATGAAATAAAGTATGGAAAAGATGTGGCAACAGTATATGAATCCTGGAGGCAAATCTCTCGCTTGGGAATGCCCTTGACCAATGAAGCGGTGATTCCTATCGGAAAAAAAGATTACTGGAATGCGCTTACTCCTTACACAGAAGACCCCGCGCATAACAACTATTTCTATAATCCCGAATTGGCTTTGTATATGGATGATGACCAGTTTGGCGGTGCTGTTCCGGCATTCGCTGCGTTGCGCATCCAGGAAAATTCCCTGCAAAAATATGATTTCACCAATGGCGCAGACGGTCTGTTTCCCCTGAGAGGAAACTCCGCGCTTAATGGCACAGCCCTGTCTAATTCCAACTTTGGAGCTTTGCTGTTGCCCGGTCCTGATAAACCACGTTCAGTGGATTTATGGCCTATCTTTTTCACGGGCGTTCCAAACATGCGTCCCTATCAATTAGCAACCGGCAAAGGCGGCAATCCGCTTGCTACCGGCAAACCTTTCATCCATAACTTTTTGCCCAGTGGCGGTGATATGCTCAGGCTGAATATGGCTGTTCCGCCTACTCAGAGAAATGATGCGAAATTTAGCTCACTTGGTTTGGTATGGGCGGCAGTGCTGGGTTTAACTGATCCTGCCTATAATGGAAATGCCAATTTGCAATTCATTCCAAATATGGATGGATTTCCGAATGGCAGAAGGCTGGAAGATGATGTAACACGCATAGAATTGCAAGCGGTGGGCGGTGTAGTGCTGGCAGCTATAGGCTTGTTTTATGATGACTATATCGCAGGTGGCGCAAACCCGGTTACCCCAGATTTACTTGGTGTGATTGGATACACAACAGGAGTTGAAGAAAATGACACGATGTTCCGGAATGAATTTCCATTTGTGCAATTGCCTTGGGAAGGAACTGGTAAATGTGGTGGCGTAGCCGTAGCGATGGTGTCATCCAAAGAAATGGAATTAAACGGCTTAGGAATCAATGCTCCCAAAGCGATGATGAGCGCGACTAATTATCCGAATCCGTTTACAAACTCAACTACCTTCCAATATAATGTGAACACGGAAAGCCGCATCACGATTGAAGTGTATGAGTTGGGTGGAAAATTGGTGAAGACGTTGGAAGACGGACACAAAGATGCAGGCGCATACCAGGTTGAATGGAATGCAGGCAATCTTGCTCCGGGAGCTTACATCGTCACGCTGATGTCAGACGGAAAGATTGTACAATCAGTAAAAACAATTAAATCAGAATAATTCTTCGGTTCCGGCAGAAAGCGGCAGGACGCTCAATGTCCTGTCGCTTTCTACGGAATCTTTTTTCACGCAAAGACGCAAAGTGCGCAAAGAAATAAGTCATTTAAAACCAGACTGTAGTCTTTCGGGAAAAATAAATTTTGAAAATCGCATAACTCCAAAAAAATGAAAACTATAGCCGGAAACACGAAACAAAAAACAAGAAACAGAACACTTCTTGTTCTCATCAGTTCAACAATTATTTTCTTTTCATCCTGCAATCATCACCATGAAGATTTTGCGGGAATCCCTGAATTGAAAAAGCGCAATGTAATGCTGATAGAGCCTGCGGAAGAATGGGATGCAGTTCAAACGCGCTTTGCCAATCTACAGCGGGATGTAAAGAAAAATCCCAAAGATGTCGCAGCCAAGCTGAGCCTTGCAGACATCTACCTCAATGAAGCGCGCGTAACGGGAGATGAACATTATTACACAGCAGCCGCGCTTTATATTCTGAACGATGCGCTGGATGCTGATTTGAAGGATGCAGAAAAAAATCAAAAGAATGATGAGCTGAAGTTTCGCGCATTGACGATGAAATCTTTTGCATTTGCTTCGGAACATCAATTCGCGCAAGCGCTTGAAACAGGAAAGGAGGCCGTTGCTTTGAATCCGTATAACTCACTTATTTATGGAGTATTGGTGGATGCAAATGTGGAGCTTGGAAATTACACGGAGGCGGTGGCAATGTGCGAGAAGATGATGGATATTCGTCCTGACTTGCGCTCCTACTCGCGCACAAGTTATCTGCGCGAAATTCATGGCGACATTGACGGAGCCATTGAAGCGATGAAACTTGCCGTGTCGGCTGGCGCGCCCGGGCAAGAGCAAACCGCGTGGTGCCGCATCACGCTCGGAAAACTTTATGAAAATCATGGCGACCTCGTCAATGCGGAAGTTCAATATGGACTTGCGCTACAAGAGCGTCCGAATTATCCTCATGCCCTTGCCGGAATAGGAAGGGTGGAGATGAAAAAGAAAAATTTTATTGCGTCAGAAAAATTGTTAAATCGCGCAATTGCAATCATGCCTTCTGCCGCGATGTACGAAGACCTTGCAATGCTCTATGCGCAAACCGGTGATAGAAAGAAACAACAGAATGCAACTGCAACTGCTTTGGAAAAAATGGAGCATCACCACGACCACGATAGCAACGTGGGGTTGGAGCGGGCTTATCTGCACCTGCGGCTGAAAGAAGATTACAATGCCGCGCTGCGGTGTATGAAAGATGAAATCAACATGCGCCCTGAAAACATTGAAGTGAATAAAGTGATGGCGTGGGCTTATTATGGAAAAGGAGATTTCAAAAAAGCAGATGAGCACATCCTGAAAGCGATGAAAACAAATTCACAGGATGCGGAGATGTTGTGCGTGGCGGGGATGATTAAAATAAAAAGTGGACAGGAAGAAGACGGGAAGGCACTGCTGAAAAAAGCACTGGATGTAAATCCATATGCAGGCAATAACTATCTGGCGAAAGAAGCCGGAGATTTGCTTGCGAAACTTTGAGAAGAGAGTTTATAGTTTTTGACATTTAATAGAGCTTCATTGAATAATCCCTTTGAATATCCACTTATGCCCGGACTCCCCTCTTCCGCCTGAGGCGGAGGACGGGGGTGAGGCAATCGAAAATGAAAAGAAAATCACACGCGTTGTTTTGTTTATTGATGCTTGCTGCATGCGCACTGCACGGACAGGAAGATAAACCGTATAGTGACTCGCATAAAGGCGCAATCAACATTGAATTCGCTGCCGGCCTCAATAACACTGTGCCGCTCGGCATTGATGCGAAAGTAGTGAGAACAACCATCCGTGACAATGAAGAAATTCATTCGGATTACAAGGGAGGTTTATATCCTAAGACTGCTGCCTTCGGTGGCATCCTGCTTGACTATGGTTTTCATCAAAGCGGAGCTATCGGCTTTGGGCTACTCTATACGCCCAAAGGATATTGGCTCTTTGAAAGCAATATTCCATCAGCAACATCGCTTCCCTCTTTGATTGAAAAAAGAAAAACATTCGTCACTGTGGATTATTTTGATATGCCCATTTTCTTCAAGGCATATTTTCACGGCAATAAATTCAGCCTGCGTTTTGGTCCTGTGATTTCGATGGCGTTGCTGAGTAAAGTGCGTGTCATCACCGAAGCTGAAGGTGCGAAAACAAAAGAAAAATACAGGCTGGGTGAGGGAACAAACAACGAAATTTTTTATGAAGGCTTGCCGAACGAAGTTCCGAAATTCATTGTGCCGGGCATGGAGGCTGCGCTGAATTATGGCAACGCAAGCGGCTTGCAGGGAACACTTGTCATCGGCTTTTCGGGTAGCATGTTTGAGAATGCGGATGTGAAAAGTTTTATTGCGCGAATAGGAATCAGCTATATGTTGAGCAAATAGACAAGCAACAATTCACTTTAGGTTAAATGGAATCGTATTTATTCATCTTTCCCATGACACTGCTTGTATTTCTTCCCGCTGCCGCAGTGGCACAGGTCGTTGCGATTGATTTTCTTTTCAACACGAACGGGTTCTAATTTTTTCTGCTCGCGCTGTTGTTCCTGTGGTTGTCCGTTTCCGGTGGGATTCGCTAAACCGGAAGTATCCCTGCCCTCTTTCAAGCGCAAAAGGATAGTCAGTCGGGAAGCATCGCTATTAAGAATAGCTTAGAAGCTATATGTCACGCTTGGCAGCAGCACCAGCGAGCGGGTTAATCCATCGGGGCGCACGTCCCGCACTATCACCGGAAAACCAACTCCGAAGTTGCAACTCCATCGTTCTGAAATTTTGTAACTGATGTTGCCTGTGATATTAAGCGTTGTTCCTTTTGAACCGGCTATTTCAACACGCTCTCCGGCATTGTTAAGTTGCGTGTCATTGCCGAGGTGATAAATCCAGATGATGCCTGCACCGAGGCTTAGGCGAATTTTGCGGATGTAAAACTTTTTTTCAAACCGCAACACCACATCGGGCTTGCGCTCTAAACGGTTTGATTCAAAATAATTCAGCACAGCAGAAGAACTATCATAGTCGCTATGGCTGAAAGTACTCGTGCTATTTGTGAGCGGATACTGAAAGCCCGCGCCTGCAAACCATGATTTGTAATTGAAGGATAATCCAAATAGAATATCCTGCGTTCCCACGCTTGATTGATAGCTTAAAGGAAGTTCCTGATTTTCAATCTCGAAATTCGGCTTGTCCAAAGCAAATTTCCCGCCTGCGATAAAAGAGAAATTCATGCTGTCGCTGCGGATGAAATACACGATGCCGCTTACAAACAAATCACTTGCGCCATACGCCAGTCCCAAGTCACCGGTTGTGAGATTGAATCCTGTTTTAACATTTGCGTGAAAGCGTTTGTGTAGCTGGAAAGTAGCATCAAATGTTGGCGTAAAGTTTACCGTATTTTGTTCCCCGAAACTGATGGCAGGAGTGATGACTAACGAATGTTTTAACTGCCGCGCTGTGCTGTCGCGCATTCCCTTTGCAGGAAGCGCATCGCTGCGCAAACTGCCCATCGTGCAAACACCCGCATCGGAGCAGCCCTGGGCAAAAGATTTCACAGCAACAAAGCAGCAAAGCATTACAATCCATATTTTCATAGGCATTCTTTAATCACTTTCTCGTTGAAGTTGAGTTCACGATTATTCCTTCACAAACTTCAGCGTTTTGTCAATTCCTTCGCTTCTTACAGTCAGTAGATAAACGCCTGATACCAATGCGTTGATATTGATTTTTGTTTCGGAATGGATGATGCCTGTTGTTAAAACCATTTCTCCCAACTTGTTATACACTTCCGCGTTGAGATTTTTACCTGCAAGCTGACCGCTGATATTCAAGCGGATTTCATCTTGGGCAGGATTCGGGAATATGCTGACTGCAAAATCATCTGGAGCATCGTTTATTCCTGTTAATGCCGCCACCGCTAAGGAATCAGACTTGAAGCAATTGTTGGCATCAAACACTGTAACAGAATAATTGCCTGCACAGAGATTATTTATTATTTCTGAAGTTAGACCATTGCTCCATGTATAAGTATAAGGCGTTGTGCCTCCGCTTGCAGCCGCAGTTGCAGAGCCGGTGCAATTAATATCCGAATCGGTTGCATCAAGCGAAGTTTCAAGCAAAGCGGGATGTTGAATTGTAACCGACTCAATGGAAGCGCATCCGCTATAATCCGTTACGGTAACGGAATAAACTCCTGCAAGTTTTGTTATTGCCGCAACAGACTCACCGCTGCTCCATACATACGCATAAGGCGGATTGCCGCCTGAAACTGAAAGTGTGGCAGAGCCTGACTCCCCGTTGCAAAGCGCATCGCTCGTTGTTACACTTACCGCAGGAGCATTACAGGCGAGTATTACCGAATTTGCTACGTTCGTTGCCGTTGAAAATGAAGATCCGGTGTAAATAATTGTGGAATCCACCGGGCTGATGACATAGTAGGTAGGGTAACCGACTCCCTGCCATTCATCCGTAAGGTCAAGAAACATAAAAATGTCATTCCATGAATAGGAGTTCTTCCAACTGCTCACTTGTGTGCAGGTTGGCATGGAAGAAGAGTACCTGTAATTCATCGCACCCCAAATACGCACGTTCGGATTTTGCGCTGCAAATGTTTGCATCGCAGGGGCTTGGTTCATGCAGATGGAGCAATCAAATCCTTTTGACGCGACAATGAGCGGCTTGCCCTGCCCGATAATGCTGTACACTGTTTCTGTATTTCCGTTGCAGTCAGTATAAGAGAAATTCTGCACCTGCGCGTTTGTTTCGAAATAGAAGAATGCGAGCGTGCAGGCAAAAAAAAGTTGTGCTGTTTTCATATAAAAATTGATTTTTTTTGGTGGTATAAAATAGAGAATCTTTAGCGGCAATGAAAAGTTCCTTCTTCATTCAGGATGATTAAAATTGGTCAAATACCCGTGAAAAATCACGGTTGGGAGTTGAGCCATGACAACCCGTGCAGCCATCGCCTTTTTCACTTACAGAAAAGACCACCTTGGAATCAGGCTTGATTTCAGCCCATAGCCAGTTCGCTCCTGCATTACTGTCGGTTGAGTCTTTTTGCATGATGGCATACAATTGCAATGAACCGGTCGGGGAATCATACAATTCTTTTACAATCAGAGAGCCGTTGGGAAATGAAGCGCCAACAGGCAACTTTCCGTCAGAGCCTAATATAGCGGCAGCCGTTTGATTAAACCGCACACGCATGTATGCGTTATGCGCGCTGGGATTCGAGGAAGCGCGGATGGAATCTGTTTGAAACCAGGAAAATCCAGTAGTGGCTGTTGCGAGATTAAACAGTTCCAAATCAGCGCCCATTGCTTCCTCTTCTTTGTTGCATTGCGCAAATAGCAGTGCTGAAAAAGAAAGAATGAGGAACAGAGTGATTTTGTTTTTCATGGCGTTTGCATTTTTAGTTTAAAGAAATCTTTTTTTGTCCGGATAAGTTATAAAAAAGCCTCCCATTTTTTTGATGGAAGGCTTTCTTGCGTTTGTTGAGAAGGAATGATTTATTGTATTGCGACTACAGGACAATTCACATTTGCAGCGCCTGTAACAAGAATATTTGCGCTCTGCGCTGAAGTGAGGCTCATCACAGAAGCAAAATCAACATTGTCGTAAATGTTCACCGTCCACAAGGGAGAATAACTTCCGCTTGAGGGCAATGTGGCGAGTACGTTGTGCGTCATCATTGTTCCTGCTTCCACAACAAATCCTGATGGCGGACCGCCAGCGGGAGGATTGATGTTGAACGTAACGAATATCGGAGACAACGGAACCATGCTGCTACCAGTGAGCGCCAGCGCCTTTTCTTCAAAGCTGAAATAGAAAACCACTTTGCCTTTATACCAGCCTCTTGTTAATGCGGGGCTTTCGCTACCCAACCGTTTGGTTGCGGTGGAGCCTTTCGGCACAACAGGACAGTTTACAATCATGTCTGTAACTTCCAGCGTGTATCCGCTTGCAGCCACATCATCGCTGCTTGCAAGTGAATTGACTACATAGTCTCCCGGCACAATCACTTTTACAACCTGCCAGAAATCGTTGTAATCATCTTCGCCCGGAAGCACGTCAATGATATTCAACTGTCCGCTCACAGGCGCGCCATTGTTAAAGCAAACATAAATATGCTCCGGGTCAGTAGCCTGCACGTCAAAGTTGTAATACTCAACAACTTCACCATTGGGACCAAATCCTTCGGTAATGAAAGGAGGCTGGTCAAAATCAACAGCGGCATTGGTTGCGGGCAGTCCATTTGTTGCATCGCGCACCATCAAAGTTCCCGACTCCGCGCTGAACCTGTCCACTGAAACTTCTTCAGCCGTGTCCGGGTCTTTCGCGGTCATTTTCATTTCGTCTTCTTCGCATGACCAAAAGGTGATGCTGAGGATTGCAAATAATACATACAACTTTCTCATGGTTTACATTTTTAGTTTTAAAAAAGTTTGCTTCCGAAAAACCGGAGGTTGTAAATATCTTATGAGCGATTCAGAATAAAATGGATAATCAGGACAATCAGTTGGATGAATTTCTGATTGCCTTGCGGTATTCGTCAGGCGAAACCTCCGCATATTTTTTAAAATAACGGCTGAAATGCGCGGGGTCGTCAAACCCCAGTTTATAGGCGAGTTCTTTCACGGGCAAATTAGAATAGTGGAGATAGCGTTTGGCTTCAATCACCACGCGCTCATGAATCAGGTCGGTTACGGTGCGTTTGCAATATTTTGAAACAATGCGGGCAAGGTTACGCGAACTCATGTTGAGCATGTCCGCATACTCCTGCACAGATTTAACCTGCATGTAATTCTTTTCTATCAGCGATTTCAGCTTATGAATGATTTCGTTTTCGGGCATCCAGCTATTATTCGGCTCAATGGCAATCGTTTGCTCTTTTTTAATGCGCGTGGATTTAATAAGGAATTGTTTTAGAAACGTAACGAGCATGTCTATCTTACCGATGTCGGTTGATTTCGTTTCTTCAATCATTTGCATCAGTTGGTTGCTGAAATATTTTTCCGCTTCAGCGTCAATAGTGATATAAGGCACGTCATAAATATTATTGAAGAGAATGCCATTGCAGCCTACTTCCGCTGCATGTTTTTCGAGACAAAAAAATTCTGAATCGAACAAAATTATTTTTCCGGAAAAAGTATCCGCGTTGCTGAAAGAAAAAGGCTGGAAAGGAGAGATGAAGAAAATCGAGTTGCGCGCAAGTGGAAACTCATAAAAATCAATCGTGCCGTTTCCCTCGCCATTTTCTACCCACAGAATGGCATAACGGTTCAGGCGATTCTGCGATGTTGCAATGTGTTTAGAAAGATTATCCGTGATTTCAAACAGGCAGAGGCTTTGCTTGTAAATGTTTACACAAAAATTTTCCTGAATTCCGGCTTCAAAGGGCATCCTTAAATTTACTCTATCAAGAATCAGGAAACTGTCAGAATCGTGTCATCTTATTTTCAAACATAAAATTTTTTCTAAAATATTCATGGGATATGCTCCAGCATCTCCTGCACACTTGCCCTGATTTTGTAGTCCGGATTATATTGCCTCCAAACGATTTTTTCTTCCCTGCTGATAATGAATGTCGCGGGCACCGGCAGCACCTGCGATTCGTCAGATTGTGAAGTTGTGAGGTCTGCGCCTAAGAAATTGTTATACTGCCTGATTTGTTTTTCTGTGGGTAGAAATGTAACATCATACGCGTCCATAATTTTATATCCGGCATCATGCAGGAGGGTGAAATTTGATTCAGCTTTTTTTGCCGCTTTTTTGAGGTACTCTGGTTTTTGAGGAGAAACCGCCAACACTTGCGCACCCTTTGCTGAGATGTATTGCAAGCTATCCTGCAAATTACTGAGGTAGCGGCTGCATACGGGACACCATTCGCCCCGATAAAAAATCAACACCACCGGACCTTTCTTCAACTCTTCTGTAAGCGATACTTTCTCTCCGAATTGATTTATCGCTTCAAACAAAGGAGCTTGAGCATTAATTTCCAATCCCTTTGCTTCTTCGACCAGTCTTACTTTCTGTGCATGGCACATAACACCTGCAAATGTCAGGAATAGGATAGCTGCATTTTTCATCATGCTTTAACCGATGTGTTTTTGTGGCGAATAGTTGAAGGTGCTATACCAAAGTTATCGTCAACGGTTATTTCGGGAAACTGCAACAAGCCTATTTTGATAACCGCCAGGTGGTGAATCCCGTGTTCAAAGTTGTAAGCCAATTCACGGCAAAGACTTGTTTCTACTACAACAGGCTTCTCCTCTTCAGGAGAAAGATTCAGCCGGATGTGCAACCGCTTATCCTCTTTCAGCGCATTGATATTGGAAATGATGGTCTCAATGCACAGCATTGCAAACTCCGGGTCGTTCTCGATACGCGCATCGCGCTCTCTTTCATCATAAGAAATAATTCCGCTTTCAATATGATAGAACATGCAAACGTAAAATTCAATTAAATGCCTGAAATGCTGACCAATTGAGCAACCGGAGAGTACAGAAAGCGGTTGGCTGAATTGCTGAACCGACAGTTGTTGAATCAGGGCTTTGGTTTCACTCAAATTCTTCTTTACAAGAGACCCGGTTAATTCAATTTCGCTCATTGTTGTCATTTAAACGCTGATTTGCCAAAATCAATTAACTCGCTCGCAGAACGGTATCCCGCAGAGTAGGTGATAACTTTTTCATCTTCGCCAATCAAAAACAGGGAGGGATAACCCCTTACGCCATATTTCTCAGCCAACATTCTTCCTTCACCCTTCTCGCCATCCAATTCTACATTGATGAAATGCTCATTGAAAAACTTTCCGGCATGGTCATCGGCAAATGTTGTGCGCTTTAACTTCTTGCAAGGTCCGCACCACGAGGCGTAAATATCAAGGAAGATGGGCTTGTTTTCCGCTGCTGATTTTTTCGCTGCTTCATCCCATGTTCCTTTGAAGAACTGAATACCTGTATCACTACTTTCAGGATAAGGCGTAAAGCGGTTTTTTATAAAAGCGAAAACTGCCAGAACTGAAATCACTAACAATACTTTAGTCATCGTCATTTTGTTTTCGGTAAAAAACTGATTCAACTATTAGTAGCGGAAATGCTCGAATCCTGACAATCGGGTTTAGGAGTTGTTTTGGTTCAGGATTTTCTTTTTTATCCTCTGAACATCCGTATCAGAGAAAGGTTCTGATTTTTCTTTTAGCCCCTTTTTCAGCAGGTTGTTTATCAGTTTTGATTGCTTTTCGTACAGGCGGCAAATGTCGCACATGGCGGAGTGCAGGCGCAATTGAAAAGATTCCGGCAACGACAGCTTCTCTGCATTTTTCTTTTCAATCAGCTCGCCTGCTTTTTTACATGAAATCATTAACCCTTTCATATTCCTATTTCTTAAACCACAATTTTTCAAGACACTTGCGTAATTGCAACTTTGCCCGGTGCAACAACTGCCAGTAATTGGACGGAGTAATATTCAAATCCTGACAAATCACTTCGCTTTGAATTCCGTTGATGAATTTCAATCGGATGCAGGCGGAATGTAAATCCGGCAGTTCATCAATGCAATGGTGAAACACTTTGTTGAACTCCTGATTATCCAGCAGGCTGCCTTCATCGCTATCAGCCCAATCCTGCGGTTTTGATGCTTCTTTCCAGTGTTCATCTTCATTAAAAAAGGGATTGGCTATCGAATCAGATTGCGGACGCTCAGATAGCCTGCGATAGTGTTCTGCTATTTTGTTATTGAGAATAGCAAATAACCAAGTTTTCGGCTGGCTGTCATGCTTGAAAGATTCATATTTTTCTGCTGCAACCAGAAAAACATCCTGCACCAAATCTTCTGCGAGCATCTTGTCCGATGTTTTGTAAAATGCCCATGAGAGCAACTCTTTTGTGTGCTGTTGCACCCAACTTTCTAAGTCTTGCTCTTTTTTATACACAACTTTCAAATTGGCATTATCCATGTGCTTACTGCATTTTTTGTTTCACTCTATTTGAGGAATACATTGAAACCAAAAAATGGTACAAAATAAGTAAGGATGAGCTTTCCAAATGAGATTTTTTCAAAGTCAAGAGCAATCAATGGAGGATATTGGTTGATGAGATTTAAGAATGTGCCGACAATTATTGCCAGCTTTATTGAAGATGCCAAAGCATCCTTTTGGATCAGACTTTTATGAAATACACTCTGGTAAAGAGCTTTGTTCATGATTTAGCCGCAGATGATTTTGCAAATTGAGTTCTCATTATTGCTGTTTTTTCTTTAATCCACGTATGTGCCTGATGCAGGGATTGCTGCGGGTTCTTCGAGCGTATTTCAGGACCGAAACATAATTTGACAAATGTCTTTTTCTTCTTAAACACCTTTAAGAAGTGAGGAAGAAAAGTATCATCACCAATCCACGCATCATCATAATTCTGATATTCTACCGCAACCGGCACAATCGGAAAATTACCCTCCGCTGCAACTTGAAAGGGACCCTGTCTGAAATCACCCATTTCAGGCGCTTTGAATGAAGTTCCCTCTGGGAAAATAATTATGGAAAAGCCTTTGTCCAACAGCGCCCGGACTGATTTGCGAGTTTCAAGCCGGCTCTCTTTATTTTCTCTATTTACTAAAATCACATACGCCAGCTTTAGGGCTGTTCCGATTACGGGCCACTTGCCGACCTCTGCTTTTGCCACAGCAGTGCCTTTTACATGGCTTATAATCACAGGTCCATCAATGTATGACCGGTGATTCATCACAATTAAAGCACCTTCGGTGTTGATTTTACCTTCTGTACTAATGGTGATGCCAAGAATTTTATTCATTATCTGACCCCATCTCTGCGCATGGACAAATGTTCTATCCTCGTTTTGCATTCCAAGCATCCTCAGCAAAAGAAGGATGATAATGTAATAACAGGTTACCGCTACAAAGAGAAGTAGGCGAGTAACTGTTCTTGCTATGCCGATCATACCTCGGCATTTAAAGACTCAATAATCTCAAGAGAAACGCTTTGTAAATCAAGCACCATGAAACCATCCAGCACATCGGAAAAGTTGGGGTCAATGTTGAAGCCAACAATTTTGGCATTGAGTTTAATGTATTTTTTTAATAAAATCGGAAGCCCGATATTAAAGGGTTCCATTTGCTTTACAAATTTATCCAACTGCATAATTTCACCGTTCATTTCTTGTAAAATTGTCTCCGCATCCAAGTATTTTCCGGCATAAGCGAACTTCTTTTTTGGACTGATATGCTTCGCCAGTTCGTGCTCATAAAAATGTTTTTCAATGAAAGCCCGAATCACTTCCTTAGAAATATCGGAATAGTTTTTACTGATACTCAATGGACCGATTAAGTATTGGTATTGCGGATTTTTGATCAGGAACGCCAATATTCCTTTCCATAACAAGTAAAGCGGCAATCTCTGTTTTTGATATTCTGAAATTATATATGAACGACCCAACTCAAGCGATTTGCTCAAGATCGTTCCAAATGGGTGATTAATATTAAACAGGCTGCTTAAATAAAATCCATCTATGCCAAATGCCTCCATAATAGTATCTCCCATGCCAATCCGGTATCCACCGGCAATACTTGAATCATTCTTATCCCAGATAATCAATTGCTTGTAGTATGCATCATATTTATCAATGTCCCTTTCCTTATTGGCACCTTCACCCGCTTCTCTGAAAGTCTTCTCCCTTAACAATCCTATTTCCAACAATACATTGGGAATTTGATAGGATTCTACCAAATAGACATTAAAATTCCCCTGAGAAACCAACAAGTCTTGGTCTTTAAAATTTCTGATGTCCTTTGCTAATAAATTCTTACATATTGATGGGGCTAATGACTTCATTTGTTTCTACGTTCAATAATCTTTTGCATTTTCTTTGAAACTGAAGATTGAACTAGAGCGATATTCCATTTTCATCAATTGGCAGGGTATTAACCTGTTCTGTTTTTTCAATATTCCAGTTGCCTTTCAGCAGGCGATGAATGTAACATTTGTCGGCTTCTCGGTTGAGTGTTTGGCGCTGTTCTTTTGTCAGGTCTCCTTCAATTTCCAAATGAACCTTAATATTCGCTTCCATTCCTTCCTCACTTCTTTTCACTTCCTGCACCAAAGACGCGGTTACATTCTTGATATTCCATCCGTTTTTTCGCGCGATGAAACGCACCGTGCCTGTTTTACACATTGCCAGCGCAGCCAGCAGCAGTTCGGAAGGATTGAACCCTAAATCAGTGCCGTTGGACTTGACGGGTTCATCACCAATTATCGAATGCCTTCCGTTTGAAAGAATCGTTTGATAGCCTTCCGGAAGATTGATTGCCTTTACCTGTGTTGCCATGTTATAATTGTTTTAAAATGTCAGAAATTTTTGAACGCTTTTTGTAATCGGGGTTGAAATGCCGCCACTTTATCGTTTTATCTTTCGAGATAATGTATGTTGCAGGGATGGGTAGTTGCTCCGTATCGTCAGAATGTGATTTTTTCATTTGCGCATTCAACACGGCATTATACATCAGCCGCTCAACTGCGCCAGGGCGAAAGTTGACCTGGTATGCCGTGGCGATTTTATAATCCTCATCATAGAGTAAAGTGAAACCGGCTTTCGTCTTGCGCAGTGTTTTCTGAATGAATTCTGAATTTTCAGGGGAGACAGCAACAACCCGCACCCCTTTTCCCGTAATGAGCGGAAGGCTATCCTGTAATTTTTTTAAATGGTGGTTGCAGAAAGGACACCAATGCCCGCGATAAAATATCAACACTACCGGGGTTTCGTTCAGGGTTTCATATAAATTGAACAACCGATTGTTTTGGTCACGCGCTGAAAAATCTGGCGCAGTCGCACCGGTCTGTAGTCCTGTTAACTCCGATGGTTTGTTGTAAAGATTAATCGCTGTCATTTTTAAAAGTATCTTTTGATTTTGAATTCCGCTTTACCGCGACATTTAAATTTTATGAGTGAGCATTGTTGTAATTCCGATGATTGGACGCAGAGATACGTCATTCCTGACAGATTTCCTTAATCATTCAGGACTGTCTGCTTTGTTAGGAGTCTATGTCAAGCGGCAGGAATACACTTACAAAGGGGACTATTTTCTTTGGCATGACGAAACCCCTGTTCCCACCACCGCTTCATTTGCTCGGGGTCAAAAATCAAGGAGTTGTTGGTTAGAATTTCAGGACAGAAGTAGAAATTGAGGTTCACTTTATTTTGAAGCCCTTCTAAGTTGCCGATAATAATATCATCTGCGCTGATTTGTTGGAGCATGAAATTAAAAACGCGCATGGTTAGTTCAAGGGCATTGAGGATGGGAGGATTCTTCGTCATGTCCGTTTTCGTTTTTAATACAATGACATCAATATCACAGGCCCCTTTGTAAATGGCATGATGCAACGGGATGACATTGCCGATACCGCCATCAGCATATTCAAAGCCGTCTTTTTCAAGCAGGCTCATGAAAGGCACCACATTCGCTGAAGCCCATATCCAGTCGCAGAAATCATGGTAGGAGCAGTCTTTCAGCGATTTGTATTCCACGGCATTGCTCGTCAGGTTGGAAACGGTTACAATCACATCAGCCGTTGCGCTTTTCATTTCCTCAAAATCTTCTTCCTTCACTATTTTGCAAATCAGTTTTCTGAGGTTATTGCTTTCGCCAAAGGTTTTCTTCCCTTTCAGAAACATCCAGAGGTTTCCCCAGTGATTGATGCGCGTTTTATATTCGCCTTTTTCTTTTTTGATGATGAAAGGGCAGGAATCAAAAATATCCGTTTGCGTTACTGTCGTGTAAATCTCCTTCAGCTTGTCAATCTTCCCAATGGAAAGTAACGGTATCAGCAGGCTTCCGGTGGATGTTCCCAAATAAAGGTCATACTTTTTCTCACATTCTTTGATAAGAAATTCGGCAACGCCACCCGCAAATGCGCCTTTGCTTCCTCCACCTGAAATGACCAGCGCTTTCACAACCTGAAATACTTTAACAACACTGTTTCGATGGGCATTTCACCGTTCCATAAGAACAAAATACACAGCAATCCCCGGGTGTAGGCTTTAACAATGTTTTGCAATTCTCACATTGATAAAAAAATTGACAGGTGTCCATAGGCATTTGTTCTTCTTTCTGATGTCCACAGTTCGGACACTTAATAACAGATTGCGTTGTCACATCCCCAATAATTAATCCTTGGCTATAAATGCAACCACAATCCCGTAAACAACATGCCCTAAAACACTTCCAACCATCATCAATGCCATGCTGCCTTCAGGCGGTGGTATTTCACCAAAAACCAAACTCATTCCAAACAGGGCTATCTGCGCGAAAATGAAAACAGCGATTCCAAAGAGGGCGCCTTTTAAAATCTTGTTGGAAATTTTTACCAGCGGATAAAACATGAAGATGTATCCTGCGGCAAAAGTTATCCCAATCATAAAGTGCATGAGCCATCCGGCTATGACCGGCACGCCCATCATTCCTGCAAGCATCTCTGCGGGATTCATTTTCGGCATTCCCATCAAGGGAGCAAGAAGCATAAAAACGGTCATGATTACTGTAGCAATCACACCGGAGGATATTGAAAGTCTTCCTTTGTATTTCATGGTTTGTTTTTTATGAGTTTGAATTTGTTTGTTGATTGGTGGCATAACATGGTTATTCCTGACAAAAGAGAAATAAAATTTAATTTAATGAAGCCGCAACTGATTTTTCATTTTTGACTGCAGCATTTCAATCAGTTCATCAAGAGAGTGGACTTCGTTTAATGCTTCCGTATCAACGATGACTGAACATTGTGTTTTGTTTTTTAGAAGGATAACGGGAAATTTCAGAGCGGGTAGGTTGCCCTACTCAACCAATTCATCATTGTGCAGAAAAATTGATTTTACGGGAAGGTCGGAAATGAAATCTCTCCATCGTTTTTTCATACCCAGGTTGCCGTAAGTTAAAGCGCAGAACGAACAGGGGTATGTGGCAGGAGAGAATATTTTGTGCGCGAAATCAGAAACAGAATTAAATATGCCTGAACCTGCATTGTAAATGAATAGCAATTCCATGAGGGTGTTATAAAATTTCTCTAAAAACAAACAGCCATGAATTCATGCGATGAACTCATGGCTGTCATTCTTGAATGATGAACTATTTGTTGGCGGTTAAGTTCACCTGCATCTTAAACTCACCAGAGAGCATGGCATTTTCAACTTTCCATCCGTACATCACTTTGAAATCTGTTCTGTTAATAATGATGTCGGCAGATGCCGTGATTTCGTTGTCAGTAAGCTTGGTTACTTTGGTGTCAAACGTGATCGTTTTAGTAATCCCGCGTATGGTGAGATCAGCAGTGGTTTTGTAAACATTATCTCCTTTTTTTTCAGAACCCTTTATCACCAATTTCGCTTCCGGGAATTGATTGATAGCAAAGAAGTCCTCTGACTTTAAATGGTTCACCAATTTGGCATTATCCTTTGCATCCTTCAGGTCTTCATCGGTAATCGTGTTCATGTCAATCACAAATTCTCCCCCTGTTATCTTTTCCTCATCGGTAACGAGATTACCTGATTTGATGGTTACGTTACCGGTGTGTTCGTAAGATTTCGCAAGATGGTAGCCTGTCCATTGCAGTGTGCTGGCTTTCGTATCAATTTTATAAGTGCCTTCATTTTGATTTCCGGTAAATGACATCAAAGCAAAAGCAACTGCGCTAACAATAAATGACATTACGTTTTTCATGTTTTTTGATTTAGGTTAAAATGATTCTGCTGAATTGTTGCGCTGAAAGGCGAAACCTGACAGTATGTTCAAAAAAATTTGGGAGAAAGATTACAACACTACGATTCTGCCTGAAACTCTCCCATCACCCTCATAGGTAAGCTGGAAAAAATATATACCGGAAGGAAGCCCGGTTCTGTCAAACTCATACTTGTCGTCAGTCAGGTTTGGCAATTGCCTTACCTGTTTGCCATTGTAATCATAAAGGGTAAAGACAAAAGATTTGTTCTGGTTGTTTTGAAAATGAATGACAGATTTATCTATTACGGGATTGGGAATTATCAGGATGCCTTCCGCATCGAGGATAATGACGAAAATTTCCTCCGGTTCAGAATAGCCGACACGGTTAAAATGCAGCCGATAAAAATTGCGGGTATTGGGGACGGGCGAAGCGTCCTTGAAATCATATTGCACATTGATGTTTTCACTCCCGCAAATACCTTCTATCCTTCCAATCACTGCATAATTGATGCTATCGGTTGAGCGCTCAATGTCGGTGCCGTTGCAGGTGCTGCCGCTGATGAGCGTCCATCTAATCAATACTTCATTTTCGATTTGCGCAGCTTGTTCAAACGTATAGTCAAAGCCCGGAAGCTGGGCGTGAACAAGCGCAGGAAGGATGGCAAGCAGAAGGGTTTTTATTTTTTGCACGCAACTAAAAACGAATGGAATGGAAAAATAGTTCGCAAAGAGAATGAACAAGTACGTTCAACTTTTCAATTGATCAACAGGACGCTCACTCATTCACTCCATGACACTGCTTGTATTTCTTCCCGCTGCCGCAAGGGCACGGATCGTTGCGATTGATTTTCTTTTCAACACGCACGGGCTCTAATTTCTTCTGCTCGCGCGGTTGTTCCTGTGGTTGTCCGTTTCCGGTGGGATTCGCCAAACTGGAAGTATCCCTACCCTCTTTCAATCGTGAAGTATCCGTTTTCACAGGAGCGCGCGCTTCGCGCACTTCATCCGATCGCTTCACGGGAATATTCCCTTTGAAGATGAATGAGGTTACATCTTTGTTGATTTCATTCATCAGTTGCTTGAACAAATCAAATGCTTCGAGTTTGTAAATCAACAACGGGTCTTTCTGTTCATACACCGCTGACTGCACTGACTGTTTCAGTTCATCCATCTGCCGCAGATGTTCTTTCCACGCATCGTCAATGATGCTGAGCGAAACTGCTTTTTCAAATGCGGTGATGATTTCTTTTCCATTTGTTTCCATCACTTTTTTCAAATTCGCCTGCACATGCATTCCCTTCATTCCATCGGTAAACGGAATCACAATATTTTCAATTACTTCACCACGATTTTGAAACACATCACGCATCACGGGCATCGCGGTGGCAGTGATTTGTTCCGACTTGCGTTTGTAGGCTTCCTTTACTTCTTCATATAATTTTTGACCAAGCTCGTCCGGCTTCTTGTTGGAGAATTCCTGGTCTGTAATCGCAGTGTCCAATGCGAAATAGCGGATAACATCCAACTTGAATCCTGCATAATCTCTTGCCTGCTGGAATTGCGTCACCACTTCTTCGCACAGGTTGAAGAACGAATTATTCAAATCAACAGAAAGCCTTTCGCCAAACAATGCATGTTTGCGCTTGGTATATATAACTTCCCGCTGCGAGTTCATCACGTCATCATACTCCAGCAATCTTTTTCTAATGCCAAAATTATTTTCTTCCACTTTCTTCTGTGCGCGCTCAATGGATTTCGTAACCATCGAATGCTGAATCACTTCGCCTTCTTTGTAGCCCATTTTATCCATCATGCGCGCAACGCTCTCAGGAATGAAAAGGCGCATGAGGTTGTCTTCCATCGAAACAAAAAACAACGAAGAACCCGGGTCGCCCTGACGTCCCGAACGACCGCGCAACTGCCTGTCCACACGTCTTGATTCGTGACGCTCTGTGCCGATGATTGCAAGACCTCCTGCATCTTTCACTCCGGGACCCAACTTAATGTCGGTACCACGACCTGCCATGTTCGTAGCAATGGTTACGCTTCCTGCCTTACCTGCTTCCGCAACAATCTCTGCTTCGCGCTGATGCTGTTTCGCATTCAGCACATTATGCTTCACGCCTTTCATGTTCAACATGCGGCTCAACAATTCCGAAACTTCCACAGAGGTTGTTCCTACAAGAATTGGTCTGCCCTTCGCGCGTTCTTCCACAACTCTTTCTATGAGGGCATTGTATTTTTCACGGATGGTGCGATAGACCAAATCTTCCTGGTCATCGCGCACAACGGGTTTATTGGTAGGAATGGCCACCACATCAAGCTTGTAGATTTGCCAAAACTCGCCCGCTTCCGTTTCCGCAGTTCCCGTCATGCCCGCGAGCTTGTGATACATGCGGAAATAATTCTGCAACGTAACCGTAGCGAATGTTTGCGTTGCCGCTTCCACCTTTACATTTTCCTTCGCCTCAATTGCCTGGTGCAACCCGTCAGAATATCTTCTTCCTTCGAGAATACGTCCCGTGTTTTCATCCACGATTTTCACTTTGCCATCCATCACCACATATTCCACGTCATTTTCAAACAGCGTGTATGCTTTCAGCAATTGCTGCATACTATGCACACGCTCCGACTTGATTGCAAAATCCTGCATGAGCGTGTCTTTGCGCTTCACCTTTTCGTCAGGCTCAATCAGCGCTCTTTCAATTTCTGCAATTTCATGCCCCACATCAGGCATAATAAAAAAGTTAGTGTCTTCGCCTGATTCGGTGATAAGGTCAATTCCTTTTTCCGACAGTTCAACGCTGTTGTTCTTTTCATCAATTGTGAAATACAATGCCTCGTCTGCCTTTGGCATGTTTTTCTGCTGATCTTGCAGATAATAGTTTTCTGTTTTCTGCAAAACAGATTTCACGCCCGGCTCGCTGAGATATTTAATGAGCGCTTTATTCTTTGGAAGTCCGCGATGTGCGCGAAACAAAGCAAGCCCGCCTTCAGTTTCACTTTCTTTCCCTTGTTCAATCAATTTTTTTGCATCCGTAAGGAAGAGATTAATGGAGCGCTTCTGCGCGTCATATAATTTCTGGATGCGCGGCTTTAATGCATGAAACTCTTGCTGGTCGCCTTTCGGCACAGGACCGGAAATAATAAGCGGAGTTCGTGCATCATCAATCAACACAGAATCTACTTCATCCACCATCGCGAAATGCAGCTTGCGTTGCACTAATTCTTCAGGCGTGCGTGACATATTGTCGCGCAAATAGTCAAAGCCGAACTCATTATTCGTTCCGTAAACGATATCTGAGTTGTATGCCTTTCTGCGTTCGGGTGAATGCGGCTGGTATTTGTCTATGCAATCAACGGTGATGCCTAAGAATTGTAAAATAGGACCTATCCATTCACTGTCTCTTCGAGCCAAATAATCATTCACTGTTACGATGTGTACGCCTTTCCCTCCGAGCGCATTCAAATATGAAGGCAACGTAGCCACCAGCGTTTTTCCTTCTCCGGTTCCCATTTCCGCAATCTTTCCCTGGTGCAGCACCATACCGCCAATCAACTGCACATCATAATGAATCATGTCCCACGTCACCATGTTGCCCGCAGCCATCCATTGATTCAGATAAGTGACCTGACTGCCGCTGATTTGAATATTCTGATGTTTGATGGAAAGGTCGCGGTCGAGGTCTGTCGCAGTGGCAATGATTGTCTTATTCTCAAAAAACCTTTTCGCGGTTTCTTTCACCACGGCAAATGCTTCGGGAAGCAGTTCAAGGAGGATTTCTTCGAGCTTGTTGTCGTGTTCTTTCTCTAAGCGGTCAACCTCTTTGTATATCTTTTCCTTATCATCGGGGTCCATATCGGGGTTGGCATCCACCTCCGCTTTGTTTTCCGCTATTTTACGCGCGATATCAGAGAGATATTCGCTGATGCGCTGTTTAAACTGCACGGTTTTTCCGCGCAATTCATCGTTGGAAATGGAGGAGAGCTTGGCAAATTCCTCCTTGGTTTTTTCTACCAGCGGGGTAACTTCTTTGATGTCTTTCTCCGATTTGCTGCCGAAAATCTTCGAAACTGTCTTAGTGATAAAATCGAGCATTCCTTATTATCTAAAGTGAGAAAGATATGGGAGAAGCAAAAATAATACTAATTGAAGGAGTCGGAAAAGATGGCAGTGATCATGGTCTTGGGATACACGCAAAATCGCGCAAAATTTCACCTTGCACCAAATCTCACGGGCTTATTATTAACTTGCGGCAAAACTTTTTTCCGATGTCTTTTTCCCTCAACCAAATCAAAGCGCCTATCGAAAAGGAGCTGGATGTGTTTGAGCGGAAATTTAAACTGGCGATGAAGAGCCGCGTGCCGTTGCTCGACCGCATCACCTATTACATCGTGCAGCGCAAAGGCAAGCAAATGCGACCGATGTTCGTGCTGCTGGCAGCAAAACTGCATGGCGAGATTGTAGAAAAAACCTACATTGCCGCGTCACTCGTAGAACTGCTGCACACCGCCACGCTCGTGCATGATGATGTGGTGGATGATGCGTACATGCGCAGAGGTTTTTTTTCCATCAATGCGCTTTGGAAAAATAAAATCGCGGTGCTTGTGGGCGATTACCTGCTTTCGCGCGGGTTGTTGCTTGCGATTGAAAACGACCATTTTGATTTGCTGAAAATTTTATCTGCCGCAGTGAAAGAAATGAGCGAAGGCGAACTGCTGCAAATCGAAAAAGCACGCAGGCTCGACATCAAAGAAGATATTTACTACGAAATCATCCGCCAGAAAACGGCTTCGCTGATTGCATCAGCCTGTGCAAGCGGTGCGACTTCGATTATTAATGATAAGGAGGGCGTGGAAAAAATGCGCATGTTTGGCGAGAAGGTCGGTATGGCATTTCAGATAAAAGACGACTTGTTTGATTATGGCGATTCTGACATTGGCAAGCCGCGTGGCATTGATATCAAAGAGCGCAAGATGACGTTGCCGCTCATTTACGCGCTCAACAAAGCTTCTTCATCAGACAAGCGCTGGGTGATGAATGTGTTTAAAAATGACAACAAAGACCAGAAGAAAGTAAAAGAAGTTTTACACTATGTGAAAAGCAGCGGGGGCATTGAATACGCAAACTCCAGGATGCAAGCCTACCGCGATGAAGCGCTTGCCTTGCTCCACTCCTACCCTGCCAATGATGCCCGAACGAGTTTGGAGCAACTGATACAGTTTACGATTGAACGGGAGAACTAACGTCCGTCATGCTGAGTTCCGCTGCTTTGAGCGGGACGAAGCATCTCTGCTTTGAATAAATACGAGATTCTTCGCTTCGCAGAGCCTCTGCTCAGAATGACGGAAAATCCTGTCAAAATAATTCCATCTGCGATTTCGGCTGCCTGAATGCGGTGAGGTTCAATTCAAATACCGTAAAGTTTATTAGTGCGAAACAGGGGCAACCTTTCGGCAAGATAACTTGACTGCTTTCTTCAGCCGCTTTGCCTGCCTGATGATTAGAATTATGCTGAATTTATCAAATTCATTTCTGCACCCTTTGTGCAAAAATAAACTTACAGAAAATTTGGATTTTTCAGAAAAAAAAAATAGATTTGTTGCGGCTGCGTAAATTGTGATGAAACGATTTTAAACTCAAAACATCACACAATGAAAAAACAACTTCTTCTCGGCATTTGCATTTTGCTTTGCATAAGAAATATTAATGCACAGATTACTTTGGAGCATTTAGTTGATTCAACAACAATGAATGGAGGATTTTATTGCACAGATATCGGAGGTAATGATTACAAGTATGTCCTTCTGAATGCGCAAGCGAATAGCTTCAGTTTGTACAATATGGACATGACGCCATATATGGCTGATATTGTTATACCAGTAACCGATTCAATTATGCAAGGATTTACTGTTATCTATGTTACGAAAGCATTATTCGATTGCGATTCAACCAATATAGAATATGTTTTCACTAATGCAATCAATCAAAGTGAAAAATTCCGTGTATTGAGAACTGATGGGACTGTATTATTGGAGGTAGATAGTGCAACTGGTCCTTACTGCTTTGGCTGCTGGGGAGGGGCTTATTACATTAAGCCGATAATAAACACATCGGCAGGCGCTAAACTTTTTCTTCAAAAGTATCCTCCGAGTAATTCTCAAATTTTCATTTACGCATTATGCGGTGAATTACCCATCAGCGTATATGATTTTTCAGAGAATAAAACGTTTGTGAACCTATTTCCCAATCCTGCTGACATGAAAATACACCTTGAAATAAACCCACCTAACAACTTCGAGGAGTTTCAGGTTAGGATTTTAGACGGCAATGGAAAAGAATTGGAAAACAAAAACATCGACATTTTAGCTAACAAATATTCTTTGGATGTAAGAGGTTTAACCAGTGGTACTTATTTCTACTCATTAGTATCAAACACCAAAGTATATCAATCTGGAAAATTCATTGTAACCAAATAGCAATAATATTTTCTAATCTTTAAAACCAACTCAAATGAAACCAACAATTAAATTGCTGATGATTGCCATAGTGGTAATATTCTGCGCAGGAATTAATGTTGTTTATGGACAAGTAACGCAAGGCGGGAATATTCGCCCTGCAACAGGAACGCCATTTCCTTTTCTTGGGTGGAATAATGTCGGCACAGCAGGCACCTTAGAAATCCGCAATGATTTTACAAACCACATTAATTTTTTCACAGATGGCACACAAAAGATGACCATCCTCGGAACTAACGACAATGAAGATGGAAATGTCGGTATCGGGTTAGTTGCGCCTAAGGCAAGACTTCACGTTGTTAGTGCTAATCAATTAGTAGGGACTCTTTCATAAAGCTTAGTTCCCGGAACCGGATTTAATATGGGCGTATGGGGTACTGCAACAAATTCTACCACAAATATAGGAGGTGAATTTAACGCATACGGCAGTGCTGGCCGCCTTTATGGAGTTAGGGGCAATGCAGGTCAAGGGTTTAATATCAACCTCACCGGCAATTTCAGTTTTGGAGGTTTTTTTGAATCAAACAATACCAACGGATTAAATTGCGGAGTGTATTCAAGAGTTGGCGGAAATGGCAATGGTCCAGCGGGAATATTCATTGGGAATGTTTTTCGCACAGGCAATGATAATTTTTCATCTGATTCTACTCTGAAAGACAGTATAGTTGATATTACTGGAGCTTTATCTGTTTTAGCTCAGTTACAACCAAAAAGTTATGTCTTTAAAAGAGACAGTTTTCCTTATCTTAACTTGCCAGAGGGTCATCAATTTGGATTAATAGCTCAGTCGGTTGACTCAATAGTCCCAGAATTAGTCGCAGATTTTATTCACCCTGAAGTGAAAGATACCAATGGTACAGTTCTGATAGATTCCATTAACATCAAATCAATCAACTACACAGGCTTAATTCCGTTGCTCGTTAGCGGCATCAACGAACTCAACGCAACCACCGTAAAAAACTGCGAACCATCCACCATCCCCAACCGCATTCCCGTGTGGCACGACAGCCTGAAAACACTGTGCGCCTCAAACATCCACAGCGACAACGGTCGCGTAGGCATCAACATCACCGCGCCCATTGCCACCCTTGATGTGGATGGCGCGGCAGACACAGTGGGCATCAACGTGACCGGTCAGATGATGGGTATTCTTGCCAACGGAGATACGATGGGCGGGCATTTTGAGGGACAGTTGGTGGGCGCACATGGCTTAGCCATAGGCGCAATGCCCTACCATGCAGGCGTGGCGGGGATTAGCGAAAATGCCACCGACCTCAACATTGGCGTGGTGGGATATGTAGATGCAGCTGCCGACACGGTAAAAAATGCGGGTGTATATGGGATTGGAAAAGGCTCGGAATTTTTAAATGTAGGCTTGCATGGCGAAGCCCCATTTGAAAGCGAAACGGCAAGCAATGTGGCAGTATCGGGCTTGGCAGGAAATTCAAACGGGGAAAATATAGCTGGAAAATTTGTGGTGGATAATCAAGGCACAGGATTGAACATTGGCGTGTATTGTACTGCCGACACGCCCGGCTTTGCGCTTGTCATTGAAGGAGATATTACATACTCGGGCACTGCATACTACGTTTCTGACCAGCAACTGAAAAAAAATGTGGAAGAC
>Ga0163153_10000026_pt1 | contig 242663 bp, 230 predicted proteins | sample OliLakLV19MP6IB1_FD_148629 | JGI IMG/M metagenome (GOLD analysis project Ga0163153, IMG submission 148629) | Freshwater microbial mat bacterial communities from Lake Vanda, McMurdo Dry Valleys, Antarctica - Oligotrophic Lake LV.19.MP6.IB-1 | ecosystem: Environmental > Aquatic > Freshwater >... | reverse complement strand
AGCCTACCCATTTTTTATCCCTACCCCATCTATCCTATCCCGTTTATCCCGCTACCCCCTTTACCCCTTTTTTACCCCGCTACCTCACTATCCCCTTCTTCATGGCGCGCTGCAAAGGCCGCAATGGCCTGCAAGACTTGGTGCGCCACGTCCACTGCCGCGGCGCCATCTTCGCCCGACACCACCGGCCTCGTGCCCGTGCCGGCAGCGTGAAGAAACGATGCAAGTTGGAGCTTCAACGGTTCTTCGTCTCCACCCTGTAACTGCTCAATTTCGACGGTCGGTCGCTCCTCAGCCTTAGCCGTACGTCGGCAAATCATCCCTTGCCGTGTCTGGAAATCGATCGACAGATAGTTATCGCGCTGGAAGAGGCGGAGCCGGCGCATCTTATTCATCGACACGCGACTGGAGGTCAGGTTGGCCACGCAGCCACTCTTGAACTGAATGCGGGCGTTGGCAATATCGATCGAGGAGGACAAGACCGCCACCCCCGCAGCGCGCACCTCTTCAACGGGACCGGGATTCAGGGACAGCACGAGATCCAGATCGTGAATCATCAGATCCAAGATCACATCCACGTCCGTCCCCCGTTCACTGAAGCTGCTGAGACGGTGACATTCGATGAACACAGGCCGCCCGATATGGGGACGCATCAGCGCCATCACCGGATTGAACCGTTCGCTGTGGCCGACCTGTAAACAACAGCTCCGCTGTTTGGCCAGCTGTACCAACTCCTGCGCCTCTCCGGGCGTTACGGCAATCGGCTTTTCGACCAACACATGTTTGCCTGCCTGTAGACAGGCTTTTGCGACGGCATAGTGGCCTGACGTGGGCACCGCCACACTGACGACATCGACATGCGCCAACAATTCATCAGCCGTACGATAGACGCGCGCCCCATGTCGATCTGCGACTATCTGCGCACGCTCGGCCGACTGATCCGCCACGCCGACGAGCTGCGCCCCGGGCAAGGAGGCATAGATGCGCGCATGGTGCTGACCGAGATGTCCGACGCCGATGACGCCTGCCCTAAGCGGTGTCATGTTCGAGGCTCATTTCCTGCTCGGCTTGAGTTTCGTGATCCCGACGATAGCTATCCGAGCAGCCCGGGCCTTGTCTAACACGATCTCGCGATCCAATAGGACCGTGCGGCCGGCCTCGATCGCCAACACGGAGGCCTTGACCGACGCCATCACCTCGATGGTCCGTGGTCCCACGGCCGGGAGATCGAACCGTAAATCCTGCTGTGGCTTCGATCGCTTGACTACCACCGCCCCCTCCTTGGCCAAATCGCCGCCGCGCTTGATGGCTCCGTCGGTACCCTCGACCGCCTCGACAGCCACGACCACGCGATCTTTGATCACGACACACTGCCCGATATCGAGACGCCCGATGTCATGCGCCACTTCCCATCCGTAGCGGATATCCTCCCACTCTTTCTCCGATGGGGCTCGCGCGGTCAATGTCCCTTCTTCTGCGAGGATCCCCTCAAGCCCGAAGGTCGACTCGCAGATGGCAATCCCTTCTTGTTCAAGCTCCTTCGCCAATTCACGCAAAATGTCGTCGTCTTTCCGGAGCGCCAACCGTGTTGCCAACGCCAAGGTGCGAAAATCAGGCCGCAGGGTGGTAAACATATGGGTCTTCTTGATCCCTCCCAACATCACGGCCTGGTGGACCTTGTCTTCCTTGAAGGCCTTGATCAGCTTATTGAGTTGGCCGATCTTGATCCAATGGATCCGGTCCACATGGGAAGCCAACTCCGGCTCCGTTTCACCTTCATGCGCCACAGCCGACACATGATAGCCGAGCTTCCTGGCATTATCCGCGAAGATGATCGGGAACCGGCCGTTGCCGGCAATCAACCCGATCCGCTCGCCATCGGTGACGTGAGGCCGCGATACCACGGCGCTCACTCCTCATCCTCTTGACCTTTGTCGACCGACCGGCAGATGCCACGCTTCGTGCCCTCCAGAAACCCCACGACCGTCATCACATCTGGTTGGTCTCCGAACTCGACCGTGGCGAACTTGGCTGCTTCAGCGGTTCGATGCCCCGATCGGAAGAGCATGTCGTAGGCCCGTTTCAGTACCGAAATACGATCGGCCGAAAACCCCTGGCGGCGCAACCCCACCGAGTTGAGGCCATACATCCGCGCACGATAGCCGCCCGCAGCCCGCATGAACGGCGGAAGATCCTGCCCGAGAGCGCAACAGCCCCCAACCATGGAGTACGACCCGATCCGCACATGTTGATGAATACCGGTCAGTCCCCCGATAATGGCATAGTCACCAATGGTAATATGACCGGCTAAACTGGCGGCATTGGCCAGAATAAGATGGCTGCCGAGCCGGCAATCATGCGCCACATGGACATAGGCCATCAGAAAATTCTTCGACCCGATCGATGTCACCCCTCCGCCTTGTACGGTCGCGCGATTGACCGTGACATATTCCCGAATAATGTTGTCATCGCCGATCACTACCTTGGTCGGTTCCCCTTTATATCCGAGGTGCTGAGGCGGTCCGCCGATCGAGGCAAAGGGATGCAACTCATTCCGCTCACCAATCTCAGTCCACCCGTCGACCGTCACATGAGATAACAGTCTGGTTCCCTGTCCGATCGTGACATGCTCGCCGATCAGGCAAAACGGCCCAACCTCCACATCATCGGCAAGACTCGCCTTGGGATGAATGATCGCTGTTGAATGAATCCGCACTCTTAACCTCCCGTGAGACGAAAATTGTGACTCATTATTTGTGAACCGCACGTGGGGTGCCGGCCACATTGCTTTTCGTTTCACGCTTCACGTTTTACGTCTTTTTCCTCGGTCACCATCGCAGTCACTTCGGCTTCACAAACAAGCTCCTCCTCGACAAACGCCTTGCCCTGCATCTTCCAGAACGGAGTCCGTTTCTTGACCACGTCGATCTCGAACCGCAACTGATCGCCGGGCACGACCGGTTTTCGGAACTTCGCGCCATCGATACCAGTCAAATACACCACCGGACGCGTTGCCTGCCCCATCGACTTCAGCGCCAGAATCGCGCCGACTTGCGACATGGCTTCAAGAATCAACACTCCCGGCATGACCGGGCGTCCAGGAAAATGCCCTTGAAAGAAGGGTTCATTGATCGTCACATTCTTGATCCCTACGATCCGCCGGTCGGGGTCCAGCTCCAGCACGCGATCGACCAGGAGAAATGGATACCGATGAGGCAAAAGGGACTGAATTTCGGCTTGTTCCATTACGGACATCGGCGGAGCCTCCTCTATCCAGAATGCTATGTTGACATCGACACCATCATGTAAGATTTTAGTGGCGATACTAAAAATGTTCCGTCCAAGCTCGCTCACTTTCCTTCGCGGGAGCGGTCTGGCTTGGCCCCCTACAACGCGCGTCATCCCAATCCCACACGGCACTTTCAAGGGTCGCCTGGTTGGTCCTCGATTGCGCGCGTCGAACGATATAAATGATCCTTCCAAGCTCGCTCGTTATCTTTTCAGGGATGGGGGCTGATTGAGCTTCTACTGCGCGCGTCCAACGAGGGCCTTCTGAGGCCGCGCGTTGCGCGAGCACAGAAGCTTATCAACCCTCATCCCCTCCTCTGCTACTTATTGAGTCGATCGAACTCCTTCACCACCTGATCGGTCAAGTCCAACGCAGGCTGATGATAGAGCACGATCTTCATTGCTGCCTCGACTCCCTTATCGATGATCGCGACGTACCCGTTCTTTTCCCCCACGGCTTGCGCGGCTGCTTGCACTTTTTTCGAGTATTCCGCCACCATTTCACGCTGCTTCTGTTGAATCTCGCGATTAAAATCGCTCAGACGACGTTGATAGGCCTCCAGCTTGGCCTGGAACTGACCTTGCTTCTCTTGTTTCACGCTGTCGGTCAACTTCCCGTCTTGAATCGCCTGTTGCAATTCCTTCAGTTCTTGATCGTCGGCATTGATGATTTTTTGCCTGGTCATGGAGTAGGCCTTGAGTTCTTCCAAGGCCCGCTTGCCGGCCTTGGACTGCTCGATGACCACTTGTTGGTCCATCACCGCAACCTTGAAGGTTTCAGCCGACAACCCCGGCGACACCATCGCCAACCACAATACCGCTACACTGATCAGACTGATCACCCTCGGTCGTTCCATCGAATCCTCCTCTGCTCCACAATGTCTGACTCATCCGAGACGGGCGAGACGAGCGGGAAAAGCGCGACTCGAAGTTCGAAGTTCTGAGTTCGAAGCTCCGAAAACCTCGAACTTCGAACCGTCGTCCGCCTCACCCGTCCCGCTATTCTCGCAAGTCTCGCTCCTCGCGGCGGTTACGGATATTCACGATTAAATTCATCGATGACCTGACCGGTAATATCGAGTCCTTCATCACTATATACGGTGGGGCCGCCTTTCCCCTTATCCATGACGACCTGTAATCCGAGGCGCTTTGATACTTTCCCCACAACGAGTCCCACCTTCTCACGGAATCCTGCGAGCACTTCTTGCTGCTTTTCCTGAACTTCCCGGTTCATGTCGCCTGCCTTCTGCTGATACTCCGCCACCCGACGTCGAAACTGCTCTTCGCGCTCCCGCTTCGCATTCGCGCTCAACACACTGGCCTGCCTCCCGAAATCTTCTTCCATGCGGCGGAGTTCTTTCTCATCCATCTCGATCAGCGCCTGGCGATTCTTGGAGAATGCGCTCAAGGAGTCCTTGGCCCTCTTGCCGGTGTTCGTCTCGTTCAGGACACGGGCCGGATCGACGACTCCCAACTTTCCCTCGACTTTGGCCCCACCGGCAGCACAGCCTGAAACAGCGAGGAGCGCCACCAACAGACCTCCTGTGCAGAACATCTTTCGCATGCCGACACCCATCTTGATCACACCCCTACCTCACATTCATGGTCAACGACTTGCTCCACTAGAACAGAGAACCGATGGTAAACTCGAAGGCCCCTTTGGCTTCTCCTGGATTGGGATCGATATTAATCCCATATGCGGCACGGAGAGGTCCAAAGGGTGAAATCCATCGCCCTTCTAATCCAACCGTTTTCCGCAACTTAGACGAGAGCGGCTCATCGTCGGCAAAGCCTTTCCCGTAGTCAAAGAAGACCACCCCGTTCAATTTGGCATCAGAGGAAATCGTAAAGATAAAATCGTTATTGAAGATCAACTGTTTAGTTGCGCCGAGTAGAGAATTGCTGGTGGTCACCGGCCCCGCGCGTCCGAACTTGAACCCGCGCATCGTATTGATGCCGCCGACAAAATATCGCTCGGTCAATGGGATGGGATTCCCTTCGATGCCGACTGCAGCGCCATAGCGAGCGCGAACCGAAATCCGCGTATCGAAAGGCAGCAGCGTATATTTAATAACATCCAGATAATATTTGTAGAAGTTATTGCTTCCGCCCAGGTAGGGCGTCCCCAAGTCGAAGCCCGCAACGGCTCGCCAACCGGTGCGGGGATCCATATGAAAGTCTCTCGTGTCGCGAGCCATCGAGGTCCGGAATCCGGTCGTCGACTGATTCCCAAGCTGACTACACACGAGAGGAAATCGATCCGGGCAAATCCCCGCCTGTGGATTCTTATAATTCAACTCCTCCGCGAACAGGCTCACGTTCCCGGAGACATATTCAGAGAGCCATCGACCAAACGTCACGCTGCCGCCTGATTTCGTCTCAAAATAGGTGATGTAGTTCGTCGCGGTGCGGTAGACGTCCAGCTGCAATGAGGTCAAGGAGTCGTTCAACGCGGGGTTCCGAAACGTGATCAACCCTATGGTCCGTTGCTGGCCCAACTGGCCACGAATACGTCCCATCCAGCCATTCCCACCGAGGTTTCCTTCCGTGACATCGGCAATCGCGACTAACTGGTCTAACGTGCTGAATCCGCCGCCGATGCTGAACTGGCCGGTCGGCTTTTCTTTCACGCGAACGTTCAGATCGACCTTATCCACACTCACCTGCGCCGGAAGGATTTCTACCGTCTCAAAGAAGTTCAAATTATTGAGACGCTGAAAGCTCCGCTTCAACGCGGGGGTATCGATGACATCCTGTTCATCGACACGGATTTCACGACGAATCACATTGTCCTTGGTCTTCTCGTTCCCATTGATGTTGATCTGACGGACCCGCATCATCTCCCCTTCCTTGATGGTCAGAATGATGGATGCGGTCCGGTCCTCCATGTTTGGATTCACATTGGGCGAGACATCGGCAAATGAATAGCCCCTGCTCCCATACAGATCGTTCAACCGCGTAATCTCATCACGGAGTTTCTGACGCTGAAAAATTTCCCCTTCCTTCATCTTGAGCCCCTGGCGAAGCTCCGGATCTTCGAACACCGTATTCCCGCGGAATCCGATTTCGCCGATGGTAAACGGCTCCCCCTCCGTCACCGCGTACGTCACGACAAACCATTTCTTGTCGTCGCTGAGCTCCACAGTCGGCATCCCGACTCGGGCATTTAAATAGCCTTTGTTGAGCAAGACCTCTTTGATCCGCTCGACATCGTTGTTCATTTCTTCCCGTTTCAAGACGCCGGCATCCGAGACAAACGACGGCAACTTCAACTGCGTGATTAGACCGTGCCAGGGGATCCATTCCCGCGTCGCCATCACCTTGAACATCTCGTTTTTCGTCGCCGTGTGCAGGCCGTCAAAATTGACCATTTTGACACGCGCCTTGTCCCCTTCTTTCACAAAAAACGTCAGGCGCTTCCGATCCTCGTCCAAGGTCTGCACGACCGGAATCACCTGGCAATTGAAATAGCCGTCCCCCTGGTAGGCCAGGCGAATCTTCTCCGCACTCTCTTTGACCTGCTGCTGATCGAGATAGGCTTGGCTCTTGATCGTGATCTTCTCTTTGAGCTTATCGTCGCTGAGCTCTTTATTCCCGTCAAACACGATCTCGGAAATAAACGGTTTCTCGCGGACCAGGTAGGCCAGGGCCACCCCGCCCGCTCCCGATTCCGTCTCCACCTGCACGTCTTCAAAGAACCCGGTTTCGTAAAGTATTTTGATTTGTCCACGGACATTCTCGGGGGTGTAGGGATCGCCCGGCTTTAACGTCAATCGGCCGGCAATCGCCGGCAGCTCGATCCGCTTGTTCCCCCGAATCTCAATCGTTGTAACTTTAACCCCGGCCTGTTCCGCAACAGCCGCCAGCACCGGTAGTACGCCGCAAGTCAGGGTGACGAGCACCATGACGAAGAACCAACGAGGCGCGGCTGACCAGCAAGTTCCCCTCACCGGATCTGTGTTCCATAAATAAAAGAGGAAGATACTGCTGGCATCATGGGTAACCCAAACATTGGCCGTGACCGTGCACCTCTAGCCCAATCACACACCACGCATCAGGGGCGCGTGTGACGTTGGCGGCAGAGGAGGTTCCTGACGTGAGAGATCCAGCTGGTCAGCGCAAACATATCCCTCACGGCAACATGCGTGTAAAACTTCTGGATTATATTGGGCAAGTATTTGAATGTAAAGCAGATAACCAAGATTATTCTCGCAGGGTTCTCGTAACATGGCGGGGCAGGGCGCGGCAGGCGCGAAAGAACGCGATTCACGTGACGGGTGAGACGGACGGCGGCTCGAGGTTCGAAGTTCGAGGTTTTCGGAACTTCGAACAAAAAATTTCGAACTTCGAGTCGCGCTTTTCCCGCCAGTCTCGCTCGTCTCGCTTGAGCAGGACATCTGCACGTGCATTCCTTGACATCGCCTACCCCATCACATAGTATCGAATCATGTCACGCTTCGAAGTACGCAAAGCCGTGATTCCCGCCGCAGGCCTTGGTACTCGCTTCCTCCCCGCGACAAAAGCGTCTCCCAAAGAAATGTTGCCGCTCGTCGACAAACCGCTGATTCAGTATGCGGTGGAAGAAGCGGTTGCCTCCGGAATCGAAGACATTATTATCATCACCGGGCGGGGCAAACGCGCAATCGAGGATCATTTCGACCGCTCCGTCGAGTTGGAAGAAAACCTCAAAGGGAACGGCAAGGCGCAACTTCTGAGCCAGATGCGGCACATCTCCACGCTCGCAAATTTTTGCTACGTCCGTCAGTCGGTGGCGCTCGGACTCGGCCATGCGGTCCTCTGCGCCCAAAGACTGATCGGTGACGAACCTTTCGCAGTCATTCTCGGCGATGAAATCATCGATGCCCCGGTCCCTGGCCTCGCACAACTCATTCATGCCTACAAGAAACGACACGGTGCGGTCCTCGGCGTGCAGGAAGTGCCCCCGCATGAAGTCAACCGGTATGGAATCGTGTCGCCTCGGCAGGTCTCAGCAGGGTTGCATCGAGTGGAGGGCCTCATTGAGAAACCCTCACCGGCCGAAGCCCCGTCCAATCTGGCGGTCATCGGTCGCTACGTCCTGCCGCCGGAGATTTTCCCCATCCTGCGAAAGACCCAGCCCGGTAAAAATGGCGAGATCCAATTGACCGACGCACTTCGGGAGTTGGCAAAGAAGTCTCCGATGTATGCGCTGGAGATACAGGGGCAGCGATATGACGCAGGGGACAAGTTAGGATTTCTCATTGCAACCGTCGAATTCGCACTCAAAAATCCCTCTCTGGGACCGGACTTCGCCGACTATCTGCAACATCGGATGCAGCCTTCAGGAGAACGCCGCACCGCACGATCACGCAAAGCCTAGCTGGCCGGCAGATTGATTTGGTTTATCTGGTTTGTTTGGTTGGTGTAGTTCAACCAAATAAACCAAATAGACCAAAGAAACAAAAGAAACCAGTCATCCAACACTGAGACCACACCGATGAACGACCCAATCGAACAAGACTTGCAGCCACCCCAGAACGTCGAAATCCCCGACCAGCTTCCGCTGTTGCCGGTTCGGGACATCGTCGTCTTCCCCTACATGGTCCTTCCCTTGTTTGTCGGGCGGGAAATGTCGATCAAAGCGATCGAAGCCGCGTTAGCCGGCAATCGAATGATCTTCCTGGCGACGCAAAAGGCCTTGGACGTCGAGAATCCCTCCCCGGAGGATATTCATGCCATCGGCACGGTCGGTATCATCATGCGAATGCTGAAATTGCCCGATGAACGCATCAAAATTCTCGTGCAGGGGCTCTCGAAAGCCAAGATTTCTGGCTACATTCAGACGGAGCCCTACTATTCTGTGCGTATCAACAAATTCAACGAACATAAGCCGGCGAGCACCGCCCTTGAAACCGAAGCCGCCATGCGGACTGTCAAGGAACAGATCGAACGCATGGTGAGTCTCGGCAAAATCTTGATCCCTGACGTGATGATCGTCATCGAGAATCTCGAAGATCCCGGACGTCTTGCCGACATGGTGGCGTCCAATCTGGGTCTCAAGGTCGAGGTCACCCAGGCAGTCCTGGAGGTCATCGATCCGATCAAGCGCCTCCGGCGCGTCAGCGAGATTCTCGGCAAGGAGATCGAAGTCCTTGCCATGCAACAGAAGATTCAAGCGCAAGCCAAGGGGGAGATGGACAAGACCCAGCGCGAATACTTTCTGCGCGAACAACTCAAAGCTATCCAAAAAGAACTGGGCGAGCTCGACGAGCGTGCGGAGGAAATCACCGAGTTTCGCAAGCGGATCGCCGAATTGAAGATGCCGGAGAAGGTGCTGAAAGAAACCGAAAAGCAGCTCAAACGCCTTGAGAAAATGCATCCGGACACCGCCGAGTCTGCGACCGTCAGGACCTACATCGAGTGGATCGTGGAACTGCCCTGGTCCAAGAGTTCCAAGGACAACCTCGACCTCAAGGCTGCCGCCAAAGTGCTCAACGAGGACCACTACGATCTGGAGAAGGTGAAGGAACGTATCCTTGAGTATCTCGCCGTGCGGAAGCTCAAAGACAAAATGAAGGGGCCGATTCTCTGCTTCGTCGGACCGCCCGGCGTCGGGAAGACCTCGCTCGGAAAATCGATCGCTCGCGCGCTCGGTCGCGAGTTTGTCCGCATCAGTCTCGGCGGCGTCCGTGATGAAGCCGAGATCCGTGGTCATCGACGTACCTACGTCGGCGCGCTCCCCGGCCGCATCATTCAAGGCATGAAACAAGCCGGCACCAACAACCCGGTCTTCATGCTGGACGAAGTCGATAAGGTCGGGATGGATTTTCGCGGCGATCCCTCGGCAGCTTTGCTCGAAGTACTCGACCCGGAACAGAACAACTCGTTCACGGATCACTACCTGGGTGTGCCCTTCGACCTGACCGAAGTGATGTTCATTACGACGGCGAATCTGATCGACCCCATTTTGCCCGCCTTACGCGACCGGATGGAAGTGATCGGGATCCCCGGTTATACCGAAGAAGAAAAGTTAGGCATCGCCCAGAAATACCTGATCCCTCGGCAACTCAACGAACACGGTATCACCGAGAAACATGTCCGCATCGCCGAGCCAGCGGTGCGTCAAATCATCGCCAACTATACGCGTGAAGCCGGCGTCCGGAACCTTGAGCGCGAAATCGCCAACGTCATGCGCAAGGTGGCGAAGAAAGTAGCGGAAGGCAAAGGCGTAGGGTTCCCCGTCAATCCCGCCAACCTGCATAAGTATCTCGGCGTCCCCAAGTTCGTGCCTGAAGAGGAATTGGAGACAGATGAGATCGGCGTGGCTACCGGCTTAGCCTGGACGGAGTCCGGCGGTGATGTCCTCTACATCGAGGCCACGGCGATGAAGGGCAAGGGGCAATTGACCCTCACCGGCCAACTGGGTGACGTCATGAAGGAATCCGCGCAGGCAGCCTTGAGCTACGTCCGGTCGCGCGAGCGCACCCTCGGCATCAATCCCGATGTGTTCACCACACAAGACCTCCATATCCACGTGCCGGCCGGAGCAATTCCCAAGGACGGGCCTTCGGCGGGCATTACCATGGCCATCGCCATTGCATCAACGTTGTCGCAAATCCCGGTACGCCGCGACCTGGCGATGACAGGCGAGATCACGCTCCGAGGCCGCGTCCTTCCCATCGGAGGATTGAAGGAAAAACTTTTGGCGGCCAAACGGGCCAAACTCACCACTGTGATTCTTCCGAAACGCAACAAAAAGGATCTCGACGAGATTCCTAAACACATTTTGAAGGGTCTCCACCTCGTGTTTGCCGACACGATGGATGATGTGATGAAGGTGGCTCTCCGGCGGGACTCGAAATCTCCACGTCCAACGGGCAAGGCCCGCACGCCGCAGCCACGCTCCAAAAAACACGCCACGCGCACGAAAACAGGGCGAGCCGATCGCTCCCTGCCGGTGCATGCAACCACCACGGCCACGCCTCCCCTACAACTTCACTAGCAGGATGCGGAGAAAGTCCGCCAGAGGCAGTGGCGCGTGAAACGCGAGACATACGAGAAAAGCGCGATCCGAAGTTCGAAACTCAGGGTTCAAAGTTCCAACAGCCTCGAACTTCGGACCTCGAACCGTCGTCCGTCCCGCCAGTCTCACTCGGCTATCCTGCAGGAGCCTGGACTCGTCATCTCCGATCTGCTGGTCGTTGAGTTCCACATCACTCACCATGGTTTTTCAGGAACCTACTAGCATGGCATCCACGGTCCGCACGAAGGCCCATCCCACGATCCACGAATTCGATCTTATTCGAGCCCTCCACCGACGCCATGGCCGCCGTACTCCCTCGGTGATTCAAGGGATCGGCGACGATGCTGCCGTCATCACACCACGGGCCGGCCAATGGATGGTGCTAACGACCGACCTCTTAACCGAAGGGGTCCACTTCGACCTCCGAACCGCCACAATGGCTGATATCGGCTTCCGTGCCGCAGCGGCAAATCTCAGCGACATCGCGGCGATGGGAGGCACTCCACAGCATTTACTCGTCGCCTTGGCCATTCCCCGCACCGGCACCAGCCGCCATGTGCATGAGCTGTACCGAGGAATGATGGCCGCCTGCCGCCCGCACAACGTAGGACTCATCGGCGGAGATACATCGGCTTCGAGCGGCGGATGGTTTCTCAGCGTAACGCTGACCGGGACCGTCCCTCCACGCAAGGCTCTGTTTCGGGGCGGTGCCAGAATCGGAGATTTTCTCTACGTGACTGGCACAATCGGCGACGCATTGGCCGGCCTGAGACTCTTGAACGAACCACCGCCCCGTACGAAACACCACCTACGCACCGCTGCTCTCTCGGCCAGACACAGACAATTTCTGATCGGACGGCACCTGCGTCCAACCGCGCGCGTCGCGGAAGGTCAGTGGCTCAGTACCCATCGCTTCGCGACCTCTGCGATTGATATTTCAGACGGCCTCTCCGGTGACCTCCGCCACATCTGCGAGAAAAGCCATGTCGGAGCGGACCTCAATCTGGGTGCCCTTCCGCTATCGCCGGCTTGCCGTGCCTATGCCGCATCTCGGACGCTCGACCCTGTGGACCTCGCGCTGACCGGAGGAGAGGATTATGAATTGCTCTTTACCGTGTCACCACGGCAACGCTCGCGACTCGAACGGACAGCCCTCAAGCGAGGATTCTCCCTGACCTGCATTGGAGAAATTCACCCCCTTCGCTTCGGGATACAGGCGATGCCTTCTCACGGACGGCGTCACCGGTTAGCAAACACCGGTTACAAACATTTCACGTAACCAGCTTCACCCACGACGGCCATGGCCACAATCCCTTCATTTCGGTCGCTGCTGAAAAAGGTCCTCCATCTGCGGGAATCGCCGCAGCGAACAGCGCTGGCCTTCGCCATCGGGGTCTTCATTGGCTTTTCCCCGGCCTACGGATTACACACCGTCATGGTGCTCTTCTGCGCCTGGGCATTGGGTCTCAACTTTCTCGCACTCATGGTAGGAGCCTTTCTCAACAATCCCTGGACCGTGGTCCCTATCCTCGGTGCCACCTACTGGGTCGGTGCACTCTTGCTCGGCCGATCGGACAGCCCCTCCTTTGACTGGCATGACCTGAGTTTTGGCGCGCTCTATGAACAAATCATGCCCTACGCCATACCCTTCTTTCTTGGTGGATTTGTCTTGAGCATCCTCGGCGCGGCACTTGCCTACCCACTCGCCTACTACTTCGTGGCCAAACATCGGCAGTCGCACCCGCCTGATCAGCCAGAGCCATTGCCGCCCCCTCAAGATGTACGCTAAGATGATTTCTCACCATGCCTGAATTCGGTCATCTTAATGCTCCGTATGATGGGTCGGCCCTGATCGCCGATCCGATCCACCAATATGTCTCCTTCACCGTACCCTTCTCCACTGCACACCCGCACGAACGAACGGAAAAGGACCTGATCGACTCCCCCTGGGTTCAACGGCTCCGGTACATCTATCAACTCCAGAGCGCCCGATGGGTGTACCCCTCGGCGGAACACACCCGCTTCGTCCACTCACTCGGCACCATGCACGTGGCAGGCCGCTTTGCACGGCACCTCTACCCGTTTCTCAAAAACGCAGTCAAGGAGGTCCCGTCGGCAAACTATGTCGAAGAATTTCTCCGCGTCACGGCGCTCGTGCACGACATCGGCCACGGCCCCTTCTGCCATTTCTTCGACGACAACTATTTGCACGCCTTCCATGCCAGTCACGAAAAACTCGGGCAGATCATCATCCGTGATCATCTCGGTCCGATCATCCGCAAGATCCGGCGCAGCCCGTCCGGCCCCTTTGCCAAAGGCGAGGAACTTAACCCCGATCAAATCGCGCATGTGATTCTCAAGGAAAAGAGCAAAGACAATTCCCGCATTCCACGATGGCTCAACATGCTCCAGCCGGTCATCTCCGGCAGCTATACCGCAGACAACCTCGACTATGTCCTGCGCGATTCCTATATGTGCGGCGTGGCGGTCGGCCCGGTCGATCTATCCAGACTCATTCACTACACGATCATCACGGACAAGGGATTTACCATTCATAAGACGGGCCTCCCTGCCCTACAAATGTTCCTCAATACCCGCATGTATCTCTATTCCAACGTCTACTATCACCGGACCACGCGCGCGATCGACATCCACCTCCGTGACATCTTCGGCGACACCATGAAGCTCCTGTTTCCCCACGATCCTCGCAAGAAGATGGACGAGTACCTGACGCTGACCGACTGGTCCTTGCTTGAACAGGTACGGGGGTGGAAGACCTCACGCCATGCCACCGAGCGGCGCCTGGGAGCAGAATGGCAGCGGATTCTCGTCCGCGACGTAAAATGGAAGATGGCCTACAGCGCCGTGCTCAAGGAAAAGGGCCAGGAACGCGGCATGGACTTCCCCAGCCACACACATTTCGAAGAACAGATCAGAAAAGAATTACCGGCGCGGCTTAAAAAAGTGGAGTTCCGTGTCGACATGGCACCGATCGACCCACGGCCAGATCCAAAAGACCGGCGCGGCAACCCCCTCTATGTGTATGACCCCGGCACCAAAGGCATCTCCACTGACCCGTTAGAAGAATTCCTCGACCTGCTGCCTACCCGCTTGGTCCAATTCCGCGTCTATACCCTCGACCACCAGCACGACGAAGTCCTCTCGCGCGCCACCGCCACAGTCCTCAACAAGACCCCGTCGAGCCTCGAGCCGAAGGACTAGTCTGGTCTGTTTGGTTCATCTGGTTAATTTCGTTCAACCAAACAAACCAGATAGACCAGACAGACCGGCATTTTCTTCTACAGTTTGCTAGATTTTGCTGACAGCCTGCCGCTGTGCTGTAATACTGCTGATCGATGCGCAGACTGTGATATCACCAAGCCGTACGGAGGATGATCATGCGGACACTCGTCAGACTGCTATTCCTGGGGCTCTGTCTCGTATTCGGTAGCGCTGTCCAGGCGCAGATGCCGCTGGACGGACAGAACCAAGCCGAGGTTCTCAAGCTCCTTAATGAGCTGCCGCCTGAGACAATGAAGAAAGTTGAAGCCCTGGGCATGATTCTTCAACAGGGTTTGAACGAAGGCAAACTGACCGAAGCCCAACTGCATGAGGAATTGATGTCGGGAAATCTCGAGCAAACGCTACGGGGACTCAACCCAGAAGCCGGTCCCCTGCTCGACGATATCGGGCAGGCAATGCAGAGTCACCCCAACGCCGACAGCCTGCCGACTCTGCTGAATGGAATGCTCGGATCTGGCCAGTAATGCCTGACTGCTCACGCGCGACCAACAGGAATGCCCATCACAGTCGCGTATCCACGCTTACAGTATATCCTCATAATTAGGCGGGTTAGAGCGAACGTTGCCGGAAGAGCGTGGACCCACCGAGGCGCGGCTTGGCAGAAAGACGGGAACTGAGCAAAGCACTACGGCCGAAGACCGTGGCCGAATGAATTCAAGAAGGATTCCGCCCCAGCGTGTCTGGAAGGGTCCCTACGGAAGGCGCGGGAGCGGGTAAGCCCTGGCGCACCAAAGTTCTTGAACTACTCCCCGGCCTGAACAGCTTGTGGAGCCGGCGAAGTGTCAGGAGCGGGAGCCGGCGTAGCAGTGGAAAACGATTTACCGTTCTTAAACGGTAAATCGAGCAGCGAATAGGGGTTCACGCGGGCGCCGTTGAGTTTGACGCCCCAATGGAGATGCGGGCCGGTGGCGCGGCCGGTCGCTCCCACCTTACCGATGATTTGCCCCGCTGTGACCAAGTCTCCGTCTTTAACCAAGATCTCCGACAGGTGGAAGTACATTGAGTAGAAGCCCAAGCCGTGATCGACGAAGACGCCTTTGCCGGAAAAGATATGATCGACGGTGATGCGGACAATCCCGTCGTTGGTGGCGGCAACATCGGCGCCCATCGGCGCCCCGATATCCTCTCCATTGTGCGGATTGCGCGGTTGGCCGTTCATGATCCGCACGCTACCGAAAATGCCGGTGCGCTTGCCATTCACCGGCTCCACAAAGTTGCTGTGCCATAATTTCATGCGCGAGTTTTCTGCGAGCGCCTGCTGTACTACTTGTTGCTCCTCTTTCCACCGTGTCACACTCTTCGCATTCAGATCGACCTTCTCTTTCGGCAGGTTCAGATGCTCAACGGCAAACTGCTCTTTGGCCACCAGGACATTAAAACTCAACTGCTTCGCCTGTTCGCCCTGCTTCACTTCGACGGCGAATTCATAGGTACCAGGATCGTCCTGCATGTCGATCCCGAGCAACCCGATATAGCCAACTGGCTCCCCAGGCCTGAACTCCCGGAAAAATGGAATCGTTCGGCTCAGAAACGTACCCTGCACCTCTGTCGCCTGTTCTTCCCCCTTCACCTTGACCACCAGGACCTGCCCCTGCTTGCCGCTATATTGCCCGTCAAGGCCCTTCGGCGCAGGAAGCGTATTGGAAAACAACTCGACGGGAAAGACGCTGGACAGCAACACAACGGCCGTAATCAGCATTCGGTCCAGCCGTGAGATCCGCAGATGCGTCTGTGTGAGAGTCATCATCATCGGTAGAACCGTAGCCCCGCCACCTGCGAGAGCAACTCATCCACACGTCGATTCACGGCACTGAAGGGGTCCATGCAGAGAATCGTTTCTTCCCAGTAACCATTGAGTTTCAGATAGGTCCAGTCGACCGTATAGGACCGGTTCTTCGCACGGGCAAACCGGATGAAATCGCCGCGGACCTTCGCCCGCGTACTCTGTGGCGGAGTCGACATGGCCCGTTGCACCGCGTCCTCCTCCACCACCCGTTCGATCAGTCCCCGGGACTCCATCAGATAATACAACCCGCGCGTCCGTTTGACGTCATGAAATTGAAGGTCGAGCAGGAACACTCGTGGATCGTCCCAGCCGCAACCCTTTTTGTCGATATAGGACTGGATAAGATAGCGCTTGGTGACCCAATCGATTTCGCGCACGAGCTGCATCGGGTCCTCTTCGAGCTTATCCAACACCGTGGCCCATCGTTGCCACACATCGTCGAGGATTGGATCGTGCTCCTGTTGGGCCAAATATTCCTGCGCTCGATCCAGATAGACCCGCTGAACTTCCACCGCCGTCATCTGACGACCATCGTCCAGCTTAATCTTGCGCCGCAAGGTGGGATCGCGCGATACCTCCCGAATGGCTTTTACTGGGTCCTCGAACTCCATCCCTTGAACTGCATACCCCTCCTCGATCATGGATAGCACCAACGACGCCGTGCCGACTTTCAAATAGGTCACGAACTCCGACATGTTGGAATCCCCGACGATGATGTGGAGCCGCCGGTAGCGTTCCGCATCGGCGTGGGGCTCGTCTCTGGTATTGATAATGCTGCGCGAGGAGGTCGTCGAGGAGGAGGTCTTCTCGTGAATGTGCTGCGCGCGTTGCGAAATGAAGTACTGTGGCTTGCCGGATACTTTGAGCACCTTCCCCGCTCCGCTATAGATCTGCCGCGTGACGAAAAATGGAATGAGTTGCTCAGTGACTTTCCAAAAATCGACGTCGCGGCGCATGAGGAAGTTCTCATGGCACCCGTAGGTGTTGCCGAGCGAATCCGTATTGTTCTTAAAAATGTAGATTTCCCCGGACAGACCTTCTTCCCGCAATCGTTCTTCCGCTGCCGGCAGACAGGCTTCGAGAAGTCGCTCGCCGGCTTTATCGTGGATGACGAGATCAAGAATGTTGTCGCACTCGGGTGTGGAATACTCAGGATGACAGCCTGTGTCTTGGTAAAACCGAGCACCGTTCACCAGAAAAGCGTTGGAGGGCCAGCTGTTCGGAATGAGACCTTCAAAAATATACCCCAGCACCTTCTCCATCGGTAGATAGACACGACCGTTCGGAGAAAAGATGAGACCGTACTCATTCTCCAAACCAAAAATCCGTCGTCTCAGGGGGGTGGGTTGCAGCATGTGCGTATACACAGAATACCAGCCGGCCCTGTATTCTTCAACAGAAGGGCACGATCCGCCGCTGCAGTCTGTCTGGTTGATCTGGTTTGTTTAGTTTATCCGGTTATTTGGTTCATCTGGTTAGTTTCGTTCAACCAAAAAACCAGACAAACCAAATGAACAAGTTAGGGCGCGAGGAGCTGTTTGGTATCGGCAGGCGTAAGGCGACGGAATCTTCGGCCGTCGCGAGTGCGATCCAGGACCGCCACTTCCAGGCTCTCCAGCGAGAGCTTCTGGTTCCCAATTTGTTCGAGCGCGGTGATGCAGAGCGTGAGGGCAGCCTGAAGTTCCGGGGGTTGCATGAGCCCTTTCTCTTTTAACACGGCCTGCACGGCCTCGGACTTGCCGCCGATAACTGCGAAAGTGCGCTCGTCAATGATGCTGCCATCGAAAGAAATACGATACATCTCGTTGGCATGGCCGTTGTGCCCGACCTGCACCACCAGGATTTCCACCTCCAGCGGCTTCAGTTCCTGACTGAAGATGGTGCCGAGGCTTTGGGAATAGCCATTCGCGAGAGAGCGGGCCGTCACATCTTCCCGGCTGTACATAAATCCTTTGAGATCTGCGTGTCTAATGCCGGCCTTCCTGAGATTTTCAAATTCGCTGTATTTGCCGGCCCCTGCGAAAGCGATGTTGTCATAGATCTCGGAAGTTTTATGTAGCGACGCGCTGGGGTTCTCCGCGACGAGCAGAATCCCATTCATATATTCTATGGCGATGATGGAGCGGCCTTTGGCGATGCCTTTCTTGGCATACTCCGCCTTGTCCTGCATCATCTGCTCGGGCGAGACGTAATAGGGCAGCGGCATACTTAACTCTCCTTGGAACGACGGGTTGCAATCACCCCGTCATAGATGCCACGGATCTGCTGGTCAGAAACATCGGTGATGCCGGTCGCGTCGACAATCTTCGCGGTGGGGTAAATGCCTCGCACGAGATCCGGCCCCCCAGTGCCGACATCATCGTCTGCCGCATTGTACAGGGCCAGCAGGGCCAACTTCAGAGCGTCCTGTTCAGCCAGACCTTTGAGAAAGTGCTCTCGCATTGTATTGCGCGCATCTTTCCCACCTGACCCTATGGCATGGTAATCCGACTCTTCGTACCGGCCACCCGCGAGATCGTACTTGAAGATGCGGCCTTCTGCGCTCTTCAGGTCGTAGCCGACGTAGAGCGGCATGACGACCAGCCCTTGAAAGACCATCGGCAGATTAGCCTTAACCATCTGTCCAAGCTTGTTGGCCTTCCCCTCACAGGACAGTTGCATCCCTTCCAGTTTTTCGTAATGCTCTAGCTCAACTTGGAACAATTTGGCCATTTCGATGCAGGGGCCAGCCGCACCGGCGATCGCCATTGCGGAATATTCGTCGATCTTGAAGACTTTCTCGATCCGGCGATCAGCGATTTGAAATCCTTCCGTCGCTCGACGATCTCCGGCAATCACCACGCCCTGTTGATACTTGATCGCCAGCACTGTGGTGGCATGAGGCACGCTCATTGAACCGGCCCCGCGCATCGGCTCGGCCGTGGCCTGAGCCTGCAGGAACCCACTACGGCCGGTCGGAGTCAGTGCGGGGTGGTGCTGGGTCAAAAAGTCAAAAAAACTCGGGTCGTCGTGGTTGGGGAGAAATGGAAGTTTCATGGTGTGAATCGCGAGGAGTCCTTGTTCATCCGGCCTTCAGATTTTCCAGCAATGCGTCAACGGTCTCGACCTGATCGAGGAGGTCGCTCGTTAGCGAGGCCGTGCCTCGGAGCGGGTCCATCAACGGCACCCGTTTGACCTGGTTGTTGCCGACGTCGAACAGCACCGACGTCCAACTGACCCCATAAATAGATTTCGCAAACTTGCTGACACATCGTCCACGGAAATAGGCACGTGTCCCCGGAGGCGGGGTAAACTCCGCTCGTGCGATCTCGACCTCCTGCACGACTCGCTCGATTAGGTGGCTGCGTTCAAGCGTAAAGTAGAGGCCCCTGGCGGGGCGAACATCGTGATACTGAAGATCCATCAGCCGTATGCGAGGATCGTCCCACCCACAACCCTTTCGCTCCATATAGGATTCCATCATCTGGCGCTTCGCCACCCAATCTAACTCGCGCACCAAAAGCCGAGGATCTTGTTCCAACTTATCCAGCACGTCTTCCCAACGGACGAGAATATCTTTCGTGACTTGAGAGAGGTCGTGACAGGCATAGTATCCCATGGCGGCCTTCAAATAGGCTCGTTGAATCGCTACCGCCGTCGTCGAGCGGCCATCCGTAAGCTTGAGCGTCTCCTTCATGCCCAGATCGCGTGACACCTGCTTGATGCTTCGGACCGGATCGTCCAACTCGATCTGCGGCAGATCTACGCCGGCGTCGAGAAGGTCCAGGACAATGGCCAACGTGCCAATCTTGAGATAGGTCGAAAGTTCCGCCATGTTGGCATCTCCGACGATCACGTGCAACCGCCGATACTTGCCGTACTCCGCATGCGGCTCATCGCGTGAATTGACGATGGGGCGCCGGACCATCGTATTGAGATCGACGAGGCACTCAAAGAAGTCCGCACGCTGCGAGATCTGATAATCCGTGGGGCTGGTTTGATTCTCTGCACCGACCTTTCCTGCCCCTGCGAAAATGGGTCTCGTCACAAAGAACGGCGCCAAGACCTTTACAATACGATCGAAGGGAACCGCGCGAGACATGAGATAGTTTTCGTGATAGCCGTAACTGTTCCCTTTGCCGTCCGAGTTGTTCTTGTACAGCACACAATAATCTCGTCCGGTGGCGCGTGCCATCTGTTCGAGACACTTAGCAAGGATTTTCTCACCGGCTCGTTCGAAGGCCACTATTTCTCGTGGGTTGGTGCACTCAGGCGTAGAGTACTCTGGATGGGCGCCGTCGACATAGAGACGGCCCCCATTGGCCAGCACCTTATTCAGCTGACGATTGTACTCGGGATTGGGCCGCTCCCGCTCCCCCTCGACCTCGAATCCGCGCGCGTCGAGTAGCGGATTCTCATTTTCATAGTCCCAGACGGCCAGAGGAGCTGACAGCCCCGGATAGTGCCCGATGACGGCGATGGAATTGGAGACAGGGTCTGCGGAGGCAGCATCGCGTGACGCGATGCCAAATTCTGTTTCTGTTCCCAGTACGCGGGGAGTCGTCAATGCGGTAGATTCCTGCATGGGTGCGACGTCTTAACAGGAGGCTGAAAATGTCCGCCCGCGGCGTTCTCGACACCCGTGAAGCGTATCTCGTGAAGCGTCGTTCATTTCCGGATTCGAACGTTTCACGCTTCACAAACGACGAGAACGGCCTTTTTCAGCCTCCTGCGTGAACTTTCTCCTTCTTGTGCCACACGTGCAACCCTGTGACGTTCTGGCCTGTCCACAGAGTTTTCCAGCAGCCTGTTAGAGATAGTGCCCTGTCGTAACAGTTTCGATCTGACGCGAGTCGCCCGGACCTCCGCTGATCGTCCGAAGATGCACGATCTTTTCCCCTTTTTTCCCGGAGATCTTCGCCCAGTCGTCAGGATTGGTCGTATTGGGCAGGTCCTCGTGCTCCTTGAACTCCTCCCGAATGGCGCGGATCAAGTCCTCGGACCGAAGACCACGGCCTTCCTTCGCGATCGCACGCTTGACGGCAAACTTCTTGGCGCGCGACACGATCCCTTCGATCAGCGCCCCGCTCGCGAAATCCTTGAAGTAGAGCACTTCCTTTTCACCGTTGGCGTAAGTGACTTCAATGAACTTATTCTCTTCCGATGACGCGTACATCGCTCCGACGGTGAGATCGGTCATCTGTTCGACTAATGCCTTGGCGTCTCCGCCATGGCGGTTCAAGTCTTCTTCGGCAAACGGCAGGTCGATGCTCAGATACTTCGAAAAAATATCCTTGGCCGCCACCGCATCGGGACGACCCACCTTGACCTTCACATCGAGCCGTCCGGCGCGGAGGACAGCCGGATCGATGAGATCCTGGCGATTACTGGCTCCGATTACGATCACATTGCGGAGTCGCTCCATGCCGTCGATTTCCGAGAGAAACTGTGGGACGATCGTCGATTCGATATCGGAAGAGATCCCGGTACCTCGCGTTCTGAAGAGCGCATCCATTTCGTCGAAGAACACGATGACAGGATTCCCGTCTGCCGCCCGCTCTTTCGCTTTCTTGAACACTTCGCGAACTTGACGCTCTGACTCACCGACATACTTATTGAGCAACTCCGGGCCCTTCACATGTAAGAAGTAACTCCGCACTTCTTTGCCGGTGAGATGCCCAAGCTTCTTCGCAATCGAATTCGCGACGGCCTTGGCGATCAGGGTTTTCCCACAGCCTGGTGGTCCATAGAGCAAGACCCCCTTGGGCGCGCTCAACTTGTATTCTGAAAACAGGGTCGGATGAAGAAACGGCAACTCCACCGCATCACGGACTTGCTCCAACTCGTGCTGCAACCCGCCGATATGCTCATAGTCGACATCGGGCACTTCTTCCAATACCAATTCTTCCGCTTCGGACCTCGGCAGCTTTTCGACGACATAGCCGGAGCGAGGATCATAGAGCAGATGGTCGCCGACGCTCAATCGTTCGGCCAGCAGCGGGTCACCGAGTTCTGCAACCTTTTCTTCGTCGAAATGCAGCGTCACCAGGGCACGATTCCCTTCCAGCACGTCTTTGAGCCGCACGACTTCGCCCTGGATATCGAAGCCCTTGACCTCAATGACGTTCAACGCTTCGTTCAGAACCACTTCCTGCCCCTTGCGCATCGCCTTCCCATTGATCGAAGGGTGTACGCTGACTTTCATCTTCCGTCCGGACACATAGACATTTCCGGTTCCATCATCATTGAGGCTGGAAAAGATGGCGTAGGCCGAAGGAGGCGCGGTCAGTTTCTCAACTTCGGCACGCAGCGCTTCGATCTGCACCTTCGCTTCCTGGAGTGTGCTGACGAGCTTTTCGTTCTGTTTGGTGGCTTGGTCGAGCTGATAGCGGGATTGGTACAGCCGACGGATTTCGTCTTCCATCGACTGGATCTGCACACGAAGCTTTTCAACCTCGCGAACATGTTCGTCGTTGCGTTGTGCCACGTCCGTTTCTCCTTCAGTCAACCGCTTCGTGATGTGCGTGACAGAATCTCGGAGAGACCGGAATCGACTCGGACTTTCTTTCTTGCCATCCATGGCGCCACTCGAAGAAAGCAATACCCCTTGCTGAATCAAGAAGTCCTTGTCTGCGCGGATTCTATCACCCGTTCCTGGGGTGGTCAACCGGACGACGGCATCCTGCAGCGTGATGGCCCGGCATGACGTACAGCACGATTAGAGCGCCACGGCATCGAGTAACTCGCGCGTCGCCGACTCCACATCGTCCGCACCCAGAATCGCCGTGATCACCGCCACACCAAATGCCCCGGCACGCCGCATCTCACGCGCGCGCGCCGCCGTCACTCCGCCGATCCCGACAATTGGGATGCGGACCAGTCGACACGCCTTCTCAAGCGTGTGAATGCCAAGGGGCGGACCGAATATCTGTTTGGATGGCGTCTCGTAGATGGGACCCAGGATGATGTAGTCTGCGCCCTGCGACTGTGCTGACAGCGCCTCCTCTACCGCATGCACAGATATACCCAGAAGACACTGTGCCCCCAGCAACTGCCGTGCGACTGAAACAGGCAAACTATTGCTGCGCAAATGGACGCCGACTCCTTCCAGCGCCAACGCGACATCGATCCGATCATTGATGAGGAGTTGGGACCTGTATGAGGCCGGCACGGCCTGCACCTCCCGCGCAAGCGTCACGAGTTCCCTGGCTGAGAGATCGCGTTCACGAAGTTGGATTGCGGGGGCCCCGGCTGTGAAAACCCGCTGCAGAAGGGTCACCAACGGGCGCCCATTGGTCTGGTGGCGATCCGTGACGACAAGGAGACGGCTGGAGAGTTTCGGCATCAGCGAAGCACTGAATCAGAAGTGCAGAGCAGGATGCTCAAAACGGTCGTCCCGCAAGGCCGCAGCGAGCGAAGAGGCGAGGAGGTACGTACCGCACTTCGTGTGGGCCGTTCGCCCTTGCAATGGATCTTGGCGAACGGAAAATCCCCTCCAGTGCTTCCGACCTCCGAGAATCTCAACCCGTACGTTGAGCCTCTGAGCGATGCGAGAACGAAGCTGGCGGACGTTTTCAGCATCCTGCTAGAGCATACCCTCGATGGGACTACTCGCTGTGGCATACAGTTTTCGCGGGATTCGACCGGCTTTGTACGCCAGCCGACCAGCGTATACCGCATATTTCATCGCCTCGGCCATGGCAATGGGATTTTGAGCTCCGGCAATGGCCGTGTTCATGAGTACCGCGTCCGCCCCTAATTCCATCGCAAGGGCGGCATCAGACGCAGTCCCCACGCCGGCATCAACAATGATCGGCACCTTAACCATCTCCATGAGGATCTTTAAGTTATACGGATTGCGAATACCGAGTCCCGACCCGATCGGCGCCGCCAACGGCATGACGGCGGGGCACCCGATGTCCACGAGCCTCTGAGCCACAATGGGATCGTCATTCGTATAGGGCAGCACGATAAAGCCTTCTTTGATTAAAATCTTCGCCGCCTCGATCAGTCCGGCCGTATCAGGGAACAGGGTCCTCTCGTCGCCGAGCACTTCCAGCTTGATCAAATCGGACACGCCGGCGGCCCTGGCCAAGCGGGCATAGCGCACGGCATCCTCTACGTTGTAACAGCCGGCAGTGTTGGGAAGAATAGTGTACTTCTTCGGGTCGAGGTAATCGAGAAGGTTCTCTTTGGAGCGATCGGTAATATTGACGCGCCGCACCGCCACCGTTACCATGTCGGCTCCCGACGCCTCAATGGCTTTCTTGGTTTCGGCAAAGTCCTTATACTTTCCGGTCCCAACCCAGAGGCGGGATTTGAGTTCACGTCCCGCGATGATCAGTCGATCGTCTACCATGATGTCCTCTTAGAATTTATCCGTCGAGTCATGACGAATAGTTCGATGCATGAGCCTAGCCCAATGAAACAATGAATCACACATCAATGACGTAATTCTTCCGCGCCTCCGCCAATGAAGCTCAAGATCTCTACTCGATCCCCTTGTTTCAGGCTTCGGTGATCGAAGTCCTTGCGCTCCATAATTTCCAAATTCACCTCCACCGCCACGCGCTCAGTCTTGATGGCAAGTTCACGCAGCAAGTCCCCCACGGTAGCATCAGCCTGCCAGCTCCGCTGTTCGCCGTTCACCTGAATCTGAATCGCCTCCGCCATTGTCACTCATCCTAGGGGACCAGAAATCCGGTTGTCAACAAACCCTGTCTGGCCTATCCCCTTGCCCCGCGTCCCTGATCACGTCAGAATAGCGCCATCACGGCCTATGATATCGACCCCTTACCACAACCAGCAAGTCGCTACCATCTTTCGATCGATCGCCGATCGATTAGCCGCCCAGCGGGCAAACCCCTATCGAGTCAGAGCCTATCGGAAGGCGGCGGATACCATCGAAGCCTTGGAGGAAAACATTGCAGACGTCGCCTCACGGAAGGCGCTAGAAGATATTGATGGAATCGGCCGGGACCTGGCGGACAAGATTGAAGAATTTCTCAGAACTGGAACGATCCAGGCCTATGACGCCTTGAGAACACCGCTCCCGGAGGCGGTGAAGGCCTGGACAGAACTCCCGGGACTGTCCGAATCGCTCGTGGCCTACCTCTACACCCGCCTGTGCATCACCACATTGGCCGATCTGGAACAGCTGGTGCGATCGCACCTGCTGCGCACGGTACCGGGTTTCTCAGGATCTGAAGAACGACTGCTGGAGGCGATCGCCGCCTCACAACAGCAGCCCCCCAGTAACCCGCATGATTCATGAACTCATGAATCATGCGGGTTAGGACGCTCGAGGAAGCTCCTTAAAGATCTTCCAAGTCTTCAGCATCTCAACCGCCTTTTGAAGTTGAATATCCTGCTCAAGCGAGGGATCGCCCAAGACATCAACGGAAGGGAGCTGCGGCGTGGTGCCGTTCTTTAGAGTGCCCTCTTCCTGTCCTTTGCCATTCTGAGCCGGATGATCTTTCCCCGACCCGACCGCGGGCTTGGCCTGTTTCGACTCCCCTTCCCTTTCACCGGGCTTCGTCTCACCTGCCTTAGCGACAGTGGTCGCTGGTTGGGGTTTCACGACAATATCAGGCGTAATACCGGTTGATTGAATCGAACGCCCTTTCGGCGTGTAGTACTTCGCCGTCGTAAGACGGAGCCCGGACCCATCCCCCAGCGGAAGAATCGTTTGCACCGACCCCTTGCCGAACGAGGTTGTGCCGACAATCACCGCCCGCCCGTAGTCTTGCAATGCACCGGCCACGATCTCAGACGCACTCGCCGATCCTTCATTGATCAGAATAATCATGGGCGAATCATCCATCTGATCTTTCCCCTTGGCGATCCACTCGTCCTTCTTATTTTCACGTCCTTTTGTATAGACCACTAGTTTGCCGCCGGGGAGAAACTGCTCGGAAACCTCAACGGACGCGGTCAGCAGTCCGCCTGGATTGTTCCGGAGGTCCAAGATCGTGGATTGGAGCTTCTGTTCTTTGAACTGTTTGAGCACCTTGCTCAAATCCCGCCCCGTCGATTCTTGGAATTGTGTCAGCCGAACGTACCCGATGTTGTCCAACACTTTCGACTTCACGCTCTCAATCTTAATGGTATCGCGGATCAGCGTAAATTGGAGTGGATCGGGAGTCCCATCCCGCTGAATCGTCAAGTTGACCTTCGAGCCCTTGGGGCCACGCATCTTCTGAACCGCATCCATCAACGTGAGGTCTTTGGTCGTCTCGTCGTTCACCTTGGTAATGAAATCACCTGACTTGACCCCGGCTCGGTAGGCCGGCGTACCCTCGATGGGTGCGATCACCGCCAAACGGTTCTCCTTCACCCCGATCTGGATACCCACGCCCCCGAACTCACCCTTCGTTTCAACCTGCATTTCCTTATACATCTCCGGCGTCATGTAGGCCGAATGTGGATCGAGGGTTGAGAGCATTCCACGAATGGCCCCCTGGACGAGATCCTTTACCTTTGTTTCATCGACGTAACTCTTCTGAACTTGGGTCAACACCTCGGAGAATGTTTTTAACTCTTCGTAGGTTTCTGTGGCATGCCCGGTCCGCTCCCACCCCTTGCCGAGCAGCACGCCGAAAACCAACGCCACCACCACCATCGGGCCTAACACCCAGAATCGTCGTCGGGGATCCTGTTCCATAATATAATATCCCTTCCTCTTCCCGTTCCCTAGCGCCTCGCCAACCATTGGAGAGGATCAAGTGGTTCCGCCCCCTGGCGTAACTCAAAGTATAGAGTATTTTCACCCGTCATGCCTGTGTCGCCAGTTTCGCCGATTGCTTGCCCGGCTCCCACCTGTGCTCCCACTAGCGCCAATATCTTCGAGGCATGGGCATACAACGAAAAGAACCCATTCGCGTGATCAAGGATTATAACGAGTCCGTACCCTTTCAGCCAGTCTGCATAAACGACGGACCCTGGCATCACCGCGTGAATGGCGCTCCCCTCGATCGTCTTGATTTCGATGCCTCTGCGCTGCACATAGGTATTGAAGGTTGGATGTTTCTGACGGCCGAAGAAGGAGATAATACTCCCATCAGCCGGCCAGGGCAGTGCGCCCTTTACCCCGCGCGGGGCGATGCCCCCGATCGGAGGTCGGACTGCGGCCGCGCGACGGCGTTGTTCCAATTCGCGCAACAGACTGTCGATGCGCGACGCGGACCGTTCTAATTCTTGGAGGGCATGCTCGTAGGACTCTTTTTCATGAGTGATCTTGGTGAGATAGACCTTCTTTTCTTTCTTGACCGATTTCATCTCAGCCAGATGCTTCTCGGTACTTTGCTTGTACGACAGCATCCCGACCCGCGCTTCTTCCCGCAACCGCTCCGCCTGTTCCATGCGAGTCATATCGGTTCGAAACGTACCCATGAGGGCATAATCCCGTTCCGATACGGCCGAGAGATACTGCAGCCGTCGCTGGAAATCACCATACGAGTCCGAGGCGAGCAAGGTTTTCCAATAGCCAAAACGGCCCTCCATGTACTGAACTCGCAGCCGAGCCAAAATGGCGTCCTGACGTTCTCGCACACTGACACGCAGACCGGAGAGTTGCGTATTGATGACCTCGATCTCTTGGTCTTTCTTCCTCAACTTCCGACTAATCTCTTGATGCGCTTGTCGATAGTGCACCACACGTTCGTCGAGCGTCTGAATCCCCTGCAAGAGGGACTCTCGCTTTTTCCCAGCTTCGTCGGCTTGTTTACGCGTCTCTTCGATCTGATCTTTGAGTTGTTCCAGGGCCTTGCGTTCTTTCACAATCTTATCGGTAATCGGATCAGCAAACGCAACCGTTGGCCAGGAAACACCCAGCAGCCCCCAGATCATGACTCCGACCCTGAGCCCCGCTTCGCACCTCATGCCTTCGCCTCGCCGAAACGCCGTATCGACACGAAGCTGCCTGCAAACCCGAGTCCCAGACCCACCGCAATCAGGGCAAGACAGATTGACGGGGGGAAGAATGTCATGAGGTTCTCGAGCTCGGCAAATCGTCCCGTCGTTCGCATTTGCTGCCGAAACAATTCGTACATGAACTTGAGCATGACCAGAGAGAGTGCACTCCCCAAGGCACCCAGCACGGCGCCCTCCAGAAGATATGGAATGCGAATAAAGCTTGTCGTCGCTCCGATGAGACGCAAAATGGCAATCTCGTCCCTTCGGGCGAACAGTGTGAGACGAATGGTATTAGCGATAATGGTCACGGCAGCCGCCGAGAGAATGACGCCGATGCCGATGGCGACCAACTCAATCGACCGGATCACAGTCGCGAGAGCGTCGATCCAATCTTGATTATAATCAACCTTGGAGACACCCGTGACCTGCCTGACCCGTTCCGCCCATCGCTTGACCGCATCCGGCGAACGGAATGCCGGGCTGAGTGCCACCACAAAGGAGGCCGGCAAGGGATTCTGGCCCAGCCCCTCAAGCAGGTGAGACTCCGAAGGAAATTGCGTCTTAAACTCTCCCAGCGCCTGCTCTTTCGAGATAAACAGCAGTGATCCGACTGCACGATCACCCCGCAACTGCTGCTCCACCTCAGTGACCGAATCGGAGGCGAGCCGATCATCAAGATACACCATGATCTTAATGTCTTCCTGGAGCCATCCGGCCGCCGCCCGTAAATTGACATAGAGCAGCAAGAAGATACCGACACAGGCCAATGTAAATGCCGTGGTCAAGATGGCAACCATCGTCGTCGTCCGGTTGGTCCGCATATTGACCCAGGATTCTCTGAGAAGATACGCGAGCGTCCTCATGCCAATGCCCTATGTTCCGGTAGCAAGCGGCCCTGTGATAATGTGAGCACCCGCCGATTCACTTGCGCCATGACCAGAGGATCATGCGTCGCTACCACGACAGTTGTGCCGCGCGCGTTAATGAGTTTAAACAGTTCGATGATCTCAGCCGTCAGGGCAGGGTCTAAATTTCCGGTCGGTTCATCCGCCAACAAGACGACCGGACCATTCACAATCGCACGGGCGATGCAGACCCGCTGCTGCTCTCCTGTCGAAAGGCCCGCAGGAAGCTGATCTCGCTTGTGCTCGACACCGACCGCCCGTAACGCCTCCGTGACTTTCCGACGAATGTCGGCAGAGGAAATTCCTTGTACCAGCAAAGGCAGCGCCACATTCTCGAACACGGACTTCTTCGGCAACAGCCGAAAGTCTTGAAACACCGTTCCCACCTTGCGGCGCAGATACGGAATGTCCGACGGCTTAAGCGTCGTTACGTTTTTTTGGTGAACAAAGATTTGTCCCTCGTCGGGCCGGTCGGCCCTGATGAGCATCCGCAACAGCGTCGACTTGCCTGCTCCACTAGGCCCCATGAGGAGGACAAATTCTCCCTTGCCGATCTCCAAAGTGACGTCCGAAAGCGCCGGCCGCTGATCGTACTGTTTCGACACGTGGATTAATTGAATCATCGTTTATCTTACCAGCGGAGATCGTCCCCAGGTACTTCAAACGCATTCTGAATATGCTCGATCTGTGAAGCGACGGCGTCCGTGCCTTGCAGCAAGACGACATCGAATCGGCACAGTCGACCTTTCATGTGGTGCCGGGCCAAATATTGGGCCGCCAATTGGATCAACTTCTCCTGCTTCCGTTGATGAACGGCCTGGATGGCTCCGCCGAACGCGTCGGTGCGACGCGCCTTCACCTCGACAAAGACCAGCACCTGACCGTCTTCAGCCACTAAGTCCAGTTCCCCCACCGATGAACGAAGATTGCGTGCCACAATCCGATACCCCTTATGCCGCAGATACTGCTCTGCCGCCGATTCGCCTTCTTGCCCAAAAATCCTCCGGGGGTCCAGACTAGTCACTGAATCGTCCGAAAAGATTCGCCCAGACCAGTCCGCGAGAGGGGTCCAGCGCCCCCATGACCACCCACGAGCCGTGCGACCGGAGCGAACGTGCGCCGATGAATCGCGCAGGGACCATGTTGAGCGAGCCGTTGCAAGTGCTCGTCTGTTCCATACCCTTTATGCGAACAAAAATTATACTCTGGATAGGTCAGATGATACGCCATCATCATGCGGTCGCGCACGACTTTGGCCACGATCGATGCTGCGGCAATCGAGAGCGACAGCGCATCACCCTTAATGATAGAGCGTGATGGAACGGCAAGATCCGGCAAGGTCACGGCATCGATCAAGAGGCAGTCCGCCGGGGGAGTCAGCGATGCCAGCGCACGACGCATAGCTAGACGAGTCGCTTCTAAAATGTTGAGGCGGTCAATCTCCTGCTCTGTGGCGACCCCTACAGCAACCGCACGTGCCCGCAGGACAATAACCTCGTACAGTCGAGATCGCTCAGACTCGGAGACTCGTTTGGAATCGTCGACGCCGACCAAGCGGCAACGAGTGGGCAGGATCACCGCTGCCGCGACGACAGGGCCCGCCAGAGGGCCCCGTCCGGCTTCATCCAGACCGGCGATACAGCGATAGCCGCGCCGCCGGGCTTCCAATTCGAATTGATCGGTAGGTCCCACGATGTGGCCCCGCGATGCGTCAGTTGAAAGGGCACTCAAACACTCGTGGTCGATGGATCCTGGGAATGAGACTAGCTGGATACTGAAAAATTCCGCCAGCACCACAGGCCGTGGCGCATGAAGCGAAAAACATGCGAGGAAGGCACGAACGGTTGTTCGAAGTTCAGGGTTCGCAACTCCGAAAACCTCGAACGTCGGACTCCAACCGTCGTCCGCTTCGCCCGTCCCGCGAGTCTCGCTCGGCTATCCTGCGGGAGCATGTTCCTGTTGGGCCACACGTGCGGACCATCGAGATTCTCGCATGCCAACATCGTGTTTCCGCAGCCTACTAGGGCTTCGAGGACGAGGCGGCCCCGGCTGGTTCTTCGGCCTTACGGGTGACCCCGGGCTGCCCCTTTACACTTGCGACGAACTCCCGATCTTCAACCTTGGCAAACTTGCCCTTCTTCCCCCGGAGATAATACAGCTTGGCCCGACGCACCTTGCCCTGGCGCATGACCTCGACACGCGTGACGATCGGCGAATGGAGCGGGAAAATTCGTTCCACGCCGACGCCGTAGGAGACTTTGCGCACTGTGAAGGTCTCCGTGTTCAGTAACCCTTTACGAGCGATCACCGCTCCTTCGAACACCTGAATGCGCTCTTTTTCCCCTTCGACCACTTTCACATGCACGCGGACGGTGTCTCCAATTTCAAAACTGGGCGCCGACTTCTTCGTGAAAGACTGTTGTATCCGTTCCAACCGATTCATGAGACTACCCCTCCTCCCCACATCGAACAGGCGTGCCCGGCACGCCTTCACGAGTAAGTTCGTCTAGCAATTGTTGATCTTCGAGACTCAAGACCCGATCTTGCAAAAGATCCGGCCGTCTCTGATAGGTGCTTCGCAGGGCTTCCTTCCGACGCCACAGACGAATGGCCTCGTGGTGTCCTGAAAGCAACACCTCTGGCACGGGCATCCCTCGAACCTCCGCCGGTCTCGTATAATGCGGATACTCGAGCAACGCATCCGTGAACGACTCTTCTATGATCGACTCCGGATCACCCAACACGCCGGGAACCAAACGAGCTGCGGCATCGATGAGCACCAGCGCCGGCAACTCACCTCCGGTCAACACATAATCCCCGACGGAAATTTCTTCCGGGTGCAAGGCGAGCCGCACCCGTTCATCCACCCCCTCGTAGTGGCCACAGAGAATGACGAGACGACGTGGGTCAGCCGCCAGATTTTTTGCATAGGCCTGGGTGAACGGACGACCGTGCGGCGATGGAAATAGTAACCGAATCTGTTCGCCGGCCCGTGCATAGTCGGCCTGCATCTGTTCCACCGCGCGCAAGATGGGCTCAGCCTTCATCACCATCCCAGCCCCTCCGCCATAGGGCACATCGTCCGCCACCTTGTGGCGATCGAGCGTGTACTCGCGCAAGTTGCGCACGTGAACGTGCAGCAGGCCTTTCTCTTGTGCTCGTTTGAGAATACTCTGGCCGAGCACCGGCGCTACCATGTCGGGAAACAGGGTCAGGATGTCACACCGCATGACGGGCCTCAAGCAAGTCGTCAATCCCGCGAACGATCATCCGGCGGCGCGCGAGATCCACCGAGGTCACAAAGCTCTTCGCGGCCGGAATGAGGACTTCCTCCGTCCCCTTGCGAACGACGAAGACGTGATTATCCGGTATCTCCAAAATCGTCTCAAGCACACCCACCTCATCGCCCCGCTCGTTCTCGACCGTCATCCCAATGAGATCACATTCAAAATAGACGTCCGCGGCCAAGGTCGCCGCTGGATGACGCGGCGCTTGGATCAATCCCCCGCGCAACAGCCCAGCTTCCTCCGGCGTCGTCACACCCGCAAGACCCATGATGTAGGTCGAGCCGGCGCGCCGAACATGCGTCACGGTCCTGTCGACCATCTGTCCCGTCGGCTCCAAGACCTGAACCTTCGTCAGATCTTCCAACCGGCCAGGCACATCGCTCAATGATCGCACCTTGAACTCGCCCCGTACGCCAAAGGGGCGCTCAATCTTACCAATCGTCACCAGATCTGCCTGAGCCGTTGTCACGTACTAGGCGCCCTTCTTCTTCGCCGCTTTCTCCGCTTCAAACTGTTTCCATACCCCACACCGGCGAAGCAATGTCCGGACCGTGACCGTCGGCTGGGCCCCCTGGCGCAACCAGCTCAACACCCGTTCCTGCTTCAGCTCCGGCATCGCCGGTTCCTTCAAAGGATCAAAAATCCCAAGAATTTCAAGAAATCGCCCGTCGCGCGGTTTCCGAGAATCCGCTGCCACAACACGGTAGAGCGGTCGCTTGTGTCGTCCCGTCCTCGTCAATCTCAAATGAACAGCCACGTAGATTCCTCCTTCTGTACAACATACCCGTAATGATTGTGAACGGCGCTTACCTGGAGCGCAGAAGTTGCGCCAGCTGCCGGCGCCCTCCCGACCCTGCCATAGCCTTGGCGATTTTTCTCGCCGAAAGAAACTGTTTAATCAACCGATTTACCTCTTCCACCTTCGTCCCGCTTCCGCGGGCAATCCGCTTTTTTCGGCTTCCGTTGATGACCGTATGATCGCGCCGCTCACGAACGGTCATCGAATCAATCATCGCCGTGACTCGTTTCATCTCTCGCTCCGGCATCTGCCCTTCCATCGCCCCCTTGAGCTTCTGACCGCCTGGCAGCATCCCCAGAATCTGATCTAACGAACCCAGGCGGCTGACCTGCCCCAGCTGAGCACGAAAACCCTCCAGCGTGAAGGTGTTGCTGGCCAGTCGCTTCTGCGCATCTTCTGTCTGCTCGAGCGTAAAGGTTTCTTGGGCCTTTTCGATCAGCGAGAGCACGTCGCCCATTCCGAGGATGCGCGACGCCATCCGATCCGGATGAAACAACTCAAGCGCATCAAGCTTCTCGCCCACACCCAGAAACTTGATCGGCTTGCCGGTCACCGCCCGGATAGACAGCACCGCCCCTCCCCGGGCATCGCCTTCAACCTTGGTCAGAATAACGCCGGTCAGTCCGATACGTTGATCGAACTGGCTCGCCATCGTGACCGCGTCTTGGCCCGTCATGGCATCGGCCACCAAGAGAACCTCGTGCGGTTGCACGGCGGCTCTCACCGCCACCAACTCCCCCATCAACTCATCATCGATGTGGAGACGCCCACCGGTATCCAATACGACGAGATCGTACCCCTGCTCCCGTCCCCGATCCACACCTGCCTGGCAGATGCGAACGACATCCGCTTGCGCAGCCTGTACCTGATCGACTCGATGCACGTCGATCTCAAGGTCGCGCCCCAGACTCGCCAACTGGTCGCCGGCTGCCGGACGACGAGGATCAGCCCCAACCAGGAGAACCCGTTTTCCTTGAGCCTTGAAGTACCGCCCGAGCTTGCCGCAGGTCGTCGTCTTTCCAGCACCTTGAAGTCCCACCATCATGACGACGGTAGGGGGATTCGCGGCCAGAGCAAGACCGGCTCGCTCACGGCCCATCATCTCCCGCAGCTCCTCCCACACGACCTTGACCACCTGATGACCAGGGGTCAAGCTCTGGAGGACTTCCTGACCAACTGCCTTTTCGCGAACCCGCTCGATGAAGTCCTTGACGATCTTGAAGTTGACGTCGGCTTCGAGCAGCGCGAGGCGCACCTCTTTCAACGCTTCCGCGATGTTCTGTTCGGTGAGGACACCAGAACCGCGTAGTTTCTTGAAAATCTTTTCGAATTTTTCGCTCAGAGAATCCAGCATAGCGCCACAAAGAAAAAGGCAATCGAAGCCTTAACCCCAGATCTCCGATCGCCTAGAAAACTCTAGCAAAAGAGCACCGGGAAGTCTAAAGGACGAGACAGGATGAAGTCAAGGGAATGGGAGACCACATTTTATTGACATGCCGTAGGCCTTTCGCTATGGTCGGCTGTTATCTCCGTGGAGCTACACAGAGAGTTGTAAGGCGGTTGCCGTGAGAAAATCACCCTTGGTTCTGCTCATTTTCGTGCTCATCGGTGGCCTATTGGGCGGAGTCCTGGGAGAAATTCTCCGCGTCATGGCCCCACAGGGCACTATTCAGGCGGTTTTCGCCACCAATTATCTCCTCGGGATCACCGAACCGCTGACCATCGATCTGGTCCTCCTCAAATTCACCATTGGCTTCGTCCTGAAAATCAACCTCCTCAGCCTCCTCGGGATATTCCTTGGCATCTACCTATACAAGAACGTCTAGCAGGCTGCTGAGAAATTCTCCCCTTGTCCCAGGCATACAGACCATTAAAGTTTTGTTGTGCCGAATCGATCTTTTCAGAGCCTCCTAGACCTCTGGCTTCAGCTCTAACTCCTTCAGCTTCAACGCTCGAATCCGGTTTCGCAGCACTGCGGCCCGTTCAAATTCCAACTCCTTGGCGGCGGCTTTCATTTCTGTTTCTAGCCGTTTAATGCTCTGTTCGGTCGCTTCCTCTGCTCCATAGACAGCCAGCGACTCCGCGGCCAAATCCAGCTGCACATCATCCGTATCTGCCGTGGCATATTCGAGCGACAGAACGTCCTTCTTGATGCTCGTAGGCACGATGCCGTGTTTGGCATTATAGTCGGCCTGAATCGTGCGCCGGCGCCCGGTCTCGGCGAGCGCCATTTGCATAGACTCGGTGACGGCATCACCATAGAAAATCACGTGGCCCCGCACGTTCCTCGCTGCCCGCCCAGCTGTCTGGATCAATGACCGATAGGACCGAAGATACCCTTCCTTATCCGCATCGAGAATCGCCACCAGGGTGACCTCGGGGAGATCCAGCCCTTCGCGCAGGAGATTGATCCCCACCAGCACGTCGAACACTCCGCGCCGCAGATCGCGGATGATTTCGGCCCGCTCCAACGTCTTGATGTCAGAGTGCAGATACCGCACCTTGATACCGAGATCGTGGTAGTACTCGCTCAAATCCTCCGCCATGCGCTTGGTCAGGGTGGTGATCAGCACACGCCCTCCCTGAGCCACTTCAGTCCGCACTTCGCCGAGGAGATGATCCACCTGCCCTTTGGCCGGGCGCACGTCGATGACTGGATCCATCAGACCGGTCGGGCGAAGAATCTGCTCGACCACCTCTCCAGCCGCATGTCTCAGCTCGTAGGGGCCTGGCGTCGCGGAGACGCAGACCACCTGCGTGAGACAGCGCTCAAATTCGGCGAACGTGAGCGGCCGGTTATCGATTGCCGAGGGCAAACGGAATCCATACTCGACCAATGTACGCTTCCGCGAATAGTCGCCCTCGTACATCCCGCCCACTTGGGGAATCGTCGCATGGGATTCATCAACGATCAGCAGAAAGTCTTTGGGGAAATAATCGATGAGCGTTGGAGGCTGCTCCCCGGGCGCGCGGCCACTGAGATGCCGCGAGTAGTTCTCGATACCGTGGCAGTACCCCATCGCCCGAATCATTTCGAGGTCGAACTTGGTGCGCTGCGCGATCCGCTGGGCTTCCACAAGCTGATTTTGCTTCTTGAAATAGGCGACGCGTAGGTCCAGTTCTTCTTCGATGCCGGTAATCGCCCGCTCGTACCGCTCCGGTGCAATGAGATAGTGCGTGTTCGGATAGACCGCGACTTTGGGAAGCTTCCTGAGCGACTTCCCCGTGAGCGGATCAATTTCGTGAATGGCGTCGACCACGTCACCGAACAACTCGATCCGCACAGACACCGCGTCATTCGAAGCCGGAAAGATCTCAATGACGTCGCCGCGGGCACGGAAGGTTCCGCGGTGAAAATCCATATCGTTGCGGGCATATTGAATCTCGACCAGCTTAGCCAGAATCTTTTCCCGCCGAATCTCCATTCCCTCCTCGAGGAAGACCACCATCTCGTGATAGACCTCCGGCGACCCCAGGCCGTAAATACAGGAGACCGACGAGACGATCAGCACGTCGTTCCGTTGGAGCAGCGCGGCCGTTGCCGCATGGCGCATCTGATCGATCGCATCATTGACGGAGGCGTCCTTGGCAATGTACGTGTTGCTTTGGGGGATATAGGCTTCCGGCTGGTAGTAATCGTAGTAGCTGACGAAATACTCCACCGCGTTGTGGGGGAAGAACTGTTTGAACTCTTGATAGAGCTGACCGGCTAGCGTCTTGTTATGGACCAGAACCAAGGTGGGCTTCTGCACCTGCGCGACCACATTGGCCATGGTAAAGGTCTTGCCGGACCCGGTGACGCCAAGCAGCGTTTGATGCTTCCGGCCAGCCGCAATCCCGGCCACCAACTTGTCAATGGCTTGGCCTTGGTCTCCGCAGGGCTTGAATGGGGCTTCGAGTTGAAACGGCGGCATGGAACGACCTTTCGGCCGTTATCTTACCATCGAACACAGCACTGCGCACAACAGCGCGCGTGCAAAACAGACATTGGCAGACCCACGCGACGCCACCGGCCCCTACCAGGGGCCGGCGGCATCAGGGTTTCTTAATATCGTGAGTGCCTGGACGCACCGACCGAGGCTCCCTGTCTGTGAACTGGTCCTCGATTCTCGCCCTCGCGGAATCGCCGGCCTGATGGTTCCGCGCTTCGGCGGGGCCGCTGGCGAGGGGCCTGCTGATCGTTGACCGGCATAGGGGCCGGAGCGGGGAGAGCGGCAAACACGGGAAGCGCGAGTTTCTTCGTCTCGATTTTTAACTGTCTCACCATTCGAAGATACTCTCGCTCTTCGGACTGTGACAGAATCAAAAAGGTCGCCCCTTCCTTCTCTGCTCGACCCGTCCGCCCTGTCCGATGGACGTACGAATTCGGATTGGTCGGTAATTCATAGTGAATGACCTGCGCCACATCCTGAATATCGAGGCCTCTGGCTGCCACATCGGTCGCGACAAGCGAACGGAGGCGGCCGGCCCGAAAGGCACCGAGCGTCCGTTCCCGCTGCGCTTGACTGTGATTGCCGGTCAGCGCACCGACCGAGGCCGGTTCTCCACCCAAATGGGCCGCCAGACGTCGCACCTTATACTTTTGATCACAAAACACCATCGACCGTCCCCCACCCGTCACGGTCTGGAGCAACGTATGCACGAGTTGCGTCCGCGCCTGATCCCCCGGTACGACATAGTAGGCATGCACGATCGTGGTTGGAGTGCTGATCCCTGGGTCGACAGAGATGCGAGCGGGATCGCGCTGCATGCTCTGCGCGAGCGTCTGAATGTCCCCCGAAAATGTCGCGGAGAACAGCAGCGTCTGGCGCTCAACTGGGAGGAGACGAATGATCCGTTGAATGTCCCGCAGGAACCCGCGATCCAACATCTGATCGGCCTCATCCATCACGAAAAACGTCACCCCGCCCAGCCGCAAATGACCGGAGCCGGCCAAGTCGAGCAACCGCCCTGGCGTACCAACCACCACCATCGGCGGTCGTTGCAGCGCACGGTACTGGCGCTCGATCGGCGTTCCGCCGTATACCGACAAGGAGGTTACGGACATCGGGGCATACTTGCGTAGCTCCATTTCGATTTGGAGTGCCAGTTCCCGCGTGGGTGCCAGCACCAAAAACTTTGGTCCGGAAGCATGACTTGGTCCGGACTTGGTATAGGGGCCAGGCGCGGGCGCAGAAGCTTCCCGTTGCATGGCCTGCTCAATGATCGGCAGCAAAAACGCCAATGTTTTCCCGCTCCCGGTTTTGGCTTGCGCCATAATATCCCGGCCTTTCAGCGCCAGTGGAATGGCAGCCTGTTGCACCGGCGTGGGGATCGTCAGCCCCGCCTGTATCAGGCGCTGGGCAAGGGACTGGTGTAGATTCATATCAGCAAACGTAGACATTAAGACTCCTTGTTATGGGGCACACTTCCTGGGACTGCACGGTCCGGCCTGTGGTCGAGGGCCGAGAAACGCATCGAGTTGATGGGCAATTCTAGGAAGGAAATAGCGGGGCTGCCGGATAGGCAGCCCCGACGTGTGAAACACTTGTTATGGCTTAGTAGCGGTCGCCACCAGACCCGCCACGTCCACCGCCACCACCACCAGAACGTGGCTCCTGGGGACGCGCTTCGTTGACGGTCAACGTGCGGCCGCCCAACTCAGTGCCGTTCAGTGCGGTGATTGCCGCCTGCGCTTCCGAATCCGAGGACATCTCCACGAATCCAAACCCGCGGGACTGGCCGGTGAACTTATCTGTGATAATCCGGGATGATGTTACCGCCCCATGAACAGCGAACAGATCGCTCAGCTGCTGCTCAGTTGTGGAATACGGCAAACCCCCGACATAGATCTTCGAACCCATTGGGCTCCTCCTTTGAGAATATGTGTTGTCTTGGACTCGAGAACAAAGTGAGGAAGGAATGGGCCGAAGACGCTAACACCATGGCGGCTCAAGGCTGGCTTCCGATCAAATTCCCGGGCAGAACCAAAACAACATCTGTCTTAGGCCTTGTCACTCTCTATGGTATCACCACCAGGCCTTTCGAGATGATACACAGGCCCCACTCTACTCCTCAGTCCGCTCAAATGCAAGTGACAAGAAAATCATAGACAACCCCCGCGTCCATCTCACTAATAGGCAGCGGGGGCAGAAAATGGACGCTGAGAAAAGAGTGGAATGGCATGCAAACTGTCAAAATCTAGCGTTGCCTGTCCACGAACTAGAAGCCCGACCAGACCGGTCGCCAGGCTCTGATCTTGGACCGCCACGACGAGCTGCCCGTCAAAGTAGGTTTCGATAAAATCCTTGCTGATAATGGTATTCCGCTGGATTCGCAGCGTATGCCAGGGCACTGCTTTGGGTGTGATCGACCGCCGACCCAGACTCAGCTCATTTCCATCGACCACCCGAATCACTTCTATCGTTTTTGCCGCAAGATCCACCACTGCCGCATAGAAGTGTGTGCCATCCTGCACCCCGAATACCACCCCGCCTCCCCCTGCCTGAGCATCGATGGGGAAACGCATCCTGACCGACACGTCTGGATATTCATACTGAAGCCCGTCGGCAACGATCAACCGGTAGCAGGTCACCGCCTGGCACGATGATTTCACGCCTAGCACGTTGGACGCCGAGGGGGCATCGTTGGCCACCTTGACCGTCCAGTCCGCAGCCGCGCCCTCGCCAAACCCCAGCATTGAAAATCCGGCAGGAACCTCGCCAGACTTCTGCTGATCGAAAGTCCATCGGTTAAACAGTCCCCCCTGGGCCTGACCTTTCAAGTTGGCTTCTTTTTCCACCTGGCTCTCGGCCTGAATGGCTTGAGACCGCTCAACACAGAAGCTCCACTCACCGGCGATCACGGTCAAGGCGAATGCTGCGTAGACCATGAACCGGGACGCGTGAAGTGAGAGAGATGCGAAATTAAAAGTTCGACGTTCCGGGTTCGAAGTTCCGAAAACCTCGAACTTCGGACCTCGAACTCTCGTCCGTCTCGCTCGTCCCGCCTGTCTCACGCGGCTATCCTGCGGGGTTCTGTTCTGTTCACCCGGACATGCAGGCCAGCGAAATCCTACTGTGCCGAACTGATTATTTCGCAGCCGGTGAGGCTTCACGCTTATGCCTCGATCTCTCATGCCGATCCTCTCGATCTCTTCTTACTTGGGTGACCGCTTTTTGATATCGAGAATGTCCTGCTGGAACCGGTCGCGGGCCGCCATGATAGTCTTTCGACGTTGCCACCGACCCCACGTCCACCATCGAAGTCGATCCCGAAACGTGACGACCGGTAGTGGCGCACTGCCACCGGGCGCCTGCTGAAACTCATAGCCCTGCTGCGAGTCGCGATGCTCAAAGAATCGACGGTAGAGGTGATCGTATAATCCTTTACCTGAGACGCCCACGACACCCTCCCTACAATAACAGGTCCAATTGGTGGCTCTCCGTCACCGGAGGCGAACAGGTCTGACGTTGACAGACATACGCCGTTGGTTGCCCGTTCACACTCGTCTTCCCTTCGGCCAGCGCCAAGTCGGATTCTCCGGCACGACGAACAGCTTCGACCACCAGCACTGCGCGATTCGGCACATAGCGTCGGTGGACTGCTGAGAGCAACGCTTCGGTCCGCGCATCGCCACGACTCCCGACAACGACAATCTCCTGGGGCGTCGTCAGGTACCAATCCAGCGCACAGAGCATGGCCGATGAGCCATAGGCATTGTGTTCCATCACGCTCCGGAACACCCGAAACAGGTGCTCGGCCCGGTCACGATACCTCGGCTCTCTGGTGAAAGAGAAAAGCCTCAATAAGACCGAAGCGACAATGGCATTGCCGGATGGAATGGCACTATCGGTACCAGACTTCATGCGCTGGAAGAGGGCTTCGTGGTCGCGGCTGGTATAAAAGCACCCCCCCGCCACCTCATCCCAATATCGCTCCAGCAAATTGTCCGTCACCTCGCGGGCTTGATCCAGATACCACCGATGCGACGTTGCCTCAAACGCGTCCAGCAACGCTGTGGCGAGACAAGCTGCGTCGTCCAAATATCCGTTCAAGCGCCCCTTCCCCGCCGTAACCGTCCGATAGACGCGCCCGTTCTCAACCGCATAGTCCAGTAGAAATGTGAGCGCCTGTTCCGCTGCCGCCAGATAGGCGGAAACCCCGAACGTGTGATAGGCGTCGAGATAGGCGGACACCATCATCGCATTCCAACTCGTGAGAAGGTTGTCATCCCGCTGCGGTTTCATCCGTTGCTCTCGTGCGGCAAGCAACTTCACCCTGGCAGACCGCAACAAAGATTCCACCTCCTCTTGCGCATCGGGCGCACACCGGATCTCACTGAGTCGATTCAACACATTCTTGCCTTCGAAGTTTCCGCTCTCCGTCACGCCGTAGTGCCTGCAGAACTCCTCAGCCATATCGGCGCCCAACACCGAAGCAATCTCTCCCGGCTCCCAGACAAAGTAGGTTCCCTCACGCCCCTCACTGTCGGCATCCTGCGCGGCAAAGAACGCGCCGTCCGGATGCGTGAGTTCACGACGAACGTACTCCAAGGTCTCTTCCACAACCTCACGAAACCGATTCTCTTTGGTAAGACGCCATCCATCGAGGTAGATCCGCACCAGCTGCGCGTTGTCGTAGAGCATCTTCTCGAAATGGGGAATCAACCACTGGCCATCCACCGAGTAGCGGTGGAACCCGCCACCGAGATGATCATAGATCCCTCCGGCCGCCATGGCTCTCAACTGCAAGAGCACCTGCTCTTGATGGAAGGGATCGTTCGTTCGGGCCGTCTGACGCAACAACAGGCTGAGCGGGGGAACCGTCGGAAATTTCGGTCCCTCACCGAATCCACCATGGATCGGGTCAAAAAATTGTCCTAAGCTCTTGGCCCCCTCATCGAGCAAACGATCCGTCAACGGATCGGTCGACGGCTGCGGCGTTCCAACGCGCACCAACCCGGTTTTCACCTTCTCCACATTCTTGCGGACATCGTCTCGATGATTCCGATAGGCCGCGACGACACCGTGTAGGACCTCGGGAAAGCCAGGCAGGTTGTAGCGGGGTGCCGGCGGGAAATACGTCCCCCCGTAAAACGGTTCTTGGTCAGGTGTCAGAAACATCGTCAGGGGCCACCCGCCGCCCCGTCCCAGAAACACCTGCGCGGACTTTTGGTAGATATCGTCCAGGTCCGGGCGCTCTTCTCGATCGACCTTCACGTTGATGAAGTCCTGGTTCATCAGCCCGGCAATCTCGACATTTTCGAAACATTCATGTGCCATAACATGGCACCAGTGACAGGCCGAGTAGCCGATCGACAACAGAATGGGCTTGTCCTCTGCTTTCGCCCGCGACAAAGCTTCCTTGCCCCAGGGATACCATTCCACCGGATTCTCCGCATGTTGCCGAAGATAGGGGCTGGCTTCTGCACTGAGCCGGTTCTGAAAACGGTTTTCTGGCGCTGAGTCCGTCATTGATTCTCTATCCTTGTGGACTCGCATAGTACATGGGCCCGAAGCCGCGCTGCAACGAGTCTGTCAGACTATGCTATAGTTCTCCGGCACCTCGAAAGGCTCACCGCATGAACTGCTTGACGCGCAGCTGCTCTCCCTCTCTTGTTGTGGTCATTCTCCTGGGAATCATCCTCAGTCTGCCTCCCCTGGGAGCCCAGGGCTTTGCGCAATCGGGGGATAGCCATCGGGCATGGCTTGGAGTGCTCGACAACCTGTCAAGCGAGCGCATGCTCGCCGACGTGGCGACGCTCAGCAGTCCCTCATTCAAGGGCCGCCAAACAGGAACCGCAGACGATGCCAACTCTGCGAAGTGGATCGCTGATCAATTTCTTGCTTCCGGCCTCTCATTGGCGAGCACGCGTGTCGATCCAAGCAGTCCTATGGGACCAGACCGTGGATACGGGGCCGGATTGATGACCGCCGTGGTCACGGTGCCGACGATTGCACCGGACCCGTTACTCCGCATTTCAACAGCCAGTGACTCGCTTATCCATCAACTCGGAACAGATTATCTCCCCATCCTTGATTCACACTCCGCTGAGGTCCGCGGACCGATTGTGTTTGTCGGTTACGGAATCATAGACGCGACACAAGGCATCGACGACTACGCCGGAGTCGAGACCACCAACGCCATTGTCCTGTTTCTCCGTGGCAAACCCACACACTACAAGGCAACCTTCAGCCACGCAGACAAGGTGCGCCTCGCGCGACAGAAAGGCGCGCGAGGTTATCTCACAGCCACAGGGCCAGTACTCAGCTCCTATGAAGCACGCCGCGGCGTCACGGGAGAACCCAGTGCCTTTTATGGACTCTCCCTTCCTTCAGAAACACTCCCAGGAGCCTGGATCAGCACGACTCTAGCCGGGCAGATCCTCGCCGCTCCCGAGGCTGCGCAGCCAAGTCGGCTGCATGAACTACAAGAGAAGTTAAATCAGTCCCCTGCCGCACAATCAGTCAACACCGGCTGTTATGGTTCTCTCGATTGGCAGACTCGTTCAGAGGAAGGCGTGCTCATGAATGTGCTCGCCTTCTTGCCCGGGAACAATCCGCAGAAGACACATGAGTTTCTCGTGATTGGCGCGCATCGTGACCACTTCGGACGACAGGCTGGTTTGCTATTCCCCGGAGCCGACGATAACGCATCCGGCACGGCAGTGATGTTGGAGGTCGCCCGCGTAATGGCCAAGGCAGGCACAAAAAACGAACGGACTATCTTGTTCGTCTCATTTAGCGGAGAGGAACAGGGACTCGTCGGATCCCGGCTCTATCTTGAACGGCCGGTCGCGCCGATCAGCTCGACCAAAGCTATGATCAACATTGACCATGCGGGAATCGGAAATGGACGACTGACGATTGGTGTGACGGGCTTCGAGAAAAGCGTGGCGCTCGAAGTGGGACAGAGAGTCGGTCTTGCAGAGAAGCTCGACCTCTTCGGATTCTTTCCCGGCGGGGATCACGTTCCATTCAAAGAGGCGGGGGTGCCGACCATCACCATCGTGAGCGGTGGCATTCACCCTCACTTTCACAGACCAAGCGATCGCGCAGACACCGTCAGTCCGGACATCCTCCGGACTGCCGCCCACTATCTGCTCGCACTTGTCTGGCAATTGGCAAATGCTCCCTAGCAGGATGGTGAAAAACTTTTGCGAGTGATCTGGGAATTGACAACCAATATGTTAGGGATAACGAGGAGCACCTTACAGGATGCTCAAAAAGACCGTTCAGCAAGGCCGCAGCGAGCGAAGGGCCGAGGCCGTACCCTCTGGGGCGCACGGTGCGACGAATAAGGAGCACCACGTCAGTGCGCGCCGCCGAGTGGTGAGGCGGCCGGGTCCCCGTTGAGGGTCTGAGCGATGCGAGAATGATGCTGGCGGACTTTTTCAGCATCCTGTCAGGGGATGTCGTCGAGAATAGTAGATTGGATCGAGGGCAACGGCGTGGTTTGGCGTGGAGGACCGGGAAGGACGAGCGCTGAACCGCTCTGATTGGCACCTTGGATAAGACCGATTGAGAGTTGCGGACCGAGCGTGGTCACAGCCCCGCTCCAAGCCTGACCGGTTGTCGGATTCCGAAAGCTAAAGGATTGAAAATTGTTCCCGGGGTTGTACAGAAACCCCTGCGTGCCCTGATTGTCGAGATAGAGACTCCCTGGGCCGGGCATCTTGAACAGTGGGGCAACCCCTCCATCGAATGAACGAACACTGGAGATGGATTGGCCCCAAGCCTGCGAGTGCAGCGATGGAAGCGCGAACAGGAGCAGGGCTAGCACAGACAGCGCAGCGGGAAATCCCGAGACCGGCAGAATGGATTGCGTGACCCGATGGCCCGGGAAATCCATGGCAGTTAGTTCATGACAGGTCCGCATAGAATCATTATAGTATGGTGAAATATTACTTGTCGAACAAAGGGGGAGTTATGGAGCAGGGTATCGCAGCAAATGGATGGAGGCGCACATGTAGCTATGCCTTCGGCGTTGGGCTGCTCCTCTTACCTGGGCTCAGTTGGGGGCTAGAGATCGGCAAGACACCACCAACGGAACGACGGGAAAACATCTCACTCGCCGACGCGGCGCTTCAAGCGCTGAAGCATAACCTGGACATCAACATCAGCCGTCAGACGAAGGAGAGCCGACAGGCCGACATCATCATCGAACAGGCCAAGTTCGACCCGACCCTGAGCGTGAACGGCCAATACAACCGGATCGTGAATCCACTCAATCGGCCTGTGTTCGGCGCAACCGGCGGCAACTTGACCGGAATTACCACCTTTGATCAACGCAACCAATCCGTCACGTTGGATGCCACGACAAACCTACTCACCGGCGGCAACGTCGATCTGAATTATAGCCCCTCGCGTACAAGTGTGAACCAGAATCTGGCCACGGGGTTTCTGTTCAACCCTTCCTATACAGGTGGACTCGCGCTCACCCTCACGCAGCCCCTCCTCCGCAACGCCGGCATCGACGTCACCAAGACCTTCATCCGCGTCGCGCAGAATAATGCCACCGTGGAAGAACATGTCTTTCGCGATCGTGTCCTCACCGTGCTGGCAACGGTGGAGCAAACCTATTGGGAAGTCGTTTTCGCCAATGAGAATCTGAACGTGGCGGAGGCCGCACTAAAAGCGGCACAGGAACTCTTGGCCAGCAACCGTGCGAAGGCAAAGGCCGGTATCATGTCGATCGTCGATGTTTTGCAAGCCGAAGCGGCCGTCGCGTCGCGGGTCGAGCAGGTACTGGTCGCAGATAAAATGATTCGAGACCAGGAGGATCAGCTGCGCCGATTGCTCAATCCTGCGGAAGAGGACCTGCGTGAAGACGTGCGCTTGACCCCGCTCGACCAACCGGTGGTGACCCTCGAACCCATCAGCCTGCAGGAAGCCATCGACACGGCCATCGAGCAGCGACCGGAAATCGTCCAAGCGAAGAAGAACATGGAGTCGAGCGACCTCAATACACAATTTTCCAAGAATCAACTCCTCCCGACTCTCTCGTTTCAAGGCACCATGGGGCTTGCGGGACTGGGGACAGACTACGGTGACTCCGTGAACCGGAACCTCAGCGGCGATTACTATAATTATGGCGCGGGCCTCGTCTTAAGCTACCCACTCGGTAACCGCTCAGCCTGGAGCACCTACAGCAAGCGGCAACTGGAGGCCAAGAATGCCGAGGCGTCGCTCGTGAGTGTGCGGCAGCAAATCATCGTGGGAGTCCGCGAAGCGGTCCGGCGCGTTCAGACGGATTTCAAGCGGATCGAAACCACCCGATCGGCCAGAATCATGGCCGAGAAACAACTGCAGGCGGAGCAAGAGCGCTTGAAGGTGGGACTCAGCACCACGCGCTTTGTGCTCGACTTCCAGCGCGATCTCGCGACGGCCCAAGGAAACGAATTGCGCGCGACGGTCGATTACAACAAAGCGCTCTCCAACTTTGCTCGCCATAAAGCCACCACGCTCGACCGTTATAATCTCCAACTGAACTAGCCCGCATTATTCATGAAGCTTCTGCTACAAGCGTGGATACGCGGCTGTGCCGGGCAGTCTCGCCGTTCAGCCCTTCGACATACTATTGGGGACAGGCACCCTTCTTCTTGGTGCTTGTCCCCGTCTGAGGAACAGGACAGGCACTGCTGCAGACGGCAGAGCCAGTCCCCTAGCCTCCGAGTGCCCGTCTCGCTTCGCGTCTGCACGCTTTCGCGACGAACCTTCATGAATAATGAGGGCTGACCTCCATGATGGCGCCTGAGCCCGGTCTACGCGCAATGCCGGCTCAGGCTGAAGAATGGGGAGCAGCCCTCGCGCTGCTCCCCATCGCCGCAACACTCGGCTTCTACGCCCTTCCCCCCTCGCTCCAAGAACAGACGCTAGTTCAGTTTGCGCCACAGATCAGCGCCTACCTCGCTTTAGGCGTTTGGGCTATGTACAACCGCGATATCGTCTCTCGGCTTGGACTGGAGAACGGGAACATACGAGATGGTCTACGCTGGGGGCTCCTGACGGGGCTGCTTCTCGGCTGCCTGAATACCTTCGTGATTCTCTCGACCTATCCGCATCTTGGGTATGACATCAGTTTCCTCAAAACCACGCTGCATGGCCGACTCCCCCTCTTGGTCATGGTCCCCTGGTTCATTTGTAGCATCGCCTTCCTTGTGGAACTGAATTTTCGCGGATTTATCCTCGGACGGCTGGCCTCACTTGAATCGAGGCTATGGAGATCAGGCTTGACCCAACGCCTCTCGCCTCTCGCCCTCATCACCTGCGCACTGATATTTGCTTTCGATCCCTTCATGGTGAATACTTTCCGGCACCTTCATTGGATTGCATTCTGGGATGGTCTCATCTGGGGAATCATCTACCTCCGCACGCGAAATCTTTACATCACGATCGTCGCGCATGCAGTCGAAGTCCTGGCGATGTACAGCGTGGTGAGATTCGCGTTGATGTCATAGGAAGAATCGGTCTCCCTCAACAAGGAGCAACGCGATGAGTGAACTCGGCAAGTATGTACTGTATTTCCTTCTCGGTGGGACGATTGTCAGCGTCTCCACCTACCTCGGGTCGCAAGGTAAATCGTTTCTTGCCGCCTTTGCCAGTACCTTTCCCGCCATTACCGGCGCCACGTTCGTGCTGATCTATCTGAACGGTGGCAACGATGCGATTGTCAGCTACGCGAAAAATTTGCTGTGGTTCGTCCCGCCTTGGACGGTCTACGTCGTGTCCATGATAGCAGGCATCCCCCGCTTTGGCTTCTGGCCATCCATGATCGGCTCACTCGTGCTGTATCTGGGCTGCGTGGGGCTGGTAAAGCTGGCGCTGAGATCACTCTAACGTCTGACCGGTTCTGTAATACCATGCCCTGTGACTGGGAATGCGGGCTAGGCCGCTCCGCTGAAATGGAGGCGATTCATTTCACCTAGGGCCGACACCATGTGATCGAGGACTGCGGTGACAACGCAGCTTGCTGCTTGGGCCGGGCCATCGGCCCCGGCCAAAATGTTGAGCGGGTCCTCGATCTCCTGTACGTTCTGGCAGAACCGAACGATGGTCTGTTTCCAGTGTACAGGACCTATTCCTTCATCGAGGAAATCGACTCGGTCCTGCGAGAATGGCTGCTCAAACTGCGCCGCCCGCAGTTGCCACATCTGTTCCAGCGCCTGCAACCGCACGGGACTGAACTCCAGCCCGCTGGCCCGTTCGTTGAGCGCCGCGAACAGTCCCCCGACGATGTGGTCGACCTCCGATTTAGGGAACACGCCGACACACGCTTGCATGAGCAGATATTTGTGAAAAAGAAACACCTCGGCGCTGATGCGGGCTTCGCTCGCGGAAGGATCGTAGGCTCGGGCCAGCTCTCGCATCACGTCGCCCGACGCTCCTTCAAGACAGGAACCGAGCAAACGGGCCAACTGGCGACCGAGCCCGAGATACTCGTCCTGAGGCAGACGCTGCATGATCCTACTGCGGCTCCACGACAACCGCTGTGCCGCCGGCGCCGACCATCAACATGGTCCTGCTGGCGCCGATCGTTTCATAGTCGATATCGATGCCGACAATGGCATTGGCGCCCAGATGTCGGGCCTGCTCGCGCATTTCGTCAAGCGCAATGTCTTTAGCCTTGCGCAGCTCGGCTTCATACGCCGCCGATCGGCCGCCCACGATATCCCGAATCGACGCGAAGAAATCCCGAAAGATGTTCGCGCCGAGGATGGTATTTCCCGAGACCAATCCCAAATACTTGACCGCTTTCTTTCCGTCGATACTCGGTGTGGTCGATAGAATCATGCTCCCTCCCGCTGACCGCCTCATCCTCTCACCATTGAAAGGAATCGCCAAGCCTTTCGCCGAATCCCCTGATCCCGAGAAAACTGAACGACACACACCCTGCCGTGGAGAGGATCGGACTCCGGAGTAGATATTCATGAATGGTCCGCGCTACGATCATGCATTTGTCTCGCATGGAGCGTGCGCCGTGGAACCCACCCCTCTACCTCAGAACCAGTCTACAGACCTTATCGTCGAAGGCGCGCGGCAAAACAATCTCAAAAACATCTCGCTGCGCATCCCCCATAATCAAGTCACGGCTATCACGGGGGTATCAGGATCGGGGAAATCCTCTCTCGCATTCGACACACTGTTCGCCGAAGGCCAATGGCGCTATGTAGAATCGCTCTCCACCTATGCCCGCATGTTTCTCGATAAGGTCAATCGGCCCGACGTCGATCGGCTGCTCAACATCCGCCCCGCCATTGCGATCGAGCAGAAGAACCCCATCCGCACCGCCCGCTCGACGGTCGGGACCACGACCGAGATTGCCGACCTCCTGCGACTCCTGTTCGCCAAAGTGGGCCATCCGGTCTGCCCTGACTGCGCCATGGATGCACGCAGCTTTTATCCTGGTAGCGTCGTCGACGACCTATTGAACCACTGCACCGACGCACGAGCGATGATCCTCTTTTCTGTCAAGGCACCGGTTCCGAAACAGGACCAGATCTTTCTCCAATCGCTCTTGCTGCGCGGGTTCACCAGAGTGCAGTGCGGCAAGGAGATCCTCGAACTCCATGAGATCCACGCCCTTCCCAAGACCAGGCCAGACCAGCTTGATGTGATCCTCGATCGGCTGGTGATCCGGGAAGACAACCGAGCCCGCCTCGTCGAAGCGATCGAAACCGCATTTCGCGAGGGCGAGGGCCTGTGCCGCGTGGAGGTCATTGGCCAGGGCCCCAGAACCTACAGCACGGATTTTCGCTGTCAACAATGCGGGCGAAAGTTCGACCCGATTCGTCCGGTCCTCTTTTCCTTCAACCATCCACTTGGCGCCTGTCCCGAGTGCAAGGGGTTCGGCAATATTCTGCGTTACGATCCCGACCTCGTCATTCCCGACCACAGCAAGTCGCTGGCCCAAGGCGCGATTGAACCCTGGAGCAAACCCAGCGGCGATTGGTGGCAGAAACAAATGTTCCTCTCGATGAAGCGGCGTGGGGTTAACCTCACGATCCCCTACAAGGATCTGCCACAGAATATCCAGCAGATGCTCTGGCAGGGAGAGGGCAAGATGGAGGGAGTGCAACAGTTTTTCGAATATCTGGAAGGAAAACGCTACAAGTTGCATGTGCGCGTGATGCTCAGCCGCTATCGGACGCCGGTCCCCTGCCCAACCTGTGAAGGGTCTCGTCTCCGACCGGACGCGCGCTACGTGAAAATTGCAGGCCGAGACATTCATGAGCTTTCTGCGCTCACCATTGAAGCGGCTGCCGCTTGGATCACATCCCTCACCCTCTCTCCCTATGAAGAACAGGTCGCCCGCGACATTCTCAGACAATTGACGGCCAAGTTTGGCTTTCTCCTTCGCGTAGGCCTCAGCTATCTCACGCTCTCCCGTCAGACCCGCACGCTCTCGGGAGGAGAGGCCCAGCGCGCAGCCTTGGCCAATCAACTCGGCGCACGCCTGGTTGGCACGCTCTACGTCCTCGACGAACCGACCATCGGTCTCCATCCGCGTGACACCGTAACGCTTGCCGGCATCCTGCGAGAGCTGGCAGTCCAGGGCAACACGGTGGTCGTTGTCGAACACGACCGCCAGATGATGCTGGCGGCCGACTATCTTGTCGAGCTGGGACCTTTGTCCGGAGAGAAGGGCGGCGAAGTGATCTGCGCAGCGCCACAACAGGAATTCATTGCAGACCGGCGATCAATCACGGCGCGCTACCTGCGTGGCGAAGACGAGATTGCTATCCCACGATCTCGACGAAAAGGAAACGGAAATTTTCTTGTTATTGCAGGCGCTTGCGAGAATAACCTCAAGGATATCTTCGTCAGAATTCCGCTCGGCATGTTGGTCTGCGTCACCGGCGTCTCAGGCTCGGGCAAGAGCACGTTGGTTGAGGACACACTCTACCGAGCCGTTGCCCGTGCCTTTCGTGTCGAGTCACTGCCCATGGGTAAGTTTCGCGCGATTAAGGGGATCGAACATCTGACCGGCATCAGGCTCATCGATCAGGAACCGATCGGCCGAACGCCACGTTCGAATCCGATCACCTACCTAAAAGCATTTGATGAAGTTCGCTCCCTCTTCGCGTCTGAGCGCGATGCGCTCAGACGCAGCCTCACACCAGGCCATTTCTCCTTCAATACCACCGGGGGCCGGTGCGACCGATGCGAAGGGAGCGGCGTCGAGAAACTCGAGATGTATTTCTTTGAAGATATCTATGCCACCTGCGAAGCCTGCGACGGAAAGCGATTCAAGCCGGAGGTCCTCGCCATTCGTTATCGGGGGAAAACGATTCATGATGTGTTGCAGATGACGGCCGAAGAGGCGCTGGGATTTTTTAGCGGCTCTCCCAAGCTCACGGAAAAACTCCATCTCCTCTCGTCCATCGGACTCGGCTACCTCCGGCTCGGCCAATCCGCGACAACACTCTCAGGCGGCGAGGCCCAGCGGTTGAAAATCGCCGCGGAACTCAAAGACTCGTCCGCGAAGAATGTGCTCTACGTCATGGACGAACCGACCACCGGACTGCACGTCGAAGACATCAAAAAGCTCCTGGCCATGCTGCAGAAGCTGGTAAACAGCGGCAATACCGTGGTGGTGGTGGAGCACAACCTCGACGTCATCAAGTCAGCGGATTGGGTTATCGATTTAGGACCAGAAGGCGGTTCGGTGGGCGGATACATCGTGGCAGAAGGACGACCGGAACAGGTGGCGAAGATAGAGGAGTCTCATACCGGGCGATTTCTCGCCCCCCTCCTTGCTGGTGAACAGACTGTACGCCAGCGGCTATAGCCCCGGCCGCTTTTCTGCCGTCAGAGATATCTCTATTGGCTGTCCGCCTCGACGCACATCTAACTGCAGGGTCTGCCCCGCCTCGACTTGACAGAGTCGTTTTGCTTCCCGCTCTGAAGACACGCTAGATAATACCATGCCGTTACAGGCGACGACCCTATCCCCTACCTTGAGGCCCGCTTTCTCGGCAGGCAAACCGCTCCGAAGTTCTCGCACGAGATAGTAGCGAGCGCCCACTGATTCCTGTAGCTCCCAATTGACGCCGATGTGTCCGGACCCGAGTAACCCTGCTTGTGACCCGAATCGAGCGAGGATGCGATGGGCGATGACGCGGGCCAAACCTTCGGGATCATCGGCCGTGGCGTCAGAACCGTGCCCTTCTCCGTTGAATAACACCACGCCGCTCTCGACGTCGATCATCCGCAACACCAGCGACACACGGCTAATCCGGTCTCCCTCTGCTCGCTCCCATTGTTGTACTTCGCCCACTACAATGGCCTGCGCACCAACAAGTTTTCCGACTCTCAGCACGTCGGCGTCATCCGCGTATTGCAGCTGAACGATCTGTTCCTTAAACACTTCGTCGAGCTCGGCTCGCTCGACCATGTTGATGTCCAGGTCCAACAGTAATGTCGTCACAATCCCGGCGACACGCGAACCGGATCCTTGGGCGGCCACCGCATCGACGAACGGCATCACGGCCATCGTGCGATATCGCTTGATCGTATCTCGACTAATCGGGCCGACACCGGTCACAACCGGCTCAGGACGTCCGAGCATCCCGCCGGACCCTAGGCCGGCTGTACCGGACGAGGCACAGGCGCGGCGCCGTTGCAGAATGGCAGAGGGCGTACCCCAAGCACAGAGTTCGTCATTCACCAGCACGACGTGGTACGGATATTCGCGTTGATGCTCCGCGGCAATGTTGGTGAAGGGATAGAAAATGCAGCCGCCGATCCAGACCGAGATCGGGCAGAGGGCCAACTCATAAAGCCACTGTTTGCGGGCCGTGAGGGAGTATTCCCAGACCAGCAGCCGGCCATCGTCGCGCAACACACGATCCGGCCGACCGATCTGATCGATCACCTCGGCCTTCGTCATCGGCACGGCCAGCCGGTCCAATTTGGATTCCGACTTCACCACCGTATACAGCACGCCGCATCCGGAGCAGGCACCGACGAGGAGGGCCAGCCCCATCCAACAGCCAACCCGTTTGATCACCATACCGGTGCCACTCCAGAGGGCCCAACCGCACGAGAAGGCACGGTAACACCTGAGCAGGAAGGCTGCAATGGAACGGAGCAAGGAAGAGACTCGCGAACAACTTCCGGATAGCATCCCTCTCCGCAGGATGCTCAAAAAGGCCGTCAACAAGGCCGCAGCCGATGAAAGCACCGGAGGCGTAGCCTTCCTCACCCGCCCATCCTGAGCTGCCAAGACAGCTCATTTCCCAAGTGGGCTACGCTGAGGATGCTTTCGAGGCGAGAATGATGCATGGGAAAAGGCGCGTCTCGGCGCGCCGGGGTTGGGCGGGTGAGAAACAAAGACGTTTTCAGCATCCTGCTAATTCAAGGAGGGATCGAACGGCATGTCCGCATAGTGGCGATAGTCATCACCCATGGCGCTCACGATGTCAGGCCAGATACGTGCGGGATCTTTGTCGAAAACAGCATTGGGATCTGCCGGAATGGTAAACCAGGAGCCGGTCTGCATTTCAGACTCCAACTGCCCTGGGCCCCAGCCGGAATATCCGATATAGGCACGAAAGGCCTCGCGCCCCTCACTGGTAGTCAAAATACGATCGACGAGGTCTGTGTCCCCGCCGAGACAGATTCCATCGAAGACATGATGGGAATTCTCAGGAAGTTGATCCAATCGATACAACATCATGACCTGGTTCGTTTGCACCGGTCCTCCGGAGAAGAGAACATGCCCTTGGCCTTCCAGAATCGGTACTTGAGGTAATGCTTCCGACACCGACATCGCCGTTGGGCGATTGACGACAACTCCCAGGGCGCCTTCGTCTCCGTGTTCGCAGAGCAACACGACGGTCTGCCGAAAATTCGGATCACGCAAGGAAGGCGCCGCAATGAGGAAGATGCCTTTCCCGAGTGGAGCTTTCATAGTTGTAATCCTACCGCGCTGACCGGTGTGGCGCAAGCGAGATTGGCGGAACGGGCGACAGTTCGCGGTCCTAGTTCGAAGTTTTTTGAACTGCGAACCCTATACGTCGAACATCGAGTCACGCCTTTCTCGCCTATCTCGCGCTTCACGCGCCACAGCCTCCAGTGGACTGTTTCTGCGTCCGGTTAACGATAGAGGGATTCGCGACGATCACGGAGCAAATCGTTGTACGGCGTGAGGGCCTTGTTCCGTGCGTCGGCAGGATCGATCTCGACAATACAGAGTTCTTCTTGGTCCCGTGACGCGCGCTGCAAAATTGCCCCGCGAGGAGCGACGACTTCACTATTCCCGATAAACGTCAGCTGATCTTTGCCGCCTCGCGCTTCGCTCCCTGTGCGGTTACAGGTAATCGCAAAAACACGATTTTCCAGGCACCGAACCGGCATGGAATCTGGACAATTGGGCAACACAAGGTTCGAGGGATGGCAGATGATCTCTGCCCCTTTGAGCGCCAGCGTGCGCGCAGCTTCCGGATAATACCAATCGAAACAGATCATCACGCCGATCTTAGCCAACCCGATATCCCACACTTGAAATCCTGTGTCGCCGGGCGTAAAAAATAGTGTTTCCTCGAAGAACAGATGTGTCTTGCGATAACACCCGATAAACCCGGACGGACCGACGACCACGGAGGAGTTATAGCAGGCAGCCCCGGCCCGTTCAGGAAGACCGGCGACAATCACCATCCCCCGCCGCTTCGCAAGGTCGATCAGCCGTTGTGTGGTCGGTCCATTCGGCACCAACTCCGCCAGCGCGATCGCTTCTTGTTGCGACACAAACTGATAACCGGAAGCAAACAACTCGGGCAAGACAATCAGATCAGCGTCAGCCCTGTCGAGTGTTGCCACAACCTTATCAAGATTGTGCGACACGTCACCGAATCGTGGTGTGAACTGAAAATAACCGACACGCATGATTGTCACGCCCCCAGAACAAAACGGGCAGGGTCGCCCCTGCCCGTTCCAAAAATCTTTGACTGAATGACTTACTTCACTTCTGATAAATGGGTGACCGCGCCTTCGGCATGTTGTGCGGCCACATCAGCGTGACCGGCCTTGCCATGCTCGATGGCTTCCTTGAGATGTTTGACCCCTTCATCCAGATGCGGACTCTTCACACCGGCCGCCCCGGCATGCTTGAGTGCTTCCTCAGCATGGTGCACCAGGACATCGGCATGCCCCTTTTTGCCATGCTCCACGGCTTCCTTGGCATGCTCCACGGCTTCAGCCACATGCTTGTCAGCAGCAAGGGCGAGCCCGTTGAAGAGCGGGAAACCAACAAGCGCGGCAACCGCCGCCACGACCAGTGCTCCGCGATAGATTCTCATTTTCATGGATTCCTCCTCAGTGATTAAGGTTCATTCGACAGGTGAGCGGTATCCGCAATATCCTCGCCCTCCATTACCTTACACAGCCATTTTTTCACTGTCAAGAAGGCCTGACCTGTGGATCGGCGTTCAGGATGTGCTGCAATCCCTTGGCATCTTTCTCCACCGGACAGGTGAAATCACGACTCCACTCCCACCAGGACCCTGGATAGTTACGGACCTTCCCATACCCGGCGAGTTTGAGGACAAAATACAGCCAGGCTGAACGGACGCCGCCGGTGCAATAGCAGATGACCGCTTGATCCGGCGTGAGACCCTTCTCGGCGAGACTCTCTGAGATCGTCTGCAGATCTTTCACCGTGGCGTTCGCTTGAAGAAATCCAGTCCAAGCCAGATGAATCGCGGAGGGAATATGACCGGGTCGTGGTATCCCGGATACCTCTTTGCCAAGATACTCTTCGAGACTGCGCGCATCGACGATCACGGTGCCCGGATGCGGCTGCTTCACGAGCTGCTTCAGTTCGTCTTTGCCGGCGATCACGGCAACCACCGGCTTGACGGTGAAGGTTCCCGGCCTGGGCGTCACGCACCCATGCTCGAACGGCCGTTTTTCCTGCACCCACTTGACCCATCCGCCGTCGAGAATACGCAGGTGCGTGTGCCCGAGATATTCCAACATCCAGAACATGCGGCCTTCGTCTCCCCAGTTGTCGAACGGATTGGAATAGATGACCACCTCACTGTCCTGACTGATCCCCAAGGCGCGGATTTTCTGCTCCATGCGTTCGCGATCGGGGTCGAGCAATCCCTTCGGCACGGCATGGGGGTCGCTGTACTCATGCCACGTCGAATGCACTGCCCCTGGAATATGGCCGCCGAACTCGTAGGCCGCCCGTCCACGTACGTCGAGAATCACCAGGCCCGGCTGCCCCAAGCTCTGTTGGAGAGTTTCGGTATCAATCAGCAACACGTGTGTCATGTCGTTCCTTTTGTCATGAACCTTCAGCTATCAGCCTTGTTCTCAGCTTTACAACTTCCTCCGTCCTGCTGACGGCTGATCGCAGAGAGCTGATTGCCCTCGTTCAATACCTCGGCTAGCGCACCGGATAGTGGAAACTCCCGTTCGTAAATCACGAATCGATAGGGATCGTTTCCCGTCAGCCTATAGTTAGTCTGTAACATCTCATGTTGCTTATCGGTCATGATGTGGTACTGCACGCGGGTCTTGACTTTCAAGCCCTCTGCCTGAGCCGGGAGTTGGTACGCAAACTGGTACTCCCGACTGGCGAGAGGCAACAGACGATTATCGTACAACTCGACGATGGCCGGCTGCCACATGATCCAACGGCCCATCGTCGATGTTTGCTGCTCCAGCACCCGCCCCTGCTGATCTTCCACGGAAAATTCCACCGTGAAGTATCGATCAGGATCGCCAGTCGGAATCTTATGGCCGGCACCCGCATTGACCAACGTAAGCGTAAATCCGACTCGATCGCCCGGCTTGGGCGACGCGGTATCGGCCTTGACCTGTATTGCCACCGCCCGCTTCACCATATCGGGGTCGTGCCCGCCGCGCCAGAGGTGCCGGCGGCCACGCCGGATCGGACTATTCACCGCGATCGGCCGATCGATTTCAGGCATGTGGCAGCTCTGGCAAATGAAGCCCCGCTCCTGCATGAAGAACTTACCTTCGTATTCCGCGTACGTCCCGCAAGGTCCCACGTTATAAAACTGGGCCGGCCCGGATACGACATTGTGACAGCGGTTACAGACCTGCGCCGTCCTGAAATTCGGATCGAACTTGGTCGGGTGCGGCGCGGCGGAATCTTCGAACGGTCCGTAGATGACTCCATCCCGCACATGACAGGCCGCGCAGGTCACCGATTCTTTCTGGTACTCGGGATCGTACTGGGGATTGGGCTCTTGAATCGCCTTCTCCACCCGCCCTCGCGGAATCTCTTTGACCAATGTCGGCTGCTGGTTTTCCAGCGGGGTGTGACAGTTCAAGCAGACCCAAATATTCTTGTCCTTTTTCCAATAGGCCTGAAAGAACGGATCCTCATAGGCATGGGCATGGATACTAGTCTTCCATTCGTCGTAGATCTCACGATGGCATTCCCCGCACGATTCGGCCTTCAAACTCGTTAGACCTTCCGGGATTTTCTGAAACGGAATCGCGTGAGCGTAATCAGACCGCAACCCGAAAATCACGACCGGTTTAATCTCGGTGTAATACACATAGACGAGCACACCCGCCAGGACACACCCGAGTAGAATTTTGAGAGAAGTCTTCATGCGGCTAGCAGCGCCTGAACGTGGCGTTCAACCGAGGCGGCCAAGGCCGTCAGATGATACCCCCCTTCGAGCGACGAGAGCATGCGCCCGCCGGCATGGCGCTTGGCAATTCCGGCCACGATGCCGGTGAGATCCGCGTAGCCCTCTTCCGTCAACCCCATGCTCGCGAGCGGATCATCTTTATGCGCGTCGAAGCCGGCTGAGATGATCACGAATTCAGGTTTGAACGCATCAGCCGCCGGCACCAACGATTTCTGGTAGACGGCGCGATACTCCTCATCACCCTCACCTGCTCCCATCGGCACATTGATCGTGAACCCTTCCCCTGCTCCCCGTCCTCGTTCCGATTCTCGCCCCGTTCCCGGATAGTGCGGGTATTGATGCGTGCTGAAGAAGAGCACGGAGGGATCGTCCTCGAAACTATGCTGCGTGCCGTTCCCGTGGTGCACATCCCAGTCGACAATCAACACGCGTGTGAGGCCATACATCTTCTGCACATAACGCGCGGCAATCGCCACATTATTAAACAGGCAGAACCCCATCGCGCGTCCCGCTTCGGCATGATGCCCCGGCGGCCTCACCGCACAGAAGACATGGTCCACTTGCCGGCTCATGATCGCATCGACAGCAGCCAACGCCCCACCAGCTGCCAGATAGGCGGCGGTCAATGATCCGGGAGACATGGCGGTATCGGGATCGAGCGAAACCCGCCCGTCCGTCGGCGCCTGAGTTTTCAGCATCGCAAGATACGAGGGCTCGTGGATCTGCGTAATCCATTTATCTTCAGCCTCTCGCGGTTCTATCCTCGTCAGCCGAGCCGCCGTACCGCTCTGTTCCAGCCGCTGCATGATGGCGCGCAGCCGATCGGGCGACTCAGGATGCCCGGCCCCCATATCATGGTTAAGATAGCGCGAGTCGTAGACGAGTCCGGTATTTCCCATGGCAAAACCCGTGAAGTGTGATGCGTCGCTCGCACTAAGCAAGGCCCGCTTCGCGAAAGAGAAAGGTATCTGTCAGATTATCACGCAGGAATCGGCATAGACAATGAGCGCTCGCCACTGCTATCGTTTCTCGGATTGGAGGAAAACATGCCAAACTCACGAATCGAACCGCTCAAGAAAGTCCTGGCGATTGATCCGAACGACGAGGTGGCCTGGTTTGGTCTCGGAAAGGCCTACATGGAAGACGGGGACTTCGAAGAAGCGGCCAAGGCCCTTCAGCAATGCGTCACGGTGAAACCCACCTATTCAGCCGCGTACTATGCCTGGGCTCAATCACTCCACAAGCTGGGTCGAATCGATGCGTGCCGAACTGTCTGCGCCACCGGCATTGATGTCTCCACGAAAAACGGCGACGCCATGGTCACAAAGAATCTGGATGCGCTGAAACTTTCATTGCCATTATGAACCCCGGCTTCTCACCCACGTCTCCCTTTCGTCTTCCATCTTGGGCCATCCGTCTTGCACGGCGCCAACAGAAGCCCATCCTGACGGCTCGCGACCGCATGCGCTTCGTCATACAATTGGCGCTGACCAATGTCGTACTGGAAACCGGCGGACCCTTCGGCGCCGCTGTATTCGAAGCCACAACCGGCCGGCTCGTATCCATCGGCGTGAATCTCGTCGTATCGACAAATTGTTCACTCGCCCATGCTGAGATCGTCGCCCTCGCCAACGCGCAACAGGCCATCGGGTATTTCGACCTTGGCGCGCCGGGCATGCCAAAGCACGAGCTGGTCACGAGCTGTGAGCCCTGCTCGATGTGTTACGGGGCCATCCCCTGGGCCGGAGTTCGAAAAGTCCTCTGCGGCGCGCGCGGAAGCGATGCTGAGGCGATCGGGTTCGATGAGGGTCCAAAACCGAAGAACTGGGTGACGGCGCTCAAGAAACGAGGGATCTCCGTGAGTCGGAATCTGTGCCGGAATGAGGCTATGGCTGTTTTTCAGCACTACAAGCAAGCTGGGGGCGACATTTACAACGCTCGCAAAGGATCTTAACGTACGCTGTTCAAAACGGCGATGCGATAGCAACAAAGAATTTCGAACTACTCAAAAGCTCGCTGGTGATTAAAAATTTTAGCCCCACGGATTAGGCTCATCCTTCACAAACGACGATGCCGTCTACCTGAAATCTAATGGTCGGCATGCCTGGAACAACAGGACACAATCCCGCAGGATGCTCAAAAAGTTCGTCCAGCAAGGCCCTTCCAATTCTCTCTACCTCTCTTTAGGGGAGTGGCCCTAGGCTGCCTTTTACTGCGCGCATCGAACGAGCACAGTTTCATCGTGCGCGTTCTGCGAGCAAGAAGGGCACCTGGCCACCCCCCCCTGCTGGCAGACTTTTTCAGTATCCTGCTAAACCGGCTCCGCTCCTTCGTCATCATCATCGGATGCAAGGCCGTGGGCTTCCGGCTGGCGCTTGGCAATTTCCTCGTACACTTCATCGAGCCAGCGGCTCGCGCAACCTAGGATCTCCCTGACTAACGGCTCCGGTTGGCCCGTACGTTTGATGGTCCATTGGCAGACATATTCCAACAATACCTCCCGCTCAAATTGCTCCGACGATTGCATGGCCAGCGAAGCCATTTCGCCTAACCCCGTCGTGAGGATATCTGCCACCGTGTCGCGCCCATAGGACGTGCTGGCGGTGACATATTGGACTGCCCGATTGAGTTCTTGGTCGGTCATGAGATCTCCCGTGATTCTTGGCGCATCATACCGAGAATGCCACCGCAGATGGAAGATTTCTCCTCGTCTCAATCAAGAGAAAATTTTTCCGCCAGGATAGACGGGAGTGTTATGATCATAGCTGGGTAAGCCCAGCCCCATGATGCATGGAGACGAAGGAGATGCGACCTATGCCTGTGAAGATCAGCCGGAACACTTCGATCACACACACCACCTCTTCACCAACACGCCAGAACCGTCCCTATTCCGAGCGCTGGGATCTCTCACATTTAGCAGAGAATCCTGTTCAGCGGTTCGAGACCCTCTTGGGAGGGATCGAATCCAAGGTGGCGATATTTGAATCTGCGCGTGCCCAACTCAGTCCGAACATGCCGATTTCAATCTTCCATCCGCTCCTGACTCTCAGTGAAGATATCGCGGCTGCGTCGTCCAGGATCAGCGCCTATGCCTACCTCTGGTTCTCCGAGAATACAAAACACCTCGCCGCACGTTCCTTCAAGACCACGGTCGAGGAGCGGCTCACGGCACTCCAGAACCGACTGGTCTTTTTCGACCTGTGGTGGCAAAGCGTCGATGAGGACAATGCGCGCCGGCTGATGGCCGGGACGGGCACGCTCCAATATCACCTCGAATCCATTCGCCGATTCAAGCCCCACACGCTGTCTGAGCCGGAAGAGAAGATCATCAACATCAAGAACATCACGGGTCATAGCGCAGTCCATTTGCTGTACGACGTCGTGACGAACGGCTTCTCATTCACGCTCACGGTCAAAGGCAAACGGAAGACGATGACGCGCGAGGGACTGATGTCCTATCTCCGCCATGCACAAGGACGCCTGCGTGAAGCTGCCTATCGAGAGCTATACCGTGTCTACGCCGATCAGCACGATTTGCTGGGCGAAATCTACAAGATCTTGGTCAACGACTGGAAAGCGGAGAATCTTCAACTGCGCCGGTTCGCCTCCCCGATTGCCACCCGCAACCTCGGAAACGACATTCCAGACGAAGCCGTGGCATCGCTCCTGAAGGTCTGTCAGAAAAACGCGGGAATCTTCCAGCACTATTTCCACATCAAGGCACGCCTGTGCAAGATCAAGCCGATGAGCCGCTATCACATCTATGCGCCGCATCGTACGGAGCAGAAATCCTACCGCTATCAGGATGCCGTCCGAATGGTGTTGGACGCCTATCGAGGATTCTCTCCGCAATTAGCTGAGTTGGCGGAACGGGTGCTTCATGAACGCCATGTCGACGCGCGTACGAGGCCGGGGAAAATCGGGGGCGCCTATTGTTACAGCGTCGTCCCAGGCATGACCCCTTACGTGCTGCTGAACTTCACCGGCGAGGCACGCGATATTGCAACGATGGCCCATGAGCTCGGCCATGCCGTCCACGGTATGCTGGCGTCGCATCATTCCATCTTTACCTTCCATTCCACCCTCCCACTGGCGGAAACAGCGTCGGTGTTTGGGGAGCGCATCCTGTCCGATGCCCTCATGAATCAGGAGCGGGACAAGAAGGTGAGGCAGGGCCTCCTGCTCAACCAACTGGATGACATCTACGCCACGGTCCTTCGGCAAGCTTATTTCGTTCATTTCGAGAATCAAGCCCACGAGATGATCGCCCAGGGTGCGACCGTGAAGGATTTAGCTAGAACTTATCTGGCCGAGGTGCGGCAGCAGTTCGGAAAAGGCATCAAGGTTCCGAATGAATTTCAATGGGAATGGCTAACCATTCCACACATCTTTGCCAGCCCCTTCTATTGCTACGCTTACAGCTTCGGCAACTTATTGGTCCTTGCCCTCTACCGGATGTATCAGAAAGAAGGAGCAGCGTTCGTGCCCAAATATCTCGATCTGCTAAGTACCGGCGGGTCGGAGGCGCCGCAGGCGATTCTCGCCAAGGTTGGAGTCGATATGACGTCTGAAGATTTTTGGCAATCGGGATTCGACACGATCCGCGAGATGGTCGATCAGCTGGAGCAAACGCTCTAACGTCTCTACTTTTCAAGCACCTTAATCAGTACACTCTCCCACACCACACCTGTACAGCCCTCCCCTCTTGACAGAGGGGAGGGCTCAAGCGTATTATGAGCATAATTGATAACGGTTATCATAATCGTTACTGAGAATATGGACTCTGCTCGGCACTAAGGAATACCGCCCATGTACCTCTGCCTCTGCAAAGGAATTACCGATTCGCATGTCCGTGAAGCAGGACAGGCCGGCATCGTCATGCCTTGCCAGCTCAAAGCAAAGTTCGGACTGAAAGAGGCCGGGTGCTGCGGTCGCTGCTTGAAGAATATTCATGAGTTTGTGCACATCGCGACGAGTACGCACCAAATGCCTTCCCCTAACGGCGTGCGAAGCTAAAACCTTCTCCCCCACCCGCCCTGCAAGACTGCTGCGATACAGATCCACGCGCCATCGACGAGGATCATCTCGTGTCCACAGACGCGTGGGCCGTTCGCCCGTAGAATGAATCTTGGCGAACGGAGAGACCCCTTTAGCCATTCCGATCTCCGAGAATCTTTCTGATGGGTAAGGGTCTGGACGATGCAAGAATGCCGCATGGGAGAAGACACGTCCTGGCGCGCCCGGGATGGGCGGGTGAGAAAGGCGGCTTGTTCAACAGCCTGCTAGCGAGAAGAGCCTCGCTGCATGATTACCGCGACTTCGGCCACGCGCCGGCCTAATGCCTTAGCATCGGCCAGCTCCTTCTTGTCGATGCCGGAGCTGTCTCCCTCGGTTGTCGCAGACGCACCGAAAGCCCCGCCCCCACTGACGACGATCATCTGATTCCCCAGCATCGCGGCTAATATCGTCAACATCGTCAGTTCCTTCCCACTCGACACCTGGCCACCCGTGGCAAAGGCCGCGCCAATCTTATTTTTCATCTTGAATGCTGGAAACACACCGAATTTAAACTGCCAGTTATCGAAGAAGGTTTTCACCTCGCCCGACATGTTTGACCAATAAACCGGAGATCCAACCACGACCGCATCGGCGGAGAATAAATCGTCTGCCGTCACCTGGCCGACTCGTTTTAACTGCGCCTCGGTGCCGGGTACGCTCTTCACGCCATCAACCACCGCTTCAGCCATGCGTTCGGTATTGCCGGAGAGCGAATGGTAGGTCACGAGCACCTTCACCAGCGGAGCCGGCTCGTCGGCGAATGCCTCGCCAGAGCCGGCAGTCAGCCCCAGGAGAAGGGTGCACAGAATCAGAGAACCAATGAGGCGGAGTCGTGCAATAGAGGTGAGAGATAAAAACATCGACTCACAGAGAGAAGGAAACGCGCGCAGGATTGGCGCCGATTCAACGACGGACTATTTCTTCTTCCATCCGTTCTTCAACGGAGACTTCCGTCAACGTTCCGCGATAGTCGCACTTGTGACAGCGAACCCGCCATTCTTCGATCCACTTTTCTTGCACATACGACTGCCGGCACTTCGGGCACACGAACACCCCTTTCACGTAATGCACTTTCCGCGTCTCTTTCATGCTCCCCTCTCGTACTTTTGCACGCCGAGGATGGCATAGGCAACAGCGCGATTGCAAGGCACCCTTAGCCAGAATCGCCAACGATCCCCTGCCTGCACGCACCCTCCGGCTTGACTCGTCTCCAATGGGCCGATTAGGATGCCGCCGTGCAACGACGCCAACCACTTGCGCTTTTTTTCGTCCTCCTCCTGTCCTTCCCCTGCTGTACGCAAGCGGGAACCGATCCGGCCATGCCAGGGCCGATCCAGATTACCCTCCCGAGTGGCACGATCATCTATGCAGAATTGGCCGACACGCCTCAAAAGCGTGCGGATGGATTGATGTACCGCGAGCATTTAGGCGCCGACCGCGGCATGCTCTTTACGTTCTCGGAGGCGCAGGCCTGGGTGTTCTGGATGAAGAACACAAAGATCCCGCTCGATCTCATCTGGATGAATGAAAAAAAGCAGATCATCCATATGGAACAGAGTGTCCCGATCTGTACGAGAACGGACGACAGCTGCCCACAATATCGTCCAAACGAGGGTGCGCTTTATGTCTTGGAGCTCGCGGGGGGCCGAGCTGAAACTTTGAAGTTGCAGCGGGGATCGAAACTTCAGTTCCGGGTCCCATAGCAGCTCCCCCCATGCAGGATGCTCAAAAAGGCCGTTCAGCAAGGCCCTTCCAATTCTCTCTACCACTCTTTAGGGGAGTGGCCGAGGCTGCTCTTTACTGCGCGCATCGAACGAGCACAGTTTCATCGAGCGCGTTCTGCGAGCAAAAAAGGCACCTGGCCGCTTCCCCCCCTGCTGGTGGTCTTTTTCAGCATCCTGCGCTACGACCGTTCCTGCCAGGCCCGTAGCCGTCTTGCCGTAATCACCCCATCCACACGCTCAACAGCTTTGAGCACCTGCTGGAGATGGCGGGTATCTGAAACTTCCACGATAAAATCCAGCACGGCTTTCTGATCCTCCCGCGTCGCGATTTCGGCACGGCTGATGTTGGCCTGGCATTCCGCAATCGCGGAAGACACGTTCGCCAGCACTCCGGTCTTATCGACGGCCACAATGGACATTTTGACCGAGTGCGTGCTGGGTGTAGCGGAATCCCACTCCACTTCCACCAGCCGCTCCTTATCGTAGTCCAGCGCCTCAAGATTCGGGCAATCGACGGCATGGATCGTCAGCCCGCGACCACGAGTAATATACCCGAGGATGCGATCGCCGGGCACGGGATGGCAACAGCGCGACAGCTGCATCAACAGATCCCGAGACCCTTTGACCTGTACGCCGGAACTGTCGCTCTTCCCACCTACCGCTTTACGCGTGGCGGGACGTTCCTGAGCCGGCGCCTGCGCTCCGGATGACGGAGCCGTGAGTTTGCCGATGACCTGCGACGTTGCCACGCGGCCGAAGCCTACCGCCGCGGCTAATTCATCGGTGCTGTCGAATCCAGACTGACGAGCGGCTTCCAACAGCTCCGTCGATTTGAACATCCTGGCCGGCGCCATCCCCTGACGGCGGAACTCCGACTCCAGTAAACGACGGCCGATCTCGATACTCCGCTTCTGCTCTTCGAGCTTGATCCAGTGTTTGATCTTGGTCTTCGCGCGCGAGGTGCGGACAAACTTTAACCAGTCTTTGTGCGGCGATTGCGTGGGAGACGTCAGAATTTCAACCGTATCTCCGCTGGACAGTTGATGCTTGAGTGGTACGATCTTCCCGTCCACCTTGGCCCCGACACAATGGTCCCCGACCTCAGTGTGAATCGCAAATGCAAAATCGACGGGTGTCGATCCTTTCGGCAACTCTTTCACAATCCCTTTGGGCGTGAACACATAGACCACATCGTGGAAGAGGTCGAGCTTCACCGAGTCCATGAACTGCCGGTTATCCGTCAAATCTTCATGCCATTCGACAAACTGGTGCAGCCAGCCGAAGGCCTTGCTGTCACGATCTGCAACGTGTCCTTGTTCTTTATACTTCCAATGTGCGGCAATGCCGTGTTCGGCGATACGATGCATGTCTTCCGTGCGGATTTGGAATTCGACATGCTCCCCCTTCGGGCCCACCACCGTCGTATGCAGAGACTGATAGAGATTGGACTTTGGAATCGCGATGTAGTCCCTGAAGCGCCCAGGCACGGGCCGCCAGGCTGAGTGAATCACCCCGAGCATGGCGTAACAGTTCATCTTGGTATCGGTCACAATCCGCAGCGCAGTCAAGTCGTAGACCTCTTCGAACGTAATCGACTGCTTATTCATCTTTTGGTAAATGCCGTAGAGATGCTTGGGGCGTCCATAGACTTGTCCGACCAACCCGTTCTCTAGCATGGCCTTCTGCACAAGCTGGCGAACTTCATCAATGTACTGCTGCCGATCCTCGTCCCGTTTCGCCACTCGGACGCGCAATGTCTCGTAGACATCAGGCTTGAGGTGCTTGAGACACAGGTCTTCCAGCTCATTCTTGATCCACCCGATTCCAAGGCGGTTCGCCAACGGTGCATAGATCTCCAGCGTTTCCTGGGCGATCTCCTGCCGCTTGGCCGTGCTGAGATGTTCTAGGGTGCGCATGTTGTGCAGCCGGTCGGCGAGCTTGATGAGGACGACCCGGATATCGTCTGCCATCGACAGCACCATCTTGCGAAAATTCTCCGCCTGTTTTTCTTCATAGCTCCGAAACGTAATCTTGCCGATCTTGGTCACCCCATCGACCAGATGCACGACGTCCTTCCCGAACTCCCTTTCGAGTTCGTCAGGCGTCGCGACAGTATCTTCCAGGGTATCGTGCAGCAGTGCTGCGACGATGGCGGTAACATCCGTTTTGAGCGAGGTCAGGACTCCGGCGACGGCGATGGGATGTTGAAGGTAGGGTTCTCCGGACCGACGAATTTGCCCTTCGTGCGCTTTCGCAGAAAACTCGTAGGCCTTGCGAACTAGACCAAGGTCGGCATCAGCATGGTAGCTTCTGATCCGATCCAGCAATTGGTCGAGATCTGTGACGGTTTCGTACACCATGGTTCACTCACTTACTCGCTCACACTCGGTCGGACATCGCGAATGCGAAGCTGAATCCGGTCACGGCCGTTCCAGTGGTTCAGTTCCGGCGTGAAGGCCAAATCGACCGGGGCGTGGATCGGAATGCCGCGCTCCAGCAACGACTTCATGCCGAATCCGATACTGTCGAACGGCAGCGAGGCCCCTTGCCGCACGGTCATTTTCAGATGTTTCTCACCGACGGTGCGTGAATCCATGACTTCGAGCCGGGTCACCGCAAACGTTGGCTCCGGATTGCCCGCGCCGAACGGATGCAGTGAACCGATTTCCTGGATCAACTGCATGGTCACTTCGTCCAGACGCACCTCGGCATCAACGTTCAACGTCGGAACCTTGGCGCCGTCGAGGGTCCACCCGGCCACCACATCGGAGAATCTAGCACGAAACTCGTCGATCCGAGACTCGCGAATCGTCACGCCTGCGGCACTCGGATGCCCACCAAAGGCCTCCAACATCTCTCGGCAGGAAGCCAATCCTTGATAGAGGTCAAACCCTCCGGTCGTCCGTGCCGAGCCTTTGGCCATGCCCTGCTCGTTGATAGCCATGACAATGGCCGGGCGCTGAAACCGATCGACCAAGCGCGCCGCGACGATACCGACAACCCCGAGATGCCAATGCCGGGAGGCCAATACGAGTGCGGGTAGCAATTCTTGATGCTTCAGCGAGGCCAGTGCCTCCGCCATGATATCCACTTCAATGCGCTGCCGCTCCCGATTCAGCTGCTCAAGCCGGTCTGCCAACTGCTGCGCCTCGGCCGGATTGTCGGTCGTCAACAACCGCACGCCCAGCATGGCATCGTCCAATCTCCCGGCGGCATTGATGCGCGGTGCCAGCTTGAAGGCGATCGTTTCCGCCGTACAATCCCGCGTCACCCCCGCTACCTGCTTCAACGCTCGAACACCGCAGCGCGCGCCACGCGACAATTGGACCAATCCTTCGCGCACAAAGTTTCGATTCTCATCGTGCAACGGGACGACGTCAGCAACCGTCGCCAACGCCACGAGATCGAGCAACGACTCCAGCGGCACCCCGGCGACTCCATAACGCTGCTGATAGGCCTGCGCCACCTTGTAGGCCAGCGCCGCGGAACAGAGGCCGCGAAAGGGATAGAGCGAACCGGCTCGATGGGGATTGAGCACCGCCACAGCCGGCGGCATTTCCTCGTCGGTCTGGTGATGGTCTGTCACCACCACATCCATCCCGAGCTGGGCCGCCCATGCAATTTCTTTGTGCGAGGTCGTGCCGCAATCGGAGGTCACCAACAGCGTGATGCCTTCGTCATGCAAGCGCTGAACGGCGCCGAGGTTGAGTCCATAGCCTTCACGGAGTCGATGCGGGACATAGGCACGAACCTGCGCGCCCAATCCTCCGAAGAACGACATGTAGACGCTGGTCGCCGTAATCCCGTCGACATCGTAGTCGCCGTAAAAACAGATCGGCTCCTGAGTCGTCACGGCGCGATGCAACCGTTCGACCGCCTGCTCCATGTCGGGGATCAAAAACGGATCGTGCGGCGACTGCAGCGACATCCATGTCGTCGCTTCATCCGGCGTGGTCACGCCACGAGCCAGGAACAACGAAGCAGTGGCCGTAGAAATCGAGAGGGCCTGGGCTAACGAAGCCCTCTGAGACAGATTGATATCACGGAAGACCCAGAGCTTGGACTTCATGAGGCCCTCTTGAATAATTCTGAGTCACGACGCAGCTAACTATCTGAGAATTAAAGGGATACTAGCGGCTCGGCCCTGCATTGTCAAACCGAAGTACCCTCCCGCAGGATAGCCGAGCGAGACTGGCTCAAGGGACGAGGGTTCGAAGTCCGAAGTTCGAAATTCGAGGTTTTCTGAACTTCGAACCAAGAACTTCGAACCTTAGATCGTGCCATTCTCGCACGTCCCGCGCTTCACGCGTCACGGCCTGTGGCGCTGGCGAACTGTTTCAAGAACCTATCTAAGCACCGGAGTGTGATGAGGAGGAAGGAAGATGAGGGACTAGGCCACCAGACTACTGGAGCTACTCCCCCCCTTTTTGCACGTAGTTCTTGATGAATTCTTCTGCGTTCGTTTCCAGCACGTCGTCGATTTCATCGACCAGCTTATCGATATCTTCTTTCATCTTCTTGCCGGCTTCGATGACCTTCGGATTGGCCTTAACCTCTTCCTTCCCCTGAGGCTCTCGCCTGGGTTCCTGCTTGCGCTCTTGTTTCTCCATCCGAGCACCTCCCGTGATTCTGGGAAACTCTCGTGGATCAGCCACCAGCGTGATCCCTTGCAATCACCTTACTCCAGGGTCAATTCAGCCGTCAAGCCAAGTCAGAAACCGTGAAACGCCGCACGGTAATCGTCAGCGTGGCAATCAAGACGTGCGCGACAGGCGCGCCTCGATCAGATAAATCGTTCGCCCGGTCTCGCTTTTCTCGCGCGGCTCGCAAGCCCCGAGAGAAAATGAAATACGCTCAACAATTCTCACTGTCACACGATCAACGATACAATCAGCAACGCCACGATGTTGATGACCTTAATCATCGGGTTGATCGCCGGGCCAGCCGTATCCTTATAGGGATCGCCGACCGTATCACCCGTCACCGCTGCCTTGTGGGTATCCGTCCCCTTCTTGCCCTGCTCTTCAATATACTTCTTGGCATTATCCCAGGCACCCCCGCCACTCGTCATCGAGATGGCGACGAACAGACCGGTGACAATGCTGCCGACGAGCATGCCGCCCAGTGCCTGCGGCCCCAGGATCACGCCGACTAGAATCGGCGAGATGACCGGAATCAATCCCGGCACCATCATCTTCTTGATCGCCGCCTGCGTCACGATATCCACGCACGTCCCGTATTCCGGCTTACCCGTTCCCTCCATGATCCCTTTGATCGTCCGGAACTGCCTGCGCACCTCTTCCACCACGAGGCCGGCTGCCTCGCCCACCGCTTTCATACAGAGGGCCCCGAAGATAAAGGGCAGCATCCCGCCCAAGAAGAGACCGACCAGGACGGAAGGATTGGAGAGATCGAACGTGCTCGTCCCGCTCCCTTTTGCCACCTCCCGAGCATATTCGGCGAACAAAACCACCGCTGCGAGACCAGCCGATCCAATCGCATAGCCCTTGGTCACCGCTTTCGTCGTGTTACCGACCGCATCCAAAGGATCGGTAATATCTCGCACCTCTTTGCCAAGGTGCGCCATCTCCGCAATACCGCCTGCATTGTCTGTGATCGGACCGAACGCATCAATCGCCACCACAATACCGGCCATCGACAACATCGACACTGCCGCAACGGCCACGCCATACAAACCGCCCGATGCCGCGCCGCCGCAGATCCAGTAGCTCGAAAGAATCGCACCCCCGATCACCACCACCGGCCAGGCTGTAGACTCCATCCCAACCGCCAGTCCAGCGATGATATTTGTCGCATGGCCCGTTTCACTGGCCTTGGCAATCGCCTTCACCGGCGCATAACTCTTAGAGGTGTAGTAATCGGTAATAAACACGAGGGCAAGTGTCACAGCCAAACCGATCAACGCCGCGAGGTAGTAGCTCACCCCGCTCACCCCACCCACACCATCCATGATCGTGGTCGTCACAGGATAGAACGCCAACGCGGCAATGCCGCCCGCCACAAACAAGCCCTTGTAGAGCGCCGGCATGATCTCGCCGCCCTGGCTCACCTTCACAAAGAAAATACCGATGATCGTTGCGAAGATCGTGACGCCCCCGAGGGCGAGGGGATACAGAATCGGGGCGCTGACTCCCTTGAACAGCGTGAAGGCCAAGACCATCGCCGCCACCGTCGTTACCGCGTAGGTCTCGAAAAGGTCCGCGGCCATACCGGCGCAGTCGCCAACATTGTCACCCACGTTATCCGCGATGACTGCCGGGTTGCGAGGGTCGTCCTCCGGAATTCCCGCTTCGACTTTCCCGACGAGGTCTGCACCGACGTCCGCCGCTTTCGTATAGATACCACCGCCCACACGGGCAAACACCGAGATCAAGCTCCCGCCGAACCCTAGACTCAGCAACGCATGGATCGCTTTCTCCTGCCCCGCAAACTGCGATGCCACCGTGTAGAAGGTGGTAATGGCCAGCAGGCCCAAGCCGATCAACAAGAGCCCCGTCACCGCGCCACCACGAAACGCCACGGTCAGCGCTGCATTCATCCCGTTATGAGCAGCCTGTGCCGTCCGCACGTTCGCCCGCACAGCGATGACCATACCCACATACCCGGCCAGCGACGACGCACCGGCGCCGATCAAGAATCCAACCGCGGTCAGTAAGCCGAATTTATCGGAGATAGCCCCCGCCCCCCACAAAATGGCGAATAACACTGCGGCGACGACGCCGACGGTCCGGTACTGGCGATTCAAGTAGGCGCTCGCGCCTTCCTGGATAGCCTTCGCAATTTCCTGCATCTTCGGGTTGCCGGCGTCGAGTTTGAACACCCACATGGCCAGGTACAGGCCGTAGGCAATGCCGGTCACAGCCGCTACTAACGCAAACGTAATGATAGCCGAGTCGCTCACAGGTCACTCCTCTTAATAGGTAAGGGGCTTTTATGTCACACGGTTCCCCATGGCTTCAACCCATCAAAAGTACGTGTGGGGGGGGGAAACCGCGGGGCAGTGCAGGTTGAGTCTTACAGCTAACTACCCGAAAAGTCGGGCTATTCTATACAGATGACGAGAGATGATCAAGATAAAAGACAGGGCCATCTCGCTCAACACTGAATGGACTTTTTCTTGCTAGACCAGCGGTTTAGGAATGGCTAAAGTAGAAATAATAAAAGGCTCGGTGTTTCAACTAGTTTCCCCGTTTCTTATTTGAATACCGAGGCTTAGGAACATTCCAGCCGCTCTACTGATTTCAGGGATTCGCATGGACTTGAACCAGTTTTAGCACAAATTTAGCACAACAAAGGAAGCCCCCGGATGGCCGGAGACCTCCCGGTGATGACTTCAGCGTGTGAGGGGGTGCGTAGAGATCGACTGCGTGGTTTCGCGATAGAGGCGCGGATCGGGAATGACACTATCACATTCAACACAGCGCACCTGGCCGGCCTCGTGCTCCTCTTCCGTGACACGATCAGAGATCATGCGCATGTGTGGACAGATGCGGGGCCGGCTCATGGGGAGAGTCTGTGAGCCTCGTCCTGATTCTTCGTGGGTCACGATACATCTCCGGGGCGGCACACAGGAATGGCTCGCGGATGTGCGCGCTCGTCATTTTCCTGTACACGCCCTGTACGCCACGGGAATGGGTCGGTTTTTGAGATGCGGAAGTGCGCAGGTCCCGCCACACGAAACATGGCCCAAATTGATCCTCTTGTGTGTGAAATGGGAGTATCCATTTACGTAGGAAGTTGACGAGCGGGGCCAGGCTTCACCCTTCCATACGTGTCAGGCCACAGGGATTGACAGTGCTGACATGAAGCAATGAAGTAGAGATTTCCCATCCTCGAGTCCGCCTATATAGCGCTTCAATTGAGCGCGGTGTTCCTCGCGCATGACGGCGGTCCGATCTCTCCCGTACAAGGCATCCTCGAGACCAGCTTCCTCCGCCCACCAGTCTGCGCGTTCTTCCCGCGTACCCGTGTGGATTTGTTGCTGGAGCCTGCACCAGACGATGCGTGAGATGATCTGGGTGGGTTCGCTCTTCATGGCTCCCTCCTTGGTACGTCCCGACAGCCGTTCACTTGGTGAGAACCGACACCAGCCCCTCAGCGGTCTCACAACGTGCACGGCAGGGTGCCTTACCCGCACCCTCTCTTCGCGTGTGAGGCACCATCCTCGACAGTTGGTTGTTCTGTCGTGGTTTGAATGGCAGACAATTTGTTGGTCCGTTCATAGTGCCACCTGCGTCGACGACGCATCAGTGACGTGACAGCCACTCCCCGCTCGTAGAGATGCAGGCAGTGCCACGGTCAACGTATAGCCGAATCGATCGCATTTTTTCATGTGCAGCTCGCCCGAACGTGTCAGCCGATCGACTTCGACAAAGACCTGACTCCACGTGCACTTCGAACAAGTGCGTATCAGCTCATCCAGCGTAACCCCTGGCGTCTTCCGCACGACGCTGAGTATCGTCTCTCGAAGTGTCTGATCAGTGGCCATGGCGGGTCCTTCCCCGTACCCGACGCGCAGGCTCAGTCCGATGCGTCTGGCGCAGTCATCATGCGTCATTCTCCCTTAGTCATTTGCGCGCGCGGCTGAAGTCGAGCGAACGTAGAACGCTGCCGAACCCGACTGCGCGCCGATCCACCCTGTCCCGTGCGATTGGCAACGATGCCTGGCTCCGTGATGTCGCCACAGGCCACACAGCGCTGGACCGGAAGCGGGATGTTCGCCCTATCCAGGAGCCAGGTGTTGACCAACAAGCCATGACACCTGGAGCAGAAGTTGGATTGCGTCGCCCTATTCGCCACCACCAGGCCCTCCGAGTATCCCGCACCCTAACCCTACGTCACCGGCTCCATGTGTTGTACGGGTATAAACTTACGCATCTCGGTTGAGAAAAACTGGTCACAATTGCACAGGTTTGAAGATATTTTCTGGCAGACCGCTGGACGAGGTTCCTGCGCGAAGCGTCAGCTGGAAGACGGGAGCCTAGTCGTGGAGGACGACGTTGAGGAGGGAACTGTGCACGTGCAGCCCGCCGTTGTATTCAATGAAGCCCAGTTTGCGGAACTTATTCATGAAGAAACTGACACGGGAGCGTGTGCTGCCGATCATCTCGGCGAGCGTTTCCTGACTGACCTTCGCGATCACCGGTTCCGGCTTGCCTTCTTTCCCGAAGTTGGCGAGCAGCAGCAGGATCCGCGCCAGCCGCTTCTCGCTGGAATTGAAAAGTTGATCCACCAAATCCTCTTGAATGCGAATGTTGTGAGACAGGAGATGCTCAAGGAACACCGTGCTGAAGGAGGGTTCGTTCTGGAGCATCCGCATCATCACCTGATTGTCAATGCGGGTGATCGTGGAGTCGATCTCGGCACTCGCCGTGCTCATCCAGTTCCGCACCCCGACCAGGGAGCCTTCCCCGAAAAAGCTGCCTGGCCCCAGTAGCGCGATGACGGCTTCTTTGCCCTTCTCCGAGGTCACGGCCAGCCTGACCTTGCCCGCCTGGATATAGAACGCGGCATCCGCCGGAGCCCCTTGCAAAAAGATAATCTGCTTCTTCCGGACCGTCAGAGTCGTTTTGCCTCCGTTGATTTGTGAGAGGAACTTCTTGACACTAAACGGTACAGTTTTTGTGCTGCGCATGGGATACCTCCTTTGAGAGCCTCCGCAATTTCTAGCAGGAATGGGAGCGGTAAATGCAAAAATCTGGAGGATAATAGCGTAGTCGCGGATTCCTAATCAAGCCCTCTTAAGAAGGCCACTCCGCAAGGCCACCCTGGGGGACCTGTCCAGTGTTGTTGATGGTGGGGGCGATGGTGTCTCCGTCTGAGTAACACGGGAATTTATGGATACAAGGAACGATCACTTTGTCTCTGAATCATTTCTTTCCGAACCAATCTCGACTTATCGTGAATGCCTTGATATTACGCTCAGTTGCGTTGCGAGTTCCATAGAGATTCATGGGCCTGGCTCAGCTAACTTCCGAAAGCGGCAGGTTTACGGCGGTGGCCGACTTTGTTATAGTGCGCGGTGGAGGAACCGACCATGGGCGTGGCTCCGAATTATATTTTGATAGAGGGACAGCAGTTCAGCAAGGTGCAGCTGTCGCTCGACAACCACGTCTACAAGAACTGCGCGATCGATGATTGCGACGTCTATTTCAGTGGTGGGCAATACGAACTGATCGATACGCACATTACCAATTCCCGCCTCATCCTCAACCACCCCGCCAAGGGCATGTACAACGCCCTTCAGATCTTTAAGATGAAGTCACCGGGCTCCAGCATCATCTGCGAATAATTCGTGAACGGTGGCCTGAAGCGAGGCTATCGGAAGCCTTCATTTCACGATCGTTTCACGTTTCACGTTTCACGTCTTACGCGTGAGTGGTTACTTTGTGACCGAAATATTCTCCGCGTATTTGACGATCTCGATCGGCTGGAAGACTGGGTCTTGTGCGCCCTTGGTGGACTCTGCTTCGACACGCTGCAGAAATGGGCCAGGGCTGATGATCGCCACGTAGTTGAGGGTCACCTCAACATCGAACGTCTTGGTGTCTTTCGGCGTGAGGAAGGTAAAGGTCTCGACCCGCAGTTCTTCCGGCTTCAAAACCGTATCTTCAAGGACTTTGACCGCCTCAAAGTCGAAGCTCGTCTTCTGGCCCTTGGCATCCTGATAGATCCTGCCATAGACCCGCGTGTCGGTAAAGACGGTCTTCAGATTCTTCCCCTTGATAGCCAGGTTCAACGCTACGGTCGCCCAGGCGGGATGGGTGGCCGGCAGATTGTGCGGGACAAGACTCTGCACCTTGACCATGACCGTGGTTTTCTCGCCCTCGATTTTGGTCTGCACCTCCAGCTTGGCCGCTTCCTGGCGAAGTATTCCAATCCGCCCCGGGAACGTATGGTTCGCCACCTTGCGCTTCTTCTCCCCGTTTGCGGACTCGCCAAATTGCTCAGGCATGTGGCAGGTCTGGCACTCTTTGCCAGACTTCATCGCCTTGCTCTGATCCCAGTTACCCAACAGATCGTTGGTCTTGCCTAAATTGGCAGCCGAGGGGACCGACTGGTGGCAATTGAGGCAGAGATCGGACGTTTGAAACAGCCCCAGCGCCATCGACTGGTGGGCGAGGTTCTGAACGAAATCCTTATAGGGGCCGTAGAGCGTTTTGCTCCCGAGTTCGTACTTGGGCTCCGGTGGTTGTTTCGTCCGATCGACCTGTTTGATCAAATGGCATTGCGCGCAGGCCACTCCATCCAGCGAGGGGTCACCGGCCTTGGCCTGATCGATGAAAAGCTGGGCCTGATCGGGAAATTCGCGCACATGCGGCGCATGGCAGCGGAAACACATGGCTTTGTCTTTGCCTGCCGGGGAAGCCAAGAAAGCATCGAGCGAGGCGCGGAAAGCCGGGGAATGGATCGAACGCGAGAGCGGAGAGGTTTCCCACTCTTCAAACACACGCTCATGGCAACGTTTGCATTTGCTGGAACTTGGAAAGGCCTTTTCAATGGTACTCTGAGACTTGCCTGTCTCTTGCGCGAAGGTACTGCTGTCAAACCAGTGTGAGAGGAACAACACCATCACCGCGATCACCGAGCCAATTCCGATCTTCACACCGATCGAGTCTTGCCCCATCATACTGGTCCTTCTGTTTCGACGGCTTAGCAGGTTACGGAGAAACTCAGTTTGTGCTCCATATCCACTGTGATCTTGCGAGTAGTGATGGCGCAAGAACGACTCGCAGCATGTTCAAAATGGCCAGACTTCTCACCCGCTCGTCATGAGTCTGCCAAGCCAGCCTCTTCGCCCAAGGACGCGCCGTATCCCATGCAAAGCCGCAGCTTCGAGACCGACTCTCATTTCACGTTTCACGGTTCCTGGAACCGACGCGAGAACGCCATTGATGGTATTCAGCATCCTGCTAGAGTGTCTTGACCCGGTAGGTCAAGAGGCGAGGCTGCGTATACTCATCGAAAATCATCTTCGCGCTCTCCCGCTCTTTGTCGGTCTTCAAGGTGGCGAGATATTTCTCCTTGAGCGCCGGTTCAGGCGTCGGGATCAACGCATAGTTCAACACCGCTTCAATCGACGCGGCAGTTGAGCCGGGCGGGATTGCAAGGGAGAAGGGGACTTTTCTGGTATGGCCCCCCTTGATGAAGGGATCAGGAATCGGGCCCCGGAGAATTTTGTCGTAGGGCAAGCCAAACTGCTTGGTCTCTTCCTTCAGCACCTTGCCCTGCGCATCCTTGGCGGTAAGGATCAGATAGAACTGCTTGAGCACCGGGTCGCCGTCAGGAAAGCTGTGGGGAAGGCTGCCGATTCTCACCAACGCCGTTCCCTCCACCGCAGAGGCCGACGAAGTGGTCTCGAGATCCACACGGGGCATCCATTCAGCCTGTAGATTGCGATTCTTGAGGAGGGTGCCGGGAACCACCACCCCGCGGAACCAGTGCCGACCGATTGCGCGCGTCATGGCGCCGCGCTTCGAGGTGGAACTGCCGGTCGAGGGTTCCATGTGGCAGTCTTGGCAAATCGTCCCCTGCAAAATCTCTCCGGCCAGATCTTTCTGCGTCACATCCTTGACCTTATCGAAGTGACACGAAGCGCAATAGTTCGCACCACGGAACAGCGCGGACTGCGTCGCAGGATGCACAAGATTTTCCTCCGGGTCCGCATAGGGCCCATAGATCATCTTGCCCGGCTCGATCTTGAACGAGGGAGGAGAGTTCGGTGTCTGCTCGACCTGCTTGATCAAATGGCAAGAGGCGCAACCGATGCCTTCCACTTGCGGTTTACCGGTCAGCACCTGGGCCACAATCTTCTCGGTATGTTGTGGAAACACGGTGGTCGACGGCACATGACAGGCGAGACAGCGGCGGCGCTCGTCAGTCGTCGGATTAGTCTGTAGCCAGACGCCCAATACCGTGCGGAACACCGGTGACTCCAGCGACGCACCATGCAAAAGCGCCGCATCGACCCGGCCGAAGGTCTTGAGGTCAGGGGTTTGTTCGCGCACGCCTTTCCACTCTTCATAGTGCCGATCGTGACATTGCTTGCAGTCTTCCGATCGAATAAAAATCTTTTCAATTTCCGCCACCCAGTCGGCCGGAGCCTCTGCCTTCTGCGCAATGGCGCGGCCATGATACAGGTCGATGCCGCCCACGATCAGCAGGAGAAAGAAGCCGGCGACGATTCTCGGTATAGGCCGGATGAATCGTGACATCATCAATCCCGTTTGCATCCGACGAAATGAAAATTCACTCCCCACCCGACCGGATCGACTGGATCAGCCGGCTCATAGGTACCAACAGTGAAGTTGCATTCTTTCATCCCTCGCTTGATCGCTCTCCCAAAATCAATCATGTTTCTGATCTCGGTCTTGTCGATTTCCTTGATGATGGATCGGACCTTGATGCCCGCATAGTCGGCGCGCGAGCTTCCGATCACTTCGAACACCGCGACCCCCTGTGCCCGTTCGAGTTTCAATTCTTTTTTGATGGCCTCGTCCACGTCTCCGACGATCACGCCGAACTCTTCACCCAATCGCCCGGCTTCATCCACGGTCATCGGCTCTTGATCGGTCGCACTCACCGGCGTAGGCGCGAGACTAGCCAGGGCGCCCATGCACAGGCTGACATACAAGACAAAGGCCCTTCCACTCCGAAGGGCCTTTGGTTGCGCACTGACTGAACTGATTCGAGTATCCTCCAACGTCCGTGCCTCTCTACGACCATCCCCCCAAGAAGCTTAACAGGCTGCGGGGAAAATTTACATGTGCGAGATAGCAGGAGAATGCTCCCACGGGCTGCTCAAAAAGCCCGTCCAGCAAGGCCGCAGCGAGTGAAGGCCCGAAGGCGTACCCTCTGGGTACGTTGAGAGCCTGAACGATGCGAGAACGAAGCTGGCGGACTTTTTCAGCAGCCCGTTAAGACTTCGCAACTGGGTCGATCACAAGCTGAAACCAGGGCGCGACGGCTTTCTGCCCGTTTCGCTCTTTGTTTTCACCGTTCCACACGGCAAACGATACGGTTTGTACCCGGCCGGGGATCAGCTTGGCTTCGTTCTCTTGCTCTTCGCTCACCAAGGGCCGGCGCATGACGACATGCCACACGCCCTCTTTCCACACAGCCTTCCCCTGGACTCGACCCTGTTTCTCTTTGGTCGTCAGGGTACTAAAGCCCCCGCCGATAAGGTCCTCGACAGAGGAGACCCGGCGTGGAATAACTTCAAACGTCCGCACGCCGTCGCGGGCTTTCTCGGAAGCTTTGGCGGCACGGCGATCGATATCGCTCTGCCAATCGGCCTTCCAATGCCAGATATTGATGTAGTGATCGAGTTGGCCCATGCAGAAAAATGCGGGAGCATCGCCGAGCGGCAGTCCAATCGCGACGCCGTCGCGAAAAGTCCCCGGCGTCAGACGGTCGTTCTTCGTGTTGTCCTGCCATTCAAGCAGAAACGCGATCTCGGTCCCATTGTGGAGCGACCGCACCGTCAAGGCTCGGGCGGTCGGCTCAGGCCAAACCGGCCTGGTAATCACCTGGCCGCTCAAAGGGAGGGTCATCGGCGAGATCTTGGCCCAGGCGCCATCCTCTGGGCCAAACGGCAGTTCCCCCTCAACGAGGCGCGCGCGAATAATCATCCCCTCGGAACTGACGAGGGGCACACCGAAGCCTACTAAAACGCCGGCCACAACCAGAATAAAGAGAAACAGGAAAAATAACGGGCGGGAAAAAATCTTCGTCGTCGTACGCACTATGCAAGGTCCTCGGGTGACCGACGCGAGCGCATCGTGATGGGCTCAGGGTACCACAAAGCCGGGCGAGACCAATCCGAAAGCCTTCGTATTTCTACCAGAGTTTCACGCGGCGAATTTTGTTTTCGCCCCGTTCGCAGATATAGAGATACCCCTGGGAGTCCAGTGAAAGTCCGACTGGAGAGTTGACGACGGCCTCCACTCCGAGGAGACCGTCTCCATGCTTCACGGTCCCTGCCGATTCCTTCGCCACGAAACGCGCTGCTCCACAGCCACCCATATTCTTATCTTCGTAACCGCTATCGCCGTTGCCCGCCACCGTCGTGATCAAGCCGGTCGCAATGTCCACCTTGCGCACGCGGTGGTTCATCGTATCGGAGATATAGAGATTGTCCTGTGGATCGACCACCACGGCTTCCGGCGCATGGAGCATGGCTCTGATCGCCGGCTTGTCGTCACCGTCGTAGCCGTACCGGCACACCCCGGCCACCGTCGAGATAATGCCGCTGCGATGATCGATGCTGCGTACGCGGTTGCTGCCCTTGTCGACGAAAATAATATCGCCTTTCCCGTTCACCGTGAGCCCGACGACATCATAGAGGCGGGCCTCGAGCGCGGGTTTTCCATCGTCAAGATACATGGACATGTCCAGTCCGTCCGAACAGACCGGCATGAGCCAGCCATGGTCATCGCTGAAATCGATGCCGATGGCATCGCCGGAAAGCACGACCAAATTTCGCGCAACGAGGGGCTGCTCACGGGCCTCGTCCTCGGCCGTCCAGGTTCCGGCCACGGTCGTCACCATGCCTGTCCGTGGATCGTAGCGACGGATTCGGTGCGCCTGGGTGTCGGCGATGTACATCACATCGTTGGGGTCGAAGGCGATTGCGGCCGGCCAGGTGAGATTGACTTCGAGAGCCGGTCCATCTCCGTTGAACCCATGCTGCCCGGTGCCGATGATCGTGGTGATAATGCCGGTCTCATGGTCCACTTTCCGGATGCGGTTACTGCCGGAGTCGCAGGTATACAGGTCGTTGTGGGAGTCAAACGCGACGTCGAGCGGCAAATAGAGCCCGGCTTCCCCACAGGGGCCTTCGTCTCCGCTATAGCAGGTTTCGCCGATGCCGGCGAAGTTATGGAGTGTGCCTTCCAAGAGATTGACCCGCCGAATACGATCAGACCCGGACTCGGCAAAATAGAACCAGGTCTCGTTCTTGTCGAGCGCGGCGTGATGGGGCAGTGGAATCCCAGATTTGACTGCCCGTTTTCCATCGCCGGTGCTCCGGGCCTTGCCATTACCTGCGAAGGTTTCGATGTAGCCGGTCGCGAGCTGAAGCTCTGTTTCCATATGCCCGTTGCCCTATCCCGGCTGATTAGCCGCGTGAAACTGAGTGAACCGGCGCGGCTGGCTGTTCCACGGAAGCCTGTGCGCGCACCGGAGGATTCGGAATCGCTTGCTGCGGATCGACTGCCATCTGCTGTTGGGCCGCTTGAGCCTCGGCCTCAATCACGTCCGCCTCATGCACGGACTTTTTGAAACCCTTGATCGCCTTGCCCACCCCTTCCCCCAACTGCGGCAATTTCCCCGCACCGAAGATGATCAGCACGATAAAGAGGATCAGGATCAACTCTGTAAAACCTAGGCTCCCAAACATGGTGTGTACCTCCGTATGAATGGGTCAATCAGGATGCGCTGCTCTCTTTCGCCCGTCTGGAAAATCGCTCCTTTAAGCGCTTTCGCGCCTGCTCGGCCTGTTCAAACATCTTTGCCTTGTCGTAGACGCTGATCAAGTTGTAATAGGCCAGCGGCTCCTCGGGATTCTGCTCGACGGCATCTTCCATGACCTTGATGGCAAGATCGGTCTTCTTATGATTCAGCGCCAACTCCATCAGCTTGAAACTGCCCTCCAGATGCTTCGGGTCCAATTCGAGCGTGCGGATATAGCATTGGATGGCCATGTCGATAGTGTTGTAGTCCGAAACCTGGGGATTGTCGAGTTCGACATAGACCCCGGCAAGATTGTACCAAGCCATGGGATCGTCCGGCGTGATTTCCACGAGGCGCTCATAGTAATCCTTGGCTTCCATGAACTTCTTTTTGTCGGTATAGACACGCCCAAGATTGAAGAGCGCCAGGACATCGTGGGGAAATACGTCGAGCGCATGCTTGAACTCGGTTTCCGCTTCGTCCGTCATGGCCTTCGTCGCGTAGATCGTACCTAAATTCGAATAGTACATCGCGAGCGACCGATTCATCTCTGCGCGGAGCCCCTCCGCCATCTCAATCGATTTCTTGACCTCAACGAGCGCATCATCCATCCGGCCTTTGCTGAAATACAACTCGCCTAATCGACAGCGGGCCTGGAAGTCGTCAGGCTCGGCCGCCAAGAGCTTTTCAATCTCGACGATTTCTTCGTCGGGGGTCAGCGGCTGATCCCCGGGGTCGACGATGGTCTGGCTTTGTTCAGGAACAGAGGCGGTTGGTTCGTTCATACGATTCCCTGTAGTAAAAAGGCCTTTAGATATGCCCGCCCGCCAATGAATCCGGCGTGCTGACCATGGGAGCGTTCTTCGCTGGAGCGGAATTCGTCGCTTCGCGCCGGTGCCGGTCCATGGTCAAGAGCATCGCACCGAGCACCACCATGAGCGTCAGATTAGAATACAAGAGCGCATACCCCGCGATAAACATCAACCCAATCCCATACCCGGCGAGTCGCCCCATGGTGAGTAACCTAATGACCGTGTACGACCAGCACAACAAACCCGCCATGTAGAACGCAAACGGGAGAAAAAACGTGTAGCCCATGCCGAACTGAAAAATCCACCCGATGCCGTCTGCCGCCTTACGAATACTATTGGCCATCCCAGGGTCATATCGATTGAGCAGGTAATCCAAAAACAACATTGAAGTAAACACGGATACGGCGGTCACCCAAAACCAGATGGCACGTCGGCGTTGCCGCTGATTGCGCGTCAGAAATGAGACACCCCGCCCATAGGCCCCCATCACCAGCATGCTGGACAAGACCAGGAGCCCTTCACCCCCACGATGAGCCTCGTACACGAAAGGCGGGGCCGCTACGGTTCCGATAAAACTATAGATGGTGGACACGATCTGGTAATACAACCAGCCCCCTATACCCAGGAGATAGGTAATGCCCATGGCGCGATGCGACCATTCGGTGTGCGTGGAGAGGTATTCCACCATCAAACAGATTAACGCGACCAACGCCACGAAATTATATATTGCAGACCCCAGGAAAGCCGGCGGAATCAACAAGAATCCCACAGTGAGGAGCAACAGGAGCGTGACGCAGGGAATGACGATCACGTTCGATCCCACAAACCCACGACTCGCCATCCGATTGATAACCGCCACACCCAGAGCTAGAAACAGCAGAATCGCCACGACATTGAGCAGCCACTGCCCGATCTGCGTCAGTGCCGTGAAGGTCGGGATAATCCACCCATGCTCCTGGGCCAGCTTGCTGAGGTGCATCCCTAAGCGCGACACAAGCCGATACAGGATCAACTCCGAGAAAGACACGATCAGGACGAGCTTGATCGTGTACTGAAACAGCAGGGATTGATCGCTGATCTTCCCCGTTATCCGGTCGATCGTAGAGTTCGTGGCAATCACTCCGTACACCCTTGAGGGACATGCAAATTATACTGATCGGAAAAAAACAAGGTCACCGTTGTGCGGAACAAACACATTACGATCCCGCTGGCTGCGGCACGCCCACTTCCTGGGCCTTGGCCCGTGCGATATACAGCAATCCGTCTGCCATCGAGTAGTTGAACGGTAACTCGCACACGACTTCGCTGACCTTTTCGTAGACATGCTGATACAGGCTCTCCGCTTCGTCCGGCGTCATGCCTTCCGACACTTCATAGAAGAAGCCCAGGCTCAAATCCTCTGCCGACGGGCGCATGATGCGCCTGATGCCATAGCCGCCGGGATCGCTCATGATCGGGGCTTCTTTTTCCAAATCGAAAAGGCACGGCTGACAAGAGAACCCGTACGATTCATGAAGCCGCTTGTTCTCCACGATAAAATTCATCGTCTCTCGGGCTTCTTCTTCCTTCTCGGTCGGGAACCCCACAATGATATAGCAATGCACCGCCATCCCCAGGTCGACGCAATCGTCGGTAATGCGGCGCACCCATTCCTGCTTGATCCCTTTCTTCATGAAGTCCATCACGCGCTGATTGAAGGACTCCAATCCGAACACGATCTTCAGGCACCCGGCATCCCGCATCGACGCCAGGAGTTCGCGGGTCAGATGCTTCTCGAAGCGCATCTCGCAGGTCCATTTGATATCCAGCTTCTTGTCGATGATCTGCTGGCACAGCCGTTTAGCAGGTGAGAGGGCCACGCACTCGTCGGTAAAGAAGAACCGCTGCGCTCCGTACCGCTGCTTGAGCCACTCCAGTTCCTCGATGGTCCGTCCAGGGTCTTTTTGCCTGAAGTTCTGGTGATCCAGCGTGAGGGCACAGAACGCACAATCCTTGTAGTAGCATCCTCGTGAAAACTGCACAGGCAATACCGGTTCCGGTGACAAATACAGTCCGAGCGGGAATCCGTCGTAGTTAGGAGCCGGCAGCTGGTTAATATTTTCAGAATAAAACGGCTGGTTGACCGTAATCTTTCCGTTCTGGCGATAGATCAGGTTCGGAACTTTGCTGAAATCTTTTTTCCCGGCCAATTGATTGACGAGTTCGAGCAACGCGGTTTCGCCCTCGAACACGATGAAGTCGTCGGTCAGATCGAATAGGCTCGGACAGCGCCGCAAGTTATCGACCAATCTGGTGAAGATGCTGCCGCCAATGGTGAGATGGATGTTGGGAGCGGCTTCCTTGATCAAACGACAGAGTGTCAGACCGGGGATAATCTGCGAAGTCGCCGTAATCGAAACGCCGATCAAGTCCGGCTGGTCGCCGACGATCGACTGAACGAAATGCTCACGAAAAAGCCGAATGTAGGGATTCTGGGTTTCATCCCTGATGATCTTCATCAGATCCTTGGATGAATAGATGGAGCAGGTGCCGAACTGATTATCGACGACCGTTAGTCGGGTCGGAAAATAGAGGGTGGAGAGCACCTCTAGCCATTTGTCGATAAGAAAAAGACTTTCCTTATAGGATTCGAGATCGTAGAAGCCTTCCCCTCGGAGAGTCTCCTTGGCCGGTTCAATCCGATCAATGAGATAAGGAAAACGGTCCAGCGACTCCACGACTCTCGCCAAATGCTCGGCGCTGCCCGGTCCAGTTTCTCCGGTTCGTTCCCGCTCAAGCGTTCGCTGTTTATCGACCAACTCCTGATAGAGCGTTGCCCCATAGGATTGGGTGGCCACCCCGTCTAAGAGTTCGATCCCAAGGTCGCGTTGAGAGACGTTGGTGATACCGCCCTGAGCCAGAAACCCCGTCAACGAAGGGAGGCTCAGATAGGGCTGTGACGGATGCCACGTTGGAGGAAAGAGCAGTGAAACTTTCATGCTAATTCACCACCAACTTGGGAGAAAATAGGATGATTTCTCAATAAAATCAGATTCTTTTTATACACTCCGGTATCGGCCAAATGCAACCCTCGGAGGCCCCTCGCGACTCCGCGCGCCTGTCTCTAGTGGCGACTGCGCGATTTCGCCATGAACTGTCATGAATACTGCAAGCTAGCAGGGCGTACTCACCGATTAATGGGTATGTAGTGCCGTGCTGTCTGCCACAAAAAAAGAAACCCCCGGCCCGGCCTGAGGCCGGACCGGGGTTTCTCGTTACACTATCACTCCCACTCCTAGAGGTTAGAGCGGGTCTCTCCAAAAACCGGTTCCCCTACTAGAGCTTCAGGGTAAACCAGGTGGAGAGTGCCTTCATGCCGTTACGTTCAATGTTGTTACCGTCCCACACCGCGAACGCGATAGGCACAGACATGCCCGCCTTGAACTGGGTATCGTTCGCATCACCGGTTTCCAGCGTGCGCTTCACCACCACGCGCCAGGTTGGACCGTTGTATCCACCGCCCTTGATGGAACCGGCAGGTTCCCACACACCATTTCCGATGACATCCTGGTGCGCTTGCGTCGTGAGGGTGCTGAAGCCATTCGCGTTCAGATCCTCAACCGAGCTCACGCGCAGCGTCGGATCGGACAAGATGTTCCCCGACCAGATACCAGGATTGAAGGGCCCAAGGCTCCGGCCAATCCGATCCGGATAGGTCACGCCGCCCGCCGGCTCTTCGTAATAGAAGTCCCAGAAAATGCCCGGGTATTGGTCGTCGACATCCCAGATGCCCGCGCTATCCTTGCCGAGATCCTTCTGCCACTCTGCGTTCCACCGCCAAATGTTGGTGGTGCCGCCGGACTGACCCATGCACTGGAAGGGTGGCGCTCCAGCCGTGTTGACTGGAAACATGATCGCCGCCTGATCGCGGAAGTCCTGGGGACCGATGGTCGTATCGTTTTTGGTCTGATCGCTCCACTCTATACGCAACCCGAGCTCTTTGCCGTTAGTCATGGCTTTCACAAACACCGACTTCACCGAAATATTCGGGTGCATTGGCGTAGTGATCAGCTGCCCGCTCAACGGAACAATCACACCGGGCACGCTCTCCCAGACTGGGTTCGCGCCATCCATCGGGATCGCTCCCTTCACCAGCTTCGCTGGAATCGTCACCGGCTGGCTGACTGCCAACGGCACCTGCCCGATCGTCAGCATCACGCCAACGATCAACGCAGAGAGAAGAATGCCAAACACCACACGCTTACTGTGTGTCTGCACTAGGTTCATAGGATACTCCTCTTCGCGATTAACAAAATAAGATCGGCATCACGCCAACGGTCAACCCAGAGAGAACATAGAGGCGAGTGCCAACGCCACGCCAACGATCAACGAAGCGAGAAAAAGCCCAATCTTCACACGGTTGCTCTGTGGCTGCTCTACTTTTTTCATTGGATACTCCTCCTCTCGATAAAAAATTAAGATCGGTGGCCCAAGATCACTGCCGACACACAAAAATCGAAACCTTCATGATCACAGACAAGGGTTAGGCGGTTCCGACAGGACCCTCCCCCTCCTTGTCTTTGCCTTGATCCTTCTTGTCCAAAAATGATTCTGCGCCAACTTCGTTCAACAACAAACTCAGCTCATTTCCCTGATCCTGCGCACCGCACTCGTAGGTCTGGCCTTCCGGTGAATTGAACGTCGCCGGGCGATAATCGGTTTCCGAGTAGGGCTGGGGAATAACGCCCAGGAACGCGGCTTCGAAATCCATCCACTCCGCCATCACGTCCGCCACGTGTTTGTACAACCCGGAGGCAGCTTTTTTGACCAACATCCTGCAAAACAGCGGGACCCACCGGCCGATATGATTCTTGACAAACTTTTTCTGCGCATCCAGAACGATCTGAGTCTTGTCCGCTCCATCGTGACAGCGTGAATAAGACTCTTTGTAGGCCAGAAAATGCATGAACTCGAATTCGACGCTCAAATGATCCAGTCGCTCATGGATATCCTTCGACAGTTCCACCCCGAACGCACGATAGAATCCGGCGATATCGCCCATGACTTGCGATTGCGCAAAGACGTGGTCGTTTCCGAAAAGCGTTTCGTAGGGTGGGCAATCGAGAGTGATGACGTTGCTGAATACTCGGCGATGCTCGGCCTGTAGGTCGGCGAGTTGCCAGTTGACGCATTCCGACGCGACAATTTTCTCGATCTGATCGAACTGCTTGCGCAGCAACACCAGCTTTTGCTTGGCCCGCTCCCCGCCGATGCCATCGAGCGCCTGGTCCAATGCCTCGATCGCCGCTCGCCCATCCTCGACGAACTCCCCGCATTGCACGTAATCAAGAAACTCGTCGTCTTCAGGATAGAGCAGGCTCCAGGACACAAGGAGATAGAGCTTACTCCGACTGAGGGCGCGTTCGACCGCGGGTGAATCTTTAATGGCCGGAGAAGTCGGAATGACTGCGGCCAGGGCCGGCGAATTTGGTTGCACCGGCTGTTTACTCGTCATGCAGAAGCATCTCCCCGGTTTACCCTGTTGCCCGCATGAATTTTCCGGGCATGTGAGGTCAAACCTTTGGCACGGACCCTCGTATGGTAGGTATAGGACCAGGGGTTGTCAAGCGCGATCTTTCCCTTCGCAAGGGATAATCTAAGCCGATGATTTCTCAAATTTTTCACCCTCGTGATCCGTATCATCTCTCTCTAATTCTCTCTCTTTTATTCAGGACTGTTCTTGGGGGTTACGAGAGCGACTGAGCCAACAACCGAAACGGTGTGACCCGAATGGCCACGTGATCGTTCACGGTCCGGCACACCTGTTCGCACAGCCCGCATCCAACGCAACGCTCAGTCGTCACAACAAGACGCTGTGTGTCAAAATCCATCGATAAGGCATCCGTGGGACATTTCGCTGCACAGGCATGGCACCCCTGGCCTGCCGTGCAGACTCGATGCGATACAGATGCAAGACCCATTCGTATCTGCGCTCGTGCTTCGACAGGGAGCAACGCCTCGGTGGCACAGGCCGCAATGCAGGGCACATCCTCACAGAGATAGCACGGCATCTGATCCGCAAAAATTACCGGTGTCCCGTTCTGCGGGTGTGACGTAATCGACCCGTACGGACAGACCTTGGCGCAGTCGCCGCATTGGGTGCATCGCTCTAAAAACAGCGCCTCGTCAACGGCGCCGGGAGGACGCAGCCAATCCGTCCGCACCGGTGGTGGAGCCGGTTGTTCCGGCACGACCGCTTGGTGTTTCGCAAATTCCTGTGCCGCTTTAGCAACGGACACGACAGAATCCTTGAGGAAGTCTCGACGTCCATATGGCGAATCGGTAGCCACAGTGGTGCTCCGTTACATGACGCCGTCGGCGCGCAGCTTGTAGACCTCGACGCAGCGATCGCAGGCCCCGAATTCGATATCCCAGCCAGGGTGATTTTCGCGAATGAAATCTAGCACATAGGTCTCGAGCTTGTTGCCCATATCCTCGACCCACGAATAGGTCGGGAACCGGCACAGAGGACAGGGAAATCCCGGCATCAGCATGACTTTATTTTCTGTTTCTGGAACCTCGCCTCCCTCGACATCCACGGCACGGTCCATCACGCGCAAGGTGTCCGACGCCATTTCGATCAATTCCGAGTGGGTAAAGAAGCTCGTCTGCCACAACCCTTCGAACACCGATTTCAATTGCGGCGCGGGAATCTTGCGATACCAGGAACGAAACTCTTTGAACCGGTCTTCCTTCCGCAACATCGGCTCTTTGCCGGCCACCGTCAGCCGACTGTCCACGGTCAGACTCCACAAGATGCGATAGCGATGGAGAATGAGGGTTTCCTCACCGGGATTTTGCCCGACCTTAGTATCCGGGTCGTACCCAAAGACCGGATCCAGCATGTCCGAGATATGCAACAACTCATGGCGGCAATAGCGCGTGAGTGCCGGATCGTAGAACCGGCGTGGAATGAGCTTAATTCCGACGCCTTTCAACCCTTTTTCTTCGAACTCTCGCGCCATCTCGTGTTCGACGGATCCCCACTTCCTGAGAATATCGACGCCTTCCTGATCTTCCTTGAGCACCCCCTTGACGAGCACGATTCCAACTCGTTCTTTGAGCAAAGGATATTCGTTGAAGGCATCGCGGATGATATCGGAAAACCCCCAGGTCCCGAACATATACTGATAGAGCTTCTTGAACTCACTCTCGCGATCATCGAGCGTAAACTTCTCGTAGATCGGGTCGGCGAGTTCGTGGAACTCTTTATAATAGGTAGGGTCGCCTTCCCGTTCCGTCTTTTCGACGAACGAGTCAATGACCTCTTGCAGCAATGCGGGCTGAAAACGAAGTTCCATAACTGTCCTTGATCATCCAACCAGGTCTGGCCGCATCGGCACGCCCCGATGAGGGAGCGCGAACCGGCTCTCATGGCCGGCTTGACTTGATGCCGAAACTTCTCTTACGATCACCCCGAGCGGACACCAATTATACTGGGCGAATTGTCGGTTGGCAATCACGCCTGTCGCCGCGAACCGCTTTCGCGTGACCCAGTCCTAAGGATTATTGAACATGGCCGATGAGTCTGCTTCCCAACTTGCCCCAGCTCCCTCCCCGCTCACTCCATCATCGTCGGTAACGGGTACCGCACCAGCCGATTTCCTCGAATACTGGAAGACGGATGCACGGGAGCTGACCACGTTTCGCGGCCATTCGCATGGAGTCTGGTCGGTGGCCTTCGCGCCGGATGGCTTGACCCTCGCCAGCGGAGGAGTCGACCGGCTCGTCCGTATTTGGGACATTGAAACAGGACGCCTCCTGCGCTCACTCAGGGGACACACGGCAGACATCCGATCCGTCGTCTTTACACCAGACGGCCAGACGTTGGCCACTGCCAGCGAGGACCGTACCATCCGGCTGTGGAATCAAACTACCGGCGAATCGAAGAAGCTCCTCTTCACACGTTATGACCACAATGTCGTCAGTCTCTCCCTCTCGCCAGACGGGCTCATGTTGGCACGCGGCAGCCACAATAAAGACATCAAGATTTGGGAAGTCACTACCGGCACCGAACTCATGACCCTCCTCGGCAAGGACCAGTACGACCACCACTGGTCGGTCTGCGTCGCCTTTTCGCCGGACGGCATGCACCTCGCCAGCGGAACGGATATCGGCAAGATCAAGCTCTGGGAAGTGTTACCCAGCGGTGAGGAAAAAATCCTGCATAACGGACACTGGAAACAGCACGACGATGATACCAGTGAAACCCGCGGGTACTTCGTCGAAGACGATGGTGGATTTCAAAAGCCGATGGACTATTGGATCGGCGCGATGGCCTTTACCCCCGATGCCAAACTGCTGATCACCGGGAGCCGTGACCAGACAATCAAGTTGTTCGACATGCCCCACGTGGCGGAACAACGGACGCTGAAAGGTCATACCGGCTGGGTACGCTCGCTCGCCGTCACACCGGACAGCAAGGTGCTCATCAGCGCCGGCGACGATGCGACGATTCGCTTTTGGGACCTATCGAACGGCCGTTGCTTCAGAACTCTCAACGCCCACACCGCAGGCGTTCGAGGCATCACCCTGTCTCCGGACGGGATGAAACTGGCCAGCGCGTCGTGGGACCGGACCGTCAAGTTGTGGGAAGGCGGCGCGGAACCTCAAGAGTAACCGTACTACCCTCGCCATTCTCACCATAAAAAAAGCTCCTGCGGAGGTGGGGTGGCAGGCCCTTCCGCGCCAACGCCTCCCGGAACGGCCCTATCGGACTTTGCCAGGCTGAATCCTTCGGAAATTCTTTCGCAGACTCAGTCAGTTTCCGCTTTCCTTCCTGGCAAAGTCTCGCTGGGCACCCCGTTCCTCCGGCGAATTACGCTTCAGGGCCATGCCACCCCTGCAAGTAAGTCTTCAGCTATAAAAAATAGAAAGGCGACAGGCCACTTGCAAGCCTGTCGCCTTAACGCTTCGCCACATTCAGTGAATTGCTCTGGTAGTTATTGCCCTAGAAATCTCGCAGCTTCTTCGCACCATCTGCAAGAATGCTTTAAGGTCCATCGGTTTCATCTAGACAATGGAGAATGTCCCTGTTTTTCTCCAGAAACATTATCAGAAGCACCAAGATTGTCGCCGACCGGTTCATGTCATCCTCCAGGTAAGAGTTTGGGATGAGAGAATTCGGACAAACTACGATTGAGAGAGGAACGTAACAACGACGCTAAAAGGGGTCGGGAGCCTTAACAGCCTTTGGAAAGATCTCTTCGTTTGTTCCGAGCGGGGACAAGCCCACCAGCGGTCTGTCCCCGCACACACTCTTTAAATCTGGGGTGACGTAGTTGACTCGCAACTACGAGTGTCCTTCTCACCTATCCACCACTGGCACACCGAGACGTGCCCCTAGCCCGTGCGAGGGCCTTCTGATTCCTCGACATCCCCAGAAGGAGTAGGCAGATTGTTCTTCACTGCGCGCATCGAGCGACCACCGCTTTATCGTGGGGGCTCTGCGAGCAAGAAGAACGGTCTGCCTGCTCCTTCGCATCATACTGAGGCCGCGCGTTGCGCGAGCACAGAAGATCATCAGCCCTCATCCCCCGACTCTTCTCTCGCCGACGGAATCCCGTAGCGCTTGCACTTCTCCCACAAGGCTTTGCGCGACAATCCGAGGATCTTCGCGCCGGTCGTGCGGCTGCCTTCCACTCGCTCCAACACCGACAGGATATAGTCTTTCTCAAACTGTTCTCGTGCCGTTGCCAGCGAGGTCAGCGGGCGCTCCTCCCGCTTCTGCCCCGTCAGCCCTTCGCTACAGAAGCCACAAGATTCTTGTGGTACCCCGCCTGTAAACGGACAGGACTGGAACCCGCACAGATCGGACGGTTGGATCGCTTCACGATCCCGCCCCAGCGCCACCGCACGCTCGACCATGTTCTCCAACTCCCGCACATTCCCGGGAAACGAATAGCGTAAGAAGAGCTCGCGCGCCGCAGGGGAGAACCCTTTCAACGTCTTATTCATCTTGCCGGCGCACTTCTTCAGCACATGCTCTGCAATGATCATGATATCTTCCTGCCGTTGACGCAACGGCGGAATCACCACAGGCACGACATTGAGCCGATAAAACAGATCCTCTCGAAACCGCCCCTGCGCGACTTCCTTTCGAAGATCCTTCTGGGTCGCACAGACCAGGCGGACATCGACATCAATCCTGTCGTTCCCCCCGACGCGCTCAAACTGCCGCTCCTGGAGCACACGCAACAATTTCACTTGGACGACCGGCGAGATTTCCCCGATTTCATCGAGAAACAACGTGCCTCGATGTGCCAGTTCAAACCGCCCACGCCGCTGCCGCAGCGCTCCCGTGAACGCCCCTTTCTCATGGCCGAAGAGTTCCGCTTCCAATAAGGTTTCCGGAAGCGCCGCACAGCTGACTTTGATCAACGGGTAGTGGCTTCGTGCGCTGTTCTGATGAATGGCATTGGCGACCAGCTCCTTGCCGGTTCCGCTCTCTCCAATAATCAGCGTCGTCGAATCTGTTCCTGCCACCAGCTTGATCTTCTCGAGTACAGCTCGCATTTGGTTGTTCGCTCCGAGAATACCCCCGAAGCTAAACTTGTCCTCCAACGCTTCCTTGAGGTCCTGGTTCTCGCGCCGCAAGGTCACGACGCGGCCCATCCGTTCAACGATCAACAACAATTCGTCCATCTGAAACGGTTTTGTGATGTAATCGAACGCCCCGAGCTTCATCGCGTCGACCGCCGTTTCCACCGATCCGTGGGCGGTAATCACCACGACCTCGGCGTGGGGTGACTGCTCTTTGGTCACTTTGAGCACCGTGAGCCCATCCGCGCCGGGCAGCCGTAGATCGGTGATCACCAGATCGAAGGGTCGTTGGCGGATGGCTTCGATCCCTTCCGTCCCGGATGCGGCCGCTTCGACGTCATAGCCGACCGTCTCCAACGCATCGACCATCGAAAGCCGCATCAGCGGCTCGTCATCGACGAGCAGAATCCTGAGCCCCTTCATGATGACACCCGCTCCATCAACGAACGCTCCCTGGAAACTGGAAGACAGAGGGTAAAGGTCGTCCCCTTCCCGACCTCGCTGTCCACCAAGATCTTTCCTCCATGGCGTTCGACGATGCCCAGACTGACCGACAGGCCGAGTCCGGTTCCTTCGCCTTCACTCTTGGTCGTAAAAAATGGATCGAAGATCCTCGGCAGGACCGCCGGCGGAATGCCCGATCCCGTATCGCACACCTCAATCATGCAGATCCCTTCGACCACGGATGTTCGGATCGTCAGCACCCCTCCGTCTTTCATCGCTTGCACCGCATTCAGTAGCAGGTTCATCAACACCTGCTCAATCATGTGCCGATCGACCATAACATTCGGCAACCCCTGACCGAATCCCGTTTCCAGCACGATTCGGTTCGGGGCAAAAAGATGCGTCGTCAAGACCAACACCCGATCAACGACGTGATTGATGTCTGTCAGCGCAAACTCCGGCTCATGCTGCTGGGCGAAATCGAGGAGCTGCCGAACAATCTTCTGGACGCGCCGCACACCGTCCTCCATCGACACCCGATACTCTTCTTGCCGGCCCGGCGACAGCGTCCCTTTCCGCAAGTTGTAGAGACAGTTGAGGATGCCCCCAAGGGGATTGTTGATTTCGTGGGCCACCCCAGCGGCAAGCCTTCCGACCGAGGCCAGTTTCTCAGAATTCCTGATCTGCTGCTCCAGTTTCTTGGTCTCGGTCATGTCACGAGCGATGCCCAGCACGCCCAGGATCGCTCCCTCGACCGCATGCAGCGGAGAGACACTGACCATCACAGCCCTCGGCTCTCCCGTGCGAGTCACCACTTCGACCTCATAGACCTGCTTCGCACCGATATCCAAAGTACTCTTGAGGCGCCTCCCTCGATGTCGCTTGGAGAGAAGGGACAGGTACGGGCGCCCGAGCAGATCGTCTTTCCGGTAGCCCCATGCTTCGATCTTGCTGTTGACATAGGTGAACCGTTGTTCGGTATCGAGGGTGTAAATGACGTCATTGGCATTCTCGAGCAGATTTTCAAGATACTGCTTGGTCTCTTCAATTTCCCTGGTACGCTCTTTCACGTTATGTTCCAACTCTTCCCGGTACATCTCCAGTTGCCGTTCCAGCCGCTTCCGGTCGGTAATATCGCGCAACTGCACCATCACCAACAGTTGGTCGGCCTCTCCGACTCGGATCAAATCCATTTCGGCCGGAGTGTCCAGTCCGTCGGCATGGCGCACCATGATCTCCTGGGTGGACACTTTTTGCTGATCTGAGATGATGTCGCTCAGCCATCCACGCAACGCGTCGTGATAGCCGGGGAGGACGACTTCGAGCAGACTGCGGCCGACGACGTGCGCTTCTGCATACCCAAGAGCTTGCTCCTCACGTTTGTTGACGGCTACGATCATACCACTCGGATTCACCATAAACACCGAGTCCGCCACCAAGTCGAACAACGCCTTGTACCGCGACTGCGAGGCCACGAGCTGTTGCGTCCGCTCGGACACGGCCTGTTCAAGCTTCGTCGTATATTCTTGCAGTTGTTGCTCAAGCCGGTGGCGTTCGGTCACGTCGTGGACAAACGCACGCGAGTGAACCAGCCCGCCCCGCTCTTGATCCATCAACGCCGTGGCGTGAATCTCCACGTCGATCGGGTGACCGTCTTTGGCCAAAAACACCGTCTCCATCGAACTGCGCCCTTGCGCCACCAAACGTTCCAGAAATTGCAATACGAGGGCCTCCTGGCCACGCGGCACGAGGTCCCAGAGCCGCATCGACAGCATCTCATCGAGGGTGTAGTTCAGCTTCTCGAGCCCCGTCTTGTTCACATGGACGAAGCGGCCGCTCCGGTTCAATTGATAGATCATCTCCGGCGAATGCTCGATCAAATCGCGGTATTTTTCTTCCAGGCGATGCACATCCACCACGCGTTGTTCGATCTGTGCAAACGATCGTTGGAGATTCTCCGCCATCTGGTTGAACGCATCGGCGAGCCCTTCAATTTCATCGCCGGTCTGCAGCTCCAGTCGCCGGTCCAATCGTCCGCTTCCGATTTCACGCACCCCGTCGTGCAGCAACTGAATGGGACGGGCAATCCGCCGTGCGACGACCAGCCCTGTTCCCCACAGCGCGGCGAGCACGAGCAACCCATAGAGCAGCACTTTCGCCACGAGTTCGGCCAGCGGCGCATAGGTCTCCTGGGGATCCTGCCGCACCACGGTGATCCACTGATTTCCTCCGAGGCTCCCCGGGGCCAAGTTCTCGCCAAGTCGAACTGGAGCGAATCCGATCAGGGCGTTCCGGCTCCCATGCGAATCGTCTGCGGCAACGGTCCAGCCAGCCTTGAGCCCACCGAGGGCACTGATCAACTCGGGCCTTACGGTATGCTCTTCCGGGGCCAGGACCGGACAGATCACAGGAACACCATCGGAACTGAACAACATCGCGTGGCCGGTCGCCCCGATGGTGATCTCGGCAATGGCATGAAAGATCGTGTCTCGGCGTAACAGAATGGTGACCGCTCCAATCACCGTCCCCTTTGTATCGTCCAGAATGGGCTCCGCCACCACGACCACGTGAGTCCCGAAACCTGGATCAAAGGCGATCTCGCTCACATAGCCCCTGAGACTTCCCCCTTTCACCACCGCCTGCCACCAGGGCGTCTTCCCGTAAAAGTACTCCACTTGTGGAATGGAACTGACCACCAGCGCCCCCTGCTGATCGGTCACCAGGATCCCGACATAGTCCGATTTACGGATATCGTGCCACCGGATGAGGTAGTTCGTGACGATACGATTGATAAAGAGGGGAAACTCGCTTTGCTTATCACGCTGATGCCACCGCTGCTGCCAATCCTTGATCATGCCCTGGATGCTTTGCGCATCCCTTCCCTCGTACGTGCGGTTGGCTTCGGTGACGGCGGTGCGGAGAAAGGGAGTCGTGGCGAGCTGCTGGGCCTCGTTCATCCCGCGACTGACCTGCATTTCGATGCGGCGAGCGGCTTCCACGGCAACTTCCTTGAAGTTTGCGCCGGTCATTTCGCGCAGCGCGCGCCGCTCCTCGATGTAGGTGAGCGCAAGCAGAATGGTCAGGGGCAGAAGTCCGACCAGCACGATCGCCGTGATGATCTTGCGCTGGAGACTGTGAGACCGACCCCAGAGTGTCATGGGTTGCCCTTGATGGGCGCGTTACTTCCTAGGCCTGATCCCAGGAGTCTTGCCTGGCTGAGTTACATGAACATGAGGCAATTCAGGAATCTGTTGCTCTGATGAATAGTCTAAACTTCCGACAACTCAACAGGTCATCAGACCAACCGATGCGCTCTATGAGCGCTGCAACAGCCGACCGGACGCTCCCGGCCAGAGTAACAGTAACGGACTCGCGACAAAGATTGACGAATAGGTCCCGAAGATCACCCCCCATAACAGGGCGAGAGAAAAGTCGTGCAAGACATCTCCACCAGCCAGCGCCAACGGAACCAGCACCAGCACAACGGTCAAACTAGTGATAATCGTGCGGCTCAATACCTGATTGACCGCATTGTTGATAAGCGTTTCTTCGCTATCCCGCCGTCGCATCCGGAGGTTTTCCCTGATACGATCAAACACGATGACCGTATCCGTCATCGAATAGCCGGCTAATGTCAGCAATGCCGTCACGACGAGCAAGGTAATTTCCTTGTCCAGGATGTAAAAGGCACCCAACACCGCCAACACGTCATGGAAGGTCGCCAGAGCCGCGGCAATGCCGAAGCGAAGTTCAAATCGCGCCGCCACATAGAGAATGATTCCGGCAAAGGAAACGAGGATCGCAATAAGGGCATCCTGTTGAAGCTTCTGCCCGATGGTCGGTCCGATTTCCGTACTGGAATCGACCACGAAATGGTTCGAGGAAAACTCCTTCGTAAAGACCGCCACGACCCGTTCGGCGACCTTTTCCTCGATGGTGGTCGAGGCCTTCAGGCGGATCAGGAGTTTGTTCTCCTGACCAAACTCTTGCAGCTCGGCGTTGCCCAGGCCGTTGGCCTCCAAGGCCTTTCTCGCTTCGTCGATCCGGATCGCTTGGTCGAACTTCAACTGCACCGCGGTCCCGCCCGCGAAATCAATGCCAAGGTTCGCCGCCCCCCTGGCAATCTGAACAACCGCCACAATTCCAAGCACCACCATGATGCTGGAAAAAATAAAGGCCCAGCGGCGCTTCCCCATAAAGTCGATAGTGGTTTTTCCGAGAATCTCTAACATGCCGGCTCCTTCGAACTAAATGCTTAACTGTTCCACTTTCTGTCGTTGATTCAAGAGGTCGAAGATGACCTTGGTGCCGATCAAGGCCGTAAACAGATTGATCCCGATTCCGAGACACAAGGTCACGGCAAATCCTTTGATCGGCCCCGTGCCGAAGAGGAACAGCGCCACCCCTGTGATCAGGGTCGTCACGTGAGAGTCGACAATTGTGAGCAGCGCCTTGTCATATCCTCCGTCCACCGCCAGCCGAACCGCTTTCCCCGATCGCAGCTCTTCACGAATACGCTCGAAGATCAGGACGTTCGAATCGACGCCCATCCCGATCGTCAGCACGATTCCGGCGATCCCCGGCAAAGTCAGGGTCGCGTTCAGCGCAGAAAGGGCTCCGATCAAACACAATAGATTGAGCATCACTGCAAAGTCCGCAATCACCCCGGACATCCTGTAATACACAATCATGAACACCACCACGATGGCACCGGCAAACAGCGTGGCCTGCACACCTTTTTCGATGGAGTCCTGCCCCAGCGACGGTCCGACTGTGAGGTCTTGAATGATCTTGAGCGGAGCCGGTAACGCGCCGGCCCGGAGCACGATGGCCAAGTCGTTCGCCTCTTGCATTGAAAACGTCCCGGTGATTTGCGCGCGCCCTCCGGTAATGCGGTCCTGAATCACCGGTGCCGAGTAAATCGTGTTGTCGAGCACGACGGCCATTCGTTTCTTGACGTTGTCGCCCGTAATCCGTTCAAATTCCCGACCACCCTTGGCATCAAATGAGATCGACACGTAGGGGTCGTTGAATTGACCGATCGATACTCGTGCATCGCTCAACACATCGCCGGTCAACATGACCCGCTTTTTCACAAGATAGGGAATCCGGTATTCACGGCCGCTGTCTTTATCGACTCCCCGTTCGAAGAGGATCTGATCGCCTTCGGGCAGCTTTGCCTCGGCCTGTTTCAGAATCTCCGCCTCTTTGTCTTTCGGAATACGGGCGGGCAGATCGAGCTTCAGCTGGTTGTCCTCATCGAGCATCTTAAATTCGAGCAACGCCGTTTCTTTGATCAGATCCCTGGCGCGCTTGGGCTCTTTGACACCGGGCAACTGCACGACAATCTGCTTCAACCCCTGCCGTTGCACCATCGGCTCTGCCACGCCAAACTGGTCAATGCGGTTCCGGATCGTTTCCAGTGCCTGGTTGATTGCGGAGTCCTTGATTCGCTTGACCTCGATCTCCCGCAATTCCCACACCAGCCGGTTGGCCGATCCGGCAGACTCCGTCTCGCTGAAGGTCGGATAGTCATCGATCATCTTCTGGATCTGCGCCTTGAGTTCGGCGTTTTGGAACTGGATCGTAACCTGGGTCGATCCTGTCCGCGTGACAGACTCGACGGGAATTTTCTTATCGACCAACAAATCTTGCAGCGACACGACCGATCGATCGACGGCGATTTCGACCGCGCGATCTTCATCCACCTCCATGACGAGGTGAATCCCGCCTTGGAGATCCAATCCCAGCGTAATGCCTTTGTTCGGCATCACCGTCTTCAACCAGCCAGGCAACGCCTGATAGAACGGCTGATAGGACGGGATAAAGAAGATCACCGACACCACCACCACCACCACCACCAATGTTAACCGCCCACCTACTTTTTTCATGTCGTCTGTAACCCCTTTGTCACTCGCGGCTTACGAGTCCTTGTCCTTGTCCTCGTCATCGCCGCCGCGTAATCGAGCAACCTGATCCCGTTGCATCCGAATCTTTGTACTATCGGCGATCTGCAGCGTCACCGTCTCCTTCCCGAGATTCGTCACGGTGCCCCAGATACCAGACGCCGTGACCACCTTATCACCCTTCTTCAGGGCCTCCAACAACGCCTTCTGCTGTTTCGTACGTTTTTGTTGCGGCAAAATAACCAAGAAATAGAAAATGACAAAGATCAGCGCGAACGGGATGAGGGAGAGGAACGTACTGGCACCCGAACCCCCTCCTCCACCGAACAACTGAGCCATTACGACCGATTGCATGACCATATACACTCCTTCTCGACAGGGTTAGCAGGATGCTGAACAAGACCGCCAGCATCGTTCTCGCATCGCGCAACAGCTCATCGTACCGAAGCGTACGCCTCGCCTCCTCGCTCGCTGCGGCTTTGCTGGACGATCTTGTTGAGCATCCTGAAGCTATTCAGGCATCAGCACCAGATCTAAAATTTCACCAGTGTATTGTGTGCAAACAAAGTTTTCCCACATCCTGCTAGTCTCGTCCGGCATGCCGATGCCCATCGACCTCAGCCACGTCTGCAGCTGAGACGTCCGATGCAGCCCGCTCGCGGGATCGATAAAACTCGTCCCGGAACGACCGTAATGTCCCCCGTGCGATCGCTGACCGCACCTGGTCCATCAGATCGGCAAAGTACCAGAGATTGTGAATTGTGTTCAGTCTCGACGACAGCATCTCTTTCACCTGAAAGAGGTGATGCAGGTAGGCACGCGAGTAACGCGCGCAGACCGGACAGCCGCAGGCCGGATCGATCGGCTGTTCGTCTCGATGATACCGTGCTTGCTTAATCACCACTCGCCCGAAACTCGTAAAGAGCGAGCCGGTCCGCCCATGGCGCGAGGGCACCACGCAATCGAACAGATCGACCCCGCGCGCCGCACCCTCAATCAAATCCTCCGGCATCCCCACACCCATCAAATACCGCGGCTTCGAAGCCGGCAGCTCCGGTATGGTCACATCCAACATGGCATACATCTCTGCCTTCGACTCCCCTACCGAGAGCCCACCGACCGCGTAGCCCTCGAAGCCAAGCCCGACGAGGTCACGCGCCGAGGTCACGCGGAGATCTACATCCAAACCGCCTTGTACGATCCCAAAGAGGGCTTGATCCGTACGACGCCGGCTGGCCTGACAACGTTGCGCCCAGAGGGTGGTCCGTCGCACGGCATCGCGCACGACATCTCTCTCTGCCGGCAAGGCCACACAGTGATCAAACGCCATCATGATATCAGCCCCCAACGCTTCTTCGATCTCGATGGCGGTCTCCGGCGTGATGAAATGCGTTGACCCGTCGAGATGCGATTGAAAGCTCACACCCTCGTCCGTCACCTTGCACAATTTGGCGAGACTGAAAATCTGAAACCCACCGCTGTCCGTCAAAATGGCTCCCGGCCACCCGGTGAACCGATGCAATCCACCCATCTCGGCCACGACCTTATGCCCAGGCCGCAGATAGAGGTGGTAGGCATTGTTCAGCATGAGACGAAAGCCGAGCTGCTCTAGGTCGGCTGGATCAATCCCTTTCACCGGCCCCATCGTGCCAACCGGCATGAAGGCCGGTGTGTCGATCACGCCATGGGCGGTGCTGAGTCTGCCCAACCGCGCACTCGTCTCACAATCAGTCTGCTGCACTGAAAAGTCCACAGCACCCCTTGCCGGCTACATCTGGTCCGGTGCAGAAATCCCGAGCACCCCGAGCCCATTCTTCAAAACTTGCTGGATTCCTCGCATCAGCGCCAATCTCGCCGCAGTCCGTTCGGGGGTCAGCCCCTCTTTCTGCAGTCCCTCGCCTGAGATCAATCCCTCCGGCGTGACCGCCAATAGATCTCGATCCGCAGCGGGAGGGAGAATTCGGTGCTTGTTATAAAACGTATGCAGCAGTCCGGCCAATTGCTGGAGATAATAGGTCATCCGGTGAGGCTCGTAGGCCATCGCACTGCCCTGCAGGACCGAGGGATAGGCAGAGAGCTTGCGTATGAGCCCCAATTCATCCGGGTCGGTCAGTACCGTTAAATCCGTCTCGCTCGGCAGGGGACAGGTAATGCCTCGAGCGGCCGCGACGCGCCAGAGACTGGCGATCCTGGCATGGGCATACTGCACATAGTACACGGGATTATCGGCTGATCGCTGTTTGGCCAGTTCCAAATCAAAGTCGAGATGCGAGTTGGAATCGCGCATTAAGAAAAAGAACTTGGCCGCATCGGCCCCGACTTCATCGATGACTTCGCGCATCGTGATGAATTCACCGGCCCGCTTCGACATTTCCACTTTTTTCCCGCCGCGCAACAAATTTACCATCTGGACCAGCACGACCTGGAGGCGATCTTTCGGATACCCATAGGCCTGCACGACCGCTCGCATGCGAGGAATGTAGCCATGGTGATCTGCGCCCCACACGTCGATGAGGAGATCGTATCCGCGCCGCAGCTTATCCTGGTGGTAGGCGATATCGGATGCCAGATAGGTGTACTCGCCGTCCTGTTTCCGCACGACACGATCTTTCTCGTCACCGAATGCCGAGGATCGGAACCACCAGGCACCTTCCTGTTCAAACAGGAACTGTTGTGACTTCAATTCATCCAGGACTCGCTGGACGGCCCCTGAGTTGACGAGAGCGGCCTCGCTGAACCACGACTCAAACTCGATTCCGAAGGATTTCAGATCCTCGCGAATCAGGCCCAGCAGTTCCTGATAGGCGAACGTTCGACAGCGCTCCTCGACCTCTGTGGCCGCAAGTCCGGTCAGCTCGGGCCCGAACTGTTGCTTTACTCGCTCGGCCACGGCAGTGATATAGGCCCCGTGATACCCCTCTGACGGGAAATCTACCGGCCGGTTCGACAACTCCTCATACCGTGCATAGACGGAGGCCCCCAACAATTTCATCTGCCGGCCGGCGTCGTTGATATAGTACTCACTCACGACGTCATACCCGACCGCCTTGAGCATGTTCGCCACTGCCTGCCCGACCGCGGCGCCACGTCCATGGCCCACATGCAACGGACCGGTCGGATTCGCGCTCACATACTCCACCAGGACGCGACGTCGCTGCCCCATCTCGGCTCGCCCGTAGGCTGATCCTTGCATCTCGATTTCTCTAAGCACTTCCTGCCAAATGGCGGGCTTGACCGTGAGGTTGAGGAACCCCGGCCTGACGATCTCGACTCGGTCAAAGAGCTGCTCGCGCTGAGCAAGATTGTCGATGATAATTTGGGCAATGTCGTGGGGTGCTCGTTGCTCAGACACCGCGAGAGACATGGCGACCGTCGAAGCTAAGTCTCCCCATTCAGGACGTTTGGGAGCATCCAGACTCAGCTGAGGCCATGATTCCGTCTTCAGTTGACCTTTCTTTTTGGCCCCATTGAGCGCTCCCAGGAGCGCGCTGGTGACCTTTTCCTGAACAACCCCGCTGGACAAGAAAAGAACTCCTAAGTCCTTAGCAATGAAAGGGAAAACGAACTGGCCACTCTAGCATAAGGGATAGTCAGTAACAAGGCAGCCGGATGGAGTTCTCTGTCGAACCGCGACCTCCTTGAGGGGTGCAAGACAGAGTGCCACGAGATACTCCTGAGACACCTCGAGACAAGGTTTTTTCTCGCACCGGCTTACATCGCCCCATGATTGGCAGAGACAAGGAGCGGCTTGCACCACGGTAACATGGGTACCACGGGGAGCCCAACGAGCAGGATTAGTCGGCCCAAACAGAGCTACCGTACGCACTCCCATCAGCCCCGCCATATGTGTGACTCCCGAGTCCTGCCCGACAAAAAGCCGTGCCTGAGCAAGCACCCCGGCAACGGTACGAACATCGAGGCCCTGCAGGACGGTCGGGGGGGTCACGCATGACTGGAGAACACGCTCAACCGGCTCTCGGTCAGCCGGCCCTTCTAGAATCACCGGTGTCGCCCCGGAAATCTGAAGCGCGCCAACTACATTCGCGAGGAGCTCCGGTGCCACGCACTTATGGGCACTCCCACTCCCCGGATGGATGACGACAAGAGACTCTCCAATCGACAGGCCTGCCGCTTCCAGACAGGCTCGTCCGAGACGGTGGAGCAATTCTGTCGGCGCCAACCGGACGTCTTCAGCATCGTCAAACGGCGCCTCATTGATCGCTTCAAGAAATCGGTCGCGTTGATGTGTCGCTCGAATTGAAGTCGAGAACGGAGACTTCACGATAACCTCTCGGACGCCGACTGCCTTCAGAGTCTCACTCAACTTGCCACCGAGATCCTGCATCCAGCCAATGGCAAGATCGCAGCCTTCCAACCATATCTGAACCTGACCCGTGACCTGGTCCGCGCCGGCGAACAATTCCGCGCAGGCGCGCCCCTGCACGGAGGTCCAGGCATCAATGATGCGGCACGCGAGGAGCAGCCTCGCGATCTGGTCCTCTGCACAGAGCACCAGCCGATGGTGGGGAAAGCGGGCCCGCAACCGAGCCATGGCCGGGACCGCCAAAAGCACATCGCCAAGGCCGCCGGGATGGATCAGCACGATCGTCCTTCTCACGGTGGGCATTACGGTTGTCCTGAGGGTGGTACCCGAGCCACCAGGGACCGCGCCAACGCAAGATCAGCCGGTGTATTCACGTTATGAAAAGAACGCCCGGAGGGATCGATGCTGAGCAGATCGGCCTCGATGACATAGTGCACTCGAAGAGACGCCTGCGACACCATGTCTTGGATCTTGAGCCGTCGTGCCCCAATCATTTGTTCCACGACCGGTAGGCATCGTTGGCCATACAATGCATGCATCGGATGTAACCGGCCCGCGAGTTTCGCCATCACAATGTCTGCGGTGGCTCTTCGACTCGTGAACTGAGCAATGACCGCCGGGTCGAGAAACGGCATGTCGCAGGCGACCACGAATATGTAAGGCGTTGTTGCCTCCGTAAGTCCGCTGTGCAACCCTCCGAGACTGCCGCAATCAGGCAACAGGTCTCGCACGACTCGTGCATTGACGTCGAGCGGGGGACTGTCCTGCGCAATGACGACCAGTACCTGTTGAAAAAGTGAACGAAGCACCGTCAGTCCTCGTTCGAGGAGGGTCTGTTCCCCCACGACGAGATACCGTTTGTCTTCGCCCATTCTCCGGCTATTGCCCCCGGCGAGAAGGACGCCGGTTACCTCGATCTCCATTATGCCCTCAATGCAGGCCTCCAAAAAGAAAGAGGGGGTGGGTCATACCCCACCCCCTCATGATACTTCAGACGCTCCCCGTTCAGACGAACGTTAGAGGGCCTTTCCCTTCCGTTTATTCGATCGTCTGATCAGCACCCAACCTTCCAGAAGGACCACACCACAAGCAATCACGACCGGATAGATATAGGCCTCTTTCGGTGTCGGCGGCTCCAGGAAGGTATAGTAGAAGGCCGAGACGGCCATCTTCCTCCCTGCGTCGCCATTGTGTCCGTCCCAGGCAAAGAACACAGTGGGAATGTATTGTCCCATTTCGAAGAAGGTATCTTCGTCGTACTCCTGCTCCTTCTTGTCGCCCAACGGACGCTGCACGATCACCGTCCATCGGCCATCCTTCCACTCCGAATGAAGAAGCTTGATACTATCTTCGTAGTTGAAACGCTCTTCAAAGTCCTTATCCCATCCGGTACCCTTGAAGGCGCGGAGCGAATCGTCAGCTTCCCATTTCACAATATCGACGGGGAACTGTTCGTTGCTGCCGAACAGATACCGCGGCTTAATCGGTGAGGGAAGCTCCTTCCACTTCACGGCAGTTTCCATGGCGATCGCATCGTTGTAGACCGTATAGTTATTCTGATGCGAAGCTATGGAACCTTCTTCGCCGGTCTTCGGTTCCTGTTCCTTGATATCGACATTGACTGAGGTCGGCTCCCAGGGCAACTTCCCTTCGGCTACGCTCTTTGTCCGGTCGTCCCACTGAAACATGAAGGCGATGTGCGTGTCGTTATAGAGTGACTTTACCCAGATATCGTCGATCCGGTTCACGAAGTTTCTGGGCTTGTGGGTGATCTGACCACCCATCGCAATAAACCGCCTGGCCCGATTCTTCCACAGTTCGTGCTCTGGATCTGCGGGAATCTCTCCTACGGCCAACCCTGAGGACACCACAAAGTTGATCTTCGGCTTGTCCGCCGATGGATCGATCGCGAGGGGCTTTCCATCTGCCTCACGCTCACAGAGCGAGTTCACGAAGTTGGCAATATGCCATCGCTCTTCGACCGTGGTGTTGTCAGCGAACGAGGGCATCGGAGTACCGTTAACCCCGGTCGAAAATGTCCGGAAAATGTTCTTGACGTTATAGGGGTCTTGCCGACTGCCTCTGAAGTTCCAACACTTGTGCCAGTTGGCCGGCTGTATCGAGAACCCCCAGTCGTCCTTCAGATTGAAGGCATTGCCGTCACCACGGCCGTTAGCGCCGTGACACTCGACACATTTCTTCTCGACCACGAGCTCCGCTCCCTTTTTTATACTCTCCTCTGTCGGAGCAATCGGAGCCAGGTCGCCCAACTGCAATATGGTCTGGCTTTCTGACTGCTTATCGGTAAATTTTCGATCTTTCACAAGCTCGGTGGTGACGAAGGACAACACTTGGAGCCGTTGCTCTTCCGTCAGAATACCCTCCCAGGACGGCATGGCGGAGCCTGGCAGGCCGTGCGTGACAGTCTCGAAGAGATCGTTCTGGCCTGGAGTGGGTTTCTTGGCGTCGAACAAGGGCAACTCGCCGCTGGCCGTGTGCCGAATCTTGAATGTCCCCTGGTTGAAATTGCGGGGACGCGGCCAGAGACGATCGGCACCGGGTCCATCGCCCGCGCCATCGACCCCGTGACACCACACACACTTGGTGAAGTAGACCCGCTTTCCTGCTTCGATCATGTCAGCAGAAGGCTCAGGTGCTAACGCGCCTGTCTTGAAGCCAGCAGGAAGGGTATTTTGAGCAAAGGCCAAGCCTCCGGTGATTCCGGAAACCAGCATGATTCCGAAGGCAGTCGCGAGGAGCGCCCCCGCCTTCAGACTAAACGAATTCTTCATGATCTCCCTCATGTCGTAAATCCAGATCGGCTATACATCTCAGCAGATACCTAGTCCCAGGTCCGGGGGTAATACCCTGTGTGCCAATATTCAAACAAGACGACTTTCCAGATTTCGTCCACAGTCAAATGCTGTTCCCACGGCGGCATCACAGAAGCCCAGGGGCCTGCTTCGTTCGGCAAACCGATTCCACCCTTGGACACCCGCCAGAAAATGAATGTTTCTTGTAGCTGCGCAATCGTGCCAGGATCGGTAAAGTTCGCTGGAATCGGATTGAACGCGAAGGCATGGAGACCTCGTCCGTTCAAATTATCGCCATGGCAGAAGTGGCAGTTTTGGTAGAAGATCTCTCCCCCCTCACGCACATACTTGAGGTACCCTTGGGCATCCTTATCCCAGGGGTTGGCATTCGGCTTCATCAAGCGGCCCATGCCCTGTTCCACAGTCATCGCGTTGCTATAATCCTGATCGTACTTTCCTTCAAGATTAATCCGATAGGGGTTCTGCGACGTTTGCAGTGTGTAGGTCTTTCCATGCACCTTGGTGCTGGCTGGTGGCGCTGGATGCACCGTCCGCAACTCAATTGGCTCCTCTGATTTCGGAACCATCGCGTTGTATGAAAACCCGCCGATCAAAAGTGGCAGAACAATCAGATAGGCATAACGCAATAGCCTCTTCCCCCCGGCCTGGGCATCCAAGATGTTCATGATCGGCTGCTTAAACTTCTTCCAGTCTTCTTCGTTCGCAGAAACCCACATGAAAATGGCCACGAGGGAGACGGTCCCATACATGGCACGAACGCTGAACGGAATCGGGGGATACACACGAAACTTCAGATACAGAAGAATGAACGCCCACATCAGAATTCCCTGCCAGAACCGTGGGAACGCCTTTCCCATGGACGCCATCATATAGCTAATCCCTGTAAAGCCCGCCACGAACAACGTAAGTTCCAAGATCACTTGGACCGGCATGTAACCCTCGAGTAGGCGCACCGTGTTTGACGGAACGATACCCACGGTCATTCCGGCAAGCAGGAGTATTCCAACGACCCCTATGAGTGCCCCGACTGACATTAATGCTTTCATTGGTGAACTCCGTTTGCTCGACAAAAAAGAGAGCTAGCCACGATTATGAAACCTTCGGTGGCGGCGAACCCGCTTTCACCTGCGACAGATAATCGACGATCTTTTTCAGCGCGCCTGCGCTCAATTTCTGCCCGAAGACCTTCGGCATCAAGTTGTCAGGGAATCCTTTTACAACGTACGCACTGGGTGATACCACAGACTCCATGATGTACTCTTGGGTGTTATGCGCGGTCCCCTTGTAGGCTGGATCCTTGATTCGGTTTGGTGCGTTCGTCCCCTCTTCCAGCAGGGGACCTTGCTTGCCAACCGCGCCAGGGATGCCTGGAATTGTATGACACATGACACATTGCGCCTTGGCAAAAATCTGGTCGACCGTCTCGGTCCCATCCGCCAAGAGCGCGCTGGCCGCACCTGCCGGCGCATCTTCCTGCTGTTTAGGCCGGTCAGCCTCAGGAACAAACTTCTCATACGATTTGATAATCTCTTCGAATGACGGAGCGTCACGCCCTTCGCGGACCCACAACCAGGTGTCCACGGCCGCCAACTCAGGAAGACTCAACGAGATCGGTGGTTTGTGAATGGACGGCATCGGACTTGTTTTATCGTTCGTGCCCTTGACGCCATAGCCGACAACGACATAACAGCTCGGGCACGCATGGGACTCAGCAATATACTCCTGAGCCGTTTCCGCAGTCCCCGCCCCTGGGAAGGATTCCTTTTCATCATACTCTCTAGCCTGCGGCTTGCCCCTACTATATTTGGGGTCTTCTAACCGCTCCTTGCCCGCTCGCTCCGGGAGGCCCATCAAGTTGGGAGCACGTTCACCCAGCATCCCTGCGTGGAACGCATGGCAGAGAGGACATTGACCTTTGCCGACCGCGCCCTGTTCTTTGTTCTTTCCAATTCCACCGAAAATGATCTTCTCGCCTTCGTCGGCAAGTTGCTGGGCGGTCATCGAGCTAAAATCAAGTTTCTCTTCCTTAGGAGGAAATCCACCTTCGACCTGCGGCAACCAATTCCCATATCCAGAGAGGCCGGCGGCAACCAGGAACATGAAGCCACCGATCTTGAGCATTGCGGCATGGTTGGGGAAATAGATCCCCATCATAAAACACATCGCAGTGATGATAACTAGGGAGGCCGGAAGCACACGGTTCGCTTCGTAGAAACTCCCCTTATAGTGCGCAATTGCCACCAGTAGCATGAAGGCGGCAATTGTGCCGATAAAGAGTTTGAACAACGAGCGCTTCTTTGCAGCACCATCTTTGATGGATACAAATGAATACACAAAGAGACCGGCGAGAAGCGCGAATAGCGGCCACCCTATCGTTAGAGCTTCCCTTATCAGATCGCCCACGGTTGAAACCTCCTGAGGTTTAGGTAGGAAGGAGACACGTTCTCCGTGCCACCACTCCCCCAACCAAGATCCTATAGATGATTAGTGGCCCCCAGCCGGCTGCGGTGCGCCGCCCGGAACCCCTGCCTTTGCCTCAACAGGCGCCTTCTTCATCCCGAGGCTTCCCAGCCAGAAGACGAAGAGGATACTGACCCAGAAGAACAGCACATTAAATGAAATCATGTTCGCTGCGAAACCCACCGTATGTGTATAAGCCCAAGGCGAGTTATCGCGCATGATCTCATTCACGTGCCAGAATAATCTGACTGAAGAGCGTATGTACCCCATCAAGCCCATCATCCAGGTAAAGGCGGTTGCGAGCATGATCAACGCATATTGCGATCGAACGGAGATCTTGCCCCATTCAATGGCCCCCATCTGCTTGGCGCCCTTCATCATGGCGGCGTTCAGCGGAAACATGAAGAAGAGACAGGATAGCGTCGTGGCAACTTGCGGCACTGAAAGACCCACCCGCACGTTTGCCGGGATGTAATACCCGTAGATCGCCAGCCAGATGATGTTTACATAGGCGCATCCGAAGAAGACGCCCATGAAGATATTGCCGAACTTCGACCAGGATACCGTCGAGAGCTTATTACCTCGCATGTACCAGACGAAGCTCAAAATGGTGGTGGTGATGATCACGTTAATTCCACCGTTCTTGGCTGACATCACCCCGTAGTTTCCCAGCACCGGGTGCTGTTGACCACCCATCGCCTTGAGCTCCGCTGGACTCATAACGATCGTGTGGGGGGTAATGAAAACCAGGAAGCCGCAACAGAGAACGAATACGAGATACTTAATATAACGTTGATATTTCTCAGCACCGCGCATCCGACCGAGCGCCTGCCAGAGGTAATAGTTCGTGCTCAAGAAAAGGATGCCGATCATGGTGGCTTGAATGATGAAGAGCCAAGCCAGGAGACCGCCCATGAGCGTAATCCCCATCTGTTGGCGGTAGGCATACACTTCGCGCATCAGCCAGTATCCGGCGAATGGCAAGGGAATCAAGAACGCTACACCGAGCGCCATGGCGATATAGCCCATCCAGTCATAGTGCGCACGGTCCTCATCGGTCTTGGAGGCCAAGAACTTATACGCCGCGTAGGCCGCCACGACACCACCGCCAAACGCCATATTGCCCAATATGCGATGCACATTGAGCGGGTTCCAGAGGGCGGTATGAATGACGTGCCAGATGTTCCCCAGATAGCGGCCCTGCTCATCGACGCCGGCCGGCGACATCATAAAGCCGATCCAGGAATTCGCCAGGAACATGAGCAATGTACCGATCACGTTCAAAATCACGGACATGCTCAAGTGAATCCACTTGAGGAACCCGTCTGTCATCTTGTCCCAGCCGTAGTAATAGATGTAGAGAGTTCCACTCTCCGCCACAAACATCAGTGCATAGATATGCATGACCGGACGGAAGATACTGGATAAATAGCCGAAGAATGCGGGATAGAGTGTCAGGAAAGTGAAGATCAGAATACCGCCCAGAATCGCGGTCAACGAATAGGCCGTCAGACTGATCTTGATAAAGTCATGGGCGAGTTGGTCATACCGCTTCGCCATCGCCTTATCTTTCGTCACCACTCCCATGAACTCAATAACCATGCAGAATATCGGGACCGCGAGCACAAAACTTCCGTAATAGAGATGTTGCTGGTTCGCAAACCAGAGCAACACGCGGCTTTCGAAGTTGTACCGAGGATAATCTCTAGGACCATCGACGGTCTTAGGGGCAGGGGCACCGACCACGATACCCTCCGTCTTATAATAGACGTCGCGCCCCTTCTCGACCGTCGCCTCCCCCTCCTTCTTCACCGCATCAGGTGCATCTGCGCCAATGGCCAACGACGGAAGCGATACGGCAATGGGGAGCAGGAGAAGGCCAACCATCGCGCAAAGCGCCATGATTGAGAATAGCTTCTTCCCGGCTACACGGCCCATGAAATACCTCCTTGATGCATTCCGAAAAAGACTCATACCATTTCTCCTAAATTACCTCATAGCCAGCCCGAATCTGAGCAGGACAACTACCAGGCTCTACTTTCTGAAAAGATACCAGTAATCCAGTCCCTGCGACTCCATCAGAAAATGGTCGACTGCCGTAAAATACGCGATGCAGACGACTAAAGACACCACCACGTAAACGATTGTCATACCCATCGCTTTCCCTCCCTCAGACCTTGCGGACGTTCAAGAAATCCCAGCGCTTTAGCGGCCCTGCTCAGCAGGGGCACTGAATCCCGGCGAACCAATAAAAAAACGCCAGGCCCGCCGCGCACGTAATGTAAAAAATCATCTTGCCAATCTTGACCTTTAGTTCGCTATCCGCCGTTGCCGTGGCCATCGCGTCTCCTTCTACTGATGCAAATAATACGTCTCGAATCAGCTCAGCGAATTTCTTGACACATCGATATCCGTATGTTATTCAAAATTCCTTGCCGCACATGAAAATTCAGGGGAAACTCCATGAAAAGAAATTCAAAAGTGTTCGACATTATAGTTTTGGTCGGTATGGTTGTCAATATACTTTTGGCCGTCTTTCTCATTCTCTACTACTTTGATTTCTTGTAAGTTTCGCATGGTTTTCCCATTCAGCTCCTCTCTGATTTCGCACTCGAATCTGCACAACGAAACCCGATCGTTTCATCGCGAAAGTCCTGGACCATCTTACTCCGGCTGGTGATGCGAATATCGGCTCCCGTGGTCGCATACCCTCCCCCACGGAGCACCCGAAATACTCCGTGATCTGGACTCGGCGGGTTTCGTTCTGGGGCCTCCTCGAAGTAACGTTCCGCATACCAATCAGCTACCCACTCCATCACATTGCCTGCCCCATCCATGACGCCATACGGGCTCTTATCAGTCGGAACCGAACCGACAGATGCAGCGACCTCATGACCGTCCTGTACCCTGGCCCAATTCGCTCCGTTGGGCTGTTCCACATTTCCCCAGGGCCACAGACGGCCATCCGGTCCTCGCATGGCCTTTTCCCACTCCGCCTCAGTTGGAAGCCGCTTTTCCTTCCAATGGCAATAGGCCTCCGCATCCTCCCATGACACATAGACCACAGGCTGATTGATACCGCGCAGCTTGCCCATGTTCTTGGCGTAGCGGGCAGGAGGGCCCGACTTACGATGCCCCGTCGCATCAATAAATTGCTGGTATTGAAAATTGGTCACTTCGTACCGATCAATGGCAAACGCATCCAGCACCAGCGTACGCTGTGGCCGTTCATCGAACCCGCCTTGATCGGTCCCACGGATGAAAGGTCCTGCCGGAATCGAAACCATTTCCTCCCGGACTGGCTCTTCACGAGAAACCTGAGAGAGGTCGAGCGACTCTGCTGGGGTTGAATCCGTGGAATCGGCAGGAGGCTCTTCAAACGGGGTGAGTGTGGTCCCGCGGAGAATTCCCATGATGGGAATCGCAGCAAACGCAAGGATGGCTAGAAGAAACAACACTTTGAATTTGGTCTCGAGCATCTCTTCCCATCTCTTCTATTGTGACGCCGCGGAGCTGTTGCCAACATCTATATCGCTATCGCTGGCACAGCGAAACCCGATCGTAATATCCGTTCGCCATCGCTTCGCGGCAAATCGTTTGGATAGCCGAGCGTTATGCGCGGTTTCTCGCCACGACCCTCCGCGCACGACTTTCAAATCTCCGCTGTCTGGTCCTTTCGGATCGCGATAGGGCGCTTTCTGGTAGAAGTGTTCATCGTACGAATCCGCGACCCATTCCGCGACATTGCCCGTCATGTCATAGATCCCATAGGGGCTTCGCCCGGTCTCGAACGACCCAGGAGGTGCGAGATACCGATACCCGTCTTCACTCCCATCTGCATTGGCATTGGCGCGGCCGTTCATGAAGGTGTCGCCCCAGGCATACGTCCGCTTGCCCTCACCACGGCCGGCTTTCTCCCATTCTGCTTCCGTAGGAAGGCGCTTTCCCGCCCATTTGCAATAGGCCACCGCCTCGTCCCATGTCATGCTCATCGCCGCAAACTCGGGCTGCAGCAGCTTGGATTGATCGTCTTCAAACACTTCGATCTTAGGCAGCGGTCGCTTCGTCATTTTAGCGAACCGGGCATATTCCTCTTGCGACACCTCTTTCATGTCGATATAGAACGCCTTGAGAAACACCTGACGCTCCGGCACCTCATCCGGGTCGCCATCTTTGCTGCCCATGATGAACGGGCCTTCAGGGACCTGCAACATTTCTCGCCCTTCATCGCCTATCTTCGTTTTATACATAGAATAATCCAGCGAGGGTGCGCTGCTCGGAGCAGGGCGAGCCTCGGTCTTGATCGATAGGACCAGTGCTTTCATCTGCTTCGCCTTGTAGGACTCATAGAACAGCAAGCCCATCATCAGGATGAACGACCCAAAGACAAACACGATCGAGCCGACGAGTACTCCTCTATTTTCCATTGCGTCTCAGGCTCCTCCGATTGTGCGTGACACGAAGGGATCGGACGGCTCAGATGCAGCCTTCTTTGCCGCGCGCATATCCAGCAACATCGAGATCTGCACACCGAGAAATCCACCCATAGCGGCACCGGCCCCCGCGCCCACAGATATTCTCTCCGGGCCGGCAATGAACCAGGCCAGCGCCCCGCCCACCAGTGTTCCCACCAAAATACTCACCAGGAAGCGCCGCCCCCCCATAAACCCAATAACTCCGCCGAGCACCAGCCCTGCCCCACTCGCGAACGGCATGATCCCAGCGCCCATAATGATCCCGATGAGCGTCCCGACGGTTCCCATCACGGCCACGCCGAATAGGATATCCATCACCCTTGAGGGCGCAGTGTGTTCCGTGCCAGACTGGGCCATGTTAACAACGGTCCATTTTTTTAGCGTGCTGCGCTTGCGACCATTGAACCAAAATCGATTTCTACGCCGGACCCGGCGATGATCGAAATACCCCAGGCTTTGGCAGCCGGCTCATGCCGGTGGATCCGTTTGAAATCCTCGTAGACGTTCACACGTTCCTCAAACCACTGACCGACATCCTTCGTGCCGCTTTGCACCACGATCTCCGAGCCGCTAAACATGCCGCCTTCGGTGAACGTGCCCTCGGGCTTGGTGGCGCTCCAGATATACTTCGTAAACACAGGAATAAACATCAGGTCGGTATCCAACGAGGCATAGATTGCCGCAATCGGCTCAGTGTCCGTCGTAGCTTTTTGCAGGCGCCACCGCCAGGTGAGGACTGGAAAGGCCTTCGGGTCCCAATCGATCTTCTTTTTCTTGATTCTCTGTCCTGCATCCTTCGCTGCCAGAAAGTTCACCCCGTTCTCTGTCTGGACCTTATAGGCATCCCGCCCCTTGGACTCACTTCGCTGACTTTCATTATCCCAATTCGAGGGAAATCCGTCCGCTTCTTTCGCCTGAAAATCCTCCAGGATCAAGGATTGTGTTAGGGCCGAGACCACCCCCTGCATCACGAAGCTTCCACACACCACCAGCCCGATCGCGAGACATCTCCGGAACATTACCCCTCGCCTCATATCTCCCACCTCTTTCGGTTTTTATGCCTCTTGCGACGACGACGGCGGCGCTAACACCCTTGCGTTGCCCTCGACCAATTCTTCTCCGACTACCGGCGACTGGTCACGCTGAGACATCCAGAATAGAGTGAACACCGCGCCCCAGAACACCATCATATTGAGCGTCACCATCTTCGCAGCAAACGCGAAGTCCGGTGTAAAGGCCCAGGGAGAGACATCGGCCATCAACTCACTCACATGCCACGCCAACCGTCCGGAGGAACGGATATAGCCCATGAGACCCATGACCCACGAGAATGCAACAGCCAACCCGAATAGACCCACCATGCCTCTGAGGGAAATTTTGCCCCACTGGATCGGCCCGCGAACGAGCGCCCCTTTGAGCATCATGCGGTTGATCACCACACCGACCACAAGGACCGTCAGCGTGGTCGCAGCCTGCGGCGACGACAACCCGATGCGGAGCTTCGCCGGCAGATAGTACCCATACACTGAGAGCCAGATAATGTTGAGCGCCCCCAGGAGGAACAACGCGCCGATGAGGATGTTCCCTCTCTTGACCCAGGACACAACCATCGTTCGATTAGCGCGACGGTAGTACATGAAACTCATGGTGGTCACGAGAATCATGATGTTGACCGCGCCGTTCTTCGCCGACATCACTCCGTAGTTGCCGACTACGGGATGTGCCGCTCCGCCCATCGCTTTCACTTCACCGGCCGACATCAAGACGCTGTGCGGCGTCAGCCAAATAACCAGGGCCAACATGAACACCGTGAGCAGCACTCGGTAATAGGGCTGATATCGTTCCCCTCCACGAAGGCGTGCCATGCTCTGCCACAGGTAAAAGTTCACTCCGAGGAAGAGGACGCCGATCAAGAGGGCCTGCACCACGAAGAGCCAGGTGAGTAATCCGCCCATCATCGTCACGCCCATACTCTGGCTGAACGCGTAGACCGATCGCATCAACCAGTAGCCGGCAAAGGGCATCGGTAACAGCGCGCAGACCGTGACAAACAAGAAAATGTGCCCCACCCAGTCGAAATAGGCGCGCTCTTCTTCGGTCTTGCTGGTGAAAAACCTGTAACATGCGTAGGCCAATACCACCGCGCCGCCGGACATAATGTTTGCCAGGAAACGATGGACATTCAATGGATTCCACAGGGCCGAGTGGAGTAAATGCCATCCGTTCCCCAGAAACCGCCCTTGCGCATCGACGCCAGCCGGAGCCATCATGAAGGCTGACCAGGCGTTCGCTAAGAGCAGCAGTGCCGTCCCAAACACATTGGCCAACAGGCCGATCGACGCGTGAGCCCACTTCAAGGCCGGCTCAGTCATCCGGTTCCAGCTATAAAAATAGGTGACGAGCAGCAACGACTCCCCGACAAACACGATCGCATAGACCGGCATAAAGTCTTTGAATGTTCCGCCCATGTACATCATGAAGCTGGGATAGAAATAGAGAAACGTCCCTAGCATGAGGCTCCCGACCACAGCTGTTACCGACAGGGCGAGGAGGCCGACTTTTGCCAAATCCCACGCGAGGCCATCATAGCGCAGTGCGCGCGCGGGATTTCTGCTACTGAGTCCAAGAAATTCCAGCAAGACACAAAAGATCGGCAGCGCGAGAACTAATCCTCCGAAGTAGGTGTGTAGTTGCGTGACGAACCACACGAGCAATCGACTGTCGAATGACCCGATGCCCGAGTAGACGGTCTCCTGGGGAGAAGGAGCCGGCGGCCCCTGGGGAGTTCCTGGTGTCTTGAAATATAGATCGGTGGCGTCCTCGGCAAAGGATTGGCTCTGAAGGCCCCAGCCAATCCCCAAGGCCGCGAGAACAACCAACAGCAGGACAGAATACCCGACCGCTCTAGACGCTTTCTTCTTCATGAACATATTCTTAGTGGGCTACAGAGACACTATTGGGGCGCACGGGAACTTCGCTGATCCGCACATATGACAGCAAGAGAACGCTCTCTGCAGAATGCTCAAAAAGTTTGTCCAGCAAGGCCGCAGCGAGTGAAGGCCCGAGGCGTACCCTCTGGAGTACGTTGAGGGTCTGAACGACGCGAGAACGAAGCTGGCGGACTTTTTCAGCATTCTGCTTAAACCTTCGAGCCAGAACCAGCCGTCACTGAGCCGCCTGCTCTCGTTGACTTGCCAAGAATTCCCATGACAAAGGGACATCGGAGCAAGGCACTCGACATCGTGTGTCCCTGTTGATCTTCTACCTGCCGGCGAAACCCGAGATAGTAACAATACAGTGTCATCAGGCCCGTCACGAATCCGCCACCGGCCATGGCATAGGCTGTGGGAATTCCTGGCTGTCTTAAGAGGAAAAGTACACATCCCGCCGCCACCAGATAGTACGTCGCGGCAAAGGCAAGTCCAGGCCACCACCAATATTTCAGCAATTCGCTCGCCTTCGTCTGGAACAGCCCTTGGACCCATGACGCCTGGGGACGAAGCCCGCCAAAGTAGGCACAGAGAGCGACCCCGCCCCCCAGCACCGCCACAGCGGACAACTGGACCAGGGCCGCACCCTGATTCGCCTCGACGAGGTACCCCAACGACGCGCCCAACGCACCAACGACGAGACCAACTGCGACCCAGGGGCTAAGTTCCAGCGCATGATTGGCCACCATCGTACGGAGGGCCACCCCATCGGGAAACGTCGGAAATGGACGACCCACGAGGGCCGCTTTCCGCACGTGACCAATCTCGAAGGCGTCGCGCGCGACAGACGTACAGGAAATGATGATGGCCATCATGGCCGGCCCATCCGGATGCTTGAGATAGTCATATCCGACGAGCCAGAGCAGCGCCAAAACCAGCAGGGACAACTGGACTCCATACACAAACCCAATCCAGCCGCCGATCCATATCAGTAAACGACCTCCATCCGCTCGAATGATCCTCCCCCACCCCATAGCCCGGCCAACACGATAGGCTGACAGAGCCGTCACCACCGCGACAAGACCGCTGACCATCAACAACACGATCGGTTCCGAGAGCGGCAACAGCAGCTTGGCCAACCGATAGACAACAAAAGCCACCAACCCAGGCACAAACATGACGATCCGCTTTTGTTTGCGCACAGAGTCTTCTGTGACGGCCAGACTGAGGCTGGGTAACACTCGTAACGCCATTCGATGCAACATATTAATTCCGTGAGGCGTGAAACGTGAGGCGTAAGGTGACTGGGCCTCCGTCGTTCTCGCCTTACCCCTAACGCCTCACCCCTTACCCCTAACGCCTCACCCCTTACGCCTTCTGGGCGCCCATCCCGAAATAGCGCGCCTTCACTTCTTCCATCAACGCAACGGTGATACGAGTCTCGCCGCGATCGGCCGCAGTCCGTTCTAATTCAATACGTGCCATGGCACGTACCGGCGCCGGCACCTTGTCCAATCGACGCTCTGCTTCAAGTTCCCACTCGATACGTTCGCCTGTTCTTGGGCGGAGCAACGTGTCGTAGGTAACAACTCGTTCTCCCCGCACCCGCACATCTTGCTCGACTTCTGCGCGCACGAGCAGGGCAAGGTACGGGGGCATGCGCTCCAGCCGATGGAGCGCATCATCGGTCCACATCATCCGATCGACTAGCCCACCGGGTTGACCGGCAGGAACATCGCCCCCTACTTTGAGCCCACATCCGCGACATTCCGTCCGAATGAACCACTGGAGTGCCCCATCCTTGTAGGCTCGCTCTTCAATTCCCTCGGTATGCATCCAGCGACCACAACCACAGGTCAGCATGCTGAATCACCGTGAAACGTGAAATGTTACGGAGCACGTGAAGGTCCACCATCTCCGCATAGAGTACCGATCACCCATCACTTACCCGATCTTTCCTGGGTATAAAAGATACAGCATCGTGTAGGTGGTCGTTCCGGTCACAAACAGAATGCAGTAGATGGCCATCGTAAAGCGTCCAAGTGTTCGGTGGCGTTGCCCGCCGTCCGGCCAGAGACGCTGGATCGTCATCTCCACGGCGAACACAATCGCAATAAGAGCGAGAAATCCGACCCACACAACGAGCCGCCCCATTCGAAAGCGATCTGCGGCCACCAGATACAGCAAATACACCGCCACCGGTACACAAAGGCCACCGAAGATCATACCGATCTTCCCCCAGGTCGTCTGAAGGACACGATCGCTCAGGATCCGTCGCCCTTGCTCGATCAACTGGGCACGGAACCCCAGCACAATCATGTAGACCGCCATGACCAACCCAATGACCACAAGTATGATATGAACAATGAGAATCGGGATGAACACATTTTGGTAGAGAGCTTCAGATCCACCGAACCCCTCTTTCCCTTCAAAGGCCAACACGCCTAATTGACGAAATAAATAGTAGCTCATGAAGAACGCCAACATGGCGATCATTCCGCTCAGCATCATCCAATGATGGACATCCGCCCGACGTCTCCGCGCCTGAAGCCAGCCAATCACGAAGAGCCCCGTAAAAACCGTCGCCATGAGCTGGCTCATGTCCGCCCCGACCGTGGCGTGGGTTCCAAAAAACCCCGGCTCTTTCAGCCATTCAAGCATGCGGCCCCTTGTCGGTCATGAGCATGAACGAGACAAGCGAGACGTGCGCGACAGGCGAGAATTGCAAAGATGAAACCTCTGACCAGTCCCGCTTTTCTCGCGAGTCTCGCACGTCTCGCCCAATCATGCCTTCACCCCCTGCACGACCGCGGACGGTTCCAACTCTGTCACGGATGGAAAGCCGGCTTCCCCCATCCACTGAATCGCATCTGCCGTCTTGTAGCAGTCGCCTCGTTCTGTATTCACGAGAATGTGGACCGCAAACGCGGTGGTCCAGGCTGGACCGGTTCCTGCTTCATTTAAAAATCGATCCTTGATAACCAACCGGCCGCCGGGCGCTAAATGGGCGCAGACCCTCTTCACTAATGCCGCGTTCGTCGAAAAATCCTGATAGTGCAGGATGTCAGACATCAGGGCGACATCGTAGGGTCCGCCGAGTTCATCCTTGTTAAAATCGCCGGGCAGCAACGCAATCCTCGATTCTAAACCAGCGTCTTTCACCGTTCGTTCCGTGAGTCGGAGTGTCGCAGGCAAATCGAATACCGTGGCAGTCAGCTCTGGATAGGCCTGGCAGAACGCAATCGCGTTGGTCCCGGCGCCACCTCCCACATCTAGAAACCGAACCGGCCCACTCAGCTGCAGCCGCTTGGCCAAATCCGGCCCGCTCTGCTGTCCGATCCGATGGAGTACCGCCAGCACGTTGCTGCCTAAATCAGGGTCGGTCTCAAAGACGTGCCGGTCGACCGACCGCCGTCCCGTGCGAATCGTCTGCTCCAGTTTGCCCCAGTTGTCCCATTCTGCATCGTGAAGCAGAAGGAGATGCCCGATATATTGGACGGAGTTGCGGACCAGATGAGTGGCCGCAGCCGTCGAGTTCTGATAGGAATCCCCGCACTTCTCCAACAGTCGTATCGCGACAAGGGCATTCAACAGCAGTCCCAGCGTCTGCTCATGGACGCTGAGACGACCGGCCACGTCGTGGAGAGCTTTCCCCTTCCCATCCAAGGCAGAAAACACATCCAGCCTGACGGCCGTGAGCAGGATTTTGGTCTCCCAGTAGTACCCAAGCTGGAAGATTTCAGCGAGTGAGAGTTCTCGTGACACACCACGTCCCTCAAGCAAATAGCTTTGAAACTCAGCATCTTACCTAGATCGGAAACTGAAAGGCAAGGCAGCTGACTCGGTGCGGCGCACGGCCCAAACACAAAGGGCAGCGGATTGCTCCGCTGCCCTTTGATTGCGGGTTACCCCGCCAATACGAAACGTCGGCTTACTTGATTTCAGCCTTGAGGTTGGCCGTTCCACCCTCAGTCACATCCACCTCAAACTCGATTTTCTTACCCTTGGCGGCGAAAGGATGCCAGGCTACCACCTTGTGCTTGCCGGCCGGCACATCCTTGATCTCGAACGAACCATCGTCCTTCACGACCGCGAAGTGAGGGCTCGACACCGGGAGAAAGAAACTCTGCATGAACTCATGCTGGTCGCACTGTAAACGATAGAAACCATCCTTCTCCGCTCCGCCACGAAACACCACCGGCTTGTCGAGCTTGTCACCCTTCTTGGCCAAACCGATGTTGAAACCGGTCGCGGAGCTCGTCCCCTTCACCACAAAGCTATGCGGATTGTGCAGCACGCCTAACGTCGACTTAGGATCGTCTGGATCGGCGTCATGGTTCTCAACCTTGAAAGACTTGTTATTCACCACCACACCAGCGAACGGCAGAAACTCGCAGAATTCCGCAACCACCTCGGTGCCCTGATACCCATCGACGAACGCCTTATCTTCGACGTCGATGACGGCGACCACCGCATGCTTGAGGCCGCCATCCTTACCGACTTCAATCTTCTTCAGGAGTCTCTTGTCCCCATCAATCAATTCTTTATGTGGGTTCTTGGGACAAAAATTGGGGTTTGGGAACTTCGAGAATAAGAATTCACTTTGATCGGCCTTGCCCGCATAGGTTACCTTGCCGGTAATCGTTCCGCCTGCGAACGAGGTGAAAGGAGCGGCGACAAACGCCACCGCTGCTGCACCCAATACCACTGATAACACACCCTGTCTCATGTGACTACCTCCTTATGAATACTTAGTGGTGAACAACTAACCGCTCGGTTTATTGCATCCTCTTGTTCCCTTATCTCCTACCACCGACCTTGAGGGAAATTGGACCGTATTCCTCCCTCGTGACTCGATCGTATTTTTGATTCAGGTTGGCGAGGCTACTGTCTGGTCGAGTCTCTATACAAAAGTCTACCCTACCCTGTCAATCTGATACAAGAGGGTGTCAATGCGCGGCCTATTTTTTCTGTTGAAGAATGTGGAGTAGTGCTCCTCCGGCGGTGGCTCGCACGGCATCATTCGTGTCGTGAAGGGCTTCTTTCAAGAGGGGAACAAGTTCACGATCCCCCACATGCCCGAGCGATCGAAGCGCCACAATCTTCGGACCGGGAATCGGATCAGCCGTCAGGCTGGTCAAAAGAGAAATTGCTCCTGGTACGTTGCCCTTGGTCGCTTTCCCAAGAGCATAGGCCACAGAAGCACGCATGGCCGTATCGTTCTGTCGGGCCAGCGATTGTGCGGTGACAGCCACAGTCGAGTAGGGCTGGCCAAGCTGGAGCAACGCAGCAATCGCTGAGGCACGGACGGTAACGTTGCCGTCACTGAGCGCCTGGGTAAGTGCCGGCACCGATTCCTGGCCTCCTAGCTCCGCTAGTGCCCCCGCCGCAGATTCGCGCACGGCAGGCACGGGATCTTTCAGTAACAGCTCAATTTGACCTCGCGCCTCTTTTCGTCCGAGATGCCCCAACCCCCTGGCCGCAGCCCCACGAACAGAGGGCTGCTTGTAGGTCAACGACTCCGTCATGATGGAGGTGCCACGCTGGTCTTTCAATTCGGCGATCGTGCGAATCGCGTCGGCTCGATCCTCAGGATTCAGCGACTCTGCGGCCTGCTGCAATTGGGGCCAGACCTCTTTCTTGCCAAGCCTGATCAAGGCGCCATAGGCCGCGATACGAACCGTGGTGAGTTCGTCCTTGGTAGCCGACTCAACTAACGCAATGACTCCTGGATCTCCCGTTCGACCGAGCGCTTTCACCACACGCGCCTTCACCAATCCTGCTTGATCCTCGATCGCCGCGCGCAATTTCGTGGATTTCCGACCAGTCTCGGATCGGCCGAGCCCCTCGACGGCAAGCACACGGACCGGTCCCGACCCATCGCTCAAGCCATCCTCAAAATAAGGAACGACTTCGTCCGAATCCACCTCTTTGAGCGCGGTGTACGCCGCTCCACGCATTTGTTCACGCATGTCCTTCACCATGACGACGATGAACCCCAGTGCCACCTCTCGGAGGAGGAGAACCTCATCTTGCTTGAGCGCGAGTTCCAGCTTGTCATACTCACCGAGCGCGTCCTTGGGGTTACCGAGCTTGAGAAAAGACCGGATCTTGAGGCGGCGAACATCTGGGGCAGCACCCTGTTCCCTCTCCAGTTTAGCCAACTGTTCAAGCACCTGCTCGTACTGTTGCTTGTCGAACGACTCTTGCGCGCCCTTGGGGACAGATGAGGTCTCGGCAGCCAACAGCAACTGATCCGCCCCACTCCACAAGTAGAACCAGGCCACCATAACTGCGGACAGCACGTTCCAACGACACGGCCTGCACATGATCAGTTCGCTCATCGTCTCTCTACCCTCGTCCTTGCGGTACAGGCGCCTTCATGCGTTTTTTGTATCCTGGTGGCTCTTCAAAATAATAGGCCGGCTGAGGCGAGAGTCTGAACCGTTCATACTCAAACGACCACTCCCGATCCCGGCTGACGAGTTTCAACACGACTCCTGTATCCAGATCCACCCATTCGTAAAAATGCTCGACTCGACCGTGATGGTCTGTCTGAACTTCAAAGAGCTGGGTCGCACGACCAGCCGTCGTCGCATCACCAACCAGAATTCGACTCCGCTCCCCCGGTAAGGCGGGGCGAATCGGGAGTAGATCATTGGGGTCCAGCCCTGTCACCAACAGTTCCTTCTGTTGCGCCAGCAGATACCAGGTCTCCGATTTATCCAGCCGGATGATTTCGATTGCCGCATACCCGCGCTCGGTGCGAATGGCATACTTGTACTCCAGCCGTAGACGGTCTCCCTTTGCAAATACTTGGGCTTGATAGCGCCGCCCCTTAATGGTCTTGACCAGCGAACCGGAAAACTCTACCGAGGGAATGGTTCCGTCATCAGCCGCCGCATAGCTTGGCATCCCTTCCTGCCCCACCCACAGAACAAGCCCGAGGCAGAGCCCCCACCTTCGGGCCTTCTTACCCAGGGGAATGAACATGGGTGCTCAGTGCTGATGCTCTACGAACGGCTGGATATCGACCGTGTACCCCAACGCGTCTGGACCGAAGCGAGGATTATCCATGACTTTGAAGGCGGAACGGTTCCCCTTCGGAGCGAGGAGGGAAAGATGTTCGACCAGCTTACCGTCCGGCTGGACCGTGACCATCTTGGTAATGCCAGGGCCGGTCTGCGGATGCCACACCACCAACTGATAGGTCCCGGGTGGAATATTCTCGATGGTGAACGCCCCATTCCCATCGGTCAGCGTGTAGTAGGGATTGTTGACGGCCATCGCCCAACTTTCCATGTAGGCGTGAAAGCCGCATTGCATATAGAACGTCCGCCGCCCTTTGTTCAAATAGAGCGGCCCGACCAACGACTTGCCCGGTGCATGGTTGTGCATCGCATGGATGTCGCCCCGGTGGTGCTGATGATTCATGACCAGGGGCGTATTGAACAACACGCGGTTGCCGGCTTCGATCGAGGTCTCGTAGCCTTGGATATCATGCATGACCGGATCCATATTGATGACTTCCACCGCATGACCGTTCCGAACGATGGTCATGAAAGGGGCAAATTGGCAATCCCGCGCTTCGATCAGGGGGACGGATAGCTCGAATGATTTGCCCGCACCAACGCCTTCCAACAGCACAATGGCATCTTTCAACCCGCCCTGCTGACTCACCACGAAATCACGAAGGAGTCGCCAGCCTCGTCCATTGGAAATACGCCCACAGTAGGCTGGATCGGGAAACGTGATGAGGTTGAAGCCTTTGGGTTCCGGCACAGCACCATTGAGTGTGATCGTACCTTCAACCGTCCCTCCATGCCGCACCTCGATCACATCGTAGGCGAACGACGGTGGAGCACCAGCGATCGTTGTCGCCAACACACCCGTCACGAACACCCATCTTCTTATTCTTTTCCTCACCCCTTACCCCTCACCCCTACCCCTTACGTCTCACGATATTACGGCTTCTGCAGTTCCAGGGTCGGCTTGATATCGATAGATTTCCCCAATGATCCCAGTCCAAAGTGAGGGTTCTCCTCGATCACTTGGGCGCTCCGCCGTCCCTTGGGGAACTCGAACACAAAATCGGCATCAACCATCTGTTTCGCCGGAACTGTCACTTTCTTTTCTGTCATCGTACCCACGCCAGGATGCCAGGCCACCAAGGTATAGTCCCCGGGAGGCACATCGGGAAGCGAGAAGGTCCCATCGGCCTGCGTGATGGCAAAGTATGGATTGTCGACGGCCATGCCCCAACTTTCCATATAGGCATGGAATCCGCATTGCATGACAAAAATCCGGCGGTCTTTCGTCATACGGATGACTTCCTGCATCGGCTGACCTGCCAGATGTTCGTGGCTGTGGGCCCCGACATTGCGTTTGTGATGAGGATTCATGGGCAAGGGCGTGTTAAACAACACCCGGGGACCGAGATGAGAGGTTTCGTAGGCTTGAATATCGTGAAACACCGGATCCATGTTCACAACCTTCACCGCAGATCGATCTTTGACCACGCTGACAAACGGAAGAAATCGGCAATCCCTGGCTTCAATTGTCGGCGGCTCGAACTTAAACGGCTTCCCTTTGGTCGCGTCCGTCAGCAGCACCACGGCACCTTCTAACCCGCCATCCTGCGCGAGGGTAAATTCATTCAAGATGCGCCAGCCCGTGCCAGTTGAAATCCTCCCGCAATAGACTGGGTCGGGAAACGTAATCAGGTTGAACCCCTTCGGCGTGGGCTTTGCTCCCACCATCGTCACCTTCCCGGCGATCGTCCCTCCCTCGGTCACCTGAATCTCTTCATAGGCCCAAACAGCCGAGACCCCCAGTAGCAGGACCGCACAACAGAAGAACGGCAGTACTTTCATGAGCCCTCCGAAATTCAGCATGAAATTGTCAGAGACATCACAGTCGGCATCGTACCAAAAGGATGTCCCAAAGAAAAAGGGGGAAGCCGTCGGCCTCCCCCTTCTCCTGATTCATCTACCTCCTGCCAACAGCAGGAGACGCGGCCTTACTTCGCTGCGACAGGAATGACCTGCACTGGTTGTTCAACCGAGGCACTCTTCATCCCAGCACCAGCCCCGTGCAACGGCAGCAGACGGGTATCGCCGGACGGTAATACCCGCACATAGCCCCACTGCCCGGACTGGGAATACGGCAACCGCTGGTTGCTATAGACATAGTCACCAGGCAGACGGTACGGTCCGCCGGCCGAGGGCAGGAACGCATCGAGGGTCTCCGAACCGGCGAACTCGACCACGCTGATGACATCAGCGCCGCGCATGAAAGGTTCGATCGGCCACTCATGCTTTTCGACGCTGAACATTCCGTTCTGCTCATTGCTCGCCCCGATCACATGGATACGCACCGGATCGCCCGTATGCGCTTCGATGATCGGAGTGGATGGATCCTCTGGCTTGTCCGCCTTGCAAGGCTGGAACATCTTGCCCAGCGAGCAACCCTGCTCTTCACGATATTTATACGGCTCCGACCGATAGTTGACACCGGTCAGACCCGCGACATTCTGCACATACGGCATGAAGCTCGTGCCGATGATGTTGTCTTCGTCCTGGAAGAACAACGCCACGTCGCGATAATTGGCTCGCATCTCGTTGCCCGGCACCGAGCGATCGATGATCACGTCGGCAGCCCAGGCGTTCTTGTTCGTGAGATCGGCCCCGGTCTTCGAATCCCGATACTTGGACCCTTTCGGACCGACCACCACGGCTCCAAACAAACCGTTGCGCGGATTCGTCATCACGTTGCCCCAATCCCACACCAACGACGTGGTTTCACCGTTAAACGGATCCGCGTAGTAGGTATAGATCCGCTCGGCGCCAGGAGCAATCGTCTGATCACCTGGGTTGTTACCGATGTTGGCGCCCATCGAATCCTTCGGATCGAAAGCCAAACCGATTGCGGAGAAAGAGGCCTTGCTCTCCTTCATCTTGTTCTTCAGATTGACCTTGACGCAATCGCCGACATTCACACGAAGCGTGAGTGGCATCGGGTGCGCACCACTCGCCACCTTCGCGGTATCTTCTTCCAAGGCATAGATCTTGGCCTCTGGGTTGCTGATTTGGATCGTCCGTTCGAAGTCCACTTCGATGGACTCCGGCGCCTTGGCGTTGAACTTCATGGCCGGATAATCCAAGGCCACGACATTGAAGTTCTTCACCGGGGCGTCCGCCGGACAGACCGGCAACGCTTTGGGAATCTCGCCCTTGATCGAGAAGCCGGCAGGGAGCTTCTTCAGATCGGCCTGCTCCTTGTCATAGACGCGGATGAGGCCCCAAGCCCCTTCAGAGAACTTCGACGAACGACCGTTGAAGTGGATGTAGTCACCCGCTTGCAACCGCGGTCCACCGGCCTGCGGCACGACGAGGTCATAGCGCTCCGCAATCCCGATGTGCATCGAATTCTTCCGATTCGCATCGCTGGCATACCGTTCACTCAGGAAGGTGTGACCGGAGATGGTCCAGGTCATCGTCTCGTTCATCAGCGTGTGCAGGAGACGGAACACCATCGTATCTCCCGTGTAGGCACGCAGCAACGGCGTATAGGGATCTCCGTGGATCTGGCTGTTGAACGCCTGCGAGACATCAGGGTTGGTGGCCAATCGCTGAGCGATCGGACCGGCCCTGAAGTTCAAGCCGCTCCCCGTGGTATGGGTCCCGCCGTTCAGGAACGGCATCGGCGTCATATAGAGTTTATCCGGCATCATGAACGACACGGTCTTGCCCGCTTCGAGGGCCACTTCAATCGGCTGCCCTGGCGGATTGCCCGCCGTCACTATGTTGACGGTATGCGGCACGGTATCGTGCACTTGCACCATCAATTCACGGAAGCTGTTGTTCACCCCATAGCCCACCGGCTCAACCGTGCGAACGTCTGCGATCGGACCGCTCCGGATCGCCTTCCCGGTCTTCGGATCATGATAGGTCGATCCAACCGGTTCAGCGATGAAGGTCCCAAAGCCACCATGCGGCCAAGTGGTCGCACCGAATGCATGGTCGTGCCAGAACACAGTTCCCACGTCGGCATCGACCCAGAACCGTTGCCGGACGAATTCCACCGTCACGATATCGTTCGCCGGGTGATCGTTCTTGAGACCCTTCGTCAAGGTAATCGTGTTGCCCTTGATCGCTTTGATACGTGAGAGCTCATTGCCTTTCACATTGTCGGCACCGACGAGAAGCAACGTGCCGACATGGTATTGACCTGCATTCTTCACCGTGATCGAGGAGGAACCCTTTTTCGCCGGTGAGGTCAGCACCGTGTTCATTGGAGCCGGCAGCCCCTTCTTGTTCTTTTTCTCCAACATCGTGAATGGGCGCACCGACTGCTCATAGGAGAAACCGGTGATCACGCCGTCAGACGCTTGGTTATCGAATTGGAGAAAATGCCAGTGCGTATTGATCTTCGACGACTGAAAATTCGTATAGTCGTCGTCGTCCCACTCGCTGGTCAAGGTCCAGTCCACGCAGTCGTAAATGTTGCCGCGGACAACCAACGGATACTTCAGATCGTCGTTGGCCCTGATCGCCGCCTCTTCTTCATGGAGCACATAGATCAATCCGTTTGGATCGATCACCGGTGGCTCCTTCCCCTGTGCCTTGGCGATCTTGATCGGCAGCTTGATGAAGTGGACATTGAAGTCCTTCCGTCCTGCATTCTCGGGACAGAGGCTCCACACGCCATTCTCACCAGGCTTCGCCTGATCGTTGCTCTCATTCCCATTCGCATCCCGGCGGATCATCTCCAACCAGGGCGCGCCCACGTGGTTCGGGGAAAACATCACCCGCTTGCCGAAGTGCGGCGTCAGGTGAGGCCAGGCCACTTTCCCAGTCATGACCTCAAACATGATCGGATGCCGCTTGCCCGGATGGGTAGACTTGTACTTGGGATTGTCCGTCGTACTTTCCTTCTCGCTCATCGCACGATTGCCGTCCCAAGCCCAGTCCAACACCGTCGCGTCGTAGGACACAAGCTGACCCTTCTCATCATCTTTGTGGCCGGGCTTGCCCATCGTAGGCAACTGCATGGCTACCCAATCCTTGACCGTAATGGTGGCAGGGTTGGTGGTCCAGTTGCTCTTGCCTTTGTCGGTGATGGTGAATGCTTTGCCGAACCAGTCGACGGTCTGACCGATCAGCTTATCGGAGGAAATCGGAATCCTGATTCGACCTTTGCGATCAGGCAACTCACGCAGATCCGGCATCACGTCGTTCCGCGAGTCTCCCTGCTGAATCGTGTTGTAGACGCGCCAGTAGCCCCACATGCCTGCCACATAATGGTGCGCCACGTGGCAATGGAAGAGGAAGTCGCCGGCCAACTGCTGGCAAAGACCGGAACCGCACTCCGTCTCGAGGTCGAGTGCTTCAGACGGTCCGATGACTTCCACGTCGACACGATCCGTCTTCGTACGAATCACTGGATACTTCACCGGACCGTTCACTGCGGTCGCCCAGAGGTTCATGTCGTCGATCGCCCGCGGGCTGCGGGGCCAGCGAATGGTCCCACCGTGCGGATGGTGCGAATGGAACACTTCCGATCCACCATGCACGAGCCGGAACTTAGCCGGATCGCCCATATAGGAGCGGGGGATCGTCGGGGAGGGGTCACCGAACGTATAGGAACTGTATCCCATTGATTCATCTTCGAACCCGAAATACTCATGCTGCACATGCATGTTGTTGATGCCGAACGGCTCGCTGCGATAGTTGATCGCGCGGCCCCCCGGACGATAGGCATCGGTCAGTGGATCGCGCTGCGGCAGGAAGTCGCCCTTCTTATTGAGTGGGCGGAACGCTTCGTCGCCGACTTCGTGATAGATCAGCACAAATTCACGGAAGTCCGGCCCGGTGCCGTTCTTAATGATCGTCTGCCAACCACTGGAAGCCGGGGTGGCATCGCCAGAACCGAGAGGCTCCAGATAGCTCGAGCCACGCGGCTCGACGACAAACGCGCCGAACAATCCCATCACCGTCAGCTCACGATCTTGGGCATAGGTATGGAATTGGCGAACACCTTCCTGGGTAGTTGGATGGATATACCACTCGAACTCGCCGGTCTTCTTTTCTTCGACAACCGAATCCGAGTTCGTCGTGGTTGCCGCCGCGCCGGTGGCGCTCACCACCATGCTCGACCCATGGATATGCAGACTGACCGGTCCGCCGCCCTCTTCCAGCTTGTTTGAGAGCTTAATCTTGACGCAGTCGCCCTGGTTTCCGCGGAACACGAGGGGCTGGATCCACTGGGCCTGCACGCCTGGAATCACAGCGCCTGGATCGAACCCTTCCTTATCGCGCGCTTCCCTATTTATGGTTTCTTCCGCGCGCACCTTATCGAGATTCTCATCCAGTACGTACATGTAGCCGGGATAGAAATCGAGCCAGGTGTTGAGCGTGATCTCGACGTTGATCGTGGATATATTGTACTGCTTCACCGGGGCCGTGGCGGGACACTTCCCGCCGCCTGTCATCGCCACCGGTTCCACGCGCGGATCGGACACCAGGAGCATGTCCTGCCCACCCGCTCCATACTGGTGCATCATGGAGGAGGTGTTGTACATCCCGGTGTTGACACCCTGCACCTGGGGATCCTGGGCCATATGCTCCATGATCCTCTGATGCTGCTGTTCAACCATCGCAGAACGCTCGGCCCTACCGCCCATCGCATCCTCGACGATCGTCTGACCTTTGAGTTTTTCTGCCCAACCAGGCAGCTGATGGTTCATGGCGACATGCTGCGACGACGGCTGTCCAACCTGTGAAGAATTCTCAGCGGATGCGAGCGGGACCCCGAGCAGCGCCACCACCGCCACCGCGCTGAGCATGCGGGTAGTCATGCAACCCCGTAGCTTGTGATTAAACATGGACCGACCTCCTTAACGTGGTACGTAACATAGACAACAACCCGTGCAAAACTTGCAGGATGAAAAAATGATTCACAATACACCCACCCCCCACGACACAATGAGGTGGTCAGCTTCAATAAGAACGCGAAAGATACTGAACTTCACATAGGCTGTCAACCCCTCCGTAATCCCTTTCAACTGCTGGCACGACTCGCGTTTCCTCTCATGCGGAATCTCACGTCACATAGACGTGTGAGGCTTTCACCCTCTGACGTCTGAGAGTTTCTTCTTCGATGTGCACACCTCCATTTATATGCGATAATGGCGACTATGCTTCTGAAGCGTTGGCTGGTTGGCGACCCACTCAAGAGCGCTCAGGCAGCACACGAACGGCTGTCGAAAACCCTCGCTCTCGCGATCTTTTCCTCAAACGCGATTTCTTCCGTCGCCTATGCCACAGAAGAAATCTTGTTGGTGCTGGTCCTTGCAGGAACCGCCGCCATTGCCTGGTCCATTCCCATCAGCTTTGCGATTCTGTTTCTCCTCGTCGTCCTGACCATTTCCTATCGCCAAATTATCTACGAATATCCGGAGGGTGGCGGGGCCTACATTGTAGCCCGTAACAACTTGGGAGAACTGCCGGCGCTGATCGCCGCGGCTGCGTTAATGATCGACTACGTCCTGACGGTAGCCGTCAGCGTCGCAGCCGGCATCGCAGCCCTGACATCAGCCGTACCGAGCTTGTTCGCGCATCGCGAGGCCCTCGGGCTAGGCGCTATCATCTTCATTATCGTCATGAATCTTCGCGGCGTGCGGGAGTCAGGGAAATTCTTCGCCGTCCCCACCTACTTTGCCATCGGCGCCCTCGGAGTGATGGTGGTGATCGGAAGTATCCAGGCCCTGTCCGGGCAAGGTATCTCGGTGACGCCAGATCACCAGATGGCGGTTGAAGAACTGACTCTGTTCTTAATCCTTCGCTCATTTGCCGCCGGCTGTTCGGCCGTGACTGGAATGGAAGTGATCTCGAACGGCGTGAAAGCCTTTCGCCGGCCGGAATCTCATAATGCCTCGACCACTATGATTTACATGTCACTGGTTCTGGCAGCTTTATTTATGGGGATCAGCTTCCTGGCTTACCACTATGGGATCCTGCCCAAAACGGATGAGACGGTCATATCTCAATTAGCACGTCTAACCTTTGGCACCGGGGCTCTCTACTACGCGCTTCAGATTGGGACGATGCTGCTGTTAATCCTTGCTGCCAACAGCGCCTTTGCCGGCTTCCCCCATCTCGCTTCGATCCTGGCACGCGATGGCTATATGCCCCGTCAGATGGCGACCTTCGGCGACCGCTTGGTATTCTCAAACGGGATCATCATTTTAGGGGTCTTCGCTTGTTTCCTCCTGATCCTCTTTCGCGGCGATACACACGCCTTAATTCCATTGTACGCAGTCGGCGTGTTCATCTCCTTCACGCTATCACAAGCCGGCATGGTCCGCCGATGGCTGACCAGGAAGGGGCTTCATTGGCAAACGAGCCTGACCGTGAATGGCGTAGGCGCCGTCACGACCGGCGTTGCCACCATCATTATTGCCAGCACCAAGTTTACGCACGGCGCCTGGATCGTATTCCTCCTCATTTTCGTATTGGTCTGGATGTTCCGTTCAATCCATTCTCATTATAAGGCCGCCTCAGAACAGGTGGCGCTCACGCGAGATCACCGCCCTCCACCTCCGCGACGCAATATCGTTATTATTCCCATCAATGCTGTCAATCAAGCGGTCATTCGAGCGGTCGATTACGCACGCAGTCGTCCCGGCGAGATTCGAGCGGTGATGGTGGATGTGGATCCGGAAGCCACGGCGCGCATACAAATCCAGTGGGCTCAGTGGGGCTGTGGGGTGCAACTGGCCGTATTACCCTGCCCGTACCGTTCTGTTATGAGTTCCTTCCTCGATTACGTCGAGGAGCTCTTGAAAAAGGAGCCGGACACCTGGGTCACCGTCGTGATTCCAGAAATTCTCCCGGCTCGCTGGTGGCAAAACATCCTGCACAATCAGCGGGCCCTCCTATTGAAGGCGTCGCTGCTGTTCAAAGATCGTGTCATTCTGACCGATGTGCCCTTCCATCTGAAGAGGTGACTGTGCGAAGTAAAAAGGCACAAGGTAAAAGGACTAAGTTGGGATTGAGTTATTGCCTTTTTACTTTTGCCTTTTGTCTGGCGTGCCTTGTGCTTCCAGCGCGGCAAGCGCTCGCCTTCAAGGTCCTTGAACCGGCAGAAGGGGCGAAGCTGACATCGGGCACAACCGTCACCGCCCGTGTGGACCTCGGCAAAGATTCCGGCATCGTCCAGGTCCGCTACTATTGGTATGGTGAGCAGGATGACACCCTGGTAGGACAGGAAGACACCACAGCCACGGGGTCGATCGTTGCGCCGGTGGCACTGATCGGACTCGCCGACCATGATCCGGCCTTCGGCGGCCCGCTGCGTATCCCCCAAGACGGTATCGGACCCATGCGTTTGCTGGCTGTAGCGGAGATTTCACGCGGACGATTGGGCATCAGATCCATCTTCGATGAAATTGTCGTGCAGGTGGAGCCCGGCGCCGCGCTGACCGCTATCGGTTTCGAAACCGACAAACCCCTACAGCTCGGACGGGCCGGGCAATCCTCTGCATACGGTCACGTCGATTCCCTGGGCAAGATTTTTGAACTGCCGGTCGTGGGCGACTTCGCCGATGGCGTGACTCGCCGGATCAGCGCTCCATCAACCGGAACGAGCTATGAGTCTTCCAATGCCAAAGTCATCAAGGTCCTCACGAACGGCTTGCTCCAAATCATGGGCAACGGCAAAATGAAACTTACTGTTACCAACCGCGGCAAATACGCCACCCTGGACATCGAAGTGAACGTGAACGACGAACCGAATGAGCCCCCGGTCGCGGATGCTGGACCACGCCAATCGGTCAAAGCTGGAACGAAGGTGAAGTTGAGTGGGCTGAAGAGCCGGGATGCGGAAGGCGAAGCCCTGTACTATGCGTGGAGTCAGGTACGAGGCAGCAAGATCGCGCTGCTGGACGTGGATAACGCCGAACCGTCGTTTCTCGCGCCGACCCTGTCGGAGAAACGGACCTACCGGTTTAAGCTGCGGGTGACGGACAAGAAGGGGGCGGATAGTGTGCCGGCGTTTGTCGATGTGGTTGTTGAACCCTAAGAGACAGGGGCGGCTGGAAGTGCTGGGCAAGCGCGACGGGCTGTCCGTCGAGCAGATGGTGCGTCTTAGCATTTCACAACTTCATTGGCCAACCTGATGCCTCCTTCCACACCGCTGCCAAGCTGGTGATAGAGAAAAACGCCGAGCTCTACCGCCGCCTCTCGTAGCCCGCCAACTCACTACTCTGCTAGCCGCTTCAGCATCGGCCCCTACTGTTTGCGCAGCTCTTTAATCACGGCTTTGATTCGTGACGAGCCGATCCCCGTCTTCGCTTTCTTTTGTCTCATCTTCTTGGTTTTCACAGCTCGATAATATCGAAGACTTGGCGGAAGAACAAACTCGGATTATGCTTTGCTCAATCTCGCTGGTCCGTAGGTTTGGCGGGCTTGCTGGAGTTCCTTCACATGGCGGCGGAGGGCTGGACTGAATTTTGAAGCAAGGACGGCTTTTCTGTGGGGCTCGATGCTTTGCTCGATCTGTTCGATCGTTTCAGCCAACTGCTTGACCAGCCTCTGGCCTGAGCCTGTGAGCCACTTAAGATGCCAGCTGGCGTACTCCAAATCCTGGATCGAGTAACGGACGGATTCCACTTCTTCTAGACAGCGGAACCGGGCTCGCTGCAGATCACGCTGGGTCAGCCCTGCTTGTTTCCATCGAGCCGACCCACCAGGCCCGGAGGCCCACGCCGAGAGTCGTCCGAAGAGCATCGCTCCCATCGTAAACGTAAAGGCCGCATGGAGAATGCCTCTGAGTGGACGCAGGCTGCGGCGCCAGGGGGAATAAAAGATCTGCTGATTACAATCCCCGTGATAGAGAATCTGTTTGCGCAATAAAAGATTTAAATGGTGATGGCTATTCTCATGGATCAGGTCGTCGATCAGATCGAGATTATCCCGGTCGAAACAGTTGATAAAGGAGAGCCCCGGCCGGTGACGGTAACTGAAGCTGACAACGCCCTTAGCCTTGAGCGGAATAATCCGAGCAGTCAAGAGCGCAAGCACCTCCTGCCCTTCCGGCCAGGCCTCTTGAATGATGGTCCAGGCTCGCCCGATTCGCGCGACTTGGTCGGCTGAGGTGGGGGCCACCGTACGAGGCTGGCGATCCTTTCCATAGACGAGCGTCGGTCCGACTGTGACGGCCCCAGCGCGAGTCTCCATTGCCAGGACTGGCTGCCGATACGTCCAGCACCACTCCAACCGATGACCCCTCATCGTGCATAGGGGCGTCACGATTCGTCCGATCTTCAGGGATAGCCCTCGAGACCGAACTAGGATTATTGCCTGGCCGGACGATTGTTTGAGGGCTCTCTTCACCGAGGGAGGAGCCTCGTAGATAGCGCCTTCCATCCCAACGGCCATCGTTCCCAACATCTCGGCCCGTTCGACGTTGCCACCGAAATACGCCACTACAGTCCAGGTTGATAACTTGCGAGAAGCGCACCATCGCATCGGAAGCCCCGGAACGAGGCAGAGGGATTCCTGTGTCAGCTCCTGAGTAAGACGCGTACAGAGTCCATTCAGTCGCCGCTCGAGTCCCGAGGTCTGGGAAACCCCGCGTGGAAACAGGTCGTCCAGATAACTGTTTTCGAAGAACTTCTCTTCGCACTCGGCAAACAGCTGCGCCGCGAACTCACGAGGCTTCTGCTCCGCCCGGATCTGCTGCAGCAAGTCGATGAAATAGACCAGGTCGTTCAGCGCTTCGATCCAGCCGACAACTTTCCAATGAGCATACGCATTCCGCTCGAGCGCTTGCCCAAGGAACCGGAAGTAGGCCACAGGCAAGGCCAACGATTCTACGACGTCTGCATATTGGCTTTCCAAATCCAGACAGAGGTCGCCCAGGAGTCGTTTCATCGACAGGCGAAATTCTTCCTGAAGACGAGCCAGCAATGGCACATCGAGCAACGTCATGGAGAACAGAGGCTCCGAGATGGATGAAGGAGTCAGACTGTACCGGAGGAAGGGAGGCGCTGCAAGAAGGGCTAGCGGGTGAGAGTGCCTACTTTTTTCGGGATCCTATACAAGGTTTTCTTCGGTAGGTAGCCAAGTTCATCAAGGCGCAGTTCTTTGACATGCTGCATAACATGGTCGCTGAGATCAGTCTGCACAGATGCTTCCTGCGGCGGTGTGGAACCTTGTACCAGCGTGAAGGGCAGTTCATCCTTCCAGAGCAGATGGCCGTCGCGAGTTAACAAGTATAGATAGAGGCGACGTGAGTCCTCTGTTTTCCGCCCCCAGTCGCTCGGGTGCGAGGGCGAACCGGCGGCAACGCGACTGACGAGAACAGTATCGACACCCAAGTCCCGCGTGACTTCTTTGGCTAGGGTACTGCGATCTGCATCATCGGCTTGTGCCGAACGCGGATCGGCTGCGGTGACTCCGGCCGCGATGCTCGTCGGCACTTCGACATGCAACGCAGTTTCCTGCTGCAACAAGGTGACTAGCCGAGCGCCCATCTCCGGATCGCCCTCAACCGGAAGGACTGCCACGCTCGTCATCTTCGAATTGTGGACAGCATCGCTGGATTGGTCCTGCGGTGCCACCCATGATTGCTCGAACGGACCAAAGGTCACGTTGCTGCTCGTCATTGAATCCACCGACACCAGTGCCACCCAGGCTCCTGCGAGGCAACCCTGTAACAGAAAGGACCCGGTCACAACCAGACTGAGAGTCATGACGCGCACCCAATCCAGCCGGCTACTGGCTCGGATCGTCGCCAGATCGAAGGTTTCTGTCATAGCAGCGAGTTTCATAAAGAGATGTTTTAGCAAGAGAAATGCCTTACTAGAGCGAGCTTTACACATTGCCTCCAACCTGTCGAATTATTTGCTGTTATCGACAGGGCAGCGGATTTAGGCCCCGCCAATCCCGCTGAATAGTAGCTTAACCCCTACAGTTCGATGATCAAGATTGAACGCCGATGGAGCAGGAGGCGTGGGCTCTCAGAACCTAGGGGTAGAACTGAAACCTATTGTTGAAGAGATCTTGCGAGGCAAGGGGTCGGGGCTTATCGACATCGTCGGGCCAACCGACAGCAACCCCGGAGTTAGGCCGTCGCTTTGAGCGCGTGACGGATCCGCGGCCTGGCCGCTTCTGTTCCGAGTAACCGCGTGGCTCCCGCCTGTTGAATGATCCGATGTCGCAGGATGAGTGGGTCGACAATGTTCCCGCAGGACACACAGCGCCATCCTTTCATCCACATCGGAACACTGCTCTCCTGTATGTCGATCAGGTTATCGGCGATCATGAGACCGTCACATCTGGTGCACTCCATGGGACCCTCCTCTAGGTAATGCTGAAGCCCACAACGCCACACCCATTTCCCTTCTAAGCTTAGCCGACGTAAGACCAGTCGTTTACCTGTCTGATGATAGCAATCGCGATGCCACGGGTGTTGCTGCGACTGCTTGCGTGTTTTAGCGGTGAATCGTAGAGTACGACCGAATAGCATCGGTCTAGACCGCTTCTTCGTATGACACATTTGGTCCCATGCGGCAAAAATCGCCTGGCTCACGAGCCGATGCCTGAGTGAGGAAATTCACTCACTCCTTCTAACTCTCCGCCGCTTTCATCGAACAGGGCGGCCGATCGGAGGCGAATCGTGGCACTGACCGCGACAGAAATTGCGATGGTGCTGGGCGAATGTGCTCCGGCCTTGGCCGGAGGCTGGATTCAAAAAATTTACCAGCCGACGGATCGTATGCTGGTGCTGGAGATTCGTGCGCCGGGACGGACGCACCGACTCCTCATCTCCTGCCACCCCGAAACCGCCCGCCTCCACTTCACCACGGAAGCCTTTCAGAATCCACCGACACCTCCGCCTTTCTGTCAATTTCTCCGCGCCCATCTGCAAGGGGCACGACTCGATCAGGTCGAACAGATTCAAGAAGACCGGATCGTCCAGCTAGCCCTGACTGCCAAGGAAGGTCCCTGCAGATTGGTCGCCGAGCTGACAGGGAAGACATCGAATCTCCTCGTGCTCGATGAGGCAAGCCGTATTCGACGAGACCTGAACGGGGTAAAGAATCTCGTGGGACAGCTGTACTCTCCTCCCACTCACCAGCCACGAGAACACCGGGCCGCCGACCACGCGCGATTCAGCCAGCATATCCCAGAAGCACGATTTCCCCTGTCGGCTGCCATCGAAGCCCATTACCACAAGGCAGAAGCCGTTTCAGTCATTGAGACCGTGCGGAACGCCCGGGCAGGAATACTCAGAAAATCCATCAAGAAGCTCCGCCACCGCATTGAGGCATGGCACGAAGACCTCGCAAAGGCAGAGAAGTACAAAGCCTACGATCGCTATGGCGAACTCCTCAAGGCGAATCTCGCGACCATCCGCAAAGGCCAGACCGACGTAGCTGTGGTGGATTATTTTGATGAGATGCTTCCCAACCTGACGATCCCGCTGGACCAGACTAAAACTCCCCAGGGCAATATGGGTGACTACTTCCGCAAGCATCGGAAGCATCTGACTGCAGAGCGGGAGCTGCGCCCACGCATCGAGGAAGGGCAGAAGGAGTTGGAGGCTCTACGCCAAGAAATGACTGCTATTGAACAGGGAACCTGGCAGCCTCCCGACAAACCCCATTTCATAGTACGCGCACGGACCCTCTCGCGGACAAGCGGGGGAAAGGGCCGTCAGGAACAACGCCCAGGTCCGTTCCGGCGCTTCACTTCATCAGATGGTTTGGCGATTTATGTCGGAAGAAACGCGCGCGAGAACGACGAGCTGACGTTCGGCCTCGCCAAGAGCGACGACCTCTGGCTGCATGCCCGTGGCACGCCTGGCTCACACGTCGTAGTGCGCCTCGAAAAAGGAGCCGACGTGCTCCCGGAAACCCTGCGCGATGCGGCAACGTTGGCCTTGCTATACAGCGATCTCAAAAAGAGCGGGAAAGGCGAGATCATCTACACCAGACGCAAGTGGGTGAAAAAGGCTAAGGGGCAGGCGCCAGGAGCCGTCCTTGTCACCCAGGAGAAATCGCTGCATGTGAGTCTGGAGAAGAAACGGCTGGATGCACTCAAGTCCCGATCAACTCACGAGTAACTGTTCGAATCTCCCACTGCCTTTCCTTGCATTCCCTTACCATGCTACAGTGCCCATATATGGGCACATCCTCGTCACAGACCGCCTCGCTGCGAATCATCAGGGCACTGATCGCATGCAACGGGCTGCACGAGTTCGAGCACATATTGAGTCAGGAGCTAGTCAAGATATTGGAATGCGACCTTGCAGGTTTTTATCTGTACAGCGAAACGGCGAAAGCGTTCGCTCCCGTTTCAGACCTGCTGACCAACCCTGAATCTCCCTGCTATCTCATCGGGCAACTGCCTGCAGAGGGGACGATAAAAGAAATCGTGGTCCAGCGCGGCCAAGCAATCCTGGAAAACAACCTAGCCGCTTCTTCCTGGGCTGAAGCTGTCGTCCTGAAAACTGCGATGTTCCAGACCGCTTCTGTTCTCATCGCCCCATTGACCGTGACGCCTCCGACGGGGATTCAGCCCCCTCGTACAATCGCGATCATGGTCGCCATCGCCATCGGTAGAGCCAACGCGTTTACCGAAGATGATCGACTGTTCCTCGAACAGCTCGGCATTCAGTTGGGCCCAGTCCTTCAAAGTGTCCTCGCATCGGAAGAACGTGACGCGCTCATGGCGATCAACAGCCAGGTTGTCGTCGGCACAATGACGATCGATCAACTCATGCCGGTCGTACGAGACATGCTGCACCGCGTCGTGAGGCAAGACATGACCGGGCTGGTGCGATTCGTCCAGTCGCCACAGGGGCCGTGGTTCGACTTCGTCTATCGCGAAGGCATCGACATCGATCTCGCACAGCTCCAGCAGTTTCCCTTCGAACGAATGGCCCCAGCCGAAATGGTAGCCACCGGGAAGCCGCTCCTCATCACCGGACACAACCACGAACGGTTCCCGGAACATACCTACATTGAATCTGTCGGCATCCTCTCCTACATACTCTGCCCCTTGACCGTGCAAGGGACGCCCTATGGATTCTTGGCAATCGGCTGCCAACGCCGCAATGCATTTTCTGAGCGAGATCTCGCATTCGCCGAGCAGATTGGATTTCACCTGTCGCAGGCCATCACAAACTTCACGGCGTATGAGGAAATCCGATCACTGAAAGAGCAACTCGAGCAGGAAAACGTCTACCTACGCGATGAGATGAAGGCCTCGGTCGACTTCAAAACCCTGGTCGGTGAAAGCCCTGCGTTACAGAAAACGCTAAAGGCTATTGAGAAGGTCGCACCGACCGATTCAACGGTGCTCATCACAGGGGAAACGGGCACGGGGAAGGAACTGGTCGCTCAGGCTATTCATCACCTCTCGCCACGGAAAGAGAAACCGTTAATCACGGTGAACTGCGCCGCACTACCGCCAAGCTTGATCGAGTCCGAACTCTTCGGTCATGAGAAGGGTGCTTTCACGAATGCCACGGCGCGAAAAATGGGCCGCTTCGAACTTGCGAATGGTGGCACCATCTTCCTGGATGAAATCGGTGACCTGCCGCTTGATCTGCAAGCGAAGTTTCTGCGCGTGCTCGAAACGCAGGAGCTACAGCGAGTCGGCGGTACGCAGACGATCACGCTGAACCTGCGCGTGCTCGCGGCGACCAACGTCGATGTGGAGCAGGCCGTCAAGAAGGGCCTTTTTCGATCGGATCTCTATTATCGGCTGAACGTGTTCCCGATCCGGATCCCCCCCCTCCGAGAACGTCGCGACGATATCCCCATGCTCGCACGGCACTTCGTGAAAAAATATAGCGAACGGCATCGCAAGACTGTCACGCGTATCGGCAGCCCCACACTGAAGGCACTCGCATCGTATGACTGGCCCGGCAATGTGCGTGAACTTGAACACGTGATTGAACGCGCCGTCATCGTCTGCCAAGGACCGGTTCTGACCATTGAGGAGCTAGATCAGCCCGCTCAGGATGACCGAGCGGGCATCTCGCCACGCACGCTGGCCGATGCCGAACGCACCCATATCATGGAGACACTCAACCAGACCAATTGGGTTCTGGCCGGTACGCATGGCGCAGCGGCCCGCCTTGGGATGAAACGCTCGACCCTGCAACATCGGATGAAGAAACTCGGCATTCGACGCCCATCCCTCCGTTCAAAATAATCTGCCCATATATCGGCACCCTACTTCTCCTCTTGCCAACATATCGGCAGACCCAATGACCTGCCACCCAAGTCTCAATCTGCTTGCTGTCATCACTTTTCGCTCTTGCCTCAGCCACTTGCACCCCACTGACCGCACAGTTCTCCTCCATGGCACCGTCCCTGCTCTCTGTCTCTGCCATGGATCCTCGTACGCCACTCACGCCTGAATATCTGAGCCGTACCATCGAAGGCTACTTCGCTGAACGGCAAGCCAAGTTGCTTCCTTCCGGCGAGCAAACGAAAGACGGAAAACAGTTTTCCTGGTGTGGCGATGTGCTGGAATTCCTCACTGAGGGCCTTGTTGAACATCTAGCCGCTAGAGGCGTTACCTTCTCGAAATCATTTCCTGGCCCCTTCCGGCTCATGGATGAAGAGCAACTGGCGAACGGCGACCATGTGCGGAGATTCTGGACGCTGGCGCTCAACCATGGGTGCCCCATTGCCCGACTCTGCACCTACTTCTTTCATCGGCACGACCAAATTCCGCTGCCCCATCCGCCACAAGTGGTGGCCTTCCCTCCCGATCATCCGGAACCCGAGGCAGCGGAATGAACTACGTGGCGCTCAAAATGCTCTTCGGCGATCGCGCCAAGTACCTCATGCTGCTGTGCGGCTTGACCTTCGCCGTGATGCTGATCGTCCAGCAGGGTTCTATTTTCTGGGGCCTCATGATCTGGTCCCAGTCCAGCATCAGTAATCTCAACGTGCCGATTTGGGTCACGGATCCAGGCATTGCACAAGTCGATGAGGTCAAACCGATCGCCGGCACCGCCGTCGATCGCGTCCGTAGCGTCCCCGGTGTGGAATGGGCCGTGCCCCTCTATAAAGGTCTCCTGCGGGCTCGTCTCTCAAACGGGGAATACCATCAGATCACATTGGCCGGACTTGAATCTTCGACCCTCATCGGACGTCCCGCCGACGTCCTCGAAGGCCGATTCGAGGACATTTTACAGCCGGACGCCGTCGCGTTAGATCAGTGGGCGGTCGAGAGAATGGGGGGCCCCACCGTCATTAAGGTCGGCACGATCTTCGAGTTAAATGACAAGCTCGCTCGCGTCGTCGCAATTGCCAAGACGCAAAAGAGCTTCACGAATATTCCCGTGGTCTACACAACCTATGAACGTGCCATCCGTTATGTGCCGCGCGAGCGCCGGACCCTTTCCTATGTCCTGGCCAAACCCAAAGACGGAGTCCCCGTCGAAGAAGTGACCAGGCGCATCCGCGAACAAACCGGCCTGGGTGCGTTCACGGCCGAAGAGTTCGAATGGAAGACCATCTGGTGGGTACTCAAGAACACCGGCATCGGCATCAACTTCGGCACCACCATTCTCTTGGGGTTTATCGTCGGAATGGCCATTGCCGGACAAACCTTTTACTTGTTCACAGTCGAAAACCTTCGACAGTTCGGCGCGCTCAAGGCCATGGGCACATCAACATTTACCTTAGCGCGGATGATCCTCTTACAAGCTTTCACCGTAGGTCTGACCGGCTACGGCGTCGGTATCGGACTCGCAACGGTATTTGGATTTTTGACCGCACAGAGCGGCGGGCTCCCCTTCATCGAAACCTGGCAGTTACTACTCCTCGTACTGGTGGCTCTTCTGGCCATCTGTACATTTTCGGCGTTGATCAGCATTATCAAACTCGCCCGGCTGGAACCGGCGATTGTCTTTCGGTGAGCACGATGGACAGCCAAACACAACCAGCGGCAGTCCGCGCACGCGGCATCGTCAAATCGTTCGGTACCGGCGACACAAAAGTCACAGTCCTCAGGGGTATCGATCTCGACATCTATTTGGGCGAGATGCTGTTGCTCGTGGGCGAATCAGGCGGCGGGAAAACCACGCTTTTGTCCGCCATCGCCGGCATCCTCGACATCGATGACGGTGACATCGACGTGCTGGGCGTGCCGCTCGGCGAGCTGCCGGCAGGTAAGCGCACGACATTCCGGGGCCAAACGATGGGCTTTATCTATCAGCAGTTCAATCTACTGCCCGCACTGACTGCAGCCGAAAACGTGGCGGTGCCGCTCTTGATCCAGAAGATCGGACTGCCCGAAGCCTTGCGACGAGCACGAGCCATGCTCGACCGTGTCGGCCTTAATGACCGGGCGGAGTTCCTGCCCAAGAACTTGTCCGTCGGACAGCAACAGCGGGTAGCCATCGCCAGAGCCCTGGTCAATGAACCGCGTCTGCTTATCTGCGACGAACCGACCGCGGCGTTGGACGGCCCGAACGGAGAAAAGATCATGGAACTCTTGCGCGAAGTCGGGCGATCGCCGGACCGTTGTGTCATCGTCGTAACACACGACAGCCGCATCTTTCACTTCGGCGACCGCCTGGCCAGACTCACGGATGGACGGATTGTCAGCATCGAACCGATCGCACGAGAGGGAACGGCATGATCATCATGAAACGATTGAGCGTCTGGCTGGCCCTTGCCGGCGTGGGGTTTGCCGCCTGGATTCTCATCGGAGCCAACAAGACAGAGCCGATGCCGACGCCGATCTCAGAGCCCCCGCGGTCACCGTACGAACAGACCGTCGCGGCGTCAGGCATTATCGAAGCCATGAATGAGAACGTCCGCATTGCCCCCCCGGTCGCCGGCTTGATTACCAAAGTGTTCGTGGCAGTCGGCGAACAGGTCATGGAGCAGGCTCCGATTTTTCAACTCGACGATCGGGATCTGCGCGCCCAATTGCTGACCCGCGAGGCGGCAATTCCTCCGCTGCAAGCCCAGATCGATGAGCAACAGTACCGGATCGGAGATCTCGACACGCAATTGCGGCGACTCAAGTCAGTGCACGATCAACGAGCCGTCAGCGAGGACGATCTCAAACGCACCTGGTACGCGCTGGAAATGGCGAAACGCAGCTTGCAACGCTTCAACGCGAATCTGAAACAGGCCATTGCCCAGCGCGAAGAGATCACGATCCTACTTGACCGCCTAACCGTCCGCGCTCCGCGCAATGGAACCATCTTGCAGGTCAATGTTCGAGCGGGAGAATACGCCACCCCAGGATCGAGCGAGCCGCTCATGCTGCTCGGAGAGACCCAGCAACTGCAAATCCGGGCCGACGTCGACGAGGTGAATGCACCGCTGGTCGTTCCACACGCATCAGGAGTGGCCTCCCTCAAGTCCATGGCTGGCACGAAGATTCCCCTAACTTTCGTCCGCATCGAACCCTATGTGGTGCCCAAAAAATCGCTGACGGGAGAAAACACTGAACGAGTCGATACACGGGTCCTCCAGATCATCTACCGGTTCGATCGCCCGCCATTCCCCGTCTATGCCGGGCAACAGGTCGACGTCTTCATCGAGCGGCGAGCCTCGAACAACCCCGAAGGCGCACAACCCTCACCGGTTCCCCCACCACAGAGCAAGGCGCCATGAGCACCACTGGCAACAGTCTGGCGATTATGCTGATGAGTCTGATCCTCTCTTCCTGCCTGCAAGGGCAGGATTACCAACGCCCGCCGGTGGAAGTGCCTGACGGCTGGTCACGTATGACCAACACGACCGACACCTCGATTGCTTCTGATCACCAGCCGGAGGCTGCGTGGTGGAAGGCCTTTCAAAATGAGGAACTCAGCGGTCTGATTGAACAAGCCCTCCAGCAAAACCATGACGTAAAACGGGCGCTCGCCCGGGTCCTCGAAGGGCGCGCTTCCGTCATGTCGGCTACCGCAGGCCTCTATCCCCAAATGAATCTCTCCAGCAGTTACAGCAACATCGCCGTGTCCAAGAACACCTTGGCTGGCTTGGGGCTGGCAACTGGACAACAATCGGGGCCAAAAGTATTTGCCACTCCTGGAACAACGTTCGATCTCTGGAACAGTGCCCTGGATCTCCGGTGGGAAATGGACTTCTGGGGCCGTATTCGACGCGGACGTGAAGCGGCAGTGGCCGACGCTCAGGCAATCGAACAGGATGCCCGTGCCGTAGCACTGACGCTGGTCAGCGACCTGGGGCAGTCCTACTTCCGGATCAGGGAACTCGATGAGCAACTGGACATTGCCAAGCGAACCCTGGACGTCCGGCAAGAATATCTCGACATTATCCAGAAACGTGCCTCGGTCGGCTTGGCCTCCGATCTGGACGTGAAACGCACTGAAGTGTTGGTTGCGGAAGCGGCGGGCCTCATTCCTGACCTGGCTAGAACGCGGGCCTTGGAAACGCATCGACTGGAGGTGCTGACCGGGATGTCACCTGGATCGCTTGATCTTCAGAGCAAACCCCTCCGTACCGTCGTGATTCAGCCGAACATTCCTGTCGGGCTCCCCTCTCAGCTTTTGGAGCGGCGCCCGGATATTCTCCAAGCAGAAGCCACGCTCATAGCCTCCAATGCCCGTATCGGCCAGGCTCGCGCCTATTTCTTTCCGACTCTCTCCATCACCGGCCAAGGTGGCTTGCAGAGTGCCGAGTTCTCCAACTGGTTCACCGGCAACAGCTCGAATTACAGCATCGGTCCGTCGATCATCCTGCCGATCTTCCAGGGAGGGACCAACCTCGCTCGGTTGGATTCGGCGGAATCGCGCTATGTGCAGATGCTGGAGAGTTACCAGCAGACTATTTTACTGGCCTTTCGGGAAGTCGCAGATGTACTGACTTCACTGCGCGCGAGGGCGGAACAGCTCGCACGACAACGTGAGCAACTTTCTGCTGCGCAGGAAGCCGTGCGATTAGCTGACATCCGATACCGCACGGGCCTGGTGAATTACTTGGATGTACTGGATGCACAGCGAACGGCGCTGGCAGCAGAGACCCAACTGGTCCTCACCGAACGCACCCGCTTGACTGATATGGTCAGCCTCTTCAAAGCGCTGGGAGGAGGCTGGACGCCGTCATCCAACAGAAACCCTGCCTGACCCTCTCCCTATTCATGCTGCCAGAAACGTGGATTATCTCGCCATGGACTCTGTCCGGTACTATGCTATCGATAAGGTAACCACACTATGTCGGAGCAGCAGGACATCGTGTCTCGTTCCGTGCCCCCGACCATCCTGGTGGTCGATGACGAGCTGACCATCACGAAGCTGTGCAAGACCATCCTTCAGCAGGCAGGTTTTTTGGTCCTTGATGCAGACGGCAGTCCAGCGGCCCTTAAAATCTGCACGCAGCACGAAGGGCCCATCGATCTGCTGCTCACAGATCTCATCCTCCCCCCTCCAGGCTTTCAATTGGCCTCAAACTCCAATCAATTCCCCCACGTGCACGGTCACGAACTGGCCGTCCGCGCGCTTCACATACGAAAACACCTGCGAGTGGTCCTCATGTCCGGCAATATCGACCAGGATTTGGCAGGGTACGGCGTACGCAGGGGGGCCTTCCCATTTCTTCCCAAACCGTTTGAGCACCAAGCCCTGGTGGCACTCGTGCGACAGACGCTTCTCGCGCCTCCACCTTCGGTCGAGAGTCTGACAGCGGACCCGCCAGGAATTCCAACAGTCGGTGATGGGTGGGTTGATTAGCTGGCGGTCCCTCCATCCTCAGACCGGGCGAACCTCTCTCGTCACGCGGTAAAAAACGAACGGGGGTTGCCATGGCAACCCCCGTTCTCGTCTTGGCACCTAACAGAACTTACGGGTGGCCGGTCATGAACCATCCGGCAATTGAGAGTCTCCGCCGATCACCTGCCACGTGATCCACCCGACACACACGGTGGAAGCGAGGAACCGTGAACATCACGAGAGAGCCTGGCCGAGGCTCGATACAGTGAGTCACTTCGAGATCCGGCTGCGCAGAGCTATGCGTCTTCCGCTGCGCATAGATGATAAGTTCTCCGCCCCAATCCGAGCGCCACTCGTCATGAAAATAGCTCACCAGCGCGATACGGCGACGGGGCGCCGTCGCGCCTCCCCTCGCGTAGCCTTGGTCTGTATCGTCATGGGTCAGCAGGCAATCTCCAGCCGCGTACGAGTAATAGCTGAAACCCACGTGCCTACCGGTGATATTCGGGAAGGACTCCATATAGGCCTGAATGCACGGCAACTGTAAGCGCGAGAGCAATCGCTGCCCTTGGTCTCGGCCGATCTCCGCTTTGGCCCAGTTTCCAGCATTCGGAAAATCTTCCCTGACCTTCGGCAGGTCCACCAGACTCTTCCAGACTGCCTGCCCCATCCCCTCGCGGAAGAACTGCCGCTCCTCCGGCGACCAGAAGTTCTCGACGACCAGAACGGGATTCGCGTGAAAAGAAAATGAAGACAGGTTAGCCAATGGTCCGGCTTGGGACACCGATTCAGGTTGAATACTCACCCCACTCCTCCTGAGAAGCGTGATCCGACAGCCTCCAGACTCACCACATCATAGCATCCCGCCGCTCAGTTGATCAGCCAGGCTGGCAAAAAAAAGGGCTGCCACCTGTACGATGGCAGCCCCAACACACATGCACGATTGAAAATTACCAGCGATCGCGCTTACCGCCGCCATCGCTACGGCCGCCACCACCGCCAGTGCGAGGCTCCTGGGGACGCGCTTCATTCACGGTTAAGGTCCGACCACCCATTTCCGTACCATTGAGAGCGGTAATGGCTGCCTGCGCCTCCGCATCAGAGGACATCTCGACAAAGCCGAACCCGCGGGCCTGTCCCGTAAACTTATCCGTAATGATCCGCGCGGAAGCGACAGCGCCATGCCGCCCGAACAGATCACTCAACTCCTGCTCAGTCGCCGAGTAGGGTAGCCCACCGACATAGATTTTTGAACCCATCTGGGCTTCCTCCTTTTGAGTAAATGATATTGTCTTGTACGCGAGGAACGGGGAAGGAGCGGGCCGAAGACGCGAAAGATGCGGCGGCTTAGGTCTGACTTCCGACGAGATTCTCGGGCAAAACAACATCGATGCTGCAGACCTGCATGTTTCGCTCCACCTCACCGCCAGGCCCCTGCGATAGGATGGTGGTAGGCTATCACAGCCCTCTTGAAAATGGCAATCCGAGTCCCCTGATCCCCTGTCAACTTACTCCCCGATCCGCACTAACAGTCCCCGTTCTCGGCACAGTTCGAACGTCCAATGGAAGGCAGCAATGACCATGCCAAGAAACACTATATTGAGACCGGTCGCCCACCCGAGATGGGCCATCGGATCGGGAGAACCATTGAGCACGGCGCGCATCCCTTCAAACACATGGGCGGCCGGGTTCATCCATGCAATGGCCTGCAGCCACCCTGGAAGCACCGCCATCGGATAAAACACACAGGAGACGGGCTGGAACAGGAACACCATGCTCCAGGCCAGGACTTCCGCCTCCTGGCCAAATCGCATAATGAGTGCCGTGGTCAGGACCCCGATAATCCACCCCGTCACCACGAGATTTAACACGAACGGAACCAGCCATATCCCGATCACGAAGATGTTGTAGGAGTAGAACAGCCCCGCGCAGACGACCATGACCACGGAGACGACCATGACTTTAAGCACACTCATCACCATCGTCGCCGCGAGAAACTCGCTCGGTTTGAGCGGACTGGCGAACAAGTTCATGAGATTTCTCGCCCATATCTCTTCCAGGAACGAAATCGTAATCCCCTGCTGAGCTCGGAACAGGATATCCCACAGGATCAAGGCCCCCAAAAGAAACGTCACCACCCCAGGAATTTGTCCCTCGAATCTCATGAGGTAGGCCGAAATGAATCCCCAGATGACAAGGTCCAGAAACGGCCAATAGAAAATTTCCATCATACGCGGCAAGCTGCGCCGGTACAGGTACAGATGCCTCGCCACCAACGCATAAATCCGATGGAACTTCATAGAGATCAGCCTGAAAGTCATCAAGCCACACGTCGTCAAGTCGCGAACAAGTCCGAGAACTTTATGACCTGATGACGTTATGACTTTTGACGTTTTTTATGTTTCCCGCGCCAACTTCACAAATACATCTTCCAAATCCGCCTGCCCAAACCGTGCCACAATCTCCTGCGCCGTCCCCTCCGCCACAATCTTTCCCCGCTGGAGGAAGATGATCCGGTCCGACATCTCTTCCATCTCGTGCATATTATGCGACGTATAGAGCACGCTGAGTCCGGACGATCGTCGCTCTTCCTTGAGGAAGCTCCGAATCTTTTGTGCGATATCGGGATCCATACTCGCGGTCGGTTCGTCGAGAAACAGAATCTTCGGTTCGGTCAAGAACGCCTTGGCCAGCCCAAGACGAGTGCTCTGACCAGAAGACAGCTTGCGTGTCACTTTATGACGAAACTCCCCCATCTCAAGCCGCTTCACGATGTCATCGACCTTCTCTTGGATGTGAGACAGCCCATACAGCCGCGCAATCACCCAGAGGTTCTCTTCGACCGTAAGCGCCTGAGGCAGTGAGACATAGGTCGAAGAAAAGTTCACTTGTTCAAGAATGGCCTCCCGGTGTGTCGCCAGATCGAGTCCAAACATCTGAATGGAGCCGGCGGTTGGTGTCACGACCCCGAGCAGCATCTGAATGGTAGTGGTTTTCCCCGCCCCGTTCGGGCCCAGCAATCCAAGAATTTCTCCCGGTCTGATGTCGAACGAAATATCGTTGACGGCAGTAAACTCGCCGAACCGTTTCGCCAGATGTTGGACGTGCAGGACAGGTGTAGCCATGAATGATCAGCGACTTAGCAGGATGCCGAAAAAATATTGTGGCCCGCTAGAACTCCGATGGTCGCCCGTCCGGGACAGGCCCGGTCTGTCTTGTCTACTTGTTTGAACCAGACTAACCAGAGAGACCAGACAGACCGAACGGACTACATGAACAAGACAGGCTGGCGGACTTGTTCAGCTTTCTATTAGTTGAAGAGCAACGCGTTGCTGATCTTTTCAGAAAGATGGCAAGTGTCGCATGCCCGGCTCACGATCTTTCCCTCATGCTCTGTCTTCCCGTCGTGGCATCGGAAGCAATCCGTGAGGGCCCTTGTCCGTAAATACGAGCCCTCCGGATGGTCGGGATACCAGGGTTTATCGTCAGCCGAAAGATGCCCGCGCGGTATGACAATCGGATAGCCTTTGATCGGCTGTTCATGCACGACCCCGGAATGGCACGTCGTACAACCCTCCCCTTGTCCGCGCTTCGCAAACGCCTCGATATGTTTACGATGGCTCATGACCAGACCGACTTTGTTGACCGGAGGAGGCAGATCGCGCAGGGCGACCTCGGACAGACGAAGAATGTTTCGATGACAACTCAGGCAGACAGCGGAATCGACTTTCGCCTGTAGATTATGGGGATCGGTCGGGACGCCGAACAGGTAGATCGCCACATCCTTCGTCCCCGCCCAGGCTTTATCGCGGAGCCAGCCCTCAATGCCCGGTCGCACATGGCAGGCGACGCAGGTCACCTCTCGATGCGAGGATTTCACCCAACTCTCATACGAGGGGGCGATGGTATGGCAACCGGCACAGAATGTCGGCTGACTGGTGAGAGGGATGGCCACAGCGCCAAGCGCCATGGCACCAGCAACAAGAACTAGGACGATGGCTGCTTTAGGTTTCCAGCCCATGCTCCGCACGAGACTGCGATCTTGGGAACTGCTTCATGATCAAGGCGGCCACGCCGACGACATCGTCCAGGCCAAACACTGGAATGTGTAAATCGACGGGCTTGTCCGATACCACCGCGAGTAACCCTTCCATGGAAACAGGGATTTCGCCGATCTGCTCACGGACGATGACAATCTTCGGATAGCCTTCGTGTTTCCATCCTTCGGCAATGATCAGGTCATAGGTGTGATCGAGAAACCGGTCCCGCACATCTTCGACATTCATCTGATCGGCCACATCGGCAAACATCGCCATACTCCCCTTGGAAAGTACCATCACGCTGCTGGCGCCGGCTCGCTTGTGGCGCCAGCTATCTTTCCCTTCTGTATCGAGGTCAAACCCGTGTCCGGCATGCTTCACCGTCGCCACCTTGTAGCCGGCCCGGACCAACTCAGGAATCACGCGCTCGATCAGCGTGGTTTTTCCGCTGTTCGACCGACCGACAAACGAGACAATAGGTACGGCCATGGATGTAACTGGTCAATCGTCATTGGTCCCAGGCGCTCAAGAATGCTTCTCGCCATTGACCAGTAGCTGATGACTATTGACCTCCTTTCCTTATTCGCAACAGGACAGCCGGTGAGGACCAGTGTGGGCATGCTCTGCGTGATTGGCCCAGGCTGCTCCGCTCAACAGTTGAACCGATACCAGATCGCCCGGGTTCACCCGTTCAACTTCGACGGGGATATCGATCAAACAATTGGCCTTCACCATGGAAGTCAACATTCCAGACCCTTGCGCACCAGTCGTTCGAACCTTGAAGACCCCGTCTTCTCGAGTGAGCACACCCCGTAGAAAGTGGCGCCGGTCCGTGCGTTTTGAAAACCTCTCCTGGAAGATCGCCTGCACGACCGGCCGACCGTAACTCCGGTGTCCGCTCATTTTGAGCATTGCCGGCCGCACCAGCTGCTCGAACGTCACCATGGAGGACACGGGATTCCCCGGCAAGCCGAAGGCCAGTTTACCCTGAATCCTGCCGAAGGCAAGCGGCTGCCCCGGCCTGATCGCAAGTTTCCAGAAATTCATTTCTGCGCCCAGTTCGTGGAAAACCGCCTTCGTGAAATCGTAATCACCCATCGACACCCCACCGGACAGCACCAGAATATCTGCCGTCAGTCCATGCGATATCTTCTCCTTCAGCGCCGCAGGCGTATCCCTCGCAATCCCCAGCAATAGGGGAATGCCACCCGCCTCCTGGACCGCTGCCGCAATCCCATAGCTATTGGAGTTGATGATCTTTTCTTCGCTGAACCGTTCGTCCAAATCTGCCAACTCATCACCGGTCGAAAGGATCGCCACACGGGGCCGTTGATAGGCAAAGATGAACGACTTGGCAAGGATCGCCAACATCCCCGCCTCACCCGGACGAACCTGGGTCCTCTTGGGGATGATGCACTCGCCCTTCTTGACGTCTTCTCCTTGCGGCCGAATGTTGGCGCCTTGCTGTTCCGGCTTGAAGACGCGAACGGAATCCGCGGTATGTTCCGTGTCTTCGACCTTTAAGACCGTATCCGCTCCCTTCGGGATCGGAGCCCCGGTCATGATGCGAATTGCCTGCCCCGCTCCGACGGATTTTGAAGGCATCTTGCCTGCCGCCACATCTTCGATCACCGTGAGCGTCACCGGTTTCTGAATCGCGTGCTCCTGTTTAATATCCTCCCACCGCACTGCAAACCCGTCCATCGCACTGTTGTTCCAGGGCGGATTGTCCCGTTCCGCCACGATGTCCTCGCCAAGGACACGACCGAGTGCGTCGAGGATCGAAATCTTCTCCAAGCCCAGAGTCGGCGTAGCCTCCAACACGATCCGTTGCGCTTCTTGTAGTTGCGTGAGCCCCTCTGTCGTGTCTATGGACTTCACAGTTTCTCCTTCGTCAGTGCGCCTGCCGGGATGCAATGTTCACGAGCGACCCGCGCTTCTTGCAGAACGCTTCGACCTTGTTGGCAATGTCGTGATAGGCCTCGGCCGTTGACGTGTCAGAATTAAACATCGCAAATGGCTCACCAGCGTCAGACTGGATCACAACATCGGGATCGAGGGGAATGCGCCCGAGGAAGGGTACGCCCATATCAATCGCGGAGGCTTCTCCGCCGCCTTTACGGAACACCTCGATTTGGTTGTGACAATGGGGGCACTCTAATCCGCTCATGTTTTCAACAATCCCAATGATCGGGACTTCACTATCTTTGCAGAAAGTGACCGACTTGCGGGAGTCCAGCAAGGCCACTTCCTGGGGCGTCGTAATGATCACTGCGCCGCTGACATTGCCGAGCAAATCGATGGTCGTGACCGATTCGTTGCCCGTTCCTGGAGGTAAGTCGACAAATAAGAAATTGAGATCCTGCCACTCGACACCGCCCAAGAGTTGGTTGATGAACTCATATTTGTACGCATCGCGCCAGATGATCGGATCGTCCGAATTCTGCAACAAGAAGGACATCGAGGCGATCTTGAGGTTATACGCCTGAAACGGGATGATCCCGCCTGAGCTGCTGATCTTGAGTTTCTGCCCTTCGGCCCCCACCATCTTTGGAATATTCGGGCCATGGATATCCATGTCACAAATGCCGACATGCCACCCTTTGAGTGCGAGGCTCACGGCGAGATTCGTCGTACAGGTACTCTTCCCGACTCCACCCTTGTTACTCATAATGAGCACTTTGTATTCGATCCGCTCCATCCGTTTGGCCACCAACCAGCGGCTGTGCCCCTCCTTGTCCTTCTGACAGGTTTCGTTCTCATCGCATATCGCGCAGGCCCACATATATACGCAGGCATCGCTGCCGCCGGAGGTAGGAGGTTGAATGACGTTTAATTCACGAGCCATGCATCTTCCTTCTGTAGAACGTTTCGCCCGATTTGCGCGTTCCCGTCATCGCTGTCGACCTTTCGGCACGCCGACGTAGTCGCCCTCTCCTGCCGACGGCGCCTGGCCGTTTCCTGCCGCTGCGGTAGCCACGGCCGGCACACCAGACTTTTCCGGCACCGGCTTCTTCTTGTTGAAAAACCCAGCGCTCACAATTCCGATTTCGTAGAATACATACATCGGCAAGGCCATGAGACATTGGTTGAAGGGATCGGGCGTGGGGGTAAGAATCGCGGCAAAGATGAACGACCCCAGCAGGGCCCACTTGCGATACCGCTTGAGAAAGGGCGCATCGACCCACCCAAGCTTCGCCATGAGAGTGATCGCGAGCGGGACTTCGAAGATCAGCCCGAACACCATCAAGAACCACAGGGCAAATCCGACGTATTGCGCAATCGAGATCTGGGGAACGAAGCCGGCGTTGATGCCATAGGAGACCAAAAAGTTGAGCGCGAATGGAAGCACGAAGAAAAATGAAAAGGCCACCCCTGCGTAAAAAGCCACGGCGGTCAACAGCACAAACGGCGCGACGAAACGTCGTTCCTGGGCATGGAGACCCGGCACGACAAATCGCCAGATTTCCACCAGAATGTACGGGGTCACGGCGACGAGAGCAAAGAGCCCGGCCACCTTGACGCTTTGCCATAAGGCTTCAGCCGGCGCGAGAAAGACGAACGGAACGGTCGGCAGATCGGTCGGCACCCACGACAAGGATCCCGGCACAAACATGTTCTGGAGGGGGATGCGAAGCCACTTGACCAACGTGTCGGCATAGAAAAACGTGCCGACAAACACCACGGCGGTGATGATAACCGCGCGTGTCAACCGGACCTGGAGCTCCACGAGATGCTCCATCACCGGCATTTTCTTATCTTCCAGCGGCTTAAAGATCGTGTCTTGCAGCCACTGGTTTAATGAATTCAGGCCGTAGGGCATACGAACCGTTCATCCGATGGTTGGCTGCGACCGCTCGGATGCCGAGCGGTCGCAGCCAGCGTCATGCGTGTTACTTGGGATTGATCGCGACAAACAGGTTATTCCCCTGCCGGCTCAGGAGCAGGACGGCCAACTCGTCTTTTTTCAACTGACTCGAGGCTTTCTGGTAGTCTTCGAGCGTCTTCACGACTTCGTGGTTCACTTCCTGAATCACGTCGCCGCGCTGCAGACCCGCCGCTTCCGCAGCGCCGCCGCCCTCGACCGACGTCACGACGACACCCGTCATCTTCGCCGGGATGTTCAATTGACTCATCGTGGCCGCGTCCAACCCCTGCACACGGAGAGAGGCCAAGACATTATCCGGTGGCTGCACCGTCTCGACCGGTTCCTTGGGAGCTGACGGCTCCTTCTTTGCCAACATTTCATCCGTCGGTCTCTCCGCCACCTTCACGGCGATCGTCTGTTCCTTGCCGTCTCGCAACACCTTCACCTGCGCATCCTTGCCGACTATCGTGCGCGCGACCAAATTTCGCAATTGACTCACGTTTTGGACCTCTTTCCCATTGAACGCGATCACCACATCACCGCGCATTATACCAGCAGCATGGGAAGGGCCGTTCTCGTTCACATCGCTGATGAGTACCCCTTTGTGCTGTTCCGGGAGCTTGAAGGATTTAGCCAAGGCCGGCGTAATCTCTTGAATGGCGACACCCATCCAGCCGCGCACGACCTTGCCGGACTTCTGCAGACTGTCAACGATATCCAACGCGATACTGCTGGGAATGGCAAATCCAATCCCTTCCGACCCCCCGGTCTTTGAGAAGATTGCCGTATTGATCCCAATGAGTTCGCCGCTCACATTGACCAACGCACCACCGGAATTGCCCGGATTAATTGCGGCGTCGGTCTGGATGAAATCTTCATAGTCTGCAATGCCGACGTTGCCGCGTCCCAAGGCGCTGATGATACCCAAAGTCACGGTGGAACTCAGTCCGAACGGACTGCCGACTGCCAACACAAGATCGCCGACCTGCAAATTCTCATACTCAGCCCATTTTAAGGCTGGGAGGCCCTTTGCCTCTATCTTGACTACGGCCAAGTCAGTTTTCGGATCAGTTCCCACCACTTTCGCGCTGAATTCACGTCGATCGCTGAGCGTGACGATAATCTGCGTGGCACCTTCGACCACGTGGTTGTTGGTGACGATAAATCCGTTCGAATCAAAAATGACGCCGGATCCGGCGCTTTGATCTGGGCGTCCATGCCCTCCACCAGGAGGCATCGGCGGAGGAGTCGGGAGCTCACCCCCCGGCGCTTCTTCACCAGGAGGTCCACCAAAGGGGCCTGGCGGCAACGGCGATCTCCGGCCTCGTCCCCCGCCTTCTCCACCCCCGGTCACCGCAATGTTCACCACCGCTGGCGTAACCTGCTTGACGATCTCTGAAAATCCTTGTGTCAGTCCAGCTGAAGCCCCGGCGGCTAAGGCTGTGGGGGCACTCGACAGGACAGTAAACGCAAAGGTACTCATGACCAGACCGATACCTGCGACAAGACCTCGGACATTCCCCCCCTTACTCCGGGTGACCATAACAGCGTTCCTCCACAGGGTTAACCGACGCGACCGCATGAGCTGAACGGTGCATTGTACACTATCCGTTCCGAGGGCTTCAAAGACTAATAGTTCCCGTCGGGCCCTCACCCAATCTGTTATCGCCACAAGAATCGCACGGCCCAGATCCCGCTGTAGGCTTTCTCCGAGGCGAGCAAGAGTCACTGCAGAAAGATTCGGAGCTGCACCAGCTCTGCCTATATGACACCATGACAAGCCCTGTCGATAATGGTCGCTGATTAATCCTCGGGAAGGCGTCGTCGCCGGCCTGGTACGCTGAGGAAACATAATTCCCGATCCGTGCAGGTGGAAGGACGAAGGCACAAGAAACCAAGAATTCCGTGCTGTACATGAGAACGTAACGGATGGCACATCCCCCCACCTCCCGGCCGTACAGATTCGTCCGTCGCGTGACGCTCCTCTCGTACTGGCTCGACCCCATCGGCAGATCGGCCAAAGCTAGCGGAGCCCTCCCCCTTGCAATCCTGCCTGTGGCTCGGCTACCGTACTTCATCTGGGCTCTGATCTGGCGCCCCCGGTTCACCCCAACAAGGCTGGCTTCCTATGCCCCTTCAAGATGCCTCGGGCTCCATCCAATGGTCGATCATTATTCCTGCCCATAACGAAGCCGTCCGCATTCTTCCCTATCTTCGAAGCATCACCTCATACATGCGAGACCGAGGACAACCTTACGAGGTCCTCGTGGTTGACGACGGCAGCACCGATGCCACGGCCTCCGTTGTTGAGACCGCGGCTTCTTCAGCCCCAGAAATTCAGTTGCTCCGGACACCACTGCGCCAAGGTAAAGGCGCGGCCGTGCGACGAGGCATGCAGGCCGCTGTCGGACGACTGCAACTGTTTGCCGATGCGGACGGAGCCACACCGATTCAAGAACTCGCCCGGCTCGAACAGGCCGTGGAGAGCGGAGCCGACCTGGCCATCGGATCACGCGCACTCGCCTCCCGGTTGCCAGACTATGCAGTCCAGGCCCGCTTCTATCGAACTATTATGAGCGACCTATTCAATTCCATCGTGCGGCAGAGCAGCCTTAGAGAGATCACTGACACGCAATGTGGATTCAAGCTGTTCCGCCAGACGGTGGCAGCAGACCTCTTTAGAATCTCCGTAATCGACGGCTATAGCTTCGACCTCGAACTGCTCTATGTGGCACAACAACGCGGATACCGCATCGCAGAAATTCCGGTGAATTGGTCCCATCAGCCCGGCTCAAAATTTCGCATCCTCAGAGATGGGCTCGCCATGCTATGCGAATTGGCCGTGCTCCGACGGAATGGTGCCAAGGGCTATTACGCTTCTCTGTCACCGGCGCCGAATTCTCATTCGGCCGAAGACCGTCGCACGTGAAGTACGAGACAGGCGAGAAACGCACGACGGGCAAGAGCATCGCACCATGCATGAACCGACGTGTGGCGTTCGAAGTTCCAAAACCTCGACCCCTCGGCTACCTTGATTTCCCGCTATTCTCCCCCCTCCCGCCAGCTTTCGCGGGCCTCATCGTATTTCCGCAGCCTGGAATCCCCTATCAGGATGATGGCATGTAGCTCGCACGCCCCCCTCTTCATACTTGCAAGACGCCCCCGCGCCCTGTTGCATTCAGTCTGACAATTCGGTACGGTTTCATGCTTGAATTTCAGCAGCCAAGCCAGATACGGCAGACCGCTTCCCGAGGACATGCTCATCGGACGACACCCAACAGGCTTACCTCAACGACTCACGATACGCTGGGCCGTCCCCTTGATTCTCCTCATTGCAGTGGGTGGGCCGTGGGGATGCGAGAGGCTGACGACATCGTTTCACCGACCCCCCTTACCGGACATGGGTCCGCGTCTGGCCAACTCCGTCAAGCTGACCTTCGACCCCTCCTTGACCAATCTCAAGATGCAGTACATCGATGGGTGCAATAGCCCGCACGAGCTCAACGTGGGGGAGGAAGTCGAATCGATTATGATTGACGCGGCTTCCCAAAATTTTACGGCCGTGACCGTCACCGGTGGAATCGCCGCACCGATCCAGCCCGACGCGGAAATCGTGGTCACGCTCCAACGCTCGGGTCTCAAACTTTGGACTGATCATGTCTATGATCGAGTGCCTGCGGACATGACCCTCGAGACACTCTTAACCTTTAAGGATGCTGCGGGAAATGAGCTTGACCAGCAGACCGTTTCCATCACACACAACCAACGCCTTATTCTAGAACCGACCCAACGCCGATGCGATTACGGCAATATCGGGGAGGTTGTGCATGACGCTGGGGTTGCCCTCTCGACGCAATTCGTGCGCGCCGTTCGGACCCACTTGGCAGCGACGAGCGGAACCGCTCCCGCCACAGCGGGAGCAACGTCGGTGAGACCAATTCTGCCGGCAGCAACCATACCAGCCAAGGGCACTCCCTCGGCCCTCTCGTTTAAGGCCACCCTGCTGGACGAGAACAGTAATTTAGTTTTTGAGGGAGGCGAGCGCATTCGGGTGCGCATCGATCTCGTGAACGGAGGAGAGCAGGAGCTTCCGGGCGCCACGGCGGCCTTGACGGGAACCGCCTCGCTGCTCGTCCAATTTCCTATCACCACGCTCGCGGTCGGACAATTGCAACCGGGCCAATCCCGCTCGATCGAATTTGCGGCGACGTTGCCGCAGGCCGTTGAACAACAGAAGGCCGAAATCCAAGTAGCGGTCTCTAGTTCAGGAACCCGTACTCAGCCGCCGACGCAAACCCTGGCCCTCTCGATTCAACCGACCGGCATCCAGGCCGACGACGTGGACCAAATCCCTGCTGTGGCCACTGGATTTCGGCAGTCCCACACCTACTTACTCTCAATTGGGATCAGGTCCTATCGAGACCAGCAAGTCCCCTCCCGCATGTTCGCTTCCTTGGATGCCGGGATGGTCTCGAGCTACTTTCAGTCCCTCGGTGGGTTGCCGGCCTCTAATGTTCGTCTGCTGCTGGACTGGAAGGCACTACGCTCGGATATTGACGAAGCCCTGTTGGATTGGCTGCCGCCTCATATGAACAAGGATGCGGTCGTCATTGTCTATTTCGCCGGTCTGGCGTCGGTCTCTTCGACGGGAGAGACGTTCCTGGTACCGTACGATGGGACCGCCACGACCACCTCACGAGCATACCCGCTCAAGGATTTGGAGGCAGCGCTGTCTCGCTTAAAAGCGAAACAAACGGTGTTTCTGTTCGATGGCATTGTGTCGCGTATGGGGCTGGACAGCCGAAGCAAGACCGCCCCCCCCCAATGGAATCCCACGGGAAGTTCGACCCTCCATGTCATTGGAACCAGCGGCTTCGGACGGGGGCTGGAGGACGACCAGCACGGACATGGGCTATTCACCTACTATCTACTACGGGCACTGCGTGGCGAGGCCGATACCAACCGGAATGGTGAGGTGACACTCGGCGAAACGGTGACGTATCTCAGCCAGAAAGTGCCCTGGGCTTCCAAGGCCCGCATGAACCAGGAACAGCGCCCGTTCGCTGTTCCGGCCATCCGCCCAACCGACCCTTCCGCTGCCTTAGTATTGACCAAGCTAGCGGCGATCCGGGGCACCGAAGCCCATTAACAGCAGGCTGCTGAAAAAGTTCGCCAGCGCGAAGAAGGTTGAGGTTCAGGCTACGGTTGAGGCTAAGATCAGAACGCCAGATCTTCACTCAACCTTGACCGCGACCTCAGCCTTCCTGCTTGAGGTGGCTCACGACCAAAAGACGAAAAAAGAGGGTGGAGGATTCGATCCTCCACCCTCTTGAACTCACAGCTGCGGCAAAACTACTCGCCTTTGCAGAAGGTCCGTTCGTAGTTGATGATTGTCCAGGCTTCTTGTTCGGTAATCGCGGCGGGGACCAACGGGACCATGCCCGTGCCTGCACTACCATTCTTGATCACCCAGAAGAGCTCGCCATCTTTCCGCTTCTTGTGGAACTTGCAGTTCGTGAAATTGCGGGGGCTCGGATTCAGAATCTTACCAGCCTCGCCCTGGCCATCCCCATTTTTACCATGGCAATTGAAGCAGGTGCCCTTGCCCTCGAACAGCGCCTTTCCTTTAGCAATGTTCTCCGGGGTCGCATCAACCGGATTCTTGTTGGCCCTCGCGTCGCTCATCTGATCCGCCGGAACGCGGGGTTTAAGCGGATCACGCTCTTCGGCGCCGACCACCGAGACCGACAGCAGTATCAGCGCTGCGCTGATTCCCAGAAACTTAGAAAAATGCCCCATCAGACTTCCTCCTTTGTGTTAACCACCGCACATAAATCCGGCATCGGGCCGCTGGCTCATACACCTCAAGTAAAAACGATATAGCGTTCGAAAATATAACAACGGCCTTTCGCTCATGTCAAGCAAAGCTGGGTACCATCGGAAGGTCTCCCTACTCCCGGACTCCTTCACTTCACTATATCCCGTTCCCGGCCTGATACTCACTTCCACTCCGTAGGCTTTTGTGCAGTCCTACCAGCTAAGTATCAAGGCTCGTGCCAGAACACCCGCGCGCGCGACACGATATTCCAGCTAGTTGGGGACCTGCACAGTCCCAGGAGTCTAGGGAGTCTCAAGAGGGTGGCACCATTGCGCCTCAGTCCCTGCTACGGCGCCCCATTATTCGATGTCGCGAGCCTGTACGGCTCTCATCGAATCGAGCCGAGACCGCCAGCCGAAACGAGTGTGGAGGAAACCGTGGTGTGACCGGAAGGACGGTGCTAGTAGGTTTCAAAAACCTATGTTGACACACGGGAGCTTCGATGGTCTGCACGTGTGGCACAAGGAGGAGACCACTCCTGCAGGATGCTCCAAAAGGCTGTCCAGCAAGACCGCAGGGAAACTATTTCTAAGGGGTGGGTGGGATGATCCCAACTGCGCGCGTCCAACGAGGGTCTTCTGAGGCCGCGCGTTGCGCGAGCAAGGGGATCGTCCCAGCCACCCCGCCCCATTTTTCAGCATCTTGCTGAGGGCGGTTAGCGCTTGATGACAATATCTCGTGCGACTTTGCCGCTCGGGCCAAAGGGCTTTAGCGGTTGGCCATTGAGTTCGGCCTTGACCCCCCCGGCGTTACCGAGCGTCAGGATAAACTGGTCCTGGCCTTTCCATGTGGCCTTTTCTCCAGGCCTGAGCAAGGCCTCTTGAGGGCTGCCGCCATCGATTTGAACGACGACCCAACTCAACTCCGTTGCCTCAAGGTCGAGCGCCAACTTTCCCTCCGTTGCTCCAGTCCCTTCGAGTGAAATCCCTCCCAGCGGCCCGTCGCTCCCGAGCGACGAAGGTGCCGGAGCTGTCAGTTCCGGCACAATCAAAGCTGTGGGTCCTGGGCCGGTCACTGGCCCAGCATTCTTGTCTTCGCCCTCCTTGGCTGACACGGCAGCAGTCTCGCTCGGTTTGGTCTTGGGGGCCGGCGGAGCAGGCGAGACCGCCTCAGCCTGCTGGCTTGGCGGCGCATCCAGAGATTCTTGCATCGTTGGAGCGGCCCGCTTGGATCCGGCAGCTGGAATATCTGAGCTCGAACGACGGACCAGGAGCGACGACTGTTCACGGCTTAAGAGAAAGATGAGGGTGAGAATCGCGATGCCGATCGCGATTGCAACGGCTTTTCGATTAGCTTGACGCTTTCGCTCTTCTTCCGCCTGCCTGACTTTCAAACGTTCCCGCTCGACTTGCTTATCATAATAGGCGCCGGCCGATTGCGTAAATCGATGAATTGCATCGTCTTCATCGAGTCCGAGAGACCTGGCATAGGACCGGACAAAGCCTCGCGCAAACACTTGATCGGGCAACTTGGCAAAGTTCCCATCTTCCAATGCCTTCACAAAGTCAGATCGAATTCGCGTTTTGGATGCAACCTCGTCGATGGTGAGCCCCTTGGTCTCTCGCACTTGCCTGAAAAATTCGCCTATCGATTCCATACGTGTCTCTCTACGGCTTAAGCCGTGTCAGCAGTTCCTTCGCGGCTGCAGCATACTCGCCACCCTTGTCGAGCGTCGTGACCTTGGTCAACGTTTCCCGCGAACGTCGTTCGAACCCCATCTTGTAATACACCCGGCCCAGTTCCAGGTGTAATAGAGCCGGAGGAACATTGGGCGGATTGACCACTAAGGCATCCTCAAACGCTTCCATCGCACCCTGGTAATCACTCTCATGAGCCAGCGCCTGGCCAAGATGGAATCGAGCCAGGTCCGGCGTGGCATACAAGGGATTGGTCAGCGCCTGACGGAATGCGGCAATCGCCTCCGTCGACCGCCCCTGTTTCTCCAAAACCTGGCCCAGATAGGTGTACGCTTCCGAGTAATTCTCATCAATCTTCGTCGCAGCCATCAATTCTACCTCGGCTTGAAGAAATTTACCCTGCTGCGCCAAAATATGGCCGAGCCCGTAACGTGCTTCCTTGTTCTTGGGATTTTGCTGCACCGCCTTCTGGAACGACACAAAGGCCTTCTGCTGATCGTGATCCAGGCTCGCGACCCCTTCTTGGTAATACCCTTTTGACTTCTGCAACGACTCATCCGATGTTGCACAGCCAGGCAACCATCCGATCAGCAGGGTCACCCCAAGCAACGGGGGAACAAATTGTCGAGCAACCGAACCGGCCAAGAGAATCGACATCACGAAATATCCTCAAAATGGGTCAATCGCTTAAAGGCTCGAAACCGCTCCTGAATCTCTTTGTAATCCAGGATTTGCAAACGGTCAAGACTAAAGGCTTCTACAGTAAATGACGCCATGACGCTCCCGAAGATGATCGCCTGTTTGAAGGCCTCGACCGAACGATTGCCGGTGGTCGTGAGATAGCCCAGGAAGCCGCCGGCGAAGGTATCCCCTGCCCCAGTGGGATCGCGCACGTCTTCAAGCGGAAAGGCCGGAGCGCCGAACACCTGCTTCTCGTTGAACATCAAGACCCCATACTCCCCACGCTTGATGATGAGGTGCTTGGGTCCCCGCGCAAGTACTTTTTGTGCAACCTTCACCAGATTCGTATCTTCGCCGAGGGCCCGGGCCTCCCCATCGTTAATGATCAGAATATCGACCTGCTCCAAAACCCGCCACAACGCATCCCGCTTGCCGTTGATCCAAAAGTTCATCGTATCGCAGGCAACCAACGGCGGACGCGAAAGCTTCTGCAGTACATCCAGCTGGAGCTCCGGATCGATATTGCCGAGAAACAACAGATCGGGGGACTGGTAGGCCTCGGGAATCTTGGGCCGAAAGGTTTCGAATACATTGAGTTTCGTATCGAGAGTGTGCGCTTCGTTCAATTGATGCGTGTACTCCCCTTTCCATCGAAACGTTGCCCCGGGCCTCCGCTCCAACCCCGTCAGGTCGATGCCACGGCTCTTGAGGAAGGCCAGGTGTTGCGAAGGGAAATCTTCCCCCACTACTGCAATAAGATCGACGCTGGTAAAGTAGCTGGCCGCAGTCGAAAAATACGTGGCCGAACCTCCCAAAACCTCGCTAACCTCCCCGAACGGTGTTTTCACCGTATCTAACGCGACCGATCCGACTACGAGCAACTTCCCCATGGTTTACCGAATTCCTTTCTTCGCAGAAACAACCCGATCGATCAACAAGGCCAGCTTCCGTCGGCGCGAGGCGGGCATCCGATCCGGCGCGGTGATAATGGCATCCTGCAATGCGCGCTGACAGCTGCAGGCCTTGACGTTGGCCACCGCACGCATCGCCGTCCGCAACAGTCGTTTAGCCAACGTAATATTCTGACGGAGCGTGGTCAAGATCGCCTCGACGGTGACAGCCTCTTCCGTCTCATGCCAACAGTCGTAATCGGTTGCCAAGGCCACCGTGGCGTAACAGAGTTCCGCCTCGCGTGCGAGCTTGGCCTCAGGGAGATTCGTCATTCCGATCACACTCGCACCCCACTGACGATACAAGCGGGACTCCCCTTTGGTTGAAAACTGCGGCCCCTCGATGCAAAGATAGACGCCACCCTGATGTACCGTAGCGCCGACCGTATGGGCCGCGTCCAACAATGCCGCACCGAGCGAGGCACAGACCGGCTCCCCAAATGCCACGTGCGCAACAATGCCCCCCTCGAAAAACGTCGAAACCCGCCGTTTAGTGAGGTCGATAAACTGATCCGGCAACACGACGTCGCCAGGCTTGATCGACTCTTTCATACTCCCGACCGCACTCACAGAAATCACCCGGCTCACCCCGAGCGACTTGAGCGCATAGATATTCGCGCGATAGTTGATTTCGGAAGGATTGATCCGATGTCCACGTCCATGCCGCGAGAGAAAAGCGACACGAATCCCGTCCAATTCGCCGAGCACTACCTTATCGGAGGCAGCCCCGAAGGGGGTTTTGACCGAGCGTTCCGTGACCTTTCGAAGCCCCTCGACGTTGTACAACCCGCTGCCACCAATGATCCCGATGTCCGCGCGCGCGGCGTTCCCCAGTCGTGTCATCCTTGGTCTCCAAGTGTAGCGAGAAATCGATCCACCTGTCCGATCACCAGCGCTGCCGTGTGCTGGACCGACTCCGACTCCTCGATCGTCAACCACTGAATCCCCGGTTCCTTTCGAAACCAAGTCATTTGTCGTTTGGAAAAATGTCTCGTGTCCCGTTTGAACCGCCGAACCATTTCAACGACGTCATACTCGCCGGCCAGATACTCTGCCACCTGTCGATACCCCAAGCCCTTCATGGCTGCACTGTCGCGCTGATACCCCTGGGCGAGGAGCAGCTTCGTCTCTTCTATCAAACCGTGCGCCAGTTGCCAATCAATCCGCTCCTCGATACGCCGATACAGCGCGTCGCGGTCTCGGTTCAAACCGATAATCAAGGTTGCGAAAGGCCGCTCGGCAAACCCATGCTCTTGCTGAAACTCCGACATCCGACGACCGGATAACTGGTACACCTCTAGCGCGCGAATCACTTTCGATTCGTCGCGTGGGTGCAACCGCGCTGCAGCCACAGGATCGACATCCACGAGCCTCGCGTAGAGGCGGTCAGATCCTTGGTCCTTCGCCTCCTGTCGCAAGGCCGCCCGCATAATCGGATCGGCCTGTGGGGCATCGCACAAACCCTTGAGGAGAGTCCGCACATAGAGCCCTGTTCCACCCACGACCAAGGGAAGGCGGCGGCCTCGGTAGAGGCGTTCGATCTCATCGAGCGTCTTGCGCCGATACAACCCTGCATTAAAAGATTCATCAGGATCAACGAGATCGATCAGTCGATGGGGAACCGCCTGGCGCTCCTCTGGGACCGGCTTATCCGTCCCGACATCCATGCCGCGATAGACTTGCCGGGAATCAGCCGTGAGTACCTCGGTCTCGAAGGCCTTGGCAACCTCGATCGCGACGCGGCTCTTCCCCACAGCAGTCGGTCCAACCATCACGATGACAGGCTTGAACTGGACCTGCGTCGCGGAAAGCCGCCGCAGCGCTCTCGCTGGAATGGCCATCATGACCATCCAACCCGGCCGAACAACTTGGCTAGCTCATCTGTCGAAAGACGAAACGCCGTGCGGCGCCCATGCGGGCAGGTCATGATCAGCCCTTCCTCCACCCAATCGTGAATCAACTGCTGAATCTCAGGAAGCGCCAAGACCCGTCCGGCGCGCACCGCTCCATGGCAGGCCAGCGACGCCAAGACGGGCTGTGCCCGCATTTCCAGAGACGATGCGCTGTCCCACTCGGTTAAATCGTCGAGCAGATCCTGCACCAAGACCGCCGCATCTACCTTGCCAAGTCCGACCGGCACCCCGCGAATCGCCACGGCCGTGGCACCAAACGGTTCAATCAGGAGGCCGAGTTTCTCCAGATCATCAAGCCGCTTAAGTAACAGAGTGCTCTGCGCCGCCGACAGCTCGATCGGCTCAGGTATCAAGAGCGGCTGCGACGGGATATCCCGGCTTTGCCACCCTCGCCAGAGCCGTTGGAAGAGGACACGCTCGTGCGCCGTATGTTGATCGATCACTTGCAGCTCTTCGCCCACCTGCGCCACGAGATAGGTTCGGAGGATTTGTCCGAACGGCACGATGCCGGGCTTCTCTGCCCGCTGATACGTCGTGGCTGCCTCGTGGGCCAAGGCCAACTGACTCCCCTCGACAATGCCGGACAGAGGCACCGCATCACTCGCATTGATCCGGGAATCCTGTCTGCGAACTGAGATCAATCCTGCCGGTTGAGAATCCCGGAACGATGCGGTCTGCCGCGTGGCCGTGGGAACAAACTCCGGTACCGTCTGCGACAGCCCCGCCTGCGTGAGCCCCAGCACGACCTTCCGCTCGGAACCTCCCAGTGCGTGACGGACTGACTGACGCACCAACTGATGAAGAGCTTCTGTTTCTGCAAAACGGACTTCTTTTTTCGTGGGATGCACGTTGACGTCGAGTCGGTCCGGTTCAATATCCAGAAAAAGCACGAACGTCGGGTGATGCCCTTTGGGCAAAAACGACCCATACCCATCCATGACCGCATGAAACACGGTTGCGTTGCGGATGGGACGCTGGTTGACAAACAGTTCCTGTGGCGTTCTCGAGGACCGTGCATGGATAGGATCGACCATCACGCCGCGGATCGACAATCCCGCTGTCCGGCCTCGTACCTCAATAGTCCGATCGAGAAAAGCCGAGCGATAGACCTGAAGTATTCGATCACGCTCTGCTGTCACCGCTGGATAGTTGAGAATCTCCTGGCCGTTATGGGTCAGGCGGAAGTGCACCGATGGCCAGGCGAGGCCTGCGAGTTGCACGACATGACTGATATGGGAAAACTCGGTCGTGGTCGATTTAAGAAACTTCTTTCTGGCCGGCTGATTGAAAAATAGATTGGAGACGTCGATCCGGGTACCCGGCACAGGAGGCGCGTCCACGATAGAGCTGTTTCCTCCTGCAACAAGGGTGAGCTGCGATCCCACCGTATCCTGCCTGGTCGCGGTCGTCACCAGCACATGGGAGACGGACGCAATGCTCGGTAACGCCTCGCCGCGAAAACCCATCGTCGTCACCGAGGCGAGATCCCGATCGGACCGGAGCTTACTGGTGGCATGCCGCTCGAAGGCGCGGGGAAGATCGGCACGGGTGATCCCTTCTCCATCATCCGTGACTCGAATGAGAGCCAGTCCACCACCTTTCACATCGATCGTGATATGCAGGCCCCCAGCATCGAGACTATTTTCCAGTAATTCTTTGACAACGGCGGCAGGGCGTTCGACGACCTCTCCGGCCGCGATGCGGCTAACTACGTCGTCTGGGAGGACATGGATCTTGGCGGAGCAACTGGAGACGAGCATGGCGTTAGACTCCAGGGAACCCCGGGAACAAGAAAGCCACTAGGAACCGTCGCGATGGACGGCCGCTCATCGAATTTCAGCCAGCTTATTCTTGGCCAGCTTTGCCTCGTCCGACGCGGGGAACTCTTCGATGACCCGTTTGAGATTCTTCTTCGATGTGGCGAGATCTCCGGTTTCTCCCGCCGCGAGCCCCAATTTGAAGAGCGCCGCCGGCACCTTCTCGTTTCCCGGATACTCCGTCGAGAGGTACTCGAACGATTGCATCGCGCGCACGTAATCTTTCTGCTGATAGGAAGACTCTCCCAACCAGTAGTAGGCATTCGGCGTCAGAGCCGTGCCAGGAAAGTCTTTCACAAATCGCTGAAAGCCCGCCACGGCAAGATCGTATTTCCCGTTGAGATAGTCGTTGTATGCCAGATTGAACGCAGATGTGGGGGTAATCGTGGGAACGCCGGGCATCATCGTCGTCACATCGGCAGAGGAGGACGGCTTCAGTGGTTTGGAGAGACGCGCAAGTTCTCCGGAGGGTGGCTCCACCTTGGGCACAGCCGGAAGACCCAACATCTCGTCGGATTTGGCCAACCGGCTCTCTAACTTTTGGATCCGTGCGGTCAGTTCATCGAACTTGGGGTCGAGCTTTGGCCTGGCAGATTCGCTATCCTTCAACCGCTCCAGCGACTCCAAGCGTCGCTGCAATGCATCCAGCCGCTTTTGATCTTGATCTTGAGACTTCGACACTGTCGACAAGTGGTCACGCAGCCCCACAAAGTCCGCGTGGTTGGCACATCCGGCGAGCAACAGCACCGGCCCGGCCATGAGAACGACCAACCCCTTTGAACCTGTCTTCTTGCGCATCACGGTTATCGCAACTCCTTCAACTGGGATAGTTTATCGGACGCTTTTCCTGCCTCTGGACTCCGTGGATACAACGTCACCACCTGTTTGAAAGCCGAAGAAGCGCGTTTCTTATCTTTCATCGCTAGATACGCATACCCTTTCTTCAAAATCGCCGCTGGCACCTTCTCGCTGTGGGGGAAATCCAGTTCAACGCGGTCATACGAATCGATCGCCTGTCTATAATCTTTTTTGCCATAGTGCGATTCACCTAGCCAATAGCGCGCGTTTGGCGACAGATCTGATTTCTCATAGTCACGCAAAAATGCGGCGAACCCCTGTCGGGCTCCATCTAAGTCCCCATCACGAAACAGTGCCAGTAGACGTTCGTACTCGACTTTATCGGAGCGCTCTCCCCTCCGGCTAACTTGCGGGCGCGGCGACTCCTCAGGCTCGACTGCCGACGTCACTGCTCCAATCGATTGTCCCGCTTCAGCTTCCATAGGGAGTGAACCCGAAGCTGTTTCCCGCTCAATATTTGGGGATTCAGATGCAGGCACCAACGCCGAACGATGGGTCGGCTTCGTGGTTGATTGACGTACCCCACCCTTGTTTCCCCCTCGCACGTGCGCATCCTGCGCGACCTGGTCAACGGTCTTGGAGAGGGTATCCAGGCGACGATCCTGCTCATCAAAACGGGCTGCAACCTTCTGCGCGACAGATGCGATACTCTTATTGACCTCGCCTAAGTGACCGGTCACCGCCTTGTTCATCTCATTAATATGGGTCGTCGACGCTCTCCCCGCCTGCTCTTCTTGGCTCACCCGCTCGCTCAATCCTGTCAGTGAATCCCTGAATGCCGTCAAGGACTGACTGAATTGTGCGAACTTTTCCGACAACTGTTCGGCCCGAGCCTGGGTATCCTCCAACGCCTTATGCTGCTCCTCCAGACGTGCGTCGAGACTCTTGGTAAGTCCGCTGTTCGTCTTCTGCACGACCTCGATGATCTCTTTTCGCACTACCTCCATCTGTCGGCTCACGTCGTCGAGGCGCGTGTTCACGTCTATACGGAGCTGATCGCGATCCTGCTTATTTTTGACATCTTGAGCATTGAGGCTCTCGCGCACCTGGTTATAACGAGCCGTGTTATCCGCCTCCAGTTTGCCGGCCAACTGTTCAAGCCGCTTGGTCTGCAACTCGAGTTGCACAGAGCGCTGCTTGAGATCTTCCTGCTTGCCTTGGAGTTCCTGAGCTTGGTGCAACGCCCGCTCCAGTTCGCCGCGCAACTGTGGCAACTCCTGCTCTCGAAGCACCGAAATCTCCTGACTCTGTCGCGCACGGGTCTGTGCCGACTCATCGCTCGACTGCTTGATGCGCTGCTGAAGATTCTTCTCCGTCTGTTTGAGATCAGCTTGTTGAGCAACGCAGCCGGTCGACACCAAGGCACCGATCACACAAATCGTCGTCCAGATTCCCTTTGTATCCCAATGGTTCCACATTGTTCCACCCATAGATGATAAAGGAATCCATCGTTCTCTCGTCGCGGACAACTACGTCGCAACAGAGAGTACGTCGCCTACTTCCCGGACTTCACCACAAGATGTGCTCGCCGATTCTTCTGGTAGCACGACTCCGCATGTTCATTGCAGGACGGCCGCTCTTTCCCATACGACACCACGGACAAACGAGGGGCACCGATACCGAGTTCGACCAGATAATTCCGCGTGGCTTTTGCCCGTTTTTCACCGAGCACGAGGTTGTAGGCGGAGGTCCCACGCTCGTCACAGTGCCCCTCGACCTTGACCAGCGCGCTCGGATTGGACTTTATCCACTCGGCATTACGATTCAACGATTGACGCTCCTCCTCGGAAATCGTCCAGCTGTCGTAGGCAAAAAACACATCCAGTAAGCCCGCTTCGGCACGAAACTCATCTGGTCTTCCAGCACTGTTGGACGGATCCACCTTGGCCAGCATCGTGCCACTGCCCACCCGCTCTTCCGAAGGGTTCTTTTCGAGGCCCCGAAGCCCGCCGCCACTAGACTGAACGCCGGTGTCCGGGAAGCTGCCGACACCGGACCTGGAACCGTCCGAACTCCCCCCCTTCGCCATTCCTTGAGCGGACTGGGAGTCGCCGCCAGATTGTAGGGACTTTTTGGAGCAGCCAGACATACCAATCAATGCCACGCCCATCACCAGCACCAAGCCGCAGGTACAGAGTGTCTTGTTCATACATCCTTCTCCTTTTCCTAGGTTAGTCATCTCGATCGCTTGTCTTCATTCATCCAGTGCGGTCGAAATATCATCCTCACGATGCCGGAGACCAGGAGGGCGCACTATTGTGCGTTCCCTCAAACGTGAGCCGTTCCATGTCCTTACCATCGGCATCGATCATATAGATATGGCTCTTTCCATCGACCGTCGAACTGAACACCAGATGCCGGCCATCCGGCGACCAAGAGGGTGAATCATCGACACCCGGTCCTGTCGTCAATTGCATTCGCTTCTGTCCGTCCGGCGAGATGACACAGAGCTTATACTCTTTTTGCGTCCGGCACACATAGGCGATCCAGTTCCCACGCGGCGACCACACCGGCGCCGCATTGTAATCGCCTTCAAACGTCACACGGCGCACGTTCGACCCGTCTGAACCCATCAGGAACAGCTGCGGCCCGCCACCCCGATCTGACACAAACACCAGCTCTCTCCCGTTCGGAGACCAGGAGGGAGACAAGTCGCCGGATGGGTTTACGGTCAACCGTTGGAGGGCTTTCGTCCTTGTATCTAACCGATAGAGTTCGGAATTGCCTTCATGACTGGAGGCAAACGCCAGAAAGTTTCCATCAGGGGATAGTGCCGGAGTGATGTTCAATCCCCCCAGGGAAATCAGGGTCCATCGCTTGCCCGTCGCCAACTCGATCATGTCGATGTCCTGCGTATTGCGATTGCGATAGGCGGTGAAGACGAGGAACCGGCGATCCGGAGACCATTGCGGCATGAGGTTCAGGAATCCATCGGCGGTAAGTTGGCGCGCATCGTGGCCATCATAATCCATCACGAACAACTCGCGGGCTTTCCCCTGTTCACCCACGTACGCGATCTTCGTCCGTGCGATGCCCGGCTCGCCCGTATAACGAAATACCAGTTCGTCAGCAAAGCGATGCGCCATCAGCCGCACAACCGAGGGCGATCCCGCGTAGCGCTTCCCCCCCACGACTTCATCGCTGCCGCTGTCATAGACGAACCCTTCCATGTTCACGTCGGCGTCTTTCTCCGCCTCCTTCAGGCCCGCTTTTCCCCAGACCAAGACCGAGACACCCTTTTCAGCTGCCTGTTTGAATACAGCCTTGGAACCAGTCCCCTTCCCATTGCCGATATCGGATGTTTTAATCCCAAGACTGGGCAAATCCACCAGATCAAAGACCAAGGAGCGTTTCACATCTTTTTTGAGGACTTCTTCGATCCGTCCCCCCAACCAGTCGGGGCCTCCCCCATTTTGTATTCCCGCAACACCCAGGGAAATCTTTTGAAAGTCGGGACGGGTAGCTTCGAGGAACACATCTGCCGCCCCAGATTCAAGAATGCCGACAAGTCCCGCTATCAGCAGCACTCCCCCGAGCCAGACACTGATCAATTTCCCCTGTATCATCCGACCGACTCTCCGACTCGAAATACCATTTCTACATCCTTATAGCTGTCTGTCATATCGGCAGGAAACGCGGGCAGAAACCGTGACTGCTGCACGGCGCGCTGGCCCGCCATATCAAAATAGGCATTCCCCGACGACTGTTGCACCACCACGTCTTTGATCGTCCCATCCCGTTGAAGCCGAAACTTGACGATCATCGTATAGGTTTGTCCCGCCATATCGACCGGAGGCGGCACCCACTGGCTACTAATAATAGACTGTACGCGAGCCCAGTAGGGATTCGATCCAGCCGCACCGGAAATCTTCAGGGTCGTCTCGGGGGTCTTGACCGCCTGAGGTTTCACCTCTTGTTGGGGCACCGGCGTGACGGACGGCTCGCTCAGCTTCACCTCTTTCGGAATATCCAGCTTGGCTACGGGCTGAAACTGTTTGATTTTTTTTAGCTCTTCTTCTAACTCACGATTCAGATCATCGCTGACCGTCGACCGCTGCTGTATCTTCGCGACCGGGTCTTGCGCCACATCGCTGACCCGTGGGATATCGAGTACCTTCGCCGCCTGTTGAGGCTGAGCCACCGATTTTGCGGGGCTCAAATCTCCAAATTTCGGCGCATCCGGCGGAAGCTGAAGATCCCGCAGCATGTCCCTTCTTCTCTCGCCTATTGGAGGCGCAACAGAAGGGGCTACGCTTGGGGCCACCGCCTTGACTACTGGCGCCGGTGCCGGCTTCGAGTCTGAAACTTTCGCTGATTCAACCGGCTTCGCCGACTCGGCTGGTCTCACGGGTGTCGGCAGACTGACCAGCGACACTTCCACGGACGTCAACGGGCGTTCCCCCTGTTGCGGAAGTCGAAGCCCGACCGCCACAAGCAAGACGACCACATGGAGGACGAGCGACAACACCAGCGTTCGCTTGAGTCGAGAGGACAGCCTGGATTGATCGTCCTGGTCGAACCACGAACCTGACAGGGCCGACACCTGGGACGCCATAACAACCAGCCCCCTTGCGCGCGTTGCGTCAATTTTTTCGCGGCGGGAGACGCGGAACTTGTGGCGCTCCCACTCGCTCGGGCCCGACCGGTTCCGTCACCATCCCGATCTTCTCGATCCCAGCTTTCTTGACACCGTCCATGACTTGCACCACGACTCCGTAGGGCACGTCGCGATCAGCCCTGAGATACAGTGACACATCGGGATGGTCCTGTTTCAAGAGCTTCAATTTCTGTTCCAGCTGAGCCACCCCGACCGGGTCTTTGTCGAGATATAGTCGTTGATCTTTTTCAATCGTGAGCACCGTGCGCATTTCCGGTTTGATCGTATTCGTGGCAGAAGTCGGCAGCTTAATGTCCATCCCTCGATACAGCATCGGTGCGGTGACCATGAAAATCACCAAGAGGACGAGGACCACATCGACGAGAGGGATAACGTTGATCTCTGCCAGAAACCGGCGGTGACGGGACTCTAGGGTCATCCTTGAACTCCGACCGGAACTGATTTCGTCTTCGATGCAGCGGTCGAGAGGGATGACAGAAGCTCGATGGTGACCGAATCCAACCGGTATGCCGTGCTGCGAATCCGAGTGAGGAAGTAGTTATAGGCAATGACCGCGGGGATGGCGGTGAACAGACCGGCTGCGGTCGCGACTAGGGCCTCCGCAACGCCGGGAGCGACAGCAGAAATACTGGCAGTCCCTTGCGTGCCGATCTCCCGAAATGCATCGATAATTCCCATCACCGTCCCGAGCAGTCCGACAAACGGAGTGATGTTTCCCGTCGTGGCCAGGAACGGGAGATAGGTCTCGAGCTGTGAGAGCTGGCGTTGCCCGAGATGGGACGCCGTGCGCTCGATGACATGTTGATCAACTGGGCCCGAGCCGACACCATCCTTCATCGCCTCGACTCGCCCAGACCCCACACGCTCCATCACCCCTTCGAATACGACCGCGCTGGGACTCCCTTCGATTCGTCGAACTTGCCGATACAGCTCGTCGAGATCTCGTGTCTTCACTAGGAGCGCCAGGAACCGCTTGTCCTCGCGGTCTGCCACTCGAAACGCTCGCCATTTGAAGAAAATAACGGCCCACGAGATGACCGAGAAGACGAACAGGAGCAACAACACAATTTTGGAAACCGAGCCGAGCGAACCAACCAGTCCGATGAAACCTGTCTGAAACATACGGAAAGGACCTTTCCCAGCTCACGAAAACACTTACAGTCTTGCCTACGGAGTCTAGCCAACACAGGGGAAAATGGCGGGGCCGACGGGATTTGAACCCGCGACCTCCAGATTGACAATCTGGCGTCCTAACCAGCTGAACGACGGCCCCTCGAAACTCTACTTATAGCGGAAGATGTGGATGACAAGACTATATCTAGCGGTCGGTCCCGTCTAAAATTTCATTATTTCTGTTCAATGATCTATCCTGTCCCCCGTAAACCAGCTTTCGCGCTGGTAGGCGGAACAGGGATCGAACCTGTGACCTCTGCCTTGTAAAAGCAGCGCTCTCCCAATTGAGCTATCCGCCTGATTTTCTTAGCAACCTTCGCGGATGCTACCAACTCCCCCTGCCCTTGTCAATCGAATCTCGCACTCTTCTTGCATTTTTTACCACAGCGCACTCCGCTCATATGAATCGTAGCTCCTCGATTAAATTTTTCGCCCCCGCCGCCGTTCCACCCGAGGGAAATACCGATCATGCACCAGCTTGAGGCGTCCCCGTTCAATGTGCGTGTAGATCTGCGTCGTTGCAATATTCGCATGCCCGAGCATCACCTGTACAGACCGAAGATCCGCACCGCCTTCGAGCAGATGCGTCGCAAACGAATGCCGGAGCATGTGCGGCGAAATAACCTGTGGGATCCCCGCTCGCTGGGCACGGCGTCGCAGCAACTTCCAAAAGGCTTGGCGCGTCAACGGCCCGCCCCGCCTCGACACAAACACATACCGTGAGGCCCGTTCCTTGAGAAGCCGTGGTCGCGCCTCAGCCACATACTGCTGCAGCAGCTGTCGAGCTCCCTCACCCATCGGCACGAGGCGCTGCTTCGCACCCTTTCCCGTAACCAGAAGATACCCGACATCAAGATTCACCTGCGCGACTTCAGCCATCACCAATTCTGATACGCGAAGCCCCGTCGCATAGAGCAACTCCACCATCGCGCGGTCACGCAGGTCTTCAGGGGTCGGAACTGCCGCCAGGTCCAATAATGCGATGACGGCTTGTGTCGACAGCGTTTTGGGCAATCGAATGCCTCGAGATAATGAGGCCAGACCAATGGTAGGATTCTCCTCAATCATTCGCTCCCGCATCAGAAACCGGAGCCACCCTCGAATAGCCGCGAGGCAGCGTACAGAGGAAGCGCGAGACAACCGTGCCTCGTGCAAATAACGGAGAAATCCCGTCAACGTCTCCGGCGTAAGAGGCCCGAGCAGCACGATACCGGCTCGATGCAAGTAGGAGTGGAATTTACTCAAATCGCGGCGGTAGGCTTCGATCGTGTTGACGGAGAGACCACCTTCCACCCGAAGATGGCTCAAATAGCGCTCGGCCAGCGGGTCTAGCATCATCTGTGCGATGATAGCCAATTGCTCAGATGAACACAACGAGCCCTATGGGGGTTTACCTTGACACCCCACCAGGTTTCCGATAGTAGTCACGTGCAAATGACATATTCGTCTCACCGCCCAGGAGCTCATGGCCCGCCCGTTGGTAGCCCTGCAATCACATCGCTCGTACGTACTTTCGGTACGCTGGTACCATGTGCTTGCACTTGCCTGGAGCATGCTCTGGCCCACCACTGGGTTCGAGTTCAATCCCCCCGTCTATGCAGAATCAGGACCCGCTAACCCGGCAAACCATCCCACGCTGAACCAGGCGAAGCGCCTGATCGACGCAGATCAGGCTGAAGAAGCCATCACCATACTCCGTCGTTTTCTGGCAACCTCTCCGAAGCCCGACCTGCTCGACGACACCTATTTACTCCTCGGCGCAGCCCTGCACCGCACAAAGCAAGATGCGGACGCCTTAAAATACTTGCGGCAGCTGCAAACCGAGTTCCCCGACTCAGAAGTGGCGGACCGAGGCAAGCTGATGCAGGCCCGAGTCCATGCGGCGATGGACAATCTCGACCTTGCCCTGCCGATCTTGACGGGCCTACGCAACCTTTCCAAAGATGATGGCACGAAACGCGAAGCCCTGCGGCTGATCGGCGACTTCTACGCGCAAAAAAAAGACGCGACCCGTGCCATTCAAGCGTGGCTCGATGAAGTGGCCTTGGGACCCGAAGACCAAGCGGAAGACGTACGAACCCGCATTCGCGAGCTGGTCAGCGAGACGTCTGACAAGAAAGCCCTCGAGCACATCCGGGATACCTTCCCACGCAGCTTTCCCGGCGATCTTGCAACCCTCCGACTCATCAGCCTCTACGTCGGCCGTGGAGAAGAACACCGGGCCATCCGGCAAATTCAGCAGTTTCTCGTGAATTTCCCGATGCACCCGCAGGCAGCAAAAACCTCGGAACTCCTCGCCACACTCCAAGCCAAACTACAGTCCAACCAGTTTTTCATCGCCGCGGTTCTGCCGCTTTCAGGAAAACTCTCTCCCTTTGCCAATGAAGTCCTCAGCGGAATTCAACTGGCTGTCGAAGCAAACAAAGACCGAGCAGGAAGCGCATCGGTTGGCCTTATCGTCAAAGATTTCGAATCCGATCTCGCCTCGTTTTTTGACGACTTCTCCGGACTGCTGAATATTGATCGCCCCCTCGCCGTAATCGGCCCGCTCCTCTCGAAAAATCTGCCGGTTATGGCTGAACTCGCCGAGCGAGCCCACATCCCTCTGATCACGCCGACGGCAACCTTGCCCAACGTCAGACGACTCGGCAACTACGTGTTCAGCACGGCGCTCACCTTTCAACAGCAAGCCAAACGCATCGCGGCCTATGCCCTCAAGGAGCAAGGATTCCGCCGATTCTGCATCCTGCACCCCGACACCACATATGGCCGCGAATTGGCCCGGCTCTTCGCCCAAGAAGTGCGCCAACACGAGGGGGAGGTGATCGCCATTGAATCCTACAGGGAGGGTGAAACCGACGTAAGTGCGCAGCTCAAACGCATGAAGGCGGAGGACCTCAAGAGATATGGCTTGTCCGTGCCGGTCAATGAGACTAAACTGACCGGGAAACTGACAAAGCTGGACAAGAAAATTCTCTATACGCCGGGCTTCGATGCGATCTTCATTCCAGGCCGCGCAGCCGACGCCGGCCTCATTACAGCCCAGCTCAATTTCCACGACATGAAAGTTCCTTTCCTGGGCGCGAATGGATGGAATTCGCCGGACTTCGCCCGCACGGCCGATTCGTCGATCGACGGAGCCGTGTTCGTCGACGGCTTCTTTGTGGACAGCCCCACCCCTGCCGTGCAGGATTTTGTCGGCCGGTACAAAAGCCGGTTCCAAACTGACCCGACAGTCTTTGCAGCACAGGGCTACGATGCCGCGAAATTGGTGATCGATGCGGTTCACAAAGGCGCCTCCTCGGGCGAAGCCGTCCACAACCAGCTGCTGATCCAGCCGGACCTCTCCTCCCTCGCGGGACCGGCAGCGTTTGGACCGGACGGGACATTGAATCGTCCTCTCTTCCTCATGCAAATAAAACGGGGCCGATTCCTTCAGGTGAACTAGCAGGATGCTGAAAAAGTCCACCAGCATCGTTCTCGCATCCCTCAGAGGCTCAACGTATAGAGTTGAGCCTCTCGGATATCGGAATCACTGGAGGGGATTTTCCGTTCGCCAAGATCCATTCAAAGGGCGAACGGCCCACACGAAGTGCGGTCTGTACCGCCTCGCCTCTTCGCTCGCTGCGGCCTTGCCGGATGAACTTTTTGAGCATCCTGAAGACCTTTTGAAAACGGCATCATTAAGGAAAGCTCCAATGGTGTATGGTGTGTAAACCGAGTTTTCCCTCAGCCTCCAAAGGAAAGGCGACCGCATGAACTCCTTACCGCAAATCCTCCACACCATTTCCTACATGGGGATCCCGCTCCTCTTGGCGATGGTGTTGCACGAATATGCCCACGGCTGGGTCGCCTACCGGTGCGGCGATTCAACCGCCAAACTCCAGGGTCGGCTCACCATGAACCCGCTGGCACACATCGATCCGTTCGGAACCGTCATCCTGCCGTTGCTCTGCCTGGCTATGCCGGGCGGGTTCTTTCTCGGCTGGGCCAAGCCGGTCCCGATCGACCCACGCTGCATGCGCCAGCCACGTCGCGACATGGCACTCGTCGCGGCGGCAGGACCGGCCATGAATCTCGCGCTGGCTATCGGCAGTGCCCTCCTCTTCGCGTTGCTACTGTCAATCGAGCCCACGTTTGGGAGCTACTGGTCCAAATCAGAAGACGCCAGCCTCCCAGACACATGGCATACCATGCTCCTCCTGCCGATCGCCGTCATGGCGGTCTACTCAGTCTTGATTAACGTACTCTTAATGCTGTTCAATCTGCTGCCGCTCCCCCCATTGGATGGCGGGAGAATTCTCACAAGTCTTCTCCCAACCACCGCAGCAATGGCGCTCAGACGCGTGGAACCTTACGGCATGTTCATCCTGGTGGCGCTGATCATATTCGATCCAGAGATCCACCTGATCCATACCATCACGAGCACGTTGACTCACAGTCTATCCAATATGATTCTCTCCACCGCTATCGGTCTCGGAACAGGAAGCCCACCATGACCACACTTAGAAAACGAGTCCTCAGCGGCATGCAGCCGAGCGGGCTACTCCATCTCGGCAACTACCTCGGCGCCTTGGAGAATTGGAAAGGACTTCAGAACGAATTCGAATGCTATTTCTTCGTCGCGGACTGGCACGCACTCTCGACCAACTATGCCGATACCAGCCGCATCCGAGAATTCGTCCGCGAGCTGTTGATCGACTGGCTTGCCGCAGGCATCGATCCCGCGAAAGCCACCGTGTTTGTGCAGTCGCGTGTCCCGGAGCATGCCGTCCTGCACCTCTTACTCTCGATGATGACTCCTGTCTCCTGGCTGGAACGGAATCCGACCTATAAGGAAAAACGGGAAGAGATGAAGGAGCGTGATCTGGGCACGTACGGATTTCTCGGCTATCCCGTCCTCCAAGCCGCAGATATCCTCATCTACAAGCCGGATTTTGTGCCGGTAGGAAAAGACCAGCTGCCGCACCTTGAGCTCACCAGGGAACTGGCCCGCCGGTTCAATAGCCTATACAGGCCGGTGTTCCCTGAACCGCAAGAGCAACTCACCAAGTTTCCGAAAGTGCTCGGCACGGATGGCCGGAAGATGAGCAAGAGCTACGGCAACACGATCAACCTGTCAGACCCCGAACCAGTCGTGCGGCAGAAACTCAAGACGATGGTCACCGATCCTGCCCGAGTCCGACGCCACGACCCCGGGAACCCGGACGTCTGTCCAGTGTACGATTTTCATAAAATATTTTCATTGCCGGTGATTCAGGAGCAGATTAATACCGAATGCCGGACAGCCGCCATCGGTTGTATCGATTGCAAGAAGCTCGTCGCTGATCGAATCGTGGAACGGTTGACACCGCTATGGGACGCGCGGGCAGCCTTGAGCAAAGATCCCGCGAGCCTGGACGACATCGTGACAGAGGGCAGCCGCCGGGCCGGCGAGGTCGCTAAAGCGACGCTGCATGACGTGAACGAGGCGATGAACATCTAGCAGGATGCTGAAAAAGTCTGTCCGCGCCGTTCTCGCATCGCTCAGAGGCTCAACGTACTGAAGCGTACGCCTCGCCTCTTCGCTCGCTGTGGCCTTGCTGGACAGTCTTTTTGAGCATCCTGCGGCGATTGTGACATCAATATCATTCTGTAAGATTCCAACGATCTTTGATGTATAAACTGATTTTTCACGCAGCCTGCTAGATTGGAGTGGAAGATGAGAAAATACAAAGTGTGGCAAGGTGGGCTCGTGCTGTGCGCCCTGGTCGGAGGACTCTCGGGCTGCGGAACCTGGATGCACTCCGACAAACAATCGGTCATCATTTTCACCAACCCGCCGGAGAGCGCGGTCGTCATTGACGACTACCTGCACCTCACAGCCCCGGGCACAGTCACTCTCAGTCGTAAAGGCAACCACCTCGCACAGGCAAACAAAGACGGCTATGAGCCGACCTCGTTCAAGATCGATCGCACCTGGTCTTGGTGGGTCGTGGGAGATATTTTCGGCTGCTTGATTGTTTTTTCACCCATTTGCATCATGAACGACATCGACCAGGGCGGCTTCTACACGTTCGACGACAAGATCTATCTAACGCTCGATCGCCAGACGGCATCGGAACCGACCTTATCGAAGTAGCCTCACCGTCCGACTCAGCCTTCTCTCTGCGCAAGCAAGTTGATCCACCGGCCTTTGCGTTCTTGGTTGCTCACCACTCGTAGCGAAATGATTTCCCATCCGGCTCGACGAACCGCGCGAGCAAGTTCGTCCTTTCTCCAGCGAGCGAAATAGCGCCCGGGGACCCATCCATCAGTCACGCGGCAACTCTTCACACCATGGGTCACCGTCGCGGCGAACAGGCCGCCTGGACGGACAAGCCTGCTCAGATCGGTCAGGATACGACGGGCGTCTGGTTTCGGAAGATGCATCAGTGAGGCGGCAGCCCAGAGGCCATCGAACGACGTCGAATGAAAGGGGAGGTCACGGAGGTCGGCACGGACCAGCGGCAAAGAACGATATCGACGTCGTCCCGCTAAGAGCAACGCACTCGTCCGATCCAATCCCACAACGCGGTATCCACGCTGGCCGAGATCGTCCGCATCCTGGCCTCCTCCACAGCCAAGGTCCAACAACCTCGCACCGATGGGGAGAGACTGTAACCATTCGGCCAACAACGGCGATCGGCGATGCTGCCGTTTGCTCCAGCGGGCGACGCACTCCATGGCCGACCGTTCATACGCGTCGATTGTCTGCAAGACAAGTTGAGTTGTGCTATCGTGAGTCAAGCTGGAAGGAGCCATTCATGCCGCGGATAATAGACGTACAATGACTGTACTGGCGTTGATATTCATCCTACTGGGAACGAGCTGGAGCACCGCATGGGCAGCCGATCCACCCTGCGACAAATACCCCGTTGCCAAACAGACCACCTGCGCGGCGATCTGGAAGGCGCTGAACCAGGAAGACGGCCCCTCGATCGCGCAATTCGGGCTCGACCAGCTAAAGCGGCGCGAGGAAGGCAAAATCAACGCTGAGCAGCACCTTGGAGAAAACATGGCCTTCATTAAACAGTCCACCGACAAGCGCCTCGCACGATTGAAAGAGCGGATGGCCAAAGAGTAAGACCTCATAACGTCTCGATTTTCGGTTTCTCCAACAACCCTCCGGCTGAGTTCAGTAAATCCCGTCCCACGATGATCGGCGCCTTAAAGTGAATGGCGAGCGCGATCGAGTCGGACGACCGACTATCGAACACCTTCACATTATCCTTGAACGCCACGGTCAGCGCGCCATAGTAGGTCCCGCTTTTCAGCGTAATGACCGTCTGCGTGACTGTACCGCCGAACGTTTCAAGAATCGTATGCATCAAATCATGGGAGAGGGGGCGCGAGAGCTTCTCGCCGTTCAACGCGCCTTGAATCGACAGCGCGACTGTAAAATCGACGAAAATCGGGAGGGCCTTGCCTTCGGCCAGCAAGAGCACCACAGCGCCGCGATCGAACATGCGAACCTGTACGTCCGCGATCGTGACCTGCTCCGAAGTCGCCGGTGAAGATTCGCCGGCTTGCGCAACCGGCAATGCGAGCGCGCCGAGAAAATAGATAGAGAGGACGAACCGCTTACATGCCATCATGGTCACACCTCCTGCAGCGGCCTGTGAGGCTGCGGAAAAACCATGTCGGTGCGTGAAAACTTCGGTGGTCCATCGATATCCCACAACAGAAGAAGAACGCTCCCGCAGGATGCTCAACAAGTTCGTCCCGCAAGGCCGCAGGTGCGTCGAAACCGGAAGCGTACCCTCTGGGGTACGTTGAGGACTTCGATGTGCCGAGAACGACGCTGACGGACTTGTTCAGCATCCTGCTAGACACGGACAAACTGATTCGTCTCCTTCTCCAACCCGATTTCCGTCTCCGGTCCATGCCCCGTCACCACGATCGTGGCATCCTCCAAGGTGTACAACCGTTCTCGAATGGATTGCTCGATGGCTTCAAAGTCTCCGCCCCAGAGGTCGGTGCGCCCGATGCTACCGCGAAAGAGTGTGTCGCCGGCCAAGACCAAGCTGTCGGCCGGAAAGTGAAAACTCATGGACCCGGGGGAATGGCCGGGCGTATGGAGTGCGACAGCGGAGACCTGGCCGACCAACAGCTTCTCCTCATCCTTGAGCCAGTAGTCGGGCATCGGAACAGGCACGTAGGCAACGCCGAACATCCGGCACTGCATCTCCAAATTCTCCCAGAGCGTACGATCGTCCTGATGCAGGCACAGAATCGCCCCCGTCGCCTTCTTCATTTCTCCGGAGGCGAGGAAATGGTCGAAGTGGGCATGGGTGTGGAGAATGTGGCTGACGGTGAGGCCGAGTTGGTGCACCTCGTGGAGAATTCGCTCGTGCGCTCCACCCGGATCGACCACGATGGCCTGCTTCGTCACTGGATCGCCAATGATCGAGCAATTGCAACCAAGAGGCGGGACGGAAAATGTTTTTCGAATCACGGTCGGTATCATGGACGCATGCTACCGTCCACGCTCCTCAGGGCGCAAGCAGCGGCCCTCCTTCTGGTTCTACCTGAGCCTGGATGGTCCAAGCGACTTCCGTATCAAACAACGTCCAGCTTCGTTCTTGACGGCGAAACCGCACGAGGAATCCCGCTCCGGTGCCGTCGGGACGTAGGGCTTCGACATACATCAGCGCATGCTCGTTGCGGAGGCTTCGCGCCACGCGAGAGAAGGCCAGACGTTCCAGGACCGGCGGCGCTTGAACTAGTCTGGCGCGAACCCCCGTGACTGGACGGGCCAGGGAAACCTCCGGCTCTTCGATCGTCTCCCCTGTGGCGAACCGGTAGCCGACCCCAAAGTGAAATCGTCCTTCGAGCCGGCTTGGTTGCCGGTTGACCGAACTGAATTCCCTGATCAGGTCCGCCGGCAGTTCGCCATCGAAATATCCCTGTTCCTGAACGGCTCCGATCGTCGTCGGTCCCTCTTGATCTGGGGAGAGACGAAGCCGTGTCATGCGTTCGATCACGACCAACCGAGTCGATGACGTGAGAAACTTGCGCGTCACCACCTGGTCATACAAGGCATAGTCTTCAGCAGGAATGGTCTCGGCCTTCTGATCTGCTTCCGCCACCGCTCCCGGCACCTCGATGAAGCCACCCATCATGAGCAGCATCGCTAAAATGAAAACCATCAAGCGAGTCATCGTAGGAGTCTGCGAAAAAACTCTCTTCATACACAATCCACCATTGGAATCTTCGGTAACGGTGCCGATGCAAAGCTAGCCCAGGATGCTCAAACAGGCCAGCCTTCTCACCCGCCCAACCCTGGCGCGCCGAGACGCGCCTTATCCCAAGCAAGGCCGCAGCAAGTGACCACTACTACCTTTACTAAGGGGTGGCTGGGATGATCCCAATTGCGCGCGTCCAACGAGGGCCTTCTGAGGCCGCGCGTTGCGCGAGCACGGGGATCGTCCCAGCTACCCCACATCCTTTTTCAGCCTCCGGTTAGATCGAGCATAGCTCCCGGTACGAAGCACGGTCAATTCATGGAATCCGTCGTGGACAAGTCGTGGTGAAGCGTGGATAATCCAGGAAATTAGATGGAGGGACGTGCCGTGCGGAACAAGACTCAATCGAGCCAGTGGCCCTTGTGGGTCGGAGTAATCGCGCTCTGTTTCTTGGCCAGCAGTTGCAAGCCTGACGACTCTCCGTTCAAAGCGGAAAATGAGTCGCTCCGTAAGCAACTGGCCAAACAGGAGTCGGTGGTCACTTCGTTGCAGGACGGGAACAAGGTTATGCAGCAACAGATCGATCTGCTGAACCAGGAGCTGCGCGACGCGAAGAAATCGGCCGAGAGCGCCAAGATCGAGGCAAAAGTCGCCACTGACAATCTGGCGGTACAGGTAGCCCAGGCAAAAAAGCTGAGTGCCGACGTCCAAAAAACCGCCATGGCTCAAGCGGCGCAGAATATTCACGTCGAGGAAAAAGGGACCCAGACTGAAGACATCCCCCGCCCCTTGAGCACCGTCGCCAAGATTGCGGAGGACGCCCTCAGCCGCAATGGGTACCACATCAAAGTGAGTGTCAAGACCGATCAAAAAGCGGTCTACGTGACGGAGCGGAAAGTCTCCCCCCCTGCCTCGCTTGAAGTCGCCGGCTCACGGAATCAATACGTGCTGTCGCTCCATGCGCTCCCCTCGAATGTTACCCGGCTCACCGTCAAGGCCGACTTCGAAAAGCTGGCCCAGGGCGGGCGCATCCTCAGTGTGAGCGCGGAGGAGGTCGCGGAAATTGAACAGAGCCTCATCCGGGAAATCAACAAAGCCCTGGCCTCCCCCAGCAAGACCTGATGCGGCATTATTGCGCCTGGCTCGCAACCGCTCTCTCCCTCCTCATCATGGGAAACCCACAAGACGCAGGCGCTGGATCGAAGCCCTCACCGGAACTGGCCCGCCATTTGACCGGGATCGCGGCACTGGTCCAGCCAGCACCGATGATCACCATATCAGCCGGTCCATTCTTGCTCGGCAGCAAGCGAGTGGATGACGATCCCTATGGGAACTGGACACAGTTCGATGATACGGAACTGCCCCAACATCGAGTCTGGATGGATACCTACGAGATAGATCGCGATGAAGTGAGCCTCGGGGAATACCTGGCCTTCTTACGACAACAGCAGCTCCATCCATCGGACGAGCTGCAGAAGCTGATCTGGCACATGATCACGATCCACTCCGTCGCGGACCAGACCCTGACCAGGTGGCCCGCGCTCTATGTCACATGGGCCGAGGCGAACGATCTATGCATGGCAAAGAATGCACGGCTTCCGACGGAGGCTGAATGGGAGAAAGCGGCGCGAGGATCCGAGGGCGGCCTATTCCCCTGGGGTGAAACCGCCCCCAACTCCTCACTCGCCATGTTCGGCCAGCACCACGTCCATGAGATCCCCATTCTCGCACCAGTGGATTCGCATGACGCCGGCAAGAGCCCCTATGGCCTCCACCATATGGCGGGAAACGTCGCCGAATGGGTGCAGGACTGGTTCGGCTTCGACTACTATGCCTACATGCCGGAGCGCAATCCATCGGGCCCGACAAGCGGACGCTACAAGAGCGTCCGCGGCGGTTCGTGGAAGAGTAACCAGATCATGCTCCGAACGGCAACCCGTGGCGGCTCACATCTGGATCAACGCTCTGCAACCGTCGGCTTTCGCTGCGCGAAAGCTTCGCCCTCCACGGCCCCCTAACCCGCGCAGCAAAACTCCCTTTCCTTGGTGAGACCCGAGCCTCGTGCTAACATTTCTCTCCTATGGCTCTGTTAACCAGCGTGCATGATCTCCGCACCCTGATCCGCTCCTCCCACCCGTTGATCGTCATCGAAACGGTCGAAGAGGATCGGGTACTGGCGTTGCTGCAGTCAGTGACTGCGCAGGAACGCATGCCGCTATTCGAATGGTCCGTCACCAGAGGACTCACCCGTACCGACGACGCACCCACACTAAGTAAAATGACGGCCACACCTCTGGCGGTTCTCCAACATCTGCAAAGCCTGACCGTAGAGGCAGTCTTCTGGCTCAAGGATCTTGCGCCACATCTGCAAGATCCAGCAGTCGCCCGCCAACTCCGAGACGTCGCGACAACCTACAATCGCTCGCGGTCTACCTGCGTGCTCACCGGCCATCCCATCGCCCTGCCGCTCGATATCGAAAAGATCGTCGTCCGGCTCTACTTACAGTTGCCGGATCGGAACGAGCTCCAATCCATGCTCCAGAGCGTCTTGCAATCGCTCGCCCCCAGAACCTCGTACCGTCGGCCTCGGTCGACCACCGTGGTGCAAAGCATCCTCAACTCCATCAGTAACGCCACCGTGGCCGACCAGGGCCCTTCAGCCACAGCCAACGAGCGTGATGCCATTCTCCGTGCCTTGCAAGGGCTGACGCTCCATCAGGCCAGGCAGGTCATCACGCAATGCATCGTCGAAGACGGCACACTCTCCGCCGACGACGTGCAGATGATTCTGAAGCGCAAGGTACAGGCGATCAAGGATGGCGGTCTGCTTGAATACTATCCGCTCGAAGACAACCGGTTCGAGTTGGGCGGATTCGTCAATCTGAAATCCTGGCTGGAACGTGCGAAAGTCGGTTTTACCGAGGAAGCCAAGGCGCTCAATCTCACGCCCCCCAGAGGAATCATGCTCGTGGGCGTACCAGGCTGCGGTAAATCACTGGCCGCTAAGGCCATCGCGCGGGAATGGCAAATCCCACTCTTAAAACTCGATGCGGGCCGGTTATTCGATAAATTCGTCGGTGAGTCTGAGAAGAACTTCCGCAAGGCGATCGAGATGGCTGAATCGCTCTCGCCCATCGTCCTCTGGATTGATGAAATCGAAAAGGCGATGGCCGCGGGGGGCGGAAGTGGCGAGGCCGATGCAGGGTTGAGCCGCCGGCTATTCGGCGCCTTTCTCACGTGGCTTCAGGAGAAGAAACAGGAAGTCTTCGTCGTGGCCACCGCCAACAATCTTTCGTTGCTTCCCCCCGAACTCCTTCGCAAAGGCCGATTCGATGAAATATTTTTTGTAGACCTGCCGGACGACAGCGAGCGGGAATCCATCTGGAAAATTCATCTGGGGCTTCGGAAGCAGGACGCAGAAAAGTTCGATCTACTCAAAATCGTCAGCGCCAGCGACGGCTTCAGCGGTTCGGAAATCGAACAGGCTGTGGTCGCAGGCCTCTATCGCGCACTCCACCAAAAAACACCGCTGACGACCGATCTCTTGATCGAAGAGCTGACCCATACGGTGCCGCTCTCCGTCACCCGGAGTGAAGACATCGATCAGCTCCGGGAGATGGCCCAAGGCCGGTTTGTCAACGTACGGTGAGGACGATGCGATTCCCCTTCATCATGGCCACTATCACAATCGTGACGCTCGTGGGCTGTACCACGCCACCGGCCCAACGCCCCTCCGCATCAGTAGCGGCCCAACGCCTTCCCACCTCAGTACCGGCCAAACGCTCTCCCGCAGCGCCACCGGTCGATCGCCCTCCCACAGTGTCACCGAAAGCGCCTGCCTGTTGCCGATCCGTCGAGCGCGCGCCGAGCCGGAGCGCGATCGTACGGACAGCGGCCAAACTCGTGGGCGCCAAAACGATTGAGAGCAATGGCCGCCGCGTCGCCTATGACTGCGCCGGAGTGACCCGCGCGGTTTTTCTCAAACACGGAATCGATCTGTACGGCAGCAACGCGAACGATCCTGAGGCAAATGGCGTCCGCCTCATCCATGCGCACATACGGCAACAGGGCACGTTCCACCAGGGACCGGTTGTCCATCCCGGCGATCTCGTCTTCTTCAACAATACATGGGACTATAATGGGGATGGCAAGGCGAACGACCCGTTGACGCACGTCGGGATCGTCGAACGGCAGGAGCCGAATGGCACCGTGATCTTCATCAGTCGCGTAGCCGGTGCCGTCGAACGCTACCACATGAATCTCGGCCTGCCCCACGTCCACAAGGCCGCCGATGGCCGAATCCTGAACGACTATCTTCGCCGCAAGGATGTCATCGACCCAGCCGATACCGGCTACCTCACGGGGGAACTGTTTGAGCAGTTCGCTACTCGGGTGGGGCGCTAGGCACCCTCTCGCATCGACGTGGCGACTTCCATTGTGTGATAGCCCTGCTACACTTGCCGTATGGCGACGTGGTTACCATCCACTCCAATTGCCCGCATCGATCCACTACGATGCACCATGCTAGAGGTACATCAGAGGCTTTTGTCTCTCTATAGCGCGTTGATTGTGGCGGAGCAACTCACCTACGAACGCATCCACGGCCGCATCGGTTCGACGGACGAGCTCATCCGGTTGGTGCTCAACGACCCCTGATTCACCTGGCTCTGCCCCCTATTGGATCTGTTACTCCGGATCGAGCAACTCCTGGATGACGACGCGTTTGACATCACTCATGAAAACGTCGAACACCTTGTGGCCGAGGTCCGTACCTTGACCCGCCCGTCGATCGAGGGCGACGGATTCGAGCGCGCCTACTACGAGGCTCTCAATCGAGCCCCTGAAGTGGTGCTCGCGCACTTCCACGTCACGCGCGTCTTACTGGCAGAAGCAGCCTAACTTCATCCAGTGCAAGCCACTCGGCCCCTTCCCTTCCTCATTTTTTCACATGCAGGCTGCTCCGAAAATCCGACCTCTTCGTCCGTCGCTCGTGAAGCAATTCCGGAATCTGTTGATCTGTCGATCTATGGAATGTTCGGAATTCATCAGATCGACAGATCGTCAGATATCGGCCACTTCACGCTTCACGGGTATCGACTTCCCGACTGAGTTCCAGAGGTCACCATTTTTTTAAAAATCTGCTAAAGTTATTTTATGGCACCTGTATCGCAGAAGACCTCGACCCGGAAATTTTGCCCTCTCCGCGAGAGGATTCTCGACGTGCGAGGCGGCCTCTTGGGTCTCCATAAGGCCCTCATCCTGGCGGAGCAAGTGACCTACGAACGCATCAATGGCCGTGTCACGTCAACCAGCGAACTGCTGCAACTGGTGTTGAACGATCCTTGGTTTACCTGGCTTCACCCCTTATCTCAACTGGTAGTTCGTATCGATGAACTCTTGGAGGACCAGTCCGAGCTATCGCTAGTTGAGGTGGAGCACTTTCTGATTGAAGCCCGAGCCCTCATCCGCCCTTCAGAGGAAGGAGATGGTTTCGAACGAAGTTACTACGAAGCCCTGCAGCGGGAGCCCGACGTCATCTTCGCGCATGTGGAAGTCAAAAAACTCCTGACCAAAGTTGCCGCGTAACCCTCGCACATTCCTGCATCTCATATAGCCCGCATTATTCGTGACGGTTCGTCGCGAAATGGCAGCGTGGCGCACGACACGTGCGAAGAGCAGAACTCGCGTCACGTATCAGGCTTGTTTCAGCCAGTCGCAATTTCTCCGCCCGTCTCGCTTGAGTCAGACATCGGCGACTGCAGCAGAACCATTCGTGAATAATGCGGGCTACCAGAGTTGGCACTCGCGTCTCTTTACTCACAGCCGTCGTTCAAGAATCAAGTTTTCCTTGCCTCTACCGATACGTACAAGTAGGCTCATCTACGGAGATTATGACGATGCAAGCACGATGTCGCCTGCGAGTTCCCGTCGGCTACCCTGCAAGTATCCAAAGTGATACCGATGCCGGGGATGCGGTCTTACTTGACCTCTCACCCACGGGCTGCAGAATGCGCAGCGACATCGCGTTGAATGCGGGAGCCTATCTCACACTGCGGATTGCTGTTGCGCAGGAACCAACCCCCCTAGCCGTGGAAGTCTCGGTGGTTCGCTGGTGCAAGGACGGGCACTTCGGAGTGGAGTTTCTTCGGTACAGCCAGGGAGACCGTGAACGAGTTACACATCTTGTAGCGACCCTGCCCCCGCACGAAATACCTGTCCAACCTGCTCACGCGACATCGACGCTCAGCCCCGTCGGCTCATAATCATTTCTGACACAGAGACCCTATCCGTAGCGGAATAGAGACCTATCGCGTGAAATGTATCTTGTTATTCGCGCGCGACTTGCGGGAAAAGCGGGATGGGTCAAAAGTTTCGTCTTTGCGAATCACGCCTGTGGCGCACGTCTTACCTGTCTCACTCACGATCCACGAACGACGGAAAAACTGCTTGCCAACACAGCCACGTAATCTCCCCAAACAATCCAAAAACACATAGGAGGCCGCCGCATATGAAGCGACCGCCTTGTTTCGAGCGTATGTTGCCCGCAAGCCGCGGACGAATCTTGTCAATGAACCGCCCCTAGTGGACAATGCCGCCGGGCAGGGATTTGGAACTTCTTGGAAAAACTTGGTTGGGCGTTGGACGAACTGAGAATTATGAGAGTCGGAAACAGCGTTGCTGCAGGAGCTTAGCGACTTGACTTAGCAGACTTACCGGCCTTGAGATACGTATCCACGCCTGCCGCCATCTTTCGACCTTCGGCGATGGCCCAGACGATGAGCGAGGCGCCGCGCTTGGTATCGCCACCGGCAAAGACGCCGTCGAGGTTGGTCATGAAGCGCTCGTCCACCGACACCGCGCCGCGCTGGTCATACTTCACGCCGAGGTTGTCGAGGAGGCCATTCTTCACCGGGCCTGTGAAGCCCATTGCAAGGAGAACGAGATCCGCATCTATCTCGAAGCCGCTGTTGGGAATCGGCGTGAACGTGCCGTTCTCGAACTTCACCTGATTGGCGTGCAGTTTCGTCACCTGGCCATTGTGGCCGGTGAATTTGGTGGTCGAAACACTCCACTGCCGATCGCAGCCTTCTTCATGTGCGTGCGAAGTGCGGAGCTGCATGGGCCAGAGCGGCCAGGGCGTCGAGACAGCGCGGGTCTGAGGCGGCTCTGGGAGTAATTCAAACTGATGCGCCTCGACGCAGCCCTGACGATGCACAGTCCCGAGACAATCTGACCCGGTATCGCCGCCGCCGATGATGACGACGCGCTTGCCCTTTGCCGTGATCGGTTCATCCGTGATCGTGTCGCCGGCGTTCCGTTTGTTCTGCTGCGTCAAATAGTCCATTGCGAGATGGATGCCTTTGAGTGCACGGCCGGGAATCGGCAGTTCACGTGCCTGCTCCGCACCCATGGTCAGTCCCACCGCATCGAACTGCTGCCGCAACTGTTCACCTGTGAGGTCCTCCCCGATAGCCACACCGGTTTTGAACTCAACACCCTCGGCTTTCATCTGTTCCAGCCGACGGTCGATGACCCATTTTTCCATTTTGAAATCTGGGATGCCGTAGCGCAACAGGCCGCCGATGCGGTCGGATTTCTCAAAGAGGGTGACGCTGTGGCCGGCGCGCGCCAATTGTTGCGCCGCCGCCATGCCCGCTGGACCTGAACCCACAATGGCCACCGTCTTGCCCGTCTTCGCCACCGGTAAAACCGGTTCAACCAACCCCTCGTTGAAGCCACGGTCGATGATGTTCCACTCGATGATCCGAATGGAGACCGGATCTTCGTTGATGCCGAGCACGCAAGCCCCTTCACAGGGGGCTGGGCAGAGCCGGCCGGTAAACTCAGGGAAATTGTTCGTGGTATGGAGTGCCTTGAGCGCGTCTTTCCAACGGCCCCGCGAGGCCAGATCGTTCCATTCGGGAATCAAGTTCACGACTGGACAGCCGGTGCTACCCTGGCAGAAAGGCACGCCGCAGTCCATGCAACGGGCTCCCTGCGCCATGAGCTTTTCCTCGGAGATGGGCTCATACATCTCCTTCCAGTCGAGCACGCGCAACTCGACCGGCTTCCGCTTGGGGCCCTCACGGGCGTATTTCATGAAACCTTTGGGATCACCCATCTCTTGTCGTTTTCAGCTCTCAGTTATCAGCGCTCAGCTTTCGACCAAAGCACAGAGAGTTGACCCTCTCCGCTATCCCCTCTACCCCTTATTTGATCGCGGCAGTTTTCTTCTTCCGTTCTTCCAATACGCGCTTATAGTCCACCGGCATCACCTTCTCAAACTTTGGCAGCATCGACTCCCAGCTATCGAGGATACGCTTCGCGTTCCGGCTGCCGGTATGCACGAAGTGCGACGTGATCATCTGATGTAGCGTCTTCTTATCATCCGCCGTCTTCACCTTTTCCAACTCCACCATGCCGAAGTTGCAGCGAGATTGGAACTTGTCGAACTCGTTCAGCACAAACGCCACGCCACCCGACATGCCGGCGGCAAAGTTTCGTCCCGTCTGACCCAAGACGACGACCACCCCGCCAGTCATGTACTCGCAGCCGTGATCGCCGGTCCCTTCGACGACCGCCCTGACACCGCTGTTCCTCACGGCAAACCGCTCGCCCGCCATACCGTAGCAATAGGCCTCACCTTGCGTCCCGCCATAGAGCGAGGTGTTTCCGATCAGAATCGTCTCTTCCGGTATATAGATCGCCTGCTTCGGGGGAAAGACAATGATCTTCCCGCCGGACAATCCCTTGCCCAGATAATCGTTTGACTCGCCTTCGAGGATGAGCGTGATCCCACGAGACAAAAATGCGCCGAACGACTGTCCGGCGGAACCAGAAAACTTGATCGTGATGGTGTCCTCCGGCAAACCCTCAAGCCCGTACTTTTTCGCCACGCGGCTGGAAAGCATCGTCCCGACCGTACGATTCACATTTCTGATCGGCAGATCGAGCGTCACCTTGTCTCCCTGTTCCAACGCCGATTTGCAGAGCTCGATCAGGGTGTTATCGAGCACGTCCGCGAGTCCGTGGTCCTGTTTCTGCACACAATAGCGCGCAATCTCCGGCCCCACATCTGGGGCATGTAAGAGGGGAGTAAGATCCAGCCCCTTGGCCTTCCAGTGGTCGACCCCCTTGTGTGCTTTCAATTTATCCACACGCCCGACCATCTCGTTGATGGTCCGGAATCCCAGTTTGGCCATGATCTGGCGCAGCTCTTCCGCGACAAAGAAAAAGAAATTGACGATATGTTCCGGCTGCCCGGCAAACTTCTTTCGCAAGGCCGGGTCCTGAGTCGCAATGCCAACGGGACAGGTATTGAGATGGCATTTCCGCATCATGATGCAGCCTTCAACGATCAAGGGAGCGGTCGCAAACCCGAACTCCTCGGCGCCCAACAAGGTGGCGATCGCCACGTCGCGCCCGGTTTTCATCTGACCGTCGGTCTCCACCCTTATACGACCGCGGAGATCGTTGAGCACGAGGGTCTGATGCGTTTCGGCCAGGCCCAATTCCCAAGGGACCCCCGCATGCTTGATGGATGAGAGGGGAGAGGCGCCGGTGCCGCCGGAGTCGCCGCTGATGAGCACCTTATCCGCATGGGCTTTGGCCACCCCGGCCGCAATCGTCCCGACGCCCACTTCCGACACGAGTTTGACCGACACCGCCGCGTCCGGACTGGAGTTTTTCAAATCAAAAATGAGCTGCGCAAGATCTTCGATGGAGTAAATGTCATGGTGGGGCGGCGGCGAAATGAGCTGCACGCCGGGCGTGGCATAGCGCAGCCGCGCGATGTTCTCATCGACCTTATGGCCCGGCAACTGCCCACCCTCGCCCGGCTTGGCACCCTGCGCCATCTTGATCTGCAATTCTTTCGCGTTCACCAAGTAGTGGCTCGTAACGCCGAACCGTGCCGACGCCACCTGCTTGATGTAGCTGTTCTTCGAATCACCGTTCGGTAGCGGAACGAATCGAGCCGGGTCTTCCCCACCCTCGCCGGTGTTGCTCTTGGCGCCCAGGCGGTTCATCGCGATGGCCATCGTCTCATGCGCTTCCTTGCTGATCGAGCCAAAGGACATGGCGCCCGTCGTGAACCGCTTGACGATCTCCTTCGCCGATTCCACTTCTTCGACAGGAATCGGTTCCCGCAGGAACTTGAATTCGAGCAGCCCGCGCAGATTTGAGCACCGCGTGCTCTCGTCGTTCACGAGCCTGGAAAACTCGGCGAAGGTTTTCGGATCGTTGGCCCTCGTCGCGTGTTGCAATTTATAAATCGTGTCTGGATTCCAGTTGTGGTGCTCGCCCTGGATGCGGTAGTGGATCTCCCCGCCGAAATCAAGTTGTCGTATCGGTACCGGCTCATACGCCAGGCGATGGCGCCGAAGCGTCTCTTCGCCGACCTCGCGGATGCCGATCCCCTCCACCCGCGACGGCGTGCCAGTGAAATACCGCCCAATGAGTTCGTGATTCAATCCGATGGCTTCGAAGATCTGCGCACCGCAGTAGGATTGAACCGTCGAGATGCCCATCTTCGAGAAGATCTTGAGCAGCCCCTTATTGATCGCCTTGATGAACTTGCCTTCCGCGGTCTGCGCGTCCAACCCCTCAGGGAAGTAGCCATCGCGCTCCAAGTCTACGATCGTCTCAAAGACAAGGTACGGATTCACGGTCCCGGCTCCATAGCCGATCAAACAGGCGAAGTGGTGCACATCGCGTGGCTCGCCAGTTTCCACGATGAGGCCGACTTCAGTCCTCGTGCAGTCGCGCACAAGATGATGGTGGACAGACGCGATGCCGAGGAGACTCGGAATCGGCGCCCATTCTTCGTTGACACCGCGATCGCTCAGGATCAGAAACTTGTAGCCTTCTTTAATAGCCTGTGACGCCTGTCGACAGAGATCGTCGACTGCTGCCCCGAGCCCCTCAGGCCCCTCGGCTACCCTGAACAACATCTTGAGCGTCTTGCTTTTAAAGTGCGGATCGGCGATCTCTCGAATCTTCTGAAGCTCGGCATTTGTCAGAATCGGCTGTTTGACCCGGATGCGGCGGCAGGACTCCGGATGCTCATCCATCAGATTCGGTTTGGGCCCGATACTGGTTGTCAGCGACATCACCAGTTCTTCGCGGATCGGATCGATGGGCGGATTGGTCACCTGGGCGAACATCTGCTTGAAATATTTGAAGAGCAGTTGCGACCGATCGGATAGCACCGCCAACGGCGTATCCGTGCCCATCGAAGAGATCGCTTCCTGCCCCTCGACCACCATGGGAGTGATGACCATCTTCAACTCTTCGACGGTGTAGCTAAAGGCCTGCTGGCGCTGGCGGATCGTTGGGTGGTCCGGCTGCGGCACATTGCTGGGATCGGGCAACTCGTCGAGCGAAATCCGATACTCGGTGACCCAGGACCGGTAGGGCTTGCGGCTCACGATCTCGGCCTTCACTTCCTCGTCATCGATGATACGCCCTTGCACGGTATCGACCATGAACATCCGACCCGGCATGAGGCGCCCCTTCTGCCTGATCTTCCGGACATCCATCGGCAGCACACCCGCTTCCGAGGCCAAAATCACCAGGCCGTCCGTCGTCACTTGATAGCGACAGGGGCGCAGCCCGTTGCGATCGAGCGTCGCGCCGATGAACTTGCCGTCGGTGAAACAGACCGCCGCCGGACCGTCCCAAGGCTCCTGCATCGCCGCGTGATACTCATAGAACCCCCGCCGATCAAGATCCATTTGCGGGTTCGCGACCCAGGGTTCTGGAATCAGCATCATCATCACGTGCGGGAGGGAGCGGCCTCCCATGGTCAGGAATTCCACGGCATTGTCCAGACAGGCGGAGTCGCTCTGCTGCTCGGAGACGATCGGAAAGATCTTAGCCAGATCCTGGCCGAACAATTCTGAGTTGAGCCGCCCTTGTCGGGCGCGCATCCAATTCACGTTACCCTTGAGTGTATTGATCTCGCCGTTATGACAAATGTAGCGATAGGGATGCGCCAGCGGCCAGGTGGGGAACGTGTTCGTACTGAAGCGGGAATGCACGAGGGCAAGCGCGCTCATCAGACGCTCATCCTTCAAGTCCTGGTAGTACGCAGACATCTGATGCGGGAGCAACAACCCCTTGTACACGATGGTGTTCGCCGACAGGCTTGAGATGTAGAAGTAGTCCCGCCCCTGAATCGCCGATTCGCGGACGGCGTTTTCCACCCGCTTGCGAATGACATAGAGCTTGCGCTCGAACTGCCCTTCATTGAGGACATCACGAGCGACGAACACCTGCCGAATAAACGGCTCGGTGCTGCGCGCCACGGCACCGATCGCATCGCTCTTGACCGGCACATCGCGCCAACCGAGAAGCCGAGCGCCCTCCTCGCCGATAATTCTGGTAAAGAGGGCCTCACACTGTTGCCGCGCATCGGCCTGGGGAGGGAGAAACACCATCCCGACACCATACTCTCCGGCATTGGGCAGGGAGACTCCCACATCGCCGGCCGCGCGCTTAAAGAACTCATGCGGTACTTGCAGCAAAATCCCAGCGCCGTCTCCCGTGCAAGAGTCACAGCCCTGCGCCCCTCGGTGACTAAGACTCTCAAGAATCTGAAGCCCCTGCTGAACAATGGTATGGGATTTCTGGCCCTTGATGTTGACGACAAAGCCGATCCCGCAGGAGTCTTTCTCCTGTACAGGATCGTAGAGGCCTTGCTTCGGTGGAAGCCCGGGGATGCTCATCGTTCGTATCTCGTTAAAAATGTAGGCATAAATGCTGCTGGACGGAGGCTACGCCGGAGAGGCCATCGGGATGGATAACTCCGTCACTCACAAGGCGAATTCCGCTCGCATCCGCTCCGCTCACCTTAATCGACGCACGATTATTCTGTCAAGATTATCTCTCGTACAGGGAGTCCATCCTGGCCCGCCCCCCAAAGGGGTGGTTGGCTTGACTTTGTTTCCTCCTCTGCCCTACCATCCGCCCCATGCCTCAAGGTCCAATCACCTCCACGATCAACAACATGACGGACGTCTGGGAGGCGTACCGTGATGAATTGGAGGGGATGGAACGCCAGATCCGGGCGAACCTCGACTCCAGTGTGGCACTGGTCAATACCGTCGCCGCCCACATTCTGAGCAGCGGCGGAAAACGAATTCGACCCTTTTTACTCCTACTCTCTGCCCGTCTCTGCGGCTATACCGGTCGCGATCATCACCAGCTTGGCAGTCTGGTGGAGTTCATTCATACCGCGTCCCTGCTCCACGACGATGTGGTCGATGATGCCGATATCCGCCGAGGCCGGCGAACCGCCCGAAAAGTCTGGGGCAACCAAATCAGTATCCTCGTCGGCGACTATCTCTACTCCAAAGCCTTCTGCCAGGTCGTCGACTTCCGGAACCATGGGATCAACGACGTGCTCGGCGAGGCCTGCAAGAAGATGGCGGAAGGCGAAGTGCTTCAGTTGTATTACAACGGCAACCCGTCCATGCCAGAAGCGGACTATATTAAGATCGTAGAACACAAAACGGCCGGCCTGATTGCCGCCTCTTGTCGCATGGGCGCCATCCTCGCGGACGCCTCAGAGGCCCAGCAGGATGCGCTCTTCCGGTTCGGCCAACATCTTGGGATCGCCTTTCAAGTGGCCGATGATACGCTCGACTACACGGCCAATGGCGAACGCTTGGGCAAGACACTGGGACAGGACCTTCGCCAGGGCAAGGCCACACTGCCGCTGTTACACCTGCTACAGCATTGTTCAAAACAGGACCGGCAGATGATCATCGACCGCATGGAAACCAGGACCCTGACAGAGGAAGACCTCGGTCGGTTCATTCGCTTGATGGAAGAATTGGGTTCGATTACCTATGCCATGGATCGCGCACAGTCCTACATCGCCGCGGCCCAACAAGATCTCAACCAGTTCGAAGACAGTACGGCCAAACGGGCCCTCTCGGTGACCGCCGACTATATGGTTACCCGCGATCGATAGCCTTTCTTCCCCGCGTGCTCCACGGAGCAGCCATGGAAGCGACGCCACGCAGGAAAAACGGATCCACCCTTCACACATTGATTGCACGAGAAGGCTGCGGAAACGCTATCGCGCCGCTCCTGGAATTCAGTGGCTCGGACGTCTGGGACAAACCCGGTCAGCGGGATATCTGGTCCGTTTGATCTGTCTCGCCTATTTGGCTGAACCAGATCAACCAGATGAGCCAGAGAGACCAGACAGACCACATGAGCCAAACAGGCCGGCGGGATTGTTCAGCCTCTCGTCGGCACCCAGAACCACGTACGGGGAAAAGGATTCGTCATGGCCAAGATCATTCCGTTTCATGGCACGCGGTTCGATACGACAGTTGTCGGAGAAATCAAACAGGTCGTGGCGCCGCCCTACGACATCATCGATGCGGCCGGGCAGAAGGCCTTGCACGATCACCATCCACAGAACATCATTCGACTCGAATTGGGGCTCGATCAACCCGGCGACGATCCAACTCATAATCGATACACCCGCGCCGCATTGACTCTTCGCGACTGGCTTACGAGCGGAGCGCTGAAGCGCGACGCGCAGCCGACCCTCTACTACCATACGATCGAATACACGCCACCCTATGCTTCGGCCGGCTCGCCAACGAAAATTCTCAAGGGATTTCTCGCCACCGTAAATCTGGAAGCGCTCGATTCGGGGCACATCTACCCGCACGAGAATACACGATCGACCGCCAAAACAGATCGGCTGAATCTGCTCGAAGCCTGCCAGGCGAACTTCAGCCCCATTTGGTCGCTCTACTCCGACCCTCAAGGAGCGGTGGTGGGCCTGCTGGAAGGGGCGATCAAGGGGACACCGGCCCCGATCGACTTCCGCGACGATGTGGGGTTCCGGCAGCGACTCTGGGCTGTGACGGATCCAGCCGTACTGAGACAGGCGGTCGACGCCTTGCGCAGCAAGCCGTTGTTCATCGCAGACGGCCACCATCGCTACGAGACCGCGTTAAACTATCAGAAAATCCGTCGGCAGCAGGCCGCGCCGGTCGGCCGGCACTCGTATGACGCGGTGCTGATGCTGTTGACCGCCCTCGAAGACCCAGGCTTAACCATACTCCCAACACATCGGGTTACGACCACACCCCTGCCTTCCTATAGCCATGTGCAATCATTGTTGGGTGCCACGTTCGACCTGCAGGAATTTCCGTTCACCGCGGCCTCGCAGGCGGCCACGCGAGAAAAATTTATCGAGGCCTTACGAACCAACGGTTGCATGGTTCCGATGTTCGGCCTGGCGTTGAAGGGAGACAACCGCTACGTCACGCTGAGCTTGAAATCAGCCCATCGTCCACTGGCGCAAGCCTCTCCTCGCGCCAAGCTCGATGTGTCGCTGCTCCAACAACTCGTCGTCACGACACTCTGTTCTACCCAAGAGGAACAAGAGGCCGTCCTCTATACGAAGGATGACCATGAAGCCTTGGATTGGGTGGCAAAGGGAACGGGAACCGGAGCCTTACTGCTCAACGCGACAAAAGTCAATGAAGTGCAAGCCGTCGCGACGGCCGGCGAACGTATGCCCCACAAATCGACGTACTTCTTTCCGAAACCGCTTACAGGGCTTGTGATCAATGTAATGGAGAATCCGTGAAGGGTGGGTAGGCGGTGCCGCCGCTCGCGCTTCATGGGGGCCTGCGTTTTACGCTTCTCGGGGTTCTGATGAAGGCGAAAATCCTCATCGTCGACGACGATCCCGATATTGCCACGATGCTGGAGGATCGACTGCAGGCCTCCGACTATGGAACCGTAATCGCGCACGATGGGATAGAGGCGCTCGATCTGATCGAGCTGGAAGCTCCGCACCTCATGTTGCTCGATCTGGACATGCCTCGCCTTACCGGCATTGAGGTCCTCAAGCGACTCCCGAAAATCAGACCCGCCGAGAATCTCCCAGTGATCGTCATGACCGCGCATGCCTCAATCGATGCCGCCGTCGAGGCCATGAAAACAGGCGCCTACGATTTTCTGACCAAGCCGCTGGACAAAGACCACCTCCTCATCGTGATCAGCAAGGCCTTGGAGCGAGACACCCTCAAACGACAGGTGGCCTGTCTCAAGTCCGAAGTCGACGGCCGCTACGCCTCGATTGTGGGCATGAGCGCAAAGATCCGTGCGGTGTTGGAGTCAGCCCAACGTGCCGCGAAGTCCGATGCCAGCATGTTATTGCTCGGCGAAAGCGGCACAGGCAAGGAACTCTTCGCTCGTTCCATTCACCAATGGAGTCTGCGTCAGGCCATGCCGCTGGTGGTCATCAACTGTGTCGCCCTCACGGAAACGCTGCTCGAAAACGAACTCTTCGGGCATGAACGCGGCGCCTTCACCGGCGCGGATCGCCTGCACAAGGGCAAACTGGAGATGGCGGATGGAGGCACGATCTTCCTGGACGAGATCGGAGACATGTCGCTCCCGCTGCAGGCCAAACTGCTGCGCGTGCTCCAGGACAGGGAATTTCATCGAGTCGGCGGCACACGCCTCGTGTCGATCAATATACGGATCATCGCGGCCACAAACAAGGATCTCCGACAGGCCGTGAAAACCGGTGAGTTTCGCGAGGATCTCTTTTTCCGTTTGAACGTCATCAGCCTCACCCTGCCTCCGCTCCGCGAACGGCCCGAGGATCTCCCTGCCCTGGCCAAGTTTTTCTTAAACCGACATGCCAGGGAAGCGAAACGTCCCGGCATGATGTTCAGTCCCGCGGCCATGGAGGCCATGAGTCGTTATCGTTGGCCGGGGAACATTCGCGAATTGGAAAACGTCGTCGCACGATCCGTCGTCTTGAACCAGTCGGACACGATCGAACCGGATATGCTGTCGCTGGATGCCATGGGCCGCGCCTCGCCGAGCGAACGCCTCTCCTATCTCTCACTCCCGTACCATGAGTCGATGGAAGAGCATAGCCGCTACATCATCGAGCGAGCCATCAAGGAAGCAGAAGGCAATCAGACAAAAGCAGCAGACCACCTCAAGCTCCAACGCACATATCTGGCCCGCTTGATTAAGCAGCAGAAGGTGAAAGAGGAACCGGGTTAGGGCTACGGCAGGTGGCGGGAAAACAGATGTGGCACGCGAGACTTCGATAGTCCGCACTGCTGGCACGACAGGAGAGCATTCCCTCAGGATGCTCAAAAGGACCGTACTTCTCACCCGCCAAGCCCCGGCGGATATTTGCCCTCCCACCCTGAGTCTGCCAAGACAAACCCTTCACCCTAGGACGCGCCCTGCAGCAACCAAAGCCGCAAACGAGCGATTCTTTTACTGCCCTACTAAGGGGTGGCTGGGATGATCCCAACTGCGCGCGTCCAACGAGGCCCGTCCGAGGGCGCGCGTTGCGCGAGCACGGGGATCGTCCCAGCTACCCCACATCCTTTTCAGCATCCTGCTAAGCAGGTCGCTGTCTGGTCGCCAGGGTGATAAGACCGGCTGACGCATCCTGTTCGGCATGCGCATAGCGCTCCGGCGTCCCGATGTCCGACCAGTACCCCTCGCAGTCATACCCGAGCACCGTCTCCCCACGCTGAATCGACGCCACATAGGGATCGATGATGGTCGAGGCCACGCCCTTCGGCACATCTCGCAGAAGCCGCGGGCGGAGCACATGAATACCAGCAAACATGCGAGGCTGAGTCGGCACCTGATCTGTGCGTCCACGCCCGGCGATCCGCACAATGCGGTTGTCCGAATCCATTTCCACAAGACCCCACCGTGCCGCTTCAGGATCTTTGCGCAGGACCAACGTCGCCTCGGCGTCACGCTCCTGGTGAAAGGCGCACAAGGCCCCAAGGTCGAGTTCCACGAGCGTATCACCATTGAGCACCAACACCGACTCACCTGAAAAATAAAGCTCCGCCTGCTTGAGGCCGCCCCCCGTACCCAAGATCACCGGCTCGCGCGAATAGATGATTCGCAGCCCGTACCGCGAGCCGTTGCCGACCGCCTGCTCGATCATCGGTCCGAGGTGATGCAGATTGATGATGACATCGTGGAACCCATACCGCTTCAGGAGCAAGAGGTTCCACACGATCAGCGGCGTGCCTGCAATGGGAAGGAGCGGCTTCGGAATCGTGTTCGTGAGCGGTCTCAGACGAGTCCCCAAGCCCGCCGCAAGTATCATGGCTTTCATAGGCGTAAGACGTTAGACGTGAAACGTGAAACGTGAAACGTGAAGCGCAGGGGAAAAACAACGGATGGGTTCCGGTCGTTTCACGTTTTACGTCTCACCTTTCACGTCTACTGCAGTTCCGGCACATAGGGGGTGAGATGCTTCCGAAGCCTGACCAACTCGGGATACTTCTGGATATTACGTTTGACATAGTTCAAGACACGCGGTACGTCGGCGAGAAACTTGGGATTGCCTTTGACGCGATCGATGTAGACAAATCGCCCCGCGGCTTTGAGGTTACGCTGGATGCTCGTGAAATCGAGTAGGCGGCGGAAGGATTCTCGGTTGGTCCGGACCTGCCGATGCGCCGCCAACCCATCGAGATAGCGGTTAATCAAGCGGTCGATCAGTGCCTCGTCGAGTTCAATATAGGCATCGCGCAGCAGTGAGGCGAGGTCATACGTCGCCGGCCCCATCAACGCATCCTGAAAGTCGATGACCCCCAGTCGCTTGCCATCGACCATCAAATTGCGCGAGTGATAATCCCGATGGACAAAGACACGCGGTTGGCCAGTGAGCAACTCGGCGATTTTCTCGAATTCGCCCCGGAGGGGCAGGTGATCGTCGGTGCACATCGGTTTCCCCTGCCTCGCTACGATCCCATACTCCAGAAAATGGTCGAACTCCCACATAAGGAGAGGCACGTCGAAACTTCGTTGGAAGGCGAGACAATGCTGATCGGCTGGTGCGGTGGCCGTTGATTGCATATGCACGAGAGCATCGACGGCCTGCGTATAGTGCGTTTCCAGATCTGCCGCACTCGCCTCACGACAGGCTTCCAACAGGGTAAGATCCCCGAAATCTTCAAGATAGAGCAGCCCCGCCACTTGATCATAGTGATAGAGGCGCGGAACGGAGACCCCGGCTTTTGATAAATGGGAAAGGATGTTCAGAAACGGTAACTCGCCGACCTGATGAGCCGCCCCGCTGACAGCTTCTTCCGATTGCTTGAAGGCCTCCGGCTCCGCCAACTGCATGAGAATCACCGAACGAGCAGCGGCCCCGGTCAACTCAATGCGAAAATACCGGCGGTTCGAAGCATCGCCGGCTAATGGTGCGAGGGTTTTGAATCGTCCCGTAAAGGGAAGCAGAGACTCGACCGTGGCAGCCACGAGAATACGATCCGGCAAGGTCAGTGGCTGTTTCGGCACGGCAGGATCGACAGTAGCCATAGGCCGCGCATTATACTGATGCGGCCAAACCTTGTCACGACATGGTCATTCATTAGGGGGAGCAGCAGAAGGATGCGGGGGAGCGAGCAACCATCCTTCGCACTCGCAAAGCCCTCACACAGATGCAGTGGTCGCTCGATGCGCGCAGTGGAGACCGCATCCACCACCTCGCCAAATACGGGTACGGGTGAAGAGTCGATTCCAGGCGCCGGTTGACCCGTCTCGCACGTCTCGCGTCACGGTCCCTGAACGCGTGAACTGACGGGCAGTCTGGCGAAGCGCAAGGTTAGGGACCCAAGTCCGTCTCGCCCTCGGGGTCCTCATAAGTCGAAACTCAGGCTTGCCCCAAAAATCTTTGCGGGCTTCCTTCTCGAGCCCCTCCAGCACCGTACCCCCCGGAGCATACTTCCGATACTGCCAGCACCAAACCTCGTTGACTAGCCCAGGATGTAACATGTCGCTAGCAGGCGAAACTATCTTGGCGACGGAGAGGCCGATCCTGTCATCGCCTTAGCCAGATCGCTACTTATTATCCACGGAAAGATAAACTTTGACCCGCCCATCCTTCTTGGTGTCAATGAAGTACACTCTGATCGCCGAATTACTTCCAGGTTGATACGCAGAAAACTTGTCTGTCTTGGTGTAAAACTCTGTGTCAGAGTCCACATCAAGATCCGTTCCGATCCAACCATGAGGCAAGCTGTTGCGCAATCGATTCACGATAGCCTCAACCGATTTGTCGGCTTCTGACCTGTCTGAAAATCTGAATATGCAACTCCACCTCGCTCCGCTATTATCGTCTTTATCCCTCACCAGACACTGCTTGGCACCGGAAAAGGTAACTTTTGACTGCCATGTTGTTCCGGTATCAGCGTCGACAGCCTTATGCCCTGTTCGTAACGTTTTGAAATCTCCTGAGGATGCCGTTAGAACGGTTTGAGTCACTTCACGGTCGTCTTTTCCAGCAGAGCCTTCTGCAGCTTGACGGGTGTCGAACGGACAATCATGGCCGGTGCAAGTAATCCGGTAAATCGTCTGGGTCCACTTTAGCCTTAACCGAAATGCTTCATACCCGATCTCATATTCGCCATCACTTCCTCCTGATGCTCTCGCGCTTAGATAGGCGTTCCCTATCCAGAGAAAACGCATGTCTTCGTAGGGGAATGGATCATTCACGGTGAGCATCAGCTCGCCGGAGCTATCATCATAGCCAACGATGAGGGCCATATGTTGAGGGTTTCCATCTACTATGAACCCAGTCGGTGAAATTCCAACAATAATAGGGCGGCCCTGATCTAGCTCGTTTTTTACTTCTGCTTCAGAAAGACTTCCGCTCTTCGATTGAACTGTCAGCGCGATATCTCCGGCCGAACCACCCCGTGTCGCCATGAGAGGATACTGTTCAAGCATGTTCACCATGGTGGCTTCGTCGCCAGCTGTGAGATCACATTGATCGCAATTCGCTATCCCCTTGCATAGGTTTCGCCCCTGCACGATCCCACACTGATAGTCTGTCCGATGAACAGCAGGAACGTAATAGTATTTGAAGACCATCTCTCCAACGGCTGCCCAACACCAACTAGGACGGTCCTGAAACACCGGATAAATATGTAATTTAACCTCCGCGGCCATGGTCAGGTTGGCTGGTACCAGTAGAAGAAGAAATACCCAGACCCCGAATGCCGCCATTCTATTTTTTACTGATCTCCCCTCCTTCATTCTTGATCTTTCTTGAGCAAGCCTCAAACTCCCTCCTCAACCAACTCGTTGACCCAGCCTCTTTGGTAGCGCGGGGTGTCCCTTGCTACCTTCCTCGCCCGGCCAACCTTACTAGGGTGATTGCTCATTCTTGGGAGGGTGCGATACCTCAGTATCATGCCACTCCTTACCACTCACCTCTGTCCACATTTCATGCACAATGCGTCGCTCGAAACCAACCCATGCTGCCTTGTTTAGCAGATCATTCAGGTACTTAATATCGGCATCTTTGAGAGTCTTTGGGCGTGGTTTGGTAGTAAGCAATTGGCTGACAGCGTCACGCTCCCTCGCCGAAGGTCGCACGAGTTGTGAGCCTTCAAGGATCTGCCCTTGTCGTGGTGCCTGACCCTTCGGTATCGATTGCATCTGGATATGTAACACATCTTCAGCACAGAACACCGCTTGTGCTGGTGTAAAAAAAGCGATCGCCAAGAGGAGGACAATCAAAACTCTACCGTATGTCATATGATGGTGCCTCTCTCCTCCTGCCAGTATAGAGTTCGAATCAGAGCGTCGTCCCCCTCACCACCCGCTTCCAGCCTGACGAATACCATCCGCATAATGCCACGCCTGTCATCGGTTATTCCTTCTCCTCGCTCACGCCGGTCCGCTCAGTCGATTTTCCCGCGAAGATGGCGTCCATGCTGTTGCATCACAGTGAGAGCGCAAAAAGCCCGACTGCGCTCCGAACGGTACGGAAATCCTTGGAGGAGAGGAGTTGACATGGCCTTCTCCTTCGTCACGGTTTTCGATCTCTCGACATGAATCTCGTCCCCTCGGTTGTTGTTCATCAGGAAGTCCCGTTACGCTTGCATCGCTGGTGGCAGGGCAGTGAACCATCTCACGAAAGATTTATTATGCTGTTTCTCTGCCTGCTGCTCGGAGTAGGCGGTGCCGAGGAACGCGCCGAGATCGTATCGAAACACGGTCTGCGTGTCCGGCTGCGGGGTTCTATGCCTCATCGAAGTAGCGCAGAAAAAACTTAGCCTCTTCGTGCTGGTCGCGCGTCTCTTCCGGGTTCATCCGAGTAACTCCGCCACCGAAATTCCGAGGCCAAAAATTCATACGGCCGGTCACGCGATCATACATTCATCCAAAGATCGCAGCCTTCCCTGCTTGTTCCGTCCGAGACAATCCCAGACAAGCTATCTTTCCACTCAACTATTGCCGCCGTAGAATACGCGGAATAATGGAGAAAAATCACCCCACCTCTCTCACCCGTCTCGCAGCGCATCATTCCGATCTGAGAAACCGCCAACTTATCGCCCCAATTGTTGCACCGATTGTATCGGCCAGCCAATCCTGCCAACTCGACTCACGGAATGGAACAAAAAGTTGATGTGCTTCATCCGTGATGCCGTAGACTGAGGCCGTCACGATCGCCAGCACAACTGCCTGCCGAGCGACAGCCGGCCCCGCTGCCCAGCGAAACGCACGGTAGCAGAGAAGGGCCAAGATGCCATACTCCACCGCATGCAACACTTTGTCGCTAACGTCTTCGATTAAAAACGATGGCAGTTGCTCTTCCGGATGTGACTGAGACGACAAATAAAAAATTGTACCGGCATACAGCGCCACCGGCACCCAGTACCAGAGCACCTGAACCTTCACACCTTGTCGAACTGCGTCATGCATTGATTTCCTCTCGCTCCGTCCCCTACCCTCATGCGATACTTATAACGAGCAGATCGGGGAAAGACTATAGGGACATGCCTTGTCCCAAGCAAGACCGCATCGAACGATCACGTACTACGGGGTGGCTGGGATGACCCAAACTGTGCGCGTCATTCTCACCCGCCCACCCACTGGCACGCCGAGACGTGCCCTGAGCCCTGGCGAGGGCCTTCCGGTTTTCTTATGTCTTTCTTGGAGGGAGTGGCCGAGGCTGCCCTTTACTCCACGCATCGAACGAGCACCGTTTCATCGTGCGCGTTCTGCGAGCAAAAAGGGCACCTGGCCGCTCCCTCCCCATTCTTCTCAGGCCGCGCGTTGCGCGAGCAGGGGAATCGTTCCAGCGACCCCAACTCCTTTTTCAGCTTCCTGCAAAAGTCGTCAATAGCATTCGACCATGAAGACTGCCCACATCTGTTTTCTCTGGCACATGCATCAACCGTATTACACGGACCCGGTGGCGGGGTCTGCCAGTATGCCCTGGGTGCGTCTCCATGCCGTCAAGGCCTACTACGATATGGCCTATGGGCTGGAAAAGTTCCCTTCGGTCAAAGCCACGTTCAACTTTACCCCCTCGCTCCTGCGACAGCTGCAAGAAGTTGGAACAGGAACGGTGCGCGACCTCTTTCTGGAACATGCGCAACGTCCGGCGGCGGACCTCCGTCCGGAAGAGAAAGCCTTTCTCGTCCGACATTTCTTCTCCGCCAATTGGGCCACGATGGTGCGCCCCTATCCGCGCTACCATGAATTGCTCGTGAAGCGCGGGGCCGACGTCTACGGTCGCGACTTGGAACGGGTTGCGCAGCAGTTTTCTACGCAGGACCTGCTGGACTTACAGACGTGGCACAACCTCGCCTGGTTCGGCTACGGCACTGTCAGTCGCTATCCGCGCCTGGATGCGCTACGCGCGAAAAACCGGGGTTTCACGGAAGAAGAGAAGCAGGAGGTGTTGGCCCTCCAACTCGTCGCCGTGCAGGACATCGTTCCGCTCTATCGCCGACTGATGGAGCGGGAACAAATCGAGCTCACGACGAGCCCCTTCTTTCATCCGATCCTGCCGCTCCTCATCGATACGGACTTCACTCGACGCGCCAGACCGGATCTCCCGCTCCCCTCACGATTCCATGCGCCGGAAGATGCGGAGGCACAACTGCAACGCGCCGTCGAGTTTCATGCCGCCACATTCGGCCGGGCGCCCGTGGGACTCTGGCCGTCGGAGGGCTCCGTCTGTCCTGAGCTGATTTCGATGTTGCCGAAGGCCGGGCTGCGCTGGCTAGCGACCGACGAAGGCATCCTCGCTCGCTCGCTCGACGCGGCCCAGCAACCGTGGCAGCGCCACCAAGATCTGTATCAGCCCTACCGGGTCGGGCCGGAGGGCCAAGACGTCACGATGCTGTTTCGCGATCGGGAAATCTCCGATGCCTTTGGGTTCGTCTACCACAAGACCACTCCTGATACGGCCGCCGAGGATGTCCTTCGTCGGCTGCGCCACATCATTCACAAGGTGCCGCAGGACCAGGTCACCATCGCAATTGTGCTCGACGGGGAAAATCCATGGGAACACTATCACGAGGGCGGCGAACAATTTCTCGCGCTTCTCTACAAGGCCTGCTCGACCGGCGCACTTGATGACGGAGCGGTTCGCACCACCACCGCGACGATCTCCGAAGCACTCGAAGCTGCGCCGGCCACTCGGCGAATCAGCCACCTCCATTCTGGCTCCTGGATCAATCAGGACTACAAGATCTGGATCGGCCACCAGGAAGACAATAGAGGATGGGATCTGGTCAATCAGACTCGATCCCATCTCGTCGAAATCGCTACCACCCTTCCCTCGGATCGCGCACAAGCCGCCTGGGACGAACTCTATGCCGCCGAAGGCAGCGATTGGTTCTGGTGGTATGGAGACGACTTTGACACTGACTACAAAGAGGAATTCGATCGGCTCTTTCGAACCCATCTTCGGAACGTCTGGATGATTGCGAGATTGACTCCACCGGACCTGTTGAATCAGCCGATCTGTAGCCCCCGCTGCATGCCGGAAGCAGACCTTGTGAGCGCGCCTCTCGCCTTGCTGAACCCCTCCATCGATGGACTCGTGACCGATTTTTTTGAGTGGCGCGGAGCAGGCAAAATCAAGACGCAGCCGCCGCTCGGCGCGATGTGGAAAGCCGAAGCGCTGTTGACCAATATCCAGTTTGGCTGGAGTCTTGACCAGCTCTATCTCCGGCTCGATCCGGACGAGCAACTGCGGCAGGGGCAACGGCAGACAGGGCTGACGGTCGAGCTGCAGTTGCAAACGCCCGAACACCTCTACCGCCTGTCGTTTTCACTCGCGCCGTCAGGGCCAGATCAGTTCCTGCTCTCGCAGAAACTCGCAAGCGGATCCTGGCAGGAGATCGGCCCCTACCAATCGATCTGTCATCGAAATATTATCGAACTGGCCGTGCCATTCAAGGACTTACAGCTCACCCCCGGGCAAGAATTCCGCATGACCATACTGGTGCTGGAATATCGCTTGGAAGTCGCGCGCTACCCGCACCACAAGCCCGCAACGTTCCTCGTGCCAGGCCCGGAGTTTGAGGCGAATCTGTGGCGAGTGTAAGCAGCGCAACGCGCTGAATGATCGATGTTGAATGTTAAAGATGAATACCAAGCGTGGAGTTCCTGCATGCACCTAGCAATCCTTCCTGGCCAATTCAACATTCATCATGTAACATTCAACATTGTTCAGGAGCTGCTATGCCCGATCTAAGACGTGACCCGATTGTCGGCCGGTGGGTGATTATCTCGACCGAACGGAGCGCTCGGCCTCACGACTTCATTCCCGTGCAAGCCGCCCGGCCGTTGGCTGTAGCCCTCTGCCCATTTTGCCCGGGGCAAGAGCGATTGACGCCGAAAGAAATTATGGCCTACCGGCCCCAGCCGCTGGAGCCCAACAACCCGAACTGGACCGTGCGTGTCGTGCCCAATAAGTTTCCCGCGCTCCAGGTCGAAGGCGACCTCGATCGCCAAGGCCTCGGCCTCTACGATCGCATGAATGGGATCGGCGCCCATGAAGTCATCATCGAGACCCCGAACCACACGGACAGCCTGGCCGACATGCCGACCAAACGGATCGAGGACGTGCTGTGGGCTTATCGCGACCGCATGATCGATCTCAAGAAAGACTCGCGGTTCCGATACATCCTCATTTTTAAGAACCACGGAGCGCCGGCCGGCGCCACTCTGACACATAGCCACTCACAACTCATCGCCCTGCCGATCATCCCCACCAGCGTTCTGGAGGAGATCGAAGGCTGTCGGGCTCATTATGAGCAGAAAGAACGCTGTATCTATTGCGACATTCTCCGGCAGGACCTCGCTGACGGCGATCGCATCGTGGCGGAAAATCCCGAGTTCCTCTGCGTCACCCCGTATGCCCCGCGTTTTCCCTTTGAAATGTGGATACTCCCTAAACGCCACGCCGGTTTCTTCGAAGAAAGTCAGAAGACACAATTTGAGTTCCTCGCGCCGATCCTCTCCGAAGCGCTCCGACGGATGGACAAAGTCCTCGCCCAGCCCTCGTACAACTTTATCCTCCATAGTTCTCCCCTCCACGAAAAGACCGGGGATTTTTACCACTGGCACATCGAAATCATTCCGAAGCTGACTCCAGTGGCCGGCTTCGAATGGGGCACCGGATTCTATATCAATCCGGTGGCACCGGAAGAATCGGCAAAGTTTCTGCGGGACGCGGCAATCTAACCTGGTCTGTCTAGTCCATCTGGTTTCTCTGGTCTATTTGGTTGGTTTCGTTCAACCAAAAAAACCAGACAAACTAAACCAGCCAAATAACGGTCTTCTTGCGCCGGCAGGCTTTTTTCGCATCCTGCCGGACTCACCCCTTGCCCCCTGCACGCATGGAAGCTTAAGATCCTCCCATGCAAGTCCAACTGAGCCATCCAGCCAGAACCATCGAGGTCAAAGGCCCCAAGAAAGTTAAGGAACTCTTGCGCGAGTTGAATCTCGTCGTCGAAGCGCATCTGGTAATCAAAGGCGATGATCTCGTCACCGAAGACGAGATGCTGTACGAAGGCGATCAGATTGAAATCCGACCCGTGATCTCCGGTGGCTCCCCACATTTCACCTCTCACATTTCACGCCTCACGAGCCAAGAATGAATTGCACCAAATGTAAAACCAAAGCTGTGATCGGCCTCCCGCGCCATAATGCGGCCTTCTGCAAAGTCTGCTTCAACGGTTTCGTCCACGATCAAGTTGCGCGGGCGATCAAATCGGAGTGGATGTTTGGCAAGGAGGACCGGATTCTCGTGGCGGTGTCCGGCGGGAAAGACAGCCTGGCGCTCTGGGACATTCTGCTCAAGCTGGGCTATCGCGCTGACGCGCTCTATGTGAACCTCGGCATCGGGTCCTATTCTGAGCAATCGCATGCCAAGGTGAGGAAGTTCGCTGAAGCGGTTGCCGCCTCTCACGGAGCTACGTTGCACCTCCATACGGTCGAGCAAGAGGCCGGAGCGGGAATCAAAGAACTGGCCCAGCTCATCCATCGCCCGACCTGTTCCACATGTGGAACCATCAAACGCTACCAGTTCAATCGTGTGGCGATCGAGCAGAACTATGATGTAATGGCTACGGGCCACAATCTCGATGACGAAGCAGCCCGACTCCTGGGCAATGTACTGCATTGGCAGGAGGAATATCTGGATAAGCAAGGCCCGTCGTTGCCGGCCTCAGTGGCAGGGTTTGCCAAGAAGGTGAAGCCCCTCTACCGGCTCTCGGAACGAGAACTCGCTGCCTATGCGGTCTTAAACAAGATCGATTACATCGTCGAGGAATGCCCCATGGCCAAGGGCTCCAAGATGCTCCAGTACAAGGAGGTCCTGAATCGTCTGGAGACCGAGTCGCCGGGTACGAAGCAGACGTTCTATTGGGGGTTTCTCGAGAAACAAAGCAAGAAGCAACCCTCGGCAACCACCATGACGGAAAAAGACCGTGCCGTCCTCCACCCCTGCACCTCTTGCAGCCAGCCCACCACCGCCGAGATCTGCTCCTACTGCAAAATGATGGCGCGGGCCAAGACCGTCGTTCCCCGATAACAGGCACACCATCAGCACGCCCTGCGCCTCATCAGTACTTGAAAAGCCTCGACCGACCCCGTAAGCTACCTGCAAGTTAGTTGACCTGTGCCGAAGCAACCCTATCTCCATTTCCATGGCGACAACACAACGCGACTACTATCAGATTCTCGGTCTTCCGAAGTCTGCCTCGGCGGATGACATCAAGAAAGCCTATCGTCGCCTCGCACGCCAGGTCCATCCCGACCTCCATAGCGGTGCCAAGAAATCAGAGATGGAGAAAAAGTTTAAGGAGTTGAACGCGGCGCACGAAGTCCTGAGTGATCCGGGCAAACGCAAGAAATACGATCAATATGGAGCCAACTGGGAACAGGCCGAGGCCTACGAGCAGGCGCGCCGGCAGGCCGGTGCCCGGGGAGAGAGCGGCCCGGAGACTTCGTTCGGCGGAGAAGGCTTCTCCGACATCTTCGAGAATCTGTTCAAGGGACGAAGCCGCGCCGGCAATGGTCGTGGATTTGCCCTGCAGGGCGAGGACCTTGAAACGGAGGTGCAACTGACGCTGGCCGAGGTGTTCACCGGCGTGACGAAGCGCATGACCTTGCAAGAGCCAGTACCCTGCTCCACCTGCCACGGGAGTGGAGCCTTTCGCGGGCGCCCCTGTCCAACCTGTCAGGGGCACGGTGCGACATTGCATCCCAATACGATCGAAGTGCGAATCCCCGCAGGGGTACAGGATGGAACGAGGGTTCGCGTGGCCGGCAAGGGACAAGCGGGCGCCAACGGCGGCAAGCCCGGCGATTTGTACCTGCGCGTGGCAATCGCCCCGGACAAAGTCTTTCGTCGTCAGGGGAGCGATATCCATGTCTCCCTCCCGGTCTTCCCATGGGAAGCGGCCTTGGGGGCCGAGGTGATGGCTCCCACACTGATGGAACCAGTTCGAATGAAGGTTCCGCCAGGAAGTCGGGCTGACAGTAAGCTTCGACTGAAGGGTAAGGGCCTCCCCGCGGCGACCGGCGGCCACGGCGATCTCTTTCTCACAATCCAAATCGTCATGCCGCCCGCCTCAACCGATGAGGAACACAAACTGTACGATCAACTCAGCGCCATTCCGCATCCGGACCCGCGTGCCGAACTGCTCGCCCAGGCCCGACGCCGATCACAGGCTTGACTCAAGCGAGACGGGCAAGACTGATGGGAAAAGCGCGACTGGCGCGATCCGAAGTTCTACGTTCTGGATTCGAAGATTGGGGAACCGTGAATTTTGAACCTCAAACTCTTCCCCGTCTCGCCAGCCCCGCCTTTCCCGCTCGTCTCGCATCGCTCACGTCACACGAGTCGCAAGCCACTCCGCCATTACACACCACTGGCCCTGCCGATATCGACAGGAACTGCGACCATTTCCAACGTCATGTTGCTGGACGTGCCGACTGCCTCGTGGTCTCATTGAGGTCTGTTGTCGGCTTGCGTTGCGTTGATTGATCTGGCAAGCTACGTCCACATGGCTCTCAGAGCCTTCTGCGCCAAGGGGATGACTCCACTTGCGGAGAAAATTATGACCCCCTTGGAGATGGCTGTAGCCGGCTACACGTGCGGCACAATTCTTGGTCACTGGGCGAAAGGGCAAGCAGCAGGTACTGGAACGTTCGTTATCATGGGGTCAGACGTCTTCATTCGGTTCAACCTAAGGAGGCAGGTATGAAGCAGGGAACACAAACGATGGTGATGCTGGGTATTGCATCGGTATTCGCACTGACCTTGGGGATATCTACGGTCTGGGCCAATGAGCCAGGCTACGGCAAGGAAGGACACGGAGGCAGCGGGCATAGCTCGATGGGAGGCCATGGCGCGAGCATGATGCACAACAGCACCGGCCACCTGATCCGGCATCTGCTCAAGCACGAACAACCAATCGGGCTCACGGCGGAGCAAGTGACAAAACTCAAAGACATGCAACTCAACTTGGACAAGACCCGTATCAAGACCGAGGCCGACATCCAGGTTGCGGAGCGCGAGTTGAAAGCCCTGACCGAGGATGAGAAATCTGACCTGGGGGCGATCGAAGCCAAGTTGAAGCAAAGCGGGGATCTGCAAGTCGGCTTGCGCATGGTCTCCGTCACGGCCCGGCGGGAGGTACTCGCCCTGTTGACTCCGGAACAGCGTGCCAAGGAGAAGGCCGAGCATGAGAAGGTCATGCAGCAGCACAAGGATGCCGGCAAGGGTTACGGCAATCCGCACGGCAGCCCGATGAAAACCAATCCGCATATGGGTGGCGATGCAGCACAGCCGGCCCCTCCATCAAGCATGAATGTGCAGTAACTCTATCCAAGAAGCGCTAGAAGACTACTGGTCCATCCGGCAGGGAGGTGCATCATGAGAACACGGGGAATCATCACAGCGGGCGTCGTCGGGCTACTGTTCGCACTGGGCTCCAGCGCCTGGGCCGACGATAAGGAAGGCAAGATCACGGACCTCGTCAAGGACGCCACAGTCACGATCGATCAGGCCATCAAGACCGCATCCGAGAAAGTGCCTGGGACGGTGGTCGAAGCGGAACTTGAGAAGAAACACGGTAAGACAGTCTGGGAAGTCGAAGTCCTCGGCGCCGACGGGAATGTTACGGAAGTCCACATCGATGCAGCCACTGGCGCCGTGATCGACACGGAAGCTAAGAAGGACGAGAAGAAAAAAGAAAGCAAGAAAGCGAAGTAATCACGTCATGCTGAAAGAACTGAAACTCAAAAGCCGCGATTTACTGGTCGGTCCCGATCGGGCACCGGCCCGTGCGATGTTGAAAGCCGTTGGATTTACCGACGAGGACTTGTCTCGTCCAATCATCGGCGTCGCCAATACCTGGATCGAAATCATGCCCTGCAACTTCCACCTCCGCCGCTTGTCGGAACGGGTGAAAGCCGGTATCAGAGCCGCAGGCGGCACCCCCATCGAGTACAACACGATCGCGGTGTCAGATGGCATTTCGATGGGCACCGAGGGGATGAAGGCGTCGTTGATCAGTCGAGAGGTGATTGCTGATTCGATTGAACTCGTGGCTCGTGGGCACCTGTTTGACGGTGTGGTGGCACTCTCCGGCTGCGATAAGACTATTCCCGGCACCGTGATGGCCCTCGCGCGCCTGAACCTGCCGTCAGTAATGCTCTACGGTGGCTCGATTATGCCGGGGCAGTTCCAAGGCCATGACGTGACTATTCAAGACGTGTTCGAAGCAGTCGGAAAACATGCGGCTGGCACAATGACCAGTGCCGAACTCAAAGATCTCGAAGACCATGCCTGCCCGGGCCCTGGTGCCTGTGGCGGTCAGTTCACGGCCAACACCATGGCGATCGCGTTCGAGTTCCTCGGCATTTCCCCGATGGGGCGGAACGGCGTGCCGGCCATGGATCAGCGGAAAGACGACGTGGCCTTCGAGTGCGGGCAGATGGTCATGGATCTGCTGAAGCGGGACCTACGGCCCCGCCAGATCATCACGCGGAAATCGCTAGAAAATGCCATTGCCGCAGTCGCGACGACCGGCGGCTCGACGAACGCGGTGCTGCATCTGCTCGCCCTCGCCCGCGAAGCCAACATCAAACTGAGCATCGACGACTTCGACAAGATCAATCGGAAGGTGCCGTTGCTCGCCGACCTGAAGCCCGGTGGACGATTTACCGCTTCGGATCTCTATGCGGCTGGAGGAACGACACTGGTTGCCAAGCGGCTGCTCGATGCCGGTATCTTGCACGCAGGCCAACCGACCGTAACCGGCCGGACGATTGGGGAAGAGGCCAAGGAGGCCAAGGAAACATCCGGCCAACAAGTTCTCAGACCCCTGTCGAACCCGATCAAGCAGACCGGCGGGTTGGTGATCTTACGGGGAAATCTCGCTCCAGACGGCTGTGTCGTGAAGGTGGCCGGACACTCGATCATGACGTTCCGTGGCCCGGCGAAGGTGTACAACCGGGAAGAGGATGCCTTTGTTGCCGTGCAATCCCACAAAATCAAAGCGGGCGATGTCGTGGTGATTCGCTATGAAGGTCCATCCGGCGGGCCCGGCATGAGAGAAATGCTTGGCGTGACCGCAGCCATCGTCGGTGCGGGGCTGGGCGACTCCGTCGCGCTGCTCACCGACGGCCGCTTCTCCGGCGCCACCCACGGCCTCATGGCCGGCCATGTCGCACCGGAAGCCATCAAGGGAGGCCCCATCGGCGCCGTGAAAAACGGCGACATGATTGTCTTCGATATCGCTAAACGGACGCTGACCGTGGAGCTCTCGCAGAAAGAGATCAAAGCCCGGCTTAAGAAAGTCAAACTTCCACTGCCTCGCTATACCTCCGGCGTGATGGGCAAGTACGCGCGGCATGTCTCGTCGGCCTCGGAAGGGGCCATTACAACGTAGCAGGATGCTGAAAAAGTCCGCCCTCTTTGTTCGTCGTTCGTGAACCAATTCCGGAATTTGCTGAGCTGACGATCTGTTGAATGTCCGACCACTCAACAAATCATCAGATGCCTTCCTCTTTACGGGTGTCGAGAACGCTGCTGGCTGATTTTGTTGAGATCCTGCTAGACGTGCCGATAGAACTCCGCAATCATCTCAACGACGTAGGCCTGCTGCGCTTCTGTCAACTCGGCATAGATCGGGATGGACAGCACCTCTTCGGCCGCCTGTTCTGAGAGAGGGAAGGACCCCTTCAGATGGCCTAGATCGCGATAGCAGTTTTGGAGATGCATCGGGAGCGGATAGTACACTTCCGTGCCGACACCTTTCTCTTTGAGGAAGGTGCGTAACTCGTCGCGCTTCGGCGCTCGCACGGTGAATTGATTATAGACATGAAAATTGCCTGGCACCGTTAGCGGAAGCGTGACGCGCCCCGCATGCTTCGTATGGGCAAACAACTGCTGATACCGTTCGGCATTCCGACGTCTTCCCTCGGTCCACTGGTCAAGATACTGCAATTTGACCTGGAGTACGGCAGCCTGAAGCGCGTCCAATCGGCTATTGATCCCCACCGCCTCATGGAGATAACGGACCTGGCTCCCGTGAACACGAAGCATGGCCATGGAGTCGGCAAGCACTTGATCATTGGTTGTGATGAGCCCCCCATCTCCAAAGCCGCCCAAATTCTTAGAGGGGAAAAAACTAAAGCACCCAGTGTCTCCCAGTACCCCGGCGCGCTTGTTCCCCTGACCCGCACCAATCGCTTGACAGGCATCCTCAATGACGCAAACCTTTTTCCGCTTGGCAATCTCATTGATCACAGCCATGTCCGCACATTGCCCGAAGAGATGAACGGGAATGATGGCTTTCGTGCGGGGCGTGATCGCTTGCTCAATGAGTGCCGGGTCGATATTAAACGTATCGGGCTGAATGTCCACAAACACAGGCTTTGCGCCTAATCGTGAAATCGCGGCCACCGTGGCAAAAAACGTGAACGGAATGGTGATAACCTCATCGCCGGCCTTCACTCCCATGGCCATGAGGGAGAGCAGCAGCGCATCGCTCCCGGAGGCGCAACCGATCGCGTAGCGAGACCCGATGTAGCGGGCAACGGATTCCTCGAAGGCCACAACGCGCGGCCCCAGAATAAAGCCCTGCTCATCACAGACAGTCTGTACCTCCGCCATGATCTCTGCCCGGAGGGGTTGGAACTGAGCTTTCAGATCAAGCAACGGCACATTCATCGAAGCTGTTCTCCAGTGTGAATCTCAATACTCGAAGGACCGACAGGGCAGTCGTAACACTCCCTTCAATACCTGGCTCCTTGGCAGAATGCAAGTGGAGAATCAGAAGCGCCGGCTGGCCGACTTAACGGAAATCACGCCGCTGAAAAATAAGACTGGCTGTGAAGAGGAGCACTGCCGTATACGTCACTCCGTAGGCGACAATCAGCATCAGGTCCGCACCACCTACTTCCAGGTGGTGAACGACATGGCCCTTCAAGTTGAAACGCTCGAGGTTGGGCAAAAGATAATAGATCCCGTTCAAGATCCCCCGGCTGAGATCATCCATCTTCGCCCCGAATACTTTCAAATCCGCAGTGAGGTGTCCAATCACATACATCGCCAGCGTGAAAATGGTACTCAGGGTGGCACTGGTAAAGGTGGAAAACAGCAGGGCGACCGCCGTGATCACCATGAATTCGACAAAAATCAGCCCCAGCGCCTTGAAGAGCACCCCCTCGACGGGAACAGATTGAGCATAGAGCACCACCAGCAGTCCCAGCGCCATAACCACCGTATTGACGAACAGGGTGATCGTGAGGCCCAGATATTTTCCGAGCAGAAATTGGTATCGCGCCACCGGCTTAGACACAATCGTGTAGATGGTCTTCTTCTCGATCTCCTTGCTCACCAGTCCGATCCCGACAAAAATGGCAATCAACACCCCAAAAAAATTAATACTTCCTAGCCCGAGATCCAGAATCAGCCGGTGGAATTCCCCCAAGGTTAACCGTGACAGGAGCACAGAACTGCCGATCATGAACAGCGCAAACACCAGCAGATTGTAGAGCAGTTTGTCGCGCAAGTTTTCCCGAAAGGTATTCAGCGCGATTGACAGGACTTTCATGCGCGATTCTCCGGCGGACTCCGATGTCCCTTGACCTCCCGGATGAAGAGGTCCTCCAACGACCCCTTTTGAGGATTGAGCGACACCAGACTCGCCTTCGCCGTGCGGATAATCTCCAGCGCACCCCCCACTTGTTGCTGGCTCTTCAGCACCACCAGCATCCGATCCCCTTGCATCACCACTTTGTCGGCCAGCGGGCGTAAATGATCCAACCCTTCGGGGGTCAGACGATCTACCACCAATTCCACTTGGTGACTCGCTCCTTGATCCAGCAAGTCGGTCACCTTGCCACAGGCCACGAGACGCCCCTTCAGGATCATCGCGACCCGATCGCATAACACTTCGGCATCGTGCAGGATATGGGAGCTGAACAGGACCGTCTTTCCGGACTCTTTGAGCCGCAAGATCAGATCGCGCACTTCTTTCCGTCCGATGGGGTCCAGCCCGGACATGGGTTCGTCCAGCACCACCAACTCCGGATCGTTAATCAAGGCTTGGGCGACCCCTACCCGCTGCAACATACCTTTTGAGAACTTCCTGAGCTGCAGATCCTTCGCATGCGTCATGCCGACAAGCTCCAAGAGTTCGTCGATTCGCTTGCTCAGAACAGCACCCCACAGCCCGAACAAATGTCCGTAGAACTCAAGAAACTCCCGGCTCGTGAGGTAGTCGTAGAAGTAGGGCGACTCGGGAAGGAATCCCAGACGTGTCTTGGCGCGAGGATCCCCCAAGTCCAAATTGAATAGCCTGGCGGTTCCGCTCGTCGGATAGATCAGCCCCATCAACATCTTGAGAGTGGTGGTTTTCCCCGCGCCGTTCGGGCCGAGAAAGCCAAACACTTCCCCACGCCGGACTTCAAGACTGAGGCCATCCACCGCGGTCACTCGCTTCCCCCAGAATCCCACGCGGAAAATCTTGGAGAGTTGCTCAGTCTGTACCACCAGATCGGAGCTAGGCGTCATGGCTCACTCCCATGTCCTAGGGAAACTGTAGGAAGGCTGTACCTTGGGAAAACTGTGGGTCGACTGTGGACGTTTGAAAAACGTATGCAGCCGTTCCGGATGTGTCGAACTGGAGACTGTGCCAGTCTTGGTATCCAACCGATATTCCCCTTCAAATGGTTCCTGAGGCAGCATCGGAAGGATTCCCGCCACCACAAGATCCGTGATCGTCACAGGGAGGGCCCTATATTGCATCCGATAGGCTTTCACCGCGCTCTCCAGCATGAAAAGATCCCGTTCGATGATAACTTCTTTCATCCGGTTTACCAAGACTTCTCGCATCTGCGGATCGTGCGTGTCTGTTAAGCGGGCTTCCAGAAACACCAGTGCCGTGTCAGGACTCCCCGCCTCCGCCGCCATGCGCGTGGCGAGCCCTGGGAGATAGGATGGGCCGTCCGGCAGACTGGCCGCCTGCATAATATACTCCGCGCCCTTGGCTGGATCACCGAGCAGAAAATAATAATTATACCCAAGCAGAAAGGGAATGTTCCATACTTCGGGATTGGCCTTGACACCCTTTTCAAGCAGCTGCGTGCTCAAGTCAGGGCGGTTGGCAAGATCGCCGAGAGTGACCCCTCCTGCATAGTAGGCGTAGGCATACTGAGGATCGAGCGTGGTGATCACGTCCAAGGCGTGATACATCCACTCATATTCGTCCGCCGTATTTCGTTTGTTCCCGATAACTTGAATGAGCCTGAGCCAGAGGATATCGGCTCCCAGGTGGTGATAGCCGAGCAAGGCTGGCTTCAGATATTCACCCTGAGGAAGCTGCGCGAGGCCTTCGATCTGCACGAGCGTCCGATCCTGCCGCTGATCGAGCTCCCCTTGCAGCCAGCCGACGCAAGCCAACAAGAGGATTCCCCCAAGGCCGAGCAGAAGCTGATTCATGATCTGTGCGCTACGATGATGTAAGGCTGTCGAGACCGCCATGAGAGGGACCGCGGCAGGATGAATAAATGGGAAGGTCCCGGCAGCCGAATGGCTGCCGGGACCCCGTGACCTTACCTACACCGGCCTAGAATACACCGGTTGTACAATCGTTAGCACCATGATCAGTCGTGGAATCCCAGGTTGAAATTGCCGCATCGCCATCCAGATTGCTTTGAGCCATCGCAACAAAGTTGTTTTGAACAGCGATGGCGACAGCAGCAGTCCCCGCAATGGCCAAAGGACAAGATGTGGCCGCCGTATACCCAGTTCCAACCCCCAAGGCTGGAGCCACCTTTGAATCTGCTCCATAACGGTAATTCACATTACCAGTTGCCTTGAAACCAATATCCGCGAATGTGCCTCCAAACACACCTCCGGCCTGACACCAAAGAGCACCGGGAGCAGTTGGTGCCACACCAGCACCCCAAAGGAATGGAACTGTTTTTGTACCGGCCACAGGGGCAACCACACCCTCCGCAAGAACTCCAATGTAACAGCCCCGTTCGGCCTGGAAGGCAACCTCAGAGGTTTTGATCGCCTGGAGGTTGGTCTTGGCCTCGGCCTGGCGCGACTTCATCTGATAGGTCAAGAAGTTCGGAATGGCGATGGCCGCCAAGATCCCGATGATCGCCACGACGATCATCAACTCGATGAGGGTGAAACCCTTTTGCCCCTTCAACTGTTTCAACTGCTTAAACATCGTACTGCCTCCTTGTTGATGGTTCACTAACTCCCCTTCACACCCTTGCTTCTTTCTCTTATCGGAACGAGCATCCGATTTCTGTTACCTAGCCCTATAGCAGATTCGATGCCCGGTGTGTGGTCAGGCCATGGAAGGGATACGTTAGCAAAAATATCAAATAGTTATGATGATCAGCCTCCTGTGCAACAACCAGTAATTGGGGGACCGCTCTACAGCTTTTGCCCTGATCTGCCAATATTTGTCATCGACTGTGAGGGACCCGGCACCTTCCATTTTCTCTCCACGAAGAAATAAGATCCCGCGTGTTCACCATTTTCATGAGAGATAAATTCTGTGAAAACAAATATTTAGAGTGAGATGAGTGAGCTGAATTAGCTTGTTAGATGCCGAAAAGCTGACCCAGGCTGCAGGCGAGAGCAATGATGGAGCAGATGGTAAAAGAGGGAAACCGTGATTATTGTTGGGATGGATGCTGTGTTACTGAGCATGTATCTTCTCTGATACACGCTGTTTGGCCTGTTGGATACGTTCTTCCTTAGTGGGGTCTCCCATCCCCAGTTCACGGAATCGGTCCATCAGCTTATTATTGGAGGGGTCGAGTTCCAGCGCATGGAGCCAGGCCTCGCGGGCCTCTGACAGGTTTTGTTGCTGGGCGTAAATGTCACCGAGATGTTCATAGAGGACCGGATCATCCCCGGCGAGTGCAACGGCACGCTTCATCTCCGTCAGGGCCTCGGTGAACAAGCCGGACTTAAACAAGGCCCAGGCGAGGCTATCGATATAGTATCCATTGCTCGGTTTGAGGGTGACAGCCCGCTTGGTCAGGGAAAGCGCTTGGTCGATCTTGACTCCCCGCTCTGCATAACTGTACCCCAGATAATTGAGGGCATCGGCATGATGGGGCTCCAGCTTGATCGCGGTCTCCATGACGCGCTCTACGTCATCGAACCGATTGAGTTTGTCATAGACTGTGCCAAGATTGAAGTGCAAATCGGCGCTCTTGGGGTTCTGGCTGATGCCTTCTTCCAAAGCCGTTGCCGCATCGTCGAACCGGTCCTTCTGTAGATAGGTCAAGCCCAGCACGATGTGGGCTTCGGGCTGTTTAGGATTAATCGTGATGGCTTGGTTCAAGTGTGTCACGGCTTCAGGAAGTTGCTTCAATCGATAGAACAACAGGCCGAGATGCAGATGCCCTTCGAAGTAGGACGGCTCAAGCTGAACGTTAAACGTATAGGTCTCAATGGCTTTCTTCGTGTCCTTGGACTCCTCGTAGAGAAAACCAAGGTAATCTCTGATTTTGAGCTCCGTCGGACGCGCCTTGAGAATCTGAATCAGTTGATCGATGGCCTTGGGGTATTCCTTTTCTTCCCCATACAAAAGCGCCAGTCGAAGCTGGGCATCGAGGTCCGAAGGGTCCTCCGACAGCAAATCATTCAATTCCTTCCTGGCACCCTGATAATCCTTCGTGGCCACATAGAGTCGAACCAGCTGGTGCCGGATATCCCGGTTTCGCGGGTTCACCGTCTGGAGATATTTCCGTAGCACGGCGACCGCGCGATCCTGGGCCTGCCGCGACTCATAGACCGAGGCGAGCGCGAGATAGGCTGGTTCAAACGAGGCATTGACTGCAATCGCCCGCTCCAAACTCGCCGCCGCCTCGTCCCCTTTCCCCGTATCGAGAAGCATGCGCCCCAGGTGATAATGGCCGACGGCAGACTCGGGAGCCAACGCCAAGCCGGCTCGAATGGCCTGCTCCGCCTCGGACTTCCGCTTCAGATTCATGAGCAACAGACCCTTTGTAAAGTAGGGATCGCCGGAGGTCGGATCAAGATCGATCGCGCGGTCCAACAGTGCCACCGCACGCTCCCCTTGTCCCGCACTGGCTAAAATACCTGCCATCTGCGTGAGCAGCTGACCATCTTGGCTCAGTCCCTCTGCCGCTTGGTCCGCATAGCGGACGGCATTGGGCATATCACCCAGCGAAAAATAGAGACCGGCCAGCCTAGCTTTCACAGACTGGGATACCGGATCTGCCTTCAGCGCGGCTTGATATTCCTGAATCGCACGTTCCACATCCTGCGCAAGCTCGGCTTGGTACCCCAGCATGAAATGATAGGACGCGGAGGCATCGGGGGGATGAATCGACGGCGTAGCCTTCGGCGTGCCGGCAGGAGCAGCCATCTTGTCAGGCGTCTGCGGCACGGCGGCGCAGGCCACCACCATCAGAGAGATCAGCACGCACGTCACCCCAGAGAGCACAGTGAGACCTCGGCGGTCCGCCCTTCGGCTCGGAATGACTCGTATCGTGATCAATCGCACGATCCTCTCGGTGGATTTAGAGTACTGGCGCAGGTCAGGCAGATAAACTGAAGACCGAAGGCTAAAAGCCTTCAGCCTCTCTACCTGCGTAGTTCAGTAAGATTATACGAGTGGGGTGACACAGGGTCAAACGACTTCTCGATTGTCGAGGCTCTCGAACTTCGCAAAGCGGTCGTGGAAGAAGAGTTCCTTTCGACCGATCGGGCCGTTCCGATGTTTACTCACAAGAATATCGGCAATGCCTTTCCGTTCGGAATTCTGGTCATACACGTCCTCCCGGTAGATGAATATGACGACGTCGGCATCCTGCTCAATCGCGCCGCTCTCGCGAAGATCGGCCAGCATGGGAATCGGTGGCTTCCGGGCTTCCACCGCACGGCTGAGCTGCGACAGCGCGACGACCGGCACGTTGAGCTCCTTGGCCAAGGCTTTCAGCGAGCGAGAGATATCGGAGATTTCCTGCTGACGGGATTCCGAATCGCTCCGCCCCTGCATCAGCTGGAGATAGTCGACAATCAATAAATCCAGCCCCCGTTCGGCCTTCAACCGACGAGCTTTACCCCGCATCTGCTGCACAGAGATGCCGCCGGTGTCATCGATATAGATCGGCGCTTGTTCCAGCCGGCCTGCTGCCTCCGCAAGACGCCACCAATCCTCTTTCTGGAGCTTGCCGGTTCGGAGGGCATGCGAATCAACTCGCGCCTCTGAACTCAACATGCGCAGTACGATCTGCGGCTTTGACATTTCCAGGCTAAAAATTCCGACCACGGTGCCCGCGTGAATGGCGGCATGTGTCGCGATCCCCATCGCCAGACTTGTCTTCCCCATGCTGGGCCGCCCCGCGATCACCACAAGATCGGAGGGTTGGAGCCCCGCCGTGATATCGTCGAGGTCGTAAAAACCGGTGGGAACGCCCGTGATATGTTCTTTTCGCTTTGACAGCTTGTCGACGAGGTCGAGACTTTCCTTAATGATGGCATTAAGGGGGGTAAACGACCGATCCAATTTCCCTTGGACGATGCCGAACACCGACCGCTCTGCGAAATCAAGCAGGTCGTCGACTGAAGAGGTGCCTTCGTACCCGCGCGTGAGGACTTCCGTGGAGGTATGGATCAGCTCGCGCAACAGCGCCTTGTCGCGCACGATCTTGCAATGGTAGCGAATATTGGCAGAGCTGGCCACGCTCTGCACAAGCTCTGCTAAATAGGCTGCGCCCCCGATGGCTTCAATTTCTCCCTGCGCCTTCAATCGCTCCGTCAACGTAATCTGATCGATCACTTCTCCGACTTCCGACAATTCCAGCATCGCACGATAGATCTTCCGATGCGACGTGCGGTAGAAGTTCTCTTCGACCAGCAATTCCATCGCCTTGGCCATCGCGCTATTGTCGAGGAGGACTGCGCCGAGAACCGATTGCTCGGCCTCCAAATTCTGAGGGGGCAGTTTGGGCTGGGACAGATCGACGGCCGACATGGATTTCATGACCGTTCCTTTACCTGCCGCCGAGACCGACGAGCTGCGGCCACCAAGTCGGCGAGCCCCATCTTCTTGGAAAGACGACTCAGGTTGCCGGATCGGCGGCCATGCATGTGCGCAGCGAGGGGCTCGATTACCAGCACATCATCATGATCCATTCCTGGCGCACCGACCACCACCACGGCCGCCGCCTGCTGGGCCAACCCCGCCGTCACTGCGGCAGACACGAGCGCCGCATCACTCCCCTTCATCGTCTGCTGCACCACTCGGGAGCGAGTCCGACGCAACTGCGCTGCGACCGCCGTCAACAAACGAGTGGCCCGGCGTGGCGCAGCCACAAGATAGTCGACGCGCGACGATACCGATCCTTCCTCGGGGAACTGCACTGTGCGGAAGAGCCGATCAACGTCCAACCCAAACCCGGTTGAGGGCAGTGGCCGGCCAAATCGACCGATCAAGTGATCGTACCGTCCTCCGCCTCCTAACTCCGCCCCCATCCCTTCGGCAAACACGTCGAAGACAACCCCATCATAATAGTCGAACCCGCGGAATTCCCCAAGATCCAGGAGCAGCAATTCCCGGTGGCCTGCCGCACACAACAGCTGATACACCTGGGCAAGTCGTTCGAGCGGAGCGGCCAATGCCGGATCGCCGGCCGCGAGAACCCGTCCGCGTGCCAGCACTTCCTCTTGACCGTACAGCTCGGGCGCTTCCCGAATGGCGCGCGCCGAAGTTTTGGAGATACGCTCGTTCGCAAGAATCTCTTCGAGTCTCGGCAGATCTTTTCGCGCAACCGCCTGCTCTGCCAACTTCTGCCCCTGCGCAGACAATCCGGATCGGATCAGGAGCCCCTTAATAAATCCCACATGGCCAAGCGACACTTTAAAAGACTGAAGACCGATCGTACGGAGACACTCGATCATCAAATCAATGACTTCGCTATCGCTCGTGACATCGTCCAGGCCAATGAGTTCGGCTCCGACCTGAAAAATTTCTCGACCACGCCCAGCATGTTCCTGCTCGTAGCGGAAGACGGACGTTCGATAGGAGAGACGCAACGGCAACGCCGTGCCCGTAAGCCCCATTGCGACCGTCCTGGCTATCTGCGCCGTGGCATCCGGACGGAGCAGTAACGTCCGCCCCGTCGTACGATCGACGAATTGATAGCAGTGCTCGATCAGTTCCGGCTCAAGACCCGGAGCCAAGACGTCGAGATACTCGAACGTGGGAAGAATGATCTCATCGTAGCCCCAACGGTTGACTTGAGCGAGCAACTGTTCTTCAAGGCGACGGACCTGCTTCGCCGCGTGAGGAAGAATCGTCGCCATGCCCACGGGGACGAGCGAGCGCTCACGGGACGACGGGACTTGGCCCGAAGAAAGGCGGAGCTTCGGAGGAGTGGAGACCATTGCTGACCTGATTGATGGCGCGCGGGGTTAGGACAGAGCCGCGACTTTGACTGAGAGAATGTCCTTGCTGGATTTGATCGCCTCAAGCACCGTGTTCGGGAAGACCGCATCGGATCCAATGATGAGCAGCGCGTTTCCACCCCGCTTCTCGAGTGCGCATTGCATCCTGACGATGTTGATCTGATTGTCACCGAGCACCTTCCCCACCATCCCGATCACCCCTGGACGATCGATGTTGAGGATCAAAAGCACGTGTCCCTCCGGCACAACCTCAACTTTGAACTGATCAATCTCAACGACGCGCGGATCTTTCTTGTGGTACAGCGTGCCGGCCACCTGGTACGATTTCTTACCGGCCTCCACGCGCACACGAATCAAGCTGGTGAAATCGCCCGCATCGGAGCTCTTCACTTCCTTCACTTCAATCCCACGTTCCTTCGCGACGATCGGCGCGTTCACGTAGTTTACAGGCGCTTGCATAATCGGGTTCAACAATCCCTTCAACACGGCGATTGTGAGCGGCGCAATAGAGAGGGTCGTCACCTCGCCGCTATATTCGACCGTCACGCGTTCAAGCCCCCCTTCGCAGAGCTGTATCTGCAACTTCCCCAGCTGCTCCGCGAGCGAGAGATACGGCTGCAGCCGCGGCAACAATTCAGGGGAAACGGACGGAACGTTCACCGCTCCACGGGCTATCCCATTTTTGAAGTAATCGACAACCTGTTCAGCGATCCCAACCGCCACGTTTTCCTGGGCCTCCATGGTCTGCGCGCCAATGTGAGGTGTGCACAGAAAATTGTCCAAGGTTAACAGCGGATGGTCGGGCTTCACCGGCTCTTCTTCAAATACGTCGAAGGCCGCCGCCGCCACTCGCTTGCTCTTCAAGGCTTCGAAGAGATCGCCCTCGTGAATAATTCCGCCGCGGGCACAATTCACGATCATCACGCCGGGTTTCATCGTCCCAATCACTTGTGCATTGATGAGGCCCTTGGTCTCAGGCGTCAATGGCGTATGCACGGAAATAATGTCGGCGCGCCGGAACAACTCGGCCAGTTCCACCATCTCGACGCCCATACTCTGAGCCCGATCCGCCGCCAAATACGGGTCGTACGCGATGACGCTCATGCCCATGCCCTGGGCGAGCTTCGCCAGATACCCACCGATCTGTCCGATACCGACGATGCCGAGAATCTTGTTATAGAGCTCAACGCCCATGAACTTTTCTTTTTCCCACTTACCGGCCTTGATCGACGCCGTCGCTTGGGGAATACGCCGGCTCATGGCGCAAATCATCGCCATGGCATGCTCAGCAGTGGTGACCGTATTGCCGCCCGGCGTATTCATGACCACGATGCCGCGACGGGTGGCCGCAGGGGTATCGACATTGTCCAACCCCGACCCGGCCCGCCCGACGACTTTCAGGCACTCGGCTGCTGCGATCAACTCCGCCGTGACTTTCGTTCCGGATCGCACGATCAAGCCATCGGCGTCTTTGATCTCTTTGAACAACTCCTCTTTCGACATTTTTGATTTCACCACCACGGCAAAACCAGCCTTTTCGAGGAGTTCGACGCCTTGCTTCGACAGACTATCGCTGATCAGAATTTTCATAGGGACCCGCCTATTGCACCATCAAGATTTCTTGCGCCTTCGCGACACCGCTTCCAAGCTTCACGGAATGCCCCAGTCCTTTGAGCACCATTTCGATAGCGGCCACCCCCATGATGATATCGAAGCGGTCCATGTACCCCATGTGGGAGACCCGGAAGATCTTCCCCTTCAAATGGTCTTGTCCACCGGCCGCCGTCATGCCGTATTGAACACGCAGGTTCTTATAGATAGCCTGCCCGTCCACGCCTTCCGGCGCTAAAATAGCGGTGAGCGCATCGCTGGGCGAGTCTTTTGGAAGCAGCGCCAATCCGGCGCCCTGCACCCCTTCACGCATGGCTTTCGCAAGCAGGGCTTGGCGGGCGAACATCCCCTCAAGCCCCTCCGCCTTCATCATCTTCAGTACTTCCTGCAAGCCGACGATGAGGGACACGGCCGGCGTCCAGGCCGTCTGATTCTTCTGCTGATTTTCATGCTCTTTCTTGAAATTGAAATAAAACGCCGCGTTTTTCGCTTTCTCCGCCAACTGCCAAGCTTTATCGCTCACGCTCACAAATGCAAGGCCCGGCGGGAGCATCAGCGCCTTTTGCGACCCCGTAATGACAACATCGATCCCCCACTCATCGGTCTTGATGTCGAACACTCCCAGAGCAGTGATGGCATCGACCACAAGAATGGTTTCGCCATAGGGCTTCACGATCTCCGCAAGAGCCTTGACGTCGTGCGCCACACCGGTGGAGGTCTCACTCGCCTGCACATACACCGCTTTGATTCCAGGATCTTTTTTCAGCGCATCGGCTACCATTTGGGGATCGACGGCTCGCCCCCATTCCACCTTGATTTCGGTCACCTCGGCGCCGAACGTCTTGCAGAGCTTGGTCCATCGTTCCCCAAACTTCCCCCCGTTAATGGTGAGGGCCTTATCGCCGGGGGAGAGAAAGTTAGACACCGAACCTTCCATGCCTCCGGTTCCGGAAGCCGCCAGCATGAGCACGTTGTTTTTTGTTTGGAACAGCCACTTGAGTCCATCACGGACCTCCGCGAACACCTTATCGAACTCGGGGGCACGATGATGGAACATGGGCCGCGCCATGGCCAGCAGTACTTCAGGGGGCACAGGCGTCGGACCGGGAGCCAGCAAATACCGCTTCAGCATCGACTGATCCTCCTAATTCCGGATGAAGCGTGAAAAATCTTACGCGGGAAGGAGGGACGATACCATTGCCTCCCAAAAGCTGTCAAGGCGAGGAACCGTGTAGACACGCGTGTTTTCAGACTGTTGCGGCCTGCTGATGCCGGTGTGACTTCCACTCACAATTATGTTTGTGAAAACGTACGATAGTCTGGCTTCTGGGCTACCACAGGAGGGGCGTCATACCCCTTGCAAATCCTTGACAAGAGCGCAGTCGGTCGATAGTCTAGCCTCACAGAACATGACAAATCTCACCCACAATACTGATTGCCATCGCGCTCCGATGGCGCCACTCAGACCCGGGCATGCCGTCCTTTCGATGGCTCTCTTCCTCGGAGTGTGGCTCAGCTTCTCCACTCCTCTTATAATGGTAGTGGAGGCGGCAACTCCCTCCGAACCAGCTATGGATGACTCGTCTACGCTTGTGGACGAGAACGCAGCGACGGAAGACGACCCAGACGCAAATCTGGTCCCCCTCGATACCGAGGGACCGCCACCGGAGGCCACCACCCCTCCTACAGCAACGATTAGCAGCGTTCCGAGAGCTGAAGACCTCTTACAGCTGAGCCCAGGGGAAAACTCACCGGCGACCATGCGGTTTTCAGAAGCCTTGAATCCTCCGGCTGAACTTGCCCAGACACAAGACCCTTCCAGGAATGCCACGGATCAGGCGGAATATGCGAGCTACAATGTTCCGATTGTCATGGACTCCTCAGTCCAGGCCCACATTCGCTATTTCAATACGGCCATCCACGGTCGCTTCGAAGAGTGGCTCCTCCGACTCAGCCGCTATCAGCCCCTGGTCGAGACAATCTTCACGGAGTTTCATCTCCCAAGTGATCTGGTCTACCTCTCACTGGTGGAAAGCGGATTCAACCCTTACGCGTACTCACGAGCCAAAGCCACAGGCCCTTGGCAGTTCATGAAGGGCACGGCCAAGGCCTATGGCCTCCGCGTCGACAATTATGTTGATGAACGGCGGGATCCCATCAAGTCAACGGTGGCTGCGGCACGCTACCTCCGCGATCTCTACGACCTCTTCGGTACCTGGCCGCTCGCCATGGCCGCCTACAATGCCGGAGAAGGTAAGGTGATGCGAGCCCTCCACAAGGCCCGGGCCGAAAGCTTTTCCGAGATTTCAAAAACACGATTGATTCGACGAGAGACGAAGGAGTACGTGCCGCGGTTTATGGCCGCAACGATCATCGCGAGGAACCCCGACCGATACGGCTTCACTCAGGAATCTGCCGCACCGCATCAATTCGATGAAGCGATCATCGCACGAACCGTCCATTTCCGGGCGATTGCCAATGCCACCGGCATTCCCTATGAAGAGCTCCGGCTCTTAAATCCTGAGCTGCGGCGAGACGCGACACCTCCCGGCGACGAGGCCTATCACCTGAAGGTTCCGGTGGGGATGAAAGCGAAAGTGGAACAGCTGATTGACCACATCCCGACTTATAAATTCCCACGGCTTCCTGCAAAGGCTCAGTTTGCATCAGCCGGACCTTCTCACTGGTATAAAGTCCGCTTGGGAGACACCCTGGGAAAACTGTCGAAACGGTTTCGCATCCCGCTCAAGACGCTCAAGACGAAGAATAATCTCTCCGGCCCGACGATTCGACCTGGTGACTTTCTCGTTATCAGCCGCTAAATTCGACGTCCCTTTCCGCCGATCCACAGAACGGACCAAGCCGAAAGCCGGGACACCAACAGACCTAAGTGTCTAGGATTTTTTCTTGCCTGCTGAGGAGGGAGGAGGCTGAGAACTCTTCTGTGGCGCAGCAGTGGCCGGGGCCATCGGCGTCGAGGCAGGCGTTGCTTCCTGCGATTTCATGGCATCCATGATCTTGGTCCGAATCGTCGCCTCACTGGTGAAGGGAGAGTTCGGATAGGTCTTTATCAGTTCCTGATAGCGAGCCAAGGCCCCCTCAGGCCGCGATTGGGATTCTTCCAGCCGGGCCAACTCAAATAACGCCTGATCCCGGTTCAACGTACCGGGGGTCTCCAAGATGGCGGTGAGTGCCTTCACTGCTTGGTCCCGGTCTCCCTTGAGCAAGTGCACATAGGCCAGACGTTGTTGCACCAACCCAACCATTGAGGGATTTGAACTATATAAAGTAAGAAATCGCTGAAAAGCCTCAATGGCCTGGCTCAGTTCATTGGCCTGGACCAACGTATTCCCCAAATGATACAAGGCGAGTGGTGCCGTGGGGGCCCGTGGATACTGATCGACAATTTGCCGATACTTTGCGATCGCTTCCTTGAGCGCATGATCGGCCTTTTGAGGATCGTTAGTAGAAGGAGCCGTCAAGAAGCGCATCGCCTCACGGTCAAGGTCTTGTGCTTGCTGCACCGCCTGACGGTCCACATAAAAAACCCCTCCGACCACGGCAGCCGCAAGCACCAACACTCCCAGGCCGACCAGTATGGGGCGTCGATACCCCTGTGACCTATGCAGCACATGGTCAAGCCAGCTCAACATGTGGGCTTCATCGACCGGAAGAGTTTTCGCTGGAACCTTGATACGGTAGCTCATGGATGGATTCGTCGGAGAGGGCGGGGCCCGTTTCCTCAAATTGTGTGCGCGCCTTATACTAAGGATGTCACGATTTTGTCAATGAGGCAGCAGCGGCTGGTCGGTTCTCAGAAGGCACACCCTCTCCCATCATGAACGACGGGCCACGTCACATGTTTGAAAAGCAACTCAATGAATTGGCTGCGAGACATCTGACCAGGCGCCTCACTCCGCTCCACTCCGGCGTCGGTCCGGTGGTTGAAATGGCAGGACGCCAGATCCTCCTGCTCGCCTCGAACGACTATTTGGGGCTGGCCATGCACCCGGAAGTGATTCAGTCCGCCATCGAGGCGACACAACGGTTTGGCGCCGGAGCCGGAGCCGCTCGGTTGATCTCAGGCTCGTTGTTACCCCATCAAGAACTGGAATCTGCTCTGGCACAGTTCAAGGGGACCGAAGCCGCACTGACATTTAGCTCCGGCTACCTTGCCAACATCGGGACCATCCCTGCACTGATCGGACAAGGCGGATTGATCCTGGCCGATCGCTTGTGCCATGCCAGCATAATCGACGGCTGCCGTCTGAGCGCAGCCGACTTTCGAATCTATCGCCACAACGATACCAATCACCTACAGTCCCTTCTGGCAAAAAGACGCCGGACGCGACGCACTCTAATTGTGACAGACGGCCTGTTCAGTATGGACGGCGACCTCGCGCCGTTGCCAGAACTCAGTCGGTTAGCCCAGGTCTATGAGGCCGACCTCTATGTCGATGATGCCCATGGCACGGGCGTGATGGGACCGTATGGACGAGGAACGGCTGAACATTTCGGCCTTGATGCACAGATCCCGTTTCAGATGGGGACCTTGGGCAAAGCCTTCGGCAGCAGTGGCGCCTACCTCGCTGGGCCCTCGACATTAATCCGCTATCTCATGAACACGAGCCGGTCCTTCATCTTTACCACGGCGCCGCCACCAAGTTCAGCGGCTGCCGTCACGGCAGCGATACGAGTCATACAACGCGAGCCGGAACGACGGGCGCGCTTGTGGGCCAACCGTGAACGGTTGTTCTCCGGATTGACACACTTGGGATTCAGCCTCTCCCCCAGCGTCAGTCCGATCATGCCGATCCTCGTCGGCAATGCCGCAACCGCTCTTTCGTTTGCCGAGCACCTGTTCACAGAAGGTGTGTATGCCCCGGCGATTCGTCCCCCTACCGTTCCGGATGCCACCAGCCGCATCCGCGTCACGGTGACATCCGAGCACACCTCCAGCCACATCGATCACGCCCTCACTGCATTTCAGCGCGCAGGACAATTGACGGGACTGATCTGATCGAACGCCGCGCTTGCTTACTGAACCATCGAAGAATTCATGCCGCCGCTTCCGGCTATTTCCTTGCTTTCTCATCACCCTGTGGCATGATGCTCACAAGTAGCCTTGAGCTTCGTCAGGCCATCATCTCACTAACATTTCTGATCAAGGAGTCCCCTTCATGGATATTTCGAAGCTCCTGACCTTCACGGCAAAGGAAGGCGCATCGGATTGCCACATCAGCGCCGGCGAGCCGCCGATGATCCGTGTGAACGGGGACCTCAAGAAGCTCGATCATCCCGCTCTGACCACGGAAGAGACGCACTCGCTGGTCTATGACATGATGAGCGATACCCAGCGGAAAAACTTCGAGGAAAAGCGCGAGTGTGATTTCTCCTTTGAACTGGGCGACATCGCCCGATTCCGCGTCAATGTCTTCATGCAAAGCCGTGGGCTTGGCGCCGTCTTCCGAAACATTCCCACCGAAATCATTCCGTTGGAGAAGCTCGGTATGCCTCCGATTGTGCGACAGCTCTGCGATCGGGAAAAGGGGCTGGTCCTGGTGACCGGCCCAACCGGATCTGGCAAATCGACGACGCTGGCCGCTATGGTCGATTACTTGAACAACACATTCGAAGGCCACATCCTCACAATCGAAGATCCGATCGAATTCGTACACAAGACGAAGAAGTGTCTGGTCAACCAGCGGGAGTTGGGCGTGCATACCCTGTCGTTCTCGAATGCGCTGAGGTCCGCTCTACGCGAAGACCCGGACATCATCCTCGTGGGTGAAATGCGCGATCTGGAAACCATCCAGCTCGCGTTGACTGCGGCGGAAACGGGCCACTTGGTCTTTGGCACGCTCCACACCTCCAGCGCGCCGAAAACCATCGACCGCATCATCGACGCCTTTCCCCCCAACCAACAGTCCCAAATTCGCACACAGATCGCAGAAGCCTTGGAAGCGGTCATCACGCAGACCCTGCTGAAGAAAAAATCAGGCGGGCGTGTCGCTGCTCTCGAGATCATGGTCGCCACAACCGCGGTCCGGAATCTTATCCGAGAGGGCAAGTTACACCAGATTCCCTGGATCATGCAGGCCAGTCAGAAAGACGGTATGCAAACGATGGACATGGCGCTGTTCGATTTAGCGGCCCGCGGACTCGTTACCAAAGCCGAAGCTCAATCGCGCAGCATGAATCCCAATCTGTTTGCATCGTCAATGGGCGGCGCAGCCTAAGATACCTGGCAGGAAACACGGGGGTAGAGATGGATGTTCGTAGTCTCTTGAAAGTCATGGTGGATCAAGAAGCGTCGGACCTGTACCTGACCGTCGACTCGGCTCCCGCCTATCGCGTCCACGGCTCGACACAGTTAACCGACTCGCCCCCGTTTACCAATGAACAACTCGAAGCCCTCGCGCTGGCGCTGATGCGCGGTCAGCAGCGGGGGGAATTCGAGGAAAAGATGGAAATGAACCTGGCCCTCTACTACAAGGAGCTGGGCCGTTTTCGTGTCAATATTTTTCGGCAGCGAGGGAACGTCGGCTTGGTCTTTCGACATATCAAGGCCGAGATCCAAACCGTCGAGCAGCTGGGCTTGCCGCCGATTGTGAAAGACATCGCCATGACAAAGCGCGGGTTGGTGCTGGTAGTCGGAGCCACCGGTTCCGGAAAATCCACCACCCTCGCAGCCATGATCGACCACCGAAATACCATCCATCCAGGCCATATCGTGACCGTGGAAGACCCCATCGAGTTCGTCCACAGTCATAAGCGATCGCTGATCACGCAGCGAGAAGTGGGCTTCGACACGCTCTCATTTCAAAACGCGCTTAAGAATACGCTGCGGCAGGCACCGGATGTGATTCTGATCGGCGAAGTCCGGGACACGGAAACGATGGAAGCCGCGATCACCTTCGCGGAAACCGGGCACCTCTGCATCGGTACCCTCCACTCAAACAATGCGAACCAGGCCATCGAGCGCATCATGAATTTTTTCCCGGTGGAGCGGCATGCACAGATCTATCTCCAGTTGTCGCTCAATCTTCGCGCCATCATCTCTCAACGGCTTGTGCCATCCGTGGACGGGAAGCGGGCTCCGGCACTGGAAATCATGCTCGATACCCCCCGCATCAAGGATCTCATCAAGAAATCCGAGGTCGATTCGCTCAAAGAAGCGATGGAACAAGGAGTGGAGGAAGGCTGTCAGACGTTCGACCACGTCCTGTTCCAGCTATATAAAGAGGAGCGGATCTCCCTCGAGCAGGCCTTGATCAACGCCGATAGCGCCAACAATCTCCGGCTCAAGATCAAGATCGAAGGTCTGAGAGGGGACGATGCGATCAACGCGCTCCTCGATAAAAAACCAGGTGCCTCCTCGACCGGTGCCTTTAAAATCCAGGGAGGAGCCTCAGGAAACGTGACCCCTCTGCGTAAACGATAGCCCTCCCCACCACCCTCAAGCCTCGTCACCAATCCAGCGAGGATCGCCGCGCTTACTGAGCAACCCTGTCTCCTTGCCGCTCAAGATACGACGCAATCTTCTCCAGCGCGAGGGCGCTGAGCTTTGCGCCATACCAGGTCGGCATCGTGCCGGCCGGATATCCCGGCACGACAAACACGCCCGGGTCGATGACCGATTCGATCACATAATCATGCACTGTTTTCGCGTGCCCCCGGTAAGCCGGATCGGCCAATCGCGCAGGCCCCGTGGTGCCTAATAGAAGGGGCGGCCCTACGCGCCCATCCGCCCCGGGAATACCCGGAACGCTGTGGCACACCGCGCAGCCGGCTCTCGTAAAGATCTCTGCGATCGGTTCGTCTCCGGTGACCAGCGGAATCTTGTCCGGGACAAGCGCTGCCACCGATGAACCCGGCACAGGCGTGACCGAAGAGGGATTGATAGAACGGAGGGCCAACAACGACCCCAGTATCAGTGCAATCAGGATGAGGGGTGTGATCAATCGTTCAGGCATGGAAACGGTCGCAGGAAAAGTCCGGCATGGTCGAGATGTGAGAAACTAACATAGCTGGCTGAGCCAGGCTATCTAGGCACTGCTAACAGGGGGTCGAAACAGTCCCCCCGCCTGTCTTGTTCATTTGGTCTGCCTCGTCTATTTGGATCAACCAGATGAACCAAAAAGACCAGACAGACCGGGCTTGTACCACACGTGCGGACCATTGCAATCTGGCGGGCCTACCTAATTTTCCCACAGCCTGCTAGAAGAAGTACCCAGCCGGCGCTTGCCAGTGTATCCAGCTCACGCGACAAACTCAACGGAATGAGAAGACCTAAACAGCAAGTCGGCTACCGAGAGAAAGAGAGGCAGGATTGGTGCCCCCAACGGGATTAGAGCCCGTGTTACTGCCTTGAAAGGGATCGTCAGAGGAATTTTCGCAAATCGGTTAATACGGCATAATTGGGCAGTCTTCCTACTTTTTCTTATATTTTCGACTAGCTCCGCATGGAGAAATCCAGGACCCCAATTCAATTAATTCTCAGCAATTCCGTCTGATCTATTCTTTCTGTCACGCCGGTGTCACGGTCACATCACAGAGATTTGTGTACTGCCCCCCTTAATCTCTGGACAGTTTCTTGAACATTGTAAACCATGAGATTTTGAACCGTGGGCAGAATGCGAGGAAGGCAAGTGTGTCCAGAATCGGAGGGAAGACCGCCGAGTTCTACAGGCAGCCAGGACCTCAGATGTCGTCAGGTCGACGACTCTGAGAAGCTGCTTATCTCTCGCTATTAAGACGCTCGGAAGCCAGGCGTGCTATTCGTTCATCCTCCTCACTTCGAGCTATTCGCTGAACATACGCATTCAACATAAATAGCCCGAGGACAACGATTCCCCCTAAAACGAACCACGCCATATCTCCCAATACCCAATCAGGATCCTTAAATATGTTTTCTCCTTCCATCAGCGCAGCTCCTTGTTGAGTGAGTTTTTCGACATACTACCTTCCAGACAACCCTTCAAGCTGCATGAACGTAAACTCATACGCCATGGCTTTCAAGCACGAAGTCTGCAAAGGCCGCCGTGATCTATGTCATAGCGCCATCCATCTGGGGACTGATTGATCTTCCACTGCGCGCAGATTTCTCACCCGCCCATCCCTCCGATTGGTTTGCAATCGATCTCCCGAACGTGCCAGTAGCCCCCCATCATGAACCTCTCAGCAGTCCGATGCCGCCGTGGGAGTGGCGAATGAGGAGCCGTTAGAACGAGCGTCCATCAATCATCTGACTTAAAGACAATGAACGGGCAGCTTAGAGAGTCTAAGGGTTCTAGAGTTTGAGAACTGGAATTCTTGGATGTTTTTTGGACAGCTGACCTGCGGTTTACGAAGACCAGAACCAGGGGATGGCTCTAATGCCGAATCCCCTCCCCAATCCAGCGAACCGGATGATACATCAATGGGATAGCCTTCACAAGGGTTTGCATCCTGTTGCGCTGAGTATGATGGGTGGGAGGGCTTACGGTTACCCCCACAGTGCTCCCGAAACAATTTGAAGAGGCCCCCCCCACCCCCAAACTCGACTCGGTTTACCCTCGTCTGGACCTCCAGCCAGCGCACAGGTTTTGGGGGATTTCTAAAACTTTGTGCATTCGTGCTTGGCGTGTCCTTTGGTCTGGACAGTGCCTTCCTTCGTTTGCCACTCCACCGGCACCGCGTTCTGGGGGTAGGGTACGGACATACATCGTGCCGCGTGTGATCGCAGCCTTGCCCACCCCGCGTCCGAAGTACTGCTTCTGGGTCTATCACGAGTCAGGGGATCTGGTACACTAATCTTACTGAGTGTACTGGTCTCGAATGTGGCGCCTGTGTCGGCCTCGAGGGGAAAAGCATCATTCGAACAGGAGGTGCACCGTGAAGCAAAAAATTCTCATCATCGATGATTCCGTCGATAGCTACAACTTGCTGAGCACGAGCCTCCAAGCCCATAACTTCTATCCCGTGTGGGCTGCCGATGGGGTGCAGGCCATGGCTGCTGCCCGATTCCACCACCCCCAGGCCATTCTCTTAGACCTCGGATTGCCAGGCGGGGATGGGTTCGTCGTCCTCGAACGATTAAAAGCCAACCGCTTCCTGAGCGATATTCCCGTGATCGTGGTCACGATCCGCGATCCCCACGAAGCCGAAGAAAAGGCGCGGCGTCTGGGCGCAGCCGCTTATTTACAAAAACCCGTCCCAGTTGACGCGCTAATGGCAAGCCTCCAGTCCGTGCTCGCTATACACGACGAGGTCCCAGCGGGCGGGACTCGCTAATATGAAGTGGGGCGTTCACGGACTGGGCTCGTAGTACTCGCTTTGACGAGAACGGTTTGAACTACATGGCCATGTTTGTTCCGCGCATCGGTGAATGCTCTTCCAATAATCGCTTTCAGCGAGTCATTACTCGCCCAACTCACCCACATTTACGATCTCCCCTGCGATCCTCTATCCGCGTCATTCCCAAAATCTAATATCACTGAGCCAGCTTCCGCCAAACCCACGGCGACACCGGCTGCGGATCAGCCCACTTGCGCCCTTCTCTTGCTCTTCAATCGTTCTCCCTCTGCTTCGGAAGTACCTCGTTCAGGTCTATGGCAAGCGGTCCGTGGAGTCTATGCTACATTTGAAGAGCAGAGCATGTCGTGCCCGACGTGGCATCGTGAGTTGCCACTACCATAAATCTGGTGATCTCAAAGAGATGAAAGGAGGGGCACACCATGTTTCCTTATCAAGAGCACGTTTCAGGTAAGAGGTCGCAGGAGCGTATCGCGCTCGAGTGTTCCCTCACCCTTGCCAACGGCAAACAGGTCGGCGAGGCACGAATCCTCAACCTGTCCAAGGGCGGCTGCTTAGGCGTTGTGGACGGCACGTTTCCAGTCAACGTCAAAGTGGGCGATGGCCTTCAGCTACGCCTCTCTCTGTCTGGTACTGATCAGTCTATCTGCGTGTCGGTTGCAATCGTACGCTGGGTCGAAGGTCCCCGGTTCGGTGTCGAGTTTCGTACGGTGGACGAGAAGTATCGTGCTCGCCTTCATCAATTTATCGCCCTGCAGCAGAAGGATATTTGGAAATTGGCATTATAGCTGGCACGGATGACGTCACGAGAGCTACGTACGTACCCAAGCCAGTACACCTGGGAGTAAGCAATTCGTTGAGGCATGAACCTGTGCTACCCTCTTCCACCAAACTATGAGCCAACGGCTTATCGAGGACTCTTCCGCCACTCCCACGGCGGTACCGGCTGCGGATCGGCCCACAATCCTATCAAGATTGTGTGACACCTCACCAACCCCTGGAGCGAACAGAAAAACCCGCCTGAATGATCGTCATGTCCTCAGAACGAAACGGGCAGGGTCGTCCCTGCCCGTTCAAAAATAATCTCTGCCAGAAGACTTACTTCACTTTGGGCAAATGGGTGGCCGCGCCTTCGGTATGTTCGGTGGCCACATCGGCATGAGGGGCCAGCCCATGGGCCTCGGCTTCCTTGGCATGTTCCAAGGCTTCAGCCGCATGCTTGTCACCCATCATGCCCTTGTCGCAAGGCATGCCTTTGTCGCTCATCATGCCTTTGTCGCTCATCATGTCTTTGTCGCCACCCATTATTTTCCCGTCCAGCATCACCATCTGCCCATCCGTCATCTGCATTTCTTTCCCGTTCTTCGTCACGATCTTGCCTTTCAACGTGACCTTCGTACCGTTGGACATGGTCATCTCACGATGCATCCGGCCAATCTCTGCCCCTTCCGTCATCCTCACCATCTTGCCATCCTTCATCATGACGCCATCCTTCTCGGCGGCCATAACGGGGGAGGCAATGAATGACACGGACAAGAAAAGCCCAACCACTGCGAGTGTCATGATTCTGTACATCTTCATGGCTTATCTAACCCTCCAATTATTAATGAGTGGTGTGAATGAACTGCCTCGGACAACACGGGAATTAGCGCGGTACGGTGGGCCGCGCCCGACTTGAACCGACGTGAGACCCGCCTCGTTGCACAATGGCCACCGATCAACAGGGTCGAGATCGTGCCTTCTTCGTGGTAGCCGCGTACGGGGATTCTCGCGGCGTAGCTCGTCGATGATGGTGTGAAGGTCTTGTTTCGTGCAGAGACCCTTCTGTTCCAGCAGCTCGACAATCGCGGCGATCTCCCACATATTGGAGATGGTCGCTTCTTCGAGGGGCATGCTGTCGCGCTTGGGGCGTTGGTCGCTCACAGAACCGTCTCCACGCTTTCGTGTACGCACTACACTCTTCGACCTTGAATGACACGAATCAGAATTACCACGATCGCGATGACTAAGAGGGCATGAATGAATCCGCCCATGGTGTTTGAGGTGACAAAACCGAGAAGCCAGAGGACAACCAAGATGATGGCAATGGTCTCGAGCATGTTGCTTCTCCTTTTGCTCTAAGTTGACGAATCGTAGATCTAACAGCCCACTGCCGCCTCACTCATAAATCTGTTGGGGACACCCGAACAGCAGAGCGAGGTGCCGGACGCCAGAGGTGCTTGCTCTCCGTTCCGAGGCGGAACGCGTCAGGAAGACTCCGACATCGTGGTCAGTGTAGACCTGTCTTCCATGACGCCCTGCATCCCTCGATCAACGCGCACACACACTAGGCTACCTTGATCTCGATGGCTTTTGGCTTCGACTTCTCGGATTTCGGGAGATGCACGTAGAGCATCCCGTCTTTGAAGTTGGCGGTCACCTTGCTCCCCTCCGCATCCTCCGGGAGGGAGAAGCTGCGCACGAAGCTCCCGTACGCGCGTTCGACCCGGTGATATTTTTTCCCCTTCTCTTCCTTTTCGAATGTCCGCTCACCGGAAATTGCCAGGACCTCATTTTCTACCGTAAGGCGCACATCCTCTTTCTTCATGTCCGGCAACTCGGCCTTGATGAGGTACTCCTTCTCATCCTCTGAAATGTCCACCAGAGGCGCCCACTGGGCCACCGTCAGGGCTTCCTTTCCCCCGTTCCCCGTCACCGCCCGAGTGCCCAACATCGTTGCCAGCCGGCTTTCCCATTCCTCCCGATCCTTGAACGGATTCCATTGAGTTGTGCTCATCGGGTCCCAGCGTAAGTGTGTGTTCATGGCGTTATCTCCTTGTGGTCATTGAAGCGTAGGGTTAGGACCATCATGGTCCGGTTCATGAGTTGTTTACTGCCCCAACCACTTGCCGTTCTGCGTTCAACCAGTCCTCCAAGGCCCGGCCTTCCTGCCGACCCCGTTGCTCATACAATGCGTAGGCCTGCGCGCGAATGCGAATGTGATCGTGAGCCCACGCGCCCTTGGATGAGGGGCCGGCGAAAAGGCTTTGGGCAGAGAAGCCCGGCGTCGGCTGAGCCTGTTGTTCCTGCCGAAGACCGACCTCCTCAAGCACGATTACAATGCGTGAGTCGTCGTGTGAATTCCGACCCGCCAGCCCGAATCCGCGAACCAGGATCTTGCGCTCAGCGTCAAAGATGACACGCTTCAATTCGCAAATTTCCCAGATGTTGGCTTCTCTGCGGTAGTCCAGCGTCTCTTGGATCTGAGCACTGAGTTCACGCACCGACACCGAACGGATATTGGGGGCTGATCCGATCTCCGTCTGATTGAGGCAGCCTGTCAGTTCCAAGGCCCTGTGATTCATATGCAGCAACTGCCGTCTGCGCGAAAAGACCAGAATGCCCGGCGAAGAGTGCATAAATGCACTCTTCGCACTCGGCTCAGAGGAGGGTAGTCCCTGTCCACACTGCATGTACGATTCCTCGCCATTTCGTATCTCGGTTCCGTCGATCATCGTTGAATACTCCCTTATGGTGTAAATAGAGTTCGGGTCTCTCGAGCGTAGCGATACCCCCCTCTCATTGTTACCTATGAGATGAGAACTCGATGTAGACTCTGCCCATGCCTGAGCTCCAGATCGAGACTCCATGGGAGATAAGATCAAATCGGCGGAAGAATGCCCTCCCCAGAAGGAACCGGAGGGCTCTAAGCAGCGTGGCACAACCGCCGCAAGACCTTCGGCTCATACGAAGTGATATCTTTCAGAATGAGATCTTAGGAACGCGACTCCTCCCCTCCCAACCATCCTGCGAGGCACCGCACGTTTTGCCGCAGGGGGACGGAGGCGATTGGCACGCATCACGGAGTCCTCGATATATCCACAATTGATGCATCGAGTTGCCTGGCATATGCAGCCTGCTCCCTCTCTCTGGTCACCGAAGGTTTCATGAACGAGCAGTCCCCTGCAGCGTTGACAGACCATACGCCCCCTTCTATTTTATTTGTCGCTCATAGTTAGTGCTCACTTGGGTGCAGCGGCATTGGATGATGCGCTTCTCGGTCATGCGACCGGTTGTCTCCACGGTTCTCAGCGCTGTTCCCCCGTCACCTGATTGTGGTCCAGCATGAATACGAATGGGTGATCGCGTGCTCTCCGCAGCACTCACGAGAATCCATGAACGTCTGTTCCATTCCACCGGCAGAGTATGTGAACTGCTTGGTTACCACCGCATCCTCAACCCCCGTCCATCGTGAATCATAGCCGGGAGAGGCGGCCGCTGAGTCTCTCAATCTTATTACGTGATCACGCCCTGACCTCGGCGACCCGCTGTGCTATGTAACTATGGTGAAGAACCACCATAGGAAGCAGGCGATTGCGACAGCCGCCACCACGAAGGCGTAGGTGTCGAGCCTGTTCATGGTCCTTGATGTAGGCCTTGCCCATCCGACAGATCGAATCGGAATGTTTCTCATGGTGTCCTTCTTTCGTGACAAGGTGTGAGACGCAGCACTCCTGCCCCTGTCAGGGAATATGTCTATCTATGCCGCCGCCTCAGTTGACAGGCTGCTCCGTCATCGGCGATCGCGGCATGCTTTCCGCCACGTCGCACTCAATCTTGGACTGAACGCACGTTGGGCACAGATGCGGCCCCAGGGTTTTCGAGGTGTAGCACACCTCCAGATCCCCTGAACCACATTCACAACAGAAGACCAGCGTTACACGAAAGATGTTTTGGGGCGACCGAGCCACTCCGCAGGTCACGATGTTGTCTCCCTCTTGCCTTCGACAGATTCGGGTCCAAAAGTCAGAATACCGAGAAGACAGACGGTAGTCTGATCACAATTGCTCATTTCTGGAAAAGTTAAAGAGGAGGTGCAGACATGGTCATAAACCAGATGATTGAGAGACGCTCGTTCTAACGGCTCCTCGTCCGCCACTCCCACGGCGGTACCGGCTGCGGATCGGCCCACACGCCTTTCATGGTCTTTCGGGCTGCGTTTTCAACCCTTCCAGCACCGCATCTCCCGGCGCATACATCCGATACCACCAGCACCAGCCTTGGGCGACAAGACTTACGACGAGTCCCATGGATGCGCCCCTGGCCGATAACTTCGGCTTCGTACCCAGAATTAGTCTGAAGAAGGCAAAAAATTGTTCGGGGCAGATCTCGCCTGAAGATCTGGGCAGGATCGCCTGGCAGGGACGGCCTAGATTCAAACAGGGAATAGGCTGAATTATCAGCCGATTACGCAGGTGGAATCGCTCGGTCATTCCCGCAGTTTCTGGCGGGAGGGAGAGGCATTGGGCTTGCTCCACAGAGCCTATGGTGTTCCGGCTGACACCTCTCCAAGAGAGCCCCCTCAGGGCGCTGGGAAACGGCTCCGTCCATCGAGATCGCCGAACGAAGAAAGCCCAGCCGGGCGAACGGATCGGAGAACGTAGCAGAGATGCATGAATAGTCCTGGCTAGCCAATGGCGGTTCTAGTATTGATGAAGGGAGACCAGCCATGACACAGGAGACCATTGTGTGGGTGTTGCTTATGGGAGTGTTTGGGCTCATCTGGGTAATCGTTCACGACCTCCTTGGTGACGATCATCCCCTCCCTCACCACAACCGGCAAGGAAGCTCCTCGCTGGAACACCATGACGGAGAGGAACCGCACGAACGCTCATCACGGCAGTCGAAGATCGCAGCCTGACAAAGGGACGTCGAATCCCTGATTCTTTCCGCACAGGCATGCAACAGACGCCACAAACTGAGCATAGTCACCCAGAGGAGGGGCGCATCATGCATCATGTAGTCCTCCATGACGTCCGGGCTGGTTTTTTCCTGATGGTGAGCTTGGCCATGTTGGCCTTCATTTGTGCCGTGGCCGCGCTGAGTACCGTGATGCGTCCGGTTCGGTGGGCTGAGCGCAAGCCAGCCCAATTCTAAGCTGTTTCGTCGCTGGTCCATGCTTCCGCGCCAAGCTGCTTAAGGACAACAAGCGACTGAAGACCGCCTACCTGCTCAAAGAGTCCTGTGGCCAGCTCTGGGACTACCAGACCGAGAGCGGGGCCCGCGCCTTCTTCACGCAGTGGACACAAAGCCTCAAGTGGCTGACCTGCCCCCTATAAACCAAGCCGGATCTGGAGTTAAGCTTTCGACCGGCGAAAGGAGGGGGCATGGCACGAAAACGGTATACAGCGGAAGAGATCATCGGGCAGTTACGGACCATCGAAATCGA